>Ga0070741_10000052_pt1 | contig 407673 bp, 373 predicted proteins | sample Coa_R1_4_FD_66440 | JGI IMG/M metagenome (GOLD analysis project Ga0070741, IMG submission 66440) | Surface soil microbial communities from Centralia Pennsylvania, which are recovering from an underground coalmine fire - Coalmine... | ecosystem: Environmental > Terrestrial > Soil >...
CAATCCAACCAATCTCGTTCCTCTTGACTCATTGCGATTCGTTCCATTCTTCAGCCTTGCGGCTGTCAATAGGAACTTTCTACTTTGGCCAAATAGGAACTTTTCACTTTGACGCGACACTCTCTCGCCATGCCTTTGAACCCGAGCGCGCGCGGTGCTACACTCGACGGCTAGTTGGTCGGTTTTCTGCGATGGGTGCGTGAGCGTGATAGAATTTCTTGCCAATGACAGAGGAGGCGGAATGATTAAGCAAACTCTAGGATGTGTGGCCTTGGTGGGCGGGTGGTTGATGGCCAGCGGATTGTTGCAGGCTCATCATTCCCTTGCCGGCGTCTATGACATGAAGGCGGAAAAGGAAGTCGCGGGCACCGTTGAAAAAGTACAGTTTGTGAATCCCCATGGGTCGCTGACCATTATGGCGAAGAACGCCGATGGGACCACAACGGAGTGGGTATTTACCATGGGTTCCGCGACGGCTCTGGCGCAGCGAGGAGTCGGGAAGATCGGCCCGAACGCACTCCACAACGGCGACCCCGTTACCATTAAGTGCATCCCGGCAAAGGACGGCCACCCGATCGGGTTCCTCAAATCGATAACCTACGCTGACGGGCACACGGTTGTTGTCTCCGGCGGCGGACCCAACGATTAGACAGGGCGATCAGGGAGGACCACCATGAGCTATCGACGAACCCTCACATGGACAAGTGTCGCCGTCGGAATCGGTCTGGCGATCGGCGCGGCATTTGCGCAAGCGCCGGAAAGTGGACCGGGCCAGGGCCAGGGCAAGGGTCAAGGCAAGGGCCGCGGCGGGCGCGGCGCACCGCTCTACACGCCCGCAGCCGGTGCGAAGGACCTGAGAGCAGTCCTCTTTAACTGGGCTTGGTATATGGGCATGCTCCGAAGCAGCGAGGAGCGCGACCTGATCATGACGCTGGAATACCAGGGCAAGGGAGCCGTTCAAGTGGACGGACAGCCCTGCAATGTGACCAAGTATCGAACCAGCATCAGCTACCAGTCCTCAGGCGAGCGGATTCAGTACACGGGCACGCGGCCCAATGGCCAGTCGTGCTCCAATGTCGAAGTCCTCAGCGGCGCGTATGCCTGGGATGAAGACATTCCCGGCGCGGAACTGGTTCCCGGTAAGGGTAAGGCGAAGCCGATGCCCGCGACTGTCGAGGAACGGATGATCCGGCTGTGGGCAAGCCCGCAGGGTGCATTCAAGGGCGCGATGGCGGGAATCAGCGATCCGCCGGAAATGGCGCCCAGGCCGCAGCGGGTCCCTGCTGACGTTTCGAAGGCCGGGAAAACCTCCGTCGCGTGGGAAGGCAATAAGCCCGTCGTGACGTTCCCGATTCCGGGCGTCCCCGACGCGATCGCGAGCGCGACGCTGAATGACAAGTACATGGCGGAACGCGTGGTGGTCAAGCAAGGCTCGAAAACCACGGAGTTCCTTTACAGCGACTATCGCGATTGGAACAACCCGCTCAATCCGGCCGAGGCCTTCTACGCCGGCAGGATGATCGAGAAGCAGAATGGCGTAACCGTACGAGACATTTCGACGACGCTGACGGAAACCGGACAAATGTACGTGGTGATGCCGGTTCCGGCAAGCATCAGAGCGGCAATCAAGCCCACCCATCAGCCGCCCAACTGGACGCTGAATACCGATGCACCTCCAGCGCGCCCGGCGCAGACTGCCGCCGTAACCCCTCGCCTGGCGGACGGGCATCCGGATATGACAGGAAACTGGGCGCCACCTCCTCTTGCGATCACGGGTAGCGGGACTCGCCGGTGCGGTCCAACGCAAGTGAAGGGCGGCGGCATTAACCCTGAGGTCGGCTGCAAAACCGGACAGGACAACTTCTGGGTGGATTATGAGTGGATCTCTCCCTCGCGGTTTGGTTTAACAGGCAGCGCGGAGGTCTTGAGGCCAAGTCATCCCATCTACAAACCTGAGTTTTGGGACAAGATTCAGGAACTCGATCAGTGGACCAACAAGTACGATCCAGTCATGACCTGCCAGCCGCTCGGACTCCCGCGGCAGGGCACGCCGCAGCGCATTATCCAGACGCCGACCGATATCATCTTCTTCTACGGAAATAACAGCGATTACGGCGGCGGAAACTACGAATACCGCGATATCCCGACCGATGGCCGCGCGCGTCCCAACACGACCGAAGCCTATTATTACGGGCTTTCGGTCGGCAAATGGGAGGGCGACACGCTGGTGATCGATTCCACCAACTTCGTCGATACAACCTGGTTCGGACGCGGCGGCTTGCTCCATTCCGCCAATCTCCACATCATTGAGAAGCTGACTCGCAAGGGCGATGAAATTCTCTACCAGATGACTCTCGAGGACCCGGACTACCTCATCGAGCCATGGGTGATGCCGGATAGGGTCCTGCGGCTACGCGGCGGCCCGCCGCAGATCATCCATGAGCGCGCCTATTGCGAGGTCTACGAGGAAGGCAACATCTCCACGCAGCTTCGGCACTAGGCAGCTCCGGCAGTAGAAGGAGCAGCGCCCGTTGCGCGCGGGCCCGTTAGGCGCGCCCCCGGAAGGGCCACTGCTCAAAGCGCCTAAAGTCGGTATGCGGTCCGCCCGCGCAACGCCGCGCCCTCACCGAACGCCACGAGCATGCGCCGGCGCTCCGGCGCGCCCGACCCGGTCCGTTCGAGAGCTGTGTTCGGCTACACTCAATCCGCGGTGTCGACCTCGCCGAAATCTTCCGCCGCGTCCAGTCCGAAATCGCTCAGGAAAGGAACAAAATGTCAGGCGACGAGCTCGCCTGACCCACCTACTTCCCGACCAGATGCGGACCGTCCTTGCTGTTTTCCTGGCAGATGAATTCGATCAAGTCCGTATCGACCATGATCCGCTGGTGCACGGTAACGGTCCAGGGCTTGGTGTACGCCTTCGGGTCGTCGATGGTGACCTCAATTTCCAGATGCCCGAAATCGGGACGCCGGAAACGCTCGATGATTTTTCCCGTCTCGGTCAGCGGGCTGCCCTCGACATCCAGCCAGCCCAGGTCTTTGAAATTCGCCGATTCCACGGCGAGGGTGTCGCCCTCCCAGTGACCAACCGAGTAGCCGAACCACCAGGGTTCGGGATCCTTAGGCAGCGTGCGCCCATCGGTGAAAATCTGCCGGACGCCGGCGTTGGCTTCGTAAAGGATGACCATCACTCCGGGCGTCTGGATCATCTTTCGCGGCTGTCCGTGCGTGTGCAACTGCATCACGCCCAGCGGCAGACAATGCGCGTCGGGATTGTCTTTGCTGTTGGAGGCGACGCGCTGGCGGTGCAGCTCGGCCGCCCAGGGTTGAAAGGGAAGTCCATCCTTGAAGGACGCGCCCAAATTCCAGAACTGGCTCGTTCTGACGGAGGCCGGAATGATGTCGGCTGTCGGAGACGAAGACCGCGGCGCGGGCGGCGGAGTTCCGGGCGGGCGCTGATACTGCCAGACACCGGAAAGATCCGGATGGCCATCGGCGGTCCTCGGAGTGGGGCCGTTCAGGTCAGGCTTGCCATCGGCGGTCTTGGGGACTAAAGGAGACGGGTAATCCGGCCACTGCGCAAGGAGTACGGGCGTGACAGCCGGAAGCAAAACAGTCAAAAAGCAATGAGCGATCGGGAATGCGCGCGGCACGGGTATCCCTCACAAAATACTTCCCGGGACACCTGCTGTCAATCCTCGCTGCCGCCCGCTCCCTACCTACTGTTGGCGAGTTCGGCTACCAGCGTGATGGTATTTACCAAGATCCGTTTGAGTAGGAGAATTTCCCCATGGGTCTTTTCAGGGCGCGTCACATCGCCATCTTGGGTTTCTCTTCCTCCGCCGCGCGACTCTGATAAGTTCCGGAAAGCAGGTTTCTGTGCGCAAAGCATTCACATCCGTAGTGTGTCTCTTGGCGGCCAGTGTGGCTGCATTCGGCCAGGCTGGCACGGGGACGATCACGGGAACGATTCTGGATCCCACGGGAGCCGTCGTATCGGGAGCCGCAATCGAGGCGAAGAACACGCAAACGGGCGTGGTTTATTCGGCCGCCTCGACGAGCACGGGCAATTACACGATTACGCAGCTCCCGCCCGGACTGTACGATCTCTCGGTGAAGGTCACGGGGTTCAAAACATACCTTCATACGAGTCTTCAGGTCCCTGCGGCGACGACCATCCGAGAGGACGCGAAGCTCGATGTGGGCGCCACCAGCGAGGCGGTCACCGTCAGCGCGGAAAGCAGTTTATTGAAGACCGAAAGCGGCGAGCTCTCCCATAACATTACGGTTGAGAATCTGGATAACCTTCCGATCCTCGGAATCGGCGGCAGTAATGCCGGAACCTACGGCATCCGCACGGTCTACAACCTGGCAACGCTGCTTCCGGGAACCGACTACGTGGCGAATAACACCCTGGTGGTCAACGGAGCGCCGGCCAATTCGGAAGCCGTGCGCGTGGAAGGGCAGCCCACGACAAATCACTTCGTCAGCTTCTCTCCGCAGGAGATGCAGCCCAGCGCCGATTCCGTTCAGGAAATCGCCGTGCAGACCAGCAACTATGCGGCCGAGTTCGGACAAGCCGGCGGCGGGCTGTTCAACATCACTATGAAGTCGGGGACCAACCAGTATCACGGCAGCGGTTACGACTATTTCGTAAATGAAGATTTGAACGCCGCGTACCCCTTTACGCTCGACCCAGCCGGAAACAAATACCGGCCGAGAAGCCGCCGCAACGATTACGGCGGAACCCTGGGCGGTCCCGTAGTAATCCCGCACGTTTACGACGGCCACAATCGCACGTTTTTCTTTTTCAACTGGGAAGAGTTCCTGGAGAGCTCCACCATCAGCTTCAATCAGACGCTGCCGAATGCGGATTACCGCGCCGGCGACTTTTCGGCGATCTCGCCCAACGGCACTTGCAGCTTGTGCGCACAACTCGGGATTCCGCAAACGCCGCTGCCTTCCAGGGACCCGGCCGGGCGGCAGATCTTCGCGAACACGATTTACGATCCCAGCACCCGCAATCTGGCGGCGCAAATCGCCGATCCTTTCGTAGGCAACCGAATTCCGCTCTCCCGAATCGATCCGGTCTCCCAAAGGATTCAAGCACTGTTCCCCTCGCCCACCGGCGCCAGCCTGATCAATAACGGAGCCGGCTCGAATCTGAGCCAGCGCACGACCATCATTCCCTCGCTCAAGCTCGATCACTCCATCGGGAGCAGGAGCAAGCTTTCATTCTACTGGTCCAGAACCGCCACCGACAGCCAGTACTCGACCCCCTACGGCAACGCCGACGGGCTGCCCGACATCATTACCAACGCGCGCGGCACCTTCTTTCACTACTGGGTCGCCCGGCTCAATTACGACTACACCGTTACCCCGACGATCTTGCTGCACCTGGGCGGCGGATACAACCAGATTGCAGGTTTTGACGATGCTCCCTATCTGAAGTTCAACGCGCAGCAACAGATCGGCGTTTCCGGATTCCAGCAGAACCGGAACTTCCCCTACATCTCGGGAATGTGCGCGCCCGCGTTCGTGGGATGCGCAGGCGCCCTCGGAGGGATGCAGCCGGTCGGAACTTCCAACGCGATTCAGGGCCATCCGTATGTAGAGACGCCTTCGTTTAACGCCAGCGCCACGTGGGTCCGGGGCAGCCATACCTACAAATTCGGCAGCGAGGTCTACCTCCAGGGAACCGTTCAGGCGCCCTTCGACGGCATGCTCTGGACCACCGGCACGAACGCCACGGCCCTGCCCTTCACAGGGCTGAACCTGGCCGGACAATCGATCGGCTTCGGTTACGCCAGTTTCCTGCTGGGCGATTACAATACCATTCAGCAAAACGCGCCTGCCGACTATCACCTGGGAAAGCAACAGTGGGGATTATTCTTGCAGGACTCTTGGAAAATCAGCCGCAAGCTGACACTCGACTACGGCCTGCGCTGGGATTATGGAACGGCGCAACAGGAGCAATATGGCCGCGCGGCCGCGCTGGGCAATATTCCGAATCCATCCGCGGGCGGGCACATCGGCGGCACCATCTACGGCGCCACCTGCAACTGTGACTTCACCAACAACTATCCATTTGCAATCGGACCCAGGCTCGGCGTGGCGTACCAGATCTCGCCCAAGACCGTGTTCCGCGCCGGATGGGGCGTGGTGTACTCCTTTGTTCCCGATTTGAACATTTCACCGCCGTTGCAGGGAATCAACGCGCCGGGCGGCTTGAACTCCTACGTGAACATCGCCGCCGGAGCGGCTATTCCACAGCCGAAGTTTCCGAATTTCGACCCCGGCGCGTTTCCGACGCTGCCCGGTTCCACCAACTCAGCTCCGACCGCAGTCGATCCCAACGCGGGCCGGCCGCCCAGACAGATGCAGTGGAGCATCGGGATCCAGCGCGAGATTCAGCGGAACCTGATCGTGGAGGCCTCCTATGTCGGGAACCGGGGCGTGTGGTGGACCGGCGCAGGCGCGAACCTAGGCCTGCTGAACCAGGTCTCTCCGGCGACGTTCGCCGCCTACGGGCTGAACCCTTACACCAATCCGGCCGACAATCTGTTCCTGAGCAACCTCAATTCGTCGCCGGCAGTGATTGCGCGTTTCGGGCAGCCGCTTCTGCCCTACGCGGGATTCCGCGGAAGCGTACTTCAGGCGCTGGAGGCGTATCCGCAGTTCAGCAGCGCGGGCAACATCTTCGGCCCGTACGCCGTTACGAACGCGCCGACCGGGAACACCTGGTACGACTCTTTGCAAGCCAAGGTCACCAAGCGCTTCTCACACGGCCTGGAGGCGTTTGGAACGTTCACCTGGTCCAAGGCCCTGGTGTCGACGCGGCAGGATTTCTTCAATCCCAACAGCTCGGCTAAGACGCTACAGGCTACCGACCAGCCATTCCTGTTCAACGCGAATATCGTCTATACGATCCCCAAAATTCTGGATTCCTTCAATAAACCGCTCTCCTGGGCCGTCCGGGATTGGCAGTTCGGCGCGTACGTGGCGTACGGCAGCGGATTCCTGTTGACGCCACCGAGCGTGACCAACGGATTCCTGAATCCGCTAGCGAGCGTGAACGGCAGCACGAGCTACATGCTTCGGGTTCCCGGGCAGCCGCTCTATCTGAAGGATCTCAACTGCCACTGTATCAACCCGTATAGCGACCAGGTGCTGAATCCTGCCGCGTGGGTGAATCCACCGAACGGCCAGTGGGGCGGGAACGCCTACTATGGCGACTTCCGCGGATCGCGCAAGCCGCAAGAGAATTTCAATATCGGGCGCAATTTCCGGATCAAGGAAAGCATGAACCTCCAGATTCGAGCGGAGTTTGTGAATATCTTCAACCGGACGTACCTCGCTTATCCGAGCACGGTGATGCTGCCGATCTCCCACAACCCTGCCGGCCAAATCACAGGCGGCTTTGGAGGCATCAACGAGACTCTGGCGCCGTTTACGAACTCGCTGCCTGCTGCGCCTGCCACGGTCAACGGGGCGTGCAGCGGAGCCGGGTTGTGCGGCTTGCCTCGCACGGGGACGCTGATCGCGCGGTTTACGTTCTAGGATCGGGAGGCGGGCACGGGAGGCGGACAAGCCCCGCCTCCTGCGCATGGGTGGGATATAATTCCCTCTCATGAAACCTCTGGCGTTCCTGTTCGTACTCTCGCTCGCTCGCCTTTTGCCGGGGCAGACAACTACCAATTTCACACTGAACCTCAATGCCTCGTTTTCAGAAACACAAAGCAGCTTCATCACCGGCACCGGGACCGCGAATATAGCGCTTCTGGGGGTCCTCGGGTTGCGCTTCAATGGCACGCAACCCGGCGACGGAGGCAACGGGCCGATTCAGGGAACGCTTAGATTCCTGGTAAATAAAACCGATTACGTCACAGTGAGCGTGACTCTCCCCGATCCGAACGGTCCGGCCACCACCACCGTCGCCGGAACCGTTACGGGCGGCGCTGGTCTGCTCGATGGCGCCACTGGGTCCGTCACGCTCGCCATCACCAGGACGTCGCACGACCGCTTTGCCACCGCCTACACGATGACCGGTTCCGGAACGCTCACCGTAGGGCAGCTCTCTTCGCCGGTAACGATCACCGCGGCGAACCTGAATAACAACGGCTATTTCACGGACAAACTCATCGGAAACGGGACCGGAACCGCGACCCCATTTGGAAACGCGACGCTCAGTTTCAATATTTTCGAAGGCCCGAGCGGCGGCCAGTTCAGCGGGAATCTTAAGTTCAACGCCACCGATAGCGTGAACCTTTATCTCACTGTCCGGGGAGAGCTCCCCAACCCCGTCACCGTGCCGATAATTCTGGCTGGCGGTACCGGCGTTTATGCCGGCGCGAGGGGTTCCGTAACAGCCACGGTCACCTCCACGTCGCAGACCGCGTTCACCCTGACGGGGAACGGGACAGTCACGCAAGCCGCGCCAGGAACCAAAATTCCAACCATTACATCCGTAAAAACCGCCTGGTCCGACGCTCCCTATATCGCGCAGAACACCTGGATCGAGATCAAGGGTGCAAATCTCGCGCCGGAGAACACCGCCGCCGGAGGGATTTTCTGGAGCAACGCGCCGGAATTCGCCAGCAGGATGATGCCCACCCAGCTCGGAAATGTCAGCGTCATGGTGGACGGGAAACCCGCATTCGTATGGTGGTATTGCAGCGTGGTCACGACCTCATTTTGCGCCGCCGATCAGATTAACGTGCTCACGCCGCTGACGAGCACGGTCGGGCCGGTGCAAGTGGTGGTGACGAACGGAACGGTGTCGAGCGATCCGTTTCTGGTCTACATGAATCCGGTATCGCCTTCATTCCTGTCGTTCAGCGCGAAGGGAGACATCGTTGCGCAACACACCGATTTCAGTCTGCTGGCGCCCACCGGCATGTTTCCGGGGGCGACGCCCGGGAAAAAAGGAGATTCCGCGATCCTCTACGCCGTCGGCTTCGGGCTGCCCACGACGCCGATCGTCGAGGGCTCGGTGACGCAATCCGGGTCTTTGCCGGCGCCACCCACATGCCTGGCCGGCCGGACGCAGGCGACAACCACCACGGTGCTGGTCTCCCCGGGGCTATACGCGATCGTCCTGAAGGCGCCGAACGACGCGGTCACCGGCGACAATCTGATCACCTGCGATCTGAACGGCTGGGGCACTTCCGGCGGCGATCTGATAAACGTGCAGTGAGATTGAGGAGGGCAAGCCCGCCTCCTATTCGAACACGCTCGCGACTGGAACGATCTGAACGTCCGCGGGACGGAGACCGAGATCGAACTTCCCGACGATCTTGTCCTCGGCCAGAATATCCGCGGGCTTCGGAGAATTGTACTGAATCGTCGCGGGCGCAGGGCTGGTTAGTTGCTGCTTGAGCTGCTCCGCGTTGGCCGCGACGGCGACAATCTGAATGCGGTCCGCGCGCAGGTGCCTGCGTATCGCTGCATTCACCTGCTCGAGCGTCAGCTTCGCGATGGCGTTCTTGACGTAGCTGTTGTAATCGGGAATGCCGTAGTAGAGGCTATCGATCGCGTAGCCGAGTTCCGCGTTCTTCGTCTTGGTGAGGACATTCACATACTTGGAGAGGAATTCCTTGGTCCGGCTGAAATCTTCGGCGGGAATTCCGTTGTGGATCAGCTTGTCCAGTTCGAAAAACGCCAGGCGCAGCGTAAACGCCGCCTGGGGAGGCTCCACCGGACGGATCCAGATCTGGAAAATCTGGCTGCGGCGCGCCAGGTTCGGCGAAGGCTCCATCAGGAACATCCCACGGGGGAAGTACTCGATATAGGCGTAGTCGCCGTAGTTGATTCCGCGGATTTCCCGAATGCGCTGGAACAGCCGCCCGCCGCTCATGCGGTGCGGCCCAAGATAAGACTGCATCAGCAGGAGCGCGGGATAATCCGGATCGCCGCGCTTCACATCGATCGGGTAGCCGAAGGAGTACGCCACCGAGCGCGTGTTCTTTTCAACGATCACCGCGCGGGTGTGATCGACTGGCTCGGGCTTGATCGCCGGGACGGGGGATTCGTCTTTCTGTGGAAGCGCGCCGAAGTCTTTCTTCATCTCATCGAGGAATGCCGCCGGATAGCCGCCCGCCAGCCCGAGAATCAGGTTCGACTGCGTGTAATGTTGCTTGTAAAACTGCTTCAGATCGTCCAGCGTCATCTTCTCGACTGCCGATACCGTTCCGAGACTGTAATGCCCGTAGGGAGTTCCGCGGTACAGCGTGGCGTAGAGCACTTCCTTGGCGAGTTCCTCGTCGTTGTTGCCGCGCAGGCCCACTCGCAAGGCGTTGATCGCTTCGTCCTTGACACGCTTGAAATCGTCCTCGCGCCAGCCCGGATCGAGCAGCATCGACTGCACGAGCTTGTAATAGGCGGCGAGATTGTCCACGTGCGTGGTCCCGCTGAAAACCGTCATTTCCTGGTCGGTCTGGCTGTTGAGCGAAACGGCCATGGGGAACATCGCGTCCACGACCTGTTTGTAGGTGAGATCCTTGGTCCCGCCGCCGGCCAGCATCGCCGCCGTGAGATGCGCCAAACCCGGCTTATCCGGGGGATCCATCATGGCGCCGGTGGTAAAGACGATCCGAAGATTCACCACCGGCGATTTGCTGGGGAGCGTGACGGTTCTCATTTGCGCCCATCCACTTGCGGCGAGAAGCAATCCTAACAAGAGCAATCGTGGAAAGCCGCCCGCGATGAGCTTCATTTCGCACCTCCCGCCGCGGCCGGGCCGGTGAGCGTGACAATAGTCCGATTGTTTTCCGTGAGAAATTTCCGGGCAGCCGCGCGAATGTCTTCCGGCGTCAGTTGCGAGTAGAGAGCGTAGAGTTTGTCGATCGTATCGGGTGTGCGCCGCAGCCCGATGTATCGCGCAACCGTCCCCGCGACGGACTGGCTGTTATCGAGCTGCATGGTGAACGCATAGCGTTCCCGGTTCTTGACGGCGTCCAGCTTCTCGGCTGGGACCAGATCGTCCTGAAACTTCTTGATCGTATCGAGGATCTGCGCGCGGACGTAGGCCATATCGCCAGCGTTCTTGATGCGCGCCTCCACTTCGAACAGATTCGGGTCCACGCTCTGCGACATATACGCGGAGAGCTGGTCCACCTTTTGTTCGCGGACGACCAGCTTTTCGTACAGGTCCGAATTGCGCGAGAACGCGAGGGTGGCCAGCGCATCCAGCGCGACCCAGTCCTTATCGGTATCCGAGTAAGCCGGCCCATGGAACGCAATTGCGAGCAGCGGAAGCGTCGGCGATGGCCAGTCGATATGGTTCTCGCGCGGGCCCTGTTGCGGCGGCTCCGCGGGAATGTCGGGATGATAGCTGCCGCGCTTCCAATTCCCCCAGTATTGGTCCACCAGCGCCCGAACGCGCTTGGGATCCACATCTCCGGCGACGACGATGGTCGTGTACTCGGGCCGGTAGTAGCGGTCGAAAAACTTCAGGCTGTAATCGTACTGGTTGGGCATGTCCTGGACGTCTTTCAGGAAGCCCATGGTGGTGTGTTTGTACGTGTGGCGGTCGAAGGCGGTATCGTGCAGGACTTCGTCCAGCTTCTCTTCCGGATCCGAGCTGTTCTTGTTGTATTCGCCAAGTACGGCTCCCGTTTCCGTCTTGAAAACTTCGGGAGTGTACTTGAGGGTCTGGAAGCGATCGGCTTCCATGGCGAGAATCTGCGGCAGATCTTCCTTGGAAAAGGTCGTATAGAACGCGGTGAGATCGTCGCTGGTGTAGGCATTGGAAGCCGCACCAGCGCGCTGAAGGATCTGGTTGTACTTTTCGGGAGGGTACTTGGCCGTGCCCCGGAACATCATGTGCTCGAACAGATGCGCGAAGCCCGATTTGCCGGGTTCAACTTCGTTGCGCGATCCGGTTTGAACGACGATGAAGATGGAAACCAGGTTGGGCGAATCGGTCGGAATGATCACCAGCCGCAGCCCGTTGGGGAGATCCTGCTGGGTGTACGCGAAGGGGAAAGTTTTCACTTGGGCGCTCACAACGGCCGCAGCCGCCGCAGCCAGGAGAAGAAATTTCCAGACCATACCCTGAGAGTATCATCCGGAAATTCGCGATCGATTCTTGAAATCTCAGAAAATGGCGTGGTAGGCGCGGCTGGACTCGAACCAGCGACCCTCAGCTTAGAAGATCTCGCTCCCATCTTCTCCCCTCCCATCCTTTCAATCACTTGCTCCCCCTCCCTGACCGCCGCCTGTCCAAAACCACCCAGTTTCGGCCACTTTTCACAACAGACGGTAGTGTCCTCAAATTAGGACACTACCCAACAGACCGTTGGCCCTGATGTACGAATCCAGGAAGTCGTCGGCTGTAACCCACTGCTCGAAATAACCCTTCCCTTCACAGGTCATGCACGTCGACCCGGAGCCTGGAGCCTCGCCGGTTCCGTTGCAGGCGTAGCATCGATCGCGCGTCAAAATCTCCGTCATTTGGTCGCCTCCACGTTCAGCGCCGCGCCCTGCGTGCCGTACCAGGTGTCCCCGATCAGCCGATAAGTTCGGACATTCATGAACTCGGTGATGTATACACGCGCTTCCGAAAGTCCGTACTGCTCAAAGCTCAGCCGGGATTCGACAACGCTTTCGAGAGACCCGCGTTCTAGCTGAGCACTGTCGTGCTCGGAGATATATCGCGCGATCTCCGCGCGCGCCAGGTTCTGCAGCGTGTCCTCGGCGTGGTGAAGACCGGTGTACAGCTTCTGGATGTTTTTGATCGAGTATCCGAGCGAGGCGGCATAGGTGATCGGACGCTGATCTTTCGACATCACCGTAGCCCGCCCGACCTGGCTGACTCGCAAGCGCACACTCTGCGTAAATACGCTGTCGATCGGAGAGAAGCGCCAGTGCAGGCCTGGCTCAAGCAACTGCACCTCGGTTCCCAGGCGAACCCGCATCACCTGCTCCCAGGGCTGCACGATAACCCATAGCCTAAAGACATCCAGGAACTGCCGGAGGGCCTGAATCAGTTCGTTCACGCGTATCTCCAGTGAATCAAATGCCCCTGAAACGGAAATGTCCGTTCGCGCCAGAACTCCGCGGCCTGGTGCATGTGCTGGTAGGTCTCACCGGTTTTGTCGCGAAATCCGTCCCTCTCAAACAGCGCATCGGCCTCTTCGTCTGTCAGCCGCACGGAATCGATCGTTACGACCAGCGGCGCGTGCACGTTCCACTCGCGATAATCGATGACGATCGCTTCGACGCGAACGCACGGGAAACGGCCGAGCAGCCGCATGGTCTTCTGGCGCGGATCCACATAACAGTGGCATGTCTCGCCCACGCGCGGCTGATTCTTTCGCGCGCCGCGGATCGTGTGCGTTTTGGTCCCGTCCTCGACGAAGGGTGCGAACCGGCGTTTGAATCCCAGCAGCATCACCCGGCCCCCGCAGCTCTTTGCTTCATGGTTTTGGGCTTTATCACTTTTTTGTTATACGGGCCCTCTTCGCGCGCCGGAGGCTTGCGCCCGGCAGCCCGGCCTGCGGACCGGGCCGCTCGCTTGAGCGCCGCATCCAGGCGCGCCGTAATCGTCCTCCTGAGATCGACATCGTCTCCGCCGTACATCATCGTCGTGCGGATGTCAGAGTGCCCTAGCATGGCCATCTGGTCGCTCGGGCTGGCGCGCTCGCGGCGCAAGAGCGCCGCGTGCGTGTGCCGAAAGACGTGCCAGCCCAGGCGCAGGCCCAGCTTCTGGCCCGCCGGGCGCAGCACCCGGTTCGACAGATTGTGGGCGTCAACCGGAGTCCCGCGGCGCGATACGAAGACCGGGTCCTCTGCCCCTGTGAACGTCCCGCGGCCATTCAATTCGCGGAGCGTCTTTTCCATCTCGGCCGTCACGGGCAGCGTCCGGCGCCGGGCCGAGGCTTTGAGCGTCCCTTCGGCGCCTTCGCGCCACTGCCGGCGCACGGCGATCGCCCGCGGCGGAACCGGCTCGCCGTCGACCATGATCCACTTCGTCCGCGAGAGATTTACGTGCTTCCATTGCAGGCCGCAAAGCTCGGCGATGTTCATCGACGTCATCACCGCCATGTAGGCCAGCTCGCGCGCAGGGCTCGATAGGAGGGCGAGCACTTGCTGGACCTGGTCTGCCGTCAGCGCCTGGCGCGGCGCGCGCTTCATCTGAGGCAGCCGGACGTACCGCGCCGGATTTTCGCCTGGATAGAGGCGGCAGGCCTTGGCGTGCTCGAACAGCGCGCTGGCGGCATTTTTCAGGTGCACCGCCGACTGGACACTGTAGGGGACCTCTGGCCCATTTTTTGAGCGGCGGTACGTTTTCTTGAGTAGGTCGGAGCACAGCTGCTGGATGTGCTCGCGCCGTACTTCCCGCAAGGCCAACTTGCCGATCGCGCTCTCGATGTGAGCGAGCTGCACGCGATAGTGCACGCGGCCGCCTGGCTTGAGCATCATGACGTGCTCGGGTTCGAATTTCCGCGCGATGAAATCCGAGACGCGCATCAGCGACTCGGGCTGCCGGTCGATCAGGTTGACTTCCTTCAGCTGCTCTGCGGCGCGCCGCCCGGCTTCCTTCTTCGTGATCCGCAGTTTTCCCCGCGCCAGGCCCACGACCGTCGACGGCCGCGCGCGCTTGACCGTGCCGTCCTCGAGCACGATGTCCTCATACCAGCGCAGGCGCCAGTAGTTGCCGTCTCTGTAGAGCGTTCCGGTGCGCTGGAAGCGGCGGCGAGCCATATCCTGTTCCTCCTCGATTGGGGTGGGGAACAGCATATCGAAATCCGGGCGCTCTCTGTCGATCGCTCCCATATTGGTCGCCGCCGCGCTGACTCTACTCCGCGAATCCGTATAGCTGGGTGACAGCGATTTGAATCGTCTGCAACTCGCCTTCCTCCGACTTGCTGGCCGAGCCGTTGGCTTCGACACGCACCAGAATATCCTTGCGCGTGTTGCCCTCGACGGCTTTCTTCACCAGGGCAGCGGCAGAGTCTTTGAGTTCCGCCTCGGTTCCCTGCAAATAGGTGATGCGCGCCAGATCAGCTTCCACTTTCGCGGCCACGCGTGCGGGCTTGCCGATTGCGCTAATGCTCCATGACATGCTGATTTTCTCCTTTCGCCTTGAAAATGCAAAGACCTCCCGGCCGGTTTACGCTCCCTTGGCGATGGCTTTGAGCCCCGGCTGCGGTTTCGATTGGCCCGCTGCGAGCTCGTGCCGCCGCGGGCCTTCTTCCGCCTGGAAGAAATGTGTTCCCGGAGCCACTCGCTCAAGATCCCGCGCATTCACCGCCTTGACCAGGTCGACCTCGACCTTGGCCGAATTGATGATGGTCTGGGCGACGTCCGAGATCACCCGGGCGCGCTCGAGCTCCATCGGTTTGTCCGGGTCTTTCAGTGCCTCTAACGTTTCGAACAGGTGATCACGCAGATCGCTGATTTTGTTCTTGGCCATGGGTCCTCCTTCTGATCTGGCGCTTCAGGGCGCCGGCTAGTTGAATGGTGCTGGCGAGCTCGGGCGGAAGATTCCAGATGCTGTTACGACGCGCATTTTCGGCCATCGAAATGAGCTCCAGGTTTTCGATCGCGCAGTGCGCGCGGTCTCGGTCTTTGAACCGGACAACGTGATTTGGCGGAATCGGTCCGTGGTGTTGCTCCCACACCTGGTGGTGTAGAAGTGGCCAGACCTGCTTGTCCCAGCCTGGCTTGTCGCCCGGCCTCCGTTCGCGCACCTTTATACGCAAGAAGCCTTCAGAGTCGGCCAGGATAGTTCCAACCGGTCTCCAGGTGTTGGTGCGCTGCCCCTTCTTGAATTGCGTCTCGCGCATGCGGCCGCGGAACCAGCCTGGCCGGCGCAGGCCCTTGTTCGCCGGAGCATGCCCTTTTTGAAATCGGAAGGCCGCGCCGATCCGAGAGCCTTTCTGCAGCCGGCAGTATTTTCTTAGATACTGCGGATTCTTCTTGAGACCGAGCTTTCTTCCGATCCCCTGGATCGAACTGATCGTTCGCCGGACTCGCTTCGCAATCGCAGCCGCGGAATGGTTCGGCCAAAGCCCGGTGATGATGCGCAGCTCCGCGGGCGTAAAGGGGCGCCCGTTCATGCTGAGACCTTTCCGGTGCGGAGTCCCGCCTCATGCGCGATGTGCTTTTGGGCGAGTTTCCGGATTTCTAGAATCCGCTCGGCCACGCCGCACAGGTACCGCAGATTCACTTTGCCCTTCCGAATTTCCTCGAGGCTCATGAAGTGCGGCAGGATCGCGTCCGCGGTTCCATCCCATTGCGGCCGGGATACTTCGACGTAGCGCTCGAGCAGCGCGGCGAGCTCTTCGTCGAGGCAGAAAGCCGCGAACAGCGAGATCCGCTCCTGGATCATCAGCGTTTCGGCTTCGGTGAGCTTCTTCATCCGAACAGCTCCGGAGCGGCGCGCACGCCGCCTTTTTCGGCGATCACCAGCTGGCGGGCGGCCAGGCGCTGAATGTAGGTATCGCGCGAGGACCGCTGGTATTCAGACAGCTCGCCGATGGTGTCGCGATCGACGAGCTCGCCTTGGGCGTCCGCCAGGATCTCGAGAATTCGCTTTTCCCCAGCCGGCAATCGATCGAGCCAATGGGCCAGCAATTCGGATCCGGTGGGCAGCGGCTCGAAATCTCCCAGAGCGGCGATGCCCTCCTCGGTCGGCCGCGGGTCCGCGGACAGATCCACAAATCCTTTTGCAGCCAACCGCTGCAGATATGTATCGCGCGAGCTGCGCTTATAGCCGGTCAGAACGGTCAGCTGCGGCTTGGTGACCTGCCCGTGCTGCGCTACCGCGGCGAGAATCTTGCGCTCGCCGGCCGGCAGCTCGGCTGTACCTTCGGAGCTATTACCAACCCGTATATTACGAGTTCGGGAAGGGGCGGGAGCCGCAGGCCTGGCCGGCCCCGGCTTGATGGGCGTACCTGTGCTTCGCTCGGGCCGTTGGCTCGCGCGCTGATACGCGGCCGCAGAGCGCGCGTTCGCGACCGCGTGCAGAATTTCCCGGCCGATGGTCTCGAGCCGCGCGAGCGCTTCCTCGGAGACCACCTGGACCTCGACCGGCTTCTCGATGATCTTCTCTATCGGAGTCTGCGGCCTGCGCTCGAGCTCGGCCTTGAGCCGCGCGGCCTCCTTCTGCGCATCGGCCAGCTTGCGGCGCAGCTCGCGCGGATCTTCAGCCTTCGCTTTCTCAATGGTCTCGGCGAGGCGCTGCTCCAGGCGCGCCAAGTCGACCGCAGCCAGTTTCCGCGGCGCCGCGCGCGTGCCCCCGACCTCGGGAGTTGCCGAGGAGTCAAATGTTTCGAGCTTCCGGACCTTAACGCACTGAAACAGGTCAAGCCAGGCCGGGCTCCAGAACCAGGCTTTCTCGACCGCGAGCGATGCGAGCGAATTCATCATCAGCGCCTGCTTCTCCGGTGTCCCGTGCACTTTCACCCAGGCCTCGATCGCCGCGCGGTCCTGCGGCGCGATCGTGCGCTTGGCAATCAGCACTTCGATCTGCGTGAGCAGATCCTTGTTGATCGATGCCGACCGCTGCGTAATCATCGTGACCCCGATCCCGCGGGCCCGCCCTCGGCGAACCAGGTCTTCCATCGCGCCCAGGAGTCGCGGGGCGAGATTCCCTACCGGCCGCTGCGGCGCCCAGGCGTCGGCCTCATCGATGAACAGGTGGAGTGCTTCGCGATTCAAACGGTAGAGCGATTCGGCGAAGCCGATCATGAACTGCGTCTGCTCGCCCTTGCGGAAGCGCGAGAGATCGATCACCACCGAAATCTTTTCTTCGACCAGGAAGCGCGCGATCTCCTCGCCGGCTTTCTCGGTTGCCTGGAGCGGCAGGTCGCCATAATCGCCGCCGAGAACGGTGATCGGCAGCCCAGGAGATTTGCCGGAAGCCGCCAGGCGCAGGCCCCACCAGTTGCCGATCGGATCCACAGCGCAGACGTGCGCATTGGCGCCGAGCATCTCCTCAGCCAGTACTTTGGCGGTGTAGGATTTTCCGCCGCCGCGCTTCCCCAGAATCCCGAAGGTCTGCGTGACCGCCTCGAGCGGCAGAGTTAAGTCCGAAGCGATTTGTAGGGCATTCGGCGCCGCTGCCGGCATCACGCGTGATTCTCCTGGAAAAAAGCCGCCGGGCCCAGAATTCGCAGGCGCTCGAGGCCTGGCAAAACGTTCTGACGCTTGCGGGCCTGCTCTATAAGCACTGCATCCATTCGGCCACGAAGCACCTGGCGCGTGGATTCAGTGATCACCAGCGCTTGTACCAGGGCCTTCAGGGTGCATGGCGGCAGCAGGTCGAGACGGCATGGTTTCAGCAGCCGCAAAGATTCCTCGATGCGCGCTCGCAGGATGGATTCGGCCATGCTCATGCCGGCGCCGCCTTCGATTTGGCTGGCTCAACTGGATCCGCATCGGCGAATGCTTCGGCCGTCTTCGCGAAGCGGGCCGCTGCGCGCGACATCACTCTTGCGCCCTCACGAGCCCCCTTCGAGGACATGCAGACTTCGTGGAACAAGAGAAGAAGATGCTTGAACTCGCTCTTCATCAGGAAGTAGAGCTCGAGCCGGCATGTTGGCAGAGACGTAGGATCGCCTGGCTGCTCTCGTAGCTCAGGCCGCTCCACACCGTGGAGCGGATCGGGAAAAGCATGGCCGTTGTGCACAGAGCTCATCGGGCGGATCGAACCTTTCTGGATCCGGCAGATGCGATCGCCTTGGCCTGTGGCTTCCTGAGAAGCTGTAATTGCCGCGCGCGTGCGCCACGGGCGAGGGCGCTTTTTTGGGCTGATTCGTTATCAAGAGCGGCGACCGCAAGGCGCTGTGTTTCGGCGGGAGGACCTGCGAAATAGCGCTCAAAAGTCAGGTCGTCGACTTCGCCGCGCTCGCCGTTTTCGAATGTGACCGCGATCTGCATGCTTCACGCGCTAAACACGCGGCTGCCAGATCGCCGCTTGCTGGAGAGATCAGACCCATTGCGCGCGGGAATATTGAGGCGCTTTTCCCACAGGGTCAGTGCCCTTATGTAAACATCGCGAGAGCGATCGAGAGCTTCCGCCCGCGCGAGATACCGCGCTGCGATCTTTCTGAGCGCCTCCGGGTGGTTCCACAGCCCAATCCACAGGGCGGCCGCACACAGCGCCGCGACAACTAGCATCCAGTTGATTCCAACGCCGAGGTCTGCCGTCATACGCGTTCGGCCTTCGCAGCTTGGTCGAGAAGGCCTGCGGATGCTAGGCGTCCATATTCTGCGCGATAAATGCGGATCGCTTCGGCGAGAGATCGCCGCGCCACCTGAATCTGGATCCCGCCGCCTTCGCCTCCGGCCAGCATGTAGGTCTCGCCCCGCTTCTCGAGACGAATCTTAAGCTTTGGGCAGCCCATCGCGAGCTGCTCGATCTTTTCGGATTCGTACGGAGTATTTCGGATCGCCACGAAGGAAATGTGCTACTGAAGCAGGCCAGCTCGAACCCTCATCGAGCTGGCCGACTGTTCATGGTTTGTCCGGGACATCCAGGCCGGCCCGGTTTCGCCTCTTTCCCGCATAGCCAGCGGAGAAATTCTATGGCGACGCAGGTTGCTGCGCCGCAGGCTTACAGTCGTCGAGATACCGCCCGAGCCTGAATCCGAGATTCCAAGCCCATCGCACCAGCGGAGTGTCGAACGGATTTCGAGCGTGCTGATTCTTCCCGTCCCGCAGGCGCCGATAACACCGCAGACCTTCGCGTTCGGAGAAGGCCAAGAAATCCTGCTCGCTCATCCCGTCCGGACTCTGCTCCTGATCGCGCGACAGGAAGTGATAATGGACGCACTTCTCGCACGCCAGGCGAAGCCTGAACCCGTCGGCCTGGGAGTCGCGCCCGTTGAAGCCATCAATGCACAGCTCGCACAGCATCGCGCCCCAAGCGTCATGGGTGGGCTCGCAGCGGAAAAATACCTGCGCGCCGCCGAGAACGTGTACGCAGATTGCTACGCCCGAGACAGACTGCCCCGGATGGATCCGGCATTCGACCTTTGGATGGTTGCACGGCCGAACCTCCGGCAGCTCCAGAACTTTTTCCGTGGAGCGTTTCATGACCCCTCTTCCACGATGAACTCCACGCGCTGCACGCCGATCCCGAGATGGACAGCGGCGGCACGGATCTGGCCCGTGAATATTTCGCGGATATAATCCGCGGTCACTTGCTGCGGAACGCGAATTGTTAGCACTGCACGCTCGTGCGAGCTGAAGGCGGTTTGCAGCAACCAGTTGCTGTATTCGGTCTCCGAAACCATTCGCTTCAGTTCGGCGCGGATTCGTGACCAGGGGCTCGACGAATCCTCCGGCTCAGCTTTGAAATTCTTCTTCTCTGCCGTAGCTTCCTGCTTCGGAGAAGGCGAAAGCACTTGCACCGCGGCGGCATATCCGTCGCGCGCCTCTTTCGCCAGCTTCGGGAAAAGGCCGCTTTGAACGCTGTGCCGGTCACGCCGGACGCGATTTCGTACGACCCCCATGAAATGTTCAATGGGAGTCGGCCCCAGCTCGGCGGCGACGTCGTTGAGTAGCTTCTCATCAGGGACTTTGCCGAGGCCAAGATGGACGAACACCGGCGTCAAGGCTTCCCTGAGCTTCGGAACCAACACCGATACTGGAGTATCGGGGGTGGCCTTTAACCTGATGGAAACACTCAGACCATCGTCAGATATGGACTCGCTTACCCGAACCGATTCAGGAGCGTCGTATGTCACCGGAAGCTCGCCGCGCTCGACGATCGAACGAGGCAGCGAAACAACTACCGGAGCGGATGGCGTCCGCGACTTGTATTCCTGGCGGTCTAACGTCTTGGGCTCGAGCTTCGGAGCGGAGCGAAATTTTTCCACCAGAGCACGATACTCAAGACTGCGGCCCACGTCTCCGCGGGATTGGATAAGACCCAGCTCGTCCTCGAGCTGCCCGAGCGCCTTACGAACGCCGATGGCCGAAGCCGCGCACTCCTCCGCCAGCTCTGTGATCTCAAGCCTGGCCCAGTCTTGGTGTCCATCCGGAGATCCCCAGGTGTTCCGGAGAATAATCCCGACGATTTTGTAAGGAAGTCCGTCCAACCGCGCAGGAAGGAAATCGAAATAATCGTTGGGTATCGAGGACCATCCGCCGCGAACCTTTGGGGATCTGCCACCGTTTTCGGAGCCGGCCTGCACGACGGATTTGCGCGCGGGAGCTGGTGCGGCGGCCATTAGCGTGTAGCTCCCGCGGCCGCAGTTCCGAGCGCGTTCGCCATCGCGGAAACCGCGGCTTTGTGATCGCGCTCCATCTGTGCTTCCAGCGCGACGCTCCAGTGCACCACGCCCCCAAAAACGCCGCTCGTGTCGGAGAAGCACAGATCGGTGATCTTCCGCCAGCCGCGATCCACAAGAAACTTTCCGATCGATTCGATGGTGATCTCTGGCGCCGAGCTCGGATGCACAAATCCCTCCTGCACTGATGGAGCACTTCCCGAGGCCCGCGATATAAACTAGCGCGCGGCTCCGGCTTTTAACTGCTGCTGCCGGTTTCCCGGCTGTATTTCTGAAAACGGTTTCAGCTCGAGAACGTCCCGAGGGGCCAGGAGCCCTTCCTCAGAGGGACGGCGAAGCTTCGCCGCGACGGCGGCGTCACGCGCAAGGGACAAGAACATCGAGCTGTAAGCGAACCCAAGATTGGGGACCGCCTGAAAAACAATTCGTTTGTATTCGGCAACCGCGGCGGCGCCGAGGGCGCGATCAATGCGCACCAGCTGGTAATCGTCGATGGGCCGGCCGTAGAGTTTTAGGAACAGCGAATCGAGGAATTCGCGGAGCTCCACTATCCGGTAAATTTCCTGCGGAAGGGTGGCGCGCTCGGGATCGAGCCTGTCGGAATCCGGACTCCGCAGTCCATCGAGGATGCGCCAAGCGATGTAGGTGACGCCCATTCCGCCAATGATGATCGCGGCGATCGCGAGCCAGAACAGCGTCTCAACAAACACGGCCGACATCAGCAGATCCTGCGTCATGCGGCCTTCCTCCAGCTGCGTATGCTTCCACGCTCGTATCGCTTATTGGCGCGAGCGCGGTAGGTGGGCCGCGGGCGCCGGAGAGGCCGCACGAAAGCGATGGCCGCTGCGGCGAGCGACAATAGGACCGCGACGACCGCCAGCCAACGCGCCCAGCCGATCAGAAGATCGATTCCGCCGTTCATGCGGCGACGTCTCCCTCCGGACGCACCGTCATTTCCCAGATGACCAGCTCGACCTCTTCGCGGCGCAGCTCGTACATGCGCGCCAGGTCTTTTTCCGGAACGCCGCGCGTGAAATCGCGATACAACCGCCGTTTGTTGTCGTGCAGCATGTTTACGAACGGGCGGATGCGAAGCCGAGCCATCGCCGGTTTCTTCCGAACGAGTTGCGGGCCCGCGGATCCGGGAACTGCGCTGCTAGGCGGTACGTTTGAGTTCATCGGATTTTTGAGCTTCCAGTTCTAGGAGAGTTCTGGCTTTTGCGAGACACGCCGCCGCAATGCGCGCAGATTTGGATTTTCCGTTCAGATACAGCCACACGGCCGTATCGCTGACGGGCGGATCAAGACCCTTGGCGATTTCACGAAACGAACCCGAATGCCGCTTGAGGATCTCGCGAACCTCTACCCGGCTTAGTTCCTTCGGTTGCGCTTGGCTGGCCATGGCGTTAAAACTTAAAGCAAGTTAAAGACAAGGAGATGATATACCCTAGTGTCCTAGGAAGTCAACAGGCATCACTGCTTGATACCTAGGTTGCTAGTGTAACCCGTTGATTCATGGCCGAAAAAACTTTTGGCATTGACCTCGAAGAATCGCTCCACGAGCAGGCGAAGAAGCTCGCAATCGACCGCAAGGTGCCTGTGAAGCGGCTTTACGCCGAAGCCATCGCAGCGCTTCTGGCCGCGCGCGCACCACACGTGCCAGAGAAACCGCGACCGGTGTCGCCCTTCGACCGTTGGCACAGGATGCTAGATGAGATCCTGGAATCGGGCGATCGGGAAGCTATTTCCGCAGTCGAGCAGAATATCGTGGTCTTTCACCGCATCGTCGGAACAAGGACTACGACTGCGACGCTAAAGCGAAAGAGCCGCTGATTCACCGGTGGCGCACAAGGAGTGCATGCTGGAAATCCTGATCTTCATCCTGAACGTAGCGTTTTATTTCTGGTTCGGAAAAACCATGAACTCGATCAACGAGCACCTTGCTAAGATCGAGGCGGAACAGTCCAAACAAACTCAGCTTCTAGCGTCAGCCGCCAACGATCTTGACCTGATCCGCGAGCAGGCTGCCAGTTCCCGTTCCCGATCCGTACCTCCGTACTAGGCGGCATGAGGCATTTCCCAAGGAATATCGCATAAATCGACGGATTGTCGTTTAGTGGCCTTTGGCATTCAATGGTCGATTGTGAACCTTTTCGTTGTGAGCAGCAGAGCCAAGGTCACAGTCAGTCAGAGCGACCTCGAGAACATCGTCAGCCTCGAAGCACAGATCACTCGCCTTTCAGAACTCAGGGACCAGCTCGCCGAGCACGTCATGCGACGGTTGTCGGGCGGGGCGGAAATCGAGATCGGCCCGCGCACCGCCGAATGCCGCGATGAATATCACGGATACGTAAGGACGCAGCGCCTGATCGTCCGCTGAGGACGCAGGCCGCGGGGCCTACCTACCTGGATACTGGAGTATCGGGGTCACACTGATACTCCAGTATCGAAAAAGCGGTACCCGAGTATCGGCCTTTCGAGCGATTAAATATTAAGGAAGAACACAACACTTCTACGAGAGAAGTATTAGTGGGTGAGTGCGAGCGGCGCCGGGAAACCACCCACCCACATCCGGTATTCCAGGAGACGCAAAGGTAAAGATCACCATTGGCCGGCAAGTCGCTGGCCGAGTTCGTCACGCCGTTTGTTGCGCACCTTGAGGTAGCGCATCGTGCTCCGTATATCGCGATGACCAAGGTGATCCTGGACTTCCTCGGCCGATGCTCTTTCTCCCAGCAGCGTTCCGGCCGAATGACGTAGACAATGGAAGTGGCGTTTGGATTCCGGAAGGCCTGCACGAGCTCCGTAGTGCTTCATGAGCTGGTCAAGCCTGCTCCTCGATACCGGCCGCCCACCTTGGCGAGACACAAACAGCGGTCCCGGCCCTGTTCCGCGGATCGCGATCCATTTCCGCAGCGCGCGCACCTCGCGATCCGTCAGTAAATATTCTCCGGAGTTGCCGCCCTTCAGTCTCTCGATGTAGAGCCTCCTGGCAGTCATCCGCAGGCCCGAAACTTTTAGGCGGCCTACCTCGCTCGCGCGCAGCCCGCGGTGGAACGCGACCTCAAAGATCGCCAGGTCGCGGGGAGAGTCAATCGAGCGAAACAGCGCATCGAGCTCGTCTTCGTTCAGGTACTGCAGGTCTCGCCCGGAGTACTTTCGCGCGCGGGAAACGGGCGCTTTCCGCTTCTGTAAGTCCATTCATTTCAACATCGGTTCAGTTGGACAGAATCTGCATTCTGTCCAACTCGCGGGGTTTGCCGAACGTGTTTTGAACGGCTTAGCGGCGGCCGCGGAGGGCCTCCACTCGCAATTCTGTCCAACTCGTGGAATTCAGCCCCGGGCGGCAGTGCGCCGGCTCCGAGAGGGCTTCTCCCCGGCACCCAGGCCGGGTAGGGTACTCCCGGCGGCAGCTACCTTGGAAGCGATCAGGCGCTCCACGCGCTGCTGCTGGAGGTCGGGATAGTCCTGGTAGCCGAAATCGCCCGCGGCTCGTTTAAGCGCGCGCATCGCGGCCGTGATCTCCGATTCAGACGCTGCCTGTTCGTCGGTCCTGAACTCGTCGAGCGATCGCAGCTCATGGGAGAAGAAAAGCGTGTGAGCCACGATCCCCAATTTCCCGGCCCGGAAGATCATTGGACGCTCGCGGGAATAGAGCCTCATCAGCGCTATGCCCGCAAGCGACGTCCTACGGAGCGCACCGAAAAGAGCCGCGTAAGGTAGCTCGTCTTGCGCGGGCGCCACGTAGTAGGACGATTCAAACTGGGTCGGATCCATCTGCTCGAGCGGCACGAAACGAAGCTCGATCGAGTCGCCTGCGGCCGGAGCCAGGCTCTCGATTTCTTCTTCGGTGAGAGTAGCGAACTTGCCTTTCTCGTATTCGTAGCCTTTCACCAGCTCGGTGCGAGCGATCGGCTTGTCCTCGCCCTGGCAGTACAAGACCTGCTTCACGCGGGACAGGTCTGTGGCGTGGAGCTGATTGAAAGACGGATTCTCTCCCCGCGCTCCCGTCAGAATCCTGACTGCGACCGATCGGCCGCCGTAGACCAGTTGTCCCTTCCAGACCGGTGTGCCCATACCAGCCCTTTCGGCTCACGAGCAAATCCCTTCACTTGAGCTGGACAAAACGCTCTGACGCGGTTGGAGAAGATCCTTTTTCCTCCGAGATATTTAGGCCTCGAATTCGGGGCCATCGTGTCGGATTCCGCTGCCCGCTCCGTATAATCGGGTGCAAGTCAAAAGACGCAGATTCGAAGCACGTAGTTCTCCCACCTCTGTACCGGCGCCGGCCCTGCTAACCAGCGGGACCGGCGCTCCCGCTTCATTCCGCTCTTTTCTCTTCGCGTCGGCGCGGTTCCGGTCGACAAAACAAGGCGGGAGCAACCTTGGAATCCTCAACGTCGGCGCCAATCGGCCTGAGGCTATGGCCGTTCTTCGTTCAAGCCAGCAAGAACAACCCACCGGACACGGATCCGTATCCGGCGCAATCGCGGGCGTGGACGGCCGACCAGGCGCGCGCATTGGCTTCGCGCAGCTGCTCAGGCTGCTGCGGATCCGGCCTTCGCGCCATCGCTGGCGACATCACTCCATGCGGCTGCGTTCTGCGCCGCATTTTCAATCATTGCTTTTCTCGTTACCTCGAGTGCATCGAACGGCCGCGCCGATTCGGGCCCAAGAACGAGGACTTCATATCCGATTTTGAGCTCGTTGGACTGCGTGCGCTCAGCAACGACAAGGAGCGGCAGCTTTTCCGGCTCATTTTCATTTCCGGCGTGGATCATCGGAGGAGCGCCGAGATTCTGGGCCTGGATAACGCCAGGTTCCGCGGGTGCCTTCGCCGGGTGCAAGAAAAAGCCGGGCGAGCCTTCCGCGAAATCAGACCATACGCTCTGTATCCCACCGGTTCGTATTTTCAGGCGCCCACGCGGAGGCCCGCGGCCTGATGATTTGGCCGACGCAAGGCCAGTGGCCCTGGCCCTCCCCTCCGCCGTCGCCGTTCGACGTAATCGCGCGGCAAGAGCGGCTTGAGCTCATAGAGCTCTGCCTGATCGAGATAGGCCGCAAGCACGCCTCGGTTCTCCGGATGCGGTACTTCCGTGATCTGTCGTTCAAGGACATGGCTCGGGCGTTGGCGACATCTGAGGATGCCGTCGGGCAGATGCACGGGCGAGTCCTTGCAAGAGTGCGCGAGCTGCTGCAGACAGCCGGCCGCGAAGAAGGCCGTCTGGCTCTCAATCGCCCAGGCCATCGCGGCGTGAAACGAATCAAGGACGTCCTCTGAGCCAATGCAAATCTTCGAGGTCAGCTGTCGAAAAAACGACGGCTGGCTGGGATCCCTGTTTGTGGGCGAATTGCGTTTCAGTTCGCTCGCGGGTCGTCCGATCGACCGTCAGGAATTCCTCGACCAGATCGCGGGCAAACGCGTGCTCAACGCCGCCCACGGGTACCATAACAAGGAATCCCAAGCCGACCATTTCGCCGAGACTGTCGCGGCGCGGATCGAGGAGGCGCAGCTCGGTTACGACGCCCTTGTTCTGTTCTCCTGGTCCGGCGGCCTCACATACGCCGGATTCGGAATGGCAGTCGCGCGAACGAAGGCCTGCGGGCGGCGGCTGGCGGACCTTATAGCCCTCGAGGGCGGCGCCGGCGCTCACGTCGACTGCGTCAGCCACTCTTTGGGAGCCGAAGTCAGCACCTATGCGCTGCAGAAATCCAGATCGGTCGGCCGATGGATCGCGCTCGCAGCGGCTATCTCCGACACGAGCCTAGGTCCCGGGCAGCAGTTCGACGCCAACGGGCTTGGAGTGGGCCGCGTTCTTGTGACTCACAGCGAACGCGATGAAGTGCTCCAATGGGCCTACCCGATCGGCTCTGGGCTCAAAGCAGCCCTCGGTCTGCACGGCCCGCGCATCGGCCAGTCCGCAGCCAAAGTTTCGGCTAGGAACGTCTCCGAATTCGTGTCGAGCCACAGTGAAGCCTATTCGGCGCCGAGAGTCTACGAGATCTGGGCCCAGTGGATGAAGGGCGATAAATGCTAGCCGGCTACGTTCTTTTCCGCGACGGGAAGCATGTCGCCGGCGGCCGCGATATTCTCCTCGCTCACGACCTGGCCAAAGAAGCCAGCGCCGACGGCGGATCGCCTATCGCGATCGAGGGTCCAGGAATTCTCCGCGGGCGTGAAGTTATCGCCGTTTACGAGAACGGAAAGCTGGTTCTGAAGGGCCGCGGTCGGAGATCGATCCAGCGTGGCGTCATCTTGGCGAAAGCTCGAGCTGCTATGGCAGGGAGCATCGGTGCGTAAGAAGAGCAGGCCGCGATTGCTGTTCCTCGTGGCCGCAGGCGCGCTCTACGCGCTCGAGCTGGGCGCAGGGCGTCCTTCAGATCAGGCGGATCACCACCGGTACGCGGAGACCGTTCTGTATCCCGCCTTCATTTCGAAGATGAACAATTGGGCGTTCGAGCACCCCATCAGCGATCCAAAGCACCTGGACAAGACCGATGCGCAGGACCTGGGCAGGCTCAACGCTGCGCGAAAGGCCTGGCGCGAGTTCGACCAGGAAATGAAGCTCGCCGGATACTGACATGCCTCCTTTAACTCCTCGCGAAAAGCAGGTCCACGAGCTCGTGGAACAGGGACGAACCATCGCTGAAATCGCCCACCAGCTCGGGATCGCTCCCGGGACAGTAAAGATTCACAAAAAGAACGTGGCGATAAAGCTTCGCCAGCACGCGGAAGACAGTCGCCCGATTGGGATCCAGGACGGAACCGTTCCGTGCAACGTCGTGGACGTTCACCGCGGGCCGTCCGTGCTGGCGTATCAGCACGACGGCGAGCATCAGTTCAGCCTCGATCCGCTCAAAAATACAGACGAAGATCTGGCCGTTTCCTAGGGGCGATATGGACTTCTCGAATGCAGCGCACGTCACGGCGATCGTAGCGACCGTCGCCGGCGGCGCCAATTTCATCATGATGCTGGTCATCAAAGCTGCGGTGAGCGACGTCAAGACTCAGATCGCCGAAGCTCGGCTGAAAGACGCGAACGAACTCCGGGAATGGGTCGAGCGCCATTTCGAAAGGAAGGAGCTTCGAGCAAGATGATCCGTGGGCTGCGGGTCCTTCCGGGGAGGGTCCCCATGAGCGGGGCGAAGCCTTGCTCGTTCGCGCTAGTCGCCGAACGCGTTTTCGAGTTACCACTGAACCGATATTGAGCCTTCCGTGCAATCAAAAGTCAGAAAGCGAAATCGCCTGGCCGAAGAACACCTCTGGCTGGCGACATCCATCGCGAATCAGATCTCGGAAACGCTTCCCGTCCACGTGGATTTCGATGACTTGCGCCAAGCCGGTCTACTCGGCCTACTGGATGCCGCGGACAGGTATTCGCCCGATCGCGGCGTGAAGTTCTCCAGCTTTGCGAAGTTCCGGATCCGTGGGGCGATTCTTGACTACCTCAGGGACCTGGATTGGGCGAGCCGGGACATGCGGCGCCAGCAGAAAGAACTGGCCTCGGTATACAACGACCTCGCCAACCGCCTCCAGCGCGAACCGGACCTGGCCGAACTCGCGGGGGAGTTAGGGATCGATGTGGAAAAGCTCGGCCAGAGAATCAAGGCGAGTATGCTCGAGCACGGTCTGGTCTCCGCATCTTTCCGCACTGGCGGCGACGGGGACGACCTTCCGCCTTCCGATTTTGCGGCGCCTGGCGCGACCAGGCCCGACTCCGTGGCCTCTCAAAACGAACTTCGGGGATTCCTGGACAAGGCGTTGAACACGCTTCCAGAACGGTATCGCAGAGTCATTTCTCTCTATCACTTTCGTGAGCTCACGATGCGCCAGGTCGGGGATGTTCTAGGCGTCAATGAAAGCCGGGTCTCGCAGATGCACCAAATAGCGCTCAAGCGAATGCGAGCAGTCCTCCTGGAAGAGGGCATTCCTTCCGCGCAGGCTTTCTAAGCGACCGGTGGCTTCGAACAAGCACGCGCCTCTCGGACTCCGGGCAGCGGCTAGCAAACTCAAAATCAGCCACGTCGCGCTGCTGAAGGCGGTCGAGTCGGGCAGGATTAAGCGGCGTGAGGATGGCAAATTCGACCTGGAAGCCTGTCGGCGAGAGCTGGCAGCCAACAGCAATCCGAAGAAACAGAAATCGGCCCGCGCGCAGCAGCACAAGAAGCCGCTCAGTCCGGATGACACCTACAACGAGCTCTGCCGGCGCCGCGAAGCCGTAAAGCTTGAGAAGGATGAGTTAGACCTGGCGCGTAAGAAGGGCGAGTTGGTTCCGATCGGCGAGGTAAACGCATTCATTTCCGGAATGATCATTCGGGCGCGCGATCGCTTGCTCGCAATCGAATGCGATGAGCGCACCGGCCACGAAATACGCGGCGCTCTCCGAGACCTCGCTCAGTACGTGGGCTAGCCTCTGGCTTCCGCCGGAACGGCTGCCGCTGTCGCAGTGGGCCGAGCAGAATTTGATTCTGTCCTCGGAATACTCCGCCAGCATCGGTCCAATAAAGCTGTACGGCTGGCAGAAGGAGCCACTCGATAGCTTCACGGATCCGCGCGTAGAAACGACCGTGCTGATGTGTTCGACGCAGATGCTCAAGACTCTGTTGATCCAGGCAGCCCTCGCCTACTCCATCAGCCAGCAGCCAGGGCCGACGCTTATCCTCGAGCCCAAGGACGCCGACGCCAAATCGTTCTCTAAAGAACGCCTGGCGCCCATGATCCGGGACAATCCCTCTCTGAGCGTCGTCGCGGAATCGAAGGGGCGGTCCAGTTCAAACACGATCCAGGAAAAAACCTTCCCTGGCGGCACGTTGGCCTTGGTCGGAGCAATCGCGCCCGGCAATCTGGCCCGGAGATCGATCCGGTACCTCCTGTGCGACGAGATCGACAAGTACCCGGCCAGCGCAGGCGCCGAAGGCGATCCGATCGACCTAGCCTGGGAACGGACAGTAACTTTCGGTGCGCGCCGTAAACGGGTGCTGGCCTGTTCCCCGACCGGCCTCGGGCGAAGCCGCATCGGCAAGGCTTATGAGGCGAGTGACCGGCGCCGGCCATGGATCCCGTGTCCCAAATGCGGAGAGTTCCAGGTCCTCAAATGGAGCCAGGTCGTTTTCGATCCTGTCGGCTACAAATGCGCAGCCTGTGGGGCCGTCTGGGCAGACGAGGAACGCTGGGCCGCTTGCGAGCGAACGGAATGGCGCCCGGAAGGCCCTTTTCGCGGCACGGCCGGATTCTGGATCTCGCATCTCTATTCGCCCTGGAAGCGAATGGCGGCAATGGTCGCTGACTACCTCGACCGGAAGGAAGACCGGCAGCGATACAAAGTTTTCGTCAACACGACGCTGGCCGAGCTCTGGGAAGAGCAGGGCGATACCCCAGATGACGAGATTCTGCTGGGCCGGAGAGAAGAGTACCCAGCAAATGATCAGGCCGTTGTGCCAACGCGCGGTCTTTTCCTTACCTGCGCCGTCGACGTTCAGGAAAACCCTCCTCGGCTCGAGTACGAGGTCGTCGCCTGGGGCAGAAACCGGGAGAACTGGTCCATTGCCTACGGAGCCGTACAGGCTACGGCGTCAAACGGCCAGGCGCTTCCGGTAACGAGCCCCGAGCTCTGGGAAAAGCTCGATCGCGAGGTGCTTCAGCGCGAATGGCAGCACGAGAGCGGCCAGAGCCTCCCCATTCTGGCAATGGGGATTGATACAGGTTCGAGGCCACAGCCGGTTTATGAGTTCGCCAAACGTCACGCTCAGCCTGTATATTCCGCTGCCGGGTTGAAAGTGGCGGCGCCGCGTACCGTTGTCCCGCTCAAGGGCGTCAAGGACGAGATCCGGGTCATCTCCAAGATCTCCAAAGAGGACGCGGCAAGGAAACGGCAGAATGTTCGAATCGTGAGCATCGGGACGCACCGGTGCAAGCAGGAACTTTACGACGATCTCAGAGATTCCCGCCCGAGGCCTGACGGATCCGCCTCTCCTCGGTGTCACCATTTTCCGCAGGCCTATGGCAGCCAGTATTTCGAAGGGCTGTGCTCAGAGAAGCGGGTGCTGAAAGCCAGCGGAGACGTCTCCTGGCAGAAGGTGCCCGGCCGCCGCAACGAGCCCTTGGACCTTAAAGTTTACAACCGCGCATGCTATGCAATCGTCGGCGGTGACAGGTTTAACGAGGCTCAGTGGGCCAGTTTCGAGGAAGCCGTGGCTCCGGCCGTTGCTGAGCCGGAGTCTGAACCCGAGCCTTCCGAACGGCTTGACGCGGAGCCGGAGACAGGGGGTTGGCTGGGCAGCAGAACGCGCAACTGGCTTCGCCGTTAGAAAACCATGGCCTTTTCACAATCTGACCTTGATGCGATGGATGCGGCCGTGGTGGCAGCCGGTGGAAAGCGACGGGTTCGGTTCAAGGACGAGGAAGTGGAGTTCCAAAGCTTCGACGAGTGGAAGAAGCTGCGGGATTTCATCGAAGGCCAGATACAGATTGCCGCCGGCACGACAAAAGATCGTTATTCCCTAGGCGAATTCTCCAAAGGCTAACCCATTGAACTGGATCGACCGGAGCGTGGCTTGGCTGGCGCCGCAGGCCGGCCTACGCCGTGCGCGCGCCCGGCTGGCCCTTCAGGCCGTCGAGCGATTCGCCTACGAGGGAGCCAAATCTGGCCGCCGGACCTCTGGCTGGACCACGCGCGGATCCGATGCCAACTCCGAAATCGGCTCCGGGCTGAGTTCGCTGCGCGATCGCGCGCGCGACCTGGTCCGCAACAATCCGCACGCGGCCAGGGGCGTCATGGAGCTGGCCGGCGCGCAGATAGGGACGGGCATCATTCCGCGGGCCGATACGGGCGACAAGAATCTCGACAAGCTCATCGATGGCGAGTTCAGCCGGTGGGCGGAGCGCTGCGATGCTGACGGTCAGCTGGATTTCTACGGCGTGCAATGGCAGGTCGTGAAGGCTGTCCCGGAGAGCGGCGAGGCGCTGGTTCGCTTTAAGATTTCCCGACCGTCCTCGGAGATCCGAGTTCCGCTACAGCTGCAGGTACTCGAGTCGGATTTCCTGGACCACACCCGCACGATCCAGACCGAGACCGGGGGCTACATCCTCCAAGGCGTCGAATTCGACAAGAGCGGTCAGCGGAAGGCCTATTGGCTATGGACCACGCATCCGGGATCGGTGCTGCCCATCTCGCCGCGACTGTTGAGTCAGCCCGTGCCCGCAACAGACGTGCTCCATGTGTACAAGAAAGACCGTCCAGGGCAGGTTCGCGGGGCGAGCTGGTTTGCGCCTGTGATCATGAAGCTGCGCGACCTCGATGAATATGAGGACGCCGAGCTCATTCGAAAAAAGATCGAAGCCTGCGTCGTGGCCTTCATCGAATCGCCAGAGGGCGCCGATGCGGCAGGACTTGGAAAACCAAAAACAGATTCTTCCGGCAGGAAAGTCGAATCATTCGAGCCCGGCATGATCGAGCGCCTGTCGCCGGGCGAGAAGGCCACCTTCAACAGCCCCCAGGCTACCGGCGGGTATCGCGATTTCCGAACGCCCCAGCTCCAGGCGATCGCCGCCGGCCTCGGCCCGACTTACGAGCAGCTCAGCGGAGACTTTTCGAACGTAAACTACAGCAGCTTCCGCGGAGCACGCCTCGGATTCAACACAGTGGTCGAGCAGTATCGCTGGTTGTGCCTGATCCCGATGTTTTTGCTGCCGGTCTGGCGCAAGTTTATCGACATGGCCTACTTGGCCGGCGTGATTCCTGAGCCGAACTACGGCGTCCGCTGGACGGCGCCCAAGCTCGAGTCCGTGGATCCGCTCAAAGACGCTCTGGCTGAACGTCAGCGTCTGCGCAACCTGACTCTAACCCTCCCAGAAGCCATCGCAGAGCACGGGTATGATCCCGCCAGCCAGCTCGAGGAAATCGCCGAGACGAACAAGACACTCGACGAGCTCGGGCTGATCAGTGATGGCGACCCCAGGAAGGTAACCGCTGCCGGCGTGGGCCAGACCGTGGCCCTGGCCGCCGAGAAAGGGCACCTATTAGATGCCAGCCATTAAAGTTCATCACACGCATACAACCGACACTTCCTGGGACGCGTCCGTCCAGAAAAGAAACCTGAAAGTCGACCAGGATCCTGCCTATTACGAGGAAGCTTACGCTGAACGGCTTCCCGAGACAGACGGGAAAAACAAGAGCGATTTCGATTTTATTCACCACATGGTGAGCGCCGACGGAACCGTCGGCAGCGCGAATCTGACCGCGTGCTCAAACGCGATCGGCGTCCTTAATGGCGGCCGCGGCGGAACGACGATCCCCAAGGAGGACATCCAGGGCGTTTACGACCACCTGGCCGCGCACCTGAAGGACGCTGGTAAGGAGGCGCCGCCTCTGAAGGCATCGGCAGAAGCCGGGCATGCCGTTGAGCGTTTCGCCGCTCCGTTTGCTCCGCAAACGGTGAACGAGAGCGATCGCATCGTCGACGTCGTGTGGTATACCGGCAAAGCCGTTCCGCGCGCGGATTTCTGGAGTGGAGACGGCTACGATCTTACGCTGAGTCTCAAGCCCGCCGACGTCAGACTTGATCGTCTGAATTCGGGCGCGGCTCTCCTTGACGACCACAACGACTTCGGAATCCTGAACCAGATCGGCGTCGTTCTTAAGGCCTGGGTGGACGCCGGCGTGGCCAGAGCCACGGTTCAGTTCTCGAAACGCGACGACGTGACTCCGATCTGGGAGGATGTTCGCGCCGGCATCCTTCGCAATCTCAGTTTCGGCGCCTGGATCTATAACAAGATCGAAACCACTGCAAAGGATGCGCGCCGCAAGAGTTTTCTTGCGAACGATTGGGAGCCCTTCGAGGTCTCGCTCGTTCCCGTGCCGGCGGACGCGGATACGGCATTCCTCTCGGCGAAAGGACGTCGCCCGATCTCTCCCAGTGAGCAGATCGACCTGGCGGCCGCTCGCAAACGGGAATTGGACATTTTGAAGTTGCGTTAGGGCAGTAACCCCGCCCGCGAAGGCGGCCGGGCATTTTTCCAAAGTACATGGAGGAAGTGAAATGAACCGAATCGAACGCCTTCGGCAAATGAAAAAGAAGGCGGTGGACCGTATGGAAGCGATCCATGCTACCGCGACAGCGGCCAAGCGGGATCTGACGGAGACCGAGAAAACCGAATACGAGCAGCTCAGGGCGGAAGCCGAAGACCTCTCGTTGACGATCGCCGATCTAGAAAAACTCGGGAGCCCAGCTCCCATGCCCGCTCCGGCGGCAAACCAGAAGGACGAAGCGACGCTCAAGGCCGAGGGGCGCCAGGAAGAGCGCCTGCGGGCAAAGACGATCGAAGATCTCGTCGCCACGGCGAAACTTGGGGCGGATTTTGCCAAGCAGCTCGTCGAGTCCGGGGCGAGCATCGACCAGGCCCGGGAAAAGATCCTGAACAAGATGCGCGAAGACCAGGGTAAGCAGCCCGAAACCACCGCGCACGTGGCTGCCGGTGCGGATGCCCGCGACAAAGGCCGCGCCGCAATGACGGAGGCTCTGCTCCATCGGATCAGCCCGCGCCAACATCAGCTCAAGGGCGCTAACGAGTATGCCGGCTTCACGCTGCTGGACTTCGCGCGCGAATCGCTGTCCCTTGCCGGCGTCAAGGTTCGGGGGATGAACCGCGACGAAATCGCCCGCGCGGCGCTGTTCGGCCGCAATGGAGCCGAACAGTATTTCGCCGGCCTGTCGGGGACCTCGGATTTCCCGGCAATCACGGCCGACGTCGCCAACAAGCGGCTGCGGATGGCGTACGAGGCGGCTCCCCGGACGTTCGTTCCGTTCTGCCGCCAGGCTACGTCGCCTGACTTCAAGACCGTGAATCCGGTCCAGTTGAGCGACGTTTCGTCTTTCCAGAAAGTAAACGAGAACGGTGAGTTCAAGACATTCACCGCGTCGGACGGCAAGGAAAGCTACCGGCTGGCCACCTACGGCGGGATTTTCCGCATGACCCGCCAGCTGGTCATCAACGACGACCTCCGCGCTTTCGACCGGATCACCCAGGGGATCGGGACCTCGGCCGCGCGCCTGGAGAACGAGACCGTGTGGGCTGTGATCACCGCGAATCGGGCGATGGCGGACACGGTGGCTCTGTTCCATGCGAACCACTCGAACCTGAATTCCGGCGGGACCAGCGTGTTGGATCTCGACGGACTCTCCGCCGCCCGCACGGCGCTGCGCAAGCAGACCGCGCCCAAGGGGCAAAAACTGAACCTCTCCGCGCGTTACATTCTGCTGCCTGCGGCGCTCGAGACAGCCTTCGATCAGCTCTACAACTCGCTGCAGCTTCTGGCTGCTCCGGCCCCCACAGACATCGTTCCGCCGGATCTCGTGCGTAACCTGACCAAGATCGTCGAGCCGATTCTGGACGATAGCAGCGCCACAGCCTGGTATCTGGCGGCGGATCCGGCGACCATCGACACCATCGAGTACTGCTATCTGGAGGGTCAGGAAGGCGTCTACGTCGAGACCCGAAACGGCTTCGAAGTGGACGGAGTGGAAATCAAGGGCCGGCTGGATTTTGCCGCCGCGGCGATCGACTACCGCGGTCTGCAAAAGAACGCCGGAGCCTAAGGCGGTTCAGGCGTAGTTCGAAACCGGGAGGAGGCCGCGCGGCACACGCTAACGCGGCCGTCTCCTTCAATTTTTGTGGAGGAAAGCAAATGACGAATTTTGTGCAAAACGGCAGGGTCGTCACTTTGACGGCGCCGTACACCCGAACCGCCAACCAGGGTGCGTTGGTGGGGTCCATCTTCGGCGTGGCGGAGAACGATGTCACCAGCGGCTCCGAGGGAGAGTTCGCGATAGAGGGGGTCTTCGATTTAACGAAGGCCGCCGGGGTCGACTTCGCTCAAGGCGACAAGTGCTATTGGGATGACAGCGCCAAAGAAGTGGCGGACACCGATTCGGCCAACAGCTATTTGATCGGCGTGGCCGTGAAAGCTGCTGCTGTCGGCGATTCGACGGTCCGGGTGCGCCTGAATGGGACGTCGGTCAGCTAGCCGGTCGCTCGTTGTCGCACTGCTGGCGCTTCTGGCGCCAGTGTGGGCTCAGGAGACGAAGTACACCTATTTCGTCTCCCGCTCTGTCACCGGACAGACCAACAGGATCACCATCCGCCAACCTACTGCTGGCGGCCGGGATCTGAAGCTCGATGGAGTCTACTTTTGCTGCTCCGTCGCGTGCAGCCCGGTAATCAGCAAGGGAGGCTCGGTCTCGGGGGGCACAGCGGGCACGATCGTAAATCTTGACGATCGTTCGCCGTCGGCCACCTCGTCAGCTACCTTGGACGGCACGGTGACCGGGGCGACGTCGATATCCTTCCCGACGATCAGCGCCGGCGCAGACAGGACCCACGGGGGCGGCCTCTACCTGCACTGGACAGGAACGCCAAGCCAGTTCACCGTGGAGCTCACATCGGGGTCCAGCGGAACTCTCTACATACTGCTCAACTTCTCAGAACCGTGACGTATTGGACGGTTCCGAGGGAGTGGCCTGGGGAGACCATATTTGTCCTGGCCGGCGGACCAAGCCTGCGCGGTTTCGACTCGAGCCCGCTGGCCGGCCGCCGGGTGATCGCGATCAATAATTCCTGGGAGCTTAAACCAGATTGTGACGTCCTGCACTTTTGCGATCGCCGCTGGTGGGATCCGAATGGTTTGGGGCACGGTGAGCGGGTGAAAGCGGGATTTACTGGACGCTGGATCACCACCGTCGCTGCCTTGGTTCACGATCCGGCGGTCAAGCGCCTTCGCCAGTCGATGCGCGAGAGCGGAGTCTCAGAGGATCCTTCCGCGCTGGTACACGGCGGTCACGGAGGGTATCAGGCGATCGGGCTGGCCTTCCTGTTTGGCGCCAAGAGGATCGTTCTCTTGGGCTATGACATGCGGTCGCTTCCCCTCGAGGAAGCAATTCCGGGCGACGGAACCCATTGGCACCACGGGCACTCCGGCCAGAGACGGGATCACTTCGAGCATCGGCTCAGGACTTGCTTTCTGCCCTCGATGCGCAGGCTGGTAGAACCGCTCGCGCGGGCCGGAGTCGAAGTGCTTAACGCCACGCCCGATTCAGCGCTTGATTGCTGGCCGAGAGTGCGCCTGGAAGAAACGCTGTAGCCGTGTTAGCCGGCAAGACCTGGTGCGCGCTGTACCCGACGAGCCGCCGCGTCGAGGATTTGATCGAACCGTTCAGATCGAATTGCTCTGGGTTCCTGGCTGATCTTAAGTCCTCCGGCGCCACGGTGCTGATCGCGGCTACGCGCCGGCCGGAAGAGAGAGCCTGGCTCATGCACTGGGCCTGGAGAATTGGCCGAGAGGGATATGACCCGGCGAAAGTCCCTACTCGATCAGGTATTTCGATCGAATGGACCAGGCCGGGAGCCCTGGAGATGGTCGCCGGATACGGGATAGCCTACCGTCCGGCTTTGACGTCGCGGCACATTCAGGGCCGGGCGATCGACATGCGGATTACCGGATGGAAGGGAACCGAGCAGGAGCTCTACGCGCGGGGAGCCAGCTTCGGCGTCCGGAAGCTGATTAAAGACCCGCCCCACTGGAGCGACGACGGTACATGATTTCGGTGGTCATCCCGGTCCGCCGCGGCGGATCTGCGCGTACGACACTCGTCTCGCTTGCAGCCCAAACGATGCAGGATTTCGAAATCATCGTTTCCTGGGACGAGGAGCTGCGGGGCGCAAATTGGGCCAGGAATCGCGGTGCCGAACTGGCAACGGGAGACCTCTTGCTGTTCTCGGACGACGACGTCTCCTGGTCGCACGACGCCCTTGAGCGATTGACCGGTGCGCTCGCCGCCGACCAGGCTGCCAGCTGGGCCTACGGTGCCTACGAAATGGGAGGTCGGATCCAATGCGACCTGCCGTTTGACGCCCGGCGCCTCCGGAGAGGGAATTACATTTCCACGATGAGCCTGGTCAAGCGAGCGGACTTTCCTGGCTTTGATGAGTCCGTCGCTCGACTTCAGGACTGGGATCTGTGGCTCACGATGACGGAGCGGGGGCATCGGGGCGTGTACTGCGGCGGAGTTATCTTTTCGACCGTCGAGAAGCCTGGGATCACGCTTGATGGACCCGTCAGCTGGGAGGAAGCCCGCATGATCGTGGCGCGGAAACACGGTATTGCATGAAAATCGCGGTCTACACACTTACCCGTGATCGCCTGGCTTACACGAAAGCCTGTTTTTCGGAACTTCGCGAGAAGGCTGGAATATCGTTTGACCATTTCGTGGTGGACAACGGATCCCAGGACGGCACGGCAGATTGGCTCTCCGATGAGCTCAGAGCGCGCCGGCTAAAGGGACTCACTCTTAATCCAGCGAACGAGGGGATCTCGGCGGGTTCGAATACCGCTCTCGAGCATATCCGGAAGATAGGCTCGCCGTACGATCTCGTTGTCAAGTTCGATAACGATTGCTTCGTGAAATCGGAGAACGTGCTGGGGCAGATGGCCGAGATCTTCGAATCGATCGGCCCTTTTGCTTCGCGGTTCGTGCTGAGCCCCCGCGTCGAGGGCATAAATCGACAGCCATCGCGCGGTCGAATGACCCAGCTCGCCGGCCGCCGCATCGGATTGACGGCGATCGTCGGCGGACTCTTTCACTGTGTTCCTGCGGACGTGTATCGCCGCTACCGTTACCCCACAGAGCTGCCGCTCGCCAGCGGCCAGGATGATCACTTCTGCCACTGGTTCAAGGACAACGGCGGCGAAGTCGGCTACGTGGAGGGGCTGATCGTCGAGCACTACCGCGGCACCGACCAGCAGGCGCTCGACTATCCCGCGTATTTCGAACGCAAGTGGCAAGAGGAAAAGACCGTGTCCCGATGAAGACCGAAAAGGCGAAAGTCTCGATTTCAGCTCGCGCGGAGAAGGCCATCAAATGGCTGGATCACGTGATAGAAGCCGATGGAGGAGTGCACCGCAACCTGGACGTCGTCTCCGAAGCCAAAGGACCCGTCTCGACGGAAATTACGGGATATGCCGCCCACCTGTTCGCCTGGCTGGGCCTGGTCACAGGAGAAAAGGAGTTCATCAGCCGAGCGGAACTGCACGCGGATTGGATTGTGCGGCTCTGGTCTTCACAGACCACTTTCCTTACCTTCGAGCCTGGCGCCGATCTCACGTATTTCTTCGACACCGGGATCGTTGCTAGGGCTTTGGCGCTATGCGCCAGGGCGGCCGGCTCTTCGCTTTACGAGGCGATCGCGCGAAAGCTGGCTGAGTACATGAAGCATTTCCGGGGGCCTGCCGGCTCGTACCGACCCATCCATGATCGAAATGGGGAGCCACACGATTCGGAATCGACCTGGTGGTCCCGCTCAGCGGGTCCGTATCAGCTCAAGGCAGCGCTGATCTGGAGATACTTCGGGGATCCGGCCTGGAGCGAGTTGCTCCAGCGCTATCTATCCTCTGAGGTTGAGGCTCCGACGGACTTCTATGAAGCCGGCGACAGGCTCCATCCCGCGTCTTATTTCAGCGAAGCCCTGGCACAGGGAGGCGAACCGGACCGTGCGCTCGAAATTGCCGGTGAAATCCGGCCCTGGGCGAATTACAAGCTGTGTCGTACCGATGCATTGGCACAGCGCGTTCGAGTCGAGCGCCTGCTCAGGTCCAAGGCCGCGGCATCCGGCTACCTGCTGCACCAGGACGTCAAGTCCGGCGGCTTTTGGTTTGCGTCCCGGGACGGCGTTGTGCCGCCGGTTCTGAGCGCACACGCGACGATGTTCGCGATCCAGGCCATGGTTATGGAACAGCCCACAGCTCGCTGTGGTGTCGAGGAACTCGAAATCGTATGAGCCGGCCGCAGTGCATAGTCACGAGCTACCAGCGCCCGAAGTATCTGGAGCCTTGCCTGGACTCGATGCGCCAGGACGATATCGAGTTGTATGTCGTTGACGGCGGATCCGACCAGCAGACACGCTCGATTATCGAGCGCCTGGCGGATGGCTGGATATTTCTAGAGGGCAACCCGGGCGCGGACGTTTTGAAGAACGCCGGCATCGAACGTTTCGTGACTCAGTCTCAGTTCATCATTGGCAGCGACGACTACCTGTTCCCCAAGGGCTGGTCGGGCCTGGCAACTGAGCAGTACAGGGCTCTTAACGCGAACGGACTGAAATACGCCATGATGGCGTGCCCGACCGAACAAGTGATCGCCCGCCACACCCAGCCTGAGGGCCTCAACGGCGGTGCCGGAATTCACTATTTCCGCGAATCTCGCACAGGGATCGAGATCATGACCACCAGTTGCGCCATGGTTGCCGGGACGGTAATGGATGCGGACGTTGTGCGCCGGGTCGGAGGGTTCCCGGTTTACGGCAAGAGCGGCCAGGGCGACTGGGCCATATCGAAACGGATCCGGCGGCTGGGATACGAAGTCGGGTACCTCAGCGAGCCCGTGATCGTTCACTTAGGGCAGCAGAAGTTCGAGGATTATCCCGAATATTCCGCCGACTTTGCCGCGGACGAGGCGGTCTGGCTCAAGCGGGCGCGCCAGGACCAATGGAGACCTGCGCGGCCGAATCAGGATGGCGAGGCAGCGAGATGCTGAGAATCCATCAGGAAAACCTGAACACTCCCGCGTACTTCGATCAGATCTGGTCGACGCCGGACTTTCACCGTTTCGACCGGGTCCGGATGGAGGCCTTCGTCGAGAAAGTCCGGGAAGGAGATCTGGTACTGGACGTCGGCTGCGGTTTGTTCGGATGGGCCGAATACCTGATGACGTTGCGCCGCCCTCGCGCGATCGCGCATGCCGTGGACTTCTCGCCTTATGCTCTTCAGACACTCGGGGAACGGTGTCCCGGGCTGATCCTTGCCCACGCCGACATCCGTGAGGGCCTGCCGTACGCTTCTGGTTCGTTCGATATGGTCGGCGCCGGTGAGCTGATCGAACACATGGAGCATCCCCAGGCCCTGGTCGACGAGCTCGCCCGGGCAACCAAGCCGGGCGGCTGGATCGTGGTAGGTACGGTCGATCCTCACTGCGAGGACGGCAAGGATCTCGAGTACCCGGAACATCTCTGGGAGTTCACGCCGGCCGAGCTCGCCGCGTTTTCAGCAAAACACGGACCGACCCAGTACAAACGCGTCGGCAATTACGATTTCACGTTCTGCCGGAAGGGCTTCTGAGGGATGGTCCTCCTGGATCTCGATGATTTCTGCGAAGGGAATAGCCGGCTTCATGAACTCTGCTTGCTGCGCAGGCAGATTCCCGGGTTCAAGGTCACGCTGTTCACGATCGTAGGCCGCTGCTCTCCGGCATACCTGAGCGCGATCGCCAGCCTGGATTGGATCGACCTGGTCCCGCACGGGGAAATGCACGAAACCTCGCGGGAATGTCAGGGATGGACTTATGACCGGTCTGTCCGCTATCTCGACTGGGTCGAACCACTCGGTCTCACCAGGGGTTTCAAAGCACCTGGATGGCAGATTAGCGATGGCATGTACCAGGCGCTCCTCGAGCGGGACTGGTGGGTCGCCGACCAGGAGTACAACGACGGCCGCCGGCCCGCAGGGTTGAGAAATTACGTGCTCGGCCGGGGAGAGAACGTGCAGATACACGGGCATGTCGGTCACCTGGGCGGCCACAACCTGAACGAGCTCGAGTTCATCACCGAGCAAATCCTGTCCATGAAAGGCCAGGAATTCGGTTTCGTGAAGGATTTCGTCTGAGCTGTGACCTACGACATCGTCGTCCCCCATTACGGGAAAGGGCGTCTCACCGAGCTCTGCAAGCGATGCCTCGAAACGGTTCGGGACTACTCGGCCGACTACCGGCTGATATTCGTTGACAACGGTTCTCCGGAATTTCCCCGCATCTACCCGGAGCTTCGCCAGCACCGAACCGCCACAGTCTTGCGGAATACGAAAAACGTGGGGTTCGTGAGGGCGGTAAATCAGGGCATCGCCATGGCCCGAGCCCCGTATGTGGTTCTGCTGAACAACGACGCCGAAGCCGTCCCCGGCTGGCTCGAGGCCCTAAGAGCGCCGCTTGACGCCGGCGCTGCGCTCAGCGGGCCCAGGACCACCGCCGCCGGGAGCTGGCAGGGACGAACTCATGCTGGCCCGGGCTGGGAGTTCCTGCACAGCCGGGCGATGTTGGCTTTCTTCTGCACCATGTTCCGGCGCGAAGTTTTCGAGCAGCTGGGAGCACTGGACGAGGATTTCGGACCAGGTCTTGGGGATGACGATCATTTTTGCTGGCTGGCCCAGCGTGCAGGCATGAGACTGGCTCTGGTCCGCAGCCTGGTGATCCCGCATCATCACCGGTCGACGTTCAAGGAAGTGTACGGATCAGAAGCCATACCGGCCATGCAGGAGCGCGCGATGGCTCTTTTTCGAGAAAAGTCAAGCAGATGATCACGCTGATTACATGCACCGGCGGCCGTCCGGAGGCCTTCGCATTATGCGAGCGGTGGATGTCGCGCCAGACGCTCGACGCCGACATGCAGTGGATCGTCGTCGACGATTGTGATCCAGCTACGCCCGCGAATCGAGGCCAGATCATCCTCCGACCGCAGCCCCGGTGGGAGCCTGGCACACTGACGCTGGCGCGGAACCTGGCCGCGGCGTTGACCATGGCGCGCGGCGACAAGATCATTTTCATTGAGGATGACGACTGGTACGGACCAACCTATCTGGCCGACATGAGCGCTCGCCTGGATGGGGTTCCGCTGGCCGGGGAGATTCCGGCCAGATACTACCACGTTCCGGAGAGACGGTACTTCGAGGTTGGCAACGCGCATCACGCGAGCCTTTGCCAAACCGGAATTCGAGGTGACATGGTACCGGCGCTTCTGTCAGCGTGCCAAGCCGAATCGAAATTCCTCGACCTGCTTCTTTGGCAGAAATTCGGAAAGAAAGGCCGGCTGGAAGTGGGCTCCGGATCCGTCGGCATCAAGGGCATGCCCGGGCGGCCAGGCATTGGAGTCGGCCACCGGTCATCTGGCTCGCGATGGAAGGCGGATCCGTCTGGCGAAGGCCTGCGAAGTTGGATCGGCTTGGACGCCGTCGCCTATGGGGTTTGATTTTTCTCCGCTCAGGAACGCCGAGCTCGCCGTGTTCGGGGATCCAGCTACGTTTCAGCCAGCCGATTCCGATTTGGACGACCTCGAGCACTCGGTCATCGAAGTGGATCCCGCAACGCTTCCGCCCGACACTTCGGGTGCACCGGTTAAGGTCCTATGGACCGCACGCACGGTTTTTTCGGGATCCAGATTGCCAGCCAAGAACGATCGCTATTCGAAGGACGGCGACCAGTACCGGGTGTACGACGTGAAGACGGATAAGGCCGGCGGAGTATTGATTTTCCTCACATAGATTCGAAATGACAAATACGCTTCGCGGCAAGCTTGCAGGAAAGCTCGCCGCGATCTCTTCACTGACATCGCTCTTCGCGACCGGTTCGATCGAGGAGTACATCGAGGAAGAGAATGGTGACCTCTTCGCAGCAATCGCCAACCTGAAGCCACCCAGACTTCTCGTTTACGTTGCCGGGATTTCGACCGGTAGGCAGATGGGATTGTTCTCCCAGCGCTTGGCCATGGCCATTCGTGGCGACGTCGATCCTTTGGCGGTCTACGCCGCAATCGTGAATGAAGCGCCGTCCGGAGATTCGCTGGCGCTGCCATTTCAGGAGCTCGACGCGCATTACGAGCCAATGGGGATCCCCGAGCTCGAGCGCCAGTTCATTCAGGTGGGCGAGGGATCTTCACTCAGCTATTGGAACTTATCCGTAGTTTTCAGAAGTCGTTCAAGCGACACGACGTTCGTCGCCTAAAAACCAGATCAAAAGCAGACCACACGAAAGAGCCGGGCGCCCCTTAGTCCGGAAGGAGAAATATGCCAGCAAGAATTCAAGAGCTTAAAATCGGCATCGGGTTTCACCGCCAGACGGGCACCGGCGCCAGCGGAACGACCAAAACGCAGCTACAGACCGCCTTGGCGGCCATCGATCTGTGGAATCTCGGCCTGAACGCGTTTAACGCACCCTTCCCTCAATTCAAAGCCGAAGACGATTCGGACTTCTTCGGCAAGGGCGACGAATGGGTGCGCCAGGTCTTTCCGACCTCGCTCGACGTGCCGTGGGAGTGGCCTTACTTCCTGACGAGTCAAAACTTCGCCCAGGTGATCGCTTTCGCGCTGGGGAAAACCACGAAGACTCCCGCGGGAAGCGGATTCCAGTACGTGGCCACTCCGATGGATCCCGTGACCGACGGAGTAAATCTGCCGGCCACGACTGTCGTTGCGGGCATCCGTCAGGCGACCGCAGGCGAAATGCTCGACATGGCTATCATCGGCATGGTCTGCACCGGATTCACCTTCCGGCTGACCAAGGGGTCTGGCCTTCAGAATAGCTCGCTAGTGTCGAGGTGGTCCGGCTGCGGCAAGTTCTCGAACAATTCAGGGGTTACGATCCCGGCGCGCTCAAACGAGGCTCGACTCGGCGCCGGCTCGGCCACAGCGATCAACATCAATGGTGTCGATTACATCACAAATGCCCGCTTTGTGGATCTCGAGTTCACCTACGATAACGGGTACAACCCGGAAGCGGGCAAGTTCCCCGGATCTGGATCCCAGAGCGGTTACGACATCGGTGGGCGCGCGCGATTCGGGAAACGCACCGCTTCCCTGGTCTGGACCGTCGAACTGGAGCAAGATTCGCAAGAGCTTTCTGACCTAACAAGCCAGGTGGTCGGGTCCAGCCACATCCAACTGGTTGGCGCGGCGATCGGCGGCGGATCTTTCCACACCGCCGATATCTTGCTGCCGCAAACGATTCACAAAGAGTTCTCCATGCAGGACTCTGGCGACGGCTTCGTTGCTGCCAAGGTGGTGACAGCGATCGAATTCAACGACAGCCTCGGACCGATGGTTCTCACCGCCATCACCGACAAAGACGAGATCGGAGAAGACGCGTAAAATGTTCAATTCCCGCGAGCCGTTCAAGGTCCGGATCCTTTCAGGGACCGAGAAGATTTGCGAGGTCAACTACCCCTCGGACAGGCAATGGTGCGAGCTGGCACGCAAAAAGAAGAGCATCAAGCGACAGACCGGCCGTGGCCTCTCGGAATGGGAGGACGCGCCCGGTCAGGAGTCGCTCGACAAGGAGCTGCTCGACGGGCTCCGGCCTCCGGAGGCCTCGCCCGAGTTCGACAAGTACGAGGCCTCCAAGATCGTCGGCCGCCTGGCCAGGGCTTCTCTCATTTCGATCGAGAGAAGCCTGGATCTGTTCCGTATCGAGCTGAGAGTGTTCGGCGGTGAAGTCGTGCACACGCTCAAGATGCCGACGGAACAGGACAAAGCGGAGCACGAGCGCCTTTCATCGAAGCTGGCCTCCGGTAAGCGGCACATGGAGTACCGGATCGACCTCGAGCCGTCTGGCGCGATCTGGGACCGACTGAAGTCAGAAATCTCTGGTTATGCGGAGGAGAGCGCTGTCCCGATCGTTCACAAGGCTGCCGCCTTGGCTGAGCTCATCGCCTATGTGCAGGAGCTCGAGGCCGAAGACCCGGAATAGCGTCGGGCCCGGCGATTCGCAGCACCATCCGGGCCCTCCTCGAAGGCCAGCCTGTCGAGGATACATCTTTACTGTCAAGACTTCGGAGGCTGGATATTGCCCTGAAGCTCGGGTTCACGCTCACTCTGGCAGATGTCACGGCCGAGGAGTTCCTCGGCCTAACCATTCTCAACGAAGAACGCGATCGCATGCGCGCCCTCAGCCAGCAGAGGGATAACTCGATGGAAGAGCTCAGGTCAAAACGCGATTCCGCGGAGTTCGGAACTTTCTAAACAAAGTGGCCTTTCAGATCAAAATCACGCGCGCGCGGTTCCACGTGTCCGGTTACAGTCCACAGCAGATGGTCGCAATCGGTCAGGCTTTGATCAGCCGCGGAATCGTCCCGCGGGTCCGAGCCGGCGGGACGGTCGCCGATTCGCCGGCGCCAGCTCTCAGGCCCGGATACGCCAGATTCAAGGAACGCCGCGGCGTTCCGGCAATCAGGAATTGGACTTTGACCGGCCGCACCCTCCGAAGCCTGAAGGTACTTCGTGCCTCCGCGAACCGCGCCGTGATCGGGTTCACCGACGCCTTAACGAATCTTCGTGCGGTTCTTAACAACCGGCGAGCTCGCCAATTTGGCGTGTCGCCGGCGGACCGCAACGTAGTCGCTCAAGAAATCCAGGCGCAGGACAGCCCAGTTAGCGCGAAAGCAGCATAACCCATGCCGAACCAGGTCGAGACGATTGAGCTGACGGTCGACGACCGCCCGGCAGTTCAGGGAGCTGATCGGGCCAACGCCAGGCTTGAGCAGTTCGAAAAGACCGGCGCGCGCGCGGCTCAGTCCACATCCAAGGCCTTCGAAGACGTCGGCGCGACTGTTGTGCGTTTCGCTGACCGGTCTGCGTCCGGCATGGAGCGTAGCCTGGCATCACTGCAGAGGCGGCTTGCCCAATTCAGCAGTCCCGCCGAAAGGCTTGCTTCGGAGCGGGTCGCGGCTCTTCCGCGGTTCGCCGGAGACGAAGAAAGGCTGAGACGAGCGACCGAGCTGTATGACCAGCTGGCGGCCGCCCAGAAGCGGGCGGATAATACCGCACTGCTTGAGCGTGCCCAACGTGCCTCGCGGGCTGCGGAGGGAGCAACGAGCGCCTTTCAAGTCGCGCTTTCTCGATCGAATGCAGAGCGTCAGCGAGAGGCGAAACTCGCCGAACAGGAATCTCGCGCTATAGAAGGCCAAGTGCGGCAGATCGAGCGAAGCAGGGCGCTGTCCGACGCCGGAGCGGTGGATCGCCTCCGGCTGCAGCGCAAGTTTGCGCTCGAGGATCTCGGACCCAAGGCCTCTCCGGAACAAGTGGCCAGGGTGCAACGAGCGTTTCAGAGCGCAATTGAGGCCGAGGAAAAACTAGGCGAGGCGGCCGGCTTGAAGGGGTTCGGTGACAGGCTTCGGGGATTCGTGGAGGATCCGCTCGGATCCGCGCGCAATCTATTACAGAGCGTTTTCGGCGGAATCACAGCCGGCGGCCTGGCGGCTGCCGCGGGCTTGGCGGTGCTGGCGACGGCCGCTGAAAAAGCTTTCGGCATCGTCGCGGACGCCGGAAAGAAAGCGGAAACCAGCCTGAATCTGGCTGAGCGGCTGGGTACCACGGTTGCGGAAGCTCAGACACTGTCGGCGGTAGCCCGCATCACCTCGGTAGACATCGGCAGCGTGGAATCGTCGGTCAAGAAGCTTTCATCGGCGCTCGCCGAAGGCGGAAACGAAGGCAAGCAGGGCGCAGATGCTCTCAAATCGATTGGAGTGTTCGCCCGCGACTCTCAGGGGAATCTGAAGGGATTCTATCAGCTCTTCGGCCAGATCGCTGACGGGATCGACAAGCTTCCGGACCACGCCCAGAAGGTTAGCGTTCTGGAGAATCTGTTCGGCAAGGGCGCGGTATCGATGCTGCCGATGATCCGCAATTTCCGGGAGCTCGAGGAGGAAGCAAGAAGGCTGGGGCTGACCCTCGACGAGGATCTCGTCCGCAGACTGGGCAAGGCCGATGACACCATCGACAAGCTCGGCTTGGCCTGGGACGCGCTCAAGGCGCGCTTCGCCGGCCGCCTGGAGCCGATCGTAATTCCGCTCGTTATCGAGGCCACAAACATCCTCGGGAAGAGCCCCACGGAAATTCTGAAGAACGAGTTCGACAACACAATTGGGAACCCGTTTCTGAATCCAATCGCGCTGGCGATCCAGCACATTAAAGCCGATCTCGCGGACGTAAAACCAAAGGCAGTCTCAGCCACCGCGGCCGTGGCGACGCTGTCCAAATCCGAGGTTAATTTCGAGGACCAGCGGCGAGCACAGGTTCTGCGAGCCCAATTTGAGGCGCGCAGCACACTCGATTCCTTGAAGCGCGAGATCGATGACAAGGACAAGGACCTCCGCGAGGCCCAGGCGAAACTGGATCAGTTACCGAAGGACGCCAGTTCCGCTGTGGTCGCTTCCACGATCCGCACGATCGAGGCTCTGCGTTCCGAGGACGACGCGCTTAAGCTCAAGGCGAAAGTCCTTTCAGAGCTGCCCGATCGCCAGAAGCAGGCGCGCGACGCGGCGCTCGAGGCCGACGCCGCGGAGCTCAGCGGAATTTCGAAAATACTCGCCGAGCGGCAACGGCAGATAGACCAGATTTCCACGTTCAGCGAGCATGGCCAGACCGTACGAATCGACCTTGCAAAACAAGCCCCCGACATTCTCGCGAGCATCGAGGCGTCGACTCAGGCCAAAATCCGCGCCGAGCAGCGCAAAACCCAGCAGGAGCTGGCCGAGCTCAGCCAGAAAACCGCCGAATCCGTGGCTGCCGGGGAGAGGGCCACTCTTGGGGAGCGCGAGGCCGCCGAGGAGCGATTTAACGAAAGGCGCCTGGCGAGTGGCGCCATCTCTCTTCGGGAGCTCGAGAACGCCCGCCTTCAGCTCCACGTTGAAACTTTGAATAAGATCGCCGAACTGGACCGCCGCCAGGCCGCCGCCCAATTCGATCTTCAGATTGGGCAGCTGAAAAAGCAGCGCGATCTGGCGACGGCGCCGGAAGACAAACAGACGTTCAGCGCACGGATCCGGGAGCTCGAGGCCCAACGCGAGCAGGCCATCAAAGGAGTAAACGACCGGGTTTCAGCCGCCTCGGCAGCGAGCGCCGAGGATCTGGACAATCTGCGGATCCGTCGCGATCGCGAATTCTCCGATCGCACGAAGTCCCTGCAATTCGACAATATCGAGGCGATTGGGCAAGCCCAACAGCGGGCGCTTGAGCACGCCCGGGATTCCCAGCTCGAGGCGCTTGCACTGGTGGACACCCAGACCCTGAGCGGCAAGCTGAGCGTCGAAGCTCGCAAATTCGAGATTGAATCGCAGTTTCTACGCCTGTCGGAAACGCTCCAGCGGGAATCGCTCGATCGCCGCCTCAAACGTGAGCTGGATCTCCTCGATATACAGGCCCGAGCAGAAGGGATTTCAGACGAAGAGGCCGCGAAACGGCGCCTGGAGATTGAGGAGCAGTTCCAGATCCAGAGACAGGGCATCGCCGAAGATGCGAACGCTGCGATCGCGGCGAGCGCCACGCGGGCGGCCGCAGCACAGCTCGAAGCCATCAGGTCCCAGACGCGCTCGGTTTTCGACACTTTCAAGCGGGAATCCGAAGGCGTGTTCGATGCGTTGCTGACCAAGTCAAAGAACATCTTCCAGGCCATCGGAGACTCGCTCAAGAATGCTCTACTGACCGCCATCAAGGACGCCGTGTCGTCTCGCGTCGCCGCGAGCCTGACTCAGATCTTCACAGGGCAACGCGTCAGGCTCCAAACGGAGAACACCGGCGGAATTCTGGGGGGCATCCGGCAGGCGCTGGGCATCGGAGCTACCCCGGTTATCACTCCATCCCAGCAGCTGCGGATCCAGACCAAGCTGGATCAGCCCAATCACCTCGGGGATGTACTGCTTGCGGGCGGAGCCGTACCGGTGGTGGTGGCAAACCCCATACAATTCGCGCGCTCGGGCTCCGGCTTGCCGTTCGCTATCGGCGGCGCCACGGCCGCCCTGGCTGCTGCGCTAGGTCTTGGCGCGCTCGCGGCGCCGACCCAGGCGGCGAGTTCTGTTCCTGCAGGCGTCGTGCAGTCGACGATCAATTTCGGATCCGGAGAGAGCTTCACGGGAGCACCGCAGGTCTTCGGAGCAGGGAGTGTTCTCGGCGGACCAGGCGGGACCCCTGGCTTCAGCGGCCCGGTGACCGGCGGAACATTCCCGGGGGTTCCTTCGACTCCGCCGTTCGTCCCAGCTCAAACCGCACAGCACGCGGGCATTCTTGGCTCACTGAAGGACAGCCTCTCTGGCTTGAAGGGAATCCTGAGCGGCCTGGGGAATATTGGTCTTCCGGGCGTCTCATCGCTGCCGGTCGGAATCGGGGGCGATACGGCGGCGCAGGCGGCGGGAATTCCCGGTCTGGGGTCGATAGCGCCGTTAAAGAGCGGAAGCTTCCTCGGCAACATCTTTGGGGGCAGCCACGCCATCGGCGGAACTCTGGGCGGCGCGCTGCTTGCCGGAGGAGGCCTGCTATTTGCCCACGGCTTGCAGCAGGGCGGCGTCTCCGGCCTGCTCCAAACCACCGCCGGCGGGGCGGCGATCGGTCTGAAGTTCGGAGGCCCGATCGGAGGACTCATCGGGGCGGGAGTGGGAGCCGTAGCTGGCTTGTTCGGGCTGTTCCGCCAAAGCGCCGAGGAGAAGATTCAGAAGAAGGTCAAAGAGATCTACAAGATCGATATCGACAAGAAGTTCGCCAAAGACCCGCTGTTCGGGATCATCAAGCAGAATTTCGGGGGGAATATCGACGTCGGCGTGCGGTCGCCCCAGGTTCGCGAGCTGCTCGAGCTCTACGCCATGAGCACCGGCCAAAACTTTGCCGGCATCGTCCCGCGTGTCCAGGCGGTGACTTTCGCGAACCAGGGCGGCCAATTGACGCGGCTCCCCAACATCGTCAATGGCCAGGCTCAGCCATTCACCGGCGGTTCAGCGATCGGAAACGGCGTGGTCTCGGCCGTGAGCGCCGGATCGGTGCAATCACCAGCGCCAGTGATTGCTGGCGCTACCGCAATCACCCTGCAGCTCGACCCGGCGGCGACGAAAGCGGTACTTGAGGGCCGCGCGGCGGAGGCCTTGAAGAACAATCCGCGCGCTGTTTCGCAAGCCGCGGTCTCCGGTCAGCGCGCCTCTTCCGGCCGGCGCGAAAGCGCCGTGCTCGCGCTTCAACCAAATCGAATCACTGCCTGAAACGAAAATGCCTGGATCTTCGGGAGGCGGCAGCGTCGTCGCTGCAAATCCGTCCCTGGTGATGCCGTGGACGCTCGCCCGCGCCTTTCAGCGCCAGCAGCAATATGCGGTCGACCGGAACGATTACGCGAACGGAGAGACGCAGCCGAACGCTCTCACCACCACCTCGCGCAAGCAATGGAAGCTCACTTTCCCGCTCACGTCTTCCCAGAAGACGGCCCTGCTTTCGTTCTTCAATTCTGTCGCCGGCGGCCTGAATGAGTTCATTTTCTACGACGTGCTCGAGACCGATCCGCAGTTCAGCTACGACGTCACCGGCTCGGCTCTCGACGGAAGATACTCGGTCCGATTCGATGGCCCGTGGCAATCGGCCTTCCTTTCCGGATCGATCGCGGAGACAGATCTCGCGCTAATCGAAGTCAGTTAAAACCCTCCGAATATCCAGCAGCCGTGCCTGACCAGATTGGGAACATCAACGTCCCGAGCGTGTCTCCTTCGGGAACGTTCCCGCTCGACGTGCCTTTCGGCTTCTCAACGGTCGTAGAGCCCAAGATCGTCACGCATCAGTTTGGCGCGGGCAACACGAAGCGAGAACAGCGGTTCTATTTGGGCGACGGCGCCAGAAGGTTCCAGATCGATGGCGAATTCACGCTGGCCGAGCTCGAGTCGCTCCGCGATTTCTACGAGCTACGGAAGGGCAGCTACCAGCCTTTTACTTTCAACCTCCCGCTGGAGTCCGGAGGCACATCAGCTGTTACCGTTCGTTTCGATTCTGAACCGATCGCCTGGCAGAAGGCATCCTCAGGCACGTGGTTTCAAATTTCGCTCACCCTAGTAGAAGTAAACACGGTTTCTGGCGTCGGCCCGACGTACTCCGTAACTCGCACGTCGACGCGATTCCCCTCCTCGACGCTCGCGGACTCGCTTCTCGAGCAGGCCCAGACGGTCATCCCACTTGTCCACATCGTCCCGACCAAGGCCGGCTATCCGAATAACATCTTTTTGTCAGACCGGCGATGCACCGTCGGGGGCCAGCTCTATCTGCCCCGCTTGGTGCGATGGGAAGGCATCCAGCAGACTGCGGTAGGACTTCCCGGTGCATCCGCGGCCGGCGGTCAGTCCGACGACGTCACGCTCGTCTTCGGAAACGCGGACCGGGTAATGCGCCAGCTCGCCGACGACGTCCAGCTCGACCACGCCGACCTCCAGTTCTCGCTTTTCTTCACCGCTACGGGAGAGAAGCTCGATCTGTGGGCCGGCGAAATCGTGCCCGGGGGATGGCAGTCTAACGTCGGCCCGGAATTCGTAATAAAGGCCAGCGACCGGCTGTCCTCGCCTTTCATGGTCTTCCCTGACCGCGTTTTCAGCCGGACGTGCTCGGCGCTGTTTGACGACGGCGTCGAGTGCCCTTTTTCCTCAGAAGGGGCGTTGGACACGACGCACTTTCCGAGCGCTGACGCTGGATCCTGCGATCGAGGGTACGAGACTCCCAACGGTTGCCTCGCACACACGATGCAGAAGCGCTATCGCGGCGTCGCGATCGTTCCCCAGGCGGTCCGCTTCAAGGACAATTCGACCGGCTTTGCCGGCTTCAATCGGAATCAGATCACCTCTGTTTCGCTCGTCTCGGATTCGATCTTCGGGCTGGCGATCCCGCAGATCTACACGGACATTCCAATGCCTGTGCAGGCCCTCATTGCCGCGGGCCGCGACGAAGGCGATTTCTACGAAGCACTGGGGATCCTGGGCGAAGGCCCGCTTGGCCAGATCGCATCCGCGAAACTCGACGGCCAATATTCGCATACTTACCCGGCGTCAAAGGGCCGGCTGATCCCTGGAAAGGATCCCGCGGACCTGAACGAGCCAATGTCGCTCGACTACAACGGGAACCAGACTGCAGGCTTGGGATGGCGATACGTCTACCTCGGCAATTCCACGTACCTTGCGAACTTCTCCGCCGGCATCGCCTTCGTTGTCGTGCGCAGGACCGACCAGAAAGGCCTGCAGCTAACGCGACTCGATGAGCACTCCATGGAGGCCGTCGTTGCACAGGGGCTGGCTGGCTGGGTCTGGACTGCACCTGGCTCCCGCTCCTCGGCCGTTTTAACGAACCCCGTTTGGGTAGCGATCAACGCGTACCTGAGATCTCTTGGGCTCAAGAACGCCGATGCCTCCACGCAGGAGGCCACCTTCGACGTCGACGCTGCGGTGGCGGCGGCCGCCATTTGCGACCTGAGAGTCGATCGCCTGGTCGACGATACAGAGGGCGCGCCTGGCGGAGTCATCCTCTCGGCTTCTGTAAACAGCGGAACGGGCTATTCCACTGGAGATCAGATCGCGGTCTCGGGAGGCGATAACAACGCTCTGCTGACCGTCATCTCCGTGGACGGATCCGGAACTCCAACCGCTCTCGAGATCGACAATCCAGGGACTGGCTACGCTGCGGGCACGACCTCAGGCTCCGGCGGGGCGGGATCCGGCCTCTCGCTCACGCTGACAGTGTCGGAGGCCGACGACGGCAAGGAGACTCAGTTCAAATTCATCGGACGGATCGACCAGGTTCGCGCTACGCGCGATTGGCTTAACGACATCCTCCAGAATTGCCTCGGGTTCTACACGTTCTTTTTCGGAAAGCTCTACATCGGGATCCGTGAAAACTCCTCCGCGATCGCCGCGTTTACCGATGGATCGATGCTCTGGCGATCGCTGAGCGTCGAGGGCCACGCCCCGCAGTTCAACCGCCTGCGCGCGACTTTCGCGGATCCGCTCCAGGACCCGGCAACGCAAGAGAACCAATTCCTGCCAAACACAGCCACGTTCCAGGATGACGACTACGCGCAGGAGCTGGGGAAAGGCCTCAGGCCTATTTACCGGGATGCTGATATCAACCTGGTCGGTACGGCGAATATTTCGCAGGCCGCGCGCATCGTCAACACCCGCGGCCGCGAAGAGGTTGGCGGAGTAAACGCGACAGAGCGTAAGGCCGCGCGCCGGGTTTCATTCCGAACGACGATCATGGCCGCGGACTGTTTCCCTGGAGCGATCATTTCGATCACAGACGCGGAAATACCCGGCGGATCGGGCGAGTTCCGGATTGAATCCTGGAAGCTCAACTCGGACTATTCGGTCGAAATCACAGCCAGGTCGACCACGGACGCGATGTACAACCTGGTGATGGGGCCCAAGCCAGCCGACGTACTCCCTGGTCCGGTCCCGCCCGAGCTGTTTCCGCAAGCAGTGCAACCGCGCTGGTTCCCGGATGAAATAGCTCCGAATTCAGCGGATGCCGTCTATGACGAAAACGATTTGATCTTCGATCTTGGGCAGCTCTACGAGGTTCAGGGGGACGGCGGGATTCACGCGGCGCTTCAGGTTATTGGAAAGCTGCCCGTAAATCGGTTCGTCGAGGACATGCTTCCGCCCGTGATCAAGTCCCAATCGCAGGCCTCAACCGGGGGATCTCTCGACGGGGAAGAGAGCTATTGGGCGTGCGTGGCTTTCCGCGCATCGTCAGGTGAATTCTCGCCGCCATCGAACATCCGGCACTTTCGGTTCCACGGATCCGCGAATACTTGCCAGTTCACGCTGTCAGATATCGTATGGCCTCCCACGGCAGGGGTTGGGGGATATGTCCTGTTTGTCGGCCGCGCAGATCGCCTGATGTGCGCCCAGCTCGAGGAAACACCCAGCGCGCTACCGGATTCCATCACGTTTTCCGGCCCTCTCAAACGCGCTACATACGGCCCGCCATCGACGAAGTATCGAAAGGTGCGCGCGAAAGCCAAGCTCGTGGAGCATGGCGGAGTTCTGGGTCTTCCGATAGACGCGCTCCTCGGGAACAACCAGATCAAGTGCTATCGGGCGATCGACGTGGCCGGCATCGATGATTGGGCCGGGCGAAAAGTCTTGGCCATCGGGAGGCAGCAGGGATTCTGCCCGTTTGAAGCTTACGCCTGCACCGCCTTCGATCCGGCCACAGGCATCTTCACGCTCGATCGGGCGACGACCGGCCTAGTCGTGGGTGACGTCATCGTCGTGTGCATGCAGGGTTACGACAATTCTTCGGATCCTCGGGTCTTCGCGGACGACGGGCTCTCCAATGCTGCGAACTATGACAAGGCGAGTCTGACGCCCACTCCCCATTCCGGGCTGAAGCCGGACTTCGAAGTTGGCCTATTTGCGCGGATCATCGCCGGAACCGGTCGGGATCAGCCGCCGGCGAAGATCATCGCCAACACGCCGACCTCCTATCTGTTCGATTCGGATTTGGTGATGGGCATCGATTCGATTCTGATCATCGAGGCGGCGCCGTGGCAGTATGCGGCGGAATCCTCGCCGGTTTCAAACGGCGATAAAGACAAGGACGTCACGATCGAAATTCAGACGACGAACTTCCTTCAGAAGACCATGCTGGTCGGCGGATTCATCGTAAACGACCTGGATCAGGAATCCCTCGACAACGAGGCGCCGGTCCGGATGATTTATGTGTTTGGAGCCGGGTTACGCGTCATCTTCATCAGCGCCGACACAGAACTCGGAGCTTACGACCAGCAGGTCAATGTAGACAGCAGCGCTGGGCCCGTCCTGGTGCTGTTGCCGAGAGCCGCGCTGATGATCGGCCGGAGAATCGTCATCTTCAAAATCTCGGATGACGACAATCTGGTCACGATCGCTACTCAGACCGTAAATGGGGTTCAAGAGACGATCGATGGAGAGACTCAGTGGACTCTGTCTTCCAAGTTCGATGAGCCCCTGGAGATCGTTGGCAATCTCGCTTAGAGCCTTATGCCGATTCCGAATTACAAGCGCCTCGGCGGCGCAGCCTCGGCCGCCGCGGCGGAGGGCCTAGTCGTCTTTCGCGAGAAGCCGCTGCAATTGGATTCAGCTGGTCTGGTGTGGCAGTTGAAGTATACACCGGATCCGCAGTACGTGTGGCCTGTGCTCAACGGTGTAGAGTTGGACCCCTACTACCCGACTGGCGCGCCGCAATTCACGCTTGACGGCAACGTGCTTACATTGGCTGAGCCTGTGATTCCAAGTGACTCAGACGATTGGTGGTGGGTCTGGTATTTCCGCAAGGGAAAGAAGGGCGGCTCGGGCAATCGCAGCGGCAAGGCGCGGCAATTTGGCGCGCCGGCTGACGTAGGAGGCCCGGGAACGGCCGTCGCACTCGGCAGGATGGCGGGCAACGTCTGGCTGCAAGCTAGGCTCGTTCCCAATCTGGCGACGCCTCTGATGGCTGGCAACTCGCTGCAAATCGGTTCGGCAGGAACCTACTCAGTTGTAAACACGCTTAACAACAGCAATCCATACGAATTAAAGGCCGGCCCGATGCCTCTCTGGGCTCTGATCGATGCCATCAACGGAGATGCATCGAACGGCGCCGCGGGCGTGTGGTTCTCGAGCGCTACGCCGCCGAATCAAGACGTGGTGGCGTCCATCACTTCCGGCGGAATTCTGCTTCAGGTGATCGCTGGAGCGGTGGACGGATCGATCACGGTCGACATGGGCGGGACGGGCGGCCGGATCCAGATCACACTTCCCGATTCGAATACGACCTACTATCCGAGCGTCACCCTGACCGGCGGATATATGCTCGATGGCGACACGGTGACCATCGGCTCAGTCACCTACACGTTCAAGGGATCACTCGGGTTCGACAACGCAGTCGCTGGCCACGTTCTGATCGACACGTCCGACGGTCCCGGCCTGTCGCTCGATTACGCAATCCCGAGACTGGTAGCGGCCATCAACGGTGGACCGGGGGCGGGGACCGTGTATTCCTCAGCGACAACTCCTCACCCGGATGTGACCGCGGCCTACGAGACTTCGTCGATGAACATGGCGGTGACAGCGAAGCAAGCAGGTGAAGTCTCGATCGCGCTTTCCACTTCGAGCGGGGGACGATTCTTCTGGACAGCATGGAGCGGCGGAACGACAAGTGGCGGCGGATCGGGCAGTGACACTGATGTCGTCAACTTCGGGAGCAATCCTGACCAACGGGTAACGGGCAATTGTTCAATTGGCATCTGGATTCGCATCCCGTCCAATTGCAACGGCAAGAGCACTCTTATCGTTCGCGGCGTTTCTGATCCAGCGTCCGCAAAGAACTCAGTCTACGCGTTGACCGTGCAAGGCGAGTCAGACGATTGGGCCATCAAATACTGGCACGACTACGGCACTGATGCTGTGGAGAAGCATCTCTTCGAGACCCACATCAAAAACGACGTCTGGTACTACGTCGGGATGAGCCGCAATGTGACCGCGAAGACGGTCACACTGTACATAGGAAACGGTTCTTCGGTAACCCTGGTTGACACGTGGACTTATTCCAACAACCCGGACGGCGGGACGGACTCTGCTTGCGAATTGGCTATCGGCAACTACCCAGGCGGTGAAGGAGTGCTCGGAGATGGCACCCGCACCGGGCCGTGCATAGGCACGATTGAGGAGCAGTACATCTGGAGTCGAGAATTATCAAGCGCCGAACACCGAGATGCGATGAAGGGCAATCCATCGCTGACCGGCTTGGTGCATGGGTGTTATATGGGGGACGATCCGGAAGTCGACTTCTCGGCTATAGGCGCATCGGGACAAGTCACAGGAACGACGTTAGTCCAGGGTCACCCGTAGAGCGAACCGATTCTCATGTCTCGTGGAAACATTAAGCCGGACCAGATTTCTGGGAACACTGGCGATTCGGCTCAGTTTCTGTCTCAGACGGGATGGGCTATCCCCTCGGGCGGAGGGGGTGGAGGCGGGGGAAGCTCTTCGCCTCTAGAGTCACACGCCGCCTCCTCCTCGCCAGAGATTGTATTCAACGGTTTCGTCGGAGCATTCACCAGATATCAGTTGGTGATTTCCGGACTCCGCCCTGCAAACGACTCCGGCGTGCTGAGAATGGAGGTCTCAACCGACGGCGGCTCTACCTGGAGCGCCGCCAATTATCAGTGGCAGGCAAGAGGCCAGGACGACGGTGGCGGTGTTGGGGGAAGGCAGAACGCTTCCGATTCCAGCTTTGTGTTGCAGGAAAATGGGCTTGGAATCAGAACAGCTTCGGGCACAGCATCCTATGCCGCGGTCATCGAGTTATTCAGCCTGAATCAGTCCACGCTCTACATGGAGTACTTAGGGCGGGCTTTCTGCTCAGAATCCGGCGCCGACCACAGGGCGCGCCAGTGGAATATTGCAGGCTCCTGGAGAACAGCCGGCTCCGTTAATGCGCTGCGATTCAAGATCGACAACGGCAACATCGCCAGTGGCGTCTTTTCGATCTACGGATTCTGAGAGCGTTCATCGCTCGAAGCCGCCGGCCTTGGGAAACTACTACCGAAGCGTTCAAGGAAACTGCAGCATCTTTTAGCCGACGTATCCAACAGTTACAGCGCCGGCCTTCCATCTGTTGGCGTACTCGCCTTATTGGAAGTGACCATTACGTAGGAGACAAATTCAGATGAAAAAGATGTCTTTAAAAGCGGGCCTATGCCTGCTTGGGTTGTCTATAACGCTGAGCGCGCAATTCCCCAAACCGGGTGGCGGCGCGACGGGAGGCGGCGCTCCATCCGGTTCTGCCGGCGGTGATCTTTTCGGAACATACCCGAATCCCGCTGTTGCCAAGATCAATGGTGTCTCCTGGGGCGCAGACTGCGTCGTCATGGTGACCAACAGCAGCGGAGTGCCAAAATGCATCGGGTCAGTCGATGGCTCCAATAACGTGCTGCTGCCGAGCGGAGTCCAGACCGGCGTCGGTTCGGGTGTCGCTGGATTCCACAGCCTTGTTCAAGGGACCGATCCGAGCGCGAGCTTCCCAGCGAACTCCTTCACTCTCTATGCGCCCACATCAGTTACCAAGTACGCATGGAAAGTCCCAGCGGCTGACGGAGTAGGAGCCGTGGTCAGCGACGGGGCCGGGAATCTGTCGCTCAAAGGCTACAGCGGGACAGGCTCGATTTGTCTGGCCTCCGGTTCGGCGTGCAGCGGAGGGGCCGCCGGAGCGCTCGTTCTCCGAGAGCAACACACCACCAGCTCGTCGACGACGGTCGACTTCGCGACCTGCATAAGTTCGACGTATGATGACTATCTCTTAGAATTCCAGAATGTGAACCCGGCGAGCGACGGCGCGAATCTCCGGTGGCGGGTTTCGACGGATGGATCGACATACGACGCCGGGAGCAACTACCGATACAACAACATCGTCGGCGGGGCCGGCATCAGCCTTGATAGCAGCAACCCGAGTACGGAAGTCGCGCTCACCTACACCGGGACTGGCCAGGATAACTCGACCAACCTTGGATTCGTTAACGCTCTCCGGTTGATAGGTCCAGCGTCTTCCGCATACAAACGGATCGTCGGGCAGGTCTCTTACCTTGGGAATGACAACGTCATCCACAATTATTTCGTCAACGGGGCTTATCTCAGTGGCACCGCTGTGGTCAAGTTCCGGTTCCAGTATTCCACCGGGAACTTCGCTGATGGCGGCACCATCCGTTGCTACGGGATCGCGAAATCATGAAGACCATTCTCTTCTTCGCTTTCCTCGTTCTATCGCTGAACCTCGGCGCGATCGATATCCCGACGGTGAACTACGACTCGTCGAGGACGAACGCTAATGGCGCCGAGGCGTCTCTTACTCCCACAAACGTTGCCGCTGGCCGCGTCAGTCTCCTGGGGCGCTGGTCCACCGATGGGTACGTCTTTGCGCAACCGCTCGTGGTGACTGGCGTTACCGTTTCCGGGGTCTTACGGAATCTGCTTATTGCGGTGACGATGAACAACAGCGTCTATGCATTCGATGCGGATCATCCTGGCGTAACGGTTTGGAGCAATCTGGCGTTCGCGACGCCATATGCCGGCTATCCAGTGGCCGAGGCCGCGCTGTACGGTGTCTCTCAGGGCTGTCTATCGACTCCCGCCGCTGACACTTCTGCGCTGAAGTTGTATGTGGTCTGCCAGAACAATACGCCTAATTGGATCTTGCGATCAATCGATCTGACGACGGGCTCGACATTGAGCAGCGTCACGATCTCCGGCCAAGTGACGGGGACCGGCGATCCCGGAGACACAACAAGCGGAGCCAATCTCGTCTTTAACCCAGGCCGTGAGTTTCAGAGAGTTGGTATCACACTAGCCAACGGAAACGTGTATATAGGGTTCGCAGGATTGGACGATTCGCGTCCCTACCACGGGTGGGTGTTCGCCTATACTGGCTCTGACTTCTCGCAAGTTGGCGTTTGGTGCGGCTCGCCCAACAGTTGGGGCGCCGGGATCTGGATGTCGGGCGGCGGCATCGCGGTTGACGGAAGCGGCAATCTGTACGTCACGACCGGCAACGACGGCGGCTATGACGGCGTTACCAATTTCTCTGAGAGCGTAGTCAAGCTTTCACCCACGTTGATCGTTCTTGATTGGTTCACGCCGTCCAATAACTCCGCCCTCGACAGCGCTGATGCGGACGTGTCATCGAATCGCGCGCTGCTGATCCCGGGAACAACGCTGGCGGTCGTAGCGGGCAAGGACTTCAACGTGTACGTGATCGACACGACATGTATGGGGCACCTGCAAGGGTCAAGCGGTTGCCCGTTGCAGACTTTTAAAACCAACGCCTCCGGGACACCCGGTCCCGCTTCTGGTGCCTACGGCATGACCTTCATGAACAACGTGCTGTATGTTCCGACGACGGCGGGATCGCTCTACGCCTTCACTTATTCCGGCGGCACGTTCAACGCGACACCGCTGGCGACGGAAACGACATCTTACGGAACGCCAGGACCGGCACAGATCGCGGGAAGTATCAACGGAACGTCGAACGGGATCATCTGGGTGGTTACCGCGGCCGCCAGTGCCCACGCGACCGTTCGCGCCGGGATTCTTCACGCCTGGAACCCGACCACGCTGGCCGAGTATTGGAACAGTTCGACCAGCGGAGTCGATGACCTCGGAAATATGACGAAGTTTGCGGCGCCGGTGGTTGCGAATGGTCGCGTGTACGTTTCAGCCCTTGATGGAGGTGTCGCGGTTTACGGATTGCGGACTAGCGCGGAATCCGGCGGGACCGCGACGTTGGGCGGATCGGCTGTGTTCCGATAGTTCGTTCGTTTTTTCGCGGCTGTTATCGGTGGCGCGGCGGGTCCAATCCCGCGAGCAGTTGAGGCCTCGTCACTTTGTCTACTCTAAGCGGGAAACCAAGGACGGACTGGCAAACCAGAAGCACATCCGGCTTTCTTCTACGTGAAACACGGGCTTGTTGAGCGCATCGAGGAATTGTTTTACGTCTGGATATTCGGGATTGTCGTAATCGTGCCACGCAATGCAGCCGTTGGGAGCCATCAAAAAGGCGTTACGCGTGTCTGCATCGAGCGTGGCGTGATCATGGCCGCCGTCTACGAAGACTAAATCCATGCTCCCGTGATATTGCGATGAATCGAAGCGCAGCGACTCATCTTCGATTCTCTGAATCCGCGCGCCGTGCTTTGCGGAATTGAATTCCATCGTGTCCGTTTCGAAGTGCTGACGGGAGATTGCGGCGTGGTAGTGATCCTGCTTCACAGATCCGGCTAGTTCTGGAGCCAGATCAAACGTGAAGATTTCAGCGCCGGGAAAATTTAGGGCCAGATTCAAGGTTGTCGCGCCTCGGAAGGTCCCGAACTCGAATATACGGCGGGCTCCGACGATCTTCCCAGCGGCGAGAAGCAGAGCGGTTTCGATCAGATAGTTTTCAGTACGAAACGGCAGCTTGATCTGAACGAGCCTCTCCGGGATTTCCGGCGAAAGCAGATCGAACAGCTTATGCGGCCTGATGTGCAGCATGATCAACCAATTATCCAGGCCGGCCCGGACAGGCGCAATCCTCCATCTCGTCCAGTACTTGGGTACCGGTCTGGGTAGCACGACGCTTCATTTCGCCAGATCGTAGGCCAGAACTACCAAAGCAGCTGCCAGCAATGTGACGACGGCTATAAGCAAGAAGCGCTGACTGTCCACGGGTTTCCATTATCGCAATGAAGGATCGTTCGGCTCGGAGATTAGACGCACTTCGAGACCTTTCATAAAGGAGAAGCAAGATGCAGCAATTGATTCAGGTCCAACAACTCGTCCCTCCTGGAGTCATCGCATACACAGGCCGCGGCGACTACCAGACTAGAACAGGCCAACAGGCGCCGGCGTACGATGCCAATCTGCTCGGATCGGGCGTCGGAGCGATCAAACGCTGGGTCGCAAGCGGACTCAATCCGGCCAATCCAAATGCGCCCTATGCGTTCCAATACCTCGGGCTCGACGCCCAAGGCCAGCCCGCGGTTCTGAAGATGACGATTCCTGCGGGAATTGCCATGAAGCTCAATCTGCCTGGTGCGCTGGCCTACCAGGACTACAGTTCGTGGCTCCAGGCGCGCGGGGGAACGAACAGCGTGCACGTCTTTAGCTTCATGGACCAGCAGATCCGCCGGCCGATCACCCAGGCCGAGTGGCCCCTGCTTTTGACCCCGCAGGAGGCCTCCGCTCTGGCCGCGGAAATCGGCAATGGCGCGAAGGTGGTAGACGTATCCACGGATGCCTTCAATCAGGGCTTCGTTTGGGATCCGACCGATCCGCGCAGGGTTCAGGACATCGTCGTCGGCAGCTGGCGGGGATCGGCCGGCTACCTGTTCCGCGATCGCTCGGCGGCAGCCGGCGTGGGCGCGCCTGGCTCCTGGACGATCACGGCCGACGGGCCAAAATTCACGGCGACGACTCCGGCGACGGGCCAAACCGAGACGCGCGTGATTCCGCTCCCGATTCGCGACCTGGCAGCCGATGAAAAGCCGGTCTTCGGTGGCCCGTTCATCCCGGACCAGATCGTGGTCCAGAAGGGCAGCGACGCCATCGGCGCGGCGATCCCGGCCGATCTCGAGCAACTCATCCGCGACACGCATGACCGTGTGGTCCGGATCGACAACCTGCTTCCGCGATGAAAGTCCTCATCTCGTTTTGGTTTGCGGCCGTTTCCTGCCTGGGCCAGCTCGCAGTGACGGCCGCCCCGACGCCGGCAGCAGTGGCGAAGGCGTTCCTCGATCGCAAGATCGCTGGAGTGGGCGTGTGGGCAGTCACCGCCTGCGCTCCGGTGCCTTTCCATGCCGGCGCCGGCGAAATTGTTCGGCAGGCCTTTGAGAAGCAGGGAATCGTGCTCTTTCCTTCCGCGGCCGTCGACGCCGTCACGAACGTGGCGATCGTGCGTTCGCGTGCCTCGATCGCGATGGACGTCGGGGAAGGAATCAGCCTCGGGGGGGCGGCGCTGACTTCGTCGAAGATCATCAACGCCGACGAACGAATGACGGCCGGCATGGTCTTCGCGGCCGGCGCCGCGCACTGGGCCGCAAGTAAGTTTCAGCGGACGTCGCCCGATCCCTCGCGCCTCAAATCACTCACTCTCCCCGACTCGATCGACGTTCCGGTAGCCGGCTGCTGGACCGGCCTCGCCCTCGGCCGCCTCGATCGCGTTTCACCGCAAATAAACATTCAGGCGCCGCCGAAGTCCGTCGACTAGCCGGTTGCGGCCCGCCCGGATTTCCTCCTCGGACCGCGAAAGAAAGAAGGATGAAGCTCTTGAACACGATCTATGGAATTTGCGTAAAGATTCTCTCGGCCGTGACCAGCGGTTTCTCCTCGATGATCCAGAGGCTCATCGGGGTCAAGAGCGAGCTCGACGAGATAAAGAACGAACAGGCTCAACAGCGCAGCTTGCTCGAAAAGCTTTTGGCTGCCGTAACGCCCGGCCCGACAGCCTCCGCGGTAGTGACCTTCTACAAGGACGGGCAACCCATAGAAGGAAGGAACATGGTTCTCAAAGACAATGAGCAAGTAACATTCACGATTTCGCCGACCGATGCCAAGGGCCAGCCCAGCAACATCGACCCGGCCAAAACCGTCGTAACCGCCGACAGGCCGGACGTGGCTATCATCACACTCAACCCCGATGGGCTGAGCGGGACGGTGAAAGCCGGCGCGATCGGCGCCGCGCAGCTGACCGGATCGGTCACGGATTTGAATAATCCGAACGACACGATCCAGTTGACGATCGATGCAATCCAGGTGGTTCCCGGCGACACCGCCAACGTGGTGGTGAATTTCTCGCAGCCGACTCCGCAGGATGCGGGCTCGGGCGGTGGCGGAGGCCAGGCCTAGAAAGCCATGCGCAGGGCGGTCCTTTGACCGGCCTTGAGATCAAGCCGCGGAGCGGGTATCCCGTTCCGCGGCTTTTTTTGTTTCCAGGAAGGATTTCGAACATGAAACGATTACTATCGAGCCTCATCGTGCTGGCGAGCTGCTGCGTTGCTCAGACCACTGACACGCCCCTTACTCTCGACGCCTCCGGCATGGCCAAGTACTGCACGGTAGGCGGACTGCCGGCGCCCGTTTACACCTCGGCTCAGCAGGCCGACATGGATGCCTTCGCGGCTCCTTTCAACAACCTGATCTACGGCCAGCGGATCACGTGCGCGATTCCCGTGTCGTGCACCGTTTGTGACGTCATTCTCGGCTTCGTAGAGAACCGCGGCGGACCCGGCGACACGCCAATCGCGGCCGGCGGGCGCGTATTCACGGTGAGCTTTAACGGGACCGTCTCAGACCCGATCGATTTGGCGAAGCTCGCGGGCGCCCGGAACCCGTGGCAGAAGTCCTGGAAGGTAGCCGGGTTCGATGGCCTGCTACGCATCAATTTTCAGACCCTTATTCCTGGAATGAACGCGATCGCGAGCTCGGCGCGCATCTCGAATGCAGTTATGCCGTCCAACCCGGTGATGATCATGCCGATCCCGATCTTGCCCAACTGCCTTGCGCCGATCGCGTGCATTTACGACGTCAGCTCCAACCGTTGGACCTTCACGATTACGACGGCTCAGTAGAGCGATAGCTCGCGTTCCAGGGCGCCGCACGAGAGCCTCTGGCCGAACCTCCGGAGGCGCTCTAGAGCCCGCCTTTTGGCCGCCGCAGCCTCGGCCTCGCTCAGATCAAGGCGTTCTGCGGCCGTCCCCAGGGTCAGTCCATCCAGAAACACGAGGCGAAGGACAGCTCGCTCCTTCTCCGAGAGCAGGCCCAGAGCGCGGCGGGCGATTTGCTGATCCGAGGACAGAATCGCCGAGTCCTCCGGACTCGGAAAGTTTCCTGCCGGCGTAAAGTCGAGCCTTGCGTGTTTGGCCTCCCGGAAAGGCCGTCGCTTGATCGAATCGATCATGGCCGCCCGGATCCGGAATTTGGCCCAGATCTCGAATGGGACGCCGCGGCCAGGGTCGTAGGAGCGCGCGAGCTTAACCAGCGCAAGCCTGCCGGCGCCGACGAGGTCTTCAGTCTCAATCGATGCCGGCAGCCTGCGCCGCAAAGAATCTGCGATCGGGCGCACAAGTGCGAGCCCGCGCTCCACCCAGTCGGCCGCGGTGTCCAACCCTTGAATTTTCGCGGCAGACGTTGAAAGTGGCAACAGTTTCGGCGGATAATGTCCTGTAAAGCCAAATGTTTCCGTGAAAAGCAGCGAATCTACGGCTGCTGAAGAGCAGCTTTGGGGTCCGAAAGAGCTCGCGCACTACCTGGGGGTGTGCGAGCGGACGGCGATTCGTCTGATGGCGCGCGGCGAGCTGCCTGGCTTCCGGATCGGCAAGCTCTGGCGGATCCGCCCGGAAGAAGCGCGGGCGGCTTCGGGGCGTGCGGCCGCCGCTCGAGCATAAAAACGTCAAATAAAATTGACTATCGCGCGTCGCTTGTCTACTCAAGTTGACAGTTCAGTCGGCTCCCTCGCGTCTCGACAGGCACCAGGTAAAATGGCGGCCCCAGGCTTTTCGACTCGGAAAATAGAGAGCGCAGTTCGCGCAGGTCTTTGGAACCGGAGGCGGGGCAGCTCGCCGGGGCCCTACCGCAGGCGCTGGCCTGGCCAGAGGAGGCTTGATCGCCGCGGGTTGCCAGGGCCGTGGCCCGACGAGCGCTGCTGCGCCCAGCATCACGTAATGCATGCCCTTGCCGCCGCGGCTGTGGCGACGGCTACGCGTGTCAAACAGCAACGGCATGGTTAGCGGCCGGGCGCGACGGGAAACTCGTTCCATTCGCGCCCATCGAGCAGGCGGCCCGCGGCTTTCTTTCCGAGTCTGACCATGTCCTGCTTGCCTGCGAATTCCCTCGGGGCCCATGCGCCCCATTGTTTGAAGAAGAACGGAATCCCGGCGGCCAGGCACTGATCGCGAATCGATCGCGCCCACTGCGGATCCATCGGCCTGGCGCCCGGCCCGGACTCGCCTCCGACGATGACCCAGTGCGATTCCCGTCAGATCGAGCTTGCCGAGGTCCTCGAGCAATGGCTCGATGCTCAGGAAGCGCACGGCCGCGGGCGTCTGCCGCAGGTCATCGATGCGCGACAGAGCGCCGCGATTCTCGACTGAGACGCCCAGCCAGACGTGCTGCAGTTGGCCGAACGTCTTCCAGATATGGGGAACCAGGTCGAGCATTCTCTTTGAACGCTTGGTCAGGATCTGGTAGGTGTGCCAGTCCGCGCGTGCGATCGAACGGAAGACCTGAGCGACGTCGAAGTCCGGAAGACCTTCGTGAAACAGATCGCTCATCGTGTTCACGAAAATGCGCCGCGGCTTTTTCCAATGAAGCGGCGCCGTGAGCTTCGGCGTGATCAGCTCGACGCGTCCGGTCCAGGCCGGATGGCCATTGAGGATCGTCACGAATCCCGAATAGCCGGCGTGCTTCTGCCGGATCGCCTGGCGCTCGGCGTAGCAGTTCCGGCAGCCCTCTGAGACCCGCGAGCAGCCGCGCACGGGATTCCAGTTCTCGTCGGTCCACTCGATCGAGGTTCGTCCCATCAGGCGCGTGCCTCGAACTCGTCCAGCGCGGCGTGCCATTCAGCGAGCTGGTCAGGGGTCAGCCGCGTGACATTCTGTTCGGTCACGATCATGCCGGTTTTTTCCGTGGCGTAGATGATGCGGGCATCGACGCCGATCTGTTTCATGGCTTGGACGATGTCGCGCATGCAGCGATCATGGAGCGGCTCTAATGGCTGCTGACGCGGGCGGCACTGCGTCACGGCTCTACTCCCTCGATCTCTGAACTCGCGTGCGCTTGGACTGGATCGGCGCCGTAGAGAGGAATCACCCTCTGGACCGCGCGCGCGTTCCAGATGCAGCCGCTTGCGCAGTCCCAGGTGTAGTACCAGGGCGCATCACCGCAGAGCCGTCGCGCCCAGATATACGGCGCAATGATGATGCCGTCGAAGGACGACGCCACCGCGCCCCAGTCGATCCGGTAGCCGGACAGAAAGCCTCCTGCGTCGCTGAGATATCGACGGCTGAAATCGTCAATTCCTTTCGCATCGCGGATTCTCAGAATATTGGCTGTATCTTCCAAGACGATTTCGTGCGGGTGCGTCAGGCAATCGAGCATGAAAGCCCGGTCTTCGCACCATGCCTTCCAATCGTCATCTCCTTCGACGGAGACCCACAGTCCTGTCGGCTTGAAGTGGGCTGGTTGCAAGCCCGCAGGCACCGAGCGAACCTCTAGCAACGGTTCCCGGCTGTAATGGATCAGGCGTTGCTTCGGCCGGTTCACGTGCGGAAACTCCCCGAATGCCGCCTGACTGCTAACTGACCAAAATTCGATGCGAGCTTAGCTCGGAGGGCCTGGAAGCTAGCAGGAGCTGCTGGTGGTGGTGTTGATTCTAAAAGGAATGTGGTAGGCGCGGCTGGACTCGAACCAGCGACCCTCAGCTTAGAAGGCTGATGCTCTATCCACCTGAGCTACGCGCCCGAAATTTCCCCGACCTTTCGATGTTACACCGGCTCTGGCGCGAACTTTGCTCCGGCCCTTCCGGAATGCTACTGTTGTCAATTTAGGAGGGTGCCAATGACCGGGCTCGTCGTGCAGCGAGTCGTACTGGTTCTGCTCGTCTCGCTCAATCTGTTTCGCACGCCCGCCTGGGCCCAACAGCCCGTCACCGGGCTCAGCATCACGATCGTCGAGGGAGAGGGCGCCATCAACAATATCCGCCAGCGGGTCAACCGCGAGCCGATTGTCCAGGTGGAGGACCAGAACCGCAGACCGGTTGCGGGAGCCGTGGTGGTCTTTCTACTTCCCGACCAAGGCGCCAGCGGAACTTTCCCGAACGGCTCGCGGATGCTGATGGTGGTGACGGACAACCAGGGACGCGCGGCGGCCCGGGGCATTCGGCCTAACAACCAGAGCGGCCCGATGCAGATTCGCGTGACGGCTTCCTTTCAAGGTTTGACCGCGAGTTCCGTGATCACGCAGACCAACGCTGCCGTAGCGGGCACCGCCGCCGGAGCCAGCGCGGGCCTGAGCGCCGGCGCGAAGTGGGCCATCATCCTGGGCATCATCGGGGGAGCCGCCGCGGGAGGCGCGATCGCCGCCACGCATGGCGGCGGTGGCGGTTCCTCCTCGCCGCCCGCCATCGTAATTACTCCCGGAACGCCCACCGTGGGAGCGCCCTAGATGAGACAGGTTGCTCTCGGTTTCTTGCTCACCGCTCTGAGCGTGACGGCCCAGGTCAGCGCGCCGCAGCTCGGCTGGATTCCGGATGGAACAAGCATCCGGCCGGTGTCGGGCATTCCCGCGGCGGCGGCAGTCGGCGCGGCCGTGCTCCCCGACCAGGACTTTTCGCAAATTGCGCCCTCGCCGGAACGGAACTACGTGCTGGTCTCGGCGGCGGGATCTGGGGTTGTTTCGGTCTACACGCCAGAAAACGGACTCGTCGCGCTGAGCGGAGCCGGAACGGCCCCTGACTTGGTGGTCGTGAGCCCGCGCGGATCCGCGGCGGTTCTGTACTTTTCGGTGAACAACCAGGCGCAGATCGTGACGGGCCTGCCGGACGCGCCGGCGATCCGCCGAATCGATCTGGCGGTTCAGGGAACCGCACCCAATGCGCTCGCGATTAGCGATGACGGGGCCTGGCTCAGCGTAGCGTCGATTGCGGGCGTTTATGCGTTCGGCCCGAAGGGCGAGGCCGGGCGATTGCCGGTCGACGACCGTGCCGCTGCAATCGCGTTTCTCGAAAGCTCTCACGATCTGGCAGTCGCGGGTGCCGCGGGCTTGCAGTTGGTGAAGGATATCGGCAGCGCGGCGAGCGTTGCCGATGTGCTAACTTCTCCTGATGCGTCCTGGCAGCCGGTGGCCATCGCGGCGGTTTCCTCCAACCAGGCGCTGGTGCTGGCGGATCGAAACGGATCGATCGTCACGGTCAATCTCGCATCGAAAGCCGCTGCGACGGTTTCGTGCGCCTGCGTGCCGGAGGGATTGTTCGGGCTCGGACCCTCGGCGTTTCGCCTGACCAGCCTGCAAAACGGCGCGTTTGAACTGTTCGACGCCGCGCGCGGCGAAATTCTCTTTGCACCCGTTGCTTTGACCCAATCAGACGATCGGGCCCGGAGAGGCCTGGGAGATCGGCGATGAGGCGGCTCACAATTCTGGCCGCTGCGATCGCGGCCGTCACGCTAACGGCCGCCGCGCAGTCCAACTTTGTGATCACCACCACGTCGGTACCGGTGGCGATCGTCGGACAGCCCTACACGCCTGCGACTCTGCAAACGGCGAACGGCATAGGCCCCCTCTCCTGGACGTTCGCCGGCGGCGGCCCTCCGGGATTCGCAGTCGGATCCGGATCCACCACCACCGGAACATTCTGTTACGGCATCTCGAACGCGAATGGCGCTCCGCTATGCTCGGGGAACGTGCAAACCGCGGCAGGCGTTTACACCTTCGTCGTGCAGGCGAGCTCCACCTCTTCGGGGGTTGCCCGGCAGCAGATTTCGCTCACCGTGGTGAATCCTCTTGAGATCACTACCACGGCGCTGCCGGACGCCCTGGCGGGCAGGCCCTACTCCTTCCAGATGCAAGCAACGGGCGGATTGAATGAATACGACTGGTCCGTTATCTTCGGAGCGCTGCCGCCGGGAATTGCGCTGAATTCGTCGAGCGGCGTTTTGTCCGGAACGGCGCCGACTGTAAATAGCAGCTACACGTTTACCATCCAAGTCAGGGACCTGGCAACGGGCCAGGCAGCGGCAAAACAGTTCACGCTGAACATCGTGCAGGGGCTCGCGATTCTCACAACCGCGCTGCCCGATGCCACCGTGAATCAGCCGTACTCGTTTCAACTGGAGGGCACGGCCCTAAGTCCGATCTGGTCGCTTCAGACGGGCTCCCTCCTTCCTCCGCAGCTTACCTTGTCCTCCAGCGGTCTTCTCAGCGGCGTCGGCATCGGAACAGGCGCGTTTTCCTTCACCGTCCAGCTCCAGGATGCAGAAATCCAGGGCACGGTCACCCGAACCTTTACCCTTTACGTCACCTTGGGCCCGCTGCACATTGTGGAGGCGTCCATCCCCAATGCGGTCAAAAACACCCCTTACAACACCACACTGACTCCCGCCGGCGGAATCCCTCCCTACACGTGGAGTTTTGACGTGGCGAATCCGCAGGGGCTCAGCATCAATGCCACAACTGGCGCCATTTCGGGTACCCCCCCGACCGCAGGGGCCTTCCCGATCCCGGTCTCCTTGCAGGATTCCACCGGGAAGATATTCTCGCAGACCTTCACGCTGAACGTCGGCCCAGCGGTGCAGATCAACAAGCCTTCCTTGGCGAACGGCTCTGCCGGCCAGCCCTATTCCGACACGGTCACAGCAACCGGCGGCGTGCTCACCTACTCCTGGAGCGTGGCCGGTGGAACGCTGCCGGCGGGCCTGACGCTTGACGCGGCGAGCGGCAAAATCAGCGGGACCCCGACCGTGCAGGGCGTTTTCCAATTCACGATCAAGGTGACGGACTACGTCGGGGGGACCGACACGAAAGCGTTCACGATTACTATCAGCGGCGGGTTCATCATCACCACTGCCTCTCTTCCGGACGCCGCCTTAAATCAGTTGTATTCCCAAACACTGGCGACCACCGGAGGAACAGCGCCGTTGAACTGGACGGTCTCGAGCGGCGCTTTGCCCCCCGGCCTCGCGCTGAACGCATCCACGGGGGAAATCCGCGGCACGCCCACCAGCACAGGAACCTTCACGTTCGAGGTGCAGGCCACGGACGCCGGCAATTTGGCTACTCGCAAGAGTTTCATCATCATCGTCGGCAATCCCGTGGTGATCACAACCGGAAATCTCACGGGAACCGTGCTGGCCGCGTTCTCGCAGACGCTGGCCGCCGTTGGGGGCACGCCTCCCTATACCTGGTCGGTGGCATCCGGAACTCTACCGGGCGGTCTGCAACTGAACAGCGCGACAGGCGTGATCAGCGGAACGCCGGGCGCGCCTGGGACGAACCAGGTCGGATTCACGGCGACCGATTCCACGGGGCAAACGGGAACCAAGACCATTACGATCAAGATCAACCTGCCGTCTGCGCCTACCGTATCGGTCGGCTTGGGCACGGCGACGCAGCCCCCGGTGAGCGTGACGCTCGGGGCGCCCTACCCGCTGGAGATCACGGGCCTGATCACGTTGACCTTCACGTCTTCGGTGGGCGGCACGGACGACATGGTGCGCTTCTCGAACGGTTCGCGCACTCTGGAATATATCGTCCGCGCGAATCAGACCCAGGCGACTTTCCCCACAGCTCCGAACGCGGCGATCGTCACGGGCACTGTGGCTGGAACGATTACCTTAACCGCGACCATGAACGCGGGCGGGCAGGACATCACGCCCACGCCGCCTCCGACCAAGACCATCACCATCGATCCGGCGGTCCCGGTGATCACCTTGGTGGCGCTGCAACAGACCGGAGGAGGATTGACCGTGTTGGTCACCGGCTATTCCAATACGCGCGAGGTATCGAGCGGGACGTTTACGTTCACCGCATCCAACGGCAGTTCGATTGCGCCCGTCACCGTTTCGCTCACGTCCGCCTATGCAGCCTGGTTCGGCAGCACGGCTTCGAACGCCACCGGCGGACAGTTCAAGCTGACGGTTCCATTTAGTGTGACTCAAGGCAGCGCCTCGGCCGTCACCAAAGTGTCCGTGACCCTGACGAACTCGAAAGGCACGTCGGCTCCGGTCAGCTCGCCGTAAGATGCAGCCGAACGGAAAGACGGTCTCGGGACGCTGGGTTGCGATCGTGATCGCCGTAGTGATCGTAGTCGCCGTGGTGGCCGGCTGTGTCTGGCTGTATCTCGATTACCGGAAGGCTCCGCGTCAGCCGTAGCTATGCCGGGCTGAAGATCGTTAGACAGTTGTCGCCTTGGCGCAGCACGCGGGTCTGGCGAAGCGCGCCGTACGCCTCGCGGAGCTTGAGACGCACGTCATGCTGGACGATCACCAGCTTCGGCGGCTTTTCACTGAGCTTTGCCAGCGCCGCCTCGTACTCGCGCTCCAGGCCGTAAGGCGGATCGAGAAACACGATGTCCGTGCGAATTGCCCCGGCCAGGGCAGACGCCTTTCCTTGCAGGAGCCGGGCGCGCGTTTCCAATCCCAGTGACTTGAGGTTCTCCCGGATCACGTCTACGGCAGCCCGCTTCTGTTCGACGAAAATCGCGCGCTCTGCGCCCCGGCTCAGCGCTTCGATCCCGACGGCCCCGGTTCCCGCGTAGAGGTCGGCGAAGACGGCGCCCGAAATATGGGGGGCGAGCACGTTGAACAGCGCCTCGCGCAGCCGGTCGGGAGTCGGGCGCACGTCCAGGCCGGGAAGGCTCTTCAATATGCGGCTGCGAAACTCGCCCCCGATGACGCGCATTCAGCCCACCTGCACGAGCCCGTACCGCCGCTGCCAATGCTCGCGGATAAACTCGACAGCGCGGCGCAGGTCGCTCTCGGCCGGCGGATGCGCCACAAACGCGGCCGCTTCATGGCGGGCGATTTCGAGAATCTCGGCGTCGCGCACGATATTGCCGATGTGCAGCGCCGGAAGCCCCGACTGGCGCGTGCCGAAAAACTCGCCCGGACCGCGCAGCTTCATGTCCATCTCGGCGATGTAGAAACCGTCGCACGAATCGATCAGCGTGCGGATGCGTTCGCTCGCCGCGGGATTCAGTTTTGCGGTCACAAGGACGCAGTAGCTCTGCTCCGCCCCGCGGCCGACGCGCCCGCGAAGCTGATGAATCTGCGCCAGCCCGAAGCGTTCGGCCTGTTCAATCACCATCGCCGTCGCGTTCGGCACGTCGACGCCCACTTCGATCACGGTGGTCGCTACCAGGATTTTGGTTTCGCCGCGCACGAACCGCTCCATCGCGGCTTCTTTCTCGTCGGTCGAAAGCTTGCCGTGCAGCAGACCGACCGCCACGTCCGGGAACACAACACGCGAAAGATGCTCGTGCATCTTCTGCGCGGCCTTCATGGCCTGAGTCTCGTTCTCCTCGATCGGTTTGTCGCGCACAACGCCATGTGCAGGCTGTGCGCTTATCACCGGATAGACCACGTAGGCCTGAAACCCCTGGTCGATTTGCTGGCGCAGGAAGCTGTAGACCTGTTCGACGCGCGCTTCCTCCACGTGCTTCGTGATAATCGGTTTTCGGCCGGGAGGCATTTCGTCGATCACGCTCACGTCCAGGTCACCGTACACTGTAAGCGCCAGCGTCCGAGGAATGGGAGTTGCGGTCATCACCAGAACGTCCGGATGCGATCCTTTTTCGAGCAGCTTCTGCCTCTGCTCCACGCCGAAACGGTGCTGCTCATCGACCACAGCGAGTCCCAGCCTCGCGAACTCGACGTCGGCTTCGAGCAGCGCATGCGTGCCGATCACCACCTTCGCCAGCCCGGCCGCGACCAGTTTTTTGAGCTGCGCCTTTTCGCGGGCCGTGCTCGATCCGGTGAGCAGGATGGTCGTGTATCCGAGCTTCTGGAACAGTTTCTTGAAGTAGAAGTAGTGCTGGGTCGCCAGGATTTCCGTCGGCGCCAGAATCGCAACCTGATAGCCGTTCTCGATGGCGATGATCGCGGCTTCGGCGGCCACCAGCGTCTTGCCGCTGCCCACATCGCCTTGCAGGAGCCGGTACATCGGGTGAGGTGAAGCCATGTCATGGGCGATTTCCGCCAGCACGCGCTTCTGGGCTCCGGTCGGCTTGAACGGCAGCATCTGCTTGATCCGCTCGCGCACCCGGTCGTTCAACTCGAACGCGATTCCCGGATACAGGCGCGCCTTGGCGCGCTTCAGCTCGAGCCCGCATTCCAGCCAGAAGAATTCCTCGAAAATCAACCGGAACTGCTCTGGCGAGCGGAAGGAATTCAGAAGCCGCAGATCGGAATCCGGCGGCGGAAAATGCAAGCCCCGGATGGCGCGCCAACGGTCCGGCAGCTTCATTTGCTTCAGCACATGCGGCGGCAGCGGATCGGCCACAGGAGGAATGCTCTCCAGCACGCGATACATCAGCGCGCGAAAAACGCGCGTGCTGATTTTGCCGGCAGCCTCATAGATCGGCACTACACGTCCGGTGTGGAGCGCAGCGTCTCCCTCATCCTCGCCCGAAAGAATTTCGAACTCCGGATGCATCATGGCCAGGCCGCGCGTGTAGGAATCGTATTCCACCTTGCCGAACAACGCGACTTTTTGCCCCGGCGTGAGGATATCGCTCAGGTATGCGCCGTGGAACCACTTGCCTGAGAGCGCGCCTCCGGACGCATCCGCGAAAGTGGCCTCGAACATTCCCAGGCCGCGACGCCGGAATCCGGAAAGACGCGCTGTCCGCACTTCGGCCAGGACAGTCGCCATCTCGCCCGGGGCGAGCGCCCCGATCTGCTTGACGTTGCTGCGATCCTCGTAGCGAAACGGGGCGTAGGTAAGCAGGTCCTCGACGGTCTTCAGACCCTTCGCCTCGAGCATCGCGGCGCGGGCGGGGCCGACGCCTTTGACGTACATGAGTGGGGTTGAGAGATCCAGCGCGGGCAAATTCAAGTGTACAGCCCCGCAAGTGACTTGCGGTTCCACTCTTAGGGCCTTTATTTCTCCGCGTGCTGAGAGCGCTGCCCGCAACCTCCTTAGAAGCGGGCGCTTTCGATTGGCGCACGCCGTGCAATGCTCGCCTCCCGGAGGGATCCACATGAACAAATTCGTTACCAAGACACTCCTTGGCGCGTTGTTGCTCCTTTTCGCTGCTGCTTCCTTGTGGGCCTGGGTACCTGGCCGCATGATCGGCGGCGGAAGTTTTTTTCAATCCATACGGGGCGTGCAGACCCGAATCACCCATGGATTCGAGTTGCATTGCCAGCCATCGGAAGGAGTTTTTCCCGCACCGAACAACCTTGAGGTGAATTGGGACGGCGGCAACAATTTTCATCTCGAGCAGCTCACCATGGGTATTTGCACGGACGAACACAATCCGCCGGGGCCGGCGCCGCCCAACGCCCCTTTCACCGACTACTACGGAGCGGGTCTCGGCCGCTACAACGGCGTTCCGGGCGCGCGAGCTATCTGGCGCTTCACTGATGAAGGCGAACCTGGCGTCAACGACCAAGTGATCTATCTGATCGTTTTTGACGCCCACGGCGACCCGGTCCTCTCCACCAGCGGCCCGGCGACTCTCACGTTTGGCAACCACCAGGCGCATCGGGCCACCGGCAACAGCGCCGGCGACTAAAAAATTCCGATTCCCACCCCGGCCGGCAAACCTGCGCTGCTGGCCGGGATGGTTTTTGCGCCGAAGTCTCGCCGCTGATGTGCATCGGTCAGAAGTACTAGGATCGCCGATCCTGTGCCTGGCGGCTCCGGCCGAACTCAGGTCGTATCCTTCTCGAATCCGCCCGGCTCCACAGGACTCTGGTCCTCAGATTGGTTTTGGTACCCCCGGTACCACGGACCGGGATGGCTCATTCCGCCGCCGCCGCTACCCTGGGTCCACAGGAGATCGACAATGGCAAACCTCAAGGACCTTTGGAAGGATCAACGGGGCCAGGATTTTACAGAATACGCGCTCATCGGCGGCCTGGTGGCGTGCGTCTCGGTCGGCCTGGTGCCGGAGATGATCGAGATTGCTTCGCACATTAACAGCCTGGTTCTCTCGGCAGTGCAAGCGTGCGCGGAGCTAGCCACGTTAAAATAGCGGTTCATGCCTGAACTGCTCGCGGGGAAAACCGCTCTGATTCTGGGCGTCGCGAACAAGTGGAGTCTCGCTTACGCGATTGCTCAGGCATTCCGCCGGGAATGCGGAAACCTGCTGCTGACCTATCAGGGCGAACGCCAGAAAGGAGCGGTCGAGGAACTCGGAGCCGAACTCGGCGCGGCGGCGATTTTTTCGTGCGATGTGAGCCGCGACGAGGATCTCGCGACGCTGCCCGAGATCGTGCGCCAGCATGGCCGGCTGGATGTGCTGGTCCACAGCATCGCCTTCGCGAACCGCGAGGATTTGAGCCGTCCGTTTATCGAAACGTCGCGCGCCGGCTTCCTTTTGGCTCAGGACGTGAGCGCGTATTCGCTGGTCGCCACGGCCCGCGCGGTCGCGCCGCTGATGACCGCAGGCGGCTCTATCATGACCTTGACGTACCTGGGTGCCACGCGCGTGGTGGCGAACTACAATGTCATGGGCGTCGCCAAGGCGGCGCTCGAGGCGTCCGTGCGGTATCTCTCCAGCGATCTGGGACCTTCCAATATCCGCGTGAATGCGATCTCCGCCGGGCCGGTGAAGACCGTGTCGGCGCGAGGCGTGGCGGGGTTCGGGAAAATGCTCGAAACCATGCCCGAACGGGCGCCTCTGCGCCGCAACTGCACGCCCGAAGAGGTCGCCGACGCGGCGGTGTTTCTCGCCAGCGATCTGGGCCGAGGCGTGACCGGGAACGTGCTGTTCGTTGACGCGGGCTATCAGGTGATGGGGTTTTAAGGGAAACGCCGGCAGGCGACAAGATCGCCTGCCCACGCATTTAGCCTGCGGCCACGGCGCCGGACATTCTGTAATACATCATCAAATCGGTGGGCGGCGGCGCGATCCCCAGTTGCCGGATCATCCCCACCACCTGCCCGCGATGCAGCGTGTTGTGGTTCACCAGGTGCAGCACAGCGTTTTCCGCGGCTACCTGGTACGCAATACCGTCCGGAGACTTGCAGGGGACCAAGCGTCCGAGATCCGCGTCCTGAAGGCCCTCGGCCCAGGTTTCCCATTTCCGCTGGATCGCCGGCCATTCTTGTTCGAGCGTGGGCAGGTCCGATTCGCGGATTACCGGCTCCTTGGGATCCACAACACGCGAGTACCAGATGCGATCGGCGAAATGGATGTGGGAAAGCGTACCCAGGATGCTTCCGTGCGAGACGCCGACATTACGCGTGAGTTCGCCGGGACTGAGTTTCTTGGCGGCCTCGAAAACCCTCTGTGAGGCCCAAGTCGAATACTTAAGATGCGTTCGGATTTCGGCGGGAGTCATGTTTGTATTCTCTAATATGTACGCCCATGCCGGAGTTGCCCGACGTCACCGTCTATATCGAGGCTCTTGAGAAGCGGATTGTGGGCCGGAAACTCGAACAAGCCCAGATCGCCGGCCCGTTTCTGCTTCGTACAGTCGACCCGCCGGTGACCGCGTGTCTGGGGCGCACGGCGACTTCCTTGCGGCGCATGGGGAAACGGATCGCGATCGGATTCGACAACGAAATCTGGCTGGTGCTGCACCTGATGATCGCCGGGCGGCTCCACTGGAGCGATCGCGCGAAGAGAGCGGACGGACGCCGCACGCTGGCCGCGTTTTTGTTTGACTCCGGCTGTCTCACGCTTACGGAGACGGGATCGCGAAAGCGCGCGTCCCTGCACGTAGTGACAGGATCGGGATTGGCGGGCCTCGATCCAAGGGGCCTTGACGTGATGATCGCGTCTCTGAGCGAATTCGCACACACGCTCAAGGCGGAGCATCACACTCTGAAACGCGCGCTGACCGATCCGCGCATGTTCAGCGGGATTGGCAACGCGTATTCGGACGAAATCCTGTTCCGGGCGCGGATGTCGCCCGTCACCCTTACGTCGAAGCTGACGGAACAGGAAATCGCGCGCCTGCACCAGGCCACGCGCGAAACCTTGCAGGAATGGATCGAGCGCCTCCGCGCCGAAGCTGGCGGAAACTTTCCCGAGGGCGTCACCGCGTTTCGCAAGGAGATGGCCGTGCATGGGCGTTATGGACTTCCCTGCCCCCGCTGCGGAGCCAAGATCCAGCGGATCCGCTACGCTTCGAACGAGACGAACTACTGCGCCGTGTGCCAGACCGGTGGACGTTTGCTGGCTGACCGTGCGCTGAGCCGGCTTCTCCGCGAAGACTGGCCGCGAACTCTGGAGGAATTGGAAGAGCTTCGGTCGCAGGAAACGCGATTCCCGTTCCATTCGCGTTTCGCCTAATGTGAAAGGATGCCGGACAGCCCGTCCTCCTCGGCTGGCCGTGCGCGGAGGGTTCGCCAGAACCTGCGCCACGGGCTGGAGCTTGCCTGGTCGGCCTCGCCGAGTTCGCTGGTCCGCTATTCGGCGCTCGGGATGCTCAGCGCCGCCATGCCGCCCATATCCGTCTGGCTGGGCGCCGGCGAGAGCACGCTGATCAAGCTGCTGCTTCGCTTTTACGACCCCGATCACGGCTCCGTCCGCGTTGGCGGCGTCAATCTCCGCGATCTGGATCCGGCCGTGCTTCGCAGCCGGATCGGGGTGCTGTTTCAGGACTACGCGAGCTACGAACTCTCGGTCCGCGAGAACGTCATCATGGGCCGGCCGGATGACGCCGTAAAGGACGAGCGGGTGATGGAGGCGCTGCGCGACGCACGCAGTGAATGGCTGCTGCATAAAATGCCCCGCGGCCTGGATTCCAAAGTTGGGAGGCTTTTCGAAGGCGGGCACGACCTGTCCGGAGGCGAGTGGCAGCGTCTGGCGCTGGCGCGCATCATGTACCGCGACGCCGATATCTGGATTCTGGACGAACCTACGTCGTCGCTCGACCCCGAGGCCGAAGCCGCGATTTTCGCCGAACTCAAGGAGAACCTCAGGGGGCGGATCGGGATCGTGATATCCCACCGGTTTTCGACCGTGCGGATAGCGGACCGGATCGCCGTAATTGCCGGGGGCCGCGTAACGGAATTGGGTTCGCACCAGGAGTTGCTGCGGGCCGAGGGGCGCTACGCGCAGCTTTTCGAGTTACAGGCGGCGGGTTATCGGTAGGCGCGCCGGAGGAGAAAGTCGGGCAAAAATACCCGATCCTGCAAAAAACGCATAACTACGCTTTGTTCAGGCAACGGATTACCAGTGTGGGCTAGGTTGGTATCTCACTTGCTCGCAACTCTGCGGCTGTTATGAATACCAGCGTTCTGATCGCTCTGACCTGCGGATCTGTGGCGGTTGCGGCGTCAGCTCCGGACGGTCACGATCTGATGTCGCATTCCGTGAAGGTCACGGAAGCGAATTGGAAGCAAGCGCCCCATTACTCGTTCACCCGAACCGATCTCAAGAGCAAACGCGATTCGGCTCCAAACCGGAACCAGTACCACGTTTTGATGATCGAAGGCTCCCCGTATCTCAAGCTCGTCGCCCAGGACGGACAGCCGCTTTCCGCAGCGGAAGCGCAGGAGCAGGAACAGAAATTCCAGCGCGAGGTTTCCAGGCGTCAGCACGAATCACCCCGGGAGCGCCGGAAGCGAATTGAAAAGTACAATCAGGATCGCAATCGCGATCACGCGCTCTTAGTGGAACTATGCGAGGCATTCGACTATTCCGTTGCCGGAGAGCAGGTCCTGGATGGCCGCGACGTTTGGGTGCTTCATGGCGCACCAAAACCGGATTACGTTCCGAAGAACCGCGAGGCTAAAGTGCTGGCAGGAATGGAAGTGACGTTCTGGATCGATAAGAAGACGTATCAGTGGCCCCGGATTGAAGCCGAGGTGAAAACTCCCGTGTCGCTCTACGGACTGATTGGGAAAGTGAACCCCGGCACAAAGTTCCTGCTGGAACAGGAGCCGGTCTCCTCCAGCCTCTGGCTGCCGAGACATTTCAAGATGCAGGTGAGCGCCACGGCGCTCGGGTTCATCAATCAAGACTCCTCAAGCGAAGAAACCTATACGGATTACCACCGGATCGGCCGGGAGACGGCGGAAACCGGAGCTACTCCTGTTCGGGCCGGTGCCGCCCAATAGAACCTCAAACTGGACGCCGATCCGCGAGATCACTGCGACGATCAGCAGCAGGGGAATGAGTTCGCTGGCAGCGTGGAACGCGATCCAACGGCCAATCCTACGCCGAGCAGGATGAAGAACGGGATCAGAAATAAAACATCTCGAAGCATATTTGTAAGATCGCGCAAATCCCGCACATGTTTCCCGACTGGCCTTGGTGGATAATGCTTGCAGATGACTTCCCGTAGCCGGGCCGGGCTTCTCTGCGCATTGGCTGGCACAGTTCTGGCGGCGTGCGTCAACCAGAGCGCTCCAGCCGGCAAACAGGCGAACCCGGTCACACTGATCCGATTCACGCGAACCGGCGGGCTGGCAGCATCCAGAGCTGCCGGCACTGTCACATTCTCCGCAAATCACGGTTACTCCGACGGGGAAACTGTTCCGTACCGCCGTGAATTGGACCCGCAGGAGTTGAAACAACTCCGCGCGGATGCCGAGGCTGCGGATTTTCGGACGGCTCAGAACGCCTTGCCCCTCCGAGGCGTCCCCGACGCCTATCAGTTCGAGATCGCCGTTGTGAGGGAAGACGGGACGTCGCGATCTTTACGCTTCCGTGAGAACTCCCTGGACCGCCTGAAGCAAGTATCCCCGGCAGCATTCCGGCTGGCGGATTGGGTCAAGCAGGAGGCCGGGAGAATCGCGGAGCATCGCATCTAGAAGGCCCGGCGCATCTAAAGTATGATTGATCGCATGAGCGACAACGATTCCCGGGATTTCTCGCGCCGCGCGCTGCTGCAAAGCGCCGCATTCGTACCGATAGCAGCGCTGGTGGCTTCGGCGCAGGCGCCGCCTTCCACTCTCAACGGCGCGCAGATGAAAACGCTCGAAGCGTTCCTCGACAGGTTGATTCCGACCGACGAACTCGGCCCTGGCGCGGTCGAATCCGGAGCGCAGATTTATATCGATCGCGCGCTGGCCGGACCGAACGCCGCGGAAAAGGAAAGTTTCGTTCGCGGCCTGGAAGCAGTGGACAACTTGGCTCGGCGCGTGCATGGCGCTCCGCTCGTCGAGCTTTCGGCGGAGAAGCGCGACGAGTTGCTCACCGAACTCGCCGCGGGCAACCTGCCTGAGAGCCAGTTCTTCAACCGCGCGCGGCGGCTGACGCTCGAAGGGATGTTCGGCGATCCCTATTACGGGGGCAACAAGCATTTTGCCGGGTGGGACCTGATCCGTTATCCCGGTCCGCGGCCCGCTGTTGCGCCAGAGGATCAGAAAATGAACATCGCGATCAAGCCGTACCGCATTTCGGCCTGGGGCAACCGGTACGGACACTAGAAAGCGATGCCTACAAATCTGAAACCGGTTGACGTGGCGGTCATCGGGCTGGGAGCCGCGGGCGGCGTTGCCGTGCTTCCGCTGGCCCGGGCGGGGCTGAAAATCGCGGGACTGGAAGCAGGCACGTGGATGGATCCGCACAAGGATTTTCATCCCGACGAGGTCTACAACAACGTTCGCCGGCTGGTGACCAGCTCAAACAAAGCGCAACGCGAATGTCCCACGGTGCGCAGGACACTCTCCGAGCCAGCGCGGTCCGCGGGTGTCCATCCGATGATGAACGCCATCGGCGGCACCTCCATCCACTATTGGGCGCAGAGCTGGCGCTTGAAGCCGTGGGATTTCCGCACGCGTTCCGAGTCGATCCGCCGCTATGGTCCCAATTCGATTCCCGCCGGTTCGACGCTCGAAGACTGGCCGCTCACGTACGAGGAACTCGAACCGTACTACGACATCGTCGAGCGGGAGATCGGCGTGAGCGGGAAGGCCGGCAATATCCAGGGCCGCTTAGATCCCGCGGGCAACGTGTTCGAAGGTCCCCGCCAGCGGGAGTATCCGATGCCTCCGCTGCGGGGCGCGGGATTCACGGATCACATGATGGATGCGGCGCGGCAGCTCGGTTGGAAACCGTTCCGTCCGCCCGCGGCGATCAACTCGCAGCCTTATCGCGGCCGGCCCTCGTGCGTCTTTCATGGATATTGCAGCGCGGGCGGATGCCACGTGGGCGCCAAAAACTCCACGGCCACGACCACGATCCCGGACGCGATGCGCACCAAGAACCTGGCTATCTTCGACCGGGCGCACGTCACCCGCATTTTCTCCGATGCCAATGGACGGGTTACCGGCGTGGCGTACCTCCGGGAGCGGCGGGAATTTTTTCAGCCTGCGAAGGTGGTTTTGGTCGCGGGCTACACCTACGAAAACTCGCGTTTGCTGCTGCTGTCGAAATCCAGGGCGTATCCGAACGGGCTCTCCAACAATCACGGCCAAGTGGGACGGCACTATTTCGGGCATTGGGTCAGCAACGTGAGCGCGCTGTTTCCAAACGACATTAACGTCTGGTACGGACTGCCCGCTCAGGGCGTGACCGTAGACGAATGGGCCGACGATTCGTTCGACCACACGGGACTGGGATTCCTCGGCGGCGCGAGTCTGCACGTGTTCACCGAGCGGCATCCGATCGATGCCGCGGCCATGAACACCTATGGCCGCGCACCTGTATTCGGCTCGGCGTGGAAGAAATTCGTGCATGAAAACGCCGGGCGAGTGGCTTCGACGTATTTGCAGACCAACACGTTTCCCTACGAGACGACGTTTCTGGACCTGGACCCTGAGGTTCGTGATCCGCTGGGCGATCCGGTGTGCCGGATTACCGCGGGAGGGGTTCGCGAAAATGAACAGCGCGCGCTGCGGCACGCCCAGGACAAGATGGAACAGTGGTTCCGCGCGGCGGGCGCGATCGAGGTGACCAAGCCTGCCGCGAACGGCCCGGGCATCAGCACGCACGCCTACGGCGGCACGCGCATGGGCGAGAATCCCGAGACGAACGTGGTCAACCGCTGGGGTTTTTCGCACGAAGCGCCGAATCTGGGCGTGCTGGGAGCCTCGGTGATGGGTTCAAGCGGCGCGCGGAATCCAACGCTGACTGTTCAGGCGCTGGCCTGGCGCACTGCGGAGTATTTGGTGAAGAACTGGAAATCGATCGCAGGCTGACGAGCTCCTGTGGGATACTGAAAATCGCGCTGGAGTGGCGGAACTGGCAGACGCACGGGACTCAAAATCCCGCGCCCTTCACTGGGCATGTGGGTTCGACCCCCACCTCCAGCACCAGGGTTCCACTTCCTCCGAAATTCGCTTCGAAATCGCGCTCAGAACGTAAACCGGGCGACCATTTGGCCCTGCCGCTGGCCCGTCGTGTTGGCGTTGTTGATAAATCCGAATCCCGCTGTGGTCTGCTTGCCCGGAGCGCACGCCCCGCCGGCGCAAGTTTGGGTCGCCAAGGCGTTGGTGGAAGCGGGACTGTTCAAGAAAACCCGATTGAACATATTCGTGAACTCGGCCCGGATCTGGAGGTTTGCTTTTTCCGTGATGCGGAAACTGCGGCCCATGCTGATGCTCTCGGCCGGACGGCGGCGATCGCGATAATCGCCATAGTAGGCTGCCGAGATTCCATACAGCCCCAGCGGCGGATTCACCCAAGCTTTCGGATTCAGAACGAAGGTCGTGTTCGGGTCAAAGCAGTGGCAGTTCAGATCCTGTGTGAACAGCGGCTCGCCCGGCACGCGGTTCATCACGGTGCCCTGGAACAGGTAGGTGGCCAAGCTGGTTGTAGCCTGCGGAACCAGAATCGGCATTCCGCTGGCGTAGCGCAGTAGCGTCCCGAGCTGCCAGTCCCGCGTCACCCAGGAGAGAGTCTTCCATGCCGCACCGTCTCCGTGCATCCCGGGCGTAGTGTAGCTGCCGGAGAACACAAACTGGAACGGCTGATCGTACACCGAGATGGCCTTCTGATTTACTCGGTTGAAGGGGTCGTTGACATAGACGCCGCCGCCGCGCCCGAATTTATCCTCGACGCCCCGCGTAAGCGATTTCTGCCAGGTGAACGCGGAACTGAACTCCAGACCGTGAGAGAACCGCTTGGTCAGTTTCGCTTGCAGCGAGTTGTACCACGTGTTTCCGATCGGCACCCAGTGGTTATTCGAGAGGGCCTGAAATTGCGGGTACGGCCGCAAGGTCTGGGCCACGGTGGATCCGATCGGATATCCAGGATACGGCAGAGTCGCGAAGCCCCGCTGGGCGGCGATGGAGGAGAACAACGGAGCCGCCAGCAACGTGCGGTCGTCCGCCACCGTGGCCGACAGCCCGTACCGAGCCAGATCGGACGGCTGAATGGAGTTGATCGCGTTGAGATCGGAGGCGTTCCACCACACCCCGAGGTTGCCGACATACTCGACTTCCGCCAGCAAGTTCCGGATCACTTCCCGCTGCACGCCGAAACTCCACTGAACCTGCCGCGCGGGACGCCCGGCGTGCCGGTCCATCAACTGCGGAATGGAGGCGGTTGTGCCGGGAAGCGGATATTGGCCGGGATCGAAATTCGGGAACTTGATTTTGTACGGCAACCCGTCACGCATGTAATACGCTGGGTCGCCGTAGGAGGGCGAGTTGTAGAGGAACTGCGATCCAGAGGAGAATCCGAAATTATTGTCGTCGGACTTGTTGTAGGAAATGCCAAGTCCGGCGCGCAGCACGGTCTTCGCCGTGACCTGATAGGCGACGCCCAGGCGCGGGCCCCAGGCATACGGATAGTTGTGGGCCAGGGCGCAATCGCAGCGGCCTCCGCCGTAGCCGTCGTAAACCACGGCGCCGAGCCGCCCGCCCGCGGCGGGGTTGACCTTGCCCGGACCGAACACGCCGTAGTAGCCGTTTCCGTCTCTCAGGTAGGTCGCGAAATCGTAGCGCAGTCCGTAATCCAACGTGAGCTTGCGCGTGACTTTCCAGGTGTCTTGTGCGAATCCAGAAAGCGTGTGCGACCCCATGTGCGTCACCGAGCGAACTGCGGTCTGCCCGTTATCGACGCCGCCGAGGAAGAAGCTCGCGTAGTTGAATCCAGGTTGCGCCGGCAGGCTTCGGCCGTTGAGCGCCGGAAGGCCTGTTTCCACGGCTGAAAACGTCAAGTACCCATTCGCGTACGTTCCGTTGCGATTCAGGTAGCCGTTCACCATCACTTCGCCACCGAACTTATACGTGTGGTTGTTGCGGACCCACGTCAGGCTGACGTTGCCGGTCGGCTTGTAGTAGTTGAGATTGATGTCTTGCCCGGGTCCCATGCCCGCCGACATGCCTCCCTGCGCGTTGCTCAGCCCCCCGATCACGGGGAAGAGGTTGTTATTGGTCCCGCGCAGGCCGATGAGAGCCACCGGATCATACCGCTTGTGCGGTTGCCAGTTATGCATTCCCAGCAGTCCCGCTCCTACGTGTAGCAAGAGTGACGGAGTCAGTGTCTGGTCGAAATTCAGGCGTACAGTATTGGAGACGATCAAGCTCGGCAGACCGCCGCGAATCGGATCCGGCAGAATGTTCACGTTCGGGTTATCCTGCCAGTTCCCGGACCAGAACCCGGAGAGCTTCGCGGTCGAATGGAGCTGGTAGTCACCTTTGATCGAGGGAATCATGGTGTGCCTCGGATTCACAAACGTCCGGGTGTAGTTGTTTATTAGCCCCGAGCCAGTCGGGAGCGGAATCAGGTCCTGGACGTTTTTCGCTACCGGATCCATATCGGTCAGGGGTACTACATTGTTCGGGTACGGATCGCGATAGCGCAGCCCGTCGGGGCCGATGCGGTCGGTCGTCGGGTTGTAGACGATATTCTCGAACACCTGCCTTCCCAAGCCGTCGGTCGTCACCAGGCGGTTGGTCCGCGCGGCGCCGAAGTTTCCCTGCCGGTAAGGGAGAGTGGGCAGAGTGGCTGTCGAGGCGTTGTTGACGGTGGTCTCCCGGTAGGTCTCGAATCCCAAAAAGAAGAACGCCTTATTTCTGCCATCAAAGAGTTTCGGAATAACCACAGGCCCGCCGACGGTAAAGCCGAAATCGTTCCGGCGCTGGCGCGGACGGAGCAGATGTCCGTTCTGGTCATTCGTGAACGGCTGTCCAGCGTTCAGGAACTCGTTGACGAAATATTCGTAACCGCTGCCGTGGAGCTGGTTGGTGCCGGATTTCATGGTCAGGTTAAAAACTCCGCCGCCCGCCAGGCCGAATTCGGCAGAGTAGTTGCTGGTCTGGATGGCGAACTCCTGGATCGCTTCGACGCTTGCCTGCGTCTGCGATTGCGTCGAGTACCAGCCGTTGGTCGCATCCTGCCCGTCGATCCGCATGGCCTGCGAATTCGTGGGATTGCCATTGATCCGGATGGAGGTGTCCGTGGCGTAATTGGAACCCGGAAGCAACTGCACCACCGCGTACGGATTTCGAATGCCGGAAGCGCTGGCAGCCGCGCCGATCGACAGAACCGGCAGATTGTTCAGCGTATTGGTCGCGACGGTGTGGCTCAGTTCCCCGCTCTCGGTCTTGAGCAGGGGCGCAGCCTCCGTGACGGTAACCGATTCGGCGTTCGAACCGACTTCAAGAAGAACGTCCACGCGGAAGGTTTGCGCGACGCCGACCGTGACGCTCTGGCGCACGTATTTCTTAAAGCCGGGAACAGTGACTGTCAATTCGTACTGTCCCGCGGGCAACTGCGCCAGCGTATAGTTTCCGGTGGCCGAACTCTCGGCCCGGCTCACGACGCCGGTTTCTACGTTCCGAATTTCAATCGGCGCCCCGGCTACTACGGCTCCGGCCGGATCCGCAACCGTACCGGTAATGGTTCCCCGGTCGCTCTGAGCGAATACCCCCCACGCGAAAAAACACACAACAACTGCAAAGCCCCCCTTGCGCATCGACAGCCTCCAATCGGAACTAAGAAGTTAAGAAGCCGAACAAGCGAATGATTGGCAGCCGACCCGCAAAGCCAAGACAGAATATACCCAGCGATCGAGCGCGTCAAGCCTCTTCCGGAGTTTTTTTGATGCCGGCGATCCAAGTGCCTGAAGCTCGATTTCCAGGGCATGCCGCCGGCAAGCCACCAGGAACGCGGGTTGGCTATCCTTGACCTTACGATGCATTTCCTTCTCTTCTACGACGTTGTGGACGACTACGTGAACCGGCGCGCTCCGTATCGCTCCGAACACCTCTCGCTCATTCAGGAGGCCTACGATCGCGGCGAGTTGGTGATCGCCGGGGCGCTGGCGGATCCGCCCGACGGAGCTGTGCTGGTCTTCCGCAGCTCGCCCGCGCCCGCCGAAGCGTTCGCCGAGGCTGACCCGTACGTGCGCAACGGACTGGTCAAAAGTTGGCGCGTCCGGAAGTGGAATACCGTGGTGGGCGACGGCGCGCAAATGCCGCCTCAGACAGCGCAATGACTCGTCCCGTGCAGCCGCTGTTCACTCCATTTTCGTTCCAGGGGCTGACCTTGCCGAACCGCATCGTCATGGCTCCCATGACGCGGTCGTTTTCTCCGGGCGGAATTCCAGGGGAGGACGTAGCCGCGTATTACCGGCGCCGGGCCGAGTGCGGCGTCGGACTCATCATCACCGAGGGAACCTATCCGCCGGATCCGGCCGCAGGCTTCGACCCCAAGGTTCCGCACTTGTATGGCGAAGCGGCACTGAACGGCTGGCGGCGCGTCGTCGATCACGTGCATGCAGCGGGCGGGCGCATATTTTCGCAGATCTGGCATCTCGGCCTCCAGGTCTCGAGCGGGCCTCCGCCGCCGGACGGCACGCGACCCGTGGGACCTTCCGGTGAGCATGCCATGGCCCAGGCGGAAATCGACCTGGCCATCGGCGCCTACGCGGAAGCGGCGCACTCCGCACAGCAAACCGGATTCGACGGCGTAGAACTGCACGGAGCGCACGGCTACCTCATCGATCAGTTCTTTTGGGAAAAAACGAATCGCCGGACCGACCGTTATGGCGGCGATCTGGTAGCGCGGACGCGTTTCGCCGCGGAGGTTATCGGCGAAGTGCGCAAGCGGGTGGGAGCGCGGTTTCCCATCGGCCTGCGGTTCTCGCAGTGGAAAATCGCCGACTATAACGCGAAGCTCGCCGCGACCCCGGGAGAGTTGGAACGTTTCCTGCGGCCGCTGGCGGATGCCGGCGTCGATATCTTCCATTGCTCCACGCGCCGCTTCTGGGAGCCGGAATTCGACGGCAGCCCTCTCAATCTTGCCGGTTGGACGAAAAAGCTCACCGGCAAGCCTACGATTACGGTTGGATCGGTAACGCTCGCGACGGATCTGATGAGCTCACGCGGCTCTACCGAGCCCGTCCCGGTGACAGGCCTCGATGAACTTCTCGATCGTCTGGAGCGCGGCGAGTTTGATCTGGTGGCGCTCGGGCGGGCGCTGCTTGCGAATCCCGACTGGGCGGCAAAAGTGAAGCGGGGCGCGCTCGCAGAACTGCGTCCTTTCGAGCGGAGCGTGCTCACGTCTTTGATTTGAGAGGCGCGCAGTCCTAACCGCGCAAGGCGGGATGCTTTCGCGCGGCCACTTCAGCCACTGCTCGCTTGTGCTCGGGATCCTTCGGCTTCCCCTCATAGGAATGCAGGATCTCCCAGCCCTCGAAGTAGCCGGCGAGCTCACCCGGCTGCACGCTGAAGCGCGATTCCTCATGTCCCGGCTCGACCAGATGCACGATCACGAGCGCCACGCCGCCCGGCTTCAGGCCGCGCTTTACAGACTCAAACAGATCGCGCTGTAAGTAGTAGCACACTGCGATTAGATCCCAAGCCTCGGGCTCGATTGCGTATTCATGCTTTTCGAGATCCGCCACACGCGCGTCGATCCCCGGCGCGCGCTTCCGTAACCGATCAATCGCAACAGGCGACCCGTCCACCGCCGTAACCTGCCAGCCATGCTCGGCCAGCCAGATCGCATTTCGCCCCGTGCCGCAGGCCAGATCGAGCGCCTTCCCCGGCTTCAGTCTGCTTGCGGTCTCGACCAGCAGCGGCGTTGGCTTCAGCGTCCCCGGATCCGCGCGATACCGCGCATCCCAGCCCCGGATATCCACGCCATTACGCCTGCGACATGCTGTCCGGCAGATTCATCATCCGCGCGATCTTCCCCCATCGCGCCGATTCGCGCAGGGGCTTCAACAGCGGCAGCCGGATCCAAAAAACCATAGTCGGTTCGCGCGCCTCGATCGCCTTCTCAAACCAGTCGGCTGCTGCGTCAACATCGCCGCGGATGAGGTGATAGAGCACCATTCCCGAGGGCACAACATGACGGCCTTGCACACTATCGATGCGCCCGATGACCGCCTGCGCCTTGGAGTGCTCGCCCGCCCGCGACAAAGTTCCGGCAAGCAGGCCGACAACCCGGGGATTCCAAGGAGCCAGGTCATACGCCTTATCCGCTGCTGCAAGCGCTTCCGGGACCATATTCTTCATCAGATAAGTCAATGCCAGAAACTGATGCGGGATCCAGTTTTTTTCGTCGATCTCCAGGCCTTTGTTCGCCTCCTCGATCGCACGGTCATAGAGTCCGGCAAACATAAGGGCGCCGCCCAGACAGGCGCGGGTGGGCACGTGAAGCGGGTCGTCTGTCACCGTTCTCTCCAAAGTAGCAATCGCTTCCTGGATTCGTCCCGAAGGCATCAGGAAGCAAAGGGCGTAAATGAGGCCGTATTCTGGTAGGGTCTGTACAGCCTTTGTAGCCCGTACAAACTCCCTTTCTGCTTCCTTCCAGTCGTAATCGTAGGCTGCCGCGACTGCCCCCAAAAGAGCGTGAGCAGCTTCGTCGCCAAGATCCACCGCCTTCCGGGCAGCGGCACGGAGCAACGGCCCCATTTCGCTCGCCGGTCGCATCCCGTTAGACCACCGGATGAAATATTGGCCAGCCAGATTCGCATGCGGTTCGGCAAATGCTGGATCGAGCGCGACGGCCTGTTCGAGAAACTCCTTAGCCCGTGCCCACCCCTCCGGTGTCGCCTTTTGGAGGTGATATCGGCCTTTGAGGTAGGCCTCATAAGCCTCTATCTTCGGCACATGGCGATGAACCGAAGCCACTTCGCTCGAAAGCTTCAGCTTCAGCGCCCCCGCGATCGCCGCGGCGATCTCGTCCTGCACCGCGAACACGTCCGTCAACTCACGGTCATAGCGCTCCGACCACAGGTGATACCCGTCCGCCGCGTTGATCAACTGCGCCGTCACCCGCACCCGATTCCCGGCGCGTCGCACGCTGCCTTCGAGAATCGTCTTCACGCCCAGCGCCTCGGCGATCCCGCGGATGTCCTGCTCCTTACCGCGGAACGCGAACGACGAAGTCCGCGCCGTCACCTTCAACCCCGGCACCCGCACCAGCGCATTCAGGATCTCTTCCGCTAGCCCGTCGCTGAAGTATTCGTTCTCTTTGTCCGCGCTCATGTTCGAAAACGGCAGCACCGCAATCGACGGCGCCTCCTCAACCGGCTTCACCGAAACCGATTCCAGCGCCGCCCGGACCTCGCTCATCGTCTGAAAGCGCTCCGCCGGATTTTTTCGCAGACACCGCGCGACGATCTTGTCCAGCTCCGGCAAGACCTTCAGAGCCTTCGGTTCATCCCGCACGATGGCCGCCATCACCGCGATCCCCGTGTCCGCTGAAAACGCCCGCTGCCCCGAAAGCATCTCGTACAGCACCAGACCGAACGAAAAAATGTCCGACCTCTCGTCCAGCGGCTTGGCCTGCGCCTGCTCTGGCGACATGTACGCGACGGTTCCCACCACGGTCCCCGCTATGGTCATGCTAAGCGTTTCGTCCGATGCCGCCCCGGCCGTACGCAGCTTGGCCAGCCCGAAATCCAGCAGCTTCACCCCCGCCGCAGTGACAAGAATGTTTCCCGGCTTCAGATCCCGGTGAATGATTCCCTTGGCGTGTGCCGCCTCCAACGCTGTTGCGATCTGTACAGCCAGCTTGACGGCGTTCTCAGTCGGCACCGGGGAGCCCAGCGGAGCGCCTTCCAAGTATTCCATCACCAGGTAATCCGGCCCGATGTCGTGAATCGTGCAGATATAAGGATGATTCAGCGCCGCGATCGCCCGCGCTTCGCGCTCCAGGCGGTCCAAGTGCGCGCCCTTCAGAAACTTGATTGCGACGGTACGCCCGAGCCGCGTGTCCGTGGCTCTATAGACCTCGCCCATGCCGCCGGAACCCAGCAGAGCCTGGATTTCGTACGGCCCGACGCGTGTTCCCGGTACGGGCATGACAGTCTTTCGATTCTATCCCAGCCGGTCCGCCAGCAACTTCTCCACGTGCTTCGCCAGCACATCCACCTCGATATTGACCCGCGATCCCACCCGCATCTGCCCCAAGGTCGTGTTCGCAAACGTATGCGGAATAATCGTGACGCCGACCACGTTTTTATCGATAGCTGCGATCGTCAAGCTGATGCCATCCAGCGCGATCGATCCCTTCTCCACCAGATACCGATTCAGCGTTTGCGGGACCCGCACCTTCAGCCACCAGTTCCCGTCCCCCAAAGCATCGAGCGCGACCACCTCACCGGCCGCATCCACGTGACCCTGAACAATGTGTCCCGAAAGCCGGGTCACCGGCGTCACCGCGCGCTCCAGATTCACGCGCGAACCCGCCTTCAGATCGCCCAGGTTGCTGCGCGAAAGCGTCTCCGGAGCCAGATCCGCCGCAAAACCGCTTTCGTCTACGGAAACAGCCGTGAGACAGACTCCGTTCACAGCGATGCTCGCCCCGATCGCAAGATCGGAGAGCACGGTGGAGCACCGCACTCTTAAACGCGCGCCTGCTTGAAGCTTCTCGATCTCCGCAACCGTGCCCAGCTCTTCCACGATGCCCGTGAACATCAGCGCTCCAGCCAGGCCTCGACGGCGAACTCATCCGGGGCGATCGAGTGCAGCCGCACGTTCCGAAACCGAATCGCGTCCTTGCGCCGGCGCCGGCCCGTCCCGCCGGCTACCGGAAGCGATTGCATGCCTCCCAGGATCTTGGGCGCGTAGTAAAAGAAAATCTTGTCGGCGACGCCGGATTCCAGGGCGCTCCAGTTCACCCGGCTCCCTGCCTCGATCATCAGCGAGAGATATTTCTCGCGCGCCAGCAGTTCCACTACACCTTGCAGACTGGCTCGCCCATCGGTGCGCTCCAGTACTTCCACGCGCGCGCCCATGCTCTCCAGGCGCTTCCTGCGCTCGGGCGATGCCGCTGAAGTGGTCACCACCAGCAGATCGTTGTTGCAGGATGTGGCCAGGCGCGAATCCGACGGCAGCCGCAACTGCGAATCGAGCACGATCCGCAGCAACGGCCGGCTACGCTCCAGCCCCGACCGGTCCGTGAGCCGGCAATCGTCCGCCAGCACCGTGCCGATCCCCGTCAGGATCGCATCCGAGCGATGCCGCAGCGTCTGCACGTGCGCGCGCGCCGTCTCGCTGGTGATCCAGCCGGCGTTGTCCTCCGGCGCCGCGATCTTTCCATCCAGCGTAAGCGCAGCTTTCAGCGTCACCAGCGGACGCCCGGTGCGCATGAAGTGAATGAACGGCTCGTTGATCTCCGTAGCGCGCGACGCGTATTGCCCCGCGACTTCCACCTCGATTCCCGCATCCCGCAGCCGCGTGAATCCCCTTCCACGGGTCTGCGGATTCGGATCCTCGATCGGCGCGACCACCTTGCGCACGCCCGACGCGAGGATCGCGTCGATGCATGGCGGAGTCCGCCCGTAGTGCGCGCACGGTTCGAGCGTCACATAGAGCGTCCCTCCGCGGGCCCTCTCGCGCGCTTCCTCCAGTGCGAGCACTTCGGCGTGCTTCATGCCCGCCCAGGTGTGAAATCCGCGCCCGACCACCTCACCATCGCGCACCACCACCGCACCTACGGCCGGATTCGGCGAAGTCGCACCCCAGCCGCGCTCGGCCAGCGCCAAGGCCTCTTCCAAAGGATTCATGTTGTCCCTAATCGAATATAGACGCGACGAAGTTGGCCGGCTCGAACGGCAGCAGATCGTCCAACTGCTCGCCGACGCCTACATACCGGATCGGCAATCCCAACTCGCGCGAGATTGCGACCACCACGCCGCCTTTTGCCGTGCCGTCGAGCTTGGTGAGAATGATTCCCGTCACCTCGGCCGATTCGGTGAACTTGCGCGCCTGCTCCAGCCCGTTCTGCCCCGTGGTCGCTTCGAGCACCAGCAGCACTTCGTGCGGAGCCCCGGGAATGACGCGTGCGGCGGTGCGCCGCATCTTCTGAAGCTCCGCCATCAGATTCTCTTTCGTGTGCAGACGGCCTGCCGTGTCGATGATCACGTAGTCGGTCTTGCGCGCCTTACCCGCTTGCAGTGCGTCGAACACTACGGCGCTCGGATCCGATCCGGGCTGCTGTTTGATGATCGGCACGCCGGCACGCTGCCCCCATACTTCCAACTGTTCGATCGCCGCCGCACGGAACGTATCAGCGGCGCAAATTAATACGCTCCGTCCTTCCGCCCGGAACCGGTGCGTCAGTTTGCCGATCGAGGTGGTCTTCCCCGCCCCGTTCACGCCGACCACCATGATCACGGCTGGAGGCTCGGCAACCTGCGGCACCGGCCGCGCGGCCGCTTCCAGCACTTCCAGCAGGTACTGACGAATCAGGCCCTTCAACTCAGCCGCGTCGCCCACCAGGTGCCGCGCCACGCGCTCGCGGATCCGCTCGAGAATTTCCGCGGTGGTCTTCGCTCCGATATCCGCCGTGATGAGGGCGTATTCCAGTTCCTCCAGAACCTCGGCGTCGATCTCTTTGCGTCCGCTGACGGCTTCCTCGATCTTCTCCATCAGCCCCGCGCGTGTTCTCTGCACGCCGGCCTTTAGCCGTTCAAGTAGACTGGGCTCCTTGCTCGTAGTCGTCGAGCCAAAAAGTGTTTTAAACATGTGCTGTGGCGCACGCGCTCGTGCGTGCTGCGTCGAGGCTCGCCTCGACGTTTTTATGGTAACTTGAACTCCACTCGCCGGTCCCGATTGATCTGCTCGCTGAACCGCCGGTCCACGCTATCGAGCGGCGCCGTCACCTCCTCGTGCTCGCGCGTCACGTAATGAATCTGACCTCCTTCCACGGTATAGGAAAGGGCCGCACGGATCGTGTGGTCGTTAAACGCAATGAGGTAGTAATCCGGCGTACGGTAGAAGGCGCCCGCGCTCACCGTTCCGATGGTTTGGTTGATCACCGTGGGCGGAGCCGGCGGGGTTGGCGGGAGAGGCGCCGTGTACGCGACGCTCCCGTAATACGGAGCGCTGTAGTAGTAGCCACCGTAATTGTAGGGATCGTAGTAGTAGGGGCTGTAATCATACGGGCGGTATGAATACGAGCTGAAGTAGAACGGATCGTAATATGGGTAACCGTAGCCGAACCCGAAGCCGAAAGAGAGTCCCGGGTAGTAGCCGGGATAGAAGGACCATCCGCCGAAGAACCGGTTCCCGACAAACCGGTTCCCGCCGCGGATAATCGTGTTCCCGCGAAATCCCCCGCGGTAACCGCCGTGAAACCCACCGATACCGCCAATCCGGCCGCCTCGTGCGAATCCTCCGCCAACGAATCCGCCGCCCCGTGCAAATCCGCCTCCGCCGATCCGGGCGCCCCCTCCGCCGCCTCCCCGAAAACCACCGCGTTGCCCCCAGGCGAGCGCCGGGATCACCGAGAGTAAAACTGCCAACTGGAGGAATTTCACGTGTCCTTCCCTCCCGGCTCTATTTTACTCCCGATGATGCAGAAGCATTCGCTTAACGGCCTGCGGCGGCAGGCTGCGCTTCATCCGCGGAAGGTCCGTACATCCCCGGAACCGGGACTCCCACCAGCCGGAAATACACTGTCAGTTGCGCCCGGTGATGGATCACGTGGTTCATTATCATGCTGCGAATCACCGCCACCCGCGGCATCGAGAACATCACGTTTCCGGCGAACTTCAGCGTCCATTCCTGCATCATCGCCGCATCGCTCGCCACCTCCAGCGCCTTCCTGGCCGCGGCCACGGATGCATCCAATTTGTCGAGTATTTGTTTCCGCGACGTTCCGATGAACGGTTTCATGTCCGGGGGGATGTCCAGGGACGGTGTCTCGATTGTTTCCTTCGCCCACCCCACCATCTCCGCGATATGGCTGGCCAACTGCCCCATCGGCATCGACTTCGGATCCGGCTTGTAATTGAGTTTGTCCTCCGGGACTCGCTCTAGAACCTTCCTGGTGTTCGCCATCTCGTGGTCGAATTCGCTCAACATGGATTGCGCAATACTCATGAAATGTATCCTCCACGGCGATTGTAACCGAGGCCGGGTCCGAATTGAAGATAAAATCGAGAGAGTGCAACAAGTCGGCCGCTATCAGATCGTTTCCGAGTTGGGCCGCGGCGCCATGGGGATTGTTTACAAGGCGCTGGACCCCGCCATCGGCCGCACGATCGCGATCAAAAGCATCCGCCTTCAGGACTTAACCGACGAAGCCGAACGCGCCCGTCTCCGCGAACGGCTCTTCCGGGAAGCGCAATCGGCCGGAATTCTGTCGCACCCCAACATCGTCACCATCTACGACATCGCCGAGCAGGACGGCATGGCCTACATCTTCATGGAATTCGTCAACGGGCCGCCGTTCGAAAAAATGCTCAAGGTGGATAAGACCCCCGACAAGGAAACGCTGCTGAGCATTTTCCGCCAAACCGCGGCCGCGCTCGACTACGCCCACAAGAAAGGTATCGTGCACCGCGACATCAAGCCCGCCAACATCATGATCCATGAGGACGGCACCGCCAAGATCACCGACTTCGGCGTCGCCAAGATCATGTCCCAGCAGATGACCCTGGCGGGCACCATGATGGGCACGCCCAGCTACATGTCGCCCGAGCAGGTGCAGAGCGGCACGATCACCGGCCGCGCCGACCAGTTCGCATTGGCCGTCATCGTGTACGAAGCGCTCACCGGCGAAAAACCGTTTGCGGCCGAATACCTGCCGACGCTGCTGTACAAAATTGTCCGCGAAGAACCGCTGCCGGTCCAGCGGCTGAACAACACGCTCAGCCCGCAGGTGGATAAGATCCTCCGTCAGGCGCTTTCAAAAGTTCCCGAAGACCGCTACGAAACGTGTACCGAGTTCATCAACGCTCTTGCGACCGCCTGCAATGCGAATCCTGCCTGGACTCCGCTGCCCCGCGGCGCCAGCCCGAATATGCCGACGGCCGGTTCCGCCGCGGAAATGGCGGAGACGGTAGCCGACGCTCGCCCCACCGCGCCTCCCGTCGCCGCGAACGCTGAGGCCACCCGCATCCTGCCTCCTGAGCCTCCGGCCCGGATTCCTGAAATCGAACCTGAGCCGAGCCACATTCTGCGCAATTTTCTTCTGAGCGCAGTTACGGTCGCGGCCCTCGGGTTCATTGTTTTCCTGGCCACGCACCAGCGCGAGACTCAGACTCCGCCTTCGGTCCCCGCGCCCGTGGTCGCCGCGGAAGCCCCGCCCGCTCCGCTGGCCACAGCCGAGCCACCCGCGGAAGCGGTACCCGGGCCCGTTTCTACAGACACCGCACCGCCAGTTCCGCCCAAGGCGGTTGTATCGGAACCCAAGGCAGCGCCGGCGGCCTCCGAAGGCAGCTTCGCCCTGACTACCACACCTTCCGGCGCAACCGCTACGTTCGACGGCTCGGGAACCGAATGCACCACTCCGTGCAATCTCACGCTCCCCGCCGGGCGCCATACCTTTGTCTTGCGCCATGCCGGCTATCGCGATACGCAGAAGATCATCACGATTCCCGATGACACCGGACTCATCGTGAATATGGTGCCCTCTGGCGGCACTCTAAACTTGATCACGAACCCGCCCGGCCTCACCGTCCTGATCGATGGCCGCGAGCAGGCGAAAAAAACGCCGCTAAGCCTCAATCTCCCCGTCGGCGTCCACAAGGTCCAGGTGCTTCGAGGCGCTGAAAGCCAGGAACTTCAGGTGGACCTCGCTGACGGGCAGTTCCTTTCCAAGACCATCTCCTGGCAGTAAACTGTAGGGTGCCCGGAGCGCACGCTTTCCAGCGTGCGTGGCGATGCCAGTGTCGCCACCTTGGCACGAGGAGGCGCCATGCAAACAATCATTTCGAGTCTCGTGAAACGCTTTGAATCCGGGGCTCTCACCCGCCGCGAATTGGTCCAGGGCCTCACGCTTCTTGCCGCGAGCTCCGCCGCTTCCGAAGCGCACGCGCAGGAGCGCGCGATTATCCCGGCGGTCAACATCGATCACGTCAGCATCCAGGTCAGCGACCTGCCCCGCTCCATCGCGTTTTACGAAAAAATCTTCGGCTTCAGGATCCTGAGCGAGGATAAGCCCAACGAAATCGTCCGGCTTGGCTCCGGAAAAATTCTGGTCTCGCTCCATCATAAAAGTCCAACGGGCATCGTGGACCATTTCGCGATCGGCGTGGAGAAATTCAATCGAGAAACCGTGACCCGCGACTTGAAAGCCCTCGGCGCAAACCCGGAAGAAAACCTCGATGCCGGATTCCACGTCAAGGATCCGGAAGGCATCAGCGTTCAGATCGTGGGAGCTTAGCGATGTATCGCTCCGTCTTTGCAGTCGCCCTTCTCATGCCCGCGCTCGCCCTTGCGCATCACGGCGGCAACGAGTACGACCTCGGTGCGACTATCGAGTTCAAAGCCAAGCTCACCAAAGTCGATATGATCAATCCGCACGGCTGGCTGTACTTCGACGTCGCGGAAAAAGACGGGAAGGTCAGCCATCACCGTTGCGAACTGCGCTCGGTACACGTGCTGCGCCGCTCCGGCTGGACCAAGGAACTCTTTCCAATCGGCCAGCAGGTCACCATTGAAGCCTCGCCCAACAAGACCGACCCTGCTTCCTGCTACCTGCAAACCATCCTGATGGCGGACGGCACCCGTATGGACCGCTACGGCCAGTACGTCAAGGCGCCCACCGGCGGCTTGAAGGAGGTCCGCGGCCCGATCGGAACGCCGCAGGTGAACCGTCCCGCTCGGCGTCCGACCGGCGAACCGAATCTCTCGGGTGACTGGGCCCCGATCCAGCAGGTGATGGTGAATCCGCGCGGCACCGGAGGCGGGCTGGTGCCGCTGAATACTTTGGATCAGTACAAGGACGCCGCGCGTCCGAAAGGAGCGCCGAAGGGCAACGCCGGGCCAAAGGGTCCGCGCCTGTACGGCGGTACCGAGCTCACCGAAGCCGGAGAAAAAGCCGCAGCGGCTTTCAAGCGTGACGACAATCCTCGCTTCCGCTGCGAAACCACCAGCATCCTGTTCGACTGGACTTTCGATGGACCCGTCAACCGCATCACGCAAAACAAAGACACGATCGTGCTGGAATACGGCCAGTTCGGACTGAAGCGGACGATTTACCTGAGTGCGAAGGCTCACCCCCCCAACGTCAAACCGACCCGTACCGGGCATTCGATCGGGCGCTGGGAAGGCGACACGCTGGTGGTGGATACGGTCGGCTTCGCTCCCGGGTATTTGAACACGCCCGTCCCGAACAGCGACAAGCTGCATGTGGTCGAACGCTTTTCGCTCGACCCGGCGAAGATGTCGCTGACGCGCAGCTATTCCGCCGAAGATCCTGTGTATCTCAAAGGACCGTACACCGGCTCGGACACGATCTTCCCGGCCGATGCGCCGTTCAATCCCGGCAAATGCAAGGAGCTGAAACGAGACCGCGTGATGCAACCGATCTTCCGGGTGCGCAACCTGGCGCATCTCGCGGCCTCCTATCGCAAGCTGGGACGGGAGCCCGAGGCACGGGAGATCGAAAACGAACTGCGCCAGCTATTGGCCGTCGCCGATCGGGATTTCTATCTCGTCAAACATCTGAGCCGCTAGCCGGCGTCTTCCATCTGAGTCTCCCAGGGACGTCTCCAGAGACGCTTTCAGCCGGTCGCCGCGTCCGCCGTCGCACAGGCCAGAGCAAACAGGAATAAATGGGCAGCGACTAACGCCCCAACAGTCCTTCCAGCGCGGCGATCAGGATGCACACCACCGTGTGCGTAAGAAACCCGTAGTGAATCCAATGGCGGGTGAACCGGACCACGAGTCGCACGTCGCGCATGCCGCAGTGTGAAACGCAGCACGCACATGGGACCAATAGATCCGGTCCCGATTCGCCAGAGGAGTTTTAGGGGAAAGTTTTAGTACACGTTTCGGTAGCGGCTGGGCCTATACACCACTGAATAAACGGGTTATGCTGAGGGTGATAGAAAAACCGCATCGGAAGCGGTGCTGCGAGGTGATGGTTGTTGCCGTTTCCGATGCGGTCCGCCCGTTTCGGGCGCGGATCCCGGCTTCCGCCCGATCCAACTCCGCTGAGGCCCGCGTCCAATCAAGTTCCTCAACAAAGTGGCCCGGACTGAGACCTCGGACCCAGGAAGATCGTTACAAAGGAAGATCGTTACAAGTAGACCAACCTTCGATAAAAAACCCCTCTGATTGCAACTTGCACCAACAAAAGAAGGAGGGGTTTTGAAACTTCAACACGGTCTCCCGCAAGCACGCTAAAGTATAGCCACTCGCTTCTTTCGCTCGAGCCTGTTGCAAACAGAGGGCAGGCTTTCAAAGATACTTCATCAATTCGCTGGTAAAGAAGCACGCGGGACTCCAAGCGTTACAGCTTTGTTTGCAATCTGATAGATCCTTCCGGAAGCGTCGCGCTGAGGGGACCTGCCCCGCACCTGTGTCGCTATGACACAATTGGCAGGTGCATCGGATTTGCCCGCTCTGCCTGGTTCTGGCGAGTCTGGGGACGGCCGCGGCGCAGAGTCCGGCCGACGAGGATTTCCACGTCTATCGGGACCCGCCCCGGCTGCTGCTGACGCCGCAGAGGCTCCGGTTGATCCAGCGGGAACGCGAGCGTCAATCTGTTCGCTGGGAGCAGTTCGAAGCGGTGATGTCCGGCGCCGCGCCTCTGGCCGAACCGGGCTTCGCATGGGCGCTCTACTACCGGGCAAGCGGGCAGGCGGCCGCCGCGCGACAGGCGATCGAGTGGGCTTTGGGCGACACGGCTTCCGATCTGCGGCAGTTAGCCCTGGTGTTCGATTGGTGCGGCCCCGCGCTCGCACCTGCTCAGGCGGACCGGCTGGCCCAGAAAATTCAGCGCGCGGTGGCTGCGCCTGGAAACGACGTACGGAGCGAGAGCGCCCGGGTGCTGGCGGCAATCGCTCTCGCCGACCGGCTGCCGGACCAGGGCAACGCGATCCTGAGCGAGGTGGTTCAGAAATGGTGGCGCAGGCAAATCGTTCCGCAACTCGCCTCTGGACGTTCCGTCATCCCGCGCGAACAACGGTATGCGCTGTTCGAGATGCTGCACGCTCTACGGGACAACGTCAAAATCGATCTGCGCGAATTGGCGCCCGCCTACTTCAAGGATCTTGCCGTGGCGCATTTGACCGGCCACTACCCAGCGCCCTTGTCGGCATCGGAAAGCAGCGGACCTGCCAGCGAATTTCTCGTTCCGGTGTATCTGCACGACGGAGACCCGGCTCCCGCGGACGCGGCGATGTCCCGCGCGGCCGGGCTGGCGATGGTGGCGTACGATACCAACGCTCTCGATAGCCAGCTATTGCAGGGCTGGCTGATGCGCGACCGTTTCATGATGCGCGGCGCGCTCGGCGCGGCGTACGAGTTTCTCTGGGCGAATCCCTACCAGCCCGGTTTGAATTACGACCAGGTACCGCTGGTCTTTCATTCGGTCACCGGCGAAGTCTTCGCACGCACCAGTTGGGATGAGGATGCTACCTGGATCGGCTATTTCGACGGACGCTTGCAGTTATTCCAAAACGGGCGGCTTCAGACACTGCGGGCGGGAGCATCGGTGAAACCCGTGCAGGTGGGGACGGCAACGATTGCGAGCGCGCCGGCAAGAGACTCTGCGAAATTTCAGGTCGAGAACGAGACGTTGTTTATCCTCGGGCTCACCCCCAGATCGGAATACGCTGTCGAGGTAGATGACCAGGAGCTGGAATTTCTGGACACCGATGCCGGCGGGACGCTTCAGGTCACGGGCTTGGGCGGCGGTGGCGCGGGTGTGCGGATCCGGCTGCGCGGCCCGGCCATGGGAGATGTTGCCAAGAGTGCGATAAAATAAAGTTGTGAGTGACAGTCCTGGCGCGACCTTTCCCGCGCCCCCTTCCCCTTCGGCCGGCCCGGACGTGCATCCTGCCCGCTCGTCTTCTCAAGCGCTTACGGCTATTCTCCTGGCGTGGATCCTACCCGGCGCCGGACACGTGCTGCTGAAGCGCCCGGGTCGTGGAGCGCTGATCGCTGGCTCGGTAGCAGTGATGTACTTGCTGGGCCTGATGATGCGCGGCGCATTGTTTTCGCCGCAGACCGGCGACCTGCTCACCACGGTGATATACACTGGCGGCTTCATCGGGAACGTGCTGTCGGGAATCTTCTATTTTCTTTCCATTTGGCTCGGATACGCGCAACCGGACGTCGCCGGTCACGTCCATGACTACGGAACGAAGTTCCTGGTCGCAGCCGGGCTGCTGAACTTGCTGGGCATGGTGGACGCGTTTGAAATCGCCACCGGGAGGAAGGACTAATGCCCAAGGTGAATCTGTCCCATTTCGAGGCGTCTATCCTGTTCGCACTGGTGACCTCGGTGGTCCTGGGCATTGTCACCAAACGGACCGACCGGGAACGGGTGCGCTACGCGCTTTACTGTTTCGTGTGCTTCCTAGGGGCTCTTTTCGGTCTAAGCTGGCTGATGTATCTGGGCCACGGATAGGCATTTTTTCTCGAAACTCGTCTTTTCTGAAACTGGCCGCGCGCCGGCGCGTCAGAGGAAAGGGAGTATACTCGTTACTGAAAGGAGTCCGTGAGATGCGCCGTTTGCTAGGACTCGCCATCATCGCCGGTTTTGCTATCACCAGCTATGCCGCGGACACCAAGTCCACGGATCAGCCCAGCAAAGACTCCAGCAAAAAGGAAGAGAAGAAGAAAAAGAGCAAGGACAAAAAGAAGGATCCCGACGAAATCGGCAATCGCGATGTCGCCAAGGGCGCAAACTTCTATTCTCTGGAGAAAGAGATCGCGCTCGGCAAGCAGCTCGCACAGGATGTGGAGCGGCAGTCCAAGATTATCGATGATCCCATCGTGGCTGAATACGTCAATCGCGTGGGTCAGAACATCGTCCGCAACTCAGATTGCAAGGTCCCCTTCACCATCAAGGTGGTGGAAGACGACTCCGTAAACGCGTTCGCGCTTCCCGGAGGCTTTTTCTTCGTACAAACGGGACTGATCCTGAAGGCGGACAATGAAGCCGAACTCGCAGGCGTGATGGCGCACGAGACGGCTCACGTTTGCGCGCGGCACGGAACGCGGCAGGCCACTAAAGCCGAGCTGGCGAACTATATGACGATTCCGCTGATCTTCATGGGCGGATGGGCCGGCTACGGCATCCAACAAGCTGCGGGGTTCCTGGTTCCGATGAGTTTGCTGAAGTTCTCGCGCAGCTACGAGTCGGAAGCGGACATGCTGGGGCTCCAGTACATGTACAAGACCGGCTACGATCCGGCCGCGTTTGTGGACTTTTTCGAAAAGATTCAGTCCCTGGAAAAGAAAAAGCCCGGCGCCGTTTCGCAACTTTTCTCCAGTCATCCGATGACGGACGATCGCATCCAGGCGGCCCAGAAAAACATCCAGGAGAATCTGGAGGCGCGGCCCGAGTACGTGGTGAACACTTCGGAGTTCAATGAAGTGAAGGCCCGGCTGGCCATGATCGAGAACCGCCGCAAGGTGGATAATCCTGATCCGAACAAGCCGCAACTCCGCAAGAAGCCCGGATCGGGATCCGACGACAAGGACAGCAAGGGCGACGAAGACGAGCGTCCCACGCTCAAGCGGCGTTAAACAGCCGGCACAGGGTCGGCCCCCTCTTGGAGGCACTCGAAGGGCCTTTTCCGGCTGGGGCTCCGTTGTGCCGGACGAATTATTTAGAAAGAAGTTCTCCCTACGCTGCGACAAGCCTGCGGGTAACCGCGGGCTTTGTTTTTTTGTGAGAGAGTTGTTCCCGGCGAGGCGCACGCTGCTTCGGTGACCAACCACCAGCTTTACTTCGCTATCGAGAGTTTCGCTCCTCTTCCATGCCCTGCTTGCCGGATGGCTTGTTGAACACGTTTCGATGACATACGCAACCTCCGGCGGGCCGAGCTTCGGCGCGTGGAAGAGATTTTCGACGCGCGGTCGATATCTCGAAGATCCTAGCTCCCTTACAAGGTAGAAGTGCAGGCCGGGCAGCGCTTGGCCTGAAGAGGAATCTTGGTAAAGCACTGCGGACAATCCTTGGTGCTCGGCGCCGGGGCCGGGGGCGGCGGCAGAATCCGGTTCACCTGGCGGACTACGATGAAAATCACGAACGCAACGATCAGGAATTCGAGCACCGTGTTCACGAACAACCCGTAATTGACCGTCGGAGCTCCGGCGGCTTTGGCCGCGGCCAGGGTCGGATAGTTTTGCCCGTTCAAGCTGACGAAAAAATTCGAGAAATCCATCTTGCCCAGGACCAGCCCGATCACTGGCATGAAAATGTCGTTGACCAGCGAAGTGACGATTTTGCCGAACGCCGCGCCGATGATCACGCCAATCGCCAGGTCCAGCACGTTGCCCCGCATGATGAACTTTTTGAATTCTCCAAACATGCACGTCCCTCCTGTCCGGTCCAGTGTACCTTGTTACCATAGTGGCGTTATGGCGAAGTCTGCCCTGATTACCGTGACTTGTCCTTGTTGCCAGGCGGAGCTGCACATCGACCCCACTACGGCGGCCGTGATCCGGCACAAAGCGCACGAGAAGCCCGCTACATTCTCCGATATGGAAGCCGCCGTGAATCGCTTCAAGACCGAAGCCGAGCGGCGCGAGGACGCCTTCAAGAAATCCGTGGCGGATCACAAGGTCCACCAGGATGTGCTCAGCAAGAAGTTCGACGAAATGCTGAAGCTGGCGAAGGAAAACCCGGACGCACCGCCGCCCAAGCGGGATATCGATTTTGACTAGCCCTCGCGGAGCGAAGCAGAAAGCAGCCGCGAAACCCAAAACCGCGGCCGAGCGTCAGGCGCGCGTCAAGAAGATTCTGGCGCTCCTCGATCAGATGTATCCGGCCGCGACCTGCGCGCTGCATCATTCCAATGCATGGGAGCTGCTGGTAGCGACAATCCTGTCGGCCCAGTGCACCGATAAGCGCGTCAACCAAGTCACACCCAACTTGTTTCGAAAATATCCCACCATCCGCGATTTCGCCGCCGCCAAGCCGGAAGAGCTGGCCCAGGATATCCGTTCCACCGGATTTTTCAACAATAAGGCGAAATCGGTGATTGGGGCGGCGCGCAAGATCCTTTCGGACTTCGGCGGCCAGGTGCCTCGGAATATCGATCAGCTTCTGACCGTGCCGGGCGTCGCGCGCAAAACCGCGAATGTGGTGCTGGGCACCGCGTTCGGAATCGCGTCAGGAGTCGTGGTGGACACGCACGTCCAGCGCATCGCGCAACGGCTGGACCTGACCAAGGAAACCGATCCAGGAAAGATCGAAAAAGATCTGATGAAAACCATCCCCAAAGAGAAGTGGATTCTGTTTTCGCACCAGATCATTTTGCACGGACGGTCGCTCTGCACGGCCAGAAATCCACGCTGCGCGGAGTGCAAGCTCAATCCGCTGTGCTACGCGAAAGACAAGACGGTCTGACTTCACCGTCGAGGATCCTCGTGGCCACGCTACTGCGCGGGCGGATTTTCCCCGTTCAGGTGCAGGCCCTTGTGGATGGCGTAGAGCGCCAGTTCCAGGCGATCGGAAACGCCCAGCTTGTCGAAGATGTTGTGCAGGTGGTTCTTGACCGTCTGCTCGCTGATGAACATCTTCTCGGCCATCTCTTTGTTCTTGTAGCCTTGGGCCACCAGCGCCACGATTTCCCGTTCGCGCGCCGAAAGCGGACTGCGCTCGCGGCTTTTCCCGCCTCCCGCGCCGCCGGGCGATTCAAGGCCGGTCGAGAATTGCCGCATCACGGCCGCAGTGGTGAGCGAATCCAGCCAGATCTCGCCGGAGTGGACCTTGCGGATGCTTTTGACGATCAGGTCGGGAGCGGTCTGCTTAAGCACGATGCCGCTACAGCCGAGCTTCATCGCCTGGACGAACTCGTTCTTGTCCTCCGACGCGGTCAGGATGATGACGCGGGTGCGCTTGTTGGTCTGCTGGAGCGCCTGGAGCGCCGACAGGCCGTCCAGATTGGGCATGCGGAGATCCAGAAGCAGCACGTCGGGATCCAGCTCGTGAACCTTTTCCAGGACCTCGCGGCCGTCCCCGGCTTCCCCGATCACTTCGAAATCGTCTTCGAGCTGAAGCAGTTTCTTCAGTCCATCGCGGACAATGGGGTGGTCGTCAGCCAGCAGGATCCGGATCGTGCTCTTCTTTTTCTCGCGAATATCTGGGCTGCCGTTGAGCGGCTCCGTCGCAGTTTCCATGGTGCTCCCTTTTGGTCTCGTTCCGATCATAAGCGGTTCTAGTACCCCATACAATTCAGAGGCCCATAAAGATTGGAACCAAGAACTTACCTATTTCCTCACTAAGGTCACCTTACAACCAGGGGAGCGAAAACTGGCAAAACCGAATTCGAAATCGCACAAAAAGGCGGGGCGCACGCGATCCGGGACACGATCTCCATGGTCGGCGATGCGCAACATACTGATTCCACTGCTGATTTATGCTCCTCCGAGAGGCTGGTGCTTCCACACTTCATACCGACACCGCAAGCTGCAAAGCGAATTTCCAGGGGCAACTCCTGATTCCGCAGCAGCCCGGTTAGGGTAAGCATAGCACGTCTATAACGGTCAGCGGAATTCCCCAAGCTCGTACAATGAAGAGAACCGATGGGCCGAATTCGCATCCTCTCCGATACCGTTGCAAACAAAATCGCGGCGGGAGAGGTGGTGGAACGGCCAGCGAGCGTCGTAAAGGAACTCCTGGAAAATTCGCTCGATGCGGGCGCGACGGAATTTCGCATCGAGGTAGAGGCCGGAGGCAGGAAGCTGATCCGCCTGGCCGACAACGGCTGCGGCATGCTGCGGGATGACGCGCTTCTCGCATTCGAGCGGCACGCCACCAGCAAGCTGGCGGACGTGAAGGATCTGCTCTCGATCGCGACTCTGGGATTCCGGGGCGAGGCGCTGCCCTCGATCGCCTCTGTATCGCGGCTGCTTTTGCAGACGCGCTCGGCCGAGGAGCAATCCGGAGCGGCGGTGGAGTTCGCAGGCGGGAAACTGCTGCGCTGCGACGAAGCGGCGCTCGCCCCGGGCACGACCATCACGGTTCGCGATCTGTTTTTCAATGTTCCGGCCCGCAAGAAATTTCTGCGCTCGGAGCAAACCGAAACCGCGCACATCGCCTCGCTGGTGACGCACTATAGCCTGGCGCATCCGGGCAAGGCGTTCCTGCTGCGGCATAACCATTCCGAGTTGCTGAGCGTGACGCCGGTAGCGACGCTGCGGGAGCGCGTATTCCAGGTTTTCGGCAGCCTGATTCTGGATGATCTGGTGGACCTGGGCGACCGTACCCGCCAGTTGAACCTTGCGCAGGAACCAGAGGAGCCGCCGCTGGCCCGCCGTTTCCGGCTGCGCGGGTTCGTGAGCGGCCCGCAAGTGCAGAAGCTCAACCGGAACTCGATTTACCTGTTCGTGAACGGACGCCTGATCCGCGACCGGCTCTTGCTGCACGCTCTTTCTTCGGCGTATCACAACCTGATGCCGCCCGCCTGCTATCCGTTCGCGCTGCTGTTTCTGGAATGCGATGCAGAGGAAGTCGATGTAAACGTCCACCCGTCGAAAACCGAAGTCCGCTTCCGGCACGGCTCCTTGGTCCACGATTTCGTCCGCGATACGGTGCGCGAAACTCTGATGGCCGTGCGGCCGGCCTCGAACATCCCGCCCACGCCGCCGCAGCCTGGAGCCGCTCTGCCGTATTCCGAGTTCACTGAACGGATCGAAAGCATGAATTTCGCGTCTGTTTCCCTGCCCGAGGCCGCCAGCGCGATCCCGGTTTCCGCGCCAGATGCCGGGTCGCTTCCCGAGTTCGTTTTGCGGCGTCCGTCCTCGCCCGCTCCGCGGTTCGATTTTGAGCCTGGCCCTGCGGAACCCCCGGGCGCGCGCCTTCCCGTGCCGGACACGCACGGCCCCTTGTTCCCGGCGGCGCAGCTTCCGGATCCGCAAACGCTGGACGCACTCACAGACCTGCGGCCCCTGGGGCAGATTCACGACAGCTTCATTGTCGCGGCGGGACGCGACGGGCTCTGGATCATCGACCAGCACGTGGCCCACGAACGGATCCTTTTCGAGCAGGTGCTGGCGCAGCGCGCCAACGGCGGAACGGAGAGCCAGCGGCTGCTGGTGCCTCTGGTGATCGGGTTGAGCGCGGCGCAGCAGATCGAATACGCCCGCATCGCCGAGGAGCTGAACGCTCTGGGATTTGAAACCGAGCCGTTCGGCAACCGCACCATCGCCGTGAAATCGGCGCCCGCCGGCGTATCGGCCGGGGATGTGGAGAAGGTTTTGTTTGAGATTCTGGAGATCGCCGAGCGCGAACTTCGCCGCGCTTCACTCGACGACGTTCGCCGGAGTATGGCGGCCTCGATCGCCTGCCGGGCCGCGATCAAAATCAACATGCGGCTGGAGCCGGCCAAAATCGAGTGGCTGCTGCGGGCCCTGGCGGCCACTTCCTGCCCGATGAGTTGTCCGCACGGACGCCCCATCGCGCTGCGCTATGCGACGCGCGAGATCCTCAAGAGTTTCCATCGGATTTGATCGGTACGGCTCGCCGCAAATCTCTGCTAACGTTGACTGAGAACGGATGCCGAAAAAAGAAAGTTCCAAGGCCGGTCGAGGGTTCCCGATTGTAGGCGTTGGAGCGTCCGCGGGCGGGCTGGAGGCATTGCAAAGCCTGCTGCGGTCTCTGCCTGCGAATACCGGGCTCGCGTTTGTGCTGGTGCAGCACCTCGATCCGCAACATGAGAGCATGTTGCCCACGCTGCTGGCTCGGGCCAGCCGCCTGCCGGTTCTGGAGGTTACCAACGGCACAGTGGTTAAGCCGGATCACGTGTATGTGATTCCGCCCAACAAGGCGCTCGAAATCCAGGACGGGACGCTTCGCCTGTTGCGACGCCGGAAAAACGAACGCAAGCACATGCCCATCGACGAGTTTTTCGAGTCCTTGGCGGAAAGCGAGGGCAACCGGGCCGTTGGGGTGGTCCTTTCCGGTCTCGCAAGCGACGGCACCCGGGGCTTGGCTGCGATTAAGAGCGCCGGCGGCATCACGTTCGCGCAGGACCCCGCGTCGGCAAAATACGGGGGCATGCCGCAAAGCGCCATCGCGGCCGGATGCGTGGACTTTGTCCTGCCGCCCGAGCATATTGCCGAAGAGCTGAAGCGGATCGGGACGCATCCTTACATGAGCCGCTCCGAACAGCGGGCGCTCGGAAAGCCGGAATCGGAGACCGACAATCTGATCAAAGTCCTGACTCTTCTCCGCATCGCGACAGGAGTCGATTTCACACGCTACAAGCGCTCTACAATCAATCGGCGGATTGCGCGGCGGATGGCGCTGCGAAAGATCCTGAGCCTCGGGCAGTACCTCAAATACATGCGCGAGAATCCAGCGGAGCTGAGCGCCCTGTACGAAGACATTCTGATTCACGTCACCGAGTTTTTCCGCGATCCGGAGACATTCCGGGCGCTCAAGGAGGTCATTCTCCCCAAACTTCTGGCGGCGAAACGGCCGGGCGAGCCGCTTCGCATCTGGGTAGCGGGCTGCTCCACCGGAGAGGAGGCGTACTCGGTTGCCATTGCGGTCGCGGAATCCTTACGCGAGCATGGCCGGGGTGTACCGGTCCAGCTATTCGCAACCGACATCGCTGATACAGCGCTGGAGAAGGCGCGTATGGGAATTTACCCGGAGAGCCTCATGTCAGGCGTTTCCCGCCAGCGTATGGACCAATTTTTCGTCCGCCTGAATGGAAGCTACCAGGTCTCGAAATCCATCCGTGAGATGTGCATTTTTGCGCGGCAGGATCTGTCGAAGGATCCGCCCTATTCGCGCCTGGATCTTCTGACCTGCCGCAATGTGCTGATTTACCTGGAACCCGTGCTTCAGAAGAAGGTCCTGGGGTTTTTCCACTATGCCTTGAACCCCCACGGATACTTGGTCCTGGGATCCTCCGAGTCGCTGGGCAGCTTCTCGGATCTTTTCACGCCGGTGGGGCGGAAACGCAAAATCTTTTCTAAGAAGCCGTCCCGAGTTTTGGTTGCAGCCGCGATGCCGCCGGAGCAGTCCAGTATCGAGCCGCTCAGGCCGGCGGGCAGCCCGCGCGAGCGCTTTGACGTGCAGAAGGAAGCCGACCGGATCGTCCTGAGCCAATATGCGCCGGCAGGGTTAGTGGTCAGCGAGAATTTCCAGATCGTGCAGTTCCGCGGAAATGTCGGGCCATACCTTTCGCCTTCCCCTGGTCAAGCCAGCCTGAACGTTCTCAAGATGGTCCGGCCCGAATTCGCCGTCGATTTACGAACCGCGCTGCACCGCGCCCAGCGGCAAGACGCTCGGATTCGTAAAGAGGGAATCCAGTTCCGGAGAGCCGGGCAGGCCAAGGAAGCAACCCTGGAGGTCGTACCCTTCAAGGGGCAGGACGGGGAGAGGTTTTTCCTGGTCCTGCTTCAGGAAACCGCTGTTCCGGGCGCGGAGGGCCCCGCCAAGGGTAAGTCCGTTCGCGCCGAAGACAGCGAAATCGCCCGGCTCCGGCGGGAGCTTCAAACTACCAAGGATCACCTTCAGTCCATCATCGAAGAGTACGAGGCCGCCAATGAGGAACTGAAGTCGGCGAACGAGGAAATTCTCTCGAGTAACGAAGAGCTCCACAGCACTAATGAAGAGTTACAGACAGCGCAAGAGGAGCTGCAATCCAGCAACGAAGAACTGATCACGATCAACGAGCAGCTTCAGAACCGGAATCAGGAGCTGACCCAGTTGAGCGACGATTGGTCGAATCTGCTCAGCAGCCTGAACATTCCGGTCGTGATCCTGGGCAGGGACCGGCGCATCCAGCGATTCACCAAGCCGGCGGAGGACTTGCTCAACCTTTTCCCGGCCGACATTGGACGGCCGCTGGCCAACATTCGGCCCAATCTCGTACTTCCAGATCTGGAAAAACGCATCGCCAGCACGATGGACACTGCCACCCCCCAAGAGATGGAGGTTCAGGATCGCGATGGGCGGTGGTACTCAATGCGGCTCCGCCCGTACCGAACCGGGCACGACGCGGTCGCTGGGGCCCTGTTGGTTTTCATCGACATTCACGCGCTGAAAACGGCGCAGCACGCTCTTCAGGAACAAATCAGTTTTTCGACGGCCGTCATGGAGTCGTCGGGAGCCCTGGTCATGGTCACCGACGTAGAAGGACGCGTCATCGCCTTCAACCACGCCTGTCAAGTGGTGACGGGCTACACGCTGGAGGAATTGAGCGGCAAGGTGATCTGGGACACGCCGCTGGCCGCGAAGGGCCAAGCCGAACAGGTGCGAGCGGTCTACCAGCGGCTCATCGGCGGAAGCGCGCCCATCCAGTTTGAGAGCCACTGGGTGACGAAAGACGGAGCAGCGCGTTTGATCTCCTGGAATTTGGCCGCGATGCCGGCTGCGTCCGGCCACCCGCGGCACATTGTACGGATCGGAGTGGACATTACGGAACAGCGGGAAACGGAAAACTCGCTGAAGGCCAGCGAAACCGCGCTCCGGCAAAGCCAGGCTCAGTTGCAAGCGCTCGCCAGAGGCCTGGTCAATGCCCAGGAGGAGGAGCGTGCGCATGTCGCTCGCGAGCTTCACGACGACATCAGCCAGAAGTTGGCGGCCCTGAACCTGGCGGTGGAAAACGCGTTGCGCAAAGCGAGCAATCTCGCCGAGCTGCGCCGGGAAGTGATACGGCTGAGCCACCGGCTGGAAGAAATCCTGAGGGATGTGGAAACAACCGCTCGCAATCTCCATCCGTCGTCGCTGGACCACCTGGGGCTGTGGTCTGCGCTGAAATCCTACTGCTCCGAATTCGGAAAACAAACCGGCATTTCGGTTCGCTGCACGGGACGGAATCTTCCCCACGCCATTCCAACTGCCGTGGCGCTCGCGGTTTACCGGGTTACTCAGGAAGCGCTTCGAAACGTACTCAAACATTCCGACGCGAAACGCGTGAGCATTTCCGTGACGGGCCAGCGCGGCTCATTGGCGTTGACAGTGCGGGATACGGGGCGCGGCTTCGACCCGGAGCAGCCGAGAAAAAGCGGGCTGGGATTGATCAGCATGCAGGAGCGGGTCCGGCAATTGAACGGATCCTTCCAACTGAAAACGAAGCCCGGCGAGGGCGTATCGATCCAGGCCCTGATTCCCATGCAGCCTGGAGAGGGACGCGGTAAAATCGAGGAAGAATTGAGCCTATGATGCGTCAGGCTAGAGTGCTGCTGGCGGACGATCATCCCTTGTTTCTGGAGGGCGTCCGCCGTCTTCTGGAAGACAAATATGAGGTGGTGGGAACGGCAGCGGACGGCAAATCGCTGGTCCTGGCGGCGCAGCAACTGCGGCCCGATGTTGTGGTGGCCGACATCTCCATGCCGAACGTAAACGGCCTGGCGGCGATCCAAGCGATCAGCAAGGCGATCCCATCCACGAAATTCATCGTTCTTTCTGTGCACTCGGATCCGGCGTATGTCACCGAGGCGTTCCGCGTGGGGGCCCGGGGCTACGTGTCCAAGCGCGCCGCCGCGGTGGAACTGCTCACCGCCATGCGCCAGGTACTGGAGGGGCGGACATACGTCACTCCGCTGATTAGCGCCTCCATACCGGCCGGGAACAGTTCCAAACGGCTCACGCTGCGCCAACTGGAGATTCTGCGGCTGGTTGCCGAGGGGTACCAGAACAAGGAAATCGCCGAGCTCCTGAAGATTTCAGTGAAGACCGTGGAATTCCATAAGACTCGCATCATGAGCGAGTTGGACATCCACACTCCGGCCGGGCTCACGCGCTACGCCATCGATCACGGCATCGCCGCGGCGTAAGCCGTTCCGATCGCAAGGGTTCGACCTAGTTCCCATCCGCCAAAGCGGCCCGTCATACTTTCTTTAGCGTGGCCCTCCCAAAGACTGGCTCTTCTCGCAAGAGGCTGCTTGTCCACCTGTCTCACGCGGTGGAAACGCTTGCTTTGCGAAAATCACCTGCGAATCAGATCACGCCGATGCGCGGCCGTATCGAGGGAGAAGTAAAGCTTCAATATTTTGAGGTCACGAGCGAGGAATTCGACCACTTCGAAAGAATCTCAAACGCTCTGGATCGCCTCGATCAGGGCACCTACGGAACGTGCAGCCGGTGCAGCGAGCCGATCGATCCAGGTGTTTTGACCCGGAGGCCCTGGGCGACCCTGTGTGTCGACTGCGGGGACCGGCGGAGCTAGCGCTCGGGCTCGCGGCCGTGCATCTGCGACGATTCCAAACCGTCGCGCCGGTTGAAAAACCCGCCCCACTCGGGGAAACGAACCCGCCGGGCGACGGTCTACATCCCAGATGCTGGAATGAGATACGTGGCCCTGGCACTGGACTACGACGGGACGCTCGCCCAGGATTCGCGCGTGACGGAAGACACTTTGCAGTGCCTTCAGCGATTCCGGCAATCCGGGCGTAAGCTGATCCTGGTGACGGGCCGGATCCTGGAGGATCTCGCGTCCGTTTTCCCACACTTCGAGCTTTTCGAGCGCATCGTCGCGGAAAACGGCGCGGTTCTGTATAACCCGGAAACCCGCGAGCTGGAGAAGTTGGCGCCGGCGCCGAAACCGGTTTTTGTGGACGCCCTCGCCCGCCGCGGAATCCAGCCGCTCGGGATCGGGAATGCGATTGTCAGCACCTGGCACCCGAATGAAACGGCCGTACTGGAGATCATCCGGGACGTCGGGCTGGATTTGCAGGTCATCTTCAACAAGGGGGCTGTAATGGTGCTCCCGTCCGGAGTCAACAAAAAGTCCGGGCTGATGGCGGCCCTGGAGAGCTTGGGAATCTCACCGCATAACGTGGCGGGCGCGGGCGATGCCGAAAATGATCACGCGTTTCTGGAATATTGCGAATGCGGGGTCGCGGTCGCGAACGCGCACCCGGCGATCAAGGAGGCGGTGGATTTCGTCACCACGCAGGACCACGGCGCCGGGGTATGCGAGCTCGCCGGCCTGATTTTAGGAGACGACCTTGCCAGCCGCCCGCCGGCGCGCCGCGCGCTCCCGATCGGGTATGCGGGTCAGGCCGCGATCACGGTTCCGGCATATGGAAGCAGCCTGCTGGTATCCGGAGCGTCGGGCAGCGGCAAGTCGACCTTCATCGCAGGGCTGCTGGAGACGTTGATGGAGCGGCACTATCAGGTTTGTTTGATCGATCCGGAAGGCGACTACGAGGCCTTCCCGGACACAATTACAGTGGGTGACGAAAAACACCCGCCGGCGATCGACGAAGTTCTTCAAATCCTGCGCAAACCGGCGTCTCCGGTGATCGTGAACGTGATGGGAATCGCGGTTTCCGACCGGCCCAAGTTCCTGCCCACCTTGCTTCCGCGTCTACTGGAATCGCGAATGGGAGTTGGCAGGCCACACTGGATCATTGTGGATGAGGCGCATCACATGTTGCCTCCCGAGTGGGCGCCCGCATCAGCGGGACTCGCCGGAGAGCTGAACAATATGATTCTGATCACGGTTCATCCCGACCATATCGCTCCCGCCGCTCTAAAGATCGTGGACACGGTTCTCGCCGTGGGTCCCGCTCCGGGGAAAGTGCTGGAGGCGTTCGCGGCGGCCACGCAAGTTGCCGTTCCATCGGTTCGGCCGGACGACTTGTCGCCCGGGCAATTTCTGGTGTGGCTTCCCCAAAGCGGCGATATTCGGACCGTGACCATGCGGTTCGCGCGCGCGGAACGGAAACGGCATAAGCGGAACTACGCCTACGGCGAGCTCAGCGAGGACCGGTCATTCTATTTTCGCGGCCCGCAGCACAAGCTCAACCTTCGGGCCCAGAACCTAGCCATGTTCCTGCAATTCGCGGAGGGTCTGGACGACGAGACCTGGCTCTATCATCTGAAACTCGGCGATTATTCCAGATGGTTCCGCGAGGTGATCAAAGACGAAGCCCTGGCCGAGGAAGCAGCGCAACTGGAGCCGTCCGACGATCCGCGCGAGAGCCGAAACGGTATCAAGCAGGCGATCGAACAACGATACACCGCTCCGGCGTAGCGGGCTGGGTTTGAAGGATTCAGCCGGGCCTGCGGATGCTATACTGCCCAACGCAGCGGCGCACGCGGCTGCGAGGAGAGCTCCTGGAAATGAGACACAGCACGGATCGCATACTCACCACGCATGCCGGCCGTCTCGATGGCCCACGCGAATACCAGGAGCTCATGCGCGGCGTGATGGCCGGCGGCGAGTGGGACCCGGAAGCTCACCGGGACGATGTCCACCGCGCCCTGGCCGATGTGATTCGCAAACAGAGCGAATGCGGCATCGACGTCCTCAGCGACGGGGAGATCGGGAAAATCGGTTTCGGCCGCAGCTACTACGGCAGGCGCCTCAGCGGGATCTCATCGCGCAAGCGGAAACCTGGCGAGACTGCGTTCATGACGCTCCGCACAGGCGAGCGCCAGGAGTTCGCAGAGTTCTACAAGGAACTCCATTTTGTCCCGGAAGTTCCGGAGCGCGCCATCTGTTCCGGACCGATTCGATTCATCGGCGCGGCGGAAGTAGCCCGGGACATCGCGGATTTCCGGGCAGCCCTGGCCAGCACGGGCGTGCGGCCCGCGGAGACCTTCATGTGCGTTCTGGCTCCGGGATGGCTGGAGCATTTCTTTTTCAACGAACACTATCCAACCGAGGAACAGTACATCTTCGCTCTGGCCGATGCGATGAAGCACGAGTACAAGGCCATCGTGGATGCGGGCTTCATTCTCCAGATCGACGATCCGGCCTTGCCGGACACGTATGACATGATCCTTCCAACGCCGTCCATTGAGGAATATCGGAAATTTGCCGAAGTCCGGGTAGAAGCGCTCAATCACGCCCTGGCAGGCTTGGCCGAGGATCGCGTGCGATACCACATCTGTTGGGGAAGCTGGCACGGCCCGCACAGCCACGATCTGCCGCTGAAGCACGTGATCGATCTGATGCTGAAGGTTCGCGCGGGGGCTTATTCGCTCGAAGCCGCCAATCCGCGCCACGAGCATGAATGGAAGCTATGGCAGGATGTGAAACTGCCCGAGGGGAAACTGCTGATCCCCGGTGTGGTAACGCATCACACCAACGTGGTGGAGCATCCGGAAGTGGTCGCGGATCGCATTGTCCGCTATGCCACTATCGTGGGACGCGAGAACGTGATCGCCGGGACGGACTGCGGCATGGGGTTCCGCGTGCATCCGCAGATCGCGTGGGCCAAGCTGAAGGCACTCAGCGAGGGCGCGGCCCTGGCGAGCAAAAGTCTTTGGGGCCGGAGTTAGTGGCGCAGGCGTGGGTGAATGTTGTCGATGATCTAGGTATTCCTGTCAAGAGCATCTTGCGGTGCCGAAACCGTCCGACCTCATACAAGGAACCCTGGACCTGCTGATTCTGAAAACGCTGCTGCGGGAACCGCTGCACGGCTGGGGGATTTCCAAGCGGATTCAAATGCTCTCTGACGACGTGCTCTCGGTGCAGCAGGGCTCGCTCTACCCCGCCCTGCATCGCCTGGAACAGCAAGGGTGGATCACCGCAGAATGGAAAGACACGAACCTGGGCCGCAGCGCAAAGTTTTACTCGCTGACGCGGGAAGGCCGCAAGCAACTGGAGCGGGAACTGGAAAGCTGGAACCGGCTTTCCTCGGCCGTGGGTTTGCTGCTGAAACGCGCTTGAGCGCGCCCTCATGGCTCCGTCGCGTCTTTCTCCGCATCTCGCGTCACCGGCTCAGGAGCCTGTGGCGAAAAAAATACGAACGGGACCAGCAACTCGACAGCGAGCTTGCGTTTCATTTTGATCAATGAGCGAGAGCCTCGCGGAAGGCATGGATGTGACGGAGGCTCGCCAAGCGGCGCGGCGAGCGATGGGAAAGCTCACATTGCTCGAAGGACAATGCCGGGATCAGCGGCGGCTTCTGTCGTACACCGTCGCGCAGCGCACGCAGGAGATCGGGATCCTGAAACCGGCCAGTGGGTGCGGCGATCCGAACTACGGCAAGCAATCGAGGCGGTGAACGAAAACCTGCCGGAAGCGTAGCGATATAGAATAGGCGGAGACTCCGGTGCGTCTCGAGGGATGCAATGAATTTCAAATCTCCATACGGACCAGCTTTCCTGATCCTGTCTCTTGGTTTTCAAGGAATTATCTCCGCCCAACCGGCGACTAGCCTCCCAGAATTCACCGCCGGCCAGTCCGCCGAAGGCAAAACCGCTTATGATCGTGCGTGCTTGCAGTGCCACGGCCGCTATCTCGATGACGGCCAGTTCGCGCCTCCTTTGCGCGGATCCGCATTCAACCAGAAGTGGGGAGGCCAGCCGGTCGAGCAACTGTTCACCTACTTGAGCACCCGCATGCCTCCGGATGCCCCGAACTCGCTGGGCGCGCGCGCCTATGCGGGAATCACGGCTTACATTTTGCAATCGAACGGCCTGCCGCCCGGAGTGCGCGAACTGCCGTCCACTGCTGCCGCACTCGCGACGCTGCGGATTCCGGGAACCGGCGACCGGCGCGGAAGCCCTGGCGGAGGCTTGACTCCCGGCATCGCCCTTCCGAATGCGCCGGCTCCCAGCACGCTTCTCGACCGGATCACGCCGGTGACCGATGCCATGCTCGCCAAACCGCCCGCATCCGAATGGCTGACGTGGCGGCGCAGTTACGATAGCCAGGGCTACAGCCCGCTGAAGGAAATCAACCGGACAAATGTGAAGAATCTTCGGCTCGCCTGGAGCTGGTCGCTTCCGCCCGGCCCGAACACGGCCGCGCCGCTGGTGCATGACGGCGTGATGTTCGTCGAAGGCTACGGCGACGTGATAGAAGCGCTCGATGCAGCCACGGGAGATCTGCTCTGGCATTTCCAGCGTCCGCTTCCCGAAGGCGCGCGCCCCGCCGTGAAGAAGGCGATCGCCATTTACGGAAACAATATCTATGCCGCCACCTCGGACGTTCATCTGTTGGCGCTTGACGCGAAGACGGGCAAACTGGTTTGGGACAAAGCGCTCGGCGATCCGAAAACCGGAATGCAACTGACCGGCGGCCCGCTGGCAGCCAAGGGCAAAGTCATGATCGGCACCGGCGGCCAGCAGCCGGGAGGAAACTTCATCGTCGCGCTGGATGCGGAAACCGGAGCGGAAACCTGGCGCTTCCGCACGATTCCACTGCCGAAGGAACCGGGCGGCAACTCGTGGAACGGTCTGCCCCCAGAGAAACGCAGCGGCGCATCTTCCTGGGTCCCCGGAAGCTACGATACGGATTTGAATCTCGCGTATTTCGGAGTGGCGCAGACCTACGATACCGGCCCGCTGCGCATCGCCTCCAAACAGCCCGGCGTCACAAATGACGCACTGTACACCGATTCCACATTGGCGTTCAACCCCGATACCGGGAAGCTCGTCTGGTATTTCCAGCACGTCGCGAACGATCAGTGGGATTACGACTGGGTCTTCGAGCGCACGCTAGTAAAATTGCCAGTGAACGGGCAGACGAAGACGCTTTCGTTGACGGCGGGCAAGATCGCAATCTACGACGCCCTGGAAGCCGACACGGGAAAATACGCCTTCTCGTTCGATCTGGGACTTCAAAATGTGATCACCGCGATCGACCCCCAGACCGGAGCGAAAACTTTCAATCCAGCGCTGGTCCCGGGCGACGGCGAAGCCAAGATCGTATGTCCCCATGCAGGCGGTGCACGAAGCTGGATTCCTTCCGCCTATAACCCCGAAACCAAAATTCTGTATTCGCCGCTGGTCGAATCCTGCATGGACCTGACGCCGGTGGGGAAAGGCGAGCGAGGCTTCCTGACCACGGGCGTCCGCCCGAGCCTGCGTCCTCGTCTGGATAGCGACGGCAATTACGGCCGTGTGCAGGCCACCAATCTCGAAACGCGCCAGACCGCCTGGATCGCCCGCCAGCGCGCTCCTGAGACCTCGGGCATTCTGGCTACGGCGGGCGGCCTGATCTTCAGCGGATCGATCGACCGCTGGTTCAGCGCGCGCGATGACAGCACCGGAGCGGAGCTTTGGCGCGCCCGCTTGAACGATGTACCGGGATCCGCGCCGATCAGCTTCGGAGTGAACGGCAAGCAGTACATCGCGATCACGGTTGGCAACGGCAGCGCGCATGCCGCCACCTGGCCCTCACTGGTTCCTGAGATCCAGAATCCGCCGGGCCGGGGAGGCTCGGTATGGGTCTTCGAATTACCATGAGCGGACCACTTCCGAAGCTGGCCCTGTGGATCGCATCGCTGACTGCCGCGGCGATCGCCATCGCACAACAGCCCGCGGACCCGCCGGAACCTTCTGCGAAGGGACCGGTCCCGAAGGGCCGCGCTCCGGGACGAGCCAAGGCCGAGCCCCGCGATCCGAACCAAAGCCCGGCCTCCCAACGAGGACCGCGAACGGTCACGCAGCAATCGTATCCGGCCGAGCAAATCCGAACCGGAGAGGCGCGATTCACGGCGCAATGCGGCTTCTGCCACGGACGCGATGCCGCGGGCGGCGAAACCGGCCCGGACCTCACGCGTTCCGACTTGGTCGCGCAAGATAATCGCGGGGACAAAATAAGTCCGCTGGTTCGCGAAGGACGTCCGGACAAGGGCATGCCCGCGTTCCACCTGAGCGCCGCCGATCTCGGCGCCATCGTCGCCTTCATTCACGACCAGAAGACCAGGTCTGAATCGCTGGGCGGGGGCCGCCGCACGGTGGATCCTTCGGACCTGGCCGTCGGAAATGCCGAAGCCGGGCGGGCATATTTCAACGGAGCAGGCGGCTGCGCGAAATGTCATTCCGCAACCGGTGACCTCGCCGGAGTTGGAACACGCTACGAAGGCTTGGCGCTGCTGCAACGGATGCTCTACCCTTCCGGGCGTCCGGCGCCCGCGCGCCCGAAGATCACTTTCACGCTCCCATCCGGTGAGACGATCACGGCCCCCTTGGCGGGCCAGGACGAGTTTACCGTATCGATCCTGGACCCTCTGGATGCCAGGCAAACGTACGAAAGGAGCGCGGTGAAGTTCAAGATAGACGATCCGCTGACGGCGCACTTCGACCAGTTGGGTAAGTACACCGACAAAGACATGCATGATGTGTATGCGTTTCTGGTCACGCTGAAGTAACATGCGCACGTTCCTTCTCTCAACCACTTTCTGCGGGATGTTGTGCGCGCAAGGCATAGATCCGGAATTGCTGCTCCATCCGCCCGCCGATACCTGGCCTACCTACCACGGCGACTACACCGGGCGCAGGCATAGCGCGCTCGATCAGATCACCCCGGAGACCGTCGGCGCACTCGAGCAGGTCTGGCGCTTCCAGACGGGCCAGAACCAGCAACTCAAGTCGTCGCCGATCCTGGTGGATGGTGTCCTGTACCTCACTACGCCGGACAACATCTGGGCCATCGATGCCCGCACCGCGAAGGAACTCTGGCATTATCAGAATCCCCCGAATGACGCTTTCCACATCGGCCATCGTGGCGCAGCGGTTTACAAGGACACCGTCTACCTGACGACGCCGGACTGCCACTTGATCGCTCTGAACGCCAAGGACGGGACAGTGAAGTGGGATGTCGTCATCGCAGACTCCAATAGAGGCTACTGGTCGACCAACGCGCCGCTGGTGATCGGGAATCACGTGCTGGTCGGCGTATCGGGCGATTTCGACAACTTGCCAGGGCAGTTGAAATCGGTGGACGCAGAAACCGGAAAGACACAGTGGATTTTCTATAGCACGCCTCCACCTGGCGGCAAGGAACCGGACAGCGGCGGAGCAACGGGCGGGCAGATGTGGACCACCGGAACGTACGATCCCGATCTCAATCTTGTTTATATCGGCACCGGGAACCCGACGCCGGTACTGAACGGCGACGTGCGGCCGGGAAACAACCCGTGGACATGCAGCATCGTCGCGATCAACCCCGATACCGGACAACTGGCCTGGGGATTTCAGGCCTCGCCGCACGATACACACGATTGGGACGCCAACGAAGTCCCCGTCCTGGTGGACGGCACGTTCAACGGCCAGCCCCGCAAGATGCTGCTGCAAGCTTCGCGAAACGGATTCTTCTTCGTGCTCGACCGGACGAACGGCAAGAACCTGCTGACGAAGCCTTTCGCGACTGTGAACTGGGCCAAGGGAATCGACGAGGAAGGACGACCGATTCCGGATCCGGCTAAGAATCCTTCGCGAGCCGGCGTTCTGGTTGCGCCGAACGAAGGCGGCGCCACGAATTTCCGTCCTCCCAGTTTCGACCCGAAGACCGGATTGTTTATCGTGAACGCGCAAGACGGCTACGGCATCTACTTTTTCAAATCCGAGCACGGGGCCTACGGGTGGGCTGGCGCAGATTACACGCTGGCAGGGCGATCGTTCTTAAGAGCGATCGATTACCAGACGGGCAAGATCGTCTGGGATCACCCCATCGGCGATGGCGCGGGCGCGGCCGGCGTGCTGACTACGGAATCCGGACTGACGATCAGTGGCGATATCCCGGGCAACGTGATGGCGCTGCGAACCAGCGATGGCGCGACTCTGTGGCACCGGAACATCGGCCGCATGGGAAACGCTCCGGTCACTTACGAACTCGACGGGCGGCAGTATATAGTGGTGGGCGGAGGCAGTGCCCTGTATGCGTTCGCTCTGCCTCAAGGAGAACCGCGGCAATGAAACCAGTCTGCCTGATGGGATCGATGTTAGCGTTTGCGAGCCTTTCTCTTGCCGCGGACCCGATCCGGGTGATGCTGCTGGACGGAGAAAGCGGCGGCCCGTATCACAAATGGAAGCTGATCACGCCAGTGCTTCGGAAACAACTGGAAGAAACGGGGCTGTTCACGGTGGATGTCGTGACTGCGCCTGCGGCCGGCGGCGATTTCAGCGCATTCAGGCCCGATTTCCGCAAGTACGCGGTGGTGGTCTGGAACTACGATGCGCCCGACGAGCGCTGGCCCGCGCAATTGAAAACGTCGTTCGAGAATTACGTTCGCGGAGGCGGCGGCGTTGTGAGCGTCCATGCGGCGGACAACGCGTTTCCGAATTGGACCGCGTTCAATGAGATGATCGGCGTGGGAGGCTGGCGTGGCCGGAACGAGAAGGCCGGGCCGTTCTGGTATTACAAGGACGGCAAGCTGGTGTCAGATCCGACTCCTGGCGCCGCGGGCAGCCACGGCCTGCGTACGCCGTTTGCGATTACCGTCCACCAGGATCATCCGATCACGAACGGCCTTCCGAAAATCTGGATGCATCAGGGCGACGAGCTCTACGCCCGGCTCCGCGGTCCCGGAAAGAACATGACGGTTTTGGCGACCGCATATTCCGATCCCGCCAACAGCGGCTCCGGCCACGACGAGCCGATGCTCATGGTCCTCAGCTACGGCCAGGGGCGCGTGTTCCACACGACGCTCGGCCACGACATCAACGCGCTCAGCTCCGTCGACTTCGTGGTGACGTTCCAGCGGGGAACGGAATGGGCTGCCACGGGCAAAGTGACGCAGAAAGTTCCTGCGAGCTTCCCCACGGCGAGTTCAGTGAGCTATCGCACGGATTTCGCCTCGATGGATCCAGGCTATCAGCGCGGTTTGAATCCGCTGGACGCCGCGCCCCCGCGAAAATAAACAGCTCCGGACTCCCCGCGAAACCCAGCCTACTCAGAGCGTGTCCCTTCTAATTTCGATTCTGATCTCGGACATCCTGCCGGTGTTTGCCATTGCCGGGGCGGGTTTTCTGCTGGCGCGATACGCGGACGTCGATGTGAAGATTCTGTCGCGTGTTGTCTTCTACGCTCTCCTGCCCTGCCTCGCCTTCCGGCTGCTGGTCACCTCCGATCCCTCTGGCAAGGACGTCGGACTTCTGATTTTGCTGGCCGTGCTGATCATGGGCGTGATGGGAGTTGTGGGCTACTTGGCTGCGAAAAGCTGTGGCCTCAAGAGCGCATCCCTGCGCGCTTTCATGATGGTGGTGATGTTTTCCAACGGCGGCAACTACGGTCTCCCGGTCGTACGGTTCGCCTTCGGGCCCGAAGCACTCACCTACGCGACGATATTCTTCCTCGCCGGATCGGTGATGACGTATGTCGTGGGAGCGTTCTTCGCCGGCAGCCGCCGCGAGAAAATCGCCGGCGCGCTGGAGAAGATCTGGCGGATGCCATCGCTCTACGGCCTGGCGGCAGCTCTGCTCGTGCTTGCTGCCGGCAAGCCGGTGCCCGAAGCGGTGATGCGGCCGATTTCGATGCTTAGCGATGCCGCGATTCCCGTGATGATTCTCGTGCTGGGCATGCAACTGGAGCGCGCCGTGTGGCCTGCCCGCCCCGCGATCGTGGCGTTCGCTGTGGGGATTTCCTTGCTGGTCGCGCCGTTCGTTGCTTTGGGGCTCGTCTGGGCCGTGGGCATTTCCGGGCCCGCGCGCCAAGCTACGGTCATTCTCTCCTCGATGCCGGTGGCAGTAGTGACCACGATTCTCGCGCTGGAGTTCGAGCTGGCTCCGGAATTCGTCACCAGCGCTGTGTTTATCTCCACCGTCGCGAGCCCTCTGACGCTGACGCCGCTGATCGCCTACCTGCGTTGAATCGCGGATCTCAGGGCCTGGGCCCGTAATGCGGCGCGGCGGCTCCAAGCTCGATCGCTCCCAAATCGGGCGCCTGGCCCGAGTAACGGTCGCTCACATTCGGAAGAACCACGGCCTTATCGACGGCGGCGGAGCCGGCCTTCAGCCGAAAATCGTAATCTTCCGCTTTAAGAACCCTTTGAACGTTGGCGGTATCGTTCCGGTCGAGTTTCGGAACGTTCACGAACACATCGTAATCCACGAGCACGCTGTGCCGATCCTGCCCAGTCGCCTTGCTGTACTGTTCGAGAGTTGGGAACGTGCGCGTCTGGAGCGCAGCTCGATGGCCCGGGCCTGCGTAATCGGCCGGCACGCCGGCCGCCGGGGAACTCCATTCGAAGGACGTCGGCGCTCCCGGATTCGGGCGGAACCCGTTGTAATCCGATGAGGTGTAGTTTGTGAAGGTGTTCACGCTGAAAATCGCGGGCTGCGTGTTCTCGCCCAAAATCAAATTATTGCGCCAGTGCGTATTCGAGGTCGCCGCGGCCTGCGTTTCCGAAAGAATTGTGTTGTTGTAGAACAGCACGCCCGCCGATCCGTTCGTGAGCCGCGTCGAGCCGCCCGGCAAGTGGTAGGCGACGTTGCGCACCCAATACACCGGACCTCCGTTCGACGGCTGGTTGCAGAACGCGTGCGACGCCGAGTTGATCATCATGTTTCGCATCACCCGGATATTGTGCATGCCGCCGTCGGTTTCGAACGGATTGTCGTGGAAGTTGGTCAGGTAGTTGTTGTAGAAGTCGATCGCCACCGGCCGCCGGTCCCAGTATTCTTTGGGCGGGTACTTCGGACCGTCGGCCGCTGAAGAACCATCTGGATTCCCGTACGTCTCGATGTCGATCCCGTCATGAAAGTTCGCGACATAGTTATAGGCGATCACGTGCCCCGGGCCATACACTTTCACGGCAATGTAGGACAGCATCTGCGGGGGAAACTTCTGTCCAGATCCTGGCCGCGCAAATTGCGCCCAGAAGTCGCCTGTCCACCCGATCACATGATCCGGATCGTTCCTGCCGATGAACCAATTGTCGACGATATAAAAATTGCCCGATCCGGAGTAATTCGTGTATACGCCCATGCCGATGTTTTCGAACCGGCAGCGCTTGACTGTAAGCCCCCTCGATCCGGTGAGGAACTGGGTGCCCGCCCAGATCGCGATCTCCGTGTTGCGGATCGTCAGTCCTTCGAAATAGTTGTAATTTGCTGCTTTGACGTTGAACAGGTTGAATGCGCCGTTGCCGTCGAAGATCGCCTCGCCATCGCCGGCGGCTTTGATCGCAATCGGCCGGTCCTCAGTCCCACTTGCAATTAAGTAGTACGTCCCGTCGAACGGCACCGTGCTGACCGAGAGATTGTTCGTGTACTCGTAGCGATCATACTTGTAGATACCCGCGTGCACCAGGATCGTATCGCCCGGTTTCACGCGTGGGCGGGCCGCAGTGGCCCAATCCGTTCCCGAGCAGGTCAAATTGTAGGCGCACAAGAGCCCCTCGAAAGCGGGCTCCTGTTTCGGACCTTTGTATCCGTGCGGGTATACGTGGAACGTGCGGCCGCCCGCGTACGGCTTCGGCTCGGCGCGGGTATGCACGGTGACCATCTTTCGCGTCTGCCCGCGGGCGCCGTCGGGATCCGACAGCACGAACGAACACTCGTAATCGGTATCGGGCTCCAGATCCAGAATGCTTCCAGCGAACATGTTCGGAACCATCACGTCGAGTTGCGGATCGCGATTGATTCGCTCCCGTTGCAGGCGCAGAAGCGGCAATCCAGGCTTCCAAGCGGTGTCGCCTCTTTTTCGGTACCGGACCTCAACGGTTGCATTGCGATTTTCGTCGCCCTCGATCCTCCATTCGAAACCGAGGTTGATCAAGGTGGGAGGCTCGATCACGAACTCGCCCGCAGTGGCCCGATTTTCGACGGCTGCGTCCGCCCGGACCGGAATCAGAGCATTCGCCAGAAAAAGCAATCCCGGCAAGAAAGAAAAGATGGTGCACTTCATGTTGCGCATCGTATCAGGTTTCCGGACGATGCCCGCGGCAGTGGCGGCGCACTGAACCGTCTTCATCCTGAGATCATGAAGAAATGCACCCTGTCCTCGAAGTAGCGGATCTCCGCAAGCGCTACGGCGACACGGCCGCAGTGGATGGGGTGTCCTTCTCCGTGGGACTTCGGGAAATTGTGGGACTGCTGGGCCCGAACGGAGCCGGCAAGACGACCACCATCAACATGATTCTCGGCGTGCTGGAGCCGACCTCCGGCACGATTCTCATCGACGGGGTCGATCTTTCAAAGGATCGCTCCCGCGCCGTGCAATGCGCGAATTTCGAAGCCGTCTATGCGCCGCTGCCTGGAAACCTGACCGTGGCGCAGAACCTGCGCCTGTTCGCCATGCTTTACGGGGTCAGAAACATCGCGGCCCGTCTGGACCAGTTGCTCCGCCAGTTTGAGCTCGAACGCTTTCGCGATACCAAGTGCGGAGTCCTTTCCTCCGGCGAGCAAACCCGCGTAGGCCTGGCCAAAGCCATGCTGAACAACCCGAAGCTTCTGCTGTTGGATGAACCCACAGCCTCCCTCGACCCCTCCATCGCCCAGCAGATTCGTACGAAACTGCGCGATTTCATTGCGGCCGGATCGAGCGGCGTGCTGTGGACGTCGCACAACATGCAGGAAGTCGCGGAAGTGTGCGACCGGGTCCTGTTTCTGTCCCATGGGAAGATCCTCCTGGAGGGCGATCCGAGGCTTCTTCCGGAAGAATACGGCAAGAAATCGCTCGAAGATCTCTTCATTTCGGTTGCGCGGGAGCCGCTCGCATGGGAGGGAACCTAACGTGTCTGTCCGCCGGATCGCGGCCATCGTACTTCGCCAGCTATATCTGTTTCGCGGAAGTCCGGCGCGGATCCTTCCGCTGTTCGGATGGGTCGCCATCGACATCGTGTTGTGGGGATTCATCACGCGGTATCTCAACTCCGTGACAGCATCGGGATACAACTTTGTGCCTGCGTTTCTCGGCGCCGTCCTGCTGTGGGATTTTTTCACTCGCGTGATGCAGGGCGTGACCACGGCCTTCTTTGAAGACGTCTGGTCGCGGAATTTTCTGAACCTGTTCGCCACGCCGCTGCGCATCTCCGAGTATCTGGCGGGGCTGATCCTGGCGAGCGTGTGGACCAGCGCGATCGGGCTCTCGGTGATGCTCGGCCTGGCCTCAGGCGTGTTCGGAATTTCGCTGTTTCCCTACGGCTGGCTGCTGATTCCTTTCTTTCTGGTGCTGTTTCTGTGCGGTATCGCGCTGGGGATTTTCGCCAGCGGCATCGTTTTGCGATTCGGACCGGCGGCGGAATGGCTGATCTGGCCAATCCCAGCGATGCTCTCGCCGTTCGCGGGAGTTTTTTATCCGCTTTCGATTCTCCCGCAGTGGATGCGGTGGATCAGCCGCGCCCTGCCGCCCTCCTATGTCTTCGAGGGCATGCGCGCGATTCTGGCCGGGCATCGGGCGCCCGCGCCAGATCTGTTGATGGGTTCGGCGCTCGCCTCTATCTGCCTCGCTCTGGCATGCTGGTACTTTCTGCGCGTATACCGGCACGTGCTGCGCACCGGCCTGATCGCGCGGTATAGCGCCGAGACGGTGAGCTGACCGGGACGGCCCGCGATCCGCACGCCGCGGCGCAACGTGTTATTAAAGAGAACTATGAGGATTCACTGGAAGCTGCTCCTGCCCCTGCTCTCTATTCCGTTCCTGATGGTTTGGCGGATCGGAGGCCAGCAGCCTTCCACCGGATTCGTGCCGGTCACCAGCCCGATGCTCCAGGAGCCGGATCCGGCCGACTGGCTGATGTGGCGCCGCACGCTCAATAGCTGGGGCTACAGCCCGCTGAAGCAGATCGATCGGACGAATGTGGCGAACCTGAGAATGGCCTGGACGCGCGGGATGGGTCCGGGCGTCCAGGAGGCGACGCCTCTGGTCTACCGGGGTGTGATGTATCTGCCCAATCCCAGCGACTACATTCAGGCTATCGATGCGGCAACCGGCGATCTGAAATGGGAGTACAAACGCCAGGTCCCGGACGATCTCGGCAAATTCATCCCCGTGCCGAGCATCAACCGGAACCTCGCGATCTTCGGAGACAAGATCATCGATACCAGCCAGGACGATTTTCTGTTCGCGCTGGATGCCGTCACGGGCAAGCTCGCGTGGGAAACGCGCATCGTCGATTACCGCGAGACGCCGGCGCAGGAGACGGCCGGGCCGCTGATTGCGAACGGCAAGATTTTTTCCACACGCGGGTGCGAGTTCAAATTCAGTCCCGACGGCTGCATCATCACCGCGCACGATGCAGTCACGGGGAAGGAACTGTGGCGCACTCGAACGATTCCCCGGCCCGGCGAGCCCGGCGACGAAACCTGGGGTGGAATTCCCGATGCAAAGCGCAGGCACGTGGGCGCGTGGATGGTCCCCAGCTACGATCCTGAGCTGAACATGCTGTACGTGGGGACCTCGGTTACCTCGCCCGCACCCAAGTTCCTGCTGGCCGGAAACGATAAGACGTATCTCTACCACAACTCGACGCTCGCCCTGAACGCAGACACCGGCAAGATCGTCTGGTATTACCAGCACATCGTGGATCACTGGGATTTCGATCATCCGTTCGAACGGCTATTGGTGGATACGGCGGTGGCTCCGGATCCCAGTCAGGTGCCCTGGATCAATCCACGGCTGCGCGCCGGCGAGCGCCGCAAGGTGGTCACTGGAATTCCGGGCAAAACCGGAATTGTGTACACACTGGACCGGCAAACCGGGGAATTCCTGTGGGCGCGCCCCACCGTGATGCAAAACGTCGTCTCGAAAATCGATCCAGCTACGGGAGTGGTCACTGTAAATCCGGAAACAACGTTCACTGAAGCTGGGCAGACGCGATTCGTGTGTCCGACGCCCAACGGCGGCAAGGATTTTCAAGCGGGCGCGTACAGTCCTCTGACAAACGCCATGTACTACGGCTTGCAAAACACGTGCATGGATATGACCGCTATCAACAACCCGAATTCAGCGTACTCTTTTAATTCACGGGCGCGCGTGGCGCCGGGCACGCAGAACATCGGAACGATCTTCGCGATTTCCGCCGAGACGGGCAAGACGCTGTGGAAGTACGAGCAGCGCGCCGGGATGATGTCTCTGGTTACGACCGGCGGCGGGCTGATCTTCGGCGGCGACACCAACGGACACTTCCGCGCTTTCGACCAGAACACGGGCCAGGTGCTCTGGGAAGTGAATCTGGGCTCGCCGGTGACCGGTTATCCGATCACCTATCAGGCCGGCGGCAAACAGTACGTGGCCGCCAGCGTGGGGAACTCGCTGGTAAGCTCGGGATTGAACCGCTTGGCGCCTGATTTGCACCCGAGCAATGTGAGCAACATTTTCGTGTTCGCGCTGCCATAAACGGTGTAATCAGACCTGACGCTCCTGTGCCGCTCCCGCTCGTGCTTGCTTCCCAATCGCCGCGCCGGCGTGAACTGCTGGCCACCGCCGGAATCCCGTTCACGGTCCGCGCCGCCGAGGTTGAAGAAATCCGCACACCGGATGAGCCGCCGGAGACGTACGCCGGCCGGCTGGCGCGCGCCAAGGCCGAAGCTGCCTGGCGGGATCGTGACGAAATCGTACTCGGCGCCGATACCATCGTCGTTCTAGGTTCGGAGGTCCTCGAGAAGCCTCGCGATGCCGATGATGCGCGCGCCATGCTCCGGTCTCTGTCCGGCTGCGAACACACCGTGATCACCGGCATCTGCCTGCGCCATCCTAGAGGCACGCTAGTGGATAGCACGGCTACACTCGTCCGTTTTGCGCCTCTTGCCGCGGCCGAAATCGACGAGTATGTCGCGAGCGGCGAGCCCATGGATAAGGCCGGCGCGTACGCGATCCAGGGACTCGCCTCGAAGTTCGTCGAGCGCGTGGAGGGGTGCTACTTCAACGTGATCGGGCTGCCCTTGTCCCAAGTGTACCGGTGCCTCAAGTCGCTGGACAAGTAACGCCGATTACCGGCGTCCACCGCCATGGAAGCCGCCGCCCCGGAGTCCTCCTCTGCCGAAGGTCGAGCCCGAACGGACGCCTCGGCCGAAACCACCCGGAGCGGAGCTCCGGGAATGGAACGCGGGACCTGCGAAACCTCTGCCGCGGGCGAAGATTGAAGGAAGATGGTAGGCCGGCCCGAAGTGACGATAACGGCCGAAATAGCCGAAGTAGGGAGCCCGAGCTACGTACCAAGGCGAATAGAAACCCCATCCGAACGGGCTGTAAAAGATCCCATCGCCTGGGATGAACGTATACGCGCTGAACCACGGGTCCCAATACCATCCGGCGCCGTACCACACGTTCGGAGACCAGCCGCTTCCCGTCGCGTACCGGCGCGCCGCATCGATGTTCGCTTCCGTAAGATAAGAGGACCGCAAACTGGCCCAACGGTAGAAATCATCCTCGTATTCACGCTTGTCGAATTTCTGCGCCTTCAGCTTGCCGGCTGCGGCTAGATTGAGTTGATGTCCGCCTTTGATCTCCAGCTTCTTGTCGATCATCTGTACGAAAGCCTTTCCATCGAAGACACGGACTCGGTCCCGGTCCGCGTCAAATTCGTATAGGCCGGTTTTTACAAGTTGTACGCTTGCGTTGTTTTCATTGACGCGAATATTGTTTTCGCGATGGATATCCGTGACCTCAACAAGAGCCCGCCCTTTCTGGAGCGTTACGATCGTATTCTCCAGGTCAGGGGAGATCATTTCGACGCTGCTGTTATCGGCGACTCGCAGAAAAACACCCGGCGTGAGCAGGATCTCTGCCCTACCGTTCTCCGTGGAGAGGGATTGACCCGCTGCCAGCCGGACTGACCCGATCGAATTCTCATCAAGGCTGTGTTTGTCGATGGACACCTCTCCTTCGACGTAGTTGATGGTTCCCGGTTCCGCAACGTAATTGATGGTTCCGGGTTGCGGAGAAGATGCGCCCCAACCGGGAGTGCACATCACCACTGCCAGGAAGGCGCTCCAAAAAATTCTTGGCGGATGCGGCTTCATAACCCTTTCTACGCCTCCACTTGATGGATGTGGCGCAAACGCATGTGGTTGCTCGCGCAAACCTGGTAGGGATGCGCCGGGTCCGGGGGGATTCGTACTGGATCGACACGCACCCAAATCTATACCTTCGTTCCCCCGTACCGGTACTTGAAATCGCTCGAAAAAGATGTAGTCTGTGGTGGTGTTTCGGACGGTCCTGGCAGCGCTGTCGATCGCAACCGCCATAAGCCGGGCGGCGGCCTTGCCCACGCCAGACCTGGAGTTGGACGGAAAAATCACGGGTGCGGGCAGCACCCGCGCGCTGCGCGTGAACCTGTTCAGCGTTGAACGGCCCTATGCCGAATCGGCTACCGTGAACCGCGCGGGCGAGTTTCACTTCCGCGCGCTGGCCCCAGGTAATTACACGATCGCCGTCGTCCGCAACGGCTTGGGCGAAATTCGCCGCACGGTGGTGGTCAGCGCAGCGGTGGCGGACAGGTCCGGAGTCGTACACACGACGGTCCCGTATTCGCCGTCCGAAGCCGCCGCGAACCCCAGCGGGGGCGTGGTTTCCGTCCGCCAGCTTGCGATTCCCGGAAACGCTTCGGCGAAGTACACGGAAGCGCAACGGCGGCTGGCCGGGCGTGACCCGGAGGGCGCGGTCCACAGTCTGGAGGAAGCTGTTGCGATCGCGCCCCACTTTTCCGCCGCCTGGAATGCACTGGGCGTCATCGCATTTCAGACCGGCGACGTGCAGCGAGCCGAGACCTGTTTCCGGAGATCGCTCGCGGCCGAACCGGGCGCCTTTGAGCCGCTTGTGAATTTGGGGGGACTGCTTCTGAAGCGCAACGCCTTTATCGATGCACTGCTGTTCAACCGGACCGCCGTCGAGGAACGCCCCGGGGACGCTCTGGCGAACGCGCAGCTTGGAATGAACTATTTCAAACTGAATGAATTTGAAGAAGCCGAGCGATATCTGCTGGCCGCCAAGCGCCTGGATCCGGCGCATTTCTCCCAGCCTCAGCTTTTCCTGGCCGATATCTACGCGCGCCGCGGGAACCGCCGGGCGGCTATCAAGGAACTCCAGGACCTGCTGGCGATCCGGCCGGACGGGCCTCTGTCAGACAACATCCGCCGCGACCTGGCCCACCTCATGCAGTAGAGCGTCGTCGGCGCGGAGGAAGAACTCGAATAATGGCGTTCGGTCGTCTCGCGTCCAGCGGCCCATTTTCCACTGCGCCCGCAAGTACCGCACGTCGGGATGCCGGGTCAGATCGATGACCATCTGGTAGGTTCCACAATAGGACTTTTGTGGGAACGCAGCGAGCAGTCTCCAGTTCTCCCTGTCGGGCGATCCTGCAATGGACACTTCCAGGCTCTCCCGCGCCACGATTCGCGTAATTCCCAGTGTGAGCCGGACGACGCTCGCCTCCGGCCTGATTTCCGCCCCGATACCGGCTTCGCGGGCGACAGTTTTCGGGAGCAAATACTGCGGCAGCATCACGTCAACTCCTTCAGACGTTCTTCAGCCTCCCTTAGGGTGTCATATTTTTTCGGAAAGCAAAAGCGTATCCAACGCGCCCCGTCCTTGGGATCTTCAAAGAAGCTGGATCCGGGCACGGCGGCTACTCCCACTCTCTCAATCAAATGTTTCGCAAATGTGACATCGTCGTCTTTGCTCAGTGACGAAAAGTCCGCCATGACGTAGTACGCGCCGCGAGGCCGCGTGCACTGGAAACCAGCGCGCTCCAGCATCTGAAGCATCAGATCGCGGCGGGCCGTGTATTCGCGCGCGAGTTCTTGGTAGTAGCTTTCCGGCAGCCCGAGCGCGACCACGCCGGCCTCCTGCAACGGCGCCGCCGCTCCGACCGTCAGAAAATCGTGCACTTTGCGCACCGCCTGCGTGATTTCCGGATTCGCCAGAACCCATCCGACGCGCCAACCCGTCACGCCATATGTCTTGCTCATGCTGTTGATCAAAATGGTGCGGTCGCGCATGCCGGGAATGGTCATCATCGGGATATGCCGCGCGCCGTCATAGATGATGTGCTCGTAGATTTCGTCGGTGATCGCCAGCGCGTCGAACTCCTGGCACAGATCCGCGATGCACTGTAGCTGCTCGCGATCGAACACTTGCCCGGTCGGGTTTCCGGGCGAGTTGATGATGATCGCTTTGGTGCGCGGCGAGAAAGCCCGCCGGAGTTCATCCGGGTCAAAGCGCCAGTCCGGCGGATGCAGCTTCACGAACGTGCGATGCGCCGAGCACAGCAGCGTATCGGGTCCGAAGTTTTCATAAAACGGCTCGAAAATGACGACTTCGTCTCCGGGATTCGTCACCGCCAGCAGCGAGGCGATCATGCCCTCGGTAGATCCGCAGCAGACCGTGATTTCACGCTCGGGATCGATCGCCAGGCCGTAGGCCCGCGCGTACTTCGCCGCGATCGCGTCGCGAAATCGCTTGGCGCCCCAAGTGATCGCGTACTGATTGATGTCGTCCGCGATGGCCTGCCGCGCGGCGTCTTTCAGGATCTGTGGAGCGGGCAGATCAGGGAAGCCCTGCGCGAGGTTCACGGCATTGTGCTTCAGCGCGAGCCGGGTCATCTCCCGAATCACGCTTTCGGTGATGCCGCGCGTGCGGTCGGCGCGGAAGGTTTTCTTGGTGGCTTGCACGTCTCTATTATCCGGCAGCACAAGGCTCGCGTTGCATTGCGTGCGAGAACAATTACGGCCGGAGCGCACTACTCTGTGGTAGCGGATCCACAGCTCTCTATCGCGATTGGGGGGCCGTTGTTGTTCAACCTGGCGCGGAACGGGCCCGTAATTGCGCTGATAAATGCCGAATTCAGTGCGATGGAAGCCCGGTAGCCTTACCGGTTCGCAGCGACCTGCGTGCCCCCGTAAATCCGCCGGTAGGCGTCAGCGTTGCGCAGCACTGCCTGGATGTAGCCGCGCGTCTGCGTAAACGGCACGGTCTCGACGAACTCCGCAGGCTCCTGGAAATCGCCCCACGTCAGCCAGGCTTTCGCTCGCGACATGCCCGCGTTGTAGGCCGCCAGCGCGGCTTCCGTATGCCCGCCAAGCTGATCGGTCACCATCCGCAAGTAATACGTTCCGAACTGAAGATTCAGTGTGGGCTGGAAGAGCTTGGCCGTGGTGTACTTCGGAATTTTCAGCTTGCGGCTCAGCTCGCGCCCCGTGGTAGGCTCGATTTGCGTCAGTCCCCGCGCGTTGGCCGGAGAAATTACCTTCGCGTCGAACTCCGATTCCTGGCGAATCAGCGCCGCCATCAGAAAAGGATCCAGTTTGTTCTGCTTCGAGAAGCGCTCCAGGTCCGTGCGATACGGCAGCGGGAACGCCAGCCGCCAGAAATCGGGCGGAGCCGAATCGATGGGCAGAAACAAGTAATTTCCCGCGTAGCTCTTGATATAGCGGATCGCCTGCGCAGGCCTGCCATCGCCGATCAGTTCCCCCAGTTCCATGGCAAGCAGATGCGGCTGATCGCCGGTTTGCGCACCATAACGCAGCTCGATCTCGGCCCAGTCTTTCAGCCCAGCCGTGACCAGCAGCTTCGCGCGCTCGATGCGCGCCTGCGAAGATGGGTTGGGATCGAATACAGTCGTGCGAGCCCGCTGCGGAAATCCAACGCTTCGCAGGAACTCGGCCGTCGCCGGAGAAGGCGTCACGCCGGAGACGGGCTTCAGACGGTCGCGCGCCAGCATCGCGTAATACTGGTTCGGATACTCGCGCGCGATTTCGTCGTAGTAAGCGCGGGCGGCAGCACGATCCCGCGACTGCTCGGCCAGCCGCCCGAGAAAATACAGCGCCGCCGAGGCGTTCTCCGAAGCCGGGAACAAACGCAAGTGCGCGCGCAGCAATTCCGGAGCATCCGAGTCGCGGCCAAGGTAATGCGCCCAGGTGACCTTCCAGTGGCATCCAGCCGCTTCCTTGCTCTGCGGAAACGCTTCGTAGCAGGCCCGATACAACGGTTCGTACCGGTCGGGCTGGTTTTCGGTGAGATACCGGTTCGCGGCCGCCATCAGCGCTTGCAGACGCCACGTGGAATTCGGATGCAGCCGGCCGAGCCTGGCTACCAGCGCGTCCATTTGGTCCAGATTGTTCAAACGGCGCGCGCTCTGCATCTGGTAAAAGAGGCGCTCGGCGTTGGCTTCCGGCGAAGTGACTTCAAGAGACGCCAGGTACTTGTAAGCGGCCGCATTTTCCTGCGCTGTGTAGCGCGCCACGCCCATGCGGACACGAGCAAGATCGCGCTCGGCTCCGCCGAGCTGCGGCACCAGCGATTCGAGCTCCTTGCGGGCGCGAACCGCCTGGCCAGCGTCGAGCAGCTTGATCGCGCGCCCGAGCATCGCTAGCGGCAAGGCGGGCGGATATTTTTCACCGAGCTCTGTCTTGAAAGCATCCAGGGCCGCTCCAGCCAGAGCCGCTTCGCTCGAAAGCGGGAAGCCATAGTAAACGCGCTGGTAGTACGTCGCCGCGCTGGCCTTGTCGCCCGAGCCGGCGAGCGCGTCGGCCATCGCCAAGTCGCCCTTGGGTTGCGAGAGCGCCGAATAATATCTGCGGAGGACCTCGAGTGCGGCCTTGGGATCGCCGTTTTGCGTGAGCGCGCCGGCCTCGAGCAGCGCCGCGCGCGAGACCAGCGGCGAGGGGGGCGATTGCGTGAACACAGGATCGAGCGCCGCCGGCACGCTCGCAAAATCTTTCGCAGCCGATTGCGCCGACGCCAGCAACCAGGCAGCGTAATCGGCCAGCTTGGGCAGGCGCTGCGGCAGTCCTTTGAGCGCCGCGATCGCGGCGGGATAGCGGCCGGCGTCAAGTGCGTCCGCGCCCGTCTTGAGTTCGACAAGAGGATCGCTGGCCGCGCGCAGGGCGAGAGCGGTTCCGCCGATCGCGGCGGCCACGACCGCCACAACCGCTGCTTTACGCCAGCCGGCGCTATTCCAGCGGACCGGGATAAGAAGGACCAAGCAGGACCGCATCTTCTTTCGCCAACGTCTTCACCAGCTCCTGGTGAAGGTAATCGGGAATCCCATTCAAGGGTATCAGGAAGCGATCTCGAAAGGCGGTCCGGGCGGCATCGATATGGGGCCCCAGCGCGCCATACAAATCGCGGGCGGCGCGCCCGGCTTTCACCTGGGACGCCTGATAAAGCTGGATCTCGGCCACTTTCACGCGGGCGAAGCGCAGCGCGCGCGAATGGTTCAGCGCGCGGGCCAGTCCGGCGGCGTAGATGGCCGAAATGTCCAAACCAAATTATGCCAGAAATGCTTTGGAAACGGAACGGCCAGCCCCTCTCAGGCAGGCAAGTCCGCCTCCTACTCCGCCGCGGCCTTCAGGCCCGCGATGTCGATCTTCTTCATCTGAAGCATCGCCTTCATAACGCGCTGGGCTTTGGCGGCGTCCTGGTGCTGGAGCAGTTGCACCAGAATCCTGGGCACGATTTGCCAGGACAACCCGTATTTGTCCTTCAGCCACCCGCATTGCGATTCTTGGCCGCCTTCGGTCAGACTTTTCCAGTAGTGATCGACTTCTTCCTGCGTCTCGCAGTGCACCACGAAGGAAATCGTTTCGGTGAATTTGAAGTGCGGACCGCCGTTCAGCGCCACCAGCCGCTGCCCGTCGAGCTCAAATTCCATGGTCATGACGCTGCCCTGGGGACCCGGCCCCGCTTCGCCGTAACGTGAGACCGCCAGAATTTTCGAGTTGCTAAAGACCGACGTATAGAACGTGACCGCCTCCTCCGCGCTGCTGTCGAACCAAAGAAACGGCGTGATTTTGGGAATCGAGTTCACTTCGCGCCTCCTAAGGCTTTGATACCAAATCCGACCATTGCGATATACTCGATTCCTGCTGGAGGTTCCCGTGACTTTCTCGACCAAGCTCTACTTCTCCGTGGCGCTCGCCATCACCGGAATCGGAGCAGTTCAAGCACAAGTTCCGCCGGAAATCGCCAAACAACTGGTGAACATTGGCCGCGGCGTGTGCGTTCCCGAAACCGCGCAGGTGTACCGGCCGCTGCACCCCAATCCGCCCTATAAGGGCGTGATGATCGCGCGCGATCTTTCCTTTGGTCCCGACAAAATGAATGTGCTGGACGTCTTTTCGCCGGAAAAAGGCGGCGGCAATCGTCCCGTGCTGATTTATGTTTCCGGCGGCGCCGGCAACAAACAGCAGGGCGGGCCCAACGGGGACGTGTTCTACGACAACGTCATGCTGTGGGCTGTCAAGAGCGGCATGGTGGGCGTCAACATGCAGCGCCGTCCGGGCAACGCTTGGGATGATCCGGCCAAGGACATGAGCCTCATCGTCCAGTGGGTGAACCAGAACATCGGCAAGTACAAAGGAAATCCGAATCGCGTGTTCCTCTGGGCGCAATCGGCGGGCAACGTTCCGACGGCGACTTATATCGCGCACTCGGAGTATTGGGGACCCAAAGGAGTCGGCGTGAAGGGCGTGGTGTTCATGTCGCCGCCCGCGTTCAACATTCAGCCGGTGACGCCACCGCCGGTGCAGGGAGGCTTCGGTCCGTGCGGCCAGCCCAACGGCGAACCCGCGGCAGCCGCAGCTCCGGGTGGCCGAGGTAAAGGCGGTCCCGGTGGCGGGGGCGCGGGGAAAGGCAAGGGCAAGCAGGAACAGCCGGACCCCGCGACACTACTGGCCCGTTCGAACCTCCCCGGCCTTACTACGTCGAAGATTCCCTTCATGCTCTCGGTTGCGGAACTCGATCCGCCGAACATCATCGGATTCGCAGAGACGCTAAGGGATCAGCTCTGCAAGGCGGGACGATGCCCGACATACCAGGTGTACAAGGATCACAGCCACATTTCCGAAGTCATGTCGCCCGATACCGCCGATACCAGCGTGACGGGTCCGATCCTGAAGTGGATTAAGAGTGTGAAGTAAAGCAGCGGGACAGGCGATCTTGGCGCCTGTCCCACCAAAGCGCGTATATGCTTTACCCTCGAACGGACCCGCCTCGCCGCGCGAACCTGATCGAAGCGCCCAGTCCGATTGCAACAAGACCCGCCAGTGCGATCAAAGGAAGCGGGCTGGCGGTCTGGGGCAGCGATTGTTCCTGCTGCGCGCTGCTAGCGATCGGCTCCTGCGGAACGGCCGGGGCCGGCTGAGTCTGCGGCTGTGCAGGAGCGGTGTTCTGCGCAATCACGGGTGGAGGCGGCTGTGGATTCGCAGGCGGCTCCGCGGCGCGAGCTGTTACAGGCGCTGATGGCTCTTTCGGAGCCTCACTTCGCTCTTCTTTAAGGCCGTTCACGTTGTCGGGCACTCGGGACTGACCGCTTTCTGCCACTGTGGGCAGATTTCCTTCCGGCACCCGTTGGTTCGTAGCGGCCGAAATTTTTTCAGCCTGGTTTTTCGGATAGATGAACTCCTGGCCGGTGGTCTCGCCGGGCCAGAACCAGGTTTTTAGCGCGGGAGGACGGCCATTCGTCGCTTCGTAGAAGGTCAGAATCGTTTTGCCGGAGCGTTGGACCCTCTCCGCTGCCGCTGTGAACGTGAGCGCGTACAGGTGGTCCATGCGCTCATTCATGATCTCGGCGATGTGCCGGTTGGAAGAAGAGTTCAGCAGCTTGATCACGTATGTGCCCGGCTCCAGAACAATTCCGGGAGCCTCCGTGGGCTGGCTGATGGTCACAATCGTCTTCTTGTCATATTCGTCTGCAAGCGAAGCAAGCGGCGCGGACAAGGCCAGGATTGCGGCCACGGCTCCGAAGTGCCACAAGGAAGAACGTTTCATGCTTTTTCTCCTTTTTACGTCCCTTGCGGGACGCTTGTTGCACTGGTTGTCTTGCAAACACCTTGCCGGAACATAAGTCCCTGGATAGGAACGAATTTTCAGGTTGGCCGAAGGCATGACCGGCAACCGATCCGGAAAATGTTGCGAACACGAATCCGGCCCAATATGTTTGAAATCGTTTTCAATGTGGCAGTTTTATCGCTGTTGGTAGCGCCCCACGGCGATGTCGGGATCGCGGGCCGGACCCTCATCGAGGCCAAGCTCGCCGAGCCAGACCTTCATCCGCCGCTCGTTCTCCTTGCGGGCGACGTCCAGAACATCCGCACGCGTCAGAAGATGCGCGGCTGCCCTGCGGAGAAACCGGGGCGAATGCCAGGCGCAAATCCCCAGGCAGATCTCAGAAATTAGAATCAGAAAAACCACCGGATTGACGTACTCCATGATGCAACCTCTTGGAGAACAGGCCCTTAGGGCGCCTTCTCAGCTCGAGTCTAGGCTATGGGGGCGCATCGCAAAATCATCCGGAAGTTTGGTTTGGAAAAACCAGGGTTACAGTACCACCGGTCTTGCCCTGTCGCATGAAGCTCGCTCCGCCGATAAACGCGCATGGCGGATCTCGACTTGCGCACTTTTGGGAGAAGCATCCTGCTCATTGCGGCGATACTCTCGGCGCTGGTGATCGGGGAAATGATTTTGGCGTCAACCGAGGAACCTGCCGCCAGCGCGCAGGACTCGTCCGAGCTCGCCCGGATTACGCCGCGCTCCAGAAGCCGAGTTTTCCGAGCTGCATAAACCCGGCCAAGGTCGAGGGTCCGTGGAAGTATTCCGTAGCTCCAAGCTCGAGGAAATCCGGATCCGAGGCGGCCCCGGGCCACGATTCCGCAGGTTGCCGGCATAGGCGCGGATTCCGCGCCCCGTCCGTTTCGGCCAACTTGGCGTCAAAAATCGAGAGGGTCTTGCGCAGCCCCTCATGGGCGTCAGTGGAAGCCGGAACACCTATCGCAACGATCTGGTCTTCCGAGGCGCGACGCGGCTCCTTATAGAGCGATGGATCCCAGGTGGGATTATAGACCACCGACACGAAACCAGCGCAAAAACTCCGCATCCGGCCGCGCGCAAAAATTGCGTGGCCGCCCTGGACTCAAGATTTTTCGCGCAACGAAACGGGCTTCTAAGTAAACGCCCTCAAAACGGAGCGCGCGGGCACTTTATTTCGCTCGATTGAGGGCGCCCGCGCGCCCTTTGCGGGCTAGCGACAGGGCCGGAAGGCGGTCTTCCCATTCCGATCAGCCAAGAACCCTCAGCAAAGCATACACGACCGGAATGCTGAACAGGCTCGAGTCGATCCGGTCGAGCCAGCCGCCGTGGCCGGGCAGAGTGGTTCCGCTATCCTTCATGCCCGCGCCGCGCTTGAAGGCCGATTCGCACAAGTCGCCCAATTGTCCGGCGACGTTTCCTGCCGCGGCCACCACCAGCACAAACCAGAGCGCGGCCGCGGGAATCAGAAAGTGCCCGTAGATCACGGCCGCCACGACGCCGCCCCCAACCGAGCCGATTGCACCCTCCCAGGTCTTCGCGGGACTCACATGAGGAGCGAGCTTGCGTCGCCCCAGCGAGCGGCCCACGTATAAAGCAGCAGTATCGCCCGCCCAGCTCACCAGCAAGGCGATCATCAGCCAGTGGGGGTTCAGCGCCCGCAGCGCGGCCGCGCAGCGCCACGCCCCGAAGATATACACAACGCCCAGCAGCGCGGCGGCAGCGCTGATCAGGGCCTTCGCCAGATCCGTCTGGCGAAGCTCCAAGGCCATCAGCCCTACGGCGACGATCACGATGACAACCCACACAGGCTCGGGAGCAAACAGAACGATCAGGCCAGCCGCCAACCCGGCAAGTCCGGAGCGGGAAACTCCTTGGGCGGCCCCGATGTTATCGAATTCATGGAACGCGATCAGCCCCGTGGCGGCCAGCAGCGCCAACAGCGACCATTGCGGCCCGGCCAGCACCACCCATACGACCAGCGGCAGCAAGACCAGCGCGGTCAGGATGCGCGTCATCGCGCCGGCACGCTGAGCGGCAGGGGCACCGTATCCAGGGTCGGCTCGGGCGCGGGCGCCTGGGCAGCCTCGGCAGCGCCCAGCCCGCCATAGCGCCGGTCGCGCTTTTGGTATTCCAGAATTGCGCGCAGCAACTCGGTGCGCGTGAAATCGGGCCACAGCGTGTCGGTCAAATACATCTCGGCATACGCGATCTGCCACAGCAGGAAATTGCTGACGCGCATTTCGCCGGACGTGCGGATCAGAAGATCGGGATCCGGCTGCCCGGCTGTGTAGAGGCGCGCGGCGATGGCCTCTTCGCTGACCTCCGCCCGGCCCTCGCTGGCCTCTCGTACCAGGCTCCTCACGGCATCCACCAGCTCCGCTCGGCCGCCGTAGTTGATCGCGAGATTGAGCCGCAAGCCGCAGTTTCCGGAAGTCCGGCGCATCACGCCGTCCAAGTCGGCGCGCACGGGCGCAGGCAGCTCGTTCAATCTGCCGATCGCCGTGAAGCGAATATCGTGGCGCATGAGCAAGGCAAGTTCGGAGCGCAAGTACACGCGCAGCAGCCTCCAGAGCGTGTCGACTTCCGCGCGGGGACGCTTCCAGTTTTCCATCGAAAACGCGTACAGCGTCAGCGAGCCGACGCCCAGGCGCGCACAGGTCTCCACTGTGGCGCGAACCGCCGGAACACCTCGTTTGTGTCCGGCGACGCGTGGCAAATTCCGCTGCCGGGCCCAGCGGCCATTGCCATCCATGATGATGGCGATGTGCGCAGGAATACGTCCGGAGTCGATGGCTCGCGCCAGCGCAAAATCCTCCGACCCGGGCGCGAGGGTCTCCAGCAAAGCTTTCATTTTCAGTGACCATGGTATCAGTGGTATTACGAACTACGCAAAATGTAACGGACGAGGATGAGGAACCGTCTCTCCATGGTCTCCCTAAAGGTTTTCACCCAGATTGCTTTCTAAACCAGTTTTCATGCTGTGGGCCGTTGGGTGTCTGGCCGTCTCAGTTCCGGCGCAACCGAGCGATGAAGAGAAACCCGCCGCCGACTCCGCCCCAAGTCGCGTGCTGGGCGTATTGCCAAACTACCGCTCGGCGGAAGAGGAAAGTCCGTTCTCGCCATTGAGCGTGCGTCGGAAATTTTACATCGGGTACAAGGATTCGACCGACTATCCGATTTTCTTTGTGGCGGCCGGCCTGGCGGGGCTGGCGCAGATCACCGGTCAGCATGAACAGTTCGGCCAAGGCGTGGAGGGTTATGCGAAACGACTGGGCGGCTCGGCGGCAGATCAGCTCCTTGGGAATTTTCTGACCGAATCGGTGATGCCGTCGCTGTTGCGAGAAGATCCGCGCTATTTCCGGCGGGGACGCGGCGGCGTCTGGTCGCGCACGGGCTACGCCGCAAGCCGGGTGTTCGTCGCGCGCAACGACCACGGCAACTGGACCTTCAATTTCGCCGAAGTGGGCGGGAACGCCCTTGGCGCGGTGATGGGCAACGCTTATTATCCCGGCGAACGACGCCTGGGGGACAACTTCCAGCGTTTCTACTCGCAGTTGGCCACGGACGCGTTCTCGCAAATTCTCAAAGAGTTCTGGCCGGACATCCGGCGCAAGTACTTCCACCGGCACAGCGGGCACTAAGTTACTTGTTTATGCAAAGTACTTGACAGTAGTCCCAGACCTCGTCTATGCTGGGACTTCATGGCGAGCATCCGCCCGATTCGCGAGACGCCTCCCGAGCCGATTCCCCTGCACACGCACGCGCTCGATAACCTGCGCTATATTCGCGAGACCATGGAGCGCGCCGGATCCTTCACGGCCGTTCCGGGCTGGGGCGGAGTGCTGATGGGGGTGACGGCGCTGGGCGCGGCCGGATTTGCTTCGCATGCCGTTTCGCGGGGCGTCTGGCTGGCGATATGGCTTGGCGAAGCGTTTCTGGCGATGGTGGTCGGCGCGCTGGCGATGCGCCGTAAGGCGCGAGCGGCGGGGCTTCCTCTTTGGTCGGGACCGACCCGCAAGTTTGTGTTCAGCTTCGTGCCACCTCTGTTCGCAGGGGCGGTGCTGACGCTGGCGCTCTGGCAGACGGGAGCGGTCGCGGCCATCCCCGGCGTCTGGCTGATGCTTTACGGAACGGGTGTGATTACAGGCGGCGCATTCTCGGTTCCTGCGGTTCCGGTCATGGGCGCTTGTTTCCTGGCGGAAGGGGCTCTGGCGCTTCTCCTTCTGCCGGAAATGTCGATGGTGTGGGCCGATTTCTGGCTCGGCGCGGGCTTCGGCGGCCTGCACGTCCTGTTCGGCGCAGTCATCGCAAGGAGGTATGGTGGCTAGACAAAGCGCGCTCGCGCACTCCCACGAGAATCGTTCGCGGCAACCAAAGATTCCGGAGGCGCTTCCGGATCTGGACCGCATCATTCATGAGCGGATGCGGCTGGGCATCATCAGCGCCCTGGCGGCGAATTCCTCGCTCAGCTTCAACGATCTAAAACGTCTGCTCAAAACCACCGATGGAAACTTGAGCGTGCATGCCCGCAAGCTGGAAGACGCCGGCTATATCGCCTGCTCAAAATCCTTCGAAGGGCGCATGCCCAAGACCGAGTATTCGCTGACGGCCTCCGGGCGCAAGGCGCTGGAGAAGTACCTGAATCACATGGAAGCGCTGATTCATGCGATGCGGAGTCCGGACGCGGGTGGCAAGGAGCGTTGAGTGGATCGTTTTCATGTCGCGATCATCATGGACGGGAACGGGCGCTGGGCGCTGCACCGCGGCTTGCCGCGCGTGGCCGGCCATCGTGCGGGCGCGGCGGCGGTTCGCCGGGTGGTGGAAGCAGCGCCCGATCTGGGAATCAAAACCCTGACGCTATACGCATTTTCCGAAGACAACTGGACCCGGCCAACACGTGAAGTTTCGGCCTTGATGAAGCTGCTTGGCCGGTACCTGATGGATGAAACCGACCGCTGCCTGAAAAACGGAGTACGTCTGGAAGCGATCGGCCGCCGCGACCGCCTGCCCGCGCCGCTCGTCGCGATGCTGGAAGAGTCCGAGCGCAAAACCGCGCGCTGCCGGCGTCTGCACCTCCGGCTTGCTCTCGATTACTCCTCGCGCACGGCGATTCTGGAGACGGCGCGCCGAATGCGCGGCGTGGTCACCGAGGAGTCGTTTTCAGAGGCGCTGGGTCCGGACGTGGATCTGCTGATCCGCACCAGCGGCGAACAGCGCTTGAGCGATTTTCTGTTGTGGGAATGCGCCTACGCCGAGATGGTCTTCACTCCGCGCATGTGGCCGGCGTTTACCGGCGAAGACCTGGCCCAAGCCGTCGACGAATTCCATCGCCGCGACCGGCGCTTCGGACGAGTGGCCGCCCCGACGGATGCCCGCCGCACGGCCTGAATCAGGCTAAACTCGAAGTGTGAAGCGCGCCCTGCGCATCGCCGGCATCGTCTTGGCGCTCGTGCTTGTCGTCATCCTGGCGCTTCCTTTTTTCATCAACGCCAACCAGTTTCGGCCGATGCTCGAGCAGCGCCTTAGCGATGCTCTCGGACGCCCGGTAACGATCGGCGGCCTCCAATTTTCGATTTTTTCCGGCGGAGCCTCGGCGAGCGACATCGCCGTCGCCGACGATCCTCGGTTCCGCAAGCAACCTTTCCTGCGCGCGAAGACGCTCTCCATGGGCGTGGAACTCTGGCCGCTGATTGTTTCCCGCCAGCTCAATGTGACCTCACTGACGGTGGATCAGCCCGAGATCGCGTTGCTTCAGTCTCCGGCGGGCGACTGGAATTTCTCGAGTATCGGCGGGAAGACTTCCGGCGCTTCGGCCAACCCCGCTCCAGCCACGACGAGCCGCCCAGGTCCCGCCAAGCTTTCGGTCAAACTGATCCGTGTTAACAAGGGGCGCGTTTCCCTGGACACCATTGGCGGCGGAAAGTCCAAGCCTCGCGTATTGGAGAACGTTTATATCGACGTGCGGGATTTTTCCCCGGCCTCATCGTTTCCGTTCACGCTTGCCGCCGCTGTGGCGGGCGGCGGTTCGGTGAAGCTGAGTGGCAACGCTGGCCCCATCCGGCCCGCCGACCTGATCGAGACCCCGTTCCAGGCGAGCGTGACCGTTTCGGGTCTGGATTTGGCTGGGTCGGGCTTCGCACAACCCTCTTCGGGTGTCGCCGGAATTGTTTCCGTGGAGGGGAAGGCCTCCTCGGATGGCCGAATCCTGAATATCAATGGAAAACTCAAGGCCGAAAATCTGAAACTCGCCAAAGGAGGAACACCGGCGAAGCGGCCGGTGGAGATCGACCTGGCGCTGGCGCACGAACTGACCATGCAAACGGGAACCGTGCAGCGGTCCACGATCCAGATCGGCGGAGCACAAGCCAGCCTGAGCGGAACGTATCGCTTAAACAACGAAGAGTCGCCAACGATCAATGCCAGGCTGTCCGGGTCGAAAATGCCATTGACGGAGCTCGCCGCGATTCTGCCGGCACTCGACGTGGTGCTGCCTGCCGGGGCTGTAATTGAGCGCGGGACGCTCACGGTGGATGTGACCTCTGCCGGGCCGTTCGACAAGCTGGTTACCAGCGGCTCGATCGACGTGGACGACGCGCGCCTCAATAACTTCGACCTCGGCTCGAAGATGAAGGCCATCCAGCAGCTATCCGGCATTCAAGGCGAGCCGCGCACCACGATCCAGAATCTGCACGCCAGCTTCACCGTGGCGCCAGAGGGGACCACAGTCCGCGATCTGAAAGGAGTTGCGCCCGCTGTGGGCGAGCTCACCGGTTCCGGCGTTATCGGCCCGCAGCACGAGTTGAATTTTCAAATGCGTGCCGTGGTGAAATCCACCAGCCATCTGCTGACCGCACTGGGACAAAAGTCCGACATACCGATTCCTTTTCGCATTACGGGCACTTCATCCAATCCTACGTTTACTCCCGACGTCAAGGGCGCCGCCCAGGAAACGCTTCAGCAGTACACGAAGGATCCCTCCAAGGCGATCGACGCAGCCAAGAGCATCATGGATCTCTTCAAAAAACCCAAAGAACAGGCTCCGCAGAAGTAGAAGGGCTTCGCTTCCGGTTTCGTACCACAACGTTCAATGACTATGGATTTCCTCTTTTCCCCGGAATCGTGGATCGCGCTGCTTACGCTGACGGTGCTCGAGATCGTGTTGGGCATCGACAACATCGTTTTCATCAGCATTTTGGCCGGCAAGCTGCCAGCGCAGCAGAGGTCGCGCGCGCGCACCTTGGGATTAGCGCTGGCAATGGGCACGCGCATTCTGCTGCTGCTCTCCCTGACCTGGATCATGCGGCTTACGCGGCCCTGGATCACGATCGGGCCGCAGGAAGTCTCCGGCCGCGATCTGATCCTGCTGACCGGCGGCCTCTTTCTGCTGTGGAAGAGCACCACCGAAATTCATGAGCGGCTGGAAGGCCCGGCGGCTCCGAAGGACGGACGGCACGCAAAAGGCAAAGCCCATACGATGGGCGCGGTGCTGGTCCAGATCGCGCTGCTAGACATCGTATTCTCGCTGGATTCCGTGATCACGGCCGTCGGCATGGCGAACGAGATCGTCATCATGGTGGCGGCGATCGTGATCGCCGTGGGCATCATGATGTGGGCCTCCGGTCCGCTCGGCCATTTCGTGGAGCGCCATCCGACCATCAAGATGCTGGCGCTGAGCTTTCTGCTCCTGATTGGAATGGCTCTGGTCGCGGAGGGTCTGCATCAACACATTCCCAAAGGCTACATTTATTTCGCCATGGGCTTCTCGGTGTTCGTAGAAATGCTGAATTTGCGGGCGCGGCGCATCAGTAGACCCGTCCATCTGCGGCCCTCCGAATGGGAGCATCCTCAGGGTTAGCGCATGCGGCAGAAGTCCCGCGCGCTATACTCTGGAGCGTGAAGAGCAGCATGGTTTCTGTTCCCGTCCAGCGCGCTGGATCGCGGGAAAGCACGCAAGCCCAAGGCGATCAGGATCTGTTGGCGGTCGAAGAACCGCTTCAGATCCGCCTCGGCGGCCGCGATCTGGCCATCACCATGCGCACTCCGGGGAATGACGAGGAACTGGCGGTCGGTTTCCTGTTCACGGAAGGGCTGCTATCCGGACGCGATGCGATCGACTCCGTGACTGCTGGAGAAAACTCGGTCACGGTCGTGCTCAAGGGCGATCCGCCGGCGGATCTGAGCTCGCAAACCCGCCATTTCTACCTCACGTCGAGCTGCGGGGTGTGCGGGAAGGCGTCGGTAAACGCTTTGGTGGCCGCCGGCTGCACAGCCCCGCCCCGCAACCAGCCTCTAGTCGATAGCGCAACAATTCTGAAGCTTCCAGAAATCCTGCGCGCGACCCAGCCGGTCTTCGATCGCACCGGCGGGCTGCACGCGGCCGCGCTGTTCGACGCTGCGGGAACTCTGCAACTGGTTCGGGAAGACGTGGGACGACACAACGCAGTGGACAAGCTGATCGGGCGATCCGTTCTGGACGGACGTGTCCCCCTGAGCGATTCGGTGCTGCTGGTGAGCGGGCGCGCGAGCTTCGAACTGGTGCAAAAGGCGCTGATGGCCGGAATCCCGATTCTGGCTGCCGTGGGTGCGCCCTCCAGTCTCGCCGTGGAAACCGCCATGCGGTTCGGCATGACGCTGGTGGGGTTCCTGCGGGACGGCCGGTTCAACGTCTACTCGGGCGCGGGCCGAATCTACTCGAAGTAGAGAATCTTCAAAATGCCGTCGGCGTCCGTGCCGGCTGCGCTGGGACCGTATTCCAGCTTCACGTGCTCCGGACGATCCTGCGGCCCGCAGTTCAAATCGACTTTCCCGCCGGCCCGTCCGACCACTACCACCTGCCTCGGGTCCGGAATCAGAAACGATTTCTTCCCTTGCGTCGTATCGAGCACCACTTTAAAACTCTTCTCCAGACAAACGAATTCGACAAACGACCCGTCGATTTCGGGCGAAGGCGCAGGCTGCGGACGCTCGCCCGTGGGCGCGGCGCGCAGCAGACGCGGCGCATGATCCCCGCCGTTTCCCGGCCCAGCGCCCGCCGGAGCCAGAGCCGCCGCCGCAATCCCCGCCGGCGGCGTAGCATCGGCCTGATCGAGGTAGCGCTGCATCTGCTCCACGCGGGCGCGATCCTCAGGAGTCTTCGTGTTCGCCGCGAGCTTGGCAACCGTGGCACGGGCGCCCGTGCGATCGTTAAGCTGGATCTGCGCCGTCGCAAGCAGCGTGAAAAAACGCGGCGCTTGGTCGGGCGTGAGCCGGGAAACATCTGAGAGGATCGAATATGCGCTTCCCGGACGCCGCGCGTTCATGTGCAGAACGGCAATCTCCATGCGAACGTCCACCCGCTGCGGTTCTTGCCGAAACAGATCCATGAGCGCCTGGAGCGCTGCTTCCGGGCGATCTCGCTCTGCCAATCGCCCGAAATCCCACAGCAATCCGGCGCGGCGATCCCCAAGTTCGTACGCCTTGGCAAAGGACTCCACCGATTGCGGTATGTCTCCGCGGCGCCAGGCCAGATACCCCAGGTTGGCCCAGGGCTCCGGCCGCTGGGGATCCTCACGGGCCAGATCCTCAAATGTCCGGCGGGCCTCCGCTTCCTTGCCCGGCCGGTTCGTCAGATCCGCAAGCGCGAGTTTCACGTCGAACTGCTGAGCGGGCTGCGCCCGGAAATTGTCTTTGGCGTTCGCCAGCTTCACCAGAAACGGACGCACGTAAAATTGATTGCCCCGAATGTACGACTGCAACTCTTTGTCTACAACAGCGACGCTTTTGCCATACACTTTTTCGAGCGCGGCCGCGGAATCGACGCCGTTTTGCACTGCGCCTAGAAACTCGGTAAACTTCGCGACGTATTCGGGCGAAAGCTGAAGCATATGCACCAGCGCCCACCCCTCGTTATAGAGGCTGCCGGCCTTGTTCTTTTCGTTGTAGTATGGCGAGTCCGGTCCGGCGGACAAAATGACGGAAAGCGGGACCCATTTTTCCGCAAACAACGCCTGCAAACGTCCAGGGATGAGATCGCCCACCAGCACTTTATCGCCGAGCGTTCTCAGGTTCGAGTACAGCTCGGCAATGCCTTCGTTGAGCCAAGGCGGGAACTTCAGGCCCGCATGCCGGGCCACGAGGTGCACGTACTCATGGACCGCGATCTGCGCCGCCTGCTCGCCCGTGCGGCCCAGTACGATGTAATCGCGGTCCGCCCCGCCGAAGTAGTAGGCCGTAGCAAACTCGTTGAAACGATAGGGAGCATACTCTTTCTCCGATCCAAACACGACCACGTACACCGGCACAGGCTTGGCAGGCTCACGCTGGTTTACCTGGAGGAAGAAATCGCGCACTCGCTCGAAATAGCGCAGCGCGTCGCGCGTCTCCCGCTCTCCGGCGCTGGAATACGCCTCGAAATTCGGCGATTGCATGTGAATCCACTTACTTTGGGAATACATTTCTCCACAGCCACAAAGTGCGGCGATTATCAGCCATTTCAGGTGGATCATGTGGCACATTCTATTACAATCGGCTGCCGCCCGGAAGATGCAAAGAAAAATGCTACAGTCGTCTTTCTGCGGCCCCTCTCCATCATTCACGTAGACACGGAAGAGACCTGGCGCGGCGGACAGGAATCGCTCCTTACGCTGGCCCGGGGACTCCGCGTGCGAGGATTGCGGCAAGCCATCCTGTGCCCGCCCGCGAGCGCTTTGGCCGAACGGGCGCGCGCAGACGGGTTCCCGATCGAGCCGTTCGGCCTGCGCGCCGCCGATATCGTGCACGCCCACAGCGGGCGGGCTCAAACCCTCGCATTCTGGAAGACGTTCGGCTCCCGCGCGCGCCGGGTGGTCACACGGCACGTCGCCTTCAAACCGAGGCATCCCTGGCTTCACCGGGTCAAATACACACGAACCTGCCACGGGATCATCGCAGTTTCCGAAGCCGTCCGGCGGGGCTTGGTCGAAAGCGGCGTGCCCGCGGAGCAGATCGAAGTTATCCATACAGGAGTTGCAATACCCGAACTGGTATCGAGAGAACACACCGGCAGCGAATTCGTGATCGGCCATATGGGCGCGTTTACGAAAGAAAAGGGACAGGACGTGGCAATCGCCGCTGCGTCGCTTTTGCGACAATCGCTGCCGCACGCGAAATTCATCCTGGCCGGCGAGGGTCCGCTGCTGAACGAAATAAGAAGGCGAGCGCCAGAGAATGTGAGCTTTCCCGGATTCGTTCCGGACCGTTCGGCATTCTTCACCGCGCTGGATCTCTTTGTCATGCCCTCGCGATCGGAAGCCTGGGGGCTGGCGGCTCTGGACGCCATGGCGCACGGCGTGCCCGTCATCGCGAGCGATATCGGCGGCCTTGCTGAAATTTTCGAACCAGGCAGCGGTGGCTGGCTGGTACCAGCCGACGATCCGGCAGCACTGGCTCGCGCGATCGTAGTGGCGGCGTCGGATCTGGAACGCCTTCGCGCCCAAGGGGAAAAGGCTCGCGAGCGCGCCAGGCTGTTTTCGATCGATCGAATGGTGGAGCAAACGGCCGCATTCTACAACCGCATGATCACCGCGGGCTAACCTCAAATTCGCCGGGCGAGGAGCAGCGTCATGTCGTCCTGCAATTCGTCCGAACCTGTCCATTCGCGGACGCTTTCGATCACTGCTCGAACGACTTCTTCATCGGAAACGGGCGCGTTGCGCGCCACCAAGCTCAGGAACCGCTCTTCCCCGAACATCTCTCCGTACGCGTTTTCCGGCTCCGTCACTCCGTCCGTGAAAAAAACCAGAAGATCCCCGGGTTCCAGGAGGATTTGGCTGTCTTCATATTCGGCAAACGGAAATGCCCCGACTACAGTTCCGTTCACGTCCAGCCGCCGAATCGTACCCGCACGAACCAGTGCGGGCGGCAGATGCCCTCCGTTGCTGTAGACGAAGGTTCCGGTATGCTCGTCGTATAATCCGAGGCACAGCGTCGAGTACTTTTCAGCCGAAGTGTTGGCGTACAGATGCCGGTTGAGCTGCGACAGCAAATGCGCCGCGGACAGCCGGACAGCCGGGCTTCCGTTGCTCAGTTGCGTCCGGAAGGAGCTCTGAAGCGTTGCCATCAGCAGAGCCGCGGAAATCCCCTTACCTGCAACATCGCCGATCGCCATCGCGATCTGATGATCCGGCGTGCGCGCGTAGTCGTAGTAATCGCCCGATACAGTGCGCGCCGGGCGGCAGATGGCCGTGAGGCGCAGCGACTCCGATTCCAGAGCCACGCGCGGGTAGAGCTGGTTCTGGACTTCGCGGGCGATCTCGACTTCGGATTGCAGCCGTTCCTTTTCTTTGGCCACTGCCAGAAGCCGCGCCAGGTTTTCGGTCATGCGGTTGAAGGAGAGCCCCAGTTCCGCAAGTTGATCGTTTCCTCGAACCTCGATCCGGTGACGGAAATCACCTTGCATAACGCGCTGCGTTCCCTCGTAGAGATGATGCACTGCGCCAGTGATATTGCGCGTCATAGTGATACCGATCACCCAGCAAACGACTTCCACCAGAGCGAACAGAATCAGTCCGCCGACGAATGCCGTCTGCATCAGCTCCTGCGCCACGTCGGCTCGCCGCGTGAATACTGTCGACAGCACCGCCGAAACACGCGTCAGCACGGCGAGCACGAGATCGGAGGACTGCTTCGGATCGTCCCAATCCACAGCCGGAATCGTAGCGAACCACACCACTTCGCTATCGAATCGATTGGCCGGCGGAGGAAGCGCGGGAGTGGAGAGGCGCCGCATCTCTCCACTCCTGCTCTTCGAAGCTTCTTCGGGAGACTGGTCGATCCCCACCAAGCCGAGTCCCGGCGTGAGCCCGGCGAGGAATTCCCGCGTTAGGGGGACCGTGACAATCGCTCCGCCGGAGGCTCGCTTAAACAGGTAGAATTCGCCGTCGCGCTTCAGCACGCCTCGTGCGGGTAAGCCCGGAGGCGGCATCTGGATCGTGGCGAGCCCCGGATATCGTCCCTGGTCCGCTTCGGAAACCGCAGCAGGCGCCAGGGCGTCGATGCGGCGGTCCAGCTCCGTGGTGACCAGGTAGGCTGCAAGCTGGTACACCAGCATGTATCCGCCGAGCGCCGCCAGCCCGGCGATCAGCAGAATCGGAACGACTGCGATGAACAGGTAGGTGATCAGCAGACGGTGGCGCAGTCTCCAAACGGCCTGGCGCGCGGCCAGACGCAGCAGGCGAATCACCAGCCAGAGGCCCGCAATGACGCTGGCGATCTCTAAAGCTAGGCGGAAGCCGCTGCGAGGCGCGATCCATCCAAGCATCGCGTAGACCGTCACGAGCGTGACAAACGTAATTCCCGCGCCGCCAAGCCAGCGAAACACAACCTGGAGGCGGGCGCGCACAATCGTTCTCTATGCGGTTCAGATGCGGGACTTGGCGATGGCCGGAAGCTCTTTGTCCGGCTCCAGGTAATATTTCGTCAGTCCGTCCCGCAGGATCCGGAACGCGGAATCGACATCATCGGCGTACTGAAACAGGTTCAGGTCGTGCTCGTCAATCATGCCGTGGCGCACCAGCGCATCGAAGTTCAGGATCTCCTTCCAGAAGGTGGTCCCGTACAGAACCACCACCATTTTTTTCACCAGCTTCTCGGTCTGCGTCAACGTGAGGACTTCCATCAGTTCGTCGAGGGTTCCGAATCCGCCGGGGAAAACCACCAAAGCCTTGGCCAGATACGCGAACCAGAACTTGCGCATGAAGAAGTAGTGGAACTCGAAATTCAAGCCGGGGGTAATGAACGGATTTGGACGCTGCTCCATGGGCAATCCGATATTCAGTCCGACGGTTTTTCCGCCCGCCTCGGATGCGCCCCGGTTGGCGGCTTCCATGATTCCGGGTCCTCCTCCAGTACAGACCACGAAGCGGCGGCTCGAGTCCTCCAGGTTGTCAGACCATTGCGTAAGCCGGCTCGCGAGCTGGCGGGCCTCCGTGTAATAGCGCCCGCTGGCGCTGGCCTCGAAGGTTCGCGCCGAGCCGAAAAACACGATCGTGTCGCGAATCTTCTCTTTGCGAAAATGCGAGAGCGGATACAAGTATTCGCTCAGAATCCGCAAGGGCCGGGCATCCGGCGCGTCGAGAAACTCCTGATTCCGGTAAGCGAGCGGCAGGCGTCCTGGGATATCCGTAGGTTCAATCATGGGGTGTTAGTCACGAGACAAATGTTTTTCCAATTGTCGCACCCTCCTCCACAGATCGGGCAATTTCTGAAATGCGGTGATGGCGCGCAGCCACTCGCGGGCGTCGAATGCGGGAGATCCGCTCACCGTGGCGCGCGCAGGAACGTCGTGTCCGACTCCGCTCTGGGCGTACACCACCGCGCCGTCGTGAATTGTAAGATGCCCCGAAACGCCCACCTGTCCGGCGAGCAGGACTCCTTTGCCCAGAATGGTCGATCCAGCCAGGCCCGTCTGGGCGCAGAGGATGTCGTCTTCCCCCACGACGCAGGCATGGCCCACTTGCACCAGGCTGTCGATCTTGGCGCCCCGGCGGACGCGCGTCTCGCCCACCGTGGCGCGGTCCACCGAAGTTAGCGATTGAATTTCAACGTCGTCTTCAAGCACCGTAACGCCGCTCTGGACGATTTTTTCATGAGTCCCGTCGGCGCGTTTGGCGAATCCGAAACCGTCCCCGCCCACGACAACGCCGTTCTGAAGAGTCACCCGATGCCCGATGCGGCAGAATTCGCGCACCACCGCGTGCGAATGCGCCAGAAAATCGTCGCCGATGTGCGCGCCCTCATAAATCACTACGTGCGGATGCAGCACGGCATTTTCTCCGAGCACCGCATTCTCACCCACCACAGCGAACGGCCCGATCGAAGCGTTCCCGCCGATCCGGGCGGAATGCGCCACGGACGCCATGGGGTGAATGCCGGGCTTCGGCCGCGGGGGCTGGTAGAAGAGCGCCAAGGCGCGCGCAAAATCCAAGTACGGGTTGCTCGATATGAGCTGCGGAATCAGCAGGGCGGGCATCGGTTCGGCCAGCAGGATCGCTCCCGCCTTGGTGTCTTTGACCTTGTGCGCGTACTTTGGGTTCGCGAGAAACGTGATCTGGCTGGAATCGGCATGCTCCATTCCGGCGACGCCCGATATTTCGGACGCTCCTTCCCCAATGAGAACGCAACCCAGCCGGTCCGCGAGTTCAGACAATACCATGTTCCTGATTCCCTTTCGGAATCAGTATCCCTTGCCGCGTGAATCGGGAACAATCGCGGCTGGAATCAGGACCCTGTAGAAACCTTGCCGATACGCGAAGCGGCGATCCTGTTGCCTGGGACGCCCGTGCGGCCCGCCAGATCGTGCGCAGCCATTTCCCAGTCCGGATAGGCGAACCGGAAGCCCGCCTCCAGCAGGCGGCCGGGAACCACGCGGCGGCTTTTGAGGATGAGTTCCGCTTCCGTGCGGAGCAGGACGGATCCCAGACGCAAAGCCCACTCGGGCAGAGGCGGCGCCATGCGCACGCCAAACGCGTGCCGCAAAAGTCGCAGGAATTCCCGATTCGGGAGCGGATTGGGGGAGCACACGTTTACCGGTCCGTCGAGGTCCTTCCGCGCAATCAGAAACTCGATGGCGCGGGTGAAATCGGCTGCATGAATCCAGGACATGAACTGCGTGCCGGGGCCTTCGGTCCCCGCCAGCCCCCAACGCGTCAGGCCGCTGAGCTTGCCGAGCCAGCCAGCGCCGGGAATCATCACGATCGCGCTGCGAATCGCGATTTTGCGCGTCTCCGGCGCAGGCGCGTCGAAAAACGCGCCTTCCCAGGCCTTCGCCACGTCCGTGCTGAATTTCCACGTGAGCGGGACGCCTGGTTCCGCGCCGCCGAGTTCCCCGGTAGTCTCGTCCATCGGGCGATCGAGCGAGTGGCGGTAAATCGTCGCCGTGCTGGCGTTGATCCACAGCGCAGGCTTACGGGCGGCCGCAGCGATAGCCCGGCTCAGGGCGCGCGTCGAGTCCACGCGGGAATTCCAGATCTCGCGGCGATTCTCGGGCGTATAGCGGCAATCGACGCTACGGCCCGCGAGATTGATGACGATATCGGCGCCGTCGATCGCATCCATCCACGCCGCGGGATCGCGCCCGTTCCACCAGATTCCAGCCCAAGGGGCCGGTCTGGGCCTCCGCGATAGAACGGTGACATGATCGCCGTTTTCGTGAAAATGGCGGGCCAGCAGCTGGCCCAAACCTCCGCTGCCGCCCGGAATGACCACCCGCCTCATGCCGCCTCCGTCACCGTGTCCACCAGCTCGATCACCATCCGCCGCAGCGGTTTGGTCAGGGGTAGACTCGACAGTTTGATCAGCCGCACGACCACATCCAGACTCTTGTCCAGCAGCGCTTGCGTCTTCTTTTGCCCCGGTGAGCGGTCATTGATCCAGAACAGGATCACGCCCATCTGGTACATCCACAGGAGCCGGGGAAGGTAGGCTCGCAGATCGTCCGGAATGCGCGCGCGGCTTCCTTTCAGGGCTCTCTCGAAGAACTGCATGTCGTTTTCGCGGATTTCACGCGTCTGCGCGCTGAACGGCGAGAGAGGATGCCTGGGATCGGTGTGCACCGACAGCGCGCTGAGAAAGCCGCGGCTGGGCTCGAAATAATCGAGCTTCACCTGAATGACGCCGCGCAGACGCGCAGCGAGATCTTTGCCCGCATCGAGCACGTCCTCCAAACGCTCTGTCATCTCCTGCTGCGCCTGCTCGTAAAACGCCAGCACGATCGCGTCCTTCGAATCGAAGTAGTAGTACGCCGCCCCGGTAGCGACCCCAGCGCGAATTGCGATCTCCCGCATGGTGGTTGCCTCGAATCCCTGCTGCCGGAACAGTTGCCGCGCGGCATCCAGAATCCGGCCCCGGGTCGCATCCCGCTTGGGCATGCTCTTCATGGCTTGTCTCCGAGCTCGCACGGCGGAACCGGCACTTGATCGAGAGGGACCCGCAGCTCCGCTTCGCCGCACAATTCCAGCCAGCGGGAGAATGCCGACCGGTTCCGTGAAACCGCCGCGAACGCCTGACGCGCCAGCGACAGCGCCGGACTCGCCAGCTTCGCCGCCCACGCCCGATAATCGCGAAGCGCCCAGAGGACGATGATCCAGGCGCGATCGCCGATCCAGGTTTCGCCGGTGTCGCTGAAAGCCGCCAGCTCGCCTGCGGGCAGCCCCGGAAAGCGCCGGCGCGCTTTTTCGGACGCGGCTGGCATCGGTTGCAGACGCACATAGGCCGGCTGCCGCAGGAGCCACGTCTTCAGTTGCGTGCGCAACCCGCAGCGGTCGTCGTAGAGGACGAATAATGTTTCCATAGCGTCTCCTACCGCGGTACCAGCCTGCGCGCATCCGGCCGAAGCGGCGGAGGTTCCAGGTATTCCTGCCCGCGCCAGGGGGAAGATATAAAGATTCAGCAAATGCATGACGCCGAGCGCCACCAGGATGGCTCCGACCTTGTCGCTGCCCCGTCAATGGCCCCGAGCGGCGTAACGGCGGCATCACTGGTTCGCAGGGCGAGCGTCACGTAACTCAGGTTGATGAGATAAAACCCGACCACCAGCAGGCGGTTAATGGAATCGGCCAGCTCCGTGTTGCCGTGGAAGGCATGCACCAGGAACACGCGCCCATCCTTGTGAAGCGTTCCGGCCGCCCAGATAGTCACGGCCAGGCTGATCGCGAGATAAACGCCATAAACGTACACGAGGAACACCTTGCGCCTCCTTATTTGAACCTGTTCAATTGAACACGTTCAACTACAGCCTACCCGAAACACGCCCGGCCGGTCAAGCAAACAGTTGAATGCGTTCAAACACGGCAGAACTTCCTTGAAGCAGCGTGGTGGCGCGCCGGGCGTGCTAGCATTTTTCACGTGCTCTATTTGACCGAAGCAGAAGTCCAGCAGTTGCTCCCGATGTCCGCCTGCGTCGAGATGATGCGCCGCGCGTTCGAGGAAATGCGCGCCGGCCGCACGCGGAACCAGCCGCGCCGGAGACTGATTCTCGACACCGGATCCGTGCTGCACCAGATGGCTGGCTCCTGGGGCGCTTATTTCGTCGCCAAGATCTATTCCAGCAACCGGAAGTACGGCTTGCTCCAGATGATCAATCTGCTTTACGACGCCGAAACCGGAAAGCCGCTGGCGTTTCTGGAAGCGAACAACCTTGGCATGATCCGTACCGGTGCGGCCAGCGGCTATGCGACCGATCTTCTGGCCGCTCCGGACGCCTCCGTTGTCGGATTGATCGGCAGCGGCTGGCAGGCGCGCGGGCAAGTGGAGGCCATGCGCGCCGTGAGGCCCATCAAGGAGATCCGCGTCTGGAGCCGCAAGCCGGAACATGCCAAGCGCTTTGCCGACGAGTTCGGATGTCGCGCGGTCGCATCCGCCGAAGCGGCCGTCCGGGACGCTCCCATCGTCGTCACAGCGACCAGCGCGAAGGACCCGGTGATCGAGTCCCCCTGGATCCAACCCGGCACCCTGATCAACGCCATGGGATCGAATGTGGCGAACCGCCGCGAAATTCCCGCCGACCTGATGCGCTCGGCGCGCGTCGTGGTCGATGATCTCGAGCAGGCCAGGATCGAAGCGGGCGATATCATCTTGGCCGATAGCTGGGGGAATGTGGTCGAACTGAAAGACGTCCAGCGCGGGCACGATCCCGCGCGCGTAACCGTCTTCAAGTCGCTGGGAATTGCGGTCGAAGACGCCGCGGCCGCAGCCTACGTCTACGAGCAAGCCGTCGCGAAGAAAATCGGCCGCCAATTCCCCTAGATGTTATACTCGGCTTTTCCCCGGTATGAAACATCGAATCGTACGGAATATCCGCCGCGCGGATGCGGAAAGCGTCAAGATTCTGGGCCGGCTCGGCGTAGCGACCGTCCATGAAGCGCAGGGGCGCACGGGTTTGCTGCTGCCCTACATGCGCCCGATTTATAACACGGCTCGCGTTGCCGGGCCCGCCGTCACGGTGCTGTGCCAGGCGGGCGATAACCTGATGATCCACGCTGCCGTCGAATTGTGCCAGCCGGGCGACGTCCTGGTCGTCACGACAACTTCGGAATCGTCCGACGGGATGTTCGGCGAGCTTCTGGCGACATCCCTGCGGACGCGGGGCGTTGCCGGCCTGGTGATTGACGCCGGCGTGCGCGATGTGGCGGACCTCACGGCGATGGATTTCCCGGTTTGGGCGAAAGCCATCTCGGCTCAGGGAACGGTGAAGGCTACCGCGGGATCCGTAAACGTCCCGGTGACGTGCGCGGGGCAACTCGTGCGTCCGGGCGATGCTGTCATCGGCGACGTGGACGGCGTGGTGGTGGTGCCGCGCGAGGACGTAACCGACGTCGTTTTCGCAGGCGAGCAACGCGTCGCCAAGGAAGAGAAGAACCGCGAGAAGCTGCGCGCGGGCGACCTGGGGCTGGATATGTACGGGCTGCGCGCCAAGCTCAAGGACCTCGGCGTGGTATACGTGGATCAGGAAAGTTAGCGCACCGCTTGCTTGCAGCCTTGTGCGCGAGAGGAAGTTAAGGAGCTTTTATGGGACAGATCGTTGGAGCCTGGGCCACGGTACACGCGCCGCAGTTGTTCACCCGCCCGCCTACGGAAGTGCCGGAGCAGTTGGACGCCGATATCGCCGCGATGAAGCTGATGGGCAAGGAGCTCGATGAGCTCAAGCCCGACGCTGTCATCGTGCTCGGAAGCGACCACCTGGAAACGTTTTTCCTGTCCTCGGTTCCGACCTTCGCCGTGATCGCCGGCGAAACGTCCAAGGCGCACTTCGCCAACAAGAACTACAACATGAAAGTGCACCTGCCGCTGGCCGAGGACCTGCTGGACAAGCTGGTGCGCGCCGATTTCGACATGGCCTACTCGCAGGATGCTCTGCTGGGCCACAGCTTCGCTGCCGTGTACGAGTGGATCATCGCCGATCGCGATATCCCGGTGGTTCCGATCTTCATCAACACCTATCTGCCTCCCCTGCCCTCGCCCAAGCGCTGCCATGCCTTGGGCAAGGCCATCGGCGACATCGTTAGAGGGCGTCCCGAGCGCGTGGTGATCGTCGCTAGCGGCGGCATGTCGCATTATCCCGGCACCTGGAAGTATCCGCAACCGGCCTACGATTTCGATTACTGGGCCATCGCGCAGATGGAGCGCGGCAACCTGGATCCGATTCTCAACCTGACTTCGGAACAACTCGATGAAGTCGGCAATACCGAGATGCTGCCCTGGTATCCGATGTTTGGCGCCATCGGCAATGTTCCGGGCGAGCTGATCACGTATCAGCCCACCTGGCATCATGGCCACGCGGTCATGCGGTTCCTGCCGAACAAGCGCAAGGGCCCGCCCACCGGCGACATCCCGCCCGCCTACAACTTCACGCAGGGCGGATTCGAGTTCTACAAGCACCCGACGCCGTCTTCCTACGCGCTGAACAAGATCCTGTACGAGCTGCGGCTTTCCAGCGATCTTCGCCGGCGCTTCTTCAAGGACACGCAGGGCTTGGCCAAGGAATACGGCTTGAACGCGAAAGAGGCCGCAGCGCTCGAAACCATCAAGGACGAGAACATCGACTCGTTACGCTCGCTGAAGCCGCATCCGCTGGTGGAAGCCGGCGCGCACGCACTCGGCATGCTGATGTGCCTGGTAGTCGTCCAGGCCGAGCAGCGCAGGCTTCGGGCCGCCGGCGAGTTGTAGTTCGTATCAGAATTCCCAGGAGATCCCGCCGCGCAGGAACCGCGGCGGCTGGATCTCCAGCGGCTGCTGCCGCAAGAACTGCGGGCTCGTCAGATCGGCCACGCGCAGGCTCGCGTTCAGATTCAGGACATTGAAAATTTCTCCGCTGACCCGCAGTGCGCCCCGGATCCCTCCGCGCATCTCAAACGACCGGCTCACGCGAAGATTCCAATCATAGACCGGACCGGTGCGATAGCCCGGGGCGGCGCCCCGCGGCGTCGCATTCACCATGAATGCACCCTGCGCAAGCCCGGCCACCAGCAGCCGCCGCGCGTATGGATATCCGCCGGTCATCACCGCAGCGCTCATAACCTCGATGTTTCCAAAGCGGTGTCCCGTCGGGAGAACCAGCCACGCTTTCGCGATGAAGCTGCGATCCACCGCAGGACTGCCGCTGGCGAACAACGTCGTGTTTGGATCCGCATAAAGCGATCCGATCACGTCGGAATCGTTCTCCCACAGTTCGTTGCCGGGATTTGTAGGGCCCCATGAGTGCCCCGCATAGAACGATCCCTGCAACGCGACGCCGCGCCGGTTCCACCCGCCTTCTGCCACCAGGCCTCGCTGGTCCATACGGAGACCCGCGGGATTGGTCAGCAGAAACCGATCCTGTCCGAACGTGGCCGGATCCTGCTCATAGACCGTGAGCATGCGGTCATCCGCGGTGCCTGCACGCCCGTCCGGTCCCGGATCGAGCGCCGGGCGGGGCTGATACGCCGAAAATGGAACGCCGGGATTCAGGGAGCCGATGCGGTCGCGCTCCACTCTGCGAAACGCGCGCACGCGTGCGAAAAATCCGCTCGCGATATTCCATTCGGCCGAGGCGAAAAACTCATCCGTGTGCGGCGGCCTCAAATTCGAATCGATATCGGAAACCGCGCCACCGAAGCGCCGCAGCAACACCGTGGCTTCGTCGTACCAGAAGACTCCGTCGCGATTCGCGTCTTCCCAGCGGTATTCGTCGCCGCTGAGACCGTTCAGGTTGCCGTAATCCAGATACCGGCCGGCCAGCGGATTATAGAATCGCGAGTAGCCGCCGCGGACAACCAGGCGGCTTGGGATCGGCGGCTGCCAGGCGATGGCCGCCCTCGGCGCGACATTGCGCCACCGGATCAGATTCGGCCGCGCGGGGAATTGAAACTCCCTCCCATCCACCGGTGGACCTTGCTGTGGCAGCGATCCGTTCCAACCCGTAAAGGTCAGGCCCAGGTCCATGCTCACTCTTCCGCCGATCCGGATCTGATCCTCCGCGCTAAACGTCGCGTGGCTCAGGTTTTCGAACGTCGTGCGGGGCGTATGCAGCAGAATCGCCGTGCTCGGCTGGCCGTCTGCGGTGATCGCCAGCGCGTTGGGCGGATTCGCGAAACGGTTCTCCGGACTCGACCGGCCCGCTGTCGCCGACAGCGAGATCGTCTGTCCAATTCCGCCGTGCTGGAGATTTCCACGCCGCCACGCGACGAATCCTTCGTGCTGCGGTCTGACGGCCTGGGTCTGGAGCAGCGGCCCCCCGTGCGTCGCGCCATTTGTTAGTTCAATGTAGGCAATTTCCTGATGTGTGACGGCGATGTCCAGATAGCTTGCCGGAAGGTTCTTGTCCGCGATCGTATCGATATGCGAGGTCGTGTAGCCATAGCGCGCCTGAAACGCGCCGCCCAGGATGCTTCGGTTCCAGCCGAGTTGGACGAAATCGAGATGGTCCTCTTCCCGCAGATCGCTCTGCGGAAGAATCGGCGGCGCCGCGCGGCGTCCGTTCAACGCTTCCAGTCCTTCAGGCAGCGACCATCCGGAATCGTTGGCCCGGGCCCCCACCACAAGCACATCGAAATGGTTCGCCGCGTTCGGATGAATGGCGGCGCGCATGGTCGTGTACAGATCCCAGGATTTGAGATCGCGTCCGATGGGGTCCGCGGGAGCGGGCGCCTGCGATGCCCATCGCCCGCTGCCGGAGAAAAACGCATCCAGCCACCGGGTCACCTGGCCGCCCGCTTGCGCGTTGGCGTAGAGAAACCTCTGAAGTTCGCCGGGCGTTTGCAGCAAGCCGCGCTGGGCGGGTGCGGGAGAATTGCCCGAAAACAGACTGCCTCCGGTCGCCAAGATCGTCCCTGATCCATGCCAGTGCGGCGCTGGCTGGCGGAAGGTGTATGCGAGCGTCGGAGCGGCTCCGAATAGCTGGACTTCGTGAACTCCTCCAGGATCCGGCAGGGCGACGGCGTGTCCGGGCTGGTAGGGATCGGTTGCAGTCATCCCTTCTACGGTGAACCGGCTCGCCGTCCAGGACATTCCCTCGAACGAGAACACCGGAAGCTTCTGCCGCGCTGTCTGGCCGATATCGAACGGGCTCGGAACCGCTGCGGGAAACTTCATCAGCAGCATTTCCGCTGTTCCGAGCGTGTGCGACAATTTCGGTTCAGGATTCTGGCCGGAATCGTCCGCGCTTTGCGCCATCACCGGGAGGCGCAACAGAGCGAAACTCGCGAAACACAATACAGGGATCTGCCTCATCAAAACGGGGGAATGAGGCGAGTATAGCAGGATTCGGCGCTTTCAACGCCATCCGGAAATCAGTTACGCTAGATTTTGCGGCGGTTCGCCGCACTTTAGGAGAAGGAACTACGATGAAGATCGGTGTCGCTGGACAAGGCGCTTTCGGCATCAAGCACCTGGAAGCCATCGCCAATATCCCAGGAATCGAAGTGATCACGTTGACCGGCGGCAATCAGGCCGCGACCGAGGAGGTAGCCAGGAGGTTCAAGATCCCCCACTTTACCGGCGATCTGGCCGAGAGCCTGAAGCAGCCCGGATTGGAGGCCATGATCCTGGCCACGCCCACGCAGATGCACGCCAAGCAGGCCGAGCAGGTGATGCGCGCAGGCAAGCACGTGCAGGTCGAAATCCCCATGGCGGACAACCTGGCCGATTCCGAGCGCCTGGTGAAAGTACAGAAGGAAACCGGCGTCATCGCGATGGCGGGCCACACGCGCCGCTTCAATCCAAGCCATCAGTACATCCGGAAAAAGATCGTGGCCGGCGAGCTCAAGCTCCAGCAGTTGAATGTGCAGACGTATTTCTTCCGCCGCACTAACATGAACGCCGCAGGCAAGCCCCGCAGTTGGACGGATCACCTGCTTTGGCATCACGCCTGCCATACAGTCGACCTCTTCCAGTACCAGTCAGGCGAGAAAGCGTCGGTAGCTCACGCAGTGCAGGGCCCATTTCATCCCGAGCTGAAGATCGCGATGGACATGGGCATCATCATGAAGACGCCCGGCGGAGCGATCTGCACGCTTTCCCTTTCCTTCAACAACAAGGGCCCGATCGGGACGATCTTCCGCTACATCTGCGATAACGGCACTTACATCTGCTACTACGATGATCTGATGGACGGAGACAACAATAAGATCGACGTTTCCAAAGTTGATGTCTCGATGAACGGCATCGAGCTTCAGGACCGCGAGTTCTTCGCGGCGATCAAGGAAAAACGCGAGCCTAACGCCAGCCTCGCCCAGGTGCTTCCGGCGATGCAGACGCTCGACCGGCTGGAGAAGAGTCTGAATCTGGCCGAGCGCGCCTCAGGCTGACGGGCATCTATGATCGAACGGCTCGGCTTCGTGGGCTTCGGCGAGGCGGCGTATCACCTTGCCAAGGGCCTGCGCGAATCCGGCGTCCAGCGCACGTTCGCCTACGACATTAACCGCCACGCCCCGCGTCTGGGCGAGAAGATCCAGGCCCGTGCGCAGGAGACGCGAACGGAGCTGGTGGAATGTTCCGCGGCGCTGGCCTCGTCCGCCGACGTGATCCTCTCGGCGGTCACCGCCGATCAGGCTGCGGCAGCGGCCGAAGAAACCGCGCCCTACCTGGGCGCCCGCTACATCTATGCGGATCTGAATTCTGTTTCGCCACGCAGGAAACAGATGGTTGGGGAAATTGTATCCGCCACGGGCGCGCGATTCGTCGAGATCGCCGTCATGGGCCCCATCCCGCCGCATCTCCACCGGACGCCGATGTTGATCGGCGGTGCGGCTGCGGCGGAGTTCCAGCAGATGTTCGAGCCGCTCGGAATGCGTCTGGATGTAGTTTCCACCGATCAGATCGGCCGCGCGGCTGCCGTGAAAATGTTCCGCAGCGTGATCTACAAGGGGCTGGAAGCTCTGATCTTCGAATGCGTGCTCGGCGCCAGCCAGTACGGGGCCGAGCCGCGCGTCTTCGCCTCGCTCGCGGCAAATTTTCCGGGCATCGACTGGAACAAGCTGGCCGACTACATGGTCGGCCGGGTGGTGGTTCACGGCGAACGCCGCGCTCGGGAAATGGACGAGGTCGCCCGCACTCTGGAAGAATTGGGCATCGAGCCGATCATGGCCGCGGCCACGGCCCGCCGCATGGACTGGGCCGCCGATCTGGGCCTGCGCGAAGCCTTCGGCGGCGAATTTCCGAAAACTTACCAGGAAGTGCTGGACGCCATTGCAAGGATGCAAACAGCCAAGGCATGAGCGTCTATCTCTGGGTGGCTTTGGGCAGCGCGCTGGGCGGTATGGCCCGGTATGCCTGCCAGGGTTGGGCCCAGCGCCTGATCAGCGACGCGTTCCCTTGGGGAACCTTGATCGTGAATATCGTGGGCTGCACGTTCATCGGATTTTTCGCGACGTTCACCGCGCCGGATGGCCGCGTAATCGTCGGCACGCCGATCCGGCAGTTCGTCATGGTCGGCATCTGCGGCGGATATACGACCTTCTCTTCATTCAGCCTGGAGACGTTGAATCTGGCTCGCGACGGCCAGTGGACACAAGCGGCGGGATATGTGCTCGGCTCACTGGTGTTCTGCTTACTGGGAGTGTGGCTGGGGCATATCGCCGCGCTCACGCTGAACGGAAGGTAACATGCATCTTCCCAAGGACGCCATGCTGCTTCGAATCTTTCTCGGCGAAAATGACCGTTGGGGAGGCCGGCCTCTTTACGAAGCCCTGGTTCTCAAGGCTCGCGAAATGCACCTGGGCGGCGCTACGGTCCTGCGCGGTCCCATGGGATTCGGCCACTCCAGCCGCCTGCATACGGCGAAAATCCTGCGGCTTTCGGAGGATCTGCCGTTCGTGATCGAGATCGTGGATACGGAAGAAAAGATCAAGCAATTCGTGGAGGCGATTGATCCTATGATGGGCAGTGGATTGATCACGCTCGAGAAGGTTCAGGTCTTGCGGTACGGCCCGCCTCCGAGTCAGCCCGCGAGTTCCTGAAGGGAGGACGTAACGTGAGACTCACCCCGGTCGTGAGAATCGCCGCGATGGCGCTGGCAGCGGCACCGATTCAAGCCCAGTGGCCCGAAGTCAAGACCCAGCGGGTACCCCTGACCCGCGACGGGAAACCGAACCTCGACGCACCTGCGCCGAAGCTCGCGGACGGGAAAACGCCGGACTTCTCGGGCATCTGGAACACGATCAAGACCCCCTGCGAGCAAAGCGCCACTGCCAGAATCTTCGGCTGTTCGGATATCCCGCTCGGCGTTTCCATCGGACTCTTTGACGTCACCGCCACTGGTTCCGAAGACGGGAACGCCGGCGCCACCAGTCCTCTTCCCTATCAACCGTGGGCCGAGGCGCTGGTGAAGCAGCGCCTGGCCGATGAGCGCAAGGACGATCCCACAACCCGCTGCCTTCCGATTTCGCCTGTCCGGCAGTGGGCGGACTTCTTTCCGCAAAAGATTATTCAGACCGAAGACTCCGTTACAATCCTCAGCGAGTACATGTCCCAATACCGGCAGATTTTCTTGGACGGCCGCCCTATGCCCAAAGATCCGCTACCGAGCTTCAAGGGATACTCCCGAGGCCGCTGGGAGGGCGACACTCTGGTGGTTGAAACCTCAGGCTACAAGGACGGCTTGTGGCTCGACCTGAAAGGCGATCCGCTGACCGCCGAGGGCCGGACGACGGAGCGCATCCGGCGTCCGAACTTCGGACGCCTGGAAGTTCAGCTCACGGTGGATGACCCCAAGGCGTATACGCGCCCTTGGTCCGCCACGCGTTATTTGCGCATCGCTCTCGATACCGAACTGATGGAAGACATCTGCAACGAGAACGAACGCTCGTCCGTTCACATGGTGGGCAAAGAGTAGGCGTGTCCCCCCCCCCCGCGTCGTCCCTTCGGGAATTTCGCGGTGTGGATATAATGTCCGGTGCCGAGAGGTCCTGAATGCGAATTCGAACCATGCTCGTTCGCGGGAACATCGGATTGGCGGTCATCGCCCTCCAGGTGGCGATCGCTCAGAATGACTGGCCGTCGTACGGCCACGACCCCGGGGCGCAGCGCTATTCGCCCCTCACACAAATCAACGCCGGCAACGTGTCGACTTTGATCCAGGCCTGGACGTATGAAACACGCCCGCCCTCGATTACGAAGGCCCAGCAGGCTTCCAAGACCACGCCTCTGATGGTCAACAGCATGGTATACTTCGTCACTCCGTATCAGAGCCTCGTCGCGGTGGAACCCGAAACCGGAAAAACCATCTGGAAGTTCGACCATCAACACGCTGCACGCGCTTCTCGCGGGATCGCCTATTGGCCTGGGAATCGGAATGCTCCTCCAACCGTCTTCTTCGGCACGGAAGACGGTTTTTTGATTGCCGTGAATGCCCGCACCGGCAAGCTGGTGCCGGGCTTCGCCAAAGAAGGCGAGCTTGACTTGAAACCGGGCATGAAAGGCGCCGGACTTGAGAGCGCTCCGTACGGGTTGAACGGAGCCCCCGCAATCTATAAGAACCTGGTGTTCACCGGATCTCACCTGCAAGACAACGGATCTTACGGAGGACGCGGGGATATTCGCGCCTGGGACGCCGCTACCGGAAAACTGGTCTGGACCTTCCACACGGTTCCCCAGCCGGGGGAATTCGGACACGACACCTGGCTCGAGGACGGCTGGAAGAACCGATCGGGCACGAATGTTTGGAGCACGTTTACCGTCGACACCGAGACCGGCACCCTCCTCATGCCCATCGGATCGCCCAGCGATGACCGCTACGGAGGCGACCGGCCCGGTGCGAACTTGTTCGGAAACTCGCTGGTCGCGGTGGACGCCATGACCGGAAAGATGAAGTGGTATTTGCAAACCGTCCATCACGACCTCTGGGATTACGATTTGCCGCCGCAACCGACGCTGATCGACGTGGTCAAGGACGGCAAGCGCATCCCCGCCCTGATCCAGACGGCGAAAACCGGATTGGTGTTCATCCTGGACCGCCGAACCGGCAAAGCAATCTACGGGATCGAAGAACGGCCAGTGCCGAAAGGCGACGTCCCCGGCGAATGGTATTCGCCGACGCAGCCATTTCCACTCAAACCTCCGCCGCTGGCGCGCATGACCTGGAAACGCGATGAGATCGCCCGGTTCACTCCGGAACAGGCGAAATACTGCGAGGACCTGTTCCAAAATGCGCAGAATGACGGCCCCTACGCGCCCGTGCGTATGACCGACACGGTGGTTTTCCCTGGACCTGACGGCGGATTCAACTGGGGCGGCGGCAGCTACGATCCGAAGCTCGGTTATTTCTTCATCAATTCGCACGACCGCGGCGGCGTCCAGAAAATGGTGGCCCAAGTCCCCGCCAAGGAGCGGCCCACCAAGATCGGCGGCGCGGGCGATTCCAGCCAAATGCCGTTCGTCCGGCGCAATGCGGGCGCGATCACAAATCCGGCTACCGGCTGGCCGTGCCAGTCGCCGCCCTGGGGCGAGCTGTTCGCGATCAACGTCAATACCGGGGATGTCGCCTGGCGAATCCCGTTCGGACGCGTCGAGTCGCTGGAAGAGATCGGCGTGAGGAACACGGGCTCGTACAACATAGGCGGCCCTCTATCCACCGCGAGCGGCCTGCTGTTCATCGGCGCTACGGACGACCAGCGCTTTCACGCTTACGAAGCGAAAACGGGCAGGCTGTTGTGGGAAACGAAGCTGCCGGCCAACGCTTTCGCGAATCCGATCACGTACCTAGGTAGGGACGCGAAACAGTATGTCCTGATCGCTGCGCAGGAGACCATGGTCGCCTTTCGTCTGCCCTGAAATCCGTGAAGGTTACGTGGTGTCCGTCCCGTCAATGCTACACTATCCGGTTTGAGTCGCTGAAGCAAACCGCAACGGAACGAGGATTAGAAAAAACACTATGAGTCAGCAGAGTTTGGAAGGCCTCCTCCAGGGGACCACTCCAGTCAAGCTCCTGCGCAATTCGAAAATCGGGCCCTACGTGTATCCCGTAGTGGCCAGTGAATATACGAACTGGCGCGATGAACAGCGCGCCTGGCAGAAAACCTGCGTGCTGTTCAACCAGTCCTACCACATGACGGACATGTACGTGGAAGGTCCGGATGCGCTCAGGCTTCTTTCCGATCTCGGCGTCAACACGTTTAAGAATTTCGGCGCGAACAAAGCCAAACAGTACGTGGTCTGCAATCCCGAAGGTTACGTCATCGGGGATGTGATTCTCTTCGGCCTGGAAGACACGCTGTTCAATCTGGTGGGCCGTCCCTCGGTCCACAACTGGGTCCAGTACAACTGCGAAACGGGCGGATATAACGCCAAAGTCACGCGCGATGAAAGAGCGGTCGCCCAGAAGGGACCCGTGGTGCGGAAAGCGTACCGCTACCAGGTTCAGGGCCCGAACGCGGTGAAAGTGATGGAGAAGGTCACCGGCCGTGCTGTGCCTGAGGTCAAATTCTTCCAGATGTCGGCATTTACCATCGCCGGCAAGCACGTGCGCGCGCTGCGTCACGGAATGGTCGGGCAGCCTGGATTTGAGTTGTTCGGGCCATGGGCGGAAGGCGAAGCGGTGAAGGATGCGATCGTCCAGGCCGGCGAAGAATTCGGCTTGCGGCTGGTGGGCGCCCGCGCCTACTCCTCCAATACTCTGGAATCCGGCTGGATTCCTTCGCCGCTGCCCGCCGTCTATACCAGCAGCAAACTGAAGGCGTATCGCGAATGGCTGCCCGCTACGAGCTACGAGGCCATCGCCTCGCTGGGAGGCAGTTTCTACTCCGAAAATATCGAAGATTATTACCTGACGCCCTACGACCTCGGCTATGGCCCGACCGTGAAATTCGATCACGATTTTGTGGGCCGCGAGGCGCTCGAGAAGATTTCGAAAAACCCGCGCCGGACGAAGGTCACGCTGGCGCTGAATGACGAAGACGTCACCAAGACGATCGGCACCATGTTCAAGAAAGGCGACCGCGCCAAGTACATCGATTTCCCGTCGGCAGTCTACGCCACGTGGCCGTATGACAAGGTGACGAAAAACGGCAAAACCATCGGCATCTCCACCTGGATCGGCTACAGCTCCAATGAAGGCAAAATGCTGACGCTCGCGATGCTGGAGAACGAGCACGCGCAAGTGGGCAACGAAGTCACCTTCGTTTGGGGCGAACAGCCGGGAAGCGGGTCCAAGCCTACCGTCGAGCCTCATGTTCAGACGGAGATCCGCGCCACCGTGTGTCCGGTGCCGTACGCCGAAGTGGCTCGGGAAGCTTACCGGACCAAGTAGGTAAACCTACAGCTCAGACAGTTCTTTAAACTGCCCCGTGCTGTCGCCGAGTTTTTCGGCCGGCACCCCGAGCTTATTCAGCAGCGTCAGTTGCAGGTTCGTAAGGGGCGTGTGCTCGGGATAGATCAAGTGACGTCCGCCCTTCAGCGTCCCCGCCCCGCCGCCCACCACCACCGTCGGCAGTGGACCGTGCGTGTGCCGGTCGCTGTTGCTGATCCCCGAGCCGAATAGAAGAATCACATGATCGAGGAGCGAGCCATCGCCGTCAGGAGTGGTGCGCAGCTTGTCCAGGAACTCGGCGAACAGCTCCACATGATGCCTCTGGATCTTGCAGCACTTGTCCATCTTCACCGGATCCTGCTGGTGGTGCGTCAGCGGATGATGCGGCTCCGGAACTCCGATGTGCGGATACGGCCTCCCGGTTTGCTCGCGGCCGTACATGAAGGTGATCACGCGCGTGAGGTCAGACTGGTACGCAAGCAGTTGCAAATCGTAAAGCAATCGAACGTGCGCCGCGAAGTTATCCGGGATGCCCGCGGGCTGCGTCACATCGGGGAGCTCTTTCGAGCTCTGCTCCTCGGCTTTTTGAATGCGGCGCTCGACGTCCCGAAGCGCGGCAAGATAATCGTTCACCTTGCGATTGTCGCCGCTGCCGAGCTTGCGCTGGAGTTGGTTTACGCGATCGTTCACCGAATCGATCAGGCTGCGGTCCTGCTGGAGCCGCGCGGCGCGCACGCGAACATCGGTGCTGTCACTGGCGCCGAACATCCGCTCGAACAGCACGCGCGGATTGTTTTCGGCCATCAGCGGCAAGGTCGGCGTCAGCCACGAGACCGTGCTGCTGTAGGCGCAGCTATAGCCCAGGTCGCAGGATCCCAGGAGACTGTTTTCGTCCGCGGTCATTTGCAGCGAGGAGAGCTGGGTCTCGTTCTCGAACGCTTTGGCGGCGATCTGGTCCATGGAAACGGCGTTTTCCACCAGGCTGTCCGACTTCTTCACGTGCACGCCCGTGAGATAGCTGCCGCAAGCGCGGGAATGATCGCCTCCGCCGTCCCCCAACGCTTCTGCCTGATCGCTGAACAAACCGGTGATGACGATCAGCTTATCTTTGAAGGGCTCGAGCCCCTTCAAAGTCGGCGATAGCTCGAAGTTGGCTCCGGCGCCTTTCGGCAGCCATTGGTCATAGATGATGCCGTTCGGATGATAGACGACGCCAAAGCGGCGCACGGGAGCAGTGGAAGCGGCCCGCGCAAACGCCGGAATCATCGCGTCGAGCAAGGGCAGGGCGATCGCCGTACCTGCTCCCCGCAGGACGGTGCGGCGGGAAATGGCCTTCTTCGTCACGAACATGCGGTTCTCCTTCGCGCGCTCATTCCTGTCTGGACGCTCTCTGCACGGGCGCGGCGGTTCTCATCTGGAACGGCGGACTCTTGACCGTGGCCAGAACCAGCGACGACCAGCGGTATTCGTTCTGTGCGGCTTCGCGCAGAATCCCGCGAACCGCGGGAAGATCGTAGTATTCCAGCCCGCGGCCCAGCGCATACGTCAGCAGCTTTTCGGTGACGGCCTGGGCGAATTGCGTCTTCTGGGCAAGCAGAGCCTGCCGCAGCTCTCGCGGACCGTTGACCTTGGCGCCGTCCTGGAGCACTCCCGATGCGTCAATCGCGTGGCCCGCGTCGGTGGTGCGCCATTGCCCGATGGCGTCGAAATTCTCCAGGCTCAAGCCCAAAGGATCCATGCGGGCGTGACAGCTCGCGCACGTCGGATTCGCCCGATGTCGTTCGAGCATCTCCCGGACTGAGAGCGGCTTCCCTTCCTTGTTGCTCGATTCCAGAGGCGGCACATTCGGCGGAGGCGCCGGCATCGGAGCGGCGAGAATATTTTCCAACAGGTATTTTCCGCGAATCGTGGGCGACGTGCGCGTCGTGTACGATGTGACCGCCAGCAGCCCGGCCTTGCCCAACAGTCCGAACCGGTTCTCGTCGGTGAGCTTCACGCGCCGGAAATGACTGCCGTAGACGCCTTGAATCCCATAATGACGGGCCAACTGCTCGTTCAAAAATGTCTCCTCCGACGTCAGCAGATCGAGGATGCTGTGATCCTGCTTCACCTGATCGCTGAGAAACAGCTCCAGCTCGGTCACGAACGCCGTCCGGAGATTATCGTCGAACCATGGGAATTTCGTGCTGTCCGGGTTGAGCAGCCAGACGTTGCGGATCTGGAGCCAGTCGGAAAAGAAATTATCGACCAACGACTTGCGGGTCCGCGGATCGGCGAACATGCGCCGGACTTGCTGCTCCAGCGCCGCCGGCTCGTGCAATTTTCCGCGGATCGCCAGGTCCAGGAGCGTGTCATCCGGAATGCTGCTCCACAAGGCGAACGACAAGCGCGACGCGAGCTCTACATCCGAAACGCGATAGGCCGAACCTGGCACGACGGCAGCGGGGTCGGTCTCAATGCGGAAGAGAAAATCCGGGCTCACCAGCACTCGTTCGAGCGCCGAGCGAATTCCCCCGTCGAAGCTGCCGTTGGCGCGTGAGCGCTTGTAGAAGCTGAGCAGGATTTGTACGTCGTCGTCCGTCGCCTCGCGACGATACGCGCGCCGCGCCAAGTTCGAGAGGATCTTCGTCGCGCAAGGAAGTTCTTCGGCCACATTTGCAGGCGTGCAAACGAACACGAGCTTGCGGCTGGGCGAATCGGGCGCAACGGTTCCGTTGTAGGGACCCCCGATCCACACCGACGCGATGGCAATCGGCGAGTTCGCGTTGTCCGAGTTGCGGCTATAGTGAGAAAGGCGATCCGGGCCGCCGCCTTCCGGCGCGGCGTTGTCGGTCTTGAGCAAGGTAGCCATTACCTGGCGCAGACCGGCCTTCACCGGCACGCGCGCCTGCAAATCTTCATCGCCGTCGTACTCGAAAGTCCTGGAAGGGGATTTCTCGCCGCCGATGGGGAACTGTGCGACGCGGACTCCATCCACGCGGAGTTCGATTTCATTCTTCACGTTCAATCCGCGGATAATGTTATTCCAAGCCCTCTGGAGCTTCAGCCGGAACACGTATTCGCCATCGACCGGGAAATAGTGACGCGCGGCGACGCCGCCTTTGGATCCGAGCGGAAAGTCTTCGCCGAGCCGCTCGGTCTGGCGAAGATAGGTGAGATCGTTGGGGTTATTCTTCATCGCGCCGTAGCGCACGAACGCCGGCGGGATGTTCGGATCGCCTACAACTCGCCGCGCAATGGCCGCCGACGCAGTTACGTACCGGTCCAGCAATGCCGGAGGGATCGAAAGCGCTTCCGCATTGTTCTCGAACCCGAACGCCTGCTCATCCGGCGGCAGCATCGCCTGCGCATCCACTTCCACGCCCAGCAGGTCGCGGATCGCGTTCGCATATTCCGCGCGATTGAGCCGATGCAAGCTGGCCGTGCGCCCCGGATGCACGTGCGCCGCGGCGGCTTTGTCGATTTCCGATTCGAGCCAGCCGGCTGCGGAATCGTAAGCAGCCTTATCGGGCCGCGGCAGGCCTGGAGGCGGCATCGCCCGGCTCCGCAGCTTGACGATGACCTTCTCCCAGATCTCCGCCGAATCCGCGACTTTTGCGAAATCCATGCCGTCCAGAACTAACCCTGCGGTCTTCAGCCTTTGGTTATGACAACCCACACAGTACTTGTTGACCACGTCGCGCGCGGGAGAAGCAGGCGGATCCGCCTGAAAACCGAACGCTGCAAGCCCATAAAGCGCCAGCCCCACGATTCCCGCAATGTATAGCGCCTGGCGTGTCATTCCGGCTCCTTTATCTCGCGGCACTTGTTCTGCGCCTCGCAAGGATGCCCCAGCTTGGGATCGGCCCCGTGCTTCAGAAGCAGGTCCGCGCCTTCCTGGTTATAGAGAACGCCACCGAGCCGGTCCCCATAGCCGGCGGCGGCCAGATACGGCGTCACACCCGCCTTGCTGACCGCGTTTACATTAACTCCCAGGTCGATCATCTGCGCCAGCAGCGTGTTCCATCCGCGATAGGCGGGACCAAACAATGCATTCTCGCCGAACGTCGTCTCCCCCTTCGGATCGAGGCCAAGATCGAGCAGCAGCTTCACCGCCGCCCTCGCTTCGGCCTCCGTAACCAGCGACTCGCCAATGCCATGGTTCAGGCCCGTCGCGGCCATGATGGCGGTCGCCTGGGTGGCCGTCGGAATTTTCGGATCGGCGCCAGCATCGAGCAGGATTCGCATCATCTCCACGTCGTCGATCGAGGCGGCCAGAAGGAACGGAGTCGCGCCGACCGCGTCGGTATATCCGGTTGCAAACGATGGCTGGCGCTTGGTCATCCGCGCATTCACATTTGCGCCGTGGGCCAGCAGCGCCCGGACCAAGCGCAGCTTGGCTTGACGATCCGGAATGCCCGACATGGGGTCCTCAAATCCGTACACCGGATTGGAGGCGAAGCCTTCCCAGCTTGTGGACGCCCAATGCAGGGGAGTAAACCCGGCGGCCTCGATATTCGGATCGGCCCCATGATCCAACAGATACAGCGCGACGTCCACCTGCGCGCGCAGGGTCGCGATCAGCAAAGGCGTGTACCCGCTGGTCCCGGCGGCGCCTCCGCCACGGCCACCGCCTGCGGGCGGCTCGCCCGCGCCAGTCTGCGTCAAAAGGTTCACATCGACGCCCGCGGCCAGCAATAATTTGACGCTCTCCAGGTCCCCCACGCGCGCCGCAAAGTGGATTGGCGTGAATCCCTGCTTTGTGCGGGCCTTGAGATCCGCGTGCGCCTCGATCAGCGCCTTCACTGCCTCGGGATGCTTCTCGGCCGCGGCCCACATGATGGCGGTCTGATTCTGGCTGGGCTCCTTGGCGTTGACAGCCGCGCCGTACTCGACCAGCAGGCGGATTGCATCTGTATTCCCGGTTCTCGCGCAGGTCATCAGCGGCGTTTCGCCGGTGGCGATCGCGCTGTTCGGATTTGCGCCCGCCCTCAGGAGCAGCCGCACGAATTCCGAACTGCCATTGACGCACGCCTGCGCGAGCGGCGTCATCCCGAAATCGTTCGCGATGTTCGGATCGGCGCCCGCTCTGGCGAGCAGCTCCGCGGTTGCGAAATCGTTCCAATGGGCCAGCCACAGCAACGCCGTGGAACCGTCGCTCGACCGGGCGTTCACATCGGTTTTTTGACCCAGGAGGGCGCGGAGGGCGTCAGCGTCCTGGTTGCGGGCGGCCTCGACCAGCGTCGCGCCCGACTCGGCTGCGAGAGCGGCTCCAGACAGGCCGAGCGCCGCGAGGAGTAAGGCTAACCGCCTTAAAGAGCGTCTCCTGTCTCCGCTCCACATGGTGGCCCCCTTCGATGAAAAATCGACAGCGGAACTCGCGAACATTGGCCCGGGGTTATTATACGAAATCCGGACGACAAACGAGGATGGCTCAAATCGACGTGCAGGGATGCATCTTTCGTTCACGAAGTATCAGTTTGATTGATATGGCTCTTCACGATTTTGCCCATTGACTTTGTCACACCGCAGGCGTATCGTGTGCCCCCAAAGGGGTATTCGTCTGATGCATTCATTTCGCTGTTTCTCTGTCGTACGGGCGGCGGCGGTCCTGCTCGCCTTCGGATTGGTTTCGTCGAATCGCTTGGAGGCTCAGGCTGGCACGAGCGCGTCCATCCTCGGAACCGTAACGGATTCGACCGGCGCGGCCGTGCCGAATGCTTCCATCCAGGTGAAGAATGTCGGCACGGGCCAGGTGCAACAGGTGCCGACCGACACCCAGGGACGCTATACCGTGGCGGATCTCCCGGTCGGGAACTATGAGGCGCAGGCTTCCGCGCAGGGTTTCCAGACCACGGTGCGCCGCGGCATCACGCTGACCGTGGGCGCGCAAGCGGTGGTGGATTTTTCGCTCGCCATCGGACAGGCGCAGCAGACTGTGACCGTGGAGGCTCAAGTTTCGCAGGTGGACACGGTCTCCTCGAGAGTAGCTTCTTACGTCGAGCAGAAGCAAATCAATGACCTGCCACTCAACGGGCGAAACTTCACGGACCTGGTCGCGCTGGCCCCCGGGGTCGCGAGCGGTGGAGGAGTGGGAACGCTCGGAACCGGCGGCGCCCCGAACCTCTTGTACGGAACCGAGAACAACTTCAGCGTTTCCGGCGCGCGGGCGGAAGGGCAGGCTTATCTTCTGGACGGGACGGACATTCAGGGCTTCTGGAATCACGGTTCCGGATCGGGCGTCATGGGAACCACGCTGGGCATCGAAGCCATCGCCGAGTTCTCGCTGCTGACGAACACCTACAGCGCGCAGTTCGGCGGCAACGGGGCGGTGGTGAACGCGGTCAGCAGATCTGGAACCAACGACTTCCATGGCTCGGCATACGAATTTCTTCGCAATAGCGCTTTGGACGCCGCCAACTTTTTTGAGAACGCGAATAATTCGGTCAAGGCTCCCTTTCGTCAGAATCAGTTCGGCGGCAGCTTCGGCGGCCCGATCAAGAAGGACAAACTGTTTTTCTTTGTCAACGACGAGGAGCTCCGCAGGTCCCTGGGACAGACCGTGATCGCGCTAGTCCCGGACGCCGCCGCACACCAGGGAATCGTCAACGGCGTCAACGTTGGAATCAATCCCAAGATCGCCCCGATTTTGAACCTCTACCCGCTTCCCACGAAGAATCTGGGCAATGGCGTAGGCTCCATTCCGGAACAGGACACGCAGACCGGCAGCGAAAATTATCTTCTGGCGCGTGTCGATTACACGTTGTCGAACAAGGATTCGTTGTTTGTCCGCTACGTGCGAGACGCGGGCAACATCACCTACCCGTTTCTTGGCTCGCCCTTGCCCCCCCGGTGGCCCGAAGTAGGGCAGACGGGCAACCACTTCGCGACCATCGAGTATCGCCGGGTTATTTCCCCCACGCTGCTGAACGTACTGCGCTTCAGCTTCACCCGGACGCGCGAAACGGATGTGCAAGCCCGGCCGGATCAGACTCCCGCGCTGAACTTCTTCCCCGAACGCGGCCAGAATGGCGGGGTGAACATCACCGGCGTGTCTTCGATCGGCACCAGCATCTTCGCCCCGCTTCTGGAAGTGCAAAACAAGTTTCCGCTGTCGGATGACGTGATCTGGACGCGCGGGGCGCACAATGTCCGGTTCGGCGCATTGTTCAGCCGCGTCCAGAGCAATTTTCAGCAGCAAGGGTGGTGGGGCGGCTTCTACACCTTTCCCGGGATCGCCGCCTTCTTGCAAGCCAGCCCGGTTCTGTTCATCGGGCCGCAGCCCGGGCAAACGGATTCCTATCGTGACTTCCGCGAAATCGAAGTGGACGGGTATATCCAGGACGAATGGAAGGCGCTTCCCAGGCTGACGGTGAGCGCCGGACTCCGCTACGAATTCGTGACCAACCCCACCACCAACGTGCACCCGCTCAACACGGTAATTCATCCTCCGTTTGGAACGTTCGAGCGCGTGCCCAACGTTTTCGGAGCCAACCCTTCGCTCAAGAATTTCGATCCACGGATTGGAATTGCCTGGGATCCGTTCGGCGATCATAAGACGGCGATCCGCGCGGGATTCGGAATCTTTTACAACCCGATTCGCGCGCGCACCTACGCTTCCGGCTATTACTTCAACCCGCCGTATGCCCTTTCCTTCGTTCCTCTGCCCCAGTTCCCCAACCCTTTCCCCGGCGCTCTGCCGCCTCCGGCGCAACTTGTCGGCGTGGATTATTTCCCCGGCGCCACGCCGCATATGTATCAGTGGAATTTCAATATTCAGCGCCAGCTTTTCGAGTCCACCACGTTGACAGTCGGCTACGTCGGTTCACGCGGCCTTCATCTGTATGCCGCCCGCGACGTGAATCCCGTGTTGCCGACCCTGGTCAACGGCGTGCAAGTTTTCGGCGTCCCGCGAGGACCGAACGCGGTGGGGATCGTCAGCAACCCGCGCCTCAATCCGAAAGCCGCTGCGTTAAGCAGCGAGGCCCCTGTAGCAGACTCCAGCTACCACTCGTTACAGGTGGGGCTGAACCGGCGCTTCTCCCACGGCCTGCAAAGCCAGCTTTCCTACACCTGGTCGAAGTGCATGGACAACGCCTCCGGAACGTACGGCCTCGAGGGAGGTATCCCCTGGTCCAATCCGCTGAACGGTTCCTTTGATCGCGGACGCTGCCTCTTTGACCGGCCGCACGTTTTCAGACTCAGCGGAGTTTATGCCTTCCCGTTCCAGCGGAACATTCTGGTAAAAGGGTGGCAGATGAGCGGCGGGCTCCAGGTGCAGAGCGGCGGACCCTGGAACGTGATCGTGGGGTTTGACCAGAGCGGAGGCGTCGTCGCAGGCAGCGAGCGGCCCAACATCGTGCTTCCCGGAGATCAGATTATCACTGGAGACTTATACCACTACGCCAACCCGGCAGGGTTCTCGCTGCCGGCGCCAGGCACGCTCGGGAACCTGCAAAGAGACTTTCTGGCGGGTCCCGGCATCGTCAACCTGGATTACGCGGTAATGAAGGAAACGCAAATTAAGGAACAGCTTCGGCTTCAGTTCCGGGCCGAGTTCTTTAATATCCTCAACCACGCGAATTTCGCCCTGCCGAATCCGAACGCGTTCGTGCAGACAGTCAACGGCGGCGGCGCCCCGAACCCGACATTCGGCACGATCACGGCAACCAGCACGACATCGCGCCAGATTCAGTTTGCCCTGAAGCTCTTGTTCTAAGCACAACCGGACTCCGCGAGTTCGGCGAGTCCAGCATCAGGGCATCACCCCGCGTGAGAGCTTCCCTGTGACCCCGCTCTGTTGTATGATCGGACGATTGGAAAGTAAACGGCGGATCCGGACTGTGATCTCCTGGCTGAAAATAAACATGAACATACGCAATGTCAAGCAATCCTCGGCATCTTCCTCCGCGCGGCGGTCATTTTTGACGCGCTTCCATGCCGGAGCAGCCTCGGTTGCCGCTCTGGCGCTTGGCGGCCGGGCCCTGGCGCAAACCAAGGCCGCGCCGTCCCGATTCGAACCCGCGCGGCACGATCAAGACGATTGGATGGATCAGTTGCCCGGCAAGCATCGCGTGGTGTTCGACACCATCAGCGCAGCGGGGTTCGGCGACGCGCTTCTGTTCGCCAATAATTTCATGGCCGCGAATCGCAGCGACTACGGCTTGCAGAACAGCGACCTGGCGATCATCATCATCGCCCGGCACATTGCGACCGCATTCGGCTACAACGACGCTATGTGGGCCAAGTACGGAGCGCAAATGGCTCCGATGTCCGGACTCGACACAGTCCCGAAGGCGAATCCGCGCAATGCCGGCGGTTTTGGCGTGGAAGCGCTCGCGAAGGCGGGCGTGCGTTTTGCCGTGTGTGCGATGGCCACGCGGCGCGTCGCAGGCAGCATCGCCCAGGCGACCGGCGGCAACGCGGATGCCATCAACGCCGAGCTCATCGCGAACCTGGTGGCCAACGGGCGTATGGTTCCCGCCGGAATCGTGGCCGTCAACCGCGCCCAGGAGCGCGGATATTCACTCGTCACCGGTTGAGAAAATTCTCGCCGGACAGCGCCACAATTGATAATTGGATCCTATCGTTCTAGAAGAACAAACGATTGCACATACCCAGGGATTCGGCTAGCTTCAAAAAGTGGTAATGTTGACAGTGGATTAGGGATGCTCTATGCCGATTTTCGAGTATGAGTGCCTGGCCTGCAATCAGCAGTTCGAGCATCTCCAGCGCGCAGCCGGCCCCCAGGCAGTGTGCCCCTCGTGCGGAACCGCCAACGTCCAGCTTCTTGTATCGCTTTGCGCTGTGAGTTCCGAAGCCAGCCGCGCGGCGAACCTGAGCGCGGCCCACCGGCGCGCGGCTGCCAGGCGCCACGAGAAACAGCATAGCGAGCATGCGCAGCATCACGATCATTTCGGCGACGCCGGCAAACGGATGGAGTGACCTGGCATGAGCGCTTCTTTCCACGGGCCGAAGCTCAGGCTTTTGTTAGGAAGCATGACGGCCGGGGCGGCGCTGCTCGCGTTCCAGCAGGCGGCTCCCAGCCAGCAAACGGCCAGCCAGCAAATCGGCGCCGCGGCAAAGGGCGGGAATCCTGCTTCAGGCGCCACGCCCCAGTCGGCGCGCGCGATGCTCAATCAATACTGCGTCGGGTGTCATAACGATAAAACCCGCGTGGCCAACTTCTCTCTGGAGAAGGCTGACCTCGCCGCCGCGGGCGATCATCCGGAGATCTGGGAACAGGTGATCCGCAAATTGCGCGCCGGCATGATGCCTCCCCCAGGCATGCCGCGGCCGCCGCTGGCCGCCTATGAAGGACTGCGCGACTGGCTGGAATCCGAGATTGACAAGAAAGCCGCCGCTCATCCCAATCCCGGCTCGATCGTTCTGCACCGGCTGAACCGCACCGAGTATAAGAATGCGATCCGCGACCTGCTGGATCTCGATGTCGATGTCGCCACGCTGCTGCCGGCCGACGATTCGGCGCGCGGGTTCGATAACATCGCCGGATCCTTGACCATCTCGCCCACCTTGCTCGAAGCCTACACCTCCGCCGCCGCCCGCGTCGCGCGCATGGCCGTGGGTTTCTGGAAGTCTCCGACGGAGGCTGCCTACATTTCTCCGGCCGATACTTCGCAGACCGAACACCTGGAGGGCTTGCCCTTGGGAACGCGGGGTGGAATGGCCGTCCGGCACGTCTTCCCCGCCGACGGCGATTACAAGTTCTCGGTCGCGAACTTCGGCCTGGGCAAGTTCATTCCCAAGGAGAAGCTCGCCTTCTTCATCGACAACGAACTCGTGGAGATGAGGGACTACCAGGGCGTGGGACTGGTCGCGGCGAACTCGGCCGACAATGACGGCACCATCGACGTAACCATCCCTATCAGGGCTGGATCGCATCTGGTCGGGGTTACGTTCCTGGCAGAGAATTATCGCCCCAGCCTGGACCTGATCCGGCAATACGACCGCAAATCGCTCGAAGACAATCCGATCCCGCAGCTTGAATATCACCCGGCAATCGGATCGCTCCGCATCCGCGGCCCGTTCACTCCCACGCGTCCGGAGGACTCCCGCAGTCTCCGCAAGGTTTACGTCTGCCAGCCAGCCAGCGCCGCGCAGGAAGAGCCTTGCGCCAGGCAGATCCTGACTACGCTGATTCGCCGTGCCTTTCGGCGTCCGGTGAACGGCCAGGACATGGAATGGGTGTTCGAATTCTACCGGCAAGGTCGGCGCGGAGCAACGTTCCAGGACGGCATCGAGCTCGCCGTGCGGCGCATTCTGACCAGTCCGCAGTTCCTGGTCCGGGCCGAGCGCGAGCCGGAGAGCGTCCGTCCCGGACAAACCTACCGGATCACCGATCTCGAACTGGCCTCGCGATTGTCGTTTCTGCTGTGGAGCAGCATCCCGGATGACCACCTGATCGAAGTAGCAGCGCAAGACAAACTCCACCAGCCGGCTGTGCTCGAGCGTGAGGTCCGCCGCATGCTGGCCGATCCGAAAGCGGACGCGCTGGTCGAGAACTTCGGCGACCAGTTGCTGTATCTGCGAAATCTTCCGTCGACGTCGCCCGACGGCGTTTTTTATCCGAACTGGGATGACGAGTTGCGCAAAAGTTTCCGGCGCGAGACCGAATTACTGTTCCAGAGCGTCATTCAAGAGAATCGCAGTGTGTTGGATCTGCTGACTGCGGACTATACGTTCCTGAACGAGCGCCTCGCCAAGCACTACGGCATCCCGAACATCTATGGTTCGCATTTCCGCCGTGTGACGCTGGGACCGGATCTGGAGTACCGGCGAGGGCTCCTGGGGCAAGGCAGCGTGCTCGCCCTGACGTGGCAGCAGAATTTCCGTACTTCCCCGGTGAAGCGGGGCGTCTGGGTGCTCGAAAACATCCTGGGCACTCCTCCGCCCGAGCCTCCACCGAACGTGCCGCCGCTCGAGGACAGCAAGACCGAAAACAAGGTCATGACCTTGCGCGAGCAGATGACGCTGCACCGCAAGAACGAGCCCTGCGCGAGCTGTCACAAGCTGATGGATCCCATCGGGTTCGCGCTGGAGAACTTCGACGCAGACGGCTCCTGGAGGACGAAACAAGGCGGAGAGGGCGGCGTGCCGATCGATGCATCGGCGACCATTTGGGACGGCACGAAAGTAAACGGCCCAAGCGAGCTGCGGCAGGCTCTGCTAAAGTACTCGCCGCAGTTCGTCCGAACCATTACCGAGAGGCTGATGACGTTCGCCTTGGGGCGCGGCGTCGAGTACGAAGACATGCCGGTGATCCGCTCCATCGTGCGGGACGCGGATAAAGATAACGACCGGTTTCTGGCGATTCTCATGGGAATCGTCAAGAGCGGCCCGTTTCAGATGAGAGTGAAGCAGGCGGCAGAAAATTGAGACGGAGAATTGAGAGAAGATGGCTGGCAGCCCAGCATCGCCACGGCTCTGTAGGCGATCTGAGCCGCGCGCGTAAGCAAGCGGGGATTTGAGGCGGTTAGGAGGAGGCGATATGTTTCTCACCAAGAAGTTCATTCCGCGCCGGACCTTTTTACGCGGCACGGGAGTGATGATCGGTCTACCTCTGCTGGACAGCATGGTGCCCGCCCAAACGGCGCTCCACAAGACCGCGGCCGCGCCCGTGCCTCGATTCCTCGGAATCTGGCATCCGCACGGCGCGGCTCCCGGCTACTGGAGCCCGTTGCAGGAAGGCAAGGACTTCGACTTTTCCTTCATTACTAAACCTCTGGAGCCGTTCCGCAACCGCGTCACGTTGATTAGCGGTTTGGACATGCCGGAGGCCGCGGCGACTACGGAGGAGCCGGGCGGCGACCACGCCCGCGGAGCTGTCTTCCTGTGTTCGTCCCGGCCTCGAAGGAATGCGGTCAGTCCGTATTGCGGGGTCAGCTTCGACCAGTTGATCGCAAAGAAGTACGGAGAGAGTACGATTCTTTCCTCGATTCAACTGGGCGTGGAGCAGGACGGAAACTTCGGCAACTGTAACTGGGGCTATAGCTGCGCCTACACGAACTGTATGTCCTGGACTTCGCCGGTCGCGCCGCTGCCGACCGAAGTGAATCCGCGCGTGGCTTTCGAGCGCCTTTTCGGCGACGGGACCAACCCCGAGGAACGCCGCCGCGGACGAAAGGAAAGCGCCAGCATCCTCGATTCGGTTACGCAGGAGATCGCCTTCTTCAAGAGACCGCTGGGCGAAGCCGACAAACAGCGCCTGGATTCCTACCTGGAAAACATCCGTGAAATCGAACGGCGCATCCGCATCGCCATGGAATCGACGGTGAAGGAGCCGAACGAGGAGATTCCCTTCGGGTTGCCGGAAAACAAAACCGCTCACTACCGTCTGATGTACGACCTGCTGGCGCTCGCGTTTGAAGGCGACCTGACGCGCTCGGCCACCTACATGCTCGGCAAGGATCTCTCGGGCTCGAATTTCCCGGACTCCGGGTTCAACGGCGCCTGGCATGGATCTTCGCACCATGGCGATAAACCCGAGAACGTCGCCAACTACGCCAAGATGAACCGGTATCATGTGCAGAACCTCGCGTACTTCGCCGAGAAGCTGCACAAGACCCCGGACGGCGACGGCACGCTGCTGGATCACATCCTCATTTACAAGGGCAGCAACATGGGAAATTCGCACCGGCACGCCCACGTGAAGGTTCCGGTGATCCTGCTGGGCGGCCTGGACGGAAAATTCCAAGGCAACCGCCACATCGTGTTCCCCGACAACACGGAGCGGACCTCCAACATGTTGCTTGCGCTGCTGCACAAATACGGCATCGAAGAGATTCCGAAGTACGACGTGGCTGGGCGCCAGATCGGGACCCAGAAATCCTTCGGTTCCAGCACAAAGCCGCTTTCGCTGTAACGGTATGCGCTACTGGGTCGCTTTCGGAATTCTAGGGGCGCTGCCTCTGGCCGCGCAAATCGGCGGCCGGGCCACGCGGCCGAAAATCGAGCGGCCGGACGGACCGGTCTGGCAGGTAATTCGCAAGAACTGCACGGCCTGCCACGGCATCGACGACTACGCATTCTACGCGATGGACAAAGCTGGCTGGTCCAAACTCATCGCGGAAAAACACAAGGCAGGCGATGCCGACCTGTCCGAAGGCGACCGCAACCTGCTGCTCGATTGGCTGGCGCAGAGATTCGGCCCCAATACCAAGCCCTTCCCAAGAACCTACATTCCACCGGAGATCACGACTTTTTTCTCGGATCCGGAGGCGTTCCGTCTGATGAACCGCGCCTGCACCCGATGTCACGCCATCGACAAGGTGCAAGGCGCCCGCAAGGCGACCGACGAGTGGCGGGTTACGCTCGTCGATATGCGCGAGCGCGGCGCGCAATTGTCGGACGAAGAACTGGAGCGGCTGGTGGAATGGCTCGCGCGGGTGTGGGGAACCAACCAGGATAAGTGACCATGCGACTCAAATTGTTCATCGCCGTTGCGCTTCTGCTTGCTGGCGGCGCCGCCGCTTCGGCCAAGAGCGAAGTCGCGGATGCGGCGCAGCACGGGGACAAAGCGGCGGTGCGCACCCTATTGCAGGCGAAGGCCGACGTGAACACCCCCCAGGCCGACGGAACCACGGGGCTGCACTGGGCGGCCCAGGCGGACGATCTGGAACTTGCGGATCTTCTGATTCGCGCCGGCGCCAAGGTCTCCGCCGCGAACGTCGCGGGCGCCACGCCCATGCTGTTGGCATCCACGAATGGAAGCGCGGCCATGCTCCAGCGCCTGCTCGCCGCGGGCGCCGATGCCAATGCCCCGCTGACCAGGTCCGGCGATACAGCGCTGATGATGGCCTCGCGCACGGGCAAGGCGGATGCAGTCCGGGTGTTGCTGGATGCCGGGGCGAAAATAAACGCGCAGGAGACCTGGGGAGGAACCACCGCGCTCATGTGGGCGGTTTCGGAAAAGCATCCCGACGTGGTGAAGTTGCTGATCGAGCGCGGAGCGGACGTGAACGCGAGATCGTACTACGTCCCGTCGGCATCCGGACGCGGGTTCGAGGGAACCGCTCCCGTCCCCAACAAAACCAGTCAGGGTTTTGAAGAATTCGCCAGCGGCTGGTTGACTCCCTTGATGTTCGCCGCCCGCGAGAACGGCCTCGAATCGGCGCGGCTGCTGGTCAAGGCTGGGGCCGACATCAATGCGCAAGCCGGCGATGGGAAGGATGCCCTGTCGCTCGCATTATTCGACGGAAGCTACGATGTCGCCGAATTCCTGCTCGACAGCCACGCCAACGTGAACCAGCAGGACGCGCAGCGGTTCACGCCCCTGTTCTGGGCGGTGGACCGGCGCAATATGGAAACCGCGCCGAACTTCCCATGGATGGAAACGCGGGATCCGCTTCCGTTGATCCAGAAACTGCTGGACGCGGGCGCCAATCCGAACACACTGATCAACTCCACGCCCCGCGCGCGCATGCGGGAGGGATCGCCCCGGCTGGTGTACGCGACCGCGCTGATGCGGGCGGCCCTGGCCGGAGACGTGGAGCTTGCGCGGCTGCTGCTGGCCCATGGAGCGGATCCGCACATCATCTCCAAGGATCGCGAAACGACTCTGATGGCTGCCTGCGGCACCGGGTTTATCAACGGGTATCACCGGCAGCGAAGCCCCGCTGAGCGTTTGGAACTCGTGAAGCTGCTGGTTGATTTAGGGGAAGACGTCAACGCGGCTGACAACTACGGAATCACGCCGCTCATGGTGGCCGCCAATCTTGGAGATATCGAGATCGTCAAATACCTGATCTCGAAGGGCGCCGACCTGGGCGCTCATGATTTGGGCAAGAAAAACGACGGAGCCTTCGGATCGAGCGTGGAGCCGCTCATGCCCATCGACTACGCTATCGGCGTCGGCACGTTCGTTCCGAACAACGCGGTGATCATGCACACTGACGTGATGAATCTGATGGCCGAGGAGATGAAGAAGCGCGGCATCAAACATACGACTTCGGAATGCACGCTCCGCGGCTTCACCTGCGCCCTGGCCAACGTCGATCCGAAGACCGCGACGCCGGCCGAGATCGCGAAGATCCGGCAGATCCAGACCGGTTACCAGGTGGATGGGATCACCGGCGGTCTGGCCGTCGGCGACGCAACCAAGAAGTAAAGGGGGGCCGGTTTTCAACGTTTGCAACGTGGCCGCACGCCTGCCTCGCCATCTGCCTACTCCATGCAGGAAGGCGAATTCCGTGGCTGGGTTATCTCAGGTAAAGCGGAACCGGTCCTGCGGATCTGGCGGAGGAGCGGGTCGAGGAACCGCCCGACAAATACGCGAGTTGGCCTCGGAGCTATCGAGAGCGAAGCACCGCGTCCACCTGCTGCAAGTTGCCCGCCCGTATAGAAACCGCCGCCACATCTCGAATTCCCCGCATCACTGGATCGCCGGTTTTTCCGCCGCGATTCTCAAACAAGATCCTTATGGGGATCGGATCCCGGCTCGTTTCCGTGAAAGAAATACAGTGAAATTGAGTACACCTTATCCTTGTAGGCCTGATACAGCGCGTAAAGCGCCGCCCGGTCGCCCTGGTGGCAACAGTCGATAATATCGGCGCTGACCTTGCGGCCGGTATCAGTCACTTGCCGACTCTCAGATGCTGTTGCCGCGCGGCCTCTTCAGTTTTCGTGCGGGAGACCCTCCGCACCACGCGCGGACCGGAGGAAAACAGTGCTTTCATGCGTTTGTCCGCTGATGTCCGTTGTCTAAGCCGCCGCTCTGCCCTACTCTAGCCGAGTTGGAGGTTACGATGGACGAGATGCAACAAACCCAGAACAACGGCCCGGAACGGCTAGAGTCTTGGAAGGAGATCGGCGCCTATTTGCAAAGAGACGCGCGGACCGCCCGGCGATGGGAACGCGAGGAGGGCCTGCCCGTGCATCGCCACCCGCATAAGAGCCGCAGCACGGTCTACGCCTATCCGGACGAGATCGATGCCTGGCGCGCGTCCAGGAGAGTGGCAGCCGAACCGGCACGATCTCTTTGGAGAGTGCCCGCCTTCGCCTTGACCATGCTGCTGTGCCTGGTCATGGTCGGCAATGGGATCCGGCCGGCTGCCGCCGCCGGACCGGGGAAGCAAAGCACCCGGCAGGTTTGGACGGGACCTGAAGTGGACTATTCCGGCGGCGTGTCAGCCGACGGCCGTTATTTTTCGCTCACCGATTGGTCTACAGGCGACTTGGCCATTCGCGATCTTCGGACTGGAAAGACCCGGAGGCTTACGGATACGGGCGGCTGGGAGAAGTCGGGCGACTATGCGTATAGCTCCGTGATTTCCCCAGATGGCACTCAAATCGCGTACGCGTGGTGGATGCACGATGAGTCGCACATGGACCTCCGTGTGTTGTCCCTGAAGGGAGCCAAGGAACCCCGCAGGCTCAATCGCGCCATCACCGAAGAAATGTATCCGATCGGCTGGATTCCGGACTCCCAGCAATTGTTAGTCCGGAGGAACCTGCTGCCGGACCTCAACGCCCAACTTGGCGCCGTTTCCCTTGCGGACGGATCGTACCGGGCGCTGAAGACCACCGGTCGCTTCATCCGTCCCACGCTATCGAGCGACGGTCGCTGGGTCGCCTACGGCCTGTTCCCCGACCCGGAGCGCCACGTTGAAGCGGGCGTTTACGCGCTCAACACACAGACGATGCAGGAAACTCTGGTGGTCCCCCGCGACAATCGCCCCCTGACCTGGTCGCCCGATGGTTCGCGCCTGTATTTCCTGAGCGATCGCGCGGGGAGCTTCTCCATGTGGGGCGCCGGATTTGTGTCGGGGAGAGCCAGTGGTTCCCCAGAGATGGTGCGGAGGGATACCGGCCTGATCGACTCGATGGGCATGGCGCGCACCGGCACGTTTTACTATATCGTTCGCGGAGCGGACCGCTTCAACATTTACACCGCGGAAATCGCAGCGAGCGGCGCGATCGGCAAGCCCGCGCTGGCCGCCGACCGCCTCATTAACAACAATGCCGGCGCCAGCGTTTCTCCGGACGGGAAATTGCTGGCTTATTACATGGTCCGCATGGGGCAGGATCAGAAGATCGTCGTGCGATCGCTCGAAACCGCAAAGGAGCGCGAATTCAATCAACCTCTCGAAGAGGGTGGTGGCCAGCGCCTGGACACCGCCGCTCTCTCCGGCCCCATGTGGTTCCCCGATAGCGGCTCTTTCCTGATCGCAGCCAAGGAATACCGGAAGCCCGGCACCAACTTCGTTCGTTTGGAGCTGGCGAGCGGGAAAAGAGACCTGATCCTGAGCATCGCCAAACCAGCCCTGGGCTTCAAGCTGTCCCCTGACGGCAAGGCGCTCTATTACACCGAGGCCACGGGACACGGTACCAGTCGTCATCTGATGCGCTACGAACTAGAGACCCGGCGCGGAACTGAGCTAAGCGCCGCGAAGGGGCTCCAGCCGGAGGTTGCCATTTCTCCGGATGGAAAGCAGCTCGCATACGCTGTCGAAGTGGAACCCTCCACAGTGAGGTACCTTGCCGTGATGCCGGCAACGGGCGGACCCCAGAAAGAGATTATCCGCGGCACGCATTTCGTTACCTTCAATGCGCTGGAGTGGACGCGGGACGGCAAGTTCCTCCTTTTCGGGAAAGGCGCGGAGAATCCCAACGGTCCCGGATCGCTGTGGCGGGTCGCGGTCACGGGTGGGATGGCGGAGCCGACCGGCCTGTCTCAGCCCGGTATTATCCGTGGGCCCCAGACACATCCGGATGGAAAGCGGCTCTTTTATACGGTCACGGAGCCGAATGCGAACGAGCTTTGGGCTCTGGAAAACTTCATTCCAGCGAAAGGAGCAAAGCCGTGAGATGTTTGTTCGCAGTCTTCCTTGCTTTCTCGCTGGCGGCGCAGTGGATTCACTATCCAACCGCTGGCGTTCCTCGCACCGAGGACGGCAAGCCGAATCTCTCGGGGCCCGCGCCGAAAACGCCCGACGGGAAGCCGGACTTCTCGGGGTTGTGGACGGACGGATTGTTGCCGCGGTTCGGAGTGAAGTAGGACAATTACTGCGGCTTCGCCGCCGTCCAATATCCCGGACGCGCCGTCACCTTCAGGCCCGGCTTGAGCACCCGGACCTCGATTTCGTGGTAGCCAGCCTCTTCCGGATTGTTCGGCAAGTAGGTCAGCAAGTAGCTGCTGTGGATGTCTTCGCCGATATCGGCGATGGCTTCCTCCAAGCCTCGCTGGGTCTTATAGGAGTACTCGCGGCCGCCGGTGTACTGCGTGTAGACTTCCTGCGGGTTGGGAATGAAGATCGCCTTCACCGCGGTGAAGATCTCTTTGATGATCGGCGAGTAGTCTCCCATGTTCTGTTGCGCATCCGTGGTCTGCGTGCCGATGATGCCCGCCGGCAGGTGCCGCGCCTCGGGAGGAATCCCGGTCGGCCTGGGCGCCTGGGGATGCGTCGTGATTGAGGTGAGGAAATGCGAAACCTCGACCGCGTAGACGGTAATATCGCGGAACTCGGCTTCCGTCAGCACGTCGCGCACCGTGTTCTGGCTGCCGTTGTCGCGCGTTTCGCCGATCAGCATCATGATCCGCCGGTGTGTTTTGTCCCGCCGCCGGAGCATGAAAGCCGCCTGCATCGCGGCGTCGTTCAGGTGATTGGGGACGCTCCCGCTCTTGATCTTTTGGAACGCCGCGGAAATCTTGTCCGGATCGGAGGTGAAGTCCGTCATCGTCTGGACGCGATGATCATAGGCCAGCACCGCGAGTTCGCCGTTCTCGCCCAGCACCAGCCCGCTGAACAGGCTTCCGATCTTGCGGATCTGCGGCAACAGCTTCTCCATATTCGCGCTGGCCTGAACCACGACTACCATGGAGATCGGATGGGTGGTGGCGTCTTCTGTGATTTTTTGCAGCTTGCCATTGTCGTACAGTTCGAAATCAAGCGCCGTCAGCCCGCTCACGACGTTGCCCTTGGCGTCATGCACTGTCACCGGCACCATCACGAATACGTTTTCCTGCCGGAAAATCAGGTCCCCCTGATCTTGTGCCGGCGGGGACGCCGGTGGAGCCGAGGAGGGCGCAGGCAACGTTCCCGGCTGCGCCGGCGGTTGCGGCGCCGCGGTAGCCTGTCCAAGTGTCCCAGGCAGAGTAGGAGGCAGGTTGGGAGAAAGCGTTCCGGGTTGCCTGGGCGTTTGGGCGAATCCGCTTTGGACAAAAAATGCCGCGACAACAAATGCGATCAGGTTCCGCACCTTCATGACGGTTTCGATGCCTCCCCGCTCTTGTGTTCTGTACGGCCTTGTAACAACTCGATCGCGTGCGGAATCAAATCCGCCACTGCTACTAACGAATCTACCGCACCCCGGGGCGATCCCGGCAAATTGAGGATCAACGCCCGTCCGCGGGCCGCCGCGCCGCCCCTGGAAAGTGAGGCAAACCGCGCAGTTTTGCGGCCTTCCGCGCGCATAATCTCACCGAAGCCCGGGATTTCACGATGCGCGATGGCCTTGGTGGCCTCCGGCGTAACGTCCCGCGGCCCCAAACCAGTGCCCCCCGTGGTAATCACCAAGTCAGCATGTCCTTCATCGATCAGGCGCGTCATGGCCGCGGCGATTTCTCCCATTTCGTCCCTATGCACTTCCCTGGCCACTACCGGCCAACCCAGGGCCTGTGCCTTTTCTGCCACAGCGGGACCGGAACGGTCCTCGCGCGTACCCGCCACGGCCGAATCGCTTATCGTCAGGACAGCCACCCGGATCACCTGCTGAAATCCCCCGATTTGCCTCCGGTCTTTTCGACCAGGTACAAGTCCCGGATTTCGATCGCCTTATCCAGAGCTTTGGTCATGTCGTAGACCGTCAAGGCGGCCACCGCCGCGGCAGTCAGCGCCTCCATTTCCACGCCCGTGGGACCGGTCGTCGTCACTTTGGATATGATCCGAACCCCTTTCGGTTCCAAATCGGCGCTCACGTCCACGTGCGAGAGCAGCAGGGGGTGGCACATGGGGATCAAATCCGAGGTCCGCTTGGCGGCGGCAATCCCGGCAATGCGCGCCACTTCGAGAGGATCGCCCTTCGGATTTTTGGGGAATTTTTTGAGCACAGCGGGCCGGATCTTCACGAAAGCCTGAGCGGTCGCCGTGCGCCGGGTAGCGGCCTTGGCGGAGACGTCCACCATGCTCGCGCGACCTTTTTCATCGTAATGAGAGAGTTTTTTCATTTCAGAAGCACGCGAATCAGTTCCCCGGCCGCCCAGGAATCGCGGTCCGGCTCCGTGACCAAAAACGCGTTGGCTCGAGCCAGCGCGGCCACGTCGCCCGAGCCTTGCCACGGCTCCTGCGCAACCGTAGAGCCGTCAGCGGATAAGCGGGCCGGTAGAAACCGTGTCAATCCCGGCTTCTGGCGAACATCCTTCGACAACCGCGCTAGCAGAAGAGGAAGCGGAGCTTCCTTTGCGCCACTCAAAAGCTCCACCGCGGCGCGGGCGAAGACCTCGAAAGTAACCATCGTCGAGCCGGGGTTTCCGGGAAGACCGAAAAAGAATTTGCCGCGAACTTTTCCGAACACCAGGGGCTGTCCGGGCTGAATCAGCACACGATCGAAGAAAAACTCGGCGCCGAGATCGGCCAGCACGCGCTCGACGATATCGTACTTCCCGGCGGAAACGCCTCCGGAAAGCAGTAGCAGATCGGTCTCCAGGCCCTGCGCGACCAGCGCGCGCGTGGATTCATAATTGTCGCGCGCAATCGGCAGAACATGCGGCTCGCCTCCGGCCCGGGCCACCTGCACGGAAATCGACCCTGCGTTGGAATTGCGAATCTGAAAGGGCTCCGGCTTCTGGCCGGCTTCGACGATTTCGTCTCCGGTGGGCACAATCGCAACTCGCGGCCGCCGGTACACGGAAGCGCATTCCCGTCCGACCATAGCCAGCAGCGCGATTTCCGCGAATCCCAGACGGTCCCCAGGCCGCAGGACGACCTGGTTCCGGCGGGCTTCCGCGCCTTGCGGATTGAAGTTCTCCCCAGATTTGACGGCTCGCGCGACGCGCACTCGGTTGCCGTCGCGTTCGGTGTGCTCCACCATCACAACGGCATCGGCGCCTTCGGGCAGCGGCGCGCCCGTCATGATTTCGACGGCTTCTCCGGGGCCCACGAATCCGCGGTACACTTCGCCCGCGCGGACTTCGCCGAGGACTCGTAGCTCGCCCGGAACGTCCGCCGCGCGGACCGCGAATCCGTCGCGCGCCGAGCGGGGGAAGGGCGGATAATCCCGGTCGGCCACGATCTCTTCGGCAAGGACGCGTCCCGCCGCTTCCAGCGCCGGGACCCGCTCGGCGGCGGGAACGTTCCTGGCCGACCCGACCTCGCGCAAAACACACGCCCGTGCTTGTGGGAAGCTCAGTATCACGTGAACTCTTTATATTTTGTCAGGTTACAGCGACTCTCCGGATAGACGCTGCGCGCCCAGTCGCTTCATCCACTTCGACGATCACGGCGTGCAGTTCCGCGCCGTGCCGCGCGGCTTCCATCCGGACGGGCAGTTGCGTCAGGAATCGTTGCAGGATGATGTCCTTGTCCACGCCGATCACGGATTGGTAGGGCCCGGTCATCCCCACATCGGTCTGATACGCCGTGCCGTTCGGCAGAATCCGCGTGTCCGCGGTCGGGACGTGGGTATGCGTGCCGACCACGGCGGAAACGCGTCCGTCCAGATACCAGCCCATGGCCTGTTTCTCGCTGGTCAGCTCGGCGTGAAAGTCCACCAAACGGACGTTGACGCCGGCGGGCAGCCCGGCCAGCAGCGCGTCGGCCTTGCGGAACGGACAATCGGTTGAAGGCATGTAGGATCGCCCTTGCAGGTTCAAGACCGCGCATCGTACGCCGTTGCGCGCCTCCACAACGATAACGCCGGATCCTGGCAATTCGGCGGCGTAGTTGGCTGGACGGAGGAGGCGTTGCTGCCTGGGCAGATATTCGTAAATTTCGCGTTTGTCCCAGATGTGATTGCCGCTGGTAATGACGTCCGCGCCAAAACCGAAAATGTCGTCGGCGATCTGCGGCGTAATACCGAATCCTCCGGCCGCGTTCTCACCGTTGGCGATGGTCAAGTGGATATTTTCGGTGACCACGATTCCAGGCAGGTGTTTCGCCACGATGCCGCGGCCGACGGACCCGAAGATATCGCCGATAAATAAAAGATTCGTCACCGCGTCCGTTGTGCGCGATTAAAACAAGGGGAGCGCACCACCGCGCCGTTGCAACCCCCGTCATTTGACCCCGAACTTACAAAGGGGGGAACCCTCCGCGCTCCTTCAGGCTTCTCCATGGCAGCAGTCTACCGGAGCTTGCTCACCGGAGCGGAATCGAGTCAGGTTCCATGACATTGACTATCGGATCAATTTTTGGAGGCCGCTCACAAACGCGGCAGAAACGCTCCCTCGGACCAGGATATCAGGCCAACGCGATCGACCGCTGCGAGAAGCTCAGTTTGCTTGCAAAACCGGGCCATCCGCCTTCGGCTCGGATGGCTCATAGCGGCGGGCGAATCGTACGGCTTTTACGTGCAGCCAAGGCAGGATGACGAACCGCACTCCGGAATAAGCGGTGATCAGAAGAGCCACCCACAGCAAGGCCCAAATCAGGTTCACAAGATATCGCGCTTCGCGCATCACCGCGCCGAGGAACCAGGTGGGCGAGATGTGTTCCAGCACGCGCAGGACTCCCCAGCTTGCCGCGCAAAATGCGCTTGTCAGCAGCGAGTGAGCCGCGTGGAAGCGGACGGACCAGAACTCCGAGCGCCGCAGAAAGATGGGGAGCGCCATCAGAGGCCCGAGCAGATAGCAGGCGACTCGTAACTCCCGTTCCGTGAATCGCAGAACGCGCGGGATGGTCATTTCGAGGCTCCTCGATTCGGGGGCGACGAGATACGCGCAGGTCTAATGCCAGAAGTCCAGGTCCGGCCAAATGGCCTGTACAATCAATAACTTAGAGCCTTCAGGAAGACCGCCAGAACCGCACAACTTACCGGCGCAAGGACTCGATCGGAAAAATTGACAGAACAGTGCAATAATCCCTGGCATGGGTCTTTTGCTGCTGCTTGGCGCGCTGAGTCTACTCGCTGAGCTCGACGATACTCTGGGTCCGGCGCTCGATCACCCGGCGATCCACTACGATCGCGGGCCGTTCCAGGATCCGATTGCGGTTCTGAATCGCAAACTCGAGCAAGGCCAGGCGCAGCTCCAGTTCGAAACTCCTTCGGGCTACCTGCGGTCGGTGCTCCATGCGTTGAACGTCCCTGTGGAGTCGCAGATCGCGGTGTTTTCGAAAACCAGTCTCCAAGCTCCCCTGATCGAGCCACGGAATCCGCGGACCATTTTTTTCAATGACTCGGTGGTCGTGGCCTGGATGAAAGGGGGGTTCCTCGAGGCCGCCGCGCACGATCCGCAACAGGGCGTTCAGTTCTATACGCTCGAGCAGCGCAGCACGGCCCGGCCGCGCTTCCAGAAAGGCGGCGACTGCCTGCGCTGCCATGTGGGAGACGCAACGCTCGGGGTTGCGGGAATGGTTGTGCGCAGCACCTTCACGGCGTCGGACGGGTCGCCGATGCTGGTGTACGGAGGCAGCCTGGTGGATCACCGCACGCCGATCGAGAGTCGCTGGGGTGGCTGGTTCGTCACCGGAGCGCCTGCTACGGTTCGCCATCTGGGCAACGCGGCGATTGGTTCTCAGGGCGATCCGAAGGCTATGGACCCTCTTCAGGCCAGGATCGACACGAGCGCGTATCTATCACCTTACAGCGACGCCGCGGCGCTGCTGGTCTTCGATCATCAGATGCACATGGTGAACCTGATCACGCGGATCGGCTGGGACGCTCGCGCCGCAGTCTGGGAAACGCGTCCGGATGTGGACAAGCTGCTGGCTGGCGCGGCGCGCGAGGTCGTCGATTACATGCTGTTCGTCGACGAAGCCCCTCTTCCCGGCAAGCTGACCGGCGCCAACGGGTTCGCGGCTGCGTTCGCCGCCCGAGGCCCGAAAGACAGCAAAGGCCGCAGCCTGCGCGACCTGGATCTGCAACACAGGCTGCTGCGTTATCCGTGCAGTTACCTGATCTACAGCGATGCGTTCGATGCACTTCCAGCCGGTGCCAAGAGCGCCATCTACAGGCGGCTTTGGCAAGTGCTATCCGGCGCGGACAAGGACCAAAAGTACGCGCGCCTGTCTGCCGCTGACCGCCGGGCTGTGATGGAAATTCTGCGAGACACCAAGAAGGGCCTGCCAGAATATTTCCGGTAAGCACAACCTCAATATGACGCTATTTTGCCGCGACTTGGCGCGCGATTTTGTTCGTCCCAAAAGATGCCGCTGCTACACTGAAAATCATGAAGTTTGGCGGGTTTTACGAACATCAGCTTCCCCGTCCGTGGACGCAGGAATCTGAGCACACGCTGCTCAAGAATGCGCTCGATCAGGTGGAGCTGTCCGATCGCGTAGGGTTCGATTACATCTGGGCGACCGAGCATCATTTCCTGGAGGAATACGCGCATTCCTCGGCGCCCGAAGTGTTCCTGGCGGCGTGCAGCCAGCGGACCAAAAACGTGCGGATCGGACATGGCATCGTGCAGATGCCGCCCTACATCAATCATCCCGCGCGCGTGGCCGAGCGTATCGCGACACTCGATCTGGTCAGCGACGGCCGGGTCGAATACGGAATCGGCGCAGGAGCCTCGGAAGCGGAACTGGGCGGCTACAACGTCCCGCAGGCCGTCAAGAAGGACATGATGCTCGAAGGCGCGCGGGCGGTGGTGGAGATGCTCACCCAGGATCCGTTCCCCGGCATCGAGGGGAAGTACGTAAAGATGCCGGCGCGGAACGTGGTTCCCAAGCCGCTGCAAAAACCGCATCCGCCCATGTGGCTGGCGTGCTCCAACCGGACCTCGATTCTGCAAGCGGCCCGGCTTGGGCTGGGCGCGCTGACGTTTTCGTTTATCGATCCCGGCCAGGCGCGGCAATGGGTGCACGATTACTACGCCACGTTCGAAAGCGAATGCGTTCCGCTGGGATATTCTGTGAATCCGAATATCGCCATCGCATGTCCCTTTCTGTGCGACCGGAATGAAGAACGGTTGCAGCGGCTTGCGATGGAGAGCTACGGATTTTTTATCTACGCGCTCGGGCACTACAGCTTTTTCGGCGAGCATGAGCCGGGGAAGACCGATATCTGGGACGAGTTCAAGAATCATCCGAAGGAATTCGCGCTGCCGGAAGGGCGCACGCAGGATTGCGTCGGGACGCCCGAGCATCTCCGGCAGAGGCTGCGCGATTTCGAGGACGCCGGCATCGACCAGGTGATCTGCCTCTCGCAGGCCGCCAACATCCCGCACGACATGCTGTGCTCGTCAATCGAGCTGTTCAGCAAAGAGGTGATGCCCGAATTCAGAGATCGCGACCAGCGCTGCGCCCGCGCCAAAGCCGAGCGCCGCGAGCGGCTGAGCGAACTCTGCATGCCCCGGCGGCCAAAGACGGAAGCGTCGCGCACCAGGACAGTCATCCGCGCCGCGGGACATCACTGATCCCGGCTGGGTCCCTGGAAGCCCAACGTCCCCTTCGGAGGCGTACCGCCGGATCGGTTCGCCGCGCTTAACGAACCCGGCTATGTCAAGATCGCCCGGGCTCTGCGCGCGGACGCGAAGGGTCTTGAGAAGTCGGTATTTCACACGGAAACCAGGGCCGCCTGCACGGATGCGGCGGCTCGCGCCAAGCTCCGACGCTATTGGGTCTTCCTTTCGCCCGGAATTATTTTGACCCGAAAGCTGTCGCTCCGTCCTGTGAAGAGAGCCGCCGAGGAACGCGTTCGCACCACGACTCACGAGCAGGGGGAGTCAGTGCTTTAACGCAGCGGCAGCTTCTTCCTTCATCTTTTTTCCGTCCGATTCGGTGTACCAGCCGAGCTTGACCAGTTGGTCCACCGACTGGCCGAACTTGCTCAAGTAGTTCTTTTCACTCCCATAGAGCGACTCGAACCGAGCCTTATCGAACGGCACGGTGTGCCCGAATTCGCGGCAGGCCGCGGGAGTCGAGCCGGTGAAATAGGTCGCGGCGGGAACGTCCACCCACGGGCTCCGTACGCCGCCGACGCCATTGCCCGCCTCATCGAGTACGATCTTGCCGTCTTGCACCTCGATTGGATTCGCGTGCGGCGCAGGCTTGCCGTTGCGCGCCCAGGCGTCCAGGTGAACCAGCGTCGAATCGTAGACGTACTTCAGCCGCGTGTCGGCGCTGAACGTGAACGGCGCATCGCACTTCGCGTTCAGCGGAAATTCGGGGGTCCCCTGGACGGCGCCACCCGTAGCCGCCTGATCGGCGAACGTCGGGAATCCGCGATCGTATGCCCACCGGTCGATGTGAGACGCGCCGGCGACCTCATAACGGCGGAACCGGTTGCCCGGCTCATCGCTGTCGGGGCGGCGTTGCGCGATCGAATCGAGCACTTCTCCTTGCGCGACGACCTCGATGACAGGGACATCGACTTTCGCGACGATCCTGCGCGGATCGTTCGGCCCCGGCGCGGCGCCGCACTGATTCAGGCGGGCGGGAGCGCCGGGATTGCGCAGCAGATAGCCGTCATACACCGGCTTGCCGTTGGCAAGCCGGGCGTGCGCGTGGATCGCGTCCAGATACGTGACCACGTCCGGAAACTGGGTGGTCATATATAACGCTTCCGGGCGGAAGCCCAAAGCGCCACTCTTGAGAAGTACCCCGATCTGGCTCATCGCGTCCCATCGCAGACCCTCTTCAATGGCCGACGGCCCGCCTTTGGCGCCGGGGCACGCCGCGCCTGGGTCTGGATTGGCGAATGATACAGCCGCGTAACGCGTGGGATTGAATTTCTTCAGGCCTTCGGACGCCGCAGGCATCGTGATTCCGACCCAGGCGTCGCCATGCTCCATCATGTGCTCGCTCAGGTAGCCGTACATGAGGGCCCAATCGTAGCGGCGCACGGCGCCCAGAGGCTCGACGACCACGGCGCCGCTGAAGCGCGAGGCATTCGCGGGCCGCCGGACCAGAATGCGCGTGCCGTAGGGAGTGTTGGGCGTCTTCACGGTGAGCGAGCCGTCCTGCGCCCAATCATAGACATTGGCCGTGCCGGTTACGAGGAACTCCTGCTCAAGGTAGCCGTATTTGGAAAGATCGAACGGCACAAGGCTGTGCGCGGCCGCCAGGAACGGGTAGGAATCCGCAGTTACGGGAAGCGGTCCGGTGAATTTCGGCGCCGGCGTTCCCTGCCCCGCGGCGAAGGCGGCGGTCAGCACAGCGGCCAGAACAGGTTTCTTCATCGAATTTTCTCCTAGTCACCGCGGTTGGGTGACGACATCCACCAGCGCGGGCTCGCCGCGCCGGACGGTTTCGACGGCCCGCTTGAGCGCCGGGCCGAGATCTTTAGGATCGCTGATCGGCCCTTCGGCGTGCACTCCCAGGCCTTGCGCGATCTTCGAATAATCGATGATCGGATCCTCCAGAGTCGTGCCGATCACCGCGCGATCGATGCCGCGATTGTGCCGGTTCGCCATGCGCTGCACGTGCATCAGCTCCTGATGATAGCCGCGGTTGTTGTGCATCACGCTCAATAGCGGAATTTTGTGATGCGCCGCGGTCCACAGCACGCCGGGAGCGTACATCAGGTCGCCGTCATTCTGGATGCTGACGCTGAGGCGTCCGTATTTCCGGTTGGCGAGCGCCGCGCCCACGGAAGCCGGCGCGCCGTAGCCCACGCCCGCCCCGCCCGATCCGCCGATGTATTGGTAGTGCTTGTCGAAGCTCCATAGCCGCAAGGGCCAGCGGCTGACGAACGGGACATCGGAAACCAGCGACCAGTCGTCGCTCCTGATTTGTGCCCACAATTCGGCGGACAGGCGGGCGGTGCTGATCGGGCTCGCGTCCCAGGCGTAGGTTGCCTCGGTGCGCACGCGTTCCCGCGCAGCGCGGCTCGCTGCCGCCAGCCTGGCCCCGCGATCTTCCAGCGCGCGTTTTCGGTCCGCCGTCATCTGGCGCTTCACGGCTTCAATCAATGACGGCAGCGTGGCCTCGGCATCGGCCGCAATCGCCAGATCCACTTCCGGGTAGCGTTCGAAGTCCTGGTAATTGCTGCGCAGGAACAGATCGCCCGCGGTGATGCTGATCAGCTTCGCTCCGGGCTTCGTGATGGATTGCGAAGTCCGGTGGAGCTGATCGCGGTAGGAGTGCACGGTGCCCCAGAAGTCCGTGAGCTCCAGGCCGAGGAGGACATCGGCATTGCCGACCAGCGCCCGGCTGCGCTCAGTGTGATTCAGCGGGTGGCGCGTGGGGAAATTCATGCGCCCGCCCTGGTCGATCACGGGCACTTGCAGCGCTTCTGCGAGTTCCACCAGCAGCGTCATCCCCGCAGGCGTGCGGGCCGCGCGGTCGGCGACGATCACCGGATTCTCGGCCGCAACCAGCATCCGGGCCGCTTCGGCCACTGCGCCCGATTCGCCTTGGGGCGGCGCGGCCAGCGTCAGCTTGGGAATGCGCAACCGCGTGTCAGATGAAATCGCGTCCTCTTGCAGGTCGCCGTCGGCCACCAGCACAACAGGCGACATAGGCGGCGTCATCGCGATCTTGTAGGCGCGCACGGCCGATTCGGCGAAGTGCGTCAGCGATGCGGGCGCATCGTCCCATTTGACGAAATCGCGCACCAGCGAGGCTCCGTCTTGCACGCTATGCGCCCATTCGACGCCCGGACGGCGCGTTTCCGCTTTCGCCAGGTTTCCGAAGATCACGTAAACCGGTGCTCGGTCGCAGTAGGCGTTGTAGATCGCCATGGCCGCATGCTGCAAACCGACCGTTCTATGCGCGAAGACCGCCAGCGGCTTGCCTTCGATCTTGGAGTATCCGTGCGCCATGGCGACCGCGGATTCCTCATGGCAGCAGGTCAGAAACTCGGGATTGCGGTTGCCGCCGTAGTTGACCACGGACTCGTGCAGCGAGCGGAAACTGGAGCCCGGATTCGAGCAGACATACTCGATGCCCAGGGACTTGAGCACGTCCACCATAAAATCGGATCCGGGCCGTTCGTTGGTGAGGACTTCGACTCGGGCGGGAGTGCCTGTTTCGGCTTCCCGGGCAGCGGCTCCGGGGGCGGTGACACGGGGAGGTCCGGCGGGCTGCGGCTGCTGGGCTCGCGCGAGGCCGCCTCTGGCCGCGAGTCCTGCCGCGCCGGCGCCTGCGGTCTGAAGGAAGTTGCGCCGGTTCAGCGCGCGATTCGTTTGCCGGGGAGTTTTCCGCGCCATGACTCTATCCTGCTCAGAGATAGAGTATCAACCCGGCGGATCGTCCGGGAGCTACTTCGCCGGAAGGCCGAACTCGACTTTGCGATCCTTGTTGATCTGCTGGCTGAAATCGCGATCCACCAGGTCAAGCGATACCGTATTTTTGCTTCCCTGAACGGTGATGTAGTTCAGCGTCTGCCCCTCCACCCAGTACGCGATCGCCGGAAAGATGGTGTGATCCTTCATGGCGATCAGGAAGATCACCTGCTGATCCCTATTTGTTGCGGCGGCATTGTCCGTCTGAGGCTGCGTTTCCGGCGGAGCGCCGGGCGCGGGCAAAGGAACGTTCGAATAATCCCGGATCACGGGATTGGCGGTATCGGGTTTGAAGTACTGATTGATGATCACGACCGGAGGCTGGGTCATCTGCTCATATCCTGGGACCTGGTACGCCGCGGCCGCATCCGGACCGATGGGAGCAGGCGGAGCTTCGTAATCGTAATAGCTGCCGCCATAGAACACTGGATACGGGACGGCGTAGGCAACGCCATGGGAACGGTGCGGCACCGAGGGCACCGGAAGCGCCACCAGCGGATTTCCGGGAAGCCTCGGGTTGCGGGCAACCACCGGAGCCCCCGTGCCGGGGTAAATCATGCGACCGAATCCGGCCCCGCCCGTGGTACCCACCACAGCTCCGGGATTCGAAAGCCGTCCGAAACCGGTCGGAGGGAGCGCCGTTTGCGCCCAGACGCCGGATCCAACTAGGAAACCTACAGCGACGAGCCTCATTCGCGGCCTCCTAACCCGTAGTTTAGACGCTTTCAGCATGGCTGGCGTTTACAGCCAGTACAGCATGAGGTAAACCACCACGCCGGTGACGCTTACGTACAGCCATATCGGGAGCGTCCAGCGGGCGATGCGTTGGTGGGCATAGAATTTGCCAGTCTTCTCGGCCTTACGGGCGCGGCGCAGCGTGACGATCGCCAGCACCGGCACAGCCGCCGCCAGAACCGTGTGTGTGAACAGGATCGTGAGATAGACCGCTCGTAGGAACCCGGTTTTCTGAAAATACACGGCTCCCACTCGAGCGTGGTAGGCCAGATACGAGATCAGAAACAGCGCCGATACGCAGAACGCCGCGATCATGAAGCGTTTGTGCTCGTTGCGGCGTCCGGCGCGGATCAGCACGTACCCGCGCAGCAGCAGAACGGCAGCCGTGCCGTTGAGGACCGCGTTGAGCGCGGGCAGGTCTTTCATTCCGAGGGGGACGTCCATCAGGACGGCTGCTTCAGCAGGAACTTGGCGTCGGCGATCACATGCTCAATCGCGTCGGGTTCGGAAGTCAGATAGTATCCGCGAATGTGCGACTTCCGGTCCACGAGCACGAAGCGCGTGGAATGTTCCAGGCTTCCGTCCACCGGGCCCAGCTTGAAGACGTCTTTGCCGAGGTGGTTCAGGGTTTCGCGCGGGCCGGTCAGGAAATACCAAACACCGCGCTTCGCGCTGTAATAGGCAGCGTATTTGGAGAGTTTCTCGGGAGTATCGCGATCCGGGTCCACGGTGAACGAGACCAGCTTCACACCCTGATCGGCGAGCGCGTTCTGCACTTCATGCATCTGCGAGCTCATCCGCGGGCAGGGGCCGGGGCAGTTGGTGAACATAAAATCGGCCACCCAGACCTGTCCCTTCAGGACAGGCTCTGCGTCGAAGGCGGCGCCATTCTGATCTGTCAGTTGGAAATCGGAAACGAGACCGTAGGAAGGCAGGTCCGCCCGCGCGGCGCAACCGGCGAGCGCCAGAGCGAAAATACCGACGCTAGCTATCGAGCGCCAGGAGCCCATACAGCAAAGGGAGATAGAGCACGCTTGCAAGCAGCACGCGGCGCGCCTGAAGGCGTGTCTGGTTTGAATTCGCCTGGAACCCGGCATAGAGCACGAGCGTTCCCAGGATGGATGCGCCGAACAGATAGAGATTCCCCGCCATGTTCATGAATTTCGGCGCCAGACTCATTGGGACGAGGGCCATCGAGAACCACACGATGCGGCGGGCCGTCGAATCCACCGTGGGCTCGACTACGGGCAGCATGCGAATTCCGGCGCGCGCGTAGTCTTCGCGATACATCCATGCGATGGCGTAGAAGTGCGGGAATTGCCACAGGAACAGGATCGCGTAAAGAATCCCCGCCTCGTAGTTCAAGTGTCCGCTCGCCGCAGCGTAGCCAATCAGCGGGGGCATCGCACCGGGGATCGCGCCGATGGTGGTCGAAACCGGAGACCGGCGCTTCAGAGGGGTGTAAACGAATAAGTAGCTGGCCAGCGTGAACAAGGCCAGCAGCGCCGATAGAAGATTCACGCCGAGCCACAATTCGGCGAATCCGGCCACGGAGAGAACCGCGCCGAACGCGAGCGCGTTATCGGCGGTGACACGGCCGGAAGGAATCGGACGGGCCTTCGTCCGGTTCATGAGACCGTCGCCTTCGCGCTCGTACCATTGATTGAGGGCCGCCGTGCCTCCGGCGATCAACATGGTTCCCAATAGCGTGTGAAACAGCTCTATCCAGGTCCAGGGTTGGCCGAGATGGGTGCCGAACAGGAAACCGACACCCGTGCTCATCAGGATGAAGAGCGTGATCCGCGGCTTGGTCAGCTCCAGATACCGGCTCATAAAGGCACCGCCGCTGGGTTGGATTCCTCCCGTTCAGGGGATGTTACCCGCACATTCCGGCGGATCTGGATGCCAAGGACCACGCTGGCGGCCAGCGTCAGGCCGCCGGTGGCGACGTGGGCCACCGTTGTCAGCACCATCAAGAGCGGGTACTCCGCGGCTTCCAGCCGGGCGAAGTACGCGGCGATACCGAGGAAGACTTGCACGCCCGTGACCCCCAGCAGAGCCACTGCGGCGGGCCGAAGCGCGCGGTGCCGGGGGAACTGATGCAGGACGAACGCGCCTACCAGCAGGATCGCAAATGGCACGATGAGCGCGCCGATCACGTGCGGCATTAGACTAAATGCCCGGTGGCGGAACCCCGCCCCGAGCCCGATCTGCACCAGAACCAGCGCGGGAGTCAGAATCGCCAGGGATCGCAGGGAAGGCCAGCCGTAATCTTCGACGTATTCCGGTCCCTGCCGCCAGTTTCTCGAGGTGAAGACGGCGATCGCAACGGTGATGGAGAAAAACAGTTGCGCCAGGCACGCGTGCGCGATGCTGATCGGCGCCGGTTGAAGCAGCAGAACCGTCGCGCCGCCCAAGAGTCCCTGCGCGACCACTCCGGCTAGCGCCAGCCAGCCGAGCCGGCGCATCCACTTGCGGGATTCGACGCGTGCGACCCAGATCGCCAGGCCGATGGTGAGCATCCCGACCACGGTCGCGACCATGCGGTGGCCCGTTTCGAACAGAACCCCGCCAGTCATCTGCGGGATCACCTGGCCGTAGGAGAGCGGCCAGTCCGGCACGGAAAGCCCGGCTTCTTTACTGGTAACAGACGCTCCAGCGATCACCAGAAACAGCGTGCACACGGCGACCAGGGATGCGTAGCGGTGCAGCCAAGGACTTTGCATTGGAGCGGTGGAGGGCAACAGCTTCCTTCTTTCCAATGATAGCGCGTAGAATGAACCTTTGGTGACGCATCAGCCCATTCACACCCTCTACGGCGGCGCGCATCTGTTTAAGTCGAACACCTGCATTAAGTTGGGCGCGCTGGCGCAACGCGCGTTCGCAGAATACGCGCCGGAACCAGGTTCGCTGGCAGCGATCTTCGGAATCCCGGAGCCGGTGGAAGCCCAGGTCCACCAGCGCGTCACCGAAAAACTGACGCATGAGCCGATTGAAGATTTCCGGATCGATTTCGAGGACGGTTTCGGCTACCGTTCCGATGCCGAAGAAGACGCTGCGGCGGATAACGCGGCCCGCGAAACGACGGCCGCCGTGCAGGCGAACGCCCTGCCGCGGCTGTTCGGGATCCGCATAAAGTCGTTCCATACCGAGTCAACGAAAGCCCGCGCGCGCCGCACGCTCGATCGATTTCTTTCGCAAGCCGCGTTGCCCCAGAATTTCGTGGTCACGCTGCCGAAAATCACTGGACCTGAGCAAGTCGCTGCGCTTGCGGACACCCTTCGGCCGCATCCGGAAATCGGCATCGAAATCATGGTTGAGACGCCGCAGTCGATTTTCATGCTGCCCCAATTCGTCGAGGCGGCTGGCGGGCGGTGCGTAGCCGCGCATTTCGGCGCGTACGATTACATGGCGAGCCTGGGCATTACCGCCGCGAATCAGGATCTGCATCATACGGCGTGCGAGTTCGCCCGGTCGATGATGCTGGTGTCGCTTGCCGGGTCCGGCGTATGGCTGGTGGATGGCGCAACGAATCTTTTGCCAATCCCGCCCAAAGACGGCACTCCCCGGGAAAAGAGCGATGTTGTTCATCGCGCCTGGAAACTGCATTACGACAACATCCGCCATTCGCTGTACAACGGGTTTTACCAAAGCTGGGATTTGCACCCGGCCCAGATACCGGCCCGCCTGGCCGCGGTACAGACGTTTTTCCTGGAAGGCCTCGGCGACGCTTCCGTTCGGATGCGCAATTTTCTGGCGCAAGCCGCACAGGCGACACGCGTCGGGTCCGTGTTTGATGATGCGGCGACGGGCCGGGGGCTGCTCAATTATTTTCAGAAGACGGTTCAGTGCGGCGCTGTCAGGGAAAGCGAGATCCCGCGGCTGACCGGATTGACGGCGGAGGAGTTCCGGTTGCCGCTCCCGCAGATACTGGCGGCCCGCGGAAAGGCGAGCTGAAGCCCGCCGCGCAGGAGCTGGAGGCCTGCGCCACAACGGTCAGGCGCGCTGGCGTACGGCAGTGATGAGCCGTTCCGAGCGCACTGGCTTCGAAAGGACTTCATCCACCAACTGCTGCTCCGGCCGGCCCTCCAGATCCGCGCGCCAGCCGGCCAGCACCACGATTCGCACGTCCGGTTTCGCCTGCCGGAACTCGCGGACGAGGGCGAGGCCGTCTTCGGGCGAAGGCAGACGCAGGTCGAGGATTATGCACTCCGGCGACATCTGATCGAACTGTTCCCGCGCGATTGCCGCGCCCGTAGCCGTAGAAACCTGGTGCCCGTCACGTTCCAGCAGCATTTTGCGGATTTCCGAAGCGCCGGCATCGTCGTCCACCAGCAGAACCCGGGCCATCACTTGAACTTCACACTGGCGATCACGAGCTGCGGCATTTGCTGGTTCCAGCTCTCCGGCAGGTTGTCGAACGGCAGGCGGAAGGTTTTGGTTTCGCCCGGATTCAGTCCACCCATTTTCGGGCTGACAATCGGCACGCGCTGCCGCAGAACCGTCTGACCATAGGAATCCTGGAACACGCAATAGATTTCGACCGTGTCCAGATTGCGATCCCCTGCATTGGTGATGTTGCCGGCGATCTCAACCACCATCTGGTTGAAGTAATTCTTGGACGCCCGCATACCGACATCGGCGAGCTTGAGATTTCCCACGTAAGATCGGGCGTCCGGCGTCAGCGGGGCTTCGGCGGCTGGTTTGCGCGGGGCAAGTTCCAAGTACGCCACCACGCCCGCGCCAGCGATCACAAGCGCAATCAGGATCACCAGCGGAAGTCCGGGAATCGGGCGCTTTCGAGGCTCGGCGGCGGAAAGGGGAAATTCACTGGCCACTAATGGTCATCTCCGCGATCACCAGCGAAGGCGAAGCCATCGAGCTACGAAACTCGAGGTTCGCCCCCACCTGCTCCAGGTTCATCAGCATCTGCTTCAGGTTGCCGGCGATGGTGATCTCCGACACAGGATACGCCAGTTGGCCGTTCTCAATCCACAGGCCGGCGGCTCCCGATGAGTAATCGCCGGTAACCGTATTCGCCGAAGCGCCAATCAGCTCGGTGACGTACAGCCCCTGGCGCATGCCGGCGATCAGATCCGCTTCCGAGCGCGCGCCCGCTTCGACGTAGAAGTTGCCCGGACCGACTCCGGCATTTCCGGCCAGCCCGCGCGATGCATTTCCCGTGGTTTTCAATCCGAGTTTCCGAGCAGTGTAGGTATTCAGCAGATAGCTCTTGAGCACGCCGCGCTCGATGACTACAGTCCGCCGCGAGCGAACCCCTTCGTCATCGAATGGCGAGCTCCCGAACAAGCCCGGCAGGGTGGCATCGTCGATGACGGTCAGCGCGTCCGAGGCGATTTTCTCACCCAGTTTCCCGGCGAGGAATGAGGCGTGGCGGTAAATCGCGCCGCCGTTAACGGCGTCGAAGAGGTCGCCCAGCAGCATGCGGGCCGTGCGAGGCTCAAAAATCACCGGAACTTTCTGCGTCGGGACCTTGCGCGGATTCAGGCGGCGCAAGGCGCGTTCCGCGGCTCGACGCCCAACTTCCTCCGGACTCTCCAAGCGCGAAGCTTCCCGGGCGGCGGTATGCCAGTAATCGCGCTCCATCGAGCCGTTTTGCTTCGCCACCGGAACCACACTGAGCCCGCAGCTTGTCGACCGGTACTCGCCAGCGAACCCGAGCGAATTTGCGAAGGCGCGTGAGCCAATATAGGAATCGAAGGACGCGCCCTCGGAATTGCCGATCCGCGGATCGGCCGAAAGCGCCGCTTCCTCGGCCTTCATCGCCTGGGCAATTTTCCATTCGGTTTCCATGTGCAAAACCGAGTCGTCGTAGAGGTGCAGAACGGCTTCATCGATGCGGCCGAGCTCGGAGGGATCTGGCAACCCCGCATGCGGGTCAGGAGTCGTGATCCGGGCCAGATCGAGAGCACCACGAATCATTTTTTCAATACCTTGCGGCGTTAAATCAGATGTTCTGGATGAACCCGTTAGATTTCCCACCAGCACGCGGATTCCGGCTGCGCGCGATCCCGCCTGTTTGAGATTCTCAACGTCGCGCATCCGCACACTGGCAGAGAATTCCTCCCCCTCGGAGAGGGTGCACTCCGCGCCGGTCGCTCCCAACTCCATCGCGCGGCGCGCGGCGTTGACGGCGATATCCAACAACTGGCTCACGCGGCGGTGCCTCCCACAGTCATCTTGTCAATTTTCACGGTCGGAATCCCCACGCCGACCGGAACGCTCTGCCCTTCCTTGCCGCAAATCCCGATGCCCTCATCGAGTTGGAGATCGTTGCCGACCATGCTCACGTACTTCAGCGCCTCCGGGCCGTTTCCGATGAGCGTCGCGCCTTTCACCGGCCGCGTGATCTTTCCGTCCTCGATCAAATAGCTCTCGGTCGCCTGGAAAACGAAATTGCCGCTGGTAATGTCCACCTGGCCTCCGCCGAAAGTGGTGCAGTAGATTCCCTTTTGCACGCTGCGGATGATCTCTTCCGGATCGCTCTGGCCCGCCAGCATGTACGTGTTGGTCATGCGAGGCATGGGGATGTGTTGATAGCTTTCGCGGCGGCCGCTGCCGGTCGAGGAGGACTGAAGCAGGCGCGCCGAAAGCGTATCTTGCAGGTACCCACGCAGGATGCCGTTCTCGATTAAAACGTTCTTCTGCGTCGGAACGCCCTCGTCGTCGACGTTCAGCGATCCGCGGCGGCTTCCGCCTCCGTAGCCGGCGATGGTTCCGTCATCGATCACCGTGCACAGCGGGCTGGCCACCTGCTGTCCGATCCGGCCGGTAAAAGCCGAGACGCCCTTGCGGTTAAAATCCGCCTCCAGGCCGTGGCCGACAGCTTCATGCAGCAGGATGCCGGGCCATCCGGGTCCGAGCACTACCACGGATTCGCCCGCGGGCGCATCAACCGCGGAAAGCTGCACAATCGACTGCCGGGCCGCTTCGCGCGCGAAATATTCGGGGGTCTTCTCGTTCAGGAAAAAATCGAGCGTGACGCGGCCTCCGCCGCCGGAGTAGCCCTGCTGTGGGACGCCGTTGTCTTCACGGGCCAGCGCCGCGACACCCATGCGCGCCATCGGCTGGCGGTCGAAGCTGAGGCGGCCGTCGCTCGAGGCCACCAGGATTTCCCGGATGCTATCGGCGTAGTTCGCCAGTACCTGGAACACACGGACGTCGTAGGCCCGGGCCGCGGCATCCGCGCGCTTCACCAAATCGACTTTTTCCGCCAGGCCGATTTCATGCGGCGACGTCAGCATGGGATAGAGATTGTGCTTGGACGCCTCCCGGAAGCCGGTTTTTACGATGCTGGCAGGCCCGCGGGCGATCAGGGCGGCCACGCGCGCGGCCTTGCGGATCTTCTCCGGGCTGAGATCGTCGCTGTATGCGTAGCCGGTGCGCTCCCCCGCGATTACGCGGACGCCGACGCCCAGTGAGACGCTCTCGCTCGCGCTTTTAACGATGCCTTCGTCCATGCCGATGGAGCTGGTGGAGAGGTACTCGAAATACAAATCCGCGTAATCCCCTCCGGCCGAGAGCGCTTCGCTCAGATAAGATTCCAGATCGCGTTCCGTGATGCCGAATTTCGCCGCAAACAACGATGGAGAGAGCGCCATACTTTGAGGCTAGCATGCGGTCCCGTGTACAATGGTCCGGAACAGGAGATACCTTACGAATGAACCGACGAAGGGCTCTCGGGTCCCTTGCAATCGGGGCCGCCGCGACCGTACGCGTGGCGCGAGCCGCAGATGCCAAGATCGAGCTTCTGGTGGACCACTGGAAGAAGTCGAAAGATCTGACCTTGAAGACCGCTGAAGCAATGCCGGCGGAGCACTACGATTTCAAGCCGTTCCCCGAAGCTCGCGGCTTCGGCGCCGAACAACAGCACCTCGGCCAGGCCGAAGGATTCTATCTGGGCCGGCTCGGCAAGGGGGCGCCCCCCGCAGCTCCGCGAGGCGACACGAGCAAGGACGCCACGATCAAGTACCTGACGGCCGTATACGACTGGGCGATCGGCGTCGTGGGCCAGCTCACTTCCGCCGATCTCACGAAGACGTTCGGCCAGGGCAAACAGGCAGCTACTGGCTTGGAGCTGCTGTACCAAGCAATGATTCACACGGCCCACACGCGCGGATACGGCGAAATGTACCTCCGCATCAAGGGCGTCACGCCGCCGACGTACAACGTTTAGGCGCTTGCAAGTGGCGCAGGCCTTTTCTAGGGATCTTTCGCGCAGCGGAATCCGACGTTGGCCGCCGAGAATCGCTCGGGTATGCTGACCGAATCATAGGAAAGCGCGGGATCCAGCGCGCGATCGTACGCGCCCCCGCGCATCGTGATCCAAGGTTCCTGAGCGGTCGCCGGAGGCGTCATCACGGCGGCGAACATGGCGACCGCCGTCGAGCTGGGCATGACCGGACCTTCCACCATCTCCCAGACGTTCCCGATCAGGTTGTATGGCGGTCCGCCGAACGAGCGCACCGGCATAAGTTGGTGCGAAGACGCGGGGTTGTCGCTCACATTCGCTTTCGACGGATCTTTCTGATCGCCCCATGGAAACAGCGCGCCCTTGGTTCCCCGCAGAGCGCGTTCCCACTCGAGCGAGTTCGGCAGGCGTTTCCCGGCTTGCCTGGCATACGAGCGAGCTTCTGCCACGGTGATGCCGATCTTAGGAAGACTCTCCTGCCCGGCGGGGACGCTGCACCCCATCACCCGGCAATAGTCGGCGTTGGAGACCTCGGTTTCATCGATGAAGAACGCTTTGAGGGTGATGGGCTTCTTGTCTTCCCCCGCCAGGAATGTCCCTGCCGGCACGTAGACCATCCCGGGCGCGGACGGAGCGGCCGCCGGAGAACGCATCGCCCACCACACGATTCCAGCCGCGATTGCCAGGATCGCCGCCGCGCCGACCCATAATAACGCCCGGCTCTTCGCGGCAGACGCCTGGAGGGGAGCGGTGGTTTGGACCGCAGCGGGCGCCGGAGCTGCCTGCGTCGCAGATTTTCCATCGCCCACAAGAATCGAGCGCAGCGCCTCGGATACCGCGCGAAAACTTTGCGGCCGTTCCTCCGGTCTCTTAGCCGTGCAGCGCAGGACCAGATCGCGCACCGCAGGCGGAACTCCGGCATTCTCCATCGCCGCGACGTCAACGGGCTGGTTCAGAATCTGGAAAAACACCTGCTCCATGGTTTCGCCGCGCACGCCTCGGACTCCCGTCAGGAGCTCGAAGATCAGTAATCCGTACGCGTAGATATCCACCAGGTGCGAAGTGGCGCTGCCGGAAATCTGCTCGGGCGACATGTAGTACGGCGTCCCCATCGCCATGCCGGTGCGGGTGAGGGAGAGGTCGGCCGTCTTGGCGATGCCGAAATCCATGAGCTTCACGCGCCCGTTCGCATCGATGTGGAGGTTTTCGGGTTTAATATCGCGGTGCACGATGGCTCGCTCGTGGACGTATTCCAAAGCATTGGAAACGCTCAGCGCGATGCGCAGCCGGTCGTTTATGCCCCCGAGGTGTCCGCCGCGGATGGCTTCGCGGAGATCCTGTCCCTTCAGGTACTCCATGACGATGTACGGCTTGCCCTGGTGCTCGCCATAGTCGAAAACGCTGACAATGTTTTCGTGCTGGAAGCCTCCGGCCAGCTTGGCTTCCTGGAGGAATCGGGCCTTGGCCTCCGCATCCTGGCACGACTGGTCGGTCAAAATCTTCACCACGACCGTGCGGTCAATCACAGTATCGCGGGCGCGATACACATGCGACATGCCGCCGCCCAGGAATTCGAGCAGCTCGTATTTTCCGATGGTCGCGGGAAGTTGCATGGCGTCCTAGATGGCCCCCGTTAATCTGAAAATCACCAGCAGCAGGCCCGCGGCGGCGAGCGCCGCGGCGCATGCCAGCAGCATCAGGCCAGTGGTGTTTCGTATTCCAGCCGGCAGCAAAGGGACCAATCTCATTACCTTCGGCAGGCGGCCGGCCCTCACTTTAGAAACAGGCTTTCTGGGAGGCTCGGCGCGCATGGATGGCACAGACCGCAAGACGTCCGCCGGGGTGGTTCGCAACATGTTTTCCAATTCCTTCCCCACGCTGTCCAGGCCAGGCGGGCGGCACTCAGGCTGCTTCGAAAGACATCGCGCGATCAGATCGGACAGGCTTTCCGGAATCCGCAACGCCTGAAGCGCATCCATGTGGAGAGGCTCCGTCAGGATCGCCTGAAAGATCTGGTCCACCGATCCGGGTTTCAGAGGCCGGACACCCGTGAGCAGTTCGTACAGCAGGATGCCGAAGGCGTACACATCCGCTTGCGGTGTGAGCGGCTTTCCCAGCACCTGCTCGGGCGGCATGTAGTAGGGAGTGCCGAGCGTGTAGCCCGAGCGCGTCAGCTTCACGCCCTCCGCTTTGGCGACGCCGAAATCCATCAGCCGCGCCTTGCCTTCGCGATCGACGTGGATGTTTTCCGGCTTCAGATCGCGATGGATAATCTTGCGCGAGTGAATATGCTCGACGGCCCGCGCGACGTCGAGGGCCAGTTTCAACCGGCTTCCCAATCCGCCCAGGTGACCGTCGCGGATGGCATCGCGCAGGCTCTCGCCCTCCACAAACTCCAGCACCAGATACGGCCGGCCCTGCTCTTCGCCGAAATCGTAAACGCCGATGATGTTTTCGTGGTGGATGCTGGAGGCCAGACGCGCCTCTTGCAGGAATCGCTCGCGGGCCTCGGCGTCGGACATGCCGGCATCGCTCAACAGCTTGACCGCGACGCGCCGCCCGAGGACGGTATCGGTCCCGCGGTAGACATGGGCCATGGTGCCGCCCAGATATTGTTCCAACTCGTATTTTCCGATTTTGGAAAGCGGCGTCACTCCCCGGCCCCTCCAAATGCGACCACCAGGAATCGAGCGGGCGCATTCCCCGAATTGTGAATTTCGCTGATCTGGCCGGCGGTCCAGCGAAGAACGTCCCCGTTCTTTACCTCCTGCCGAGCCGCTGCGCCGCCCGAGGCTGCATTGGTTCGCGTCAGGGTTTCCGTTTGGTTTGCGTCCAGCGGGATCAGAAGAGGCGGCACATCCGCCGGAGGGATCGCAACGAATGCATTGGGCGCGACGTGCAATACGCCGAAGTGGATCTGATCGGTCTCGAACTGGATCTGAAGATTCGCGCCGAGCCATTCTACTCCGGGCTCGTGACAATGCAGGTATTCTCCGGCCAAGATCTCCGCGCACACGTTCCGCACACCGGTTTGCCGCTGGAGCAGTTCTATGACGAGCTCGCGCCGGGGGACGGCAGAATCGTTTCGATCGGTATGCGCCAAAACCGGTTTCGAGTAGTGCAGCACGGCCTGCGAGGCATCCAGGGAGACCCACGCATATTCCGAATCATGCCGGTGCGGCTGCGTCGATGCGTGTGGCTCCAGTTGCAACATGTGAATCCGCACGCGCGCATCTTCGTAGACTGTGCGATGATGAGGCTCGCTTGCGGCGGGGACCGCCGGTTGGGCTGCGGCGCAACCCCATGCAAGCAGTCCGGCCAGGGCGCGTCTCATACGTCAGCGCTTGTATCCGATCTTCCGCAGGAACCCGTGCCGCCATTGGACGCCCGCCGCGTCTTCCACGCCCTTCGGCGAGCTTCCGTCGATCACGCCCAGCACCCCGCGGCCCTGCTCCGTCTGCGCCAGAATCAGTTCCACGGGATTCGCCGTGGCGCAGAAGATCGAGCACACTTCGGGAATATCGCGAATCCGGCCGAGCACGTTGATGGGAAATCCATCGCGCAAAGCCACCACGAATACATGTCCGGCGGCGATGGACTGTGCGTTTTTCGTGGCGTTGGCCTTGAGGGAATCGTCGTTGCCGTCCACCCGTGTGAGACACGCCCCCGATGCTTCGTTGAAAGCGATGCCGAACTTGATCCCAGGCGCCGTGTTCACCATGGCCTCATAGAGGTCTTCCACGGTCTTGATGAAATGGCTCTGGCCGACAATGATGTTGCCGTTTTCGGGAATCTCCAGGCGTACCGTCTTCAACTCCATCCACACCAATATAATGGATCGTGGCGCTCTCCCTTCTGGAGCACATCCGCAAGCTTCCGCATGGCCGGACGACGCTCAAGCACTTACTGAGAGAGCGATCGCGGCACGGCACCACGCGCGAACACCTGGAAGCCGAACTGAACCGGCTGATCCAGCGCGGCGAGATCGTCGAGACCCGGCCCGGGCATTATGCGGCGACGGGCGTCAGCCGCGAATTCGCCGTGGGACGCCTGAACGTGCATCGGGACGGGTACGCGTTCCTCATTCCGGATGTCCCCGTACCGGGCCTCCGCGGCGACGTCTATATCCCCAAGGAGTCCGCTGCGCGCGCCATGCACGGAGACAGAGTCGTCGCGCGCATCGCCCGTATCGAGCCGGACGGCAGGGCCGATGGCGAGATCGTGCGCGTGTTGCGGCGCGCCCACCTGACCGTGGTCGGCGAGTTTCGTATCCGCCGCACCGGCGCGTTCGTGGTGCCGCACGACGAGCGGATCCGGCAATGGATCGAGATCCCGGAAGACTTGGCCATGCCCGCCCGGCAGGTGACGATCGACCGCGTGGGCGCCTCGGCGATCACCGTTAGCTCGATCGAGGATCTGGACGGAATGATTGTCACGGCGGAGATCGTCGATTTCGGCGAAGAGGGCGAGCGCCCGGTTGGCCGGATCATTGAAGTTCTCGGATTGCCCGGCGACTTTGGCATCGACGTCGAGATCCTGATCCGGTCACACCACATCCCGCACCGCTTTCCTGAGGAAGTGCTGGAGCAGGCGCGCTTGATTCCCGGGCCGATTCCACAGACGGAGTTCGCCCGCCGGCGCGATTTTCGGGAGCTGGACATTGTAACCATCGACGGCGAAACCGCCCGTGATTTTGATGATGCCGTTTGGGTCGAGCCTCTGGACAACGGCCATTGGGCGCTGCAAGTGCACATCGCCGACGTGGGGCATTACGTGCGCCCCGGCTCGCCCATCGATCGCGAGGCCGCGCTGCGAGGCACGAGCGTGTATTTTCCGGACCGGGCCGTGCCGATGCTTCCGGTGGAATTGTCCACGGATCAGTGCTCGCTGCGTCCCCACGAGGACCGACTGGTGCTCTCCGCGCTCCTGGAGATCGATGCGCAAGGGGACGTGATCGCTCAGGAGTTCGTTCGCGGCGTGATCCGCAGCGCCGAACGCATGACGTACACCGCGGTCCACGGCGTGCTTCAGGGAGATCCCGAGCTGCTGGAACGCTACGAGCGCCTGGTGCAGCGGTTCCAATGGATGGAGGATCTGGCGCTCATCCTGAACCGCAAGCGGGTCCGGCGCGGCTCCATCGATTTCGACCTGCCCGAACCCTTGCTCGAGTTCAACGAATTCGGCGAAATGACCGGAGTCACGCGCGCTCCCCGAAATATCGCGCACCGGATCATCGAGGAGTTCATGCTGGCGGCGAACGAAGCGGTCGCTTCACATCTGGAAGCCCTGGAAGTCCCCACAATTTTCCGCATTCACGAACGCCCCGATCCCAAGCGCGTGCTGGAGTTCGAAGAGATCGCCGCGCATTTCGGCTACTCCCTGCGCGGCGGCGGTGCGCCGGTGAAACGTTTCCGCGATCAGACTGTCGCAATCGACGATCCGAATTTCACGTCTCGAAATTACCAGCGGCTGGTGAAGAAGATCGAGGGAAAGCCCGAGGAACGCATCCTGAGCTATCTCATGCTCCGGTCGCTGAAGCAGGCGCGTTACAGCGAGCGCAACCAGGGCCACTTCGCGCTGGCCGCGCCCAGCTACACGCATTTCACCTCGCCGATCCGGCGATATCCGGATCTCATCGTCCATCGCGTGCTGGCCGCGCAGATTGACGGTGCCCGGTACGAAGCCGATATGCGGAGCATCGCCGAGTCTTCCTCAGAAGCCGAGCGCCGAGCCGCGGAGGCTGAGCGCGAGCTGGTCGAATGGAAAAAAGTGAAGTTCATGATTGATAAAGTCGGCGACGAGTTCAACGCGCTGATCATCTCCACCACGCGCTTCGGATTCTTCGTCGAGCTGGAGGATCTGTTCATCGAAGGGCTGGTCCCGCTCGATTCCCTGCCCGGCGACCGCTTCCTGTACCACGAAAACGTCCGCAAAATTATCGGCGAGCGAAGCCGCCGGCAATACTCCATCGGGGATCGCGTGCGCGTGCGGCTGGACCGCGTGGATGGCGTCGAAAAGAAGCTTCAGTTTTCCGTGGTCGCGCCTGACCATCGGGAACGGCGGCGGCCGCTGCACAAACGCAGGCGCTAATACAGCGGAAGCTCTCCCGGCGGCCGCGTTTTCCACCGCCGGTGAATCCACAGCCATTGTTCGGGGTGCTCGCGAATTACGCGCTCCAGCGTCGTATGGACACGCTGCGTGTCGGCCTGCACGTCGGCTGTCATGGGGATCTCCGGATCGAACCGCAGAATGTACCGCTTCTCCTGATCCGACCAGAGCGCGTATCCCGGCACAACCGCCGCCCCCGTATGATGTGCGAACTTCACGAATGCCGTTCCGGCGCAGGCTTTTCGGCCGAAGAAATCGATGAATACGCCCTCCGAGGGCGCGGTGTTCTGATCGATCAGGATTCCGACCGCGTCGCCCGCCGCGAGCGCCTTCAGAATCTCGCGCGCGGCTTCTTTCTTGCGGATGATGCGATTCCCGGAGAGCGCACGCCGGCGCTCCAGCCAGGCATCCAGGCGCGGATTCTCGAGCGGTCGCACGACGATGTGCATCGGCGCGGTCATCAGGGCGTGTGCGAATGCGCTCAGCTCCCAGTTGCCCAAATGCGCGGTCGCCACCAGGACGCCGCGTCCGCGAGCCTGAGCCCTGGTGAAATTCTCCAGACCGTCATAGCGGATCCACTGGTGCACATTCGCGCGCGTGATGGACGGAAATTTCGCCACGCTCGCCATGATGCGCCCCACGGACAGAAACACGCCGTCGGCAATGCGATCCGGGTCCGCGAATCCGGCCAGTTCCAGGTTGCGCCGGGCAACCCGCCGCAGCCTCGGCACACTCCAATCGAGCGCCTTGGCGTAGGCGCGCGCCTGGAGGTCGAACCCGGTCACTCGATCCAGCCGCCGCCCAGCACCAGGTCCTGCGCGTAGAAGACGGCGGCCTGACCCGGAGTTACGGCGCGCTGTGCTTCCTCGAATCGGATTTCGACGCGCTCCGGATCCGCAGTGGGGCAAATCGTCGCGGGAGCTGCAACGTGCTTGTTGCGAATCTTTACCTCGGCGCGCACCGGCTCCGCGGGGGCGGCGATCGAGACCCAATTCACTCCGCCGGCCCGCGCGCGATCGCTCAGCAGTTCCCGGTCCCGGCCGACCACCACACGCCGGCTGGCCGGATCCGTCGCAATCACGTACAGTGGCTCGCCGGCCGCGACGCGCAGACCCCGCCGCTGGCCGACCGTGAAGTGGTGGACGCCCTCGTGTTCGCCCACCACGCGCCCGTCGGCCGTCACCAACTCTCCGGCAGCCTCTTCGCGCGACATTCCCTGCTCGCGAGAGTAGGCATCGATGAACGCCGCGTAATCGCCGTTGGGCACAAAGCAGATCTCCTGGCTGTCGGGTTTCGCGGCCGTGGGAAGGCCGAGCTGGCGGGCCAGTTCGCGTACCGCGGATTTTTCCATGCCGCCTAGCGGAAACATGCTTCGCGCAAGCTGATCCTGCTTCAGGCCGAACAGAAAATAGGTCTGGTCCCTGGCGCGATCCACGCTGCGCAGCATCTCCCAGCGGCCATTGTCCGCGTTCCAGCGGATCTGCGCGTAGTGTCCCGTGGCGATGCGATCGGCTCCAACGCCACGCGCCATTTCGAGAAACCGGTCGAACTTGATGAAGTTGTTGCACAGGGTGCACGGAATCGGCGTGCGCCCGGCCAAATATTCGTCGATGAACGGTTTCACCACCTGATCCTCAAAGTCGCGCTCGAAGTTGACCACGTAGTAAGGAATTCCCAGATGCTGCGCAACGGCGCGCGCATCGTAGACATCGTCGAGCGAACAGCACCGTCCGCTAGCCTTGTCGCTCTGGATTTCCGGCAGCCGCCGCTGATTCCAGAGCTGCATCGTAAGGCCGATGACATTTTCGCCGCGCGCGCGCAGCATTCCCGCCACAACGGAGCTATCCACTCCGCCTGACATCGCCACGGCCAGCGGACTCTCAGGCATAGGCAGGGGACAACTTGCGCAGGTGCGCAACGGACTCGGCCAGCGCCTCCACCAGCGCATCCACTTGCTCCACTGTATTGGAGCGGCCGAGGGAAAAGCGGATACTCGATCGAGCTTCAAGCCGGTTCAAGCCGATCGCCAGCAGCACGTGCGAAGGCTCGGGCGCGCCGCTCGAGCAAGCCGCGCCGCTCGAGACGGCGAACCCCTTGAGATCGAGAGCGATCAGCAGCGCGTCGCTGTCGATCCCGTCAAAGCGGATGTTGGTTGTGTTGGGGACGCGCGGCGCGCCCGCGCCGTTCACACGCGTTCCGGGGATCCGGTCCAGGATCTGCTGCTCCAGACGGTCTCGCAGCGCTTCCTGCCGGCGATTCTCAGCTTCGCCATGCGCGGCAAGCCATTCGGCGGCGCGCCCCAGAGCCACGGCGCCCGCGACGTTTTCCGTGCCGGCGCGGCGCCCGCGCTCGTGCCGGCCTCCGTGGAGCATCGGCTGGATCGGCGTCCCCTTGCGAACGTACAACGCGCCCACACCCTTCGCGGCGCCAACCTTGTGCGCGCTGATCGAATAGAGCGCAACCCCGAGGTTTCGCACATTCACCGGGATCTTGCCCGCCGCCTGCACCCCGTCGGAATGCAGCAAGACGCCCGCTTCCGCGGCAACGCGTGCGATCTCCTCTATCGGCTGGATGGTGCCAAGTTCGTTGTTGGCGTGCATGACGCTGATCACCTTGGTTTCGGCTCGCACAGCTCGCCGAACTTCGTCGGGGTCCACCAGGCCTCGGCCATCCACCGGCACAATCGTGTGATTCAGCGTTTCTGCCGCCGCCAGAACCGCGGGGTGCTCGAACGCGGTGGTCACCACATGCCCCCCCGCGCCAGCGCCGAAAATCGCCAGGTTATCGGCTTCGGTTCCGCCGCTGGTGAAGACGATTTCCTGCGGATCCGCGCCAAGCATCGCGGCCACCTGCACGCGCGCCGAATCGAGTTTCTGCCGCGCCGCCTGACCGAAATGATGGATGCTGGAGGCGTTGCCGTACACTTCGGTCATCACGGGAAGCATCGCTTCCAGCACCTCCGGCATGACCGGAGTCGTCGCGTTGTGATCGAAGTAATAGCGCTCCACAGCTTCACTACAATCTTATCAATACATGTCGAATCGTCTGATCACGCTCACCACGGATTTTGGCTCCTCGGATCACTTCGTCGCCGCGATGAAAGGCGTGATTCTAGGCCTCGCGCCGCGCGCCCGGATCGTCGATGTCACGCATGAAATCGGGCCGTACAACATCGAGGAAGCCGGCTTCGTGATCGCGCAAGCCTGGCGCTGGTTTCCCCAGGGAACGATCCACGTCGTGGTGGTCGACCCGGGCGTTGGCAGCGCCCGGCGTCCGATTCTAGTCGAAGCGGGCGGACATTTCTTCCTTGGTCCGGATAACGGTGTGTTTTCGGCCGTCTACCTGGCCGCGAAACACACCGTGCACGTGATCTCGAACTCCAGGCTGATGCGGAAGGAAATCAGCCGCACCTTTCACGGACGCGACATCTTCGCGCCCGCCGCTGCGCACCTGGCCCGCAACGTTCCGCCGGCGCGCTTTGGAAAAACGATTTCCGATTACGTCCGCAGTGAGCCGTCGCCACACGGCACGGTCCTGAAGGTCGACCGTTTCGGCAATCTGATCACGAATTTTCACATCGACCATTTTTCCGGCATCAAGACGCAGCCATTTGAGCTGCGGATCGGCGGACAGACCCTCCGCCGCCTGGCGCTGACATATTCGGAAGCGGATATCGGCGAAGTATTTGTCATCGTCGGTAGCTCGGGATATCTGGAGATCGCCGCGAATCAGGAAAACGCCGCGAAAAAGCTGGGCTGCGGGCAGGGCGCGCCGGTCGTGCTCAGGCTTTACTGAAGAAGTCGCGCGCGGCTTGAACCGTTTGCTGAATGTCGCCCTCGCGGTGCGCGGACGACACGAATCCCGCCTCGAATTGCGAAGGCGCGATATACACGCCGCGCTCCAGCATAAAGTGAAAAAACTTGGCGAATCGCGCCGTGTCGCACTTCTTGGCGGATTCCCAGTCCGTTACCGGCTCGGGCGAAAAGAAGAACGTGAACATCGAGCCCACGCGATTCACGGTCACTCCCGGCGGCGTCCAGGCGGTCAATTCGGCGGCTCGGCTCTCCAGCGTTCCGTAGATCTCCGGATGCGCGATCAAGTGCCGCAGAGTCGCCAGCCCCGCGGCCACCGCCAGCGGATTCCCCGAAAGCGTCCCGGCCTGATACACCGGCCCGAGCGGCGCGACCTTCTGCATGATTTCCGCGCGTCCGCCGTAGGCCGCCATGGGCAAACCGCCGCCGATGATTTTCCCGAGCGTGGTCAGATCGGGCCGAATCCCGAACCGCTCTTGCGCCCCGCCCAGAGCCAGCCGGAACCCGGTCATCACTTCGTCGAAAATCAGCAGGGCGCCGTGGCGCTCCGTCAGGGCCCGCAAGGCCTCAAGAAATCCATGCGCCGGCGGCACGCAGCCCATGTTGCCGGCCACCGGCTCGACGATCACCGCCGCGATCTGCGCGCCACGCTCCGCGAACGCTTCCTCCACGGAGGCGATCGAATTGAACGGAAGCGCGATCGTGGTCTCCGCGAACGCCTTGGGAACCCCCGCGGAATCGGCGATGCCTAGCGTCGCCATTCCAGAGCCGCCTTTCACCAGCAGCGAATCGACGTGCCCGTGGTAGCAGCCTTCGAACTTGATCGTCAGGTCGCGCCCGGTGAATCCGCGGGCCAGCCGTAAGGCGCTCATCGTCGCTTCGGTTCCCGAATTCACCAGCCGGACCATCTCCATCGATGGAACTGCTTTTGCGATCAACTCGGCGAGCTCGACCTCGCGCTCCGTGGGCGCGCCGAAGCTGGTCCCGCCGTCCAGCGCCGCGCGCAAGGCATCGATTACCGGCTGCGGCCGGTGGCCTAGCAGCAGAGGCCCCCACGAACCTACGTAGTCGATGTAGGAATTTCCGTCCGTGTCGAAAATCCGCGAGCCTTGGCCGCGCTCGATAAACCGCGGCGTCCCGCCCACCCCGCGGAACGCCCGCACCGGCGAATTCACGCCGCCCGGGATCACTCTCTGGGCACGCGCAAACCACGCGGCCGAGCGATCTTCTTTCATGGTTTCACCGCAGCGCGCACTCACGAAGACAGACGCGATTCGCCCGGAATCACTCGTTCCAGAAAAAACTGCATAAACACTTCCTGGAGCGTCCCATTCAGGTTCTTCATCAGACGTGCGCGGAGGCTCAGGTAAGGTTGGGTCCCGGCGAAAAGATCCTGCATCAGATCGCGGAAGCGCTGGCTGCGCTGCATGAAGTGCACCATGCGCTGCGGTACGCTGCGGAACAGGAACCGCCCCAGGAACACGCGGCGCGCCAGCATCGCGGCAAATTCCAGATCGTGCGCGAATTCGCGCGCGATGATCTCGCGATACGCCAGCGCCTTGGTCGCGAGATCGTGCGCGTCGTTCAATACCACCTGGCTGGCCAGATCCCCCGATCGGATCGCGTAGTACAGGCCTTCTCCCGTGATTGGATCCACCAAGCCCCCGGCGTCGCCCACCGCCAGCCACCCGCGGCCCGATACGCGATTCTGACGCCAGCTCGGCGTAGCCAGCGACGGCAGCGCGTGGCTATAAAACACTCCATGCTTGCGCGAGATGCCTTGCTGATCCATGTAGGCTTCCAGACGCAGACGAAGAGAATGGGCGGGTTCGCCCTTCGCACCAATCCCGACCGAAAGATGCCCGCAACGGGGAAAGACCCAGATGTATCCCTCCAGCTTCGGCAAAAACTGGATGTCGATGCGCTCGCGCGCGCCCGGCACGAAATACCCGAGCGTACTCATTGTATCCCCGGCGGCCAGTTGCGTTCCGACCTCGCGCAGCGGATTCCGCGCCCCGGTAGCCACAATCAGAAAGTCGGCTTCGGCCGTGCCATGCCGCGTGCGCAGCCGCCAGCCTGTCTCACGCTGCTCGATTCCCATCACGCGCGTCTGCTCGATCGCGGCGCCGGCGTGCTCAGCCCGCTCCAGCAACATCCGGTTCAGGTCGAGGCGCGAGTAAATGATCAGCGGCCGGTTCAGCATCATCGACGCCTCCCCCGCGCCCGAGGCATGTACCACCGTTTCGTGAATCAGCTTCTTCGGCGTGTTGTTGTCCAGCAGGTACGGATATTGATCGTATGCTTTGTACGTGATTCCGCCGCCGCAGGGTTTTTCCCACGCGAGCTTTTCATCGAAAAGAACCGTCTTCAGACCCGCGCGAGCCAGACGCTCCGCCGCCGACGCCCCCCCAGGGCCGCCTCCCAAAACTGCGACGGTTTTCATTGCTTCGGGCTCGCGGGTACGGCGGGATGTCCGGGCGGAAGCTCGCTGGCCGGCGTCTCATTGCCCGGAGTCACGACTCCGTGCCCTTGCCCGCCTTCCTGCCGCGGCTGCACCACCCATTTATCGCCTTTGCGGTCGAGCGTGTAGTTCATCTGCATGCCCGCATCGCTGTTCTTGACCCGGAAATCGACAGTGGCGCGCGCCGTGTCGCGTTCGAAGGTCATGGCCGTCACGTTCACGTCCATGTTGGATATATCGAGTCCGGTCTGCGCCTGGCGCGAGTTCAGGTATTCGATCACGGCCTGACGGATCGCCTCTTTATTTTCGATGTTTTTTCGGGCGCAAGCAGCCAGGGCGAGCATTCCTGCCGCAAGCACGATTCGTTTCACTCCACCGATTATACATGCCTGTCCCGTTCCCGCGATTCGCGCGCTTTGCCGTATCATGGTGCCTTATGAACATTCGTATCCCCGTCTCGGGCGGAGAGATGTCCGCGTACATGGCATTGCCGAAGAAAGGCAAGGGTGCCGGCGTCGTCGTGCTCCAGGAAATTTTCGGCGTTAACGAGAGCATGCGCAAGGTCTGCGATTTTTTGGCCGACCGGCAGTTCACCGCGATCTGTCCCGACTTGTACTGGCGCGCCGAGCCTGACGTCGCACTGAAGGAATCCGAGTCCGATCGCGCCCGTGCGCTCCGTGCAAAGATGAATGACGATCAGGTGAGCGACGACGCCGCTGCGGCCGTCGAGTTTCTGCGTAAGCATCCTGCCTGCACCGGAGGCGTCGGCGTGGTCGGCTACTGCTGGGGAGGCATGCTGGCGTACTTGACGGCGGTCCGTCACAAGCCGGATGCCGCGGTCGGCTATTACGGCGTGGGAATCGACAAGCGGCTCGACCTGGCAAAGAATCTCTCGTGCCCGCTCCTGCTGCACTATGCCGAACTCGACCAGTTCGCCCCGCCGGAAGTAGTCGCACAGGTTCGCGCCGCGTTCAAAGGGGATTCGCGCGTGAAAATCTACGAATATCCCAAGGTCGGACACGCTTTCGCGCGGCCCGGCGGAAGCCATTTCGACGCCAAGGCGGCCGATCTGGCGGATATGCGAACCCTATCGTTTCTGGTGGAAAAAGTCATCGGCCGCAACAAAGTAGGCATTCTGTAGGCCGGGCTCAGCCCGGCCGGGATCCGTTACGGAAGCAGCGCCGCGATCTTCTCCGGATCGTTCGGCACCACCACAGGCCGATTCCCGAACGTCGGCTGGATCTTCACGCCCCCCGGCGCCTCCAGCTGCCCCGTGTGATAACGATAAATGTAATCCGGGTCTTTCAGCAGATTCCCGGTCAGCACCGCGACCACGTCCGCCCCTCGATCCATCACCCCGCGCGCCGTCAGCTTGCGGATTCCCGCCAGCGTCGCCGCCGAGGCCGGTTCGCAGCCGATCCCGCACAATCCGATCTGCGCCTTCGCATCCGCAATTTCCTGCTCGCTCACCTTCTCCACGGCGCCGCGGGAAGCCCGCACCTCGTGCAGCGCCTTCGGCCATGACACCGGATCGCCGATGCGGATCGCGGTCGCCAGCGTCTCGGGTCTCGTCACCGGGCACAGGCTTCCAGGCTGGCCGCTCGATTCGCGCATCCAGAGTTCGGAAAACGGAGCGGCTCCTTCCGCCTGAATCACCGCCAGGCGCGGAAGACGGTCGATAAGCCGGGCTTCCTTGGCTTCGCGCAAAGCCTTGCCGAACGCGGACACGTTCCCCAGATTTCCGCCCGGGAGAACCACCCAGTCCGGCACGCACCAATCGCGCTGGTCGAGCATCTCGAACATGATGCTCTTCTGCCCTTCGATGCGGAATGGGTTCACTGAGTTCAGCAAATAAATCCCGAGCCGCTCGGCTAGCACCCGCACCAGCTTCAGGATCTGGTCGAAATTCGCCTCCACCTGAAGCGTTTTCGCGCCGTACTCCAGCGCCTGCGCGAGTTTGCCGAACGAAATGTTTCCGTGCGGCAGAAAGATCAGCGCTTCCAGGCCCGCCGCCGCCGCGTACGCCGCCATGGACGCCGAAGTGTTGCCGGTCGAAACGCAGGCGACGCGCCGCATACCCAAGCGCCGCGCCTGCGAAGCCCCGCAGGTCATCCCGTTGTCTTTGAACGATCCGGTGGGATTGAATCCCTGGTGCTTGAACGTGATCCGGTCCAGCCCGCCGTATCGCGCCGCGACCGGCCCTTCCAGCAGCGGAGTGTTCCCTTCGCGCAGCGTGACCGCGTGCCGGTAGTCATCCAGAAACGGAAACAGCTCCCGATAGCGCCAGACGCCGCTCTGGTCGAGCGGACTGTTGCTCATCCGTCGCTCGCGAAACGTGCGTTTGAGTACCTCCGGGTCCGCCTCAAGACGGGCATAGCCCGCCTCAATCAGCCCGCCGCACTGCGGGCAGTTGTACAGGACCTCGGTGATCGCGTACCGCGCGCGGCAGGCCGGGTTGAAACACACCAGTTCCGCTGCCGCGGTTTGCGTTGCGGAAGCCATATCTCTTAACTTTAAACGATGCTTGCCGTTCACCTGGAATCGGGTCACGTCCGCCTGCGAAAGGTTCCGCTTCCGCGCGTCTCCGAAGGCTTCGCCCGCATCCGGCTGCTCGCCGCGGGTATCTGTTCCACCGATCTCGAATTGCAGCGCGGCTATTACGGCTTCTCAGGCACGCCCGGGCACGAATTCGTCGGGGAAGTGGTCGCCGTGAGCGGAACGAACGGCGATGAATCCAAGTGGATCGGAAAGCGAGTCGTGGGCGAAATCAACCTCGCCTGCGGACACTGTGAATGGTGCCGGCGCGGACTCGGCCGGCATTGCCCGACGCGAACCGTGCTCGGAATCGTCCAGCACCCTGGCGCGTTCCGCGAGTTTCTCACGCTGCCGGTCCGCAACCTGCATCGCGTTCCGGCCTCCATCTCCACGGAGGAAGCGGTCTTCGTCGAACCCGTCGCCGCGGCCTGCGAGATCCTCGATCAGGTGAAGATTCCCAAAGGCGAGCGTGTGGCAGTGTTGGGCGATGGCAAACTCGGGCTGCTGGTTTCGCAGGTGCTCCAAGCGCGCGGCGCGCGCGTGCATCTTTTCGGAAGACATCAGAATAAGATGCGCCTGGTGGAGCCCGCGGGCGTCACCACGGAAATCGTCCCGAAGAAACTGCCCACAGCGGCCTGGCCGTTCGTCGTCGATGCCACCGGATCTGCCGCCGGCCTGTCCGCCGCGATCTCCATGTGCATCCCCCGCGGCACAGTGATTATGAAATCGACCGTCCACGGGCTCGTCGCTATCGACACTGCCCCGGCGATCGTGAACGAGATCACGCTGGTCGGCTCGCGCTGCGGGCGCTTCGAAGCGGCCCTGCCCCTGCTTGCTTCCGGCAAGGTCCGCGTCCGCGAGCTGATCTCAGGGGAATTCACGCTCGACCGCGCTCCGGAAGCCTTCGCGCACGCCGCCAAGAAAGGCGTGCTGAAGGTTCTCCTCCGGCCGGCGTAGCGCGCACTCGTGCAGGCCGCGTCGAAACTCGTCTCACGCCTTTGCAGCAGCCTCTTACGCCCCTCCGGAGTACCACACCCGGATCACGTGCCCCCACAGAGCCACCACCAGCCCCGCGAGCCCGATAAAGCTGCCGAAGGGAAGCTCGTACGTGGACATGTCCTTTTTCGTGATCAGCACGTACGCGACGCCGCCCACCGAGCCCAGCACCGACGCCAGAATCAGCGTCAGCAAAGTCTCCTGAAACCCGAGAAACGCTCCGATCATGGCGATCATTTTCACGTCGCCAAAGCCCATGCCTTCACGATGCCGGATCTTTTCGTACAGCCACCCCACCAGCCAGATTGCCCCGCCTGCCACCCAGGCGCTCACCAGCGCTTCGGCGACCGAAGCCATGCGCAACCCCAACGCCCCGGATAACAGGAATGTGACGATCCCGGATTCGATCGGCGCCACGGCGGCAAACACGATCCCGATCGCCGCTCCTCCCAGTGTGAATTCATCCGGAAGGATGCGCTCCTCGAAATCCGTCGCGAGCAGCATGATCAGGATCGCGCTGAAGATCGCGTACTTGAGCGCAGCCAGTGTAAGCCCCAGGCCGAGCACGCAGATCGCGAACGCCGCGCCAGTGGCGAGTTCCACCAGCAGATATCGCAGCGGAATCTTCGCCTTGCAGTGGCGGCAGCGCCCGCCCAGAATCAGGTAGCTCGCTACCGGAATGTTGTCATACCAAGCCACGGGCTTCTCGCACTGGGGGCAATACGACCGCGGGCGCACCACGGAGAGATCCCGCGGCAAGCGATACACGCAGACGTTCAGAAAGCTCCCGATCAACAATCCCGCCAGAAACGCCAGTGCCACTTCCAGCATGCTTGAGGATCCTCACCGGCCCGGCGACATGAACCGGGCCTTTGCATATTTGATGAAGTTGTACAGCGCCGCCATATTCGCGATCGCCAGGCCTTCGATGCCATCCAGGAACCCGGCATGCACCACATAGCTGCGGAAAAACGTCCAGGGCGGCTCGAAGATAAGACGTCCCCAGGTAACTTTTTGGCCGTTCGCCAGAAGCTGCTCGGCCGCGAGCGTCGTGTAGCGATCCATCACTTTCAGATGCTCCGAGAGTGAATCGCAAGTGAAGTGCAGCAGATTCGACTCCAGGTGCCCAACCCGGCCGTTCACTTTCACCGATTCGTGCACAAACTCTCCGTGCCAGCAGGCCTTTCTCCGGTCATACAAGCGAACCTTGCGATCCGGATACCAGCCAGAATGCCGGATCCAGCGCCCCAGGTATTGCGCCATGCGCGGCATAGTATACGCATCGAACTGCGGCCCGTTTTTCTTGAGCCTCCAGATTTCTCCCTCCAGGGCTTCGCTCAGCGATTCGTCCGCATCCAATGATAAGATCCAATCGTGCGCTGCGTTCTCCGCGGCGAGGTTCTTTTGCTTGGCGTACCCCGGCCAAGGACTTTCCATCACGCGCGCTCCCAGCTTCTCGGCGATTGCGACCGTCCGGTCCGTCGAGCCGCTATCGACCACCAGGATCTCGTCGGCGCAGCGCAGGCTTTCGATGGCGCGCGGCAGGTTGCGCTCTTCGTTGTAGGTGATGATGGTCGCGGAGATTTTCACGAGCGTTTAAGGAAGCGAATGCACAGGCGCCGCCGTGAACGACAACACAAAAATAGCGAGCGCCGCCACAGCCAGCCGCATTCGAAATCCGCCCAGCGGAGCCGGATCGACGATCGCAGGATGCCGCATCCCAAAGAAAAACAGCAGAGCCGCCCACAGCAGCCAGCTATAGGCGACGAAAGCGCCCATCAGCACCAGCACGAAAATGAAGAAGCGCGAAAGATACCTGGTACGATCGCCCAACAGCGCGTACAGAATGTGCCCCCCGTCCAATTGGCCGATGGGCAGCAGGTTCAAGGCCGTCGCCAGCAGACCCGCCCAGGCTGCGCGCGCTACCGGGTGCAAATAGATGTCGTCGGCCGGCACTCCCGGAAACCTCACCCATTCCATCATCCGGATGATCAGGGGCGTCCCAAAGGCAAGATCACCCGTGTGCCCGATGCCAGGCACGACTTTCGACAGCGCGACTCCAGCCACCAGGGGCGGGACCAGCGCCACAAACCCCGCCAACGGCCCGGCGATGCCGATATCGAACAGGATCCGCTTGGAGAGGATCGGCGATCGAATGCGAATAAACGCGCCCAGCGTCCCGATGAGCGTCGGAAACGGAAGGAAAAACGGCAGCGTGACGTCCACCAGATAATAACGGGCGGTCAGGAAGTGCCCCATCTCGTGAGCCAGCAGGATCGTGAGCAGCGTCAGCGAAAACGGCAAGCCTCCCAGCAGATACGAAGGCTCCTGCCACATGCGAACGTAGCCGTTGAAGAGTTCGCCTAAATCGAGGGGCCTGCTTTGCGCGAAGCTGTGCGCCATCCCGGCGCCCACCACCGTCGTACTGATCAGCGTCAAGACCAGGAGGAGGGCATGCAGCCAGTAGCGATGCCGCGTTCGCGGTCGAAATTCTTCGGCGAACGCGAACAGGCCGGGTTCCGGAGCAGAATCCGCCGCCCGGAACGACGGCAAAAACGGTGGGCCGTTCGTGGACACAGAGCCCGCAGACAACTACTGGAGTGTCTGCAGCTCCTTGCCGGGCTTGAAGCGGACCGCTTTACCGGGAGGAATGGCCACCTCGGCTCCGGTGCGCGGGTTGCGGCCAATGCCAGTCTTGCGCGGCCGCACGTTGAAGATTCCGAAGCCCCTTAATTCGATCCGCTCGCCCCGGCCGAGCGAGCGCTTCATGCTCTCGAAGACGGTTTCCACCGCCATCTCCGCTTTCGTCTTGGTGATGCCCGTCCGGTTGACTACTTCGTTGATGATGTCCAGTTTAATCAAGGCCGTCCTCCCCGTTTCACCCGTTTACACCAGCAAACCTCATGATAGGATTAGGGTTATCTCAGTGTCAAGCGGCCCCCATCTGTTCGTTTACGGTACCTTGAAGAGCGGCTTTCGAAATCGCTTCGCCCGCCGCTTGCGTCGCGAGGCAAAGTTTCTCGGGCCGGCGCACATGCGAGGTCGGCTCTATCGGGTGCGCTGGTATCCCGGAATGCGCCCGGCCGGGGACGGCGCCGTCGTCGGGGAATTGTACCGGTTACGCCATCCGGCAAAGACCCTGGAAGCTCTGGACCGGTACGAAGGAGATCACTACCGCCGCGAGCTTCGCGTCGCGACTCGCGACACGGGACGCCCGATGCATGCCTGGGTCTACATCTACCGCTTCGCCCCGCCCGAACACCGCCGCCTTTCGACCTACCCGCAGGAGGCGGACTTGTCGGCCTCCCCGATCAGCCGGTCCGTTTCCGGATCTCGATATTCAGCCGCTTGATTTTCTGATTCAGCGTGGAAAGAGGAATGCGCAGCGCCTCGGCCGCCGAAGTCTGACTCCATTCGGACGCTTCCAGTTGCTCGAGAATCTTGCGTCGCTCGAAATCCGCGACGATCTCGAACAGCGACGCGTCCGCCGGCAGGCTTCCGCTTTCGTCCCGGCGGATCCGCAGTCCCCGGGCTTCCAACAGGTGCTCGGGGAGAACATCCACCGGAACACTCGTCTGCGATGCCAGCACGACCGCGCGCTCCACCACGTTCTCCAGCTCGCGGACGTTGCCCGGCCAGGCGTGGTCCATCAGGATCTGCATGGCGTCCGGCTCGAAGTGCAGCCGTGACCGGTTGTGCTCATCCAAAAACTTTTCATTTTCGCGGCAATATTTAGTGAAAAAGTGCTCCACCAGCGCCGGAATGTCTTCCTTGCGTTCGCGCAACGGCGGCAGAGCCAGGTTGATCACGTTCAGCCGGTAGTACAGATCCTCGCGGAACTTCCCTTCTTCGACGAACTTCTTCAAATCCGCGTTGGTTGCCGCCACGATGCGGACGTCCACCTTGACCGTCTCGGCCGAGCCGACCGGCATGAACTCCCGCTCCTGGATCACGCGCAGCAGTTTGGTCTGGGTTTCGAGCGAAATCGTGCCGATCTCATCGAAGAAAATCGTCCCGTGGTTGGCCACCTCGAAGTAGCCCTTGCGCGCCGCCAGCGCGCCGGTGAACGCCCCTTTCACATGCCCAAACAGCGCCGACTCCAGCAGATCCGGAGGCACCGAGCCGGAATGCACGGGCACGAACGGATGCTCCGCGCGCGCCGAGTGCGCATGAATCGCGTTCGCGATCAGCTCCTTGCCGGTGCCTGTTTCTCCCGTAATCAGGATCGTCGCGCGGCTGGCCGCTACCTGCCCCACTAGGTCGAGAATCCGCAGCATCCGCTCGCTCTTGCCTACAATGTTCGGGAAGCTGTAGCGCTGCTTGAGCGCGCGCTTGAGTTCGGTATTTTCCCGCTCCAGCCGCCGGGCGGCGATCATGTGGTCGATCTCGATTAGCAGCTTCTCGTTGTCCCAAGGTTTGGGGAAATAGTCGTTGGCGCCGCGCTTCAGCGCATCCACCGCCACTTCGACGGAGCCGTAGGCGGTGATCATGAAAATCGGAGTCTCGCTATCCCGCGCCCGTACCTCTTCGAGCACCTGCATGCCGCTCTTGTCCGGCATCATGAGGTCCAGCAGGACCAGGTCGTAGGCCGAGCTCTCCAGCTTTCTGAGGCCCTCCGTGGCGTTCGCGGCGAGTTCCACGCGGTAGTTTTCGCTGGAAAGCAGCGCTTCCAGGCTGTCCCGAATATCGGGTTCGTCGTCGATCACCAGGATACGCCCCCGCAGGCTGTCTCCCGTCAATACGTCGGGCGGAAAATTTGCGACTGTGTCTGCCATTACTGGATGAATCTGTCAGACTTGGCGACGATGGTGGTCGGAACAGAGGCCGCAACCTCGGCCCGCGCCACCGGAGCGGGCATCGCCGCAGCCGCGGCCGGGGCGGCTACGCGCGGCTCCTCCCGTTTGGACCAGGACTGCGCGGCAGATGTGCCGATCGGGAACGTCAGCACGAACTGCGTGCCTCTGCCCGGCTGGCTCTGCACCGTAATATCCCCCCCGTGCTCACGCACGATCCCGTAGCTCACCGAAAGGCCGAGACCGGTTCCCTTGCGAGCTCCTTTGGTGGTGAAAAACGGATCGAAAATGCGCGCGAGATTCTCTGGCGCGATGCCGGTTCCCGTATCGCGCACCGCGACTTGCACCGTTCCGTTCCAGCGGCCGGTCTCGATGGTGAGCGTACCGCCCGCTTCCATTGCATCCCGGGCATTCAGGAACAAATTCAGGAACACCTGTTGCAGCTTGCCAGGACTGCCTTTGATCGGCACCAGGCTCTCATCCAGCGCCACGTTGAGTTTTATGGCGCTCTTGGCGAACTGGTGTTCCACCAGCGTCAGCGTTTCGCGCACCACCTTGTTCAGATCCACAGCCACAAACTCGGTGGCAGCCGTTCGGGAGAAGTTCAGCAGCGAATTGACGATTTCGCTGGCCCGGAACGTCTGCCGCGCGATTTTTTCAAGCAGCGGCGCTTTCTGCTCGTCGCCCGAAATCTGCTTGGCCAGCATCTGGGCGTACGTCGAGATCACCGCCAGCGGCGTGTTGACCTCGTGCGCCACGCCAGCAGCCAGCAGCCCAATCGAGCTGAGCTTGTCGGCCTGGACGAGCTTGCGCTCCAGCTCGGCGCGGTCGGTGACATCGTCGAAGATAATCAGGCGGCCGATGCGATCCCCTTCCTTCGAGATCAGCGGTGCGACCGCGATATTCAGCGTCGCTTCCTTCTCCCGCAGCACGTACTGATAAATGTTCTGAACACCGGAATCGCCGCGCGACGCTTCCAGTTGGTCGCACAGATCCTCGGGCAGCAGTTCCCGGAGTTTCCGGCCCAGCGCGTCCTGGCGCAGGATGCCCGTCAGTTTCTCCACCTGGGAATTCCAGCTCTCGACGCGGTCCTCAAGATCCGCCGCCAGAATGCCCACGTGGATGGATTCCACGATGTTTTCGGAAAATTCTTTCAGCCGTTCGTACTCGTCCGCCTTGCGCTGCAAGGACTGATACAGCTTGGCGTTGTCGATCGCGATCCCAACATAGCCCGACAGCGTCATCAGCAGCTCGACGTCTTCGCTGGAAAGAAAATCGTGCGACTCCGTGCGGCTGACGCCCAGGTATGCAATAGTCCGCCCGCGCGCCGAGCAGGGCAAGTAGTAGGTCAGTTCCAGCTCGGCGATCGAGCGCCGCACCGCCACCGGCCATTCGTGCGAGACCACGTCCAGCAGATTGCGCGTGCGTTCAAAAAACAGATAAGGCTTCTTCGGATTCGCGCTCAGGAAACTCAAATCCAAACCGTAGGGAACGTGATCCGTCTGCGGACCCCGCCGGTTACTGGCCAACTCAAGCTGAAAACGCCCCTCGGCGTCGTCCCAAATGAAGAACGCCACATGGCGGATGCCCAGCGTGCGGATCAGCCGGTCCGCCACGCTTTCCAGCATCGCATGCAGGTCCGTCGGCGATCCAAGCTCGCGCGCGAATTCGATCAGCGTGCGCCGATAGTCATAGCGGTCTTTGTAGAAATACCGATCGAGCTGTTCCTGAACCCACTTGCGGATCGGCTGAAACACGAATGCCGCGATCAGAATCATGGCGATCATCGCCGGGCCGTTCAGCTCCCCAGCGCCGCTGACCGAGAAGATCATGCCGTAGAAGATCGCCAGCACGCAGAAGGTCGCCAGCGTGTAGGCATAGCCTTGCTGGAAGATGACGTCCACATCCATCAGCCGGTACCGCAGGATCGCGTAAGCCCAGGTCAGCGGGATCAACGGAAGCGATAGCACCGCCAGGTTCATCGCCTGGTTCGGAGCGACGCCGAACATGTACGGCACCGCGTAAATCAGCGCGAAGGGAATGATCCCGAACAGCGCGCCGTTGCGGAGCCAGGTAAGCTGCCGCCGCACGATCGGATCCGAAGCCCGCCGCATCTGAAATGCAAGCACCGCGCCTCCGGCCAGGTACATCGCGCACAGGAACCCGAGCCACAGCCGGTCCAGCAGCCAGCGCATTTCGATCAGCGGAGCAGCCGTGCGCAGCCATCCGAAAATAAACCCCGACTGGACCGTCAGCAGCGCCAGTCCAGGGAGGTAAACCAGAAACGCGGCGCCGCGCCGCCGGATCCAGCTCTGCTGATCGGGAAACGAAAAACAGAAATGCAGGAACAGCGTGGGCGCCAGGAACCAGGCCACGACGTTGCCGAGATAGATGGTCTTGTCGAAGTTGTTCAGCTTTCCGGTGTAATGGAAGGTCGAAAGGACAAACGACGACAGGCACAGCAGGAAGAAGTGCAGCGCCCGCGGCGCGCTGCCGCGCCGGAAATACACGAACAGCCCGATGCCCAGGTAAATCACGCCCACCGCGTACTGGTAGTAGAGCGTGGAATCGCGGGCAGCTTCGCCGACGATTACCGTAGCCGGCACTTCGCTGCCGTTGTGGAGCACCTTGTAGTCTGCCTTGTGCCAGCTTCCGAGACGCGTGAGGATCTGCGTGGCTTCCTCGGCCCGATCGATCCGCACGCCGTCGATGGACACCAGAACGTCGCCTTCGTGGATTCCGGCTTTTTCCGCCGGGCTTCCGGAAGCGATATGGGCGGCCACCGGCAGCCGTTGACCGAACACCAACCGGTCCTCCCAGGTGACGCCGTCATCGGGCAGCCGAAACTTGCTCTGCTGCTGAAAATTGATCGCTGCGGCGACTACCGCCGCTACGGTGACAATCATCAGCAGAGCGTTCGTGAGCTGTTGCCGAAGTTCCCTCATACCTCGAGACACTAATCCGGGCGCGTGGAGTGCACGCCGTCTTCCAATCCAAGAATAGCGCGTATCCTGCTGACGTCACGAGCGCTTCATAACATAAACCGCTCCATCCTATGGTTCTTGGAAGAAACCGCTATGGAGACGCATAGACTTCCGGACGCGTTTGATGGTTGACATTCTACCCTAGTAATGGTAGAAATTCTACTGTCGATGCCAAAAGAATCCTCAGACCGGGTCGAATTGCTACAGGGGACGCTGGACATGCTCATCCTCAGAACTCTGCTGTTCGGGCCTGCCCACGGACACCAGATCGCCAAGCACATCCAGCGGACCACGGACGATGTGCTCCAGGTCGAGCACGGCTCGCTCTACCCGGCCCTGCACCGGCTGGAGCGCAAGGGGCTGCTCGAATCGAAGTGGGAAACCGCGCCTGATCGCAACCGCGAGTTCAAGTACTACCGGTTGACGCCTGCGGGCCGCAAGCACCTGGAGCAGGAAGAATCGAAATGGAAACAACTGGCTAACGCGATCGCCCGGGTGATGTGGCCAGCCGACGAGCGGGAGGCCTGACGTGTTCTGGCGGCGGAAGCGCGAACAGGATCTCGATCGCGAGCTGCGCTCGCACCTCGATCTGGAAACCGAGGAACAGGGCGATCCCTACGCCGCCCGCAGGGCGTTTGGCAATCTGACCCGGGTGAAAGAAGACGTCCGCGCCGCGTGGGGCTGGATGTGGCTCGAACGGCTCGCACAAGACCTACGCTACGCGCTCCGGACCACGCGGCAGAGTCCCGGATTCACCGCGACTGCGGTGCTGTCCCTGGCGCTCGGCATCGGAGCGAACACGGCGATCTTCAGTTTGATCGACGCGGTGATGTTGCGGTGGCTTCCCGTGCCGAATCCGCAGGAGTTGGTCCTGCTGAAGTTGCAGCAGAAAGACGGGAAAGGCCCAACAGAGAGTTTCTCCTACGTCATCGTGCGGGCGCTTTCGGATCAGAAAGAGACATTCGCGCGTGTCGGCGGCTTTAGCACTGCAAGTTTCGAAGTTGGATCGCCAGGCTCGATCAACCGGGTGTCGGGGGCCTGGGTGACCGGAGGATTCTACGAAACACTTGGTTTGAATGCGAGTGTGGGGCGCCTCCTTTCGCAAGCTGACGACGAATCTGGAGCTCCGCTTGTCGCCGTGATCAGCGACGGATATTGGGAGCGCCAATATGCTCGGAATTCAGGAATCCTCGGACAGAGTTTGCCGATCAATGGCGTTCCTGTGATCATCATCGGCGTGACTCCTCCGGGCTTCGTCGGAGCGAGCGTCGGATCTGTGGCCGACATCACAATGCCAGTAGCTGCGCTGCCGCGCGTGAACCCGGAAGCCGCTCCGCTGCTCGGCTCAGGCAACTTCTGGCTACGCATTCTGGCCCGGCCGAAGACCGGGCTTTCGATTCCGGAAACCGAGGCCCGGCTGGCCAGCCTGTGGCCGCCGATATCGGAACAGGTGATACCTCCAACCTGGCCTGCCGCCCGCAGAAAAGGCATGGCGGAGGCGTTTTTCACGTTGACTCCGGGCGCCACAGGCTACACCCGTCTGCGCGAAATGTTTCGAAGGCCCTTGCTGGTGCTGATGGCCGTGGTTGCACTCGTTCTGTTGATTGCCTGCCTGAATGTCGCGAATCTCCTGCTGGTTCGGGCCGCCGCGAGGCAACGTGAGATTGCAGTGCGCCTGGCGATCGGCGCCGCGCGCAACCGCGTAATTCGACAGCTCCTGACCGAGAGTATGCTGCTCTCCTCGCTCGGAGCAGTGTTCGGAATCGCTCTGGGCTGGCCCACGAGCCGTTTCCTCGTCAACTTGTTTTCTACGGGGCCTGTGCCGGTCAGCTTCGACCTGACTCCGAACTGGCACGTCCTCGCATTTACGAGTGCTGTGGCAGTCGTCACCACCATTCTGTTCGGCCTGGCGCCGGCCTTGCAGACGACAGCGGCAGGACCATCGCCAGCGCTGAAAGACGGCGGGCGAGTGAGCCGCTCGCGTTCGCGGCTCCCCTCGTCGCTGGTGTGCATTCAAGTAGCCCTTTCGCTACTCCTGCTGATAGGAGCGGGTCTGTTTGTCCGCACCCTGCGGAATCTTCAGAGTCTCGACTTCGGCTTCAAGCGGGAAGGTGTTCTTCTAGTGAATCTGGATCGTCATCAGACTGCGTTTCCTCAGCGCCTGCTCGATGACGTTCGCCGGGTCCCTGGCGTGATTTCCGCCAGCATTTCCACGCACACTCCTCTGAGCGGATCCACCTGGACCGATCCGGTTATTCCCAAAGGGCAGGCAATGCCTGAGCACGACACGGCAATATTCGCGGGTATTGGCCCGGGTTTCTTCGAGACCATGGGTACGCCGCTGCTTTCCGGTCGCGGATTTGTCGAAGGAGATGCCGGAAGCAAACCAAGCGTAGCGGTGGTCAGCGAAAGTTTCGTCGCGCGGTACTTGCCGGGCCGCAATCCGGTGGGACAGTATCTGACTGCCTCCATCGCGGGGAGCGGCCCCACGGACCTGGAGATCGTCGGCGTCGCGAAGAACGTGATCAGCAGCGGCTTGCGCAGAGCGCCTTACCCGGCTGTCTATGTGCCATACGCCCAGCTTACGGGCGACCCTCGGCCCGGATCCAAGTTCGCTCAGCCCGTCTCGACCTTGGAAATTCGCGCCGGCGGCCCATTGGGGCAAGTGGCCGAGGAGGTACGGCACGCGCTTCAAGCGAAGCTGCCCAACACGTCCGTGGAGGTTCGTGGGCTTTCCGCGCAAGTGGACGCCGCCATGGTCCAGGAGCGGATGATGGCGACGCTCGCAGGTGGTTTCGGAGCGCTCGCGCTGCTGCTGGCGTGCGTTGGATTATACGGGCTACTCGCGTACGGCGTCGCGCGCCGCACCAGAGAAATGGGAATCCGTATGGCGCTCGGCGCCCGGCGGCGAGGCGTGATCGGCTTGATTGTCGCCGGCGCGATCCGGGTAGTCATGGCCGGAATCGTGCTGGGTGTGCCAACGGCGTGGGTTGCGTCCCGTTGGGTGGAGTCGATGCTCTTCGGGTTGCGATCGACCGATCCAGCAACGATCGGAGGTGCAGCAGGCGTGTTGACCGTGGCTGCCCTTCTGGCGGCTTACCTGCCTGCGCGCCGCGCCTCGCGGATCGATCCGATGAGTGCGCTCCGCCACGAATAAATTATCCGCTTGCTTACGCGCGCGGCTCGGCAAAAAGTTCAGAGCCACGACCGTCAGAGAGTGGGTACTAGCTCGGCTCTACCGTTACCGGCGCCGTCAGCTTGAAGGTCAGCACCGATTCCGCCGGAATCTGCGCAGGCTCGCCGTGCGTCGCCAGGACCAGGCCGGTTCCTGCCGCGCCGCCGCTGGCCGCGCCGATGGCCGCACCTTGTCCGCCGCCGGCGATCGCGCCGATCGCCGCGCCGATCCCGGCGCCGATCCCGATCTTCTCCGCGTCTCTGCGTTTCGTGGTGCGCGCCTTGCGCGCGACTACGCTCGTGTTGAGATCTACGTCACGCCCGGCCACCGTCATCCGAGTCAGGCGCACCGAAATCGTCGCGACCCCTTTCACGCGACCACCTGGATCCGAGTTCACCACCCGCCCTTCCACGCGCGCTCCGCGCGGCGCGATCGATTTCCCGTCGATTATGATGGGTTCCGCCAACGTCGCCGTGAACGATTCGCCGGTCTTGGCGCTCTTGGTCGAGAGCATGCTCTCGGTTCGCACCTTGATCGGCGTTCCCTGGGCGATCGTCACCGGTTGCGGCTTCACCGGCGCAGAAGACGCCGCGCTCGCAGGAGCCGGCTTGGCATCGCCGGTGGCAGCCTGATCCGCCGTCTTGCTGCACGCTGCCAGCGACAAAGACAACACACCCACCAATACGTTCTTCAAAGTCCTGTTCATATATCGACGATGCGGAAGCAGGCGGAAGCGTTCCGAACAAGAAAACCCTAGCCGCTTCTAGGGTTTGTACCTGGCAGGACTACTCCGACGCGCCTTGGATCTTTACTAGCGGCTGACGTGCCTCCGGAGGCATCTCCGACTTGAGCGTCTGCCTGCCGCGCCAGAAATCGAAGTAGGAAACGTAGTGCACGCAGCTCACCGTGCAGTACGGAGCGCACGCTTTCTCAGTGAGATACTCGCGGCGAAGATCTTCGCGCGTGTACTGGTCCAGGGGCTTGGCCGGATAGCCGCGCTGTTGCGAGCAGTAATGCACCAGCCCGTCCTCGCAGATGTACATGTAGCGCGATCCGGCGCGGCATCGCCAGTTGTTCGGCTTGCCCTGCGCGATCGCGTCCTGGAAATAATTGAATTGCGCGAAGTGGCGATTCTCCATCGCCTTCATTTCGTGATACACGGCGCGCTCGCGCTCGCCCAGCGGACGGAGCTGGCCGTCTCCGTCGTGAATGATCCCTACCGTCGCGGAAAACCCTAGCTCGATCGCGCGGCGGCCCACCACCAGGGCGTCATCCGGATTGTGAATCCCGCCGCCAACCACCGAGTTGATGTTCACGTGGAAATCGGCATCCTCGGCCAGGATTTGCAGCTTCTTGTCCAGGACCTTCAGGCTCTTCTTGGACACTTCGTCCGGCATCACGTTGTCGATCGAGATTTGCAGGTGATCCAGGCCGGCCCGATTCAGCCGCTTCACCCGTTCCGGCGTCAGCAGGTATCCGTTGGTGATCATTCCGGCGATCACGCCGCGGCGGCGCATGGCGTGGATGATGTCATCGAGCTCGGGATGCAGCAGCGGCTCGCCCCCGGAAAGCGTGATGATGCCCGTTCCGAGATCCGCCAGACGGTTGATCCGGCTGACCATGGTTTCCGTGGGGACGGGTTTGGAGTAATCGTCGTACTCGTTGCAGTAGGCGCAGGAAAGATTGCACCGGCGGATCGGAATGATGTGCGCCATGATCGGATGATCCTTGGACAGCGCCCCGTAGGCGATCATTTTCAGTTCCCGGATCCGGCGCGCGAAAGCCTTCCACTGGCGGCCCAACGTACCCCCTTTTCTCATGCGCAACAGCTTCTATTTAAGCACGTTATGCGGCATACTTGCAGAAGTGTTCACCGGCCGCGGGGCGACTCTGGGATTACTGTCGTTGACGCTTGTGCTGGGGCTTTACGGCATCCAGCGGAGCCTCTGGCTGGACGAATCCTGGGTGGCGAATTCGGTGAACGCTCCCACGCTCGGCGGGATGTTCTATTATCCGAACTGGCTCCAGACGAGTCCTCCGCTGTTTCTGCTGCTGGCGCGAGGATTCGTGCGAACGTTCGGCCTGAATACGGTTGTGTTACGAAGCGTGCCGCTGGTTTTGTCCCTGGCAGCGGTGTGGACCATGCTGGGCGCAGGGCGGCGCGTAGTCTCGGCTCCTTTCGCGATTCTGGCGACCGCAGCGCTGGCGTTCCATCCCACCGTGGTCGAATATTTCCGTTCGTTCAAGCAATACGGCGGAGAAGTGGCTGCGACCGGTGCGGTCCTGTGGGCCAGCATCGCGTATCTGCAAAAGCCGGAACGGCGGCAGTTTGGGATTTTGCTTGCAGTGACGGCGGCCGCGATGGGACTCTCGTACCCAACGGCTTTCCTGCTGCCGGGACTGATCACGGCGATCGCGTTCCAGGATCGCGTGCGGGCCCTCACGCTGGCGGGAGTCGCAGGCGCAGAGCTGGCGATTTTCTTCTGGTTCCTGATCCGCCCGAACTACACGCCGGAGCTGCGCGCGTACTGGATCGGCGACCCGGAAGTCTGGCTCGCTCCGGGAATGATCGCGGCCGTAGCGTTTTGCGCGTTCGTGGCGGGCCGGCTTGCGCTCGCACGCCGCAGCTTGGAAACCCGGGACTGGATCTCCGTAGTTCTGCTCGCACCCTGCCTTCTCCTGTTTGTCAGTGAGCTGGCCGGCTTGTATCCGGCAAGCCCGCGCACGCACCTGTTCGTCCGGCCGTGCTTTCTCTTGCTCGTTGCGATGAACCTGGAAGATCTGTCGGCCTGGCTGGTCGCGAGATGGAGCCGGCTGCCGGTGGACGCAGTGGTCCTGGCAGCGGCGGCCATCGTCGTGTTGCTGGGCCTACGCAAGCAGTTCCACGAGGGCCGTTTTCAGCCCGAGGAGGATATGGTTGGAGCCGTCCGCTACCTGCGCAAGAACGTCGCGCCCTCCGACCTGATCCTGGTCCACGCCTCGCTTCGCGAAGGCTTCTTGCTCTATACGAAGATCCAGGGCTGGACCAATCCGCCAGTGATTTATGGCGATACCGAGTGGCCCTGCTGCCCGCGCGGCAAGCACGCCGGGCCGGATGCATCGAAGCCGGAAGAAGTGCTTCACGACCTGGACAGTAAAGTCCCCCATGAATTTTCCGGCCGCATCTGGCTCTTTTACACGGACCGTCCCTTGCATTGGGATTATGTACGCGTTTACGACCCGAAACTTTGGCAACAGTATTTCTGGAGCCGAAACTGCCGCCCGGCGGTGTACATTCGATTCGCGAACCTCGGATTGACGCCGATGATCTGTTCGCCGGTTTCGCGCAATTCCCCCTGAGAGTATTCCCCCGCTCGATCCACTTACTCTCGTGGATCGGATTTTCGTTTTTCTAAGCCTGACGCTGCCGCTGGCGGCTCAGGACGATCCGGCCCTCCTGCGCATTCGTATCGTGGAAGGCCAGGGAGCCGTGTACGCAATCGGCTCGCGCGCGACGCGCGGGATCACAGTGGAGGTGACGGATGAGACGGGGAAACCCGTGGACAAGGCCGCGGTGGCATTTAAGCTGCCGGATGATGGGCCGACAGGCGCGTTTTCCTCGGGGATGCGCACTGAAGCGGTCACAACCGGGGCGGACGGGCGCGCCAGCGTCTGGGGCATGCAGTGGAACCGCGTCACCGGATCAATGGAGGTCCGGATCACGGCAGCCAAAGGCCAGGCCCGGGCGGGAACGATCTGCGGACTGTCGCTCACGAATGCGCTTGTACCGAACGAGCCGCGGGATACTTCGGGTCCGTCGGTCTTCACGCGCCATCGCAAAATCTGGATCGGAGTGGCGATCGCGGCGGGAGCTTTTGCGGGCGCGGCAGCGGCCACCAGCCGTGGCACGCCAGCGCCGGCAGCCGGGGCAGGCGTGAATGCGCCGCTGATCGGAACCCCCACCATCATCATCGGCAAGCCATGAAACACGTTCTGCTGTTGCTCTTCGGCACCGTCTGCGTGGGGGGAATCGACGTTCCGGACGTCGGAATCCTAGTAGATCCATCCGGATCTCTGCGCCCCGTGCAAGGCGTGGCGGGGAACTTTCTGGTAGGCGTGCCGGCGGCCTTGGGAATCCTTTCCGCAGCGTGCGCCGAACGGCTGTGCCTGGCCAAGACCGATTCAAAGATTCTATCGGCGGGCGGAGAGACCGATGCGCCTCCCGGTCCCGCCATTTTCGGCTTGGACGGAAAGGAAGCGATCGTTTACTTTCTGGAAACTCACTCGTTCGCGCGCTGGCGCGACGGGGTGCTCGATCCGCTGGACTGGGCAGTCGACGGCGAAGTGCTTTCGATTCGCGTGCGCGACGGAACAGCCGAAATCGCCGTTCGGCGCGAAGAGGACGCGTGGATCATCCGGCCGGATGGCGCAGTCGTTGCCTGGATCGCCCTCACTCGGGGTCCCGTACTGCTGCTTACGGATGGCGTGCTGTTCGCGATGGCGGACTCGATCGTTTTTCGGCGCGCGGACGGCGCGGAATTCCGGTTTTCCTTGCCAGGAACCAATTCGATCGCGCAGATGGGCCCCCATTACGCCGCGGTGCGAGCCGGAGCTCTCACTTATGCCTTGCGGACGGACGCTGGCCGCGAGCGACTGTTTCTGCTTCCGGCGGCTCAAGGAGAGGCTCCATGAGGAGCGCACTGGCATTGCTCGCGCTGCCCTTGCTTGCGCGCGCGCAGATCGCGTTATTGCAGATGAACGGTAGCACTGAGGTTCCCATCGGATCGGCCCTGAATCTCGGGAAAGTCGCGGCGGGAGACACGCTCAGCGTCCGTCTTCGCGTACGCAATACCGGATCCGCTAAGGCCGATATTACGCGGTTTTCCGCAGACGGCGCAGGTTTCACGCTCGACCGGCCGTCGCTTCCGTTCACTGTCGCGCCGGGCAGCGTGCAGGACGTTTTGCTGAATTTCCGCGGTCTGACGCTGGCCACCTATAGCGCGAACCTGCAACTGGTCAGCAGTGCGAACAGCATCAGCACGATCGTGATCGCTTCGGTGGTAACCGGTGCGGAAGTGACGGTGTTTCCGGTGTGCAGAGGCTCCGACGGTCCGCCGCCTACCATCGATTTCGGGCGCGTGCAGGCGGGCCAGCGCCATCTGTGCAACTTCAACCTGCGGAATCCGGGAACACAGGAAATGACGGTCTCGACTTTCCAGGCCACCGGATCGGGGTTTCAAATCTTCTCCGGGCCGCAGCCGCCCTTTAAACTCGCGGCGGGATCCACCGCGTCGTTCATGGTCAGCTTCGCGCCCGAAGCGGCTGGGGTGTATACTGGCGCGCTGATCATCGATGCGCGCTCCTACGTACTGACCGGCGTAGCTTTCGACGCGCCGTTCCCGAAACCGCTGATCGAATTCGATTCGGGAGCGTTCCAAAGCGCGCAACAGCGGCACCTGACCATCCGGCTCCCCACGGCCGCCACCAGCAGCGCATCGGGCTCCGTGAGTTTGGCGTTCCTGCCGGATACGAAGCTCGTCCCGGACGATCCAGCGGTGGTGTTCCTCGCAACGGGTACACGGTCGCTGCCGATTTCGATCAGCCAGGGCAGCACGCAGTTTACGATCAGCGGCCAAGCATCGGCGATGTTTCAGACGGGCACGTCTTCGGGGAAAATCCGTTTCATGCTTTCTGGAATCTTGTCCGACGGCGATCCTACTACCACCGTCACGATTCCGGCATCGTCCATGGCTCTCGACACGGCCACGGCTACGAAGCGGGCAGGCAATCTCGATATCCAGGCAACCGGTTACGACAACACCTACTCGGCGGGTTCGATGAGCTTCACATTCTTCGATGGGTCGGGGAAAACGATCCCGCCAGGGGCGATTCAGGCCGATTTCACCCAGGATTTTCGGGCGTTTTTCACTCGAACGCAGTCGGGCAGCGCGTTTCAGGTGCGCGTCAGCTTTCCCGTAGCAGGCGATGCGTCTGGGATCGCTGGCGTAGACGCGCGGTTCACGAATGCGGTGGGCGGGAACACGCAGCACCTGGTTTTTCAGTGACGGATTTCCAAGTGACCGCTACACTCAAGAGGTGACCACGCGGGTAGCGCTTTCCATCGCGGGATCGGATCCCAGCGGCGGGGCCGGATTGCAGGCCGATCTGAAAACGTTCCATCGGCTGGGGGTGTATGGCGAAGCCGTAGTGACGCTGATTACCGTGCAGAACACGCAAGGCGTCCGGCGGGTCGAGGTATTGGATCCCGACCTGGTGTTGGAGCAGATCCACGCGGTTTGCAGCGATATCCCGCCGCATGCCGGGAAAATCGGGGCGCTGGGCAGCCGGGCCGTTCTGCAAGCGCTGGCTTCCGCTGCGCGGACGTTCCAGTTTCCCCTGGTGATCGATCCGGTGATGATCAGCACGAATGGAGCTCCTTTGCTGGACGAAGACGCGCGCACGGCCTTCACCGACTGCTTGATTCCGCGCGCCTTTCTGCTGACACCGAACCTGGACGAAGCCGCCTCGCTCGCGGGATTTCCGGTGAAAGATCTCGCTTCCATGCGAAAGGCAGCGGAAACGCTGGCCTCCCGCGGCGCGAAAAACGTGCTGATTAAGGGCGGGCATTTGGAGGGCGACGCGGTCGACCTGCTGTTCGAGCCGGAACACGGGTTCCACGAATTCACCGGCGCGCGGATCGTGACGCCGCACACGCATGGGACCGGCTGCACCTACTCGGCTGCGATCACCGCGGAGCTGGCGAAAGGCTTGCCGTTGCGAGCCGCGATCAGCAAAGCCAAGGAATTTATCTCCGCCGCGATCCGCACCGCGCCGGGCCTCGGGTCGGGAACCGGCCCCCTAAATCATCACGCTTGAAAGCGTACCTGAGAGCATCGGGGCTCTGGGAACACTATACTCACGAGCCCGAGCGTGCTCGGCATGGCGTATTCCAATTTCTTCACCGCAGTGGACGGTCTGGTGCTGGCAGTCCTGGCGCCGCTGGCGACCGCGATCCTGGTTAGCGGCCTGGACGATCTGATCGTCGACCTGGCGTGGGCCTGGACGCGGGTGAAAACCGTGCTGCGCCCGGCCGCCAGCCTGTTTCCGCCCGGCCCCCGGCAGATCGAAACCGCGCCGGTCCAGCGCATCGCCATTTTCGTGCCGCTATGGCAGGAGCATCGGGTGATCGGCCGGATGCTGGAACATAACCTCGCGGCGATCCGGTATCCGGACTATCACATCTTTGCGGGCTGCTACCCGAACGATACCGAAACCCAGGAGGCCGTCCAGGCGGTGGCCGCGCGGTTTCCGCAGGTTCACCTCGCGTTGTGTCCTCATCCTGGGCCGACATCCAAGGCCGACTGCCTGAACTGGGTGTACCAGCGCCTGCTCTTGCTCGAGGAAAGCGAAGGCAAGCGTTTCGACGTGGTCGTGGTCCACGACGCCGAGGACCTGATCCACCCCGAGGAGCTGCGCTGGATCAACTATTACGCCGCGCGCTACGATTTCGTTCAGACTCCGGTTCTGGCGCTGGCCACGCCTCTGCACCGACTCACGCACGGCGTCTACTGCGATGAGTTTGCGGAGACGCACACCCGCGATATGGCCGTGCGCGCCGCGATGGGAGGCTTTGTGCCGAGTTCAGGCGTTGGGACCGGCTACCGCCGCGATGCACTCGCGCGGTTGGCGCGCGCGTCTTCGAACCGGCTCTTCGAGCCTGAGGCTTTGACCGAAGATTACGAAAACGGATTGCGGCTGTTCCGTCTGGGATGCCCGCAAGCCTTTGTGCCGATCACACGCGTGCCTGTTTCCAGGGGCGGCCGCATCGAGAGCGATTTCGTCGCCACGCGCGAATTCTTTCCGGACCGCTGGCGCAGCGCCTTGCGGCAGCGAACGCGGTGGGTCACTGGAATTGCGCTGCAAGGCTGGCAGAGATTCGGCTGGTCCGGGAGCCTCCGTGAAGTGTATTGGCTGTGGCGGGACCGGAAGGGCCTGCTCACGAATCCTCTGAGTCTTGCGGCGAACGCGGTGTTCGTTTACGGGCTGGCCACGGCGCTGTGGACGCGCGTTTCCCCCGCCCAAGCCCGCCTCGCCGCGGCTACCCTATCGCTCCAGATTCTGCGTCTCGGGGTTCGATTCTCCTGCGTCGCCCGCATCTACGGACCATGTTTCGCTCTGGGCGTGCCGGTCCGCGCGGTCTATGCGAACGCGCTGAATACGGTCGCCACGGTCCAGGCCGTCGCGCGATATTCTTCGGCGCGGATCCGCGGGCAGCCGCTCAAGTGGCTCAAAACCGAGCACGCCTATCCCGCTCGCGCCGCGCTGCTGGGACATAAACGCAAGCTGGGGGAGATCCTGGTGAGCGCCGGATCCTTGCCAGCGGCCGAGCTGGCGAAGGAGCTGAGCGAACTGACGCCTCCGGTGCGGCTCGGCGAACGCCTGGTGGCATCGCGCAAAGTATCCGTGGAAGCAGTCTACGAGGCGCTCAGCTTTCAGCAAGGACTTCCGATCGCCCACATCGAGCCGCAATCGGTGCCTTGGCCGGTGGCGCACGCGTTGCCCGAAGAAGCGATGCGCAAGTGGCGCGTACTTCCGTTCCGCGTCGCCGAGCAGAATTTATTTGTGGCCTCGCCCGAGGCGCCGGGGCCTGAAATGTCCCAAGCTCTGCAATCGTTCACGTCTCTAGAAATTCGCTTTCACCTTGTCACGCCCGCCGAGTTTGCGCTCCTGACGGAAGCGCTACTCTAGAAACTTGATCCGGATCGTTCGTCTGCTCGCCATCGGGCTGCTGTTTTGCCGCGGAATTCCCTCGCAGCAGCCTGCTCGCCAGCCGCCTCGTCAGGCGATTGACCTGCTTTGGAGCGCCCGTTACGTGGTCACGGAAGACGCTCAGCGCCGGGTGATCGAAAACGGGGCTGTCGCGATCCGGGGGGACTCGATCCTCGACGCCGGTCCGCGCGCGGAAATGGAGCGAAAGTATGCTCCCCGCGAGCGCCTTCAGCAGCCAGACGCGCTTCTCGCGCCCGGCCTGATCAACACGCACACGCACACCGCGATGTCGCTGTTCCGGGGCGTTGCGGATGATCGCAAGCTTCAGGACTGGCTCGAAAAATACATTTTTCCAGCCGAGGCCAAGAACGTGGATCGCGAATTCGTCCGCTGGGGCGCGCGCCTGGCGCTGCTCGAAATGGCGCTTTCGGGCACCACGACCTTCGCCGACATGTACTACTTCGAAGAGACTGTTGCCGAGGAAACCAGGAAAGCGGGAATGCGCGGCGTCCTGGGCCAAACCGTGATTGGGTTCCCCGCCCCGGACTACCAGACTCCGGAAGCGGCATTGGCCGGTGCGGAGCGGTTCCTGAAAATGTATCCCGATGATGCGCTGATCGTGCCCGCGGTCGCGCCGCACGCGATTTATACAACCTCGGACGATACGCTCAGGGCTGCGCGCGCCCTTGCAAATCGCTACAAGGCGCCCCTCCTCATTCATCTGGCGGAAACCAAGACAGAGTTCGACGAAACGGTACAAAAACGCAAGAAAACGCCGGCTGCGGCGCTGGCCGACCTTGGCGTGCTCCAGGGTTGGACCGTGGCCGCCCACGGCGTCTGGCTCGGTCCGGACGACTTCGATCTACTGCGCCAGTTCCAGACCGGCATCGCGCACTGTCCTTCGAGCAACATGAAACTGGCCAGCGGAGTCGCTCCCGTTACGAAGCTGTTACAGGCGGGGATTTCGGTCGGCTTGGGCACCGATGGCGTGGCTGGATCCAACAACGACGTCGACATGATGGAGGAAATGGATCTGGCGGCGAAGTTACAGAAGGTAAGCACCGGCGATCCGACGGCGCTTCCCGCCGAGCAGGCGTTCGCGATGGCCACCATCCTGGGCGCGCAGGCGCTCGGGATGGGCGGCGTGATCGGATCGATCGAGACGGGCAAGCGCGCGGATCTCATCAGCATTCGTCTGGATGCGCCGAACGCCGAGCCGCTCTACAACGTCTATTCGCAACTGGTGTATTCGCTGAAGGCTTCCGACGTGAGTGACGTGATGGTCAACGGCCGGATGATCGTGCGGAATCGCCGCATGCTGACCGTGGACGGCAAGGCAGCGATGGCCAAAGCCGAGGAATATCGCGCCCGGGTAGCGAAGTCGCTTAGCGCGAAGTAGGCTTGCCCCAGCCGCCTCCGCCGGGAGTTTCGATCCGCAACACATCGCCGGTTTGCGCAGAAAATCGTGTTTTCGCGGGCAGCTTCCCAGACCGGTCTCTGCGGATGAGCGTATTGCGGCCGGGTTTTCCGGGCGATCCGCCGGCGAGGCCCCACGGACGGCGCTCGCGGCGGTCCGACAGAATCGTTACGTCGGCCGAAGCTAGAAACTCAAATTCTCGCACGATGCCGTCGCCGCCGCGGTGCGCTCCCGCTCCGCCCGATCCGCGGCGTATGCGGTATCCCGCGATGCGCAACGGGAACTGGTGCTCGAATGCCTCGATCGGCGTGTTCCAACTGTTGGTCATGTGCGTGTGGATCGCGCTGGCGCCGTCGGCGCGCGCGGAGGCCCCCATGCCCCCGGCGATGGTTTCGTAGTACGCGAATCCGGCTCCGCCGAAGCTCAGATTGTTCATGGTTCCGCTGCTGGCGGCGGGAATCAGATTCGGGGCGGCCTGAGCCAGCGCACCCAAGAGAACATCGGTGATGCGCTGCGACGTTTCGACGTTGCCGGCGGCCATGGCGGCTGGAGGCCGCGCGTGCACTACTGATCCTTCAGGAGCGACCACCCGGATCGGGTGCAGGATTCCCGCGGTGAAGGGCACATCGTCGCGAATCAGGCACCGGAACACGTACATCGTGGCGGCAAGGGTCACGGCGAAGTTCGCATTTACCGAGCCCTGCACTTGCGAAGCGGAGCCTGTGAAATCGACGATCGCACGTCCGTTTTCGATGGTCACGGCGACCCGGATCGGAACCGGCTCCGGCGTCACACCGTCGCTATCGAGGCAGTCTTCGAAGCGGTACACGCCAGGCGGAAGGCGGCGAATCGCGGCCTGCATCATGCGCGCACTATAGTCTTGCAGAGCCCGCATGTTACCGGCGACGCGCGCTTCCCCCAGCTTGGCGACCATCTCTCGCAGCCGGGTTTCGCCGCGATGAATCGACGCAAGCTGCGCCATCAGGTCGCCCTCGCGCTCCACCGGCGTACGAACGTTGGCCAGCAGCACATCGAGGAGTTCGCGATCGATTTTCCCGCGTCTCTGAATGCGAACCGGCGGAATCCGAATGCCTTCCTGAAAGATTTCGCGGGCCAGGGGCATCGAGCCCGGACTCATGCCGCCGACGTCGGCATGATGGGCGCGGTTGGCGAGATAAAATGCGGGCCGGCGGCCGCGCGTGAACACCGGCGCAACGGCCGTGATATCGGGCAGGTGCGTTCCACCTCGAAAGGGGTCGTTTACCAGGGCCACGTCTCCGGGTTCGAGGTCGAAGGCGTGCATGGCCGCGCGCACGGAAAGCGGCATCGCCCCCAAGTGGACGGGCATGTGATCGCCCATCGCCACGGCTTCGCCGCGAGCGTCGTAGACGGCGCAGGAATAGTCGCGGCGCTCTTTGATGTTGGCCGAATAGGATGTTTTGCGGAGCACCAGGCCCATCTCTTCGGCGATAGAGACCAGCAGGTGCCGGAACAGCTCCAACGCAATTCCGCGAGCCTCGGTCATTGGCAGGCTCCGGCGCGCACGGCGAAACTGGCGAGCGTATCCCATCGTCCGCCGGCGTTTCGCCGTTCAATGCGATTCGTTTTGCTGGCGGCATCGGCGCGCACGCGCCAGGCGGTGTCTTCTTTCGCGGGCGCTTTCGAAAGACTCGGATTTTTGCTCCCGGCCTCCTGGATCGTCCAAGTGTCGCCGCCATTCGTGGTCGCGTAGCTTTCGTAGAACCAGGCCGAACCCTGCTGTTTTTCGAAGATCAACGCGCCCGATTTCGCCGACTCAAACCAGAACTGCTGGATCGAGCCATAGCGCGTCTCACCGAACACGGGACGCCGGCGCCACGTCTTTCCGCCGTCGGCGGTTTCCAGGAAAAACGGATCGCGCGCCAGGGGATCCAAAGTGACGCCGCTGACCCAGCCATGCTGAAAATCGACGAACTGGATCTGGTCCAGCGCGGCCGCGGGAATCCGGAGATTGGGTTCGGTCCAGCTTTTGCCGTCATCCCCGCTCGCCAGCAGAACGCCGTAGAGCGTGGTGTTCACCGTGTGCAGATTTCCGGCTGCGAAGATCGTCGATCCTACCGCATCGGCGGCAGCCAGCTCCAGGAATACCTCGCAGGGCTCGTCCTCCGAGCAGGTCAATCCGAAGCGTTCGATATCCGCGGGCGGGCAGGCGTATTCGAGGCGAATCGGCTCCTGTGCCGCAAGCAGCAGAGGAAGAAACAGCAGCGGCATCCACCGGGCAGGCACCGGACTATTGTAGCGACGGTTCCGGTGCCCCGGTTCGGGCGGAGGCCGTTACAATGTTAGCTGTGTCTGTGCCGCTTATCGCCGCGGGCCTGGCCGAACTACGCTACGGCCGTTTCTCGTTCTATCCGGCCATTGTCGGCGTAGCTCACAACGAATGGCTCCTGCGCCGCGCCACCTGGACAGAGATTCTGGTGGAGAACGTCAATACCGGGCAGGAAATCTGGATTCCGCGCCGCTTTCTGGGCGAGGTATCGTCCATTGAAGCCCCGTTCCGCATCGTCGGTCTTCTCAAAGAACTCGAATACCGCGAGGGAATGGCGCTCCCGCATCGGCGGGCCGTGATCGAGATGCCGCGGGCTGTGAACGATTTTCACCGGCCGAAATTGCGCGCGGCACTGGAGGGACGTCCCGCGGTGGTAGCCATCCGGCCCGAGCCGAGCGGCGAGTCGCGTTTTTGGCGGGTTCTGCGGGGTTCGGTCGCGGCGGGTATTCTGGTTTGCCTCTCAGTGATTTTCGTGGTGCGCGATGCGCACCTGGGAGCGCGGCTCGGCTGGACTTCGGCGCCGCGTCTGCCGGATCTGGATCAGAACGACGATTATTCCTCGGTGGTGAAAAAGCTCGGGAATCCGGCCGGCGACCGCTGGTTTTCCTCATCCGCCGGCTCGGGCGGTTACCGGCGGCTCTGGTACTCTCGGAAAGGCATCACGGTCATTCTCACCGGAACGAACTCTGAGAACGCACACTATGCCGGCACGCTGAACCTGGATGGCGAGATCGTCCACTCTGTGGATCCACAGCTCATCCAAGAGCTGGATACTTCTCCGGTAATTCGTTAAGCACGTCCCGCTCGCCCTTTTTGAGATCCACGCGTGAAAGAATCGACAAGCCCGCGGCGAAGAACACGATCAGCGACAGAATCGCCGCGCGGTAACTGCCGGTCCACTGTAGCGCGAGCCCGTAGAAGGCGGGGCCCAACCAGCTGGTGCCTTTGTCGCTGATTTCGTAGATGCTGAAGTACTCGGCTTCCTTGCCCTTGGGAATGAGCTGCGCGAATAAGGATCGGCTCAGGGCCTGGCTGCCCCCCATCACGATGGAGACTCCCGCCGTGACCAGGAAGAATTGCGCAGCGGTGTAAACGAAAAAATAAATGTAGATCAGCAGCAGGACCCAGATCGCCAGCGCGATGCTGACCGCCAGTCTGGCGCCGGTTCGCGCCGCGAGTTTGTTGAATCCAACGGCGCCGAAGACTCCGATGAACTGCGCCATTAGGATCGCCGCCGTCAGTTGCGAGATGGGAATCTTCAATCCGTCGCTACCAAACTGGCCCGCGACGGCAAGAACCGTCTGGATGGCGTCGTTGTAAATCATGTACGCAATCAGGAACAGCAGCGTCTGCGGATAGCGCCGCGTATCCCGAAGGGTGTGCGCAAGCTGCCGGAACGCCACGGCCACGCGATTCTGCCCCGGAGGGGGCACCCGCGCGGGCCCGCGGTTGCGTAGAGCAAGCAAAACCGGAACCGTGAACAGCGCCCACCACGCGCCCGCCGATGCCAGGCTGACGCGAACCGCCAGGGCTTGGGAAGCGGGATCCGCGCCGGCCCGCGCCAGGACCACCAGATTCAGCGCCAGCAGCGCGCCGCCGCCGGCATACCCCAAAGCCCAGCCACGCGAAGAGACCGAATCACGCTCCTCTGGCGGAGCGATCTCCGGCAGGAACGAATTGTAAACCACCAGCGACGCGCCGAAACTGATATTCGAAACGATCAATAGAGCGGCTCCGAGCAGGTAATTCGTTCCGCGCAGGAAAAACATGGCGACGGTGGCGGCCGCGCCCAGAAACGCCGTGAGCGCCAACAGCTCTTTCTTGCGGTGTCCATAATCCGCGATTGCGCCGACCACGGGAAGAAAAACAACCTGGCCCGCTACGGAAATGCTGATGAGATACGGATACAGACTGCGCGCGTCCACGGGAATACCGAACGGACGAACGAATCCGTTCGCGTCGGCGGCGGCCTTCGCCAGAGCGGTCAGATACGGCCCCAGGAACACCAGCAGGACCGAGGTCGCGTACGTCGAGTTTGCCCAATCGTAGAGGTACCAGCCGCGCTGTTCCCGCTTGCTGTATTCGATCGAATGGGGTGTCATGCGGTTCAGGGTATGTAGAACAAGTCGATCGACTTCCCGATTCGTTCGATGGGCGTGTAGGGTTTCAGCCAGGCGAAGGATCCGTTTTTCGCGTATTCCATGTTGAGATGATGCAGGCTGATTGCGATATATCCGCGCGAGGGCTGCGTGGGCGAGAGAAGTTCGTAATGAGGCAGATCGGATTTGTGCAGCAGCGCTGAGCCGAAGTAGGCGATCGAAACTTCCTGAATCCCGCGCTCCTTCAGGCGCACTTGAAGACGGTGCATGTCCTGCCCCCAGTCGAGGTCCGATTCGCACAGGATATTTTCCGGATGCGCGCCGCCGAATTCATTGAAGTGGGCCAGATAATCCGGATGCGCGCGCACGGAATCGGCCGCTACCCAGGCCACCAGAATCGCAGCCGCAGCCATAGTGATTCGCGAATGCCGGAACATCTCCGCCACGGCTTCGCCTGCGATGACCGCCAGGAATGCATACGCCGGTAGAATATGGCGGACGCCCAGGTCGATGCTGGCGCTGATACAAACCACCAGGATCGCCAGCGGGAACACCAGCGTCAAAAGCTGCTGCCACCCGGTTTCCTTCCAACGGTGCAGAATGATCCAGAATCCGGATAACGCCAGCAGCAGAAGCCCCACGGGCGTCTTGACGGCCAGCACCACCGGAAAGAAGTACCACCATCCTGACAGGCTCCATTGTCCGAGCAGATAGGAGTCCTGGCCGAACGTGTTGTAACGGTAGAGGTCGCGCACTCCCATGATCACTTGCGTGAGCGGGAGCGGCATCGCCATGATTGTATTCCAAACACCACGAAGAAGCGGGCGGCTGCTCAGGATGGCGTCGACCTTCGGATGCGGGCCGTAAACCGCGGCGAGAGGGATCAGCGTGAATCGATAGCAAGCCCACATCAGCAAGAGAGCCGCGACGCCTGCGCCGAACACCTGAACGCCACGAAGCCGCAGCGTGGCCACCGCTTTCCCGCGATTCCCGATCGCCCAGATCGCGAAGCCCGCTATATAGCAGGCTGTCAAAAACGGGATGCTCGAGAATTTGCAGACGATTGCGAATCCGGTCGCGGCGCCCCAAGCGATCCAGCGTGTCCCGTCCGGCTGCTCGAGCCAGCGCACGAAGCAATACAACGACAGCGCCACTCCGGCAGTGCAGGCGACGTCATTGGTCGCCACGCCGGCATGCCCGAGAACGGGCGATGTGCACACCAGCAGGAGCGCCGCCCAGAACCCGGCGGCGTCGCGAAACCAGCGCCTCGCCCATAGGAATACAACGATACAAGCCAGCACGAAAAATGGAAGCGTCCCGATCCGGGCCAGAGTCAGATTTCGCCAGTAATCGTTGTTCGAGTAGAGGATCTCATTGCCGTCTTCGGCGACGACCGATTCTCCCTGCACCGCGGGATTCCACCGGCGGGAAGAGCGCAACCCGTGAAGATAGGGGCCCAAAGCCGTTACAATCCCGGCCAGCGGCGGATGCAGATACTGATTTGTGAACGTGCCGACCTGAAGCCACTCCATGCCGTTCGCCAGATGCAACGGCTCGTCATAGGTCTCGCTAAGAACCGGATACGTCGCCGCAATCCGGGCCACGCCGATCGCGATCAGAACCGCAGTGCCGATGCCGTATCTGGTCACGGGTTAGCGAGCTTCGAATCCTTCGATGCGGCGCAGCAGACGAACCATGCGTGGCGCGGCGTCGCGGCGCCCGCCGAATCGGAATTCATTGTAAGCGCCCGTCAGGTCCTCCACCAGAATAGCCAGCTCAGAGGACGGGAGAACACGCGCAAACTCTACCGGTGTGAGCCAGGGCGGCTTCTGCAATCCGTGCCGCTCCAAAGCGCGGAGCATTCGTTGGTATAGAAGCGTCGCGTCGCTGGCCTGCGCATCCCCGCGCTGCGCTTTTCGAACCCGCAGGTCCGCGCGAAGCTTGCGCAGCAGGCCCGGACCGTATAGCACGGCCAACGAGACGACGGCGAACGCGATCAGGATTTCGAAGACGTAGGCACGCGCCGCGCCGAGTCCGGTCTCGATGCGCTCGCCGGCGTCGCCGAGCCAGGTGAAACGAAACTGACGGCCCGATTCCTGCATCCGCGCGGCAAGCGTCACCTGGCGCTCGAAATCGTATCCGACCACCCAGTCCTGCCAAAACTGATCCACGGCGTCCAGAATCAGGGCGGCGCGAGCCCACAATCCAGGAGTCGCGGAAGACAGATCTGCCGGCGTGGGATCGAACGTCACCCAGCCGCGCCCTGGGAGCCAGGCTTCCACCCAGCTATGCGCGTCCGAGGCGCGCACTACCTGCCATCCCGTCATGGGATTGTACACGCCGCTCAGAAAACCGGTCACGACGCGCGAGGGAATGCCCAAGGTTCGAAGCATCACCGCCATTGCGGAAGCGAAGTACTCGCAGTGGCCCTTCTTCCGCACGAACAGGAAGGTGGCTAATGGATCGGCCACGGGCGCAGGCAGCATCTGAAGCGTATAGCCGTAATCGTGACGCAAACGCCGCTCAAGGGCGCGTGCGCGCTCCTCCGGCGAGTCGGCCCCCGCGGTCATATCGGCCGCCAACTGGGGAATGCGCGCGTCAATAGGCGGAAGCTCGAGCGTCTCCACACGTTCGGACGGCAGAAGCCGCGAAGAATCCGGCGCCTCATCTTCCAGCACGCTCGAGATAGCGTATCGAAGATTCGCGGCGCTGACCCGCGGGACCCGTAAGGTTCCGTTCGCAGACCGCCAAACGACGGGAGCGTCGATAATCAGGCTCTCCGGCGTTCCCGCGATCAGCAGTACGTCCGAGGCGATATCGCTCAGGCGGACCTCGTAATTGATCCGGCGTCCCGCATGTTTTTCCGGCGTCTGATCGAGCAGGATCCGGCGGCCTTCGGGGCGCAGGCGCGTCTCGGCGGCCGACGGGTTGTACCAGCGTTTCCCGTCGAAGCGCGTGAGCGCGGCGCCGCGCCACCGGACGCTGAGAAACCCCTCGGCCGGAGAGTACACGTGCATCACCGGAGCGCTGCTCTGCTTGATCTCTCCGATTTCGCCCAGCTTCACCTCATGGGAAAAGCCTGGCAGGTGATATCGTTCCGGAGCGAAGCGCTGAAAGGCGGCGCGCGCCGTGCGCGGAAGCACAAAGAACAGCGCGGCCGTCAACACCAGAATCCCGGTGAAGAGCCCCACCGAGAGCGCTCCCAGACGCCTGGGGAACGCTCGCAGACCGCTGCGCGATAGCGTGCGGCGGCGTTCGCCCGTGGAGAGGAACAGACGGCTGGAATGGACGACTTCTCCGCTCGATAGCGTCGCGATCGTGAACAGCAGGAACACTGCCAGAAAAACGAAAAACGTCAGTGAGACCGACAGCACGGCCGCCGCGAGCAACGCCATTACGGCAATCGTTTTGACGAACATGAAATCGCGGCGGGTCTTGGCGGACAGGAGCTTGATGGAACCGAGGAACAGGATCAGATGCGTCGCTGCCGGGAAAAATCCGCGCGAGATGTAAAAGTAATCGAGGGGATAGAAGCCGATATAGAGCACGGCAAGCGCAGCAACAACGCGCGCCGGGATGTCCACCTTCATCACGCCCGCCACCAGCAGGGTCCGCAGCGCGAGCGCGCCAAAGGTCAGCACGGCGGATGGCCAGTCCAGGTATCCGGACCCCAGCACCGCGAAGTATCCCGACGCAAACATGCCGAGCAGGGAGAATTGAAAAAATCGTTCGACCACCTGCTGGGGAGCCTTGGCGGCGGGCGCGGCCATGCCTTTATTGTATCGATGCGCTGTGCGTGTGGAGATCAAGAGCCCATGCGCGTAGCCACCATTGCTGCGATCTCCTCGCCAATGGCCAGCGAGGAGGTCGCGGCCGGGCTCGGTGCATTCACCACGTGCAGCGCGCGCTCGCTCAGAACAAAATGAAAATCGTCCACCAGCGCTCCCTCGGGAGTCATGGCTTGCGCCCGCACGCCGGCTCCGCCCGGGACCAGGTCCTCCTCCCGGATCTCGGGCACCAGACGCTGCAAGGAACGACAGAAGAGCTCGCGGCTGAAGCTGCGCCGGATTTCGTTCCAGCAGGCCGGCCCGTACTTCGCGACAAAGCGCCACAGTCCCGGGAACGTCAGTGCGTCCGCGAGATCGGAGAGATCAATGGCGGTCTTCGTGTAGCCTTCCCGCGCGAACGCCAGCACCGCGTTGGGCCCCGCCTCGATGCCGCCCTGGACTCTGCGCGTGAAATGAACGCCTAAAAAGGGGAACCGCGGATCCGGAACCGGATAGATCAGGTTCCGCACCAGGAACTGGCGCTCGGGCCGGATCAGATAATACTCCCCCCGGAACGGAACGATCTGCACATCGCGCTTTTCTCCCGCGAGCGCGGCGATACGGTCCGCATGCAACCCGGCGCAGGTAACCAGCAAATCGCACGCCGTCTCCCCGGCGGTGTGGATCGCCCGCCAGCCGCCGGTCTGGCGATGTAATCCGGTGACGCGCGCTCCGGTGACGATTTCGCCGCCCTGCTGTCGGACCAGCGCCGCGAGCGTTTCGCAGACAGCCGGATAATCTGCGATGCCCTCTTCAGGAACGTGCAGGGCCTGGATGCAAACCGCGTGCGGCTCGATCTCGCGGAGCTGTTCCGGACCGAGCAGCCTCAGTCCAGCGAGCCCGTTCTGACATCCGCGCTCGTACAGCGCCCGCAAGCGGGGTAGTTCTTCGGGAGCAGTTGCCACGACCGCGTTGCCGCAAATTTCGTGCCGGATGGCATGCGCCTGGCAGAAGTCAACCATCTGGCGAACACCGCGCACGGCCAGCCGGGCTCGCCGCGATCCGGGCTTGTAATTCAGTCCGCAATGGAGCACGCCGCTGTTGTGGCTGCTCTGGTGCAACGCGATCTTCGCTTCCTTTTCCAGTATCGTGACACGCACGTCGGGCAGGCGCTGCTGGAGACGGAACGCTGTGGCGAGTCCCACGATTCCCCCACCGACGATCGCTACGCGCATAGCGTTCATTTTCGCTTACGGCCTTGGCAAGGCGGCGCTACACTGGTTGCTTCGTGAGACTCCGGCGCTTCATGAGACTTGGTGATGGATAGCCCGCAGACAAATCAGGTTCTGGAACGCGAGCTCGCCTATCACGAGAAACTCTACTCGGGGTTCGCCCAGAAGCATTTCGCGCGGCCGGCCGTCCGCGCTCTACGAGCGCACATGGTGGGACGGATTCTCAAAAAAACGGGCATCGGACCGGATGCGCGCGTGCTGAGCCTGGGTTGCGGCATTGGCGACACGGAGCTGCTTTTATCCCCACATGTCCGCGAATTGGTGGGCGTGGATCTTTCCCCGGCCGCGGTCCGGCAGGCGCGCCAGGATGCGTCGCGCTCCGGAATCGCGAACGCGAAGTTCCAGGAAGGATCGCTCGATTCGATCCCCGGCAAGTTCGATGCGATCATTGCGATTTTCCTGCTGCACCACTTGCCCGATTCGGAGTTGCACAAGACGCCGGCACTAATCCGGGAACGCCTAGTTCCCTCAGGCGTGTTTTATTCGCTTGATCCCAGCCGGCACCGGCTCTCCGGAAGGATCGGCGAGCTTCTGTTTCCCAGCCTGCTGCACACGTACCAAAGCCCGGATGAACGCCAGTTGGATCCGGAGCAGAGCGCCGGATATTTTCGGACGGCTGGATTCCGGTGCGACACCAGCATGTACGACTTCGTCTCGTCGCCGCTCGCTGGACTGCTGCCGGGCTGGCGCTTTGGATATACCCTGGCGCGGGGCGTGGATGAGGCTCTGGTGAGGGTACCGGGCCTGAGGAAATTGGGCAGCAATTTCGAGTTGCTGGCATGGCCATCCTGACCATCTCCGGCGCTCCGGCGTCGCGTTTTGAGGAAGTCGCGCGCGGTTGCGCCCAATTGATGAACCATGCCGGCCCGACTGCGAAGCCGTGCTTCGAACTGGTGACGGAATCGCTCCTGTCACAGTGGGTGGCGCAGGAGTTCGGCGAGACGCCTGTTCCCGACCGCGCCTGGCGCGCCGCCGCACTCTCGATTCTGGCTCGGATGGCATTGGAACATCATCTGATCCTCAGCGTACCGGGAGCCGAGTCAGTCTTTCCCCCTTCGCCGTTTTCGTTTCGCGCGGGGATCGTCGCTCCCGATGCCCAGCGCATCGGAAACCTCATGCTGGAACAGAGACTGGAGCGCGCGGACGCCAAGGCCGCCCTGGCGCGCCTGGATCGCGACGCCCGACACAGGTACAAAGCGCGTTTCGGGCGCACGCGGCCGCTGCCGGATTCGTTCGACGTGATTCTGAACTCCGAACACCTGGATGCGGCCCAGATGGCCGAAGTACTGCACGCGGCGGCGAGTTCGCGCCGGTTGCACGAACAGGGATTGCTCGCCTCCGATGCAGAAGCGCGACTTCAGTTCGAAACGCGCCTGAAGCTGGCGCGCCACCGCATTGTCCCGGCGGACCAGGCCCGTCTGAAACGAGCCGCATTCAACCACCCCAGCGAAGAGGCGTTCGCGAATCTGCTCGATTTCTATCGCATCGCCTGGGAGTACGAGCCGCGCAGCTTCCCCTTGCAGTGGGATAAAGACGGGCGCGTGATCGAGGCGTTCACCCCCGATTTCTACCTGCCCGAATTCGATCTGTATCTGGAATTGACTACCATGAAACAGGCTCTTGTCACCCGCAAAAATCGCAAGATCAAGATGTTGCGCGCCATCTATCCGCACGTGAATATCCGCGTGTTCTATCAGAAGGATCTTCAGGACCTGGTGTTCAAGTACGGCTTGAAGGAAGCAGTGCGTTGACCCCTCCGCCGGAAATCGAGCGAGTGCTGTTCACCGAGGAGCAAGTAAACCGGCGCATCCGGGAAGTAGCCGCTGAGATTAGCGCGAAGTACCAGGGGCGCGATCTCAAGCTGATCGCGGTCTTGAAGGGCGCTGTCTTCTTCCTGACCACGCTGGCCCGCGCGATCGAGATTCCGCTCAAGATCGATTTTCTGGCGATCTCGAGCTTCGGAAACCACGGCCCTAGCGGCACTCCCGGCCTGGTGCGCATCTCCAAGGATCTGGACCAACCCATTCAGGGAGAGGACGTCCTCCTGGTGGAGGATATCGTCGATACCGGGTTCACCGCGCGGTTCCTGCTCCAGACGCTCGCCGGTCGGGAGCCTCGCTCGATCGGCCTGTGCACACTTCTGGACCGCACAGTCCGCAGGATCGTGCAGGTGCCCGTGGATTACCGCTGCTTCGAAATCCCGGACCGCTTCGTGGTGGGCTGCGGGCTCGACTTCCAGCAGCGCTACCGGAATCTGGGTTATATCGCGGTGATGGATCCGGAGAAGAGCGGAGGCTGACGGCCCCGCCCGGCGGCGGAAGCGAGGTACCCGGCCGGCGGCCCGTGCTCTTGTTGAGCCGCGACGGTGCCTACAATCATTTGAACAAGCTTGTCGCCGTTGAGATTCCTTCAACCGTGCGGAACATCTCAGTGGAAGTTCCTTTAGGAAGGCCTGTCCCGGCGTTGCGTCGCCAATTGCGGCAAGATTCGGGCCGTTTCGCGATCCGCGCTGGTCAAGCGCATCGGGCGTCTGTCTGGTGCACGCATGGCCGCACTGAAGCGAGCTGTCAGGCATGCGTTCCCCTGGGATGCATTGATCGGCGCAGTTTAACGCCGCTCCGCCACCATGCGCATCCCGTGCCTGGGGCGCAAGGTGATCCGGGCCTGCGCCTCCACGCGATGGCCGGGTTCCAGCCGCAAGCGCCAGCGCTGGCCAATCGCGGCGAGAATCAGCGTTCCCTCCATCCACGCGAAGCGTTCGCCGATGCACACGCGCGCGCCGCCTCCGAACGGGAAATACGCGAACTTCGGCCGCGCGAGATCCTCGTTGAGCCACCGCTCTGGGCGGAACTCGCCCGGCTCGGGATACCATCGCGGATCGCGATGCACGACGTACGGGCTCATCAGGATCACCGAGCGAGCCGGGATCATGAACTCGCCCACGGGGTAGTCTTCCAGCGCGCGGCGGCCCATCCCCCAGGCCGGCGGATACAGGCGCAAGGTTTCCGCAAAGGCGCTTTCGGTGTAGCGCAGTTGCGGCAGATCCTCGACCGAAGGAAGCCGTCCGGCGAGCACGCGCTCCAATTCATCGTGAAACGCAGCTTCTGCCCGCGGATTCTGCGAAAGCAGATACCACGCCCACGTCAGCGCATCCGCGGTGGTTTCGTGGCCGGCTAAGAATAGCGTCAGAGCCTCGTCGCGGACCTGCGTATCGGTCATCCCGCCGCTGCCTTCTTCGTCCTGCGCAAGCAGGAGCATCGAGAGCAGATCGCCGGTATCGCGGCCGCTCGCGCGGCGCTCGGCGATCATCCGATAGACGGTCTCGTCCAGCCGTTTCCGCGCTCGCTTGAACCGGCGCATTGCGGGCAGCGGCAGCTTCTCCAGAAATTCCGAGAACGGCATCATGATGACTTCGAACAAATCAAAGACCTGACTCAAAGCCGCGCCGATCTCATCCGCTTCCGAATCGACGTTCGCGCTGAACAGCGTTCGCGTCACGATGGCCAGCGTGAGCCGCATCATCTCCTGCATCACGTCAAACGGCTGCCCGGGCCGCCAGCGCTCGCGAACGGCATTCGCGCGATCTACCATCACCGCGCCGTAACCGGCAATTCGATCGCGATGAAACGCCGGCTGCATGAGCCGCCGCTGCCTGCGGTGATAATCGCCCTCGCTGGTCAGCAGACCTTGCCCCAGCAGCAGTTGGGCGCGCTCCAGCATGCGGCTCTTTTTGAATTTGTGTTGATTCGCGACCAAAACTTCGCGAATCGCGTCGGGATGCGCCAGATGATAGATATGCTGGCGTCCAAGCGGGATGTACGCGACATCGCCATACTCCCGGGTCACCTCCTGGAGAAATCCAGGCGGATCCTTACGGAACTCGGGCAAAACGCCGAGCAGGGGACGCCCCTTCGGCCCCGGAGCCTTGGGAAGATTTGAGACTTGCGCGGTTGCGGAGGGCACCCGCCCCGATTATAGCGAGGGCCTATCGCGAACGCCCGCCTGGCCACCATCGCCGAACCCGCGCGCAGTATGCTTCATACTCGCCTCCATAGCTTCGGCGCAGCTTGGGTTCTTCATACAGCAAGACGAACAGATGGAACGCGGTCCAGACCAGCGCGGCATACCCCAGTAGCCAGACGTTCCCAAGCAGCAGCGCCTGTCCAAGAATCACGGATACCACCGCGGCATACATCGGATTGCGTACGTAGCGATAGAATCCGTGCACCACCAGCCGGGACGTCGGCAGGACCGGAGCCGGCGTGCCGCGCCCTTCGAGGGCGAATCGGGCGAAGGATTCTAGCAGGACGAAAAGTCCTGCGGCGATGAAGAGCGCTCCGAGCCAGCGCAGCGGCGGAAAGTCCAGCAATGCAGGCTGCATCCGCCATCCCGAGATCCACCCGGGGATGACACCAGCAACTGTTCCAGGACCCAGACAGAAGAAAAAAGCGGAGGCGAACAGCGCCCGGCCCCGATTCATTCCCGGCCTTGGTAAATGTCGTGCAACCGCAGAAGGCCCAGGCACCGATATGCGCCGTCCACCACAGGCGCCACGGAGATCTGGGAGGGACGATCCTCCATGAAGGCCAAGGCCTCATGCAGAAGAGTATCCGGACCCAGCGTGGCAGGACGCGCGGTCATTACATCCGAAGCCCGCAGCGTCCGGATATCGTCCTGCGCTTGAAGCGCGCGGCGGACGTCGCCGTCGGTGATCAGCCCGGCGAGCGTGCCGGAAGGGGCAACGACACACGCGGCGCCCAGCGGACGTTTCGACATCGCGATCACGACGTGCTTCAGCGAGTCCTCGGGCGACACCCAGGCGACTTCATCACCCCGATGCATCACGTCGCCGGCGCGCAGCCGCAGATTTCGCCCTAACTGGCCGCCTGCGTGCAGACGCGCAAAGTTCTCGGCAGTGAATCCGCGGGCTTGCATCAAGGCGATCGCCAGCGCATGGCCGATGGCCAGGGCCACCGCGGAGCTCGCGGTCGGCGTGAATCCTTCCGGATCGGCTTCGCGCTGCACGCTCGCGTCCAGCACCACATCCATTTCGTGCGCCAGCGGCGAAGTTGCATTTCCCAGAATCCCGACCAGCGACAACCGCAGTTCGCGAAACGCGGGAACCAGATCCAGCAGCTCGGCCGTCGCGCCGCTCTTCGAAATCATCAGCGCCGAATCGCCGCGCTGGCAGACGCCCAGATCGCCGTGAGCCGCTTCGGCCGGATGCAGATAGACCGCGGGCGTGCCGGTGCTTTGCAGCGTCGCCGCGATCTTGCGGCCCACATACCCGGATTTGCCAAGACCGGTGACGACCAGTTTGCCGGAATCGCCCCGATCGGAATGGGCCAGGATTAACTCGACCGCGGACGTCAGATTCCTGTCCAGACGCGTGGAAGCCGACAGAATCGCCTGAGCCTCGATTTCCATAGCTCTGCGGGCGGCGGCGAGCCATGCGGCGCGTGTATCGGCCTTACGGGCTGAGGTACTGGCGGAGGCGTCCACAGGCGTACTGTAACACGAGCCTGAAATGAGCCGCGACTTTCGCCGGTCCCCCGTCATCTGCTACGTTTGAGCATGAACCCGTGATGGACTCCGCCTGTCTGCGTCACACCGAAATTCCCGGCGCCTCCAAGCTTTTCGCCGATTTTTCTTATCGTTTTGACCAAGTCGCGAAGTTCTATCGGCATGATCCCCACCACCGCGAATCCTACGCGGCCGCGGCGCGAGAGATCCACTATCCCGGCGAGCGCCGCTCGGCGATGGCGCGAATCCTGGAATCGCAGAATCCCGGAAATCCGCTGGCCGCGCGCTTCGCGCAACCGGGAACCGCGGCGGTCCTCACTGGCCAGCAAGTTGGATTGTTCTCCGGCCCCGCATACACCATCTACAAGGCTCTGACGGCGGCGCGGCTGGCAGGCGACTTGAACGCAGCCGGGATCCCCGCCGTTCCGATCTTCTGGGTGGCGACCGAGGATCACGATTTTCAGGAAGTCAACCATGTCTGGATTTTTGACGCGGCGCGGCGTCCGGTTTCCCTGCGTGTCGACGCCCCGCCCGACTGGAGCGAGCGGCAGTGCCCCGCGGGAACCTATCCAGTGCAGCATCCGCCGATCGAGGAGTTGCGGAAGGCGCTCGCCGGGTTCGAGCACGCCAGCGAAATCGCGGCCGCCGCCGCCGAGTCTTATCGCCCAGGAACGAGCATGGGCGCGGGCTTCCGCGCGCTGCTCGGTAAACTCCTCGAGCGCATCGGAATGCTGGTGCTCGATCCTTTGGATCCGCGGCTGCGGGAGACCGGTGCGCCGTTCATGGCCGAAGCGCTCAAAGCCGCGCCCGATCTGAAATCCCGGCTGCTCAGCCGGAACAAGGAACTGGCGGCAGCCGGCTATCATGCGCAAGTGAACATCGAACCCAATAGCTCGCTGTTCTTTCTTCTGGAAAACGGCGAACGGGTTACTCTCCGCCGCAAAGACGCCGAATTCGCGGCATTCGAGGGCCGCGCGGCCGATATCTCGCCGAACGCGCTGCTTCGCCCGGTGTGGCAGGATTATCTTCTTCCTACCGTCGCGTATATTGGCGGACCGGCGGAGCTTGCCTACCTGGCGCAGTCCCAAGTGATTTACGACCGGCTGCTGGGACGCATGCCTGTGGCCGCCGCACGCGCCGGCTTCACGCTTCTGGACAGCCGCGCCGCGAAGCTGCTGAAGCGCTACGGGCTCACATTGACCGATACGCTGGCGCCGGAAGAATCGCTCAAGGAAAAGATCGCCCACACACTGATTCCGCAAAGCCTGGCGAAGCGGTTCGACGAGACTTCCTCCGAAATCGGCCGGCAAGTGGAGCTTCTTTCCGCCGAAGTCGAAAACCTGGATCCGACCTTGGGGGCATCCATGGCCAAGAGCCGCGCGAAGATTCTGTATCAGATCGAAAAGTTGCGCAAGAAGACCGGCCGCGAGACTCTGCGCCGCGACGCGCGCGCATCGGAAGACGCCCGCTATCTTGGGGCTTTGCTCTATCCGCACCGCCATCCTCAGGAGCGTTTTTACTCGCTGCTGCCGTTCCTGGCCCAGCACGGGCTCGATCTGATCGACCGGCTCTACGGGGCGGTCCAGGTAGATTGCCCGGACCACCGCGTGGTCACGCTTTAGGCGTTCCCGATTTCATCATTCGAGAGAAACAGGGCGATCGAACACCACGTCGAGCGCGGTCCCCTGGCGCAACTCTATTTCGCGCCCGCGCGTTAGAAGAACGCTCGCAAGCCCCACCGCTGCGCCGGCGCCCGCGCCGATGCCGGCCCCCGAGACACTGCGATCCACGATCGCTCCAATGGAAGCGCCGCTGCCCGCGAGAATCGCGATCCGCGCGGCGTCCCGTCCATGGGTCGACCCTTCCTGCACGGTGTTCTCATTGCCTGAAACCCGTTGCTCGCCCGCGCCGGAATCCACCGAAGCCAGCTTGGGCGAAAATTTGTAGACCGAGCCGCTGGGGAGCGTGACGGTCTCCAGACGAATGGCCAGTTCCGCGCGCCCCTTGACACGTCCGCTGCGTTTGGCGGCGGTCACCACTCCCTGGACGTAGCTGCCCACGGGAAGCACAATCGTGCCCGCGACGCTGACCGGGCTTCCGGTGCGAAGGTAGACGTAATCGCCGTCCTTGGCGGTGCGGGTCGAAATGGAGTTTTCCATGCGCAGCATCACGTGCGCGCCCTGGGGAATCTCAGCGGCAAGTGCGCCGAGCGAACCGATCAGAAATATCGCCGAGAGACGCATGAGAGACGCTCCTGTCTTGAAGCATAGCTCTGTTCGAGGAGGCAGGCGTGCTCAACGCGCGACGGCCTTCCCTGGCATGCCGTCTACTTGGTGGGAGCTAACTCTGTAGGGTATTCACCGGGCCCGTGCGCTTTGCCTCAAAAGCCGCAATCGCGGGCTCCTGCTGAAGCATATAGCCGAGTTCGTCAATACCCTCGACAAGACATTGCTTGGCGAAACTGTCGATCGGGAAGTTGACCACGCGCCCGCTCGGAAGAGTCAGTGTCTGTGCGGGCAGATCGATCTTAACGGCCGCCCAGGGCGAGTTCAGCAGTTCCTTGTGCGCGTCCGCCGGTACGACCACCGGCAGTAACTGGTTCTTGAGCGCGTTCCCTTTGAAGATATCCGCGAATGAAGTGCTGATCACCGCACGAATTCCCGACTGCACCAGCGCCCACGGCGCGTGCTCGCGCGAGCTGCCGCAGCCGAAGTTGTCGCCCGCAACGAGAATCTGCACCCCTTTGGCCTCGGGCTTATTCAGGACGAAGTCCGGTTTCGGCGTCCCGTCCTCGTTAAAGCGCCAGTCGCGGAACAGTCCCTCGCCCAAGCCCTCTTTCGAGATCGACTTGAGATACCGCGCCGGTATGATCTGGTCCGTGTCAACGTTGTCGATCGGCAGCACGGCGATCTTGCTTTCGATTTTGTCGAGCTTCATAAGAGTGTCCTCACGTCGGTCACGACCCCGGTAATCGCCGAGGCGGCCGCGGTCAGCGGGCTCGCCAGGAACGTCCGCCCGCCTTTGCCTTGGCGGCCTTCGAAATTGCGATTGCTGGTGGATACGCTGTACTCGCCCGGCTCGAGCTGATCGCCGTTCATTGCCAGGCACATCGAGCAGCCGGCCTCGCGGAAATCGGCCCCGGCTTCGCGGAAAATTTTGTCCAAACCCTCGGCTTCCGCCTGCTTCTTGACCTGCATCGATCCCGGGACCACCAGCATGCGGACCTTCGGATTCACCTTGCGGCCCTTGATCACGCTGGCCGCCGCACGCAAGTCGGAGATGCGTGAGTTGGTGCAGCTTCCGACGAACACGACGTTAATCGGATGCCCCTTCAGCGGCTTGCCGGGCTGCAGATCCATGTACTTCAGCGCCTTCACCAGGTCGGACTTTTCGATCGGATCGGAAACCGAGGCCGGATCGGGAATCGACGCGGAGATCGGAATCCCCATGCCGGGATTCGTGCCGAACGTCACCATTGGCTCGAGCTCGCTCGCATCCAGCGTCAGCGCGTGAGCATATTCGGCATCGTGATCGCTGGGAAGCTGTCTCCAGCGCGCCACCGCCGCATCCCAGTCGGCGCCTTTGGGCGCAAATTCGCGGCCGTGAATGTATTGATAGGTCGTATCGTCCGGCGCGACCAGCCCCGCGCGCGCGCCGCCCTCGATTGACATGTTGCAAATCGTCATGCGCTCTTCCATCGAGAGCGAACGGATGGTCGATCCCAGGTATTCGAACACACAGCCGGTGCCGCCGCCGATGCCGATCTTCGCGATCACAGCAAGGATGATGTCCTTCGCCGTGACGCCTGGTTTCAACGCGCCATCCACACGAATCGCATAGCTCTTCGACGGCGTTTGCAGCAGGCACTGCGTGGCGAAAACATGCCCCACCTGGCTGGTTCCGATGCCGAATGCCAATGCGCCAAAGGCTCCGTGCGTCGCCGTGTGGCTGTCGCCGCAGACGATGGTCATGCCCGGCTGCGTCAATCCCTGCTCGGGACCCATCACGTGCACGATGCCCTGCTTCGAGCTCTTCAGATCATAAAGAGGGATGCCAAATTCCTTGCAGTTGTTCGACATCTGTTCGAGTTGCGCCTTGCCCACCGGATCCAAGACGGGCAGCTCGCGCGAAGTAGTCGGCGTGCTGTGATCCATCGTGGCGATGGTGAGATCGGGCCGCCGGACCTTCAGGCCGCGTTCGCGGAGCATCGAGAACGCCTGCGGCGAGGTCACCTCGTGCACCAGGTGCAGGTCGATGTACAGGAGCGTAGGAGCTCCCGGTTTCTCGGCGACTACATGGGTGTCCCAGATCTTCTCTACGATGGTTCGCGGTTTCATAAAGCTCCACTCACTGCCTGACCGACTTCGGTGGTTGTCGCGGGCTTCCCTTTGGGCCGCAGGTCGGCGGTCACACAGCCCGACGCCAGCACCTTCCCGATCGCATGGTTCACCGCCTCGGCTTCCTTCACCAGCCCGAACGTATATTCGAGCATCGCCGCCACACTGCCAATCGCGCCTAGGGGGTTGGCCTTGTTCTGGCCTGCGATGTCCGGCGCCGATCCGTGCACCGGCTCATACAAACCCTTCGTCTCGCCGAGCGAGGCCGACGGCAGCATGCCGATCGATCCAGCTAAAATTCCGCCTACATCACTCAGGATATCGCCGAAGGTGTTTTCGGTCAGCATCACGTCGAATTGCGTGGGCTTGAGCACCATCTGCATGGCGGCGTTATCCACCAGCATGTGCTCGAGCTGGATATCCGGATACTGCTTGGCCACATCGATCACCACCTTGCGCCAGAACTGCGACACTTCCAGCACGTTGGATTTATCCACGCTGGTGACTTTCTTGCGGCGATTGCGCGCCAGCTTGAACGCGGTGTGCGCCACGCGCTCTACTTCCGGGCGCGTGTAGGACATGGTATTGAAGCCGCGATCGTTGTCGATTCCGCGCGGCTGGCCGTAGTACAGACCGCCGGTCAGCTCGCGGACGATGATCATGTCCGTGCCCTGGACCACGTGATTCTTGAGCGGCGAGGATTCCACCAGCTCCGGATACGTCCGCACCGGCCGCAGGTTGGCGAACACGTCGAGTACCTTGCGCAACGACAGCAGACCCGCCTCCGGACGCTGGCTCGGTCCGGCGTTGTCGAACTCGGGCAGGCCCACGGCGCCCATCAACGTCGCATCGGCTTTCTGTGCGAGCTCTTCAGTCTCCTTCGGACATGGCGATCCGGTTTTATGGATCGCGATCCCTCCGAGCAACCCTTCAGATAACTCGAGCGTGTGCCCGAACTTCTTGGCAACCGCTTTCAAAACGTCGACTGCCGCACCTGTAACTTCGGTGCCGATCCCGTCACCGGGCAAAATCAGAATTTTAAGATTCATTTTGAGAATTTAGCGTGCGGTCGCGCCCGCTTGCTTCGCCTCTTCAACTACCTCGCGCGCGAGCGCCTCGATTTCTTCGTTGCGAAGACCCTTCTTGCGGTCGGCCAGCTCTGTAAAGCGGTGATACACCGTATCGAGCTGATCGCGCGTCAATGCAAATCCCAGATCCTCGCAGCGCTTGGCCAGCGCGTGGCGGCCGCTGTGTTTGCCGAGCACCAGCTTCGATTCGGGCACGCCCACCGACTTGGGATCCATGATCTCGTACGTCGTCCGCTCTTTCAAAAAACCGTCCTGATGGATGCCGGCTTCGTGCGCGAACGCGTTCTCGCCGACAATCGCCTTGTTGGGCTGTGGGCCGAAGGTGATCAGCGAGGTCAGCAACTGGCTGCATGGGTAAAGATATTCGGTCACGATGCGCGTTTCATAGGGGAGTTGATCGCGGCGCGTGTTCATCGCCATCACGACTTCTTCCAGTGCGGCGTTCCCCGCCCGCTCGCCGATGCCGTTGATGGTGCACTCGATCTGGCGCGCGCCGCCCTGCACCGCGGCCAGCGAATTCGCCACCGCCAGGCCGAGATCGTCGTGGCAATGCACGCTGACGACCGCCGAATCGCCCAGCGCCTTCGCGATCCGCGAGATCAACGCCCGATACTCTTCCGGCACAGAGAAGCCCACCGTATCCGGCAGATTCACCGTCCGTGCGCCCGCGGCAACCACCGCTTTCGAGATCTCCTCGAGATACTCTGGATCGGTTCGCGTCGCGTCCTCGGCCGAAAATTCCACGTCGTCGCAAAACTCGCGGGCGAGCCTCACAGCGGCAACCGCGTCGTCCAACACCTGCTGCCGCGATTTCTTCAGTTTGTACTTAAGATGGATGTCGCTGGTGGCGATAAACGTATGAATGCGCGGACGCCGCGCGTGCTTCAGCGAATTCGCTGCTGCTTCGATGTCCAGCCGGTTGGCGCGCGCCAGCGCCGCGACGCTCACCCAAGGAAATTCCCGCGCTACGGCGTCCACCGCCTCGAAATCGCCCTGCGAGGCGATCGGAAAACCGGCTTCGAGGATATCCACGCCGAGTTCCACCAGCCTCGCCGCCATGCGGAGTTTCTCCGCAACGGTCATGCTGCATCCGGGCGATTGTTCGCCGTCGCGCAGCGTGGTGTCGAAGACATATACCCGGTCAGCCATGGACAATCTCCTCGTCCCCTCAATTATCGGGGCTGGAAGCCAGATTTGGCAAATCAATAATTTTCTTCTATTGTATAATCTTTGCAAATGGAACTGCACCCTCTGCGCGTGTTCCTGACGGTGGCCGCCGAGCGCAGCTTCTCCCGGGCGGCGGAAAAACTGCTCCGGACCCAGCCGGCGATTTCCCTTGCGATTCAACGGCTTGAAGCCGAAGTCGGGGAGAAGCTGATCGACCGCTCCGCCAAGGATCTCCTGCTGACTGACGCTGGACAGATCGTGCTCGAATACGCCCGGCGCTTCGAAAACCTCCAAGGCGACCTGGAGAACGCGCTGGCCGAGCTGCGCGACAAATCCTCGGGCCGGCTGAGCATCGGCGCAAACGAATCGTCGACGCTCTATCTGCTCGACCACATCGCGCGCTATCGGGCGAAATTTCCAAAGATCAAAGTGCAGGTGCGCCGCAGCCAGTCGAGCAAAATCCCGGCGCAGCTCGTGGACGGCGAGCTGGAGCTCGGTCTGCTGACCTACGATCCGGAAGACGAGCGGCTGGTTTCGCGGGTGATCTACACCGATCACCTTTCCTTCATCGTGTCGCCGCAGCACAAACTGGCCGCCCGGGATCAGGTGACCATCAAGGAATTGGCCGGCGAGACCTTTGTCGCGCACAATGTGGTTTCGCCCTACCGGGGCGTGGTGATCCGCGAATTCCAACGCCACAAGGTCCCGCTGAACATGGACCTGGAGATGCCGACCATCGAATCGATTCGCAAGATGGTCGAGCGCAATGAGGGAGTCGCCTTCCTGCCGCGGATGTGCGTAGAGCAGGAGATCCGCCACGGGCTGGTGAAAGAGATCAAGGTGAAACAGCTCGTGGTCGAGCGCAAGATCCGGCTGGTGTATCCCGCCCGCCGTGCCCTGAGCCACGCCGCCCAGGCATTCTTGGAAGTGGTGGGAAACGGCGCTTCGAGTTAGAATAAGGTTCCCATGAAAATCGCCATCGGCGCCGATCACGCAGGGTTCGAGCTCAAGAACCACCTGGGCGAAGTCCTGCGCCAAACCGGCCACGAGGTCTGCGACTTGGGCACCCATTCCGCTGAGTCCACCGACTATCCGGACTACGCGGCGCGGGTCGCGAAAGCCGTTGCTTCCGGCGCTGCCGAGCGTGGCGTGCTGGTATGCGGTACCGGCGTCGGCATGTCGATCGCTGCAAACAAAGTCCAGGGAATCCGGGCCGCGGTTGGGATCCAGATCGAACAGGTTCGCCTGATTCGCGGGCATAACGACGCGAACGTTCTGACCCTGGGAGCGCGTTTCACGGATCCGGAAACCGCGCGGGAGCTTCTGTTGGCGTTTCTGGACGCGCCCTTCGAGGGCGGGCGGCACGAACGCCGCGTCGCCCAAATTGCCCGATTGGAAGAACAAGAATGACCGAACAAGAACGGATGGCCCGGCCGCTGGCCGATGTCGATCCCGAGATCGCCGAAGCTATCCGGCAGGAAACCGAACGCCAGAATACACATCTGGAGCTGATCGCCAGCGAGAATTTCACGTCGCAGGCGATTCTGGAAGCCACTGGCAGCGTGTTCACCAACAAATACGCGGAAGGCTACCCCGGGAAGCGCTACTACGGCGGATGCGAGTTCACCGACATCGTCGAAAATCTCGCGCGAGAGCGCGCCAAGAAACTGTTCCGCGCCGAGTATGCCAACGTTCAACCGCATTCCGGCTCGCAAGCGAATGAGGCTGCCTATGCAAGCGTCTTGCAACCGGGCGATACCGTGCTCGGTCTGAACCTGGCGCACGGCGGCCACTTGACCCACGGCAATCCGCTGAATTTCTCCGGAAAGACGTACAAGATTGTGCCCTATGGCGTAAGCCGCGAGGACGAGCGCATCGATTACAACGAGCTCGCGCGTTTGGCCGCCGAGCACAAGCCCAAAATGATCATCGCCGGCGGGAGCGCCTACCCGCGCACGCTCGATTTCCCGCGCTTCCGCCAGATCGCCGATAGCGTCGGCGCGATTTTCCTGGTCGACATGGCGCACTTTTCCGGGCTCGTCGCGGCCGGGCTGCATCCGAATCCGTGTGACTGGGCCGACATCGTGACCTCGACCACGCATAAGACCCTGCGCGGCCCCCGCAGCGGGCTGATTCTGGCGAAAGAGAAGTATGGCGCGGCGATCGATAAGTCCCTGTTCCCGGGCGTTCAAGGAGGGCCGCTGGTGCACGTGATCGCGGCCAAGGCGGTCTGCTTCCACGAAGCCAGCACGCCCGAATTCGTCGCGTATTCGCGCCAGGTGCTGGCGAATGCGCGCACTATGGCCGAAAGCCTCCGGGAAGCGGGTTTCCGCATTGTCTCCGGAGGCACGGACACGCACCTGCTCCTGGTGGACGTGTTCGCCAAGGGAATTCGCGGCAAGGAGGCGCAAACGGCGCTGGAGTCCGCCAACATCACCGCGAACCGCAACGCAATCCCGTTTGACCAGAATCCGCCGTTCAACCCGAGCGGCATGCGCTTCGGGACCCCCGCCGTAACCACCCGCGGATTTCGCGAGCCCGAGATTCGCGAAGTGGCGAAACTCATCGCCAGGATTCTGGATCACATCCAGAGCGAGCAGGTGGCCGCGGAAGTCCGCCGTGCCGTGCGATCGCTCACCGATCGTTTTCCTCTGTACGCGTGGAGACTTACGCCGGCAGCCTATCAGTAGGGGTGGTCCATGCCGCGGCACATTGTCATTGACGTCCGGCGCCTCGGCGATTTTGGCATCGGAACCTACATACGAAACCTGGTCCAGGCTCTGGCGCGCCTGGATCACGAAGGCCACTATACGCTGATCACACTCACCAAGGGCGCCGAGGAGCTTTCCTGCCTGCCGCCCAATTTCCAGACGGCCGAATTTCCAAAATCGGATACAGGTGTAATACAAAATGCGCAGTTTCCTTTTTTTATTCGGCGGTTTCATCCGGATTTGGTCCATATCCCGTTGAATTCGGTGCCGTACTGGCTTCCGCGTCCCTATGTGGTGACCATCCACGATATGAGCAGCGTCTTGTTCCCGGCGCGCGGCGACGTCCGCGGAGCGATGCACCGCGAGCGCTACCGGCGCGGAGCGGCGCGCGCGGAACGGGTCATTGCCGTGTCGCACTCCACGCGGCGGGATATCGAGAGTTTCATGCGTATTCCCACCGATCGCATTCGCACCATCTACAGCGCTCCCGATCCCACCTTCGCCTTGCCTCCTCCAGATGACGGTCAACATGAGCAGATCCTGCAACGGTATTCGATCCAGCGTCCCTTCGTCCTTTACGCCGGCACGATCCGCCCTCAAAAGAATGTCCCGCGCCTGGTGGAAGCGTTCGCCGTGATTCGCTCCGAGCTTGAAAATCATCCACTTTGGGGCAGCCTTAAGCTGGTGATTATCGGAGACGAGCTATCGCGGTACCCGGCCGTGCGCCGCGCCGTGGTGGCGACCCGCGTCGAGCCGTTTGTCCGGTTTTTGGGATTCGTTCCCCTGGAAACCCTCAAAGTTTTCTATCGCGCCGCGACGCTTTTCGCATTTCCCTCTCTTTACGAAGGTTTCGGCCTGGCTCCTCTTGAAGCCATGGCCTGCGGGACGCCCGTGGTCGCCTCGGATGTTCCCGCGTTAGTGGAAGCGGTCGGGAACGCGGCCGAACTTGTCACGCCCGACAATCTTTTCGATGTCGCCCGCGGTTTGCGATCCGTGCTGCTGGACGAAAACCGGCGGCGTGAACTCGCGGAAATTGGTCGCGCCCGCGCGCAGCGGTTTGACTGGGATGATACGGGACGCGCCGTTCTGGATGTGTATCGGGAAATAACTTCATAGACTTCCAAAATAAGATTTGACTTATTCCAGTACCCGACGTACTATTACCGTACATTCAGTGGGTGCGAGGTATCGCACTCCGATTGAAAGGAAGTCTGAGCTATGGAATGGTCGCGGTCAGAGACACTCACTCTGGCCATGCCGCATTGCACGCAATGCCATGGGTCTGGATTGCGTCTTGCGAAAAGGGGCGTGCTGTCGCCCTGTAACTGCGTGTTGCGCTGTATTTTCCGGATCTGCTATGACCGGTTCGTCAAGTGCGTGACTCAGGAACGGCATCTGAGCCGTATATCCCTGGAGCCGCAGCCCGGAAGGCAGCGGCCCAACACCTGGGGCAGAAAGGACGAGGAATACATCGCCGACTTCTCCCTGGTGGCGCGCAGAACTCTGAGCGAGGATGAGTATCGCCTGTTCCGCTATCACTTCCTGCTGGGAGCCGACTGGAAACTCTGCACTCGAAAGCTGGGAATGGATCGCGGGAATTTTTTCCACAGCGTGTATCGCATCGAGCAAAAACTAGGCCGAACGTTTCGGGAGTTGGAGCCCTATCCGCTGTTTCCGCTGGACGATTATTTCCATGGGCCGTCGCGCCTCGCGTCGGCCTTGGCAATGTCGCGGGGAGGGCCGGCCGCGCGCCCCAATGCCGCGCCGATCGGAAAGACCGCCTGACGGCATTCGCGGCGTGGAGTTAGCGGCGCGAATCAAAGAAGCGCTGCAACAGTTCTGCGCACTCCGCTCCTAGCACGCCTTCCACAATCTGGAGGCGATGGTTCAGCACGTCGGCATCCGCCAGCCGGAACTTGCTGCGAACACCTCCAAAGCGAAGATCCCGCGCGCCGAACACCAGCCGGGACACGCGTGCGGCCACCAGGGCGCCCGCGCACATCACGCAGGGTTCGAGCGTCGCATACATTGTGGCTCCCTCCAGCCGGTAATTTCCGGTCGCGGCGGCCGCTTCGCGCAGCGCCAGGATTTCGGCATGCGCGGTCGGGTCGTTGCGCGCTATCGGGGAATTTCGGCCGCGTCCGACCACGCGGCCGTCGAGCACCACCACAGCGCCGACCGGGACCTCCCCCCCGCGCTCGGCTTCCCGAGCCAATTCCAGCGCTTCCCGGAGAAAATCTTCGTCGGTCAATTTAGACCGGCACGCCTTCGATGATGCTCTGCAAACCAGGTGTCGGGATGAGGCGCTCCAGCTTGAAACCCGAAGCTGCCAATAACTCGCGGAATTCGTTCTCCGTGCGTTCCATTCCGCCAGGAAGCACGAGCATTTCCAGATCCATGAGCTTCGCAACGCCCGGCTCATTGCGGCCCGGGACGACTTGATCCACTACCAGGAGGCGTCCGCCCGGGCGAATTCCCTTGCGGCAGTTCGTGAGAAGCTTGATGCATTCCGGATCGTACCAGTCATGGATGATGAACTTCATGACGTACGCGTCGGCATCGGCTGGCACGGATTCCAGGAAGCTGCCCGCCTGGAACGCGACGCGATTCCCGAAGCGCGCGAGAATGCCCTCTTGCTGGGCACCTTCGATTACGTGGGGCATTTCAAACAACGTTCCCCGGGCGCGGGGAGCCTGGTCGAGAATCGCCGCGAGCAGCGTTCCATGGCCGCCGGCGACATCCACAACATGCTCGAATCGCGAAAAATCGTAGCTCTGGATGACCGCCGCCGCATCGCCTTTCGATAGATCCGTCATGGCCTGGTTGAAGTGTCCGGTCTTTTCGGGATTCCTGGCCATCCAGTCGAACATGGCTATTCCGTGCAGCTTGTAGGCCGCAGGCTGGCCGGTCTCGATGCACCATGGCAACTGCTCCCAGGAGCGCATATGCCAGTCATCGGTCAGCATCAGAGCCATGTTCCGGACGGAAGGCTGCGCATGCGAGCGGAGCGGTTCCGACAACGGCGTCTGGGCGAAGCGTCCGTCCTCCAGTTCCGTGAAGACACCCAAACTTGCGTTTGCGCGGAGCAGCCGGTATAGCGGGCGTTCCTGAGTTCTGGTCAGCGAAGCCAGTTCCCTGGGACTCTTCGGCCCCGATTCCAGATGATCGGCGATGCCGAAGTGGGCGGCTGCGGAGATCGCGCTCGACACCCACTTGCCGAGGAGCATCTGCAAAACAACGGCGTGCGGGGGAGCGGTTTCGGCGGGCTGCGTCATACCCACTGATTATACGAGGGCGAGAGTTACGAGAATAATCGCATCTGCGAGACGTGCGGCCAAAGCTCGGGCTCGGGCGGCTCTTCCCGGCGATTCAACCCATACCGCTCGCGCATTCTCTCGATCCGGGCCTGGATGATTTCCGGATAGGCACCACGCAGGTAAGCCTTGCGTTCGTAACGCTCGCGATACTTGCGGACCAGCGCCGGAAAGCGCTGTTCCAGGAACGGCAGAAACACCTGGTACGCGCAGGGTTTCAGGAACAGGACATTCGCCCACAACTCGCTCGCACCTGCGGCCGCCGCCTCGCGAGCCAAAGCCTCCAGACTTCTCTCGCTGTCATTGAGGAGCGGCATAACCGGAGCGCAGCCGACCACGACTCGCAGGCCCGCCTCGGCCAGCTTGCGCACGGCGGCGAGCCGCAGATCCGGGCGCGGTGCCATCGGCTCCAGCAGACGTGCGAGCTCGCGATCGACCGTGGTGACCGTCATCGAGACTCGCAGGTGGTGCCGGCGAGCCACTTCCTGCAACAGCGCCGCGTCCCGAGCAATGAGATCGGACTTCGTCGTGATCCCGAGACGCAACCCGGCCGTCTCCGCAAACACTTCGAGCATCCTGCGCGTAATCCGGTAGCGGCGCTCGGCGGGCTGGTAGGGATCCGTGGCTGCGCCGAGGGCGATCGTTTCGCCTACCGGCAGGGCAAGCAGTTCTTCCCGAAAGCGCGCGGCGTCGAAAGACTTGGCAAAGATCTGGCGCTCGAACTGCTCCGGAGCGCGGAGTTCCATGAACTCGTGCGTGTACCGCGCATAGCAGTATTTGCATCCGAATTCGCAGCCGCGATAGGGGTTGATGGTCCACCGGAACGGCACCCGCCGGCTGTCGCAGCGTGCGATATAGGACCGCGCGGGAAGCTCGAAATATTGCACGCGCCGTTTGGGCTCCAGGCAGGGCGCTTCGGCCGCCATCCGGGCAATCCCGACTAGCTTTGAAACCTCCGGGGGCACGCTCTCATATTCGTCTTATATTCGCCTTATGTCAAGCTGGATAATTTCCGGCTATGTAGTTGTGCAGATGCCGGATAGTCTGCTGTTGCGAGGTGATCACCCAGTTCACCAGATCGCCGATCGAAAGCATCCCGATCACGGTGTCGCCTTCGAGCACCGGCAGGTGCCGAACGCGGCGGTTGGTCATGAGCCGCATGCTATCGGCAACCGTTTTTTCGGGCGTGACAAACAGCACCGGCGAGGTCATGATCTCGCGAACGCAGGTTTGCTGCGAACTGCGTCCCTTGAGGATCACTTTGCGCGCGTAGTCGCGCTCGGAGACAATGCCGGCGAGTTGTCCTCCGCTCAAAACCACCAGGCAGCCGATCTGTTTTTCTGACATTAATTCGATCGCACGGAAGACCGTCTCGTCCGGGCCTATCGACCAGACGTTGCGACCTTTTGTCCGGAGCAGGGAGCGGACCGGTTCATCGAAGCGGGCCGCGTATTCGTGGACGGCGGGGGCGGATTGCATACATTAACCTCCCGCCCGCATCATCCGCCCGTCGCCCGCAGGAGTCAAGGGGAAAAATTTGCGCATCTTTGTGCATCACCTTTGCGCACCCCAGGGCGGGTTCGCTTGCTATATACTGGCTCTCGCGGCTTGGGAGCGCACAGCGCAGCGTTGTGCGCGGTCAGGGAGCGCACAGCGGTTTTCAGCGTTGTACGCGGGTCAGGGAGCGCACAGCGGTTTTCAGCGTTGTGCGCGGTTAGGAAAGGACGGGTAACGGCATGAAGCGCAACTTGTACATCGGGGCGGCGTTCCTGGGGATGCTCGGCGGGCTATGGGTAGGCTCAGAGGTGCTCGCGAAGAGAGCGGAGGGTGCAACCGTCATGGCCCCGCGGTTCGAAGTCGATCCGCTGTGGCCCAAGCCTTTGCCGAACCACTGGATTCTCGGCCAGACGATCGGCGTGTCGGTGGACGCGCAGGATCACGTCTGGATCATCCACCGCGCCGGCTCGCTCGAGGCCGGCGAAGTGCACGCGACGACGAATCCGAAAATCGCGCAGTGCTGCGCGCCCGCGCCCCCGGTTCTGGAGTTCGACCAGCAGGGGAATCTGCTGCATCATTGGGGCGGCCCGGGCCAGGGATTCGATTGGCCGGATTCGAACCATGGCATCACCGTCGACTATAAGGGCAACGTGTGGATCGGGGGCAACGGGCGCGGCGCGGGGCAGACCAAGGACGGCAAGGGCAAGCAAGCCAAGCAGGAGTTCAAACTCGAAGAAGGCCAGGTGGGCGGCGTGACACCCTTCAACGACAACATGGTCCTGAAGTTCACGCAGGATGGCAAGTTCCTGATGCAGATCGGCAAGCCCGGCCGCAGCAAGGGCAGTAACGATACGGAAAACCTGCGTCTGCCCGCGAAGCTGACGATCGATCCCAAGACCAACGAGCTGTATGTGGCCGACGGCTACGGCAACCATCGCGTGATCGTGTTCGATGCCGATACGGGAAAGTACAAGCGGCACTGGGGCGCGTACGGGAAGCGCCCGGACGACGTGGATCTGGGCCCGTACAATCCCTCGGCTCCTCCGCCGCCGCAGTTCCGCAATCCGGTGCATTGCGCCGAACTGTCGGTCGACAACATGCTCTACGTATGCGATCGTGTGAACGATCGCGTGCAGGTGTTCAAACCCGACGGGACCTTCATCAAAGAGGCGTTCTATAACAAGGAGACGCTCGGCTCGGGATCGGTGTGGGACATCGCGTTTTCGAAGGATCCACAGCAGAAGTACATCTATCTGGCCGATGGGGAAAACGACCGGGTGCACATCATCGATCGCCAGTCGCTGGAGTTGCTGACCAGCTTCGGAGAGGGCGGACGGCAACCCGGCGAATTCTACGGCGTGCACAGCATCGCGACGGACTCGAAGGGCAACATCTATACGACAGAGACCTATCGCGGCCAGCGCGTGCAACGGTTCCTGTACAAGGGCCTGGCGGCGGTGACCAAGAAGGACCAAGGCGTCGTTTGGCCCAAGAGGTAGGAGGGCTTTGCCCGCGCATTGTAGGAGGCGGGCTTGCCCGCCTCAAGGAGATTCCATGACGAAACCCATCACACTCGCCACATTCGGCACAATCACCATCTGGTTCGGCCTCTCCGCGCAGCAGCCGACCTGCAACCAGTGCAGCGCGAGCTACGTGAGCAACGAAGAAATCCAGGCGTATCTGAAGCGTGCGCAGGAAAACGGCCTGGTGGACCAGCAGGCTCGCGCCGTCAGCATCGGGAAAGCGAATATCGGAATCGGCGTTGTGTATCGCGGCAAACTCGACAAGCCCGCGCCCGATTCTGTGGCCGAGCACGATCTGGTCAGCGAGGTGTATCACGTCATCGACGGATCGGCGACGCTGGTCACGGGTCCAAACATCACGAACAGGAAGCGGCGGCCGGCGGACTTGCAGACCGTGCGCGAATTCAACGGGCCGGGAAACAGCGGGTCGGAAATCGTCAACGGAGTGACGCATCAACTTAAAGCGGGCGACCTGATCGTGATCCCTGCCGGCACAGGACATCTGTTTACACACATCGACGACCACATCCGCTACATCATGGTGCGGATCGATCCGGACAAGGTGCTGCCTCTCAAAGACGAAGCGGCGTCGCAAGCGTATTTGAAGAGTTCGGCGACCGGAGGAAAAGGCAAGAGCAAGGGGAAGGGACAGTAATTTTTCATGCAGAAAATCCTTGTCCTTTCGCTGCTGTGCAGCTCCGCCCTTCTTGCTCAAGCCCCCGGGAAAGCCGCCAAAGGCGGGGGACGCGCGGCGCCCGCCGAGCCCGGCTATCAGATCAGCGCCGACCGTAAAGTCACCTTCCGCCTGCGCGCGCCCCAGGCGAATACGGTGACGGTCTCGGGCGATTTCGCGACGGGCCCGCAGCCCATGACGAAAGGCGCGGATGGAACCTGGACCGCGACCTTCGGCCCGCTGCGCCCCGCGATCTACAACTACCGCTTCACGGTGGATGGCGTGGCGACCAACGACCCGAACAATCCCTGGATCGCCTCGGCAGACCGTGGAAACGGCGCGTCGCTTCTGGAAGTAAAGGGCGACACGCCTGCGCCCTGGTCGATTCAGAACGTGCCTCACGGGAACGTTCACATCCACACGTACGCGTCGAAAACGATGAACGCGCCGCGCAATTTGTATGTCTATACGCCGCCGGGCTATGAGACTTCGACAGCGCGCTATCCGGCCCTCTATCTCATGCACCGCGCGGGCGGCAGCGAAGCGAGCTGGACCACCGCGGGCCGCGCCAATTTCATTCTCGACAACCTGATTGCCGAGGGCGCGCCAAGCCGATGATCGTCGTGATGCCCTATGGCCGCGCGGGCCAATCCACCACGTTCGGCCCGGCTCCCGTGGTGGTGCCGCCCAATCAGCGGAACCTCACGTTCCCGAACGACGTGGTGCCCGATGTGATCGACTTCGTCGAGAAGAACTATCGCATTGCGCCCGGAGCGGACAACCGCGCCATCGCGGGGCTCTCCATGGGCGGCAACCAAACGCTGATCATCGGCCTGAACCATCTGGACCTGTTCCATTACATCGGCGCGTTCAGCCCGGTGATCATGAACGGGAACGCCGAGGAAGATTTCAAGACGCTGTTTGCCGACGCGGCTGCGGCCAACAAGAAGTTGAAGGTGTTCAACATCTACATCGGCAAAGAAGATACGCTCTACATGTCAAACGTGAGCTTCCACCACCTGCTCGAACAGAAGCAGATCAGGCACGGGTTCACCGAAACCGAGGGCGCGCACGTGTGGTGGAACTGGCGCGACTACCTGGTGGACTACGCGCCGCGTTTGTTCCGGTAAACCGCGGCAAGAAGCCCGAGAAAACTGATCGCGATCCCTGCCAGTGCGTCCACGGCGTAGTGGTAACGCCCGTAGATCGCCGCGATGCCGACGCAGAGTCCGTAGGCGACCAAGGCCCATCCCATCCAGCGACGCTGGGGCGGGAGCGTCGCCAGCAAACCCCAGCCCGCTGAAATCGCCGAGGACACGTGCGCGCTGGGAAAGACGCTCGAATGAATGGTGAAGTTTCCCAGGATCGCGAGGTTAAGACGGCGGAGGAGCGAAACCATCGGCAGGTCGGCGTCCGGGAAGACCAGCCGCGGCGGTTCCGACGGAAAGAACGGAAAGAGAGCATATGCGCCCAGCGTGCCCGCCAGGTACGCGAGCCAGAGCCGGTTGATCCGGTCGCGTTTTCCATTCGCGGCCAGAATCCCAAGGGCGACGAATCCGGTGGAATAGACCAGCAAATAGCAAAGCTCGAAGAAGAAGGGGAGTGCCGGTCCGGCGCGCTCGATGGCGGCGCGCAGTCCGAATTCGTGCAGCAGCCGGCGGTCCCAGCGGATCCAGACGGGTTCGAACTGCCGGTGGCGAATCGCGGGCGTGAACCAATCCATTTCGCGAAATGCGACCAGCGTCAGGATCAGAGGGAGAACGTCGCGAAACCATGAATGGCGGGTGGAAGCGGCCCACAGAACGCCCAGGACCGCGACCAGCAGCGCCAGCGGTTTCCAGGGCGAGATGAAAGATGAAGCGACGATCGCAACGTAAGCGAAGTACGCGATCAGGAGCCACTCGGAGGACCGGAAACGCACGTCCTCTTATTCTGATCTATGCGATGCGGCGGATGATCAGGAACGGAAGCGTGACGATTCCCCAGACCAAGTGAAGGACGCCGCTGACTGCGATTCCCACGATCCGGAACGGCAGCAGGATCAGCCAGACGATGGGATAAAGCACCAGCGCCGCCAGCGCCAAAGGCCAGCACAGCACGAACAGAATGCACCAGAGGATAAACGTGAGCATCCTGCCTTAAAGTACGCAGGCCCGCGGAAAAAGTTCCGTCTACTGGGCTGCGTCGGCGGCGTGATAGGAACTCCGCACCAGCGGGCCGCTCTCCACATGCCGGAAGCCCATGTCGTACCCCAGCCGCTTCAGCTCGGCGAACTCCTCGACGGGAACGTACCGGATGATCGGCAGATGCCTGGCCGAGGGCCGCAGATACTGCCCGAGGGTCAGGATGTCGACATTGGCCGACCGCAGGTCGCGCATCACGGCGGCGACTTCCTCAAGCGTCTCGCCCAGCCCCAGCATCAGCCCGGATTTCGTCGGCGTGCCAGGAGCAGCCTGCTTGACGTACGCCAGCACATCGAGCGACCGCTCGTAGCGAGCTCCCAAGCGGACTTGCCGGTACAGGCGCGGAACAGTTTCGGTGTTGTGGTTGAGAATATCGGGCCGTGCATCGAGCACAAGGTCCATGGCCGCGTGGGAACCCTGGAAATCGGGCACCAGCACCTCGACACCGCAACCCGGCAGGCGTTCGCGAATCGCGCGAATGGTGAGCGCGAACAGCTCAGCCCCGCCGTCCTTGCGATCGTCGCGATTCACGCTGGTGATCACCGCAAATTTCAGCCCCAGCGCCGCGCAGGCCTCTGCCACCCGGCGAGGTTCGTCGTAATCCACGGGCAGCGGACCGCCCTTTTGCACGGAGCAGAATCCGCAGCGGCGCGTGCAGACGTTACCCAGAATCATGAACGTCGCAGTGCGGCGATTCCAGCAATCGCCGATGTTCGGGCAGGCCGCGCTCTCGCACACGGTGTGAAGCTGCAGCGTCTGGACCAGTTCCTTGAGCTCGCGATAATTGTCGCCCACGGGAGCGGGCGCCCGGAGCCATGCCGGCCGCTGCCGTTGCGGTTCAATGGTGACTAGCACTTACTTTGATCGTAGCAACTCGGCGATTCTGGCCTCCAAAATGCGCGATTCTGAGAAGTTTTCGGCGCGCCGGAAGAATTCGGGAGCCATTTCGAATGCGCGCCGGGGGATAAATCCGATGATCTCGCCCGCGGTGGCTTCGGTCCCGTGGTTGCGGGCCTCCGCGGCGATCGTTTCCCACACACGATCGAGCGGCGTTTGCTCAAAATTGGTCAGATTCATCGAAACCTGGGCGCAATCGCGGGAAGCCAGATACAGCCCCATGGCCTTCACGTGCGGAAAGCCGCCCGAGGATTCCCGGATCTTGCGGGCGATCGCCTGCGCGACGGCAGCGTCGCGCGTCGCGAGTTGTACGTTATAGGCGATCAGGAATCCGCGTGCACCCACCATGGACGCGCCGGCCTTGGGGTGTTCTATCAGGTTTCCCACATCCGGCGGCGCGCCGTCGAATTCCTTGCGGCGCACCTTTTCAAGCCGCTTCCGTCCCACCGAGCGGGCGGCGTGCTCGTAGAAGTAGACCGGAATGCCGTACCGCCGCCAGATCTCCTCGCCCGCCTGGTGCGCGGCCTTGACCGCGTCCTCCATCGCCGATTCGCCCAGCGGCACGAACGGGATCACGTCCGCCGCGCCAACCCGCGGATGCACGCCCTGATGAGCAGACAAGTCGATCAACTGGGCGGCCTTCCCCGCCCCCCGCACCGCCGCCTCGACCACGGCATTCGGCGGACCGGCGAAGGTCATCACGCTGCGGTTGTGGTCCGGATCCGACTCCCAGCCCAGCAGCAACAGCTCCGGCGTTTGCTCAATCGTATCCGCGATGGCCCTCACAATCTCGGGGTTGCGGCCTTCTGAAAAATTCGGAACGCATTCCAGCATGCCGTACGATCATAAAGAGTGCCGCCCGCCCGAAGCAAGAAGGCTGCAAGCAAAAAGATCTCGCGGAAGAAGACGCTGGACCGGGTTTTGTCGCAAGCCGGGGCGGCTTCGCGCAAGGAAGCCCGCCAATGGATTGCCCAGGGCCGCGTTGCCGTCGACGGCAAGACGATCCAGACTCCGGATGCCTGGGTGGATCCGGAACGCCAGCGCGTCACCCTGGACGGCCGCCGTTTGCGCCAGGCCCGGAAGATCTATCTGCTGCTCTACAAGCCGAAAGGCTACGTGACTACATACAAAGATCCTCAGGGCCGCCCGACCGTCTACAGTCTGCTTGAAGACGTTCCGGAAAGAGTGTTCTCAGCCGGCCGCCTGGATCTGGATACCAGCGGACTGCTGATTTTCACCAACGATACGAATTTCGCGGATCACATCACCAGCCCGGATTCGCACGTGCCGAAAACGTATCTGGTCAAGGCTTCGACTCTGCTCACGGAGGACCAGCTCGACCAGCTTCGGCGCGGGGTCAACTTATCCGACGGGATCACGCGGCCCGCGATCATCGAACGCATCCGCGACTCGGGGCGGTGCACGTTTTTCGAGATCACGATCACCGAAGGCCGCAACCGGCAGGTCCGCCGGATGGTGGAAGCGCTCGGCGCGACGGTGCTGAAGCTGGTCCGGACCAGGATCGGCCGGGTTCAGATCGGCAACTTGCAGATAGGAAAGTACCGGACCTTAGCCGAATCGGAGATCCGCAGTCTGTGGCAATGAATGCCGATCCGGGCCGGTCTTGACAAGGGTTGCGGATCGCCATGAAATGAACGGCGTTCCGGGCGAGAACGTCCCGATTCGTAAGATCGCCGGAAAGACCGAGTACCGGGGACCATCTATAATTTCCGGGACAAGGCTGAGATCCGGGAGCGCATCTGCGAAGAGACCTTCGCCAAGCTCGCAGAAGCAGGCCTCCATCAATCGCGACGACGCCAGCCCGCTGGAATGTTTACGGTCGCTGCAAATGCTGACTGGCGACCGTGCCAAGTGTCTTGGTCTGATCTTCGCCGTGGCCTTCTCCACCTTCCTGATGTCGCCTGATCGGCCTTGCTCGGTTGCCAGATGCGGCTGAGTCACCGCTCGTATGGGCAGTGGTATTTTAAGGGAAGCGTGCGCAAGATTCGGATCAGTCTCGGCGTGGCCGCGCTCCTGTGGGGCTTCTTACAGGCGCCCTTCGACCACATCCACCTGGGAGAAGATCTCGAACACCAGGCGACGGCCGCACCCGTACACCTGCATCTGCACGGAGCGCTGGATGTGGACGGGCCCGCACTCGCTCCCCGCACGGCCGATGATGACGAGATCGACGTCCTGTGGAGCGTCGCAAAATCCGCCCACGGGCTTCACGCTGCCGGTCCCGCCCTGGTAGAACACGTAGAGGTCCTGCCTCCCGCCGCCATCGCGGAGACGGTCGTAGTCCCGCGGCCCCGCGCGCACGATCCGCCCGAAGCCGGTCCGAGAATCCCCAGAGCCCCTCCCGCCTAGTCCTTCCGTTCAGGCGCACCGGCGAAGTGTGCACATATCGGTTTGCTTCGTGGAAAGGAATAGGTCTCATTCATGTTATTTCGTCCGAGATGGGTTCTCTGGATCGCTGTGCCCGCGATCAGCGCGGGCCAGGATCCGGCCGTGTGGTCCGAAGCGCAGGTCGTGGAGCGGTTCTTGTCTCTGAGCCCGCAAGCGCGGGAATTGCGGACCCGTGTCGCTCTGACCGAGGCGGACGCGAAAACCCGGACCGTCTATCCCAACCCGTCGGTGTCCTACTCTCGCGAGGGCGCCGGCTACAACGAGTTCTTCGAAGCCGCACAAACTCTGCCGCTCAACGGCCGGATTCGCTATTTGCGGGAAGCCGGTTCGGCAGCAGTATCAGCCGCGGACGCCAGTCGGGAAGCTGCGTTGTGGTCGCTGCGCATCGACCTGCGCCAGGCCTTTTACCGCATGCTGGCGGCACAGGAGCGGGTGAACCTTCTTTCGGCGAGCGTGAACGAGGTTTCGGACTTGATCCGCGTTCTTCGCCAGCGCGAGGACGAAGGCGAGGGTTCGCGATACGACCGCTTGCGCGCGGAACGGGAGATCGCCGAGGTGCGGACGGACGTGGCGGGAGCAAATACGCTGGTCGCTGCCGCCCGCGCCGCCGTGATCGGCTATCTGCCGGAAGGCGCGCGCGTCCAGAGCGTATCCGGCTCGCTTCCGGTCGCCATCGATGCGCCCAGCGTGGAGAATCTGATGGCTCGCGCCGCCAACTCCCGGGCCGAGTTCCGCGCGGAACGGCAGGCGCTGGCCCGGTATAAGCTCGAGGAGCAGGCGGCGCAGCGGCTGCGCATCCCGGATCCCCAGGTTTCGGCGGGCGTAAAGCGGGCGGACGTCATCGGCGGCGCCGCTCCGAATCCATTCTCGAACGTCACTCGCAGCGGCCTGGTGTTCAGTCTGAGTGTTCCCTTGCCGGTATTCAACAGCGGGCGATATGAAGTCGCGCGCTACCAGGCCGAGCAGGAAGCCGCGATGGCGCGCGTAGCGGTACTCGCGCGGCGGGTTCAATCCGAAATTCAAGGCGCGCGGGACGTGCTGGTCTTGAGGCGCGAGGCGCTGGATGCATACCAGCGTGAGTTGGAATCTGCGGGGACGGAGCTGACCCGCATCACGCGCGTAGCCTACGAGGAAGGCGAGGTGGGCATTCTCGAGCTGCTCGACTCGATGCGCGTGCGACGGCTCGCCAATCTGCGCCTGCTGGATTTGCAGTCGGGCGTGCGCGAGGCGCTTCTGGAACTGGAACGAGCCGTAGGCACGGAACTGACAAACAATGGCGGAGGTCGCCCATGAAGACGTTTTGCGTTTTAGTCGCCCTAGCATTTTTGGCGGGCTGCTCACAGAATCCCAAAGCCGAATCGCCCGCGGCGAAAGCGGAACCGTCCGAGCCGCTGAAGGCGACGGTGTGGACCCGCAGCGGCGAGCTATATCTGGAATATCCGGCGTTGGTGCGCGGTCAGAAAGAGCGTTTCGCAATTCACCTGACGCGGCTCACGGACTTTAAAGCGGTAAAGGACGCGGCCTGCGAGGTGCACCTGGGCGACGAAGCGTTCCCGTGCGATCCCTCGACCCACCCGGGAATTTTCGGCGCGAACGTCGAACCGAAAAACCCAGGCCAAGCGCCCTTGAGCATTGCCGTTCACGGAAAGGATCTGAATGAGACTTTCGATGTCGGTCCTGTGAAGATCGCCCCCGATGCAGCATCGGCCGAAAAGCCTGCGGAGGCGAAAGAAGAAACCATCACGTTCACCAAAGAGCAGCAGTGGGCGCTCGATTTCGGCACGGAGCTCGCGCAAGAGCAGGGTCTGCGCGACAGCCTGCGGGTAGCCGCCGAAACCCTGCCGAGAACCGGTGGCGAGGCTATCGTAACAGCGCCGGTTTCCGGGCGGCTGGTCGTGGAGCGCAGCTATCCGGTGGGCGCGACGATCGAGATCGGGACCGTCCTCGCCAGCATCGCTCCTCCGCTCGGCACGACCACGGATTTAGCGAGCCTTCAATTGGCGGAGACGGAAGCGAAAGTAAGCTTCGAACAAGCCCAGCGCGACCGCGCCCGGGCCGAGCGCCTGCTGGCCGCCGGAGCCGTTCCAACACGCAGAGCCGAAGAAGCGCGCACGGCCGAAGCGACGGCGCAGGCGCGGTGGCAAGCTGCGCAAACACGCCTGGCGCAGTTTGACGCGACCCGTTCGGGGGAAGGAAAGGACTTGGGAGTAAGGCGCTTCGTGCTGCGCGCGCCGATCAGCGGAGTTCTGGCGGAGTCGAATGCGGTCAATGGCACGAACACGGAGGCCGGAAAACCTCTCTTCCGCCTGGTGGACGCGAATTCGATCTTCGTCAGCGGTGTGGTGCCCGAATCGGAATTTTCGAAGCTGCGCACGCTGTCTGGGGCGGAAATCGAGACGCCCGACGGTCAGATCCGGCCGGCGGGACGCCTGGTCGCGATCGGCAGGCTGGTGGATGAACAGACCCGCACGGTTCCGGTCACGTATGAGGTCGACAACCGCGACCGGCGGCTCGCGATCAACCAGACCGTTTTCCTGCGTCTGTTCCTGACGCCTGTGGGCAAGGCTCCCGTGGTGCCGGAAGCTGCAATCATCGATGACGCCGGACGCCCGGTGGTCTTCGTGCAGCGCGGGGGAGAGACGTTCCTGCGCAGACCGGTGAAATTCGGAATCCGCAACCATGGCATGGTTCAGGTGGTCGAGGGCGTGAATGTGGGCGAGCGTGTGGTCACCAAGGGCGCCTACCTGATCCGGCTCTCCACCATGTCGAGCGCCGTTCCGGCGCATGGGCACGTTCACTAGAGGAGCGGATCATGATTGACAGGTTAATTCGTTGGTCTCTTCGATATCGCGTGATCGTGATCGCGCTTGCCGCTGCATTCCTGGTGTGGGGAGGATTCGCGGTGCGAGACGTTCCCCTGGATGTCTTGCCCGATTTGAGCGCGCCCACCGTTACGATCTTGGTGGAAGGGCACGGCATGGCCCCGACGGAGATGGAGTCGCTGGTCACCTTTCCCATCGAAGCCTCGCTGAACGGAGCCTCGGGTATCCGGCGCGTGCGGTCCGCCACCGCCGTAGGCCTGGCGGTAATCTGGGCGGAATTCGACTGGGGACAGGATATCCAGCGCGCCCGCCAGATCGTCACGGAGAAACTCACCCTGGTGGGCCCAAACCTGCCGCCGGAAGTCGAGCCGCCATTCCTGGCGCCGGTCTCGTCCATCATGGGCGAAATCATGTTCGTTGCGCTCGAATCGAACCGGCACTCGCCGCTGGATCTTCGCACCGTCGCCGATAATGTAGTGCGCCGACGGCTGCTGGCGATTCCGGGCGTTTCGCAGGTGATTGCAACCGGCGGCGGACAAAAGCAGTATCAGGTGCTCGTGGATCCCGTTGCGCTGCGCGAGTACAACGTCACGCTCGGTCAGGTGGAAGAAGCTCTGCGGCGCGGGAACCGGAACTCTTCCGCGGGCTTCCGCGTCACGGGCGGGCAGGAGTACCTGATTCAGGGCGTCGGGCGCGTTTCGAGCGAAAACGAGATCGGCAATGTCGTCATCGATGCGCGCGCAACGCGGCCGATTCTGGTGCGCAACGTGGCGCGGGTTCAGGTCGGCGCGGCTTTGAAGCGCGGGGAAGGATCGCACAAAGGCGCGCCCGCGGTGATCCTTGGCATCCAGAAGCAGCCGGGCGCGAACACCCTGGAGCTCACGCGGCAACTGGACGCAACCCTGGACGATATCCAGCGCACGCTACCCGCAGGAATGACGATCGACAAACACGTCTTCCGCCAGGCCGACTTCATCCAGCGGGCGCTCGATAACCTGCTGCGCGCCCTGCGGGACGGGTCGCTGCTGGTGGTGCTGGTGGTGCTCGTCTTTCTGGCCAACGGGCGCGCGTCGCTCATTACGCTGATCGCTTTGCCGATTTCCCTCGTCGCCGCGGTGCTGGGCATCAAGTTTTTGGGATTCACGCTGAACAGTATGAGCCTGGGCGGCCTGGCCATCGCCGTGGGCGAATTGGTGGATGACGCGATTATAGACGTCGAGAACGTCGTCCGGAGGCTGCGCGAGAATCGCCTGCTTCCCGAAGGGGAGCGCCTCCCTGCCCTGGAAGTGGTCTACCGCGCCAGCCGCGAAATCCGCGGGTCTGTGGTGTTCGCCACGCTGATCGTGATCCTGGTGTTTCTGCCGCTGTTCGCGCTGGAAAGCGTCGAAGGAAGGCTGCTGTGGCCCATCGGATTCGCGTACATCATCGCGCTGGTAGCCTCGCTGGTGGTCGCCTTGACTGTCACCCCCGCGCTCTGCTCCGTTGTACTGCCGCGGTCGCGATCCATCCTGAAGGGTCACGAACCTTGGCTGATCCGCATGCTGAAGCGCATGTATCGTCCGTCGCTCTCGTTTTCCCTCGAGCATGCCTGGCTCGTGCTGACGGCTTCGTTGCTGTTGTTGATCGGAGCCGGGTACGCGGTCTCGCGCATGGGGCGATCGTTTCTGCCGGAGTTCAATGAAGGCAGCCTGACCGTCAGCGCGGTGACCATTCCCGGAACCAGCCTCGCCGAGTCCGATCAGCTCGGAACGGCTCTCGAAAAAATTCTGCTCACGGTTCCGGAAGTGCGGTCGACGGGCCGGCGCACCGGGCGCGCCGAACTCGACGAACACGTGCAGAGCGTGGAATCCGCCGAAATCGACGTGGATCTTCAAATGGGAAACCGTCCGAAGGACGAAGTCCTTCAAGAGATCCGCGACAAAGTGAGCGTGCTCCCGGGAACCAACGTCAACATCGGCCAGCCGATTTCGCACCGCATCGACCACATGCTCTCGGGAACCCTGGCCAACATCGCGGTCAAGATCTTTGGCGACGACCTGCGCGCGCTGCGCCTGCTCGCCAAGCAGGTGCAAACGGAAATGGCAAGCGTTCCGGGCGTGGTGGATCTGTCCTTGGAGCAGCAGACCGATATTCCCACTCTGCGCATTCGCGCCGAACCGGCGCTGGCGGCGCGCTACGGCCTTCCCACGGGCGAGGTGTCCGAGCGAATCGAAACGGTCCTGATCGGCAAGGAAGTCGGACGCGTCTTTGAAAGGCAGGATGAACGTCAAGGCAGCAGCGGGCAGATCAGCTTTCCTCTGGTCGCCAAATACGAAGATCCGCGGCGTCCGGGCGAGGAAGACACTCTGGCCGGCATTCGCGAGTTATTGCTCGATACGCCGTCGGGTCCGCGCGTTCCCTTGTCCAGCGTGGCCACGATTCAGGAAGACCGCAGCCCGAACTTCATCATGCGCGAGGGCGTGCAGCGGCGCATCGTGGTGCAGTGCAACGTCGCCGGCCGCGATCTGCGCGGAACCGTGCAGGAGATTCAGGATCGCGTCGCGCACGCGGTCCGTTTCCCGCAAGGCTACCGGATCGAATATGGCGGGCAGTTTGAGAGCGCAGAGCGCGCGTTCCAACGCCTCATACTGCTGGGGATCGGCGTGATCATTGGAATTTTCCTGATCCTGGGAATTGCGTTCGGTTCGTACCAAGATGCGCTGATTGTTATGCTGAATCTGCCGCTGGCGCTGGTGGGCGGCGTCGCGGGCGCCTATCTCGCGGGCGGCGTGCTGTCTCTCGCCTCCGTAGTCGGGTTCATCACCCTGTTCGGAATCGCAACACGCAACGGGATCATGCTGATCTCTCACGTCCGCCATCTTCGGGATCAGGGCGTGAAGGACCTCCGGCAAGCGGTGATGCAAGGAGCATCCGAACGGCTCGCGCCGATCCTGATGACGGCGCTCGCGGCAGGTTTGGCGTTGGTCCCGATCGCCTTGGGAATGGGGAAACCGGGCAGCGAGATCCAGGCCCCGATGGCAATCGTGATCTTCTGCGGCCTGATTACGTCAACGGCCCTGAATATGGTGGTTGTGCCGGCTGCCTACTATCGCGTCCGTCGGGGTCCGGATCGTTCGCGGACGCCAGAAAGTTAGGCGACAGGATCAGGCGCCCTTGCCACGCGCCTGCACCTGGAGTTTTTCCGCGCCTGGTCCGCGCCGCTGCGGCAATCCGCCGAGCATTTCTGGAATTTGCAGGCTCCTGCCTCGACCGTGACGGCTGAGCGTGATGGAGGCAGCATGCAGCATCACCCCCAAACCGATCCAAAGCTGCCAGTGAGAGAACGCTCCCGTGATGTCGAACTGCGCTGCCAGTCCCATATCGGACGCCAGCCGCCAGAACCCTAGCGAGTACGCCATCAGAGAGCCGGGCACCAGAAGAGCGCCTAAGGCCGCCGAAAACTCGCTGTTGTTGTTCCGAAGCCGGAGCGGACGGCCCTGCGGAAATCGGATCCGGACAATCATAGCTACACCGCCAGATTCAGTTTAGCAGCTATCGGTTTCAGAAATTTTCAGTTCTGTCCTATCTCCTGAGGGAGTCTAACAACCGGCTTCTGGCTTGTTTGATGGTCTGCTGCTTGACACGACCGCGACGCGGTAGTGCTAGAATCCAAAACAATAAGTCTGAACGGGGGCGAAGGAGAGCGAGTGATGCAGCTCTGGACGGACCGGAGGAAGGGCGGCCGGCTGCCGGCAGCCGTTTCGGTTTTTGCCACTTTGATTTTTTCCGCCAGCCTGGCGTCCGCGCAGGATCCCGGAGCTGACGCCCGCCGGCTGGAGTCTCGCGGTGAAGGCGACCAGGCCCTCCGGGCCTTGCGCCAGGCCGCCACAGCATCCCCGGCCGATCCTGCGGCGCTGCTTGCCTATGCCCAGTTCCTGGAAAGCCATCGCGATCCGGAAGCGCGGCAAGCCTACGCTCAGCTTAGCCAGCTTTTGCAGCGGACCAACGCTCCGGCTCCCCAGCGAGCCGCGGTTGCCGAGCGGCTGGCCGTACTGGATCTTCTGGCTGGCGATCGTGCCGCAGCCGGCCGCGATCTTGAGGCCTATTCCGCCGCGGGCGGAAGAAATCTGACGCTCCCGCCGCCGCGAACGGATTCTGCTTCGAACTACATCGAGATTCCGGGGCCGCTCCGCTCCTTCGCTCGCATGGCGGCGCTTTCCCCCGACACCGCCCCCAGCGAGTTGCTCCCCGCCTTGGCCCGCAACATCGTCACGAACGGCTATCGCGCGACCACCGCCAACGAGGCTCTGGAACAGACCGAGTACCTCAAGTTAGTAATCCGATATCTCTCCCAAGCCCGTGAGCTCGAAAAACTTGCCGGCGCGAACAAGACCCTCCGGATCGACATGTGCGAATCCCCCGCAACCGCTGACCTCCTGCGCGTCATCGGTTTCCGGATGCGTGGCGGCTGCGGATCGGACCTGGTGCTGGAAACCGTCAATGCATCCCGGGCATTCCTCACCACAGATTCCGGATTTCCCCTGGCCGAGCTGGAGCTGGCGCTGCGTACCAATCGCCCTTTCACGCTGGATTATCAACCGACCCGCGTTCCTATCCTTTACACGCTTGACTACTGGCTGCCGCCGGCCAAAGACAAGACTCAGGCGAGACCCGCGTTTGTAGACGCCTTCCTCGGAGATCCCTCGCTCTGCCGGCTATACGTTGCGATGTCCAAGCTGGACGCCGAAACCGCCGACCGACTCCGCCAGGCCGTTCCGGCGGAGAGGCTCAAAGTCTTCGCCCACGTGCTGGATTTCTTTGGAGGCATGTTCCAAATCCGCGATGGAAAAGTCGTCGTTCCCGGCGGAGCGCGCAGCGAAAAAGAATGGGCTGACCTCAACGGCGGCGTGAGTCCCGATAAAGGCGCGGCATTCATCGAACGGATGATCGCGCGCGACGACGGCTGGCTGGCGAGCTACTTTGACGCGCTCGCCAGGATTGAAGGCCCGGTGAAGGAATACTTGACGGAGCCGGAGCGCCTCAAGCGATTCTATGGAGCGATCCGCGGCAGGGTCACCAGCCCCGGTCCGGCGCGTCCGGTGTTCCGGTCGAATACCGACATGCTGCTGCTGACCACGCGGTTGCGCCTCGACTCGGACGGCAAGCCGCATCTGCCCGGCGGGCTGGACGTTTGGAAACGCCTGTTCGCCGACCATCCCGAAGGGAAATACGACGCCAAGCTCACGCGCGCGGCGCCGCAATGGAAGGACGCCGATGACGTCCTGGAAGCGCTCTTCGGCCTGTGCCGCAAAGCCGCCGAGAATGAGCCGCTGAAAATCTTCATGACGCTGACCGATATCGACCGTCGGCGCGCCAAGCCTTTGGAACCGGCCACCATGGATACGCTGGCCCGCAACTACCGGCGCCTTTCGGCGCAATATCCAATTTTTGCCGAGGTTCCATCGGTGTCGGATGCCACGGTGCTATCGTTCCTCGAAACCACGGCCTCGATCAACGGAATCCGCAATCCGGGACTGCGCGCGGATGCGGCCGGCGCTGCGCAAGCCTTAATCGGCCTATGGCAAATCTTCGTGCGCCAGCACAGCATCCCGGTCGATGCCGCGGACAGCACACTGGCGAAACTTCTCGAGCCGTTCGCGAAAATCGGCAACGACCGCGATGTCTTCGATGCCGGCCGCGGCGGAGTCCAGACTCTGCTCCAGGCGACCCGGTCCCCGGCCGGCGTTACGCCCCAGGACCGCATGCTGGACTTGCTGGCCGGCGGCGCCCGGGAACCGGGTTCCGACACGCATCAACGCATGGTCGAGGATCTGATCCGGATCTTCGAAGCCCAGCGTCTGGTGTCGCTCAACACGATTTTTGACTTGGCGGACAATCTGGACAGCGTCAGCAAAGGCCAGCCTTTGAACACGGCCCTGACCGGCCGCCTGGCCTCGCGTATCTCCGAGATCCAGTTGCCGCGGACCTCCCTGAGCACGCCCGAGAAGTCGACGCTTTCCTTCGGGTACTGGACCGAGCAACATATCGAGGATCAGCGCAAGCTGAACCTGCGCGCGGCCATCGACAAAGCGTCAAAGGATCCTCAGAAGCTGAGCAATCTGCGCGGCGAGCTTGCCGGGTTCCTGCGGGACACGCTGGTCGGATTTAATTACATGCACTACGCGCCGCCCGGGGCACAGGTGCTGCGCACGAATCCTTTGTTCGTCCGCAGCCACGATTTCATCGGAATCCAGGGCGCCAACCAAACCTGGGGTCCGACGTATTTGCCCGGCGCGGGCTGGCCTTCGAATGCCGGCGGCCGCCTGGCCGGATCGCTGGCGTCGCTGCCCTACGCGCTCGCCGACGCGGAACAGAATTTTCTGATTCCCACCCGCGAGCAGGCTCTCATCTGGGGCGACCTGGTGCCGCAGATCATGCTGACAGCCGTGGTTCCGCGCTGGTGGAATGTGACACCGGTGCAGATCCACTGGGTGGGAATTCATATGGCTTACGGCGAATCGCTCTTGGGCGAAGCCGCGCTCAATCCGGAACGCCGCCGGCAGGTGGTGAACACGCTGGAGCCGTATCTCACGCCCGGGCGGCTGAAAAAGGTTGACGATCTGCTCCAGTCCGGAGAGACGCGGAGCGCGCTGGAGAATATCGTCCCATCGGAAATGTACCTGCTGGCCCAGTCGCTGGCGGGACAAGACCGCGAATCCGCGCTGGCCGAGGAGATTCGCAGGCTGGCCGCTGCGGACCCCGCCGCGGTGAGCCCGGAGGCGATCTCGCGGGCTTTCGGAACACCCAAACCGACCCTGGCCAGCACCTACGGATCGGAGTTGCTGAATCTCCGAACCTTCCCGACGCTGATGGGCTACTCCAGCCGGATTCTGGCCGAGAGCTGGGAATCGAATTTGCTCTACTATGCGGCGCTGGCGGACGAGATTCATGCCCAGCCGGAACAACTGAACCTGCTGGTGCCAACCTGGACCCAAGACACGGTGGAGCACATTTTCGCAACCCACTTGGAGGACTGGCCTGCCCTGCTGCGCTCTTTGCGCCTGGTGGGCGACGACGTCCGGGAAAAAGCGCGAAGGCAGACACAGGCAAGCAACTTGGAGGTACTCACGCGGTGAAACGCAGACTTGGTTTGATCCTGTTGGTGGTGGCTCTGGCGGCGGCGCAGGACCGTCCGATTTTCCGCGTCAAGGTCGATCTGGTTGTCTTGAGCTTCACCATCACGGACAACAAAGGCCACTACGTGAACGGGCTGAAGGCTTCGGACTTCCGAATTCTGGAGGACGGCATCCCGCAAAAGCTGACGACATTTTCGGAGGGCAACAAGCCCCCTGTCGAGGTCGCCGCGGACGGTACAACCAAGCCGATCGTGCTGGATGTTCCCGCGGCTCCTACGACCTCCGGCTCGAACGCGCCGGCCGCGGAAACCCGCTCGGATGCGTTCGTTGGGACCAACGTCTTCGTCCTGTTTGATACGAGCAATTATATGTATCGCGGCTTCGTGTACGCCTCGGATGCGATCGCCGATTTCATCCGCGGCCTGGACCGCGCCGATTCCGTGGCTGTGTACACCTACTCGCGCAACTTGTCGCGCGCGGCAAACCTGACCAAGGAACGCAACCAGGCCATCGCAGGTTTGCGCAGCGCCGTGGCGGGCGACGATTCGGCCCTCTATAATGCGCTGCTCTTGACGATCCGTGACGCGGCCAAGGTGCCTGGCCGCAAGGTCGTCATCGTCTTCTCGAATGGGCCGGACAACGCCAGCATGGTGGCGCCCGACGACGTGCGCGCCGTGGCCGAGGACGAAGGAATCCCCATTTATGTGATTTCGACCAACGAGATCAACAAGGATCCGATCTCGGCCAACGTCTTCAAGCGCATCTCGACGCGCACGGGCGGAAAATCGTATTTCGCCACAAGCTGGCAGAAACAGGTAGAGGCCTTCGAGGCGATCCGTGAGGATCTGGGCAACTCCTACACGGTTACCTACTATCCGCAGCCAAACCCCAACGAGGGGTTCCGGAAGATCTCCGTCGAGATCGTATCCGACGCGGGCAAAAAGTATCGCGTGCAGGCGCGCCCGGGCTATCGTCCCCGCGGGGGATTCTAATTACAAACCGGCGCTTCGAGGCGGGCGAGCCGGCTTCCTACTTCTGCTCGTTCGCGTGCTCGCGCTCGAAGCGCGAAGTCTGGATGTAGTTCCGCACTGCCGTGTTGCCCTCGTGGCACGCGTACTCATACATCTCGTACTTGTTGTCGAGGTACATGGGATACGCCACCGTGTAGGAGCCTCTGGTGAACACCGTGGGGTCCTCGATTTTCATCGTGAACTCGATCGTATCCGGAGCGACACGAGTGAAACGCTCGGTGATCTTCATGTTCGGCGTCTCCGGCTGAAGCGGCCCCGGGGAGCCCGGAACGCCCGCGCTGGTATGTCCGACCAGGCCATTGAAGTTCGTCGTCTCGACCACCAGCGTGTTGCCTTCCCAGTGGCCGCGCGATTCACCCAGCCACTGCTTGATGTCGCTTGTCAGGGGAGGCATGCCGTTGGTGGGAATAATGCGGGTCTCATGGGCCATTTCGAGCACGATGGCCACGTAGCCCGGGGACTGCATGATGCGGATGCCGTTGTTATAGTTGCGCGGCTCCATCGAAACGGGCATCCCGCGAGTGATGCAGCGATCCCAGGCGGCGAAGTCTTCCACGCTGTCGAAAACGGTTTGTCCCGGCCGATAGCTGCTCTTCATCTCCGCCTGAAGCTTCTTGCCGAGTTCGGTGAGCTCGGGGAACTGGCCATCCGGCGGATCGACGATCAGCGACAATTGGCGCATGGGACGGTCCGGGCGGTCCGCTACCGGGATTGCTTCGCCCTGACGGACGCCTCGCGGGGCGTAACTGGCAGCCTCCTGATCGGTCCGATACAGGCGATCGCCATACTGCTTGGGCCGCACCAAGGGCACCTGGATCAAGTGATTCAGAGGCCACATCCCTTGCAGATCGGGCTCGCCCCACGGAGTTTTGGGCGGCGTGTAGTTCGGCGGAATCGTGACATCGTAGGCCCAGAGCTGCCGTTCCTTCGCAGTGCCCGGTTCGGCCGGTTTTACGGGAGCCGCTCCGCGACCGCGTCCGCCCCCTGCATTCTGCTGCGCGAAAACTAAAGAAATGCTGAGTCCACCGAGAATCAGAATGCGTCGGATCATGAGGTAAGCTCCTGTGCGAGATTCGCGCCGCCGGACGATTTCCGTCCGTAAATCAATATATTACCTTCATGCTACCGTGCAGGCAAACACCCCTATTCGTGACGGAGCGCGCTCATGGGATCGATAAGCGCGGCGCGCCGGGCGGGGAGAAGCGCCGCCAGAGCCGCGGCGAATAGAAACACGACTGTCGCGCCCGCAATGCTCCATGGATCGAAGCGGGGCACGCCGAATAACATGTTTCGGACGAACCAGGCGAGCGGCAGGGCGGCGCACACTCCCGTGGCGACCCCCGCGGCGACGGGCAACAGCGATTCCCTCACGACCAATCCGGCGACATCACTGCTCCGGGCGCCTAGCGCCATACGAACGCCGATTTCGGAGAATCTGCGGGACACGATATACGCCAGCGTGCCGGAGAGTCCCACGGCGCAGAGCAGAAGGGCGAGAGCGCCGAGCGTCACCAGCAATCCGGTGAACAGCAACTCGCTGTTCATGCTCGCGTCCCGAATCTCCGCGGGAATGTTGATTTCCAGGATATCCACGGAAGGGTCGATTTCGGCTATCACCTGACGCACTGCCGGCACCAGCGCGGCGGGGTCGCCATCGGTGCGCAGCGCCAATGTCATCCAGGGCGCGACGTTCCAGAAGGCAGGGAAAATCAGTGGAGGGGCGGCGTCGCGCGGATGGCTTCTCGAATCGGCCACAACCCCAAGGATGGTCCAGCCGCCCGTGCTGTCGCCCTCCTGCCGGAACACCGAACCGACGGGATCGCGCCCTTCGAAATAACGCTTGGCGAACGCCTGGTTGATCAATGCATAGCGGTTTGTCCCGCGGTCGGACCACTCGAGTTCGCGTCCGGCAAGCACGGGCCACCGCCAGGTTTCGAAAAATCGCGGCCCCACCGAGTTGAACTGTAATTGATCCGTCGAACCAGGAGTGGCCTCCAGCGTGGCGACCACGCCGCCAATAGGCGATATCGTGGAGCCGGACGCGGATACCACCGATGGAAGTTGCTCCACCCGCCGCACGGCCTGCTCGAAGAACTCGTTACGCCGCTCGCGCGTGTATCCGGAGAGCCGCGGTTCGAGCTGGAGCATGAGGACGCCCTTCGGATCGTAGCCCAGGGGAACCGAACGAAGATGGATCACGGTCCGAATCAGCAGAGCGGCGCCAATCAGAAGAGCGACGGAAAGGGCCGCCTGCAAGCCGACCATCGCCTTGCTCGAAGCGAACCGGTACCGCGCTGTGCCGGTGGCCCGCATGCTGGAAAAAATGTCGCTGCGCGTCGCCCGCACGGCCGGCAGGATGCTGAAAAGGATGCACGCGAGCAGAGTCACTATTCCAGTGAACAGAAGAACCCGGTAATCCAGCCGGGCGGCTACGCTCAATTTCTGCGCCTGCCCGAACGGCGTTTGCAGCAGCCTTGGCAACAAGGTTGAAAAATACGGCGTCAGTACCCATGCGAGCGCAATGCCGGCCGCTCCGCCGCCGGCCGCCAGGAGCAGTCCTTCGGTAACAAGCTGCCGGAGGAGCCGGCCGCGAGGCGCTCCGATCGCCAGGCGCGTGGCGAATTCACGCTCGCGCGCGGTCCCTCGCACCAGCATCAGGCCGGCGATGTTTGCGCACGCGATCAACAGGACCGCACCCGTAACAGCGATCATCATGCCTAGGTAGGAAGCCGTCGAGTTGCGCAGGCGTCCGCTGCCGTAGGCCGCGTCCTGAACGATGACGCGTTGCGGTCCGCGGGAATTTGGCCTCGGGACCGGTTTCAGCAGGGCTTCCGCCTCCGCCTTCGCACGGTCGTCGCTTACATTGCCGCGAAGCCGGCCCGTCACACGCACCAGCGCTGCTCGCGGACGCTGAAGGTCCGCGCCGCGATCCGCGGCAATCGGAATCCAGGCTTCCGGGGTCGTTGAAGGATCGATTCCGAAGAAGTCCGGCGGCATCACACCGCCGATGGTGAACGGCCGCCCGTTCACGTTTAAGCTTTTGCCAACGACCGAGGAGTCTCCTGCGAACGCCCGCTGCCACAGGCCGTAACTGATCACCGCGACGGTTTCTCCCGAGCGGTCGTCTGCCGGAGTCAAGATGCGGCCCAGAACCGGGGCGACACCCAGCATCGGAAGAAAGTTGCCCGACACATCCTGAGCCTCCACGCGGCCGAACCCGGGGATTACGACAGGACGATTCAGGTTGACCGGCGCCCAGCAGGCCAGCTCGGCAAAACTCGTGTTGCCCGATTTCATGGACTCATATTCGGTATACGCGAACGAATCCTGTACCGCCGTTACACCGGGGTCCTCGGCGCTGGTTTCGATCCAGGCAAGCGAGCGTAGCTCGTGGGGCGAGCGGACCGGCAGCCGCGTCCAGGCGACCGCGTCGAGCTGGGCGAAAATGGCCGCGTTTGCCCCGATTCCGATGGCAAGGATCGCCACGATGACCGCGCTGAATCCCGGATTCCGAAGCGCCACCCGAATGCCCAAGCGCAGATCGCGCAGGAGATTATCGAGACCAATCCAGCCCTGCGCGGCTCGAGCGGCCTCGGCAGCGAGCGTGAGGTTGCCCAGCTCGCCGGGCCCTGCCATTTCTTTGAGCGACTGGAGCTCGTCTTCCATGTCGCGATCGAGTTCGCGCCGGCGGAATAGGTTCCTGCACTTTTCCCAGATCGTCATAGATTCACCTCTCCGGAGCGGGGCCCATCACGCGAGCGACCGCAGCCACGAAGTCCGCCCATTTGGAATGCTCCTGGCGGAGCTGTCTCTGCCCGGCGGGCGTGAGGCGGTACACCTTGGCCCGGCGGTTGTGTTCCGACGTTTCCCACCGTGACCCGATCCAGCCCTTCATCTCCAGGCGCTTCAAAGCGGGATAGAGCGATCCGAATTCGATTTCGAACGCTTGGTCCGAGCTGTCACGCAAGGCCTTGGCGACGGCGTATCCATGCAGCGGCCCGGCCCGAAGCGTCCGCAGCACCAACATATCCAGGGTTCCTGGCAGGACGTCCATATGAAGTCATTCTATATAAAGATCTTCTTTAGGACAAGCGGCTCCCGCCGCAGACTCGACTCTGCTCGTCTCAGATCCGGACTTTGCGGGCCTTTTACGCGTGCGATATTATTGAAATCAAGAGGGACATAGATAAATGCCACATCGCCGAACCCACTATCTCGGCGTGATTCTTGCGGCCGCGCTCGCCTCCGCCGCCCATGCCCAGCAAGCGCAACGCCCCGCGACGATTGCTGGCCATCCGAACTTCAACGGCATCTGGCAGGCGTTGAACACCGCCTATTGGAACCTGGAAGCGCATAATGCGCAGGGCCTGGACGATTTCTGGGGCCTGGGGGCGATTGCCGCGATCCCCGCGGGCAAAAGCGTGATCACGGGCGACGGAAAAATCCCCTACCTGCCGGCGGCACTGGAACAACGTAACAAGAATCGGGAAACCTGGCCCGCCTCGGACCCCGAAGCCCGGTGCTTCATGCTGGGAGTCCCGCGCGTCACCTATCACAACATGCCCTTCCAGATTATGCAGGGCGATGGCGACCTGCTGATGGTTTATCCCTTCGAGGCCACCCACCGCGTGATTCACATGACCGATCACAGCCCGGCGCCCATCGATACCTGGATGGGCAAATCCGACGGGTCTTGGGACGGAAACACGCTCGTGGTCGTCACCACGGCGCAAAACGAATACACCCAGTTCGATCGCGCCGGCAATTTCCACAGCAACCAGTTGCAGGTGACCGAGCGGTTCACGCTCATCGATCCGGACCACATCCGCTATCAAGCGACCATGGAGGATCCAAAGGTGTTTTCCCGGCCCTGGACCATCGAGATGCCGTTGTACCGCATCATCGACCAGAATGCGCAACTGCTGGAGCATAAATGCGTTCCGTTCGCCGACAAGCTTCTCTATAGCGATCTGATGCACTTGCAGCCGCAACAGAAGAACATGCCCGATCCCAAAACCTTTAGGAGTACACAATGAACCGCAAATTGATCACGATCCTGGGAACCGCCGCGCTGATGACATCGGCTGCGCTGGCGCACCACTCCTTTTCGGCCGAGTTCGATTCGAAAAAGCCGGTCACACTCGAAGGCACGGTCGTGAAGATGGATTGGACCAATCCGCATTCCTGGCTTTACATCGACGTAAAGGGACCGGATGGGCAAATCCAGCATTGGGCCGTTGAAGGCGGCGCTCCGGGCGTTCTGCTGCGCAACGGCTGGAACCGGAATTCGCTTCCCGAGGGAACCAAGATCATCGTCCACGGATTCATGTCGAAAGACGGCGCATACCGCGCCAACTCGCGCGATATCCAGTTCCCTGACGGACGGAAACTGGACGCCGGCAGCAGCTACACCGGCGGCAAGGAAACCAAAGAAGATTCCAAGTCGAAATAGCGCGCTGTAAGAAAGGCGATCATGCGCAAACTCCTGCTGCTGGCCGTTGTGGCTCTATCTCCGTTTGCGTTTTCGCAGCCTAACGGCTGGAACGATCCGTTCCCGCCCTATAAGATCATGGACAACCTGTATTACGTGGGCACCAAGGAACTGGCTTCGTTCCTTTTTGTCACTCCGCAGGGCGACATCCTGATGAACAGCAACTACGAGTCATCGGTGCCCGTGATCAAGGCGAGCGTGGAAAAGCTGGGATTCAAGATGAGCGATATCAAGATCCTGATCGCGGGTCACGCGCATCCGGATCACGTCGAGGGCGACGCGCTGATGAAGGAGATGACCGGCGCGCAGGTCATCGTCGGGCGCGTGGACGCCCCCCGGACGGCCGAGTTCAAGCCGGGTGGCAAGGTTCACCCGATTGATCGCCTGGTGGATGATGGCGAGACGGTCACGCTCGGCGGAACCACGCTGACCGCGCATATCATGCCGGGCCACACGCGCGGGTGCCTGGCCTGGAGCACGACGCTCAAGGAAAACGGCAAGAGCTACTACACCTTCATCGAGTGCAGCCTGAACGGCCGATTCGTGCAGAGTCTGGATCAATATCCGGGAATCCTGGACGACTTCCGGGCCACGTACAAGAAAGCACGCACCTTCCCTGTGGAAGTTTTCCTGAGCTCGCACGCCTCGTTCTACAACATGGCCGAGAAGTACGCCAAGCTGGAAAAGCGCGGCCCGAACGACCCGAATCCTTTCGTGGACCCGGAAGGCTACAAAGCGCACGTGGACGAATACGAGAAGAGCTTCGAGGCCGCGCTCACGCAGCCTGCCCAAGGAAGGGGACGCGGGCAGGGCAAAGGCAAGCAACAGTAAGAAGCCCACCCGTGAGGGCGGCGTTCTCCGCTTAGCAGGTTTCGGTTCGATGCTGAGATCCAATCGTGAAGCTCCTGCCGCGCTGACGGCATGCTCGGGCGTTTTACTCCGTAAGCCACTCTGCTGCACACGTGGTTTTTTCCAGGCCGGCCGGCTGTAGATGCTACCCTGAAGAAACAACCTTAGGAAGTCTGTGCGGTTTCTTGCCCTGGTATTGGTCTGCCTCGGCGCAGTGCGCGCCGGGACGCCCGCGAACTGGACGGGCAACTATTCCCCTTGCAATCGGCATTCGGAATTGCTGGCCCAAGGTCATCTGGATCTCGGAGTGCGCGTGTCTACCGCCAATCCGGTTCTGGCCCGCCAGTTTCGGCGCGCGATGGATTTCTGGGCGAGTATCCTCGACTTGTCGTGGCACGAGGACGATTCCGAAAATTGCGCCGTTCAATTGATCGACGGCGAGACATCGTTGTTCGAGCCCGAGGCGATCGCGGCCAGGTCGCAGTTGCCCGACCGGTCCAACTTTCAGGGCTGGATTGCGTTCAACCCTCGAAAAAGTCTCAGCGCAACCGAGCTGTATCGTGTGTCGATTCACGAGATCGGCCATTTGCTGGGGCTGCCGCATAGCACTAGCGCGAGTTCTGTGATGTACGGATTCGAACTGGACGATCAGGACTGGCTCGAGGTGAGCGATATTGAAGCGTTGTCCACTCATCACACGGTTCGCAGAGAGAGAGCCGGGCATCCAGTGAGGCTAAGCGTACACCCTTAGCCCTCCCCACAGCTCGGTAAGTTAAGGTCAGGGAAATTCCCCAGACCGATACGGTAAATCTCGCCGTTGCCTACTCGGGCCTACTGCCGATCACTACAACAGGAGATCCCGGAAGCGCCTCAATGAGCTCACGGCCGCGGTCTGTATCGCGCGTCTCGTCCGGAAGTCCCGGCGGCGGGACTAGCGTCTCTATTGAGCGCCATGTTCCATCCTGACGACCCGCTGATCCTTGCCAGCCTGGTACTCCAGTTGAGCATCATTGTTTTTCTGCTGAAGGGCGCGCTGCGAAAGTACCCGCTGGTGCTCGCCTACTCGCTCCTGCGGCTGTTTACGAGCGTGACGGAGGTCATCGTTCGGCAGAAGCAGGGCAACCAAACTCTGTTCTTTCGACAAATCTACTACTCCGATCGCGTGATTCTGAACCTGGTGCTTTTCGTAATGGTGAGCGCCATCCTCTTCCGCCTGCTGGAGGGAAAACCTCAGCGCTCCGCGATCGTGAAGGCGCTCGGCGGGATCGTGGCTACTGTACTGCTGCTGCCGTTTGCCGTGATCTCGCGGCCCTTTACAGTCCGTTGGCTGAACGGCATGAGCCAGGTTCTGTACTTCGGCAGCGGAATCGCGATTCTCCTGCTTTGGACAGTGCTGATGAATTCCCGCCCGCGGGATGAACAATTGCTGAAGTTCGCCCTTGGTCTGGGAGTTGCTATCACCGGGGCGGCGATCACCTTCGGCCTGCGTCAGTGGATACACTCGCCCCGGTTGGTGTGGATGCCGAACCTGTTTTTCCAATTGACCCACGTCCTGGGCCTATTCATCTGGTGCTGGGCGTTCCGGTCTACGCCGCAGGCTGGCGCGGACCCAGCCCACATGCCTCCTGCGGCGTCCAAGCCGGGGGTTCCAAATACTTGATTGAACAAAGAGATGGCGCCCCACCGGCTGGCGCGCGAGGCGCTACGGTGCTATGATCGACCGAGGCTAGGTAGGTGCCTGAATCTAAAGCTCATGGCGGAGGATCTGTGAAACGGCTACTTCTCGTGCTCGCTGCTGCCGTCCCCCTCTCGGTCGTTCTTGTCCCCGGCCAGTCGCCGAAACCTTCGGCGCAAGCTCCGGAGGCTTCCCCACAGCGCGCCGTCATCGACCGTTACTGCGTGGGTTGCCACAATTCCAGGCTGCTGACCGCTAACCTGGCGCTCGACAAACTGGACCTGGCGCACCTCGGCGATCACGCCGAAATCGGCGAAAAAGTCGTCCGGAAACTGCGGGCCGGGCTGATGCCGCCCACCAACATGCCGCACCCGGACCAGGCCACGCGCGAAGCGCTCATCACGTGGATGGAAAATGAGTTGGATCGCAGCGCGACGACCCATCTGCCGGCGCCGGGGCTGCACCGTCTGAACCGGGCCGAATACACAAATGCGATTCGCGACGTGCTCGGGCTTAGGGTAGACGCAACGAAGTTCTTGCCATCCGACGATTCCACGCACGGATTCGACAACATCGCGGGCGCGCTTACGATTTCCCCTGCCTTGATGGAAGCCTACCTGTCCGCGGCCGGAAAGATCAGCCGCCTGGCGGTAGGGGATGTATCCGCGCCGACGCAGGCGGTTTTCGAAGTGCCCGCCGATACTGCCCAGAACTACCATGTCGAGGGTCTGCCCTTCGGAACGCGCGGCGGGATCCTGATCAAGTACCAGTTCCCCGCCGACGGCGAATATACCTTCAAGGTCAAAGGCGTGACGGGTTACTTCCAGGCCGTCCTGGGCGGAGTCAAAGGCGAGCAACTCGAAGTCACGGTGGACGGCGAACGTGTGAAACTGTTCGACTGGGACCGGGAAATCGCCAATACCACGGGCAATGGCAAATCTACGCAGCGCGTCGCGATCAAGGCCGGACTGCACACGGTCGGCGTGACGTTCCTGGCCACCAACGACGTTCCCGGAACCGAGCTGGACAGGCCGTTCCAGCGTACGATGAACACGCCGGGCTCGATCCCGGGCTTCCTGTTCTATCCACACGTCGGCCAGGTCTGGATCGAAGGTCCCTACGACGCCACGGGCGCTCCGGAAACCGCGAGCCGCAAGAAGGTTTTCGTGTGCCAACCGCCGGAGAAACAGGACCCGCGCGAAGAAACGGCATGCGCGCGCACGATCCTCTCCACGCTGGTGAAGCACGCCTATCGGCGCCCGGCGACTTCCGCGGATCTCTCGCTTCTGATGGAGTTCTACAATGCCGGCCGGGCGGATGGCGGAACGTTCGACGACGGCATCGAAGCGGCCATGCAGCGCGTCCTGGCCGATCCGGAATTTGTGTACCGCCTGGAGCCGGAACCGGCCGGAGTCAAAGCCGGTCAGGCGTACCGGATCAGCGATCTGGCGCTGGCGTCGCGGCTGTCGTTCTTCCTCTGGAGCAGCGTGCCGGATGATGAGCTGATCGACCTCGCTGCGCAGAACAAGCTGCACGAACCGGCCATTCTCGAAAAACAAGTCCAGCGAATGCTCGCGGATCCGAAGTCGGACGCACTGATCTCAAACTTCACGGGCCAATGGCTGGGAGTACGTTCGCTGCAAACCACCGAGCCGGTGGTGAATCTGTTCCCGGACTTCGATGACAACCTGCGGCTGGGATACCAGCGCGAGATCGAACTGTTCTTCAGCAGCATCGTTCACGAAGACCACAGCATACTGGATCTCCTGACAGCCAATTACACGTTCGTCAACGAGAGGCTGGCGAAGCACTACGGGATTCCGAACATCTACGGCCCGCAGTTCCGGCGCGTGACGCTGCCGGCGGAGCTCGATATGCGCCGCGGCCTGCTCGGCAAGGGCGCGCTGCTAACCGTGACCTCGAATGCAGCCCGGACATCTCCGGTTGCCCGAGGCAAATGGTTCCTGCAAACGTTTTTGGGCGTGAGTCCGCCGGATCCGCCGCCAAACGTTCCGGTGATCAAGGAAAAGGCGGCGGACGCCACCGGCAACGCGAAGACGCCCACTATGCGTCAACTGATGGAAGCGCATCACACCAGCCCCACATGCGCTTCCTGTCATCAGATTTTTGAGCCGATCGGAATTGCGATGGAAAACTTCGACGCCGTGGGAGCCTGGCGCACGGAAGACGGCGGCTCGCCGATCGATGCAACCGGCGTCCTGGCGGACGGAACCAAGGTGAACGGCGCGGTGAGCCTGCGCGATGTACTGGTCAAGTACTCGGGTCAATTCGAGCGCGTGGTGACCGAGAAGCTGCTCACCTACGCTCTCGGACGCGGCGTCGAATATCAGGACATGCCGATGGTGCGGTCGATCGTGCGGGAAGCCGCACCAAGCAACTATAAGTTTTCTTCCCTTGTATTGGGTATCGTCAAAAGCCCCGTGTTCCAGATGAACATGAAGCCTGCCGATGCCAGAAATGTAGCAACGAACGAGCGCCGCTAGTCCAGGGCCCTTGGAACGATAAGAGAACAGGAGAACAAACGCAGATGTTTATCACCAAAAAGCACATCTCACGTAGAACCATTCTGCGCGGCAGCGGCGCGGTGCTCGCCCTGCCATTGCTTGACGCCATGATCCCCGCGGGAACGGCGCTGGCACAAACAGCGGCGAACCCGAAGCCGCGTTTTGTCGGCTGTTTCGTTCCGCACGGGGCGGCCCCTGGATACTGGGTTCCGGAAAAAGAAGGAGCCCTGGAAGCGACGCTCCCGTTCAACTGGAAGCCGCTGGAGCCGTTCCGGGATCACACCGTGATTTTGAGCGGATTGCATTCGCGCTCCGCCGAACCGCCTCCCGGCGCGACCGGCGCCGACCATTGGGTCGCGGCGGCATTTATGGCCGCCGTCAAACCGAAAAAAACCGCCGGAGCCGACGTCCAGGTGGGCACCACTATTGACCAGCTCATCGCCCAGCGCATCGGTACGGAGACGCTGATGCCCTCCATGCAGCTCGCGGTGGAGGATCCTGGCGCGAATTCCAGCAACTGCGGCGAAGGCTATAGCTGCGTGTACACCAACACCATCTCCTGGTCCTCTCCGACCCAGCCCCTGCCCATGGAGCTGAACCCGCAAGTGGTCTTCGAGCGGATGTTCGGCGACGGCAGCACCTCCGAGCAGCGCGCCAAACGCAGGAAACGCGATGGCAGCATTCTCGATTCCTTGACCGGAAGTCTGAACCGGCTTCGCTCCGAGGCGGGCGCATCGGATCGCGCGCGCCTGGACGACTATACGGACAACGTTCGCGAGATCGAGCGGCGCCTGAAGATCGCGATGGAGGCGTCCACGGTGGCGCCGACCGATATGTCCGTTCCGGTAGGGGTTCCGCAGACGTTCGACGAGCACATCAAACTGCAATTCGATCTGCTGGCGCTGGCATTCAAGGCCGACATCACCCGCGTGGGAACGCTGCTGTTCGCCCGCGACCTCACCGGCCGCACCTATCCGGAAAGCGAAGCGCCGACCTCCGGGTTCCACGGAGTTTCTCACCACGGCGAAGACCCCAGGAACATCGCTCTGCTTTCGAAGATCAACCAGTATCACATCAAGATGCTGGCGCACCTGATCGCCAATCTGGCCAAGACGCCGGACGGGGATGGCACGCTGCTGGACCACTCTCTGGTGCTGTACGGCAGCAACATGGGGAATTCCAATCAGCACGTTCACTACGATGTGCCGCACGTGTTGGTGGGCGGATGCAACGGGAGACTTAAGGGCGGACGCCATCTGGCCTATCCCCAAAAGCAAGTGCCGACCGGCAACTTGCTCTTGAGCATCCTGGACATGTACGACATCCACAAGGACAGCTTTGGCGACAGCACGGGCCGGCTGGAAAACCTCTAGGAACAAACTATGAAACGCGTCGGAATTGGTGTTCTTGCTCTCCTGCTCCCGATCGCCGGTTTTGGCGCTTCCGAGGTTGCCGACGCCGCTGCGCGCGGCGATATCGGCGCCGTACGGACGCTGATCGAGCAACGTGCGGACGTCAACGCCATCCAGAATGACGGCGCCACTGCGCTCCACTGGGCCGTGTTCCGCGGCGACCAGGCGATGGTCGATCTTCTGCTCCGCGCTGGCGCGAATCCGAAGGCGGCGAATCGTGAGGGCGCTACGCCTATCTGGCTGGCGAGCACCAACGGCGACGCCGCGATTCTCACGGCTCTGCTGAATGCCGGCGCGGACGCCAACGAGAAACTTCCGCTGGGACGAACGCCTCTCATGCTGGCTTCGCGCACCGGCAACGTGGACGCGATGAAAGTGCTGCTCGATCACGGGGCAAACGTGAACACGAAGGAAACGCTTCGCGGCACGACGGCGCTGATGTGGGCGGCGGACGAGGGCCACGCTGCGGCGATCCAACTTCTGCTTGCGCATGGCGCCGATTTCAAGCTGCAATCCGATCCGGCCGAACGGGGGCGAGGACCGGCCCTGGGAAAAGCCAACGACCCGCGCGCGGCCGTCGCCAGACAAGCCGCCGCGCTGGCTGCGGGCCAGCCTGCTCCGGGGCTCGGACAACTTCGCGATGGTGGAACTGCACCCGCCGGTCGCGGCGGCCGAGGCGGCCGGGGCGGCAATGCGGCCGCCGGCGCGCAGGTGCCTGACGGCAATCAGGACTTCTCTACGGATGACGCCGCCGCGGCGTTCGGGTTCGCCGGCACCGGCCGGAACCGCGCGGCCGTAAAAGACGGCGGCGGCCTCACCGCGCTGGTGTATGCGGTTCGCGCGAACGATCTGGAGTCCGTCAAGGCTCTTCTGGCCGCCGGGGCTGATGTAAACCAGGTGACCGGATATGGCTGGAGCCCCCTGCTGGTGGCGACGCAGAACCGCTACTACAAGCTCGGCGAGTATCTGCTGGATCACGGCGCAGATGTCAATCTCGCCAACAAAGGCGGCTGGACGCCCCTGTACCTGGCCACCGACAACCGCAACATTGAAAATGGCGATTATCCTGTCCGCAAGCCTGATATGGACCATCTGGACTACATCAAGGTCCTGCTGGAACATGGCGCCGATGTGAACGCCCGGATGAAGGACAGCACGCAGACGCGCACGGTGTTCACCAATCAGTGGCTGGACGAGAACGGCGCGACGGCGTTCTTGCGCGCCTCGCAGTCGGGCGACATCGAGCTCATGAAGCTGTTGCTGGCCCATGGCGCGGATCCCAAGATCAACACGGTTCTGAATGTTTCCGCGCTACAAGTGGCCGCGGGCATCGGCTGGGTGGAAGGAATCACCTACGAATGGTCGCCGCAGGCCACTTTCGAAGCCGTAAAGATGCTGCTCGATCTCGGTCTAGATCCGAACCTCCAGGCCGATACCGGCCGGACCGCCCTGCACGGCGCTGCTCATAAGGGCCGCACGGATGTGATTCAGATCCTGGTGGATCATGGCGCGAATCTGGATGTCCGCGATTACGGCAACACCGACAATCGCGGCGGCAAGCTGTCGGTCCACACGTGGGAACCGGTGGACTACGCGGACGGGCTGGTCCGGGTGGGCGTCCAATCGGCGATCGCGCATCCTGAGGCGGGGGCGCTGCTTCGCAAACTGATGACGGAGCGCGGGCTCCCTGCCCCGCCCATGGGCCGGACGCTCGAATCGATCTGCATCACCGAAGCCTGCGACTAACCTGGATTCGCGATGGCACGAGCTTACAGGCGACTGCTCGTAACCACGTGCTTTCGTTTTGCTTTAGCCCAGGAGCTTCCGCTTCAACCCGTGGTGCAAGGCGGGCTGCCGTCCGGCCGGCCGCAAGTCTACACCGTGCGCGCGAACGCCGGTGACATCATCTTTGGCACTTGCAAGCTGCAAGGCGTGAACCTCGACACTACAGTTACTCTGGCACTTTACGATAAAGCCGGATCGAAGTTGAAGGAGCAATCCTGCTCCGGCGATTTCGGTGAAACGCCACAGGAGATTGGATTCTCGGCGCCAGCGGCCGGCGCCTATTCGATTCGGATCACTGCGGCCGGCGACGCCGCGGGATCCTATACTCTCAGCACCAAACGTCAGACGCCTGCGGAAAGAACGGCAGGCGTGGCTGTGAATCCAGCCGTGCGATTCAAGAGCCCGCGAGTGGAGCAGCTCGCCAAGGATGTGAGTGCACGGCAAGCCGGCGCTGTGGAACGCTTCTGGTCCGAAGCGAAAGCGAGGGGCGGTCCGCTGGTCGAAACGATGGAAGGAAATGATCGCGATTTTCTCGTTACCTTCCTCTGGAGGCAAACTTACGACACGCGCAACGTGCTCGTGATCTGGGCGGGTGCTGCTCCGCGGGACTACTACATGAGCCGCGTTCCTCGAACCAACGTGTGGTACAAGACGCTGCGCCTGCGCCGCGGCAGCCGGTTTTCGTATTTGCTGGCGCCCAACGACCGGATGGGCGAACCCCATTATACGGCGCAGATTGACCCGCTGAACCCGCGCATCGCCTACGGAACTTCGTCTATCCTGGAAACGCCGGGCGCCCCGGACGAGTCGTGGTATTCGCGCAAGCCGGCGATTAGTGGCTTGATCACACCGCACGCTGTCGACTCCGCGCTTCTAAAGAAACAGCGAAGCATTTCTGTATACACGCCGCCCGGGTACTCGCCTTCGAGCGGGCCATATCCGCTCCTAATCCTGTTCGATGGCCGCGCTTATGCAACCGGCAATCTCCAGGCTTCTAATACACTGGACAACCTGATCGCCGACCATCGGATCCGGCCGACAGTGGTGTGTTTTGTCAACGACAACCGAAGCGTGAGCGTGAATCCCGACCAGAGGCCAGCATACGCATCTGCGATGGCAACGGAACTGGTGCCGTGGATTCGAGCGATGTACGCCGTCAGCACAAACCCGAAGGAAGTTGTCATTGGCGGATTTAGTGCCGGTGGGGGCATGGCTGGTTACGTTGCCTTTAACTACCCTGAGGTGTTTGGCAACGTGCTGCTGCAATCCGGAGGAGCCCAGGTCATGGTTCCCTTGCTCCTCAACGCGCCAAAGCTGCCCGTACGCTTCTATGTCGACCAAGGACTGTACGAATACGGATTTACTTGGGCCGCACTTTCGCCCGACGAACAGGCGGTCGACGGATGGTTCGGGGAGGATTTGCCGCAACAGGGCCAAAACTGGCTCCTCCGCGCGCGCCTTCTTCGGGACATCTTGCAGGCGAAGGGCTACGATTTCACGTATCACGAAACTGGCGGGGCACACGAGGGTCTTCACTGGCGGGCTACGCTGGCTGAAGGATTGATCGCACTGCTCGGCCAATCGGCAAATTGAGGATTAGACCTAGCCGGTCCTGTCGGGCGGACGCGCATCCCGAAGCCGGGGCGCTGCTTCGCAAACCGATGACGGATCGCGGCCTCCCTGCCCCGCCCATGGGCCGGACGCTCGAGACTTGTTCTAAAGCGTTCCGGGCCCCGTTCGCTGTGCAACTGCCTACGCTGGAACCGGGCAAACTTCGGTTGCAGAGGAAGCAACGTGAGACGAAGTCTAGCGCTCCCAGCGAGCGCTGCGCTGCGAGGGCCGACCCAGCAGGTTCGAGGTTGGAGGTTGGCCGTCGGCCTTCCGGTTCGCGTCTCTCTCCGCTAGAAGTCCAACCGAAGGTTCAGAGTAATCGTTCGGCTTCCGGTAGCCGATGTAATCGTCCCGAAGCCCGCTCCGTTGATATTCGTGCTCGGAAGGCCCCAAATCGGAGTGTTCAGTAAGCGGACTGCATCCGCGCGCAGGCTAAAAATCCAGCCCTCGCGAATCCGGATCTGCTTGTTGACCGAGAGATCCAGGCCTAGGTCGCGAGGGCCTCTGAAACCTGGAATGTTCTGCGGCAGGTTTCCGGTTTTTCCGGGCTGAGGATTCTGGAAAACAATGTTTCCAGCGCTGTCCACTACCACCTGATTCGTGTAGCGGCTCGGAAGCGTCGGATCTCCTCCGAAATTTGGTTTCGGAGCCGGAGCCGTGGTGAGTCCCTTGAAGTACTGCACCACACCGTTGGATCCGACCTGCACGCCCTGCAAATCGGCAGGCAGTTTCCCTACCAGGTCAACCGTATTGGCAGACCGCGAAGAAACGGTGTTGATTGTGGTTCCGAGAAGACCGGGAGTGATCGAGAGCGGGATACCGGAAGCCCAGGAGAACGAAGGCGAGAACTGCCATCCTCCCAGGATTTGGCGAAGCGCTGAATTTGCAAGGAATCCCTTGCTTGCGAATGGCACGTCGTAGAAAAGGTAAGCCTTGAAGATCTGCGGGCGGTCAATGCTCACGATTCCCTTGCTCAACTGACGGTTCCGAGGATCGCGAATGGCGGTGTCGCCCAACGTTTTGGAGAACGTGTAGCTGAATTGGCCGCTGAGTCCGTGGCTCATCCGCTTGGTGAGTCTGGTTTCGAGGGCGTTATACGTGGAGTTGCCAAAATTTCCGTTCAACGCGACGCTGCCGAATTGCGGATTGACCACGATGAAGTTCTCCGGCAGCTTGCCATTCCGGAGAATCCCGCCGTTCGTTCCGGTAAAATTGCTAGTGCTGTTCAGGAAGTTCGCCAGACCACCAACGTCGCCGTTTGCGATGAACTGATTCGTGGTCGTTGACATGCGCAATGCCTGCGAACCTGTTCGCGTGGTCCCGTTCACGACGCCGATCGTTCCGCCGAAGTTCAGCCCCTTCAGCATCTGGTCGAACAAAGGAGCGTTTCCTCCGGCGCGCGTGACGTTGAATGCGTCCAGGATGCCGTTTTCGTAGATGTTGGTTTCGTTGAGCTGCACCTGCTGCCAGAGTTTATGGCCCTGGTTGCCGACGTAGCTGACTTCCCAGGTCAGACCTCGGGAGAGTTCGTGCTGAATGGAGAAGTTGTAACTCTCGACGTAGGGTGTAACGCGATGGTCATCATAGCCGACAATGCCGGCCGTACGATTCGTGAAAGGTACCGGAGCAAATGGCACTGCGCCGCCAGTGGAAACCGGTATGGCGTTAAACGAGGGCAGAGTGGAAAGGTCCCAGTAAGTATTCACGCCAGGCGTCGGAGTATTCGCGGTGACATTGAGCGTCTGGCCGGGCAGGTTCCCGATATTCGTATTGAGGCTTAGGTAGTCGACATTGCCGATATAGTTGATGGCATAGCCGCCGCGAACCACGGTCGTCTTCTTGAACCAGGGAACATTCCAACTGAACCCGATCGATGGCGCCAGATTGTTCCAATCGTTGCCGTAAATCAGCTTGTCAGGTTGCGGAGAATCCTTTCCGACAAATTCTGTGGTGGTCAGCTTAGTGGTATCGCACCCGATGTAAGGGTTCCACATCGCGCTGAAGTTGCCGCCGGAACATCCAAAGAGCGCCGCTTGGCCCCCGATGCCCAGGCGGCCGCCATTGAACCGTCCCCCGAGGCCGTGCGCTTCATAGGGCACTCCGTATTTGTCGTACCGAAGACCCAGGGTGAGGGTGAAATTGCGGGATACCTTCCAGTTGTCCTTGAAGAAGAGCGCCCAATCGTTCTCGTGGAAGTCTCGATGGAACAGGAATTGTTTGCGGTAGTCGAGCCAGTCCGTGGCGGTGGGGCTATCCACGCTGTACTGTTGCTGCACGCTAAGAACCGATCCGGCGAGAACCGCTAAAAGCGACTGCGCCGTTGCGACGTCGTTCGGACTGAATCCGGGAGCTGTGATCGTCGGAACCCCGACATTGTTGGGCCCAACGCCAAGCGTTACAAACGGACGTGTGGTCTGCTGGCCGCCGCCATTGGCCGAGTCGGAGTGCGCGAAGTCGGCTTCAAAGCCAGCCGTAAATGAGTGGGCGCCGTGAATGAGATTGACCGTGTCGGCGAACTGCTTGAACGGGCTGGTCGCGAGGCGCGGCGTCGACACATTCAAGTCCGCGTAAGTTCCAAACCCTAACCCCGAAGTGGTGGTGTAAAGAAAATTTCCATTTAACTGGGGAAACGTCTTTCGCGCTTCGATTGCCTTGGGATCGAGATCGGTTTCGCTCGCACCCTGAATGCAGCATCCCTTATCCAGCGGCGAAGTTCCGTACCAGGTGTCGCGCTTCAATCCGAACCGGAACTCGTTTAGCATGTTCGTGCCGATGGTCGAGGACCAGGCAGCGGTGTAAAAGTCGGGCGTGCGGATGACGTCGCCGAAATACCCGTTGGGATATGCGGGCAGACCGGTCTGTCCCGTTACCCCCCAGTCCTTCTCGCGGGTCATCGTGAAGGTGAGCTTGTTCTTGTCGTTGACCTGGTAGTCGAAGCGCGTGGTCAGGTGATTGCGATTCGGATTCGGGCTCAGGCCGGTTGCGCCGTCGAATCCGTCGTCTGTGCGGCGCCAGTGGAACCCAGCGGTGTTCAAGCCATCGCCCACGGTGTAGTCATTGGGAAGCGGCAGGCGCTTCAGGAGCTCCGGAATCCAGACCTGATCCTGCTTGGTCCGATTGGGATCGCGAATGTCGGTGAAGACGTTAAACGAATTCAGGAACAGCGGGGCGCCGGTCACCGGATCATTTTGCAGGATGTTGCCGCTGAGATCCACGGACCGATTTGCAGGCGTCGCAAGAGCGTTCCCGTTACGGCGGGGGGTGCCGCCGGGGCTGCCCGTAGTCAGATATCGAAAAATGCCCTGCCGCGCCGTGGGAGTCAGAACGGTGCTTGTGACGGCGACCTTCTCGAGATAGCGCTGGTCATCCACCAGCACGAAAAAGAACGCCTTGTTTTTCTTGATCGGTCCGCCGAGCCGGGCGCCCATCTGATTGCGGTTCGTGTAGCTCTTCTCTTGTCCCGTGAGATTTTGGAAAAACGTGTTGGCGTTAAGTTTGGAATTGTTGTTCGTGTAAAACAGGGCTCCATGGAACTCGTTGCCGCCGGCGCGAGTCCGGGTCTGGACTTGGGCGGCTCCGCGGCCCAGGGATGCGTCGACGGTGTTCACGCTTACCTGGACCTCTTCCACCAGGTCGGGACTCATCAGCACTCCCGAATACGCGCCATTCGAATCGTTATATCTCCCGTCGTTGGTTGTCAGTCCATCGCGGGTGGTGTTGACCTGGCCGGGCTGAGTTCCGGCGAACACGGGTATGTCGCCAAAGACGCCCGGAATTTTGACCACGCCCGCCGTCGTGGTAATCAAATCCAGCACGTTGCGGCTTTGGACCGGTAAGGCGAGCAGTTGTGAGGACGAGAGGACGTTCCCCACCGTAGCGGATGTCGTCGCCAGCGAAGTATCGGCTTCGGCGGTGACTTCGATCGTCTGGGCGCCGGCGCTCACTTCCAAGGTAAAGTTCTGCCGGACTTGCGCGTTTTGCGCGAGCTCGACGTTGTTGAACGAAGTAGTCCGGAAACCCTGGGCGCTTGCTGTGATTGTGTACGTTCCAGGCTGAAGATTGGGGAAAACATAGCTTCCGGTGTCGTTGGTGACGGCGGTCGTCGTGATTCCCGTATTCACGTTCTTCGCCACTACCTCAACCTTCGGCATGGCGGCCCCCGATGAATCGGACACGGTTCCGCTGACTACCGCGTTCACTTGGCCAAAGCTTAGGCTGGCCAGCAGACCAATGAGCAGGGAGACATAGAAAAGCGCAGAGCGCCGCATAATAGCCGTCCTTTCCGACCTTTCACCGTCAGTGTGTGGGAAGGCGCAGATCTATGGCAGCACAGCGGAACGAGCCGAGATTTCCGCGCGTACGGATAGTGCCAAAATTCCAGCAGTGAAACTGCCCCCCAAAACACTGCCTGATACTGTAAGTCGAACGGCGGAGAGAGTCTATAGACTCAGATTGATAGATTGTATCTATGGAATTGATAGCACTGCATGCGGGCGCCGAGCCTGCATACAGCGTGATGGCAATATGGGTTATTTCCCGATCAGGTGCTGCACGTCCTTGTTGTTTTCCTGGCAGATGTACTCAATGAGTTCGCCGCGCAGCAAGGAGGGATGGGTGGTGAACTTCCACGGCTTGGAGAACGTCTTCGGATCGTCGATAGTGTGCTCGATTTCCAGGTGGCCGTAATCCGGGCGGCGGATGCGCTCGGTAACCTTCATTTCAGCGGAATGCGGGGTGCCGCCTTCATCCAGCCAAGTGATGTCGTTCTGCCCCACCGTCTCCACGACGAGAGTGTCGCCTTCCCAGTGGCCGATGGAGTCGCCGAGCCAGGTGTACTCGACTTTGGGATCATGGGGACGGCCGTCCATGAAAATCTTGCGCCAGATGTGCGCTCCCCCCTCGTATACGATCACGATCAATTGCGGCGTCTGGACAATCGTCCAGGGGTAGGGTGTCGTACTCATGCGGGGCACGCCGGGCGGCAGGCAGCGCGCTTCGGGGTCGTCTTTCGCCAGCGTGTCCTTCCGTTGCTTGTGAAGTTCGGCGGCCCAAGGGAGCATGGGAACTTCGATTCCTTGCTTCTCCAGCGTGCCGACCAAGTCCACATTTTCCCGGATGGCGTTCGGCTGCCAGTTCCCCGACAAATCAGGCTTGCCATCAGCGGTGCGTGGAGTCGGCCCCTCGGGCGGCCAGGCGGGCTTCGCCGCCGCCGGTTTCGGTGGCTGTGCTGCGGGCGCAATCGTGCCTGTGATGCTTTGCGCCAACACAAGGCCGGAAACCGCCACGGCCACCGCCAAAATTCCAGAAATCCGATTTGTCCTCAAGCACATGAGCCTAACACCACCTTTGTACCAAGCGAGATTTGAGACAGTCCCTGCCCAGCATAGCGGGCCTGTTTCGCACAGTCGATGGAAACACACTGATACTATCTATCATTCTAGCTGATACACGGGCTTGCAGGCTGCTGCGAGCCCGTAAAGGGCGCGGGCGCCTCAAATCGAGTAAAGGAACGTGCGCGCGCTTCGTATTACGGGCGTTAGAAGGCTTGAGACGACGCTATAACTCGACGAGCTTCATGCCGGGAACGAATTTCGCGATTTCGCCGTTCCTGAGCGCCGTTTCCAGATTCCGGCGCGCCACGCGGGCGTGTTCCCGCGCCAAGGTCTCGGCTCGCGCCGCCTCCCGATTACGGATGGCATCCATGATGCCCTCATGCTGATCCACGGCGATTTGGAACAGCTCCCGCGATTCCGGTGCGATGTATTGCCGGCGGACGAAGGCGCTGGGCGACGCGAACGGCAGCGAGCAGACGTGTTCCATGGCGCGCTGCAACATGCGGCAGTTGGAAAGATGGAGAATTTCAGCGTGAAATTTTCCATTCAATTCCATGTACTGCTCCAAATACTCCAGGGTTAAATTCCGCCGGCGAACCAGGCGGACTAATTCAGCATGAATGTTTTCGAGATTTCCTGTATTGGCGGCGTCCTTCACCCGCTCGGCCGTGAGTCGCGCCGCCATGCCCTCCAGGAGCCCGCGCAGCTCAATTGCGTCGTAGATGTCGGCGGCGGAGAAGCGCTGGACCACAAAGCCGCGCGTCGGCCGGACCACGAGCAAGCCTTCGTGGGCGAGCCGCTCTAGAACCAGCCGAAGCGGGATGCGGGAAACGCCCAGTTCCGCGGCCAGCGGGACCTCCCGGATGCGCTCGTCCGGCTGAAAGCGCCCTTCCAGCAGCATTTCGCGGAGCACCAGAGTCGCCCGCCCGGTCTGGGATACACCATGCTTTTTGCCTCGAGAAGCCCCCGAAACACCGGGGCCCGCTGCGGCTATCGGAGTGGGTTTCGTTCGAGACATTACGTCTTATTCTATCCCCGAATCGAATCAACAAATCGAAATCCCAATATCAATATTGCTCTATCGACTGGATTCCAATCCCGGGATATACTGCCGTCAAACCCAAGACTCTGACCCCCTCAGAGTTTGGAGATTCCGGCGCAACGGGTAGCAAGCGCATGGCCCGGTGCGCCGGGTCTCCCGTTGATCACGGAGCCGGTCCGGTAGACAGGCGTATGCGCACTCGGCGGCAAGGAGCATGAGCCGAGAGCGGGTAACGGCCGCCGCAACGCCGCGGCAACCGCCATTCCCATGAGCGCTTTACAGCGCGGCTTCCGCTTGCTTCTTTCCGGCCGCCATGGCGGTCTCCGGTACCCGGATGGGCTCGAGCGACGCCATGATTTCCGCGTGGCGGTCGGCGAACCATGGCGGCAGGTGCAGCTTGCTGCCCAACTCTTCCTTGGTCTCGTCCTTCTCGAAGGCGCCTTCCGCGTTGCAGCAGCTCTCTACCAGAATCCCGCCCGGACAGCGGCAATACATCGAGAAGAAGTAGAACCGGTCCTTGATCTCGGAGGCGTCCGTGTAGCCGAGTTCTTCGTAGATGGCCTTCTGCTGCGCGAGCGCGTTCTGATCCGCGCCCCAGAGCGCGATGTGGTGGACCGTTCCCGCGCCGAACGTCCAGCTCCCCGCCGGACGATCCGGCTCATGCAGCAGCGTCACCGTCTTGTTCGCGCCGCCGGATCCGGTTTCGAAGCGGTGATATGGCCCCTCTACGCCAGTCTTCCTGAATCCGAGCGCTTCGACAAAGAACCGCTCAGTCTCCGGCACTTCGCGAACCGAAAGGACGGATCCGTGGAAGCCGCGAGCCGCTTCGCTCTTGGCGATCTCCGGCGTGCTCCAGCCCTCGCGCTTGTCGTCGGCGTCCTCGATGACCTCAAACGCCAGGCCGGCGGGATGGCGGAAGCGGATGAACTTCTGGCCGAAGCGCTCAGCCACCGGGTCCTGGTCCACGTTATGGCGCTTGAAGTGGTCCTTCCAGAACGGCAGCGATCCCTTGGACACGGTAAACGCCGTGGCGGACACCTGTCCCGATCCGGGCCTTCCCGGCTTGCGGCTGTACGGGAAGGTGGTCATCACCGAGCCCGGTTCCAGGTTCGCGTTCGAATAATACAGGTGGTAGATTGGGATCGAACCGTCCATGAGGACGGTCTGCTTCGCCATGCGGAGTCCGACCACCTGGGTGAAAAAGTTCACATCTTCTTGTGCGCCCCCAGCGCAAGCCGTGATGTGATGGTAACCGGTCAGGGGATAATTCATATTCGCTCCTTAGTTTCTCAACGCACTCTTTAAGCACTCTTTAACGATGATAAGGCATGCCGCTACGAGGTCAGGAAGAGGTTGGCGATTACGGACCGCAACCACTTGCTGGCCGGGTCTTGAGTATACCGCTCATGCCAGTGCTGCATGATGTAGTAGCTGGGGATTGGGAAGGGCAGCGGCAGGATCTTGAGGTTGCCGCCGCGGGCAAAATGCCGGGCTAACTGTTCCGGAAGAATCGCCAGATAATCCAGCGTCGTGAGAATCGATACAATTCCCAGGAAACTGGGCACCCGGAGCCCGATCGTCCGGCGAATCCCCCGCGCCTCCAGCGTCTTCTCGATGACCCCGTGAGCGGTGCCGGACGTCGTGATCGCCAGATGACTTTCGGACTGAAATTCTTCCAGGCTCAGCGAGTCGCCGATGCGAGGATGGTCCTTGCGCGCCACGCACACGAAGCGTTCCTTGAACAGCCTCTGCTGGCAAAATCCCGCTCCCATCGGCAGGACAAACCCGACGGCCAGGTCGGCTTCACCGGATTCAAGCTGCCTGGGAGTGGTTTCCGAAAGACGCCGCAAGTCGATCGTCACCTTGGGAGCGATACTCCTGATGCGTTGCATCAATCGCGGCAGCAGCGTGACTTGCGCGATATCGGTGGAATACAGGTTGAACTGGCGCTCGGAGGTGGCCGGGTCGAATACGACATGAAGATCCAGAGCGGTCTGCAAAATGTCCTCGGCGTTTTTGAGCAATCCGATCAGCTCAATCGCGTGGGGCGTAGGGTCCATGCCGGACGAAGTCCGCACAAACAGAGGATCATTGAAGTGTTTGCGGAGTTTCGCCAGGCTCATGCTGATCGCGGACTGGCTCAGATCCAGGTTCTCCGCCGTTTGTGACACGCTTCTTGTCTTGTGCAGCTCGGTTACGACGGCCAGTAGCTTCAGGTCAATATTGGTCACGTCCGAAACGCCCGGGCTTCCCCAGGTCCCCCAAACACTTGAGTCAGCATATCACAGAAATGCATGCATTCCACCCCCTGGGAAAGGGGCTCGTGTGACCCGGCGGCCGGAGGACTTTGCGAGAGAATTGTGCGGACTCGAGCGACGCCAGGCGCGTGCCCGAAAGACGCAATGCATGCATTCGAACGCGCTGTTATCAGCCGCGTTGATGCGGGCCATCAGGCAAATTCGCTTCGCTGTAGCCCGAGAACAATGCTATTGCTTCGCAGCTTCGTTTGAGGATCCCGCAAACAGCCGCTTGCCGTCTGGAAACGTGACGCTGCTGACGTTCGCCGTAGCCGAACCATTGCGCGCCTGCCAGCCGTCCACCACCAGCACGGTCCCGGCAGGAAGGTCGCCCTTCCGCCAGCCGCGGCGGATCAACGCATTCGCCGACCCGGTCTCCAGCGCCCAGGTCACGACTTTACCCTCGGTTTCGACATCGAGGTAGATCCAGGCGTGCGGGTTGGACCATTCCATCTTGGCGACTTTGCCGGTCAGTTTGATGGGCTTGTTCTGGTCGAACTCGGCGGTGAACGAGTGATGTGCGAAGGCGCTCCCGGCCAACAGGATCCAAGTAGCAAAGGCCAGTTCCCCGGATTTCATCATTTCTCCTTGTTTTGCTTGGCGCGGTATTCGTCTCTGACGTCTTTGAGATGCGGCAGATCTACATTGTCTTCGTGACAGGCGACCTCCAGCAACTCATCCGATCCCCGGTTTAACGGAATCTCTATCGTCCACGGCCGGGAGTACGCAATCGGATCGGCGACCGTGGCCCGGTAGGTAATTTTCCCGTCCGCGGTCGGTATGAAGCGCTCCTCGATGCGGGCAGCGTGGCTCAGCACGTCGCCAACCTCGTTCAGCCAGGTCTTGCCGTTCAGATTCGTAGTGTCGACAACCAGGGTATCGCCGTCCCAGCGTCCGACAGAATCGCCCATCCAGAGGCGGACGTTGTCCGGAATATGAGCGCGTCCGTCAAGGGGAATAACACGCCACGACATCCTTTCGAACAGCATAAGGATGTATCCGGGAGGCTGAAGAATCTGAAACGGGGACGGCACGTAGATCGAGCGGGGAACGCCGGCTACAAAGCAGTGAGCCGTTGGATCATCGTATCCGCGGTACGGCTCCTCGCGGTTGACGCGCTCCGCCCGTGCCCACGGCTGATAGGGAAGCATCCCATCCGGCGGATCAATCACCACGCCCCGCGTTCCGGGCGTAAGGAAATCGCGGCCGTGGCGTTCCAACCCGTAGTTGGCGCCGCCGGCGTTGGATTGATAGTAGCCCGAGATATCGGGCTTCCCATCCGCATTGCGCCGCAAACCGCTTCCTGTCTTGACGGGAGCCAGATTGCCGGCGGCCGGCATGACACCGGGCGGTCCCAGCGGCGATAAAGGGGCGCCCGGATCGGGATACCAGGTCCGAGGATCGCGCTCAAACGCGCCCTTGGCCTCTTCCAGTTCGGCCTGGCACTGATACTCGAGGAGCCGGTCTATGTTCTTTTGCCGGACCAGCGGCATGCGGATCTTCCACGGCCTGGTGAACACTTTCGGATCCTCGACATTCACTTCATATTGGATCGTGTCGGTATCCAGAAGCGTATACCGTTCCGTCAGGCGCAAGGCGTCGCTATGGAAATCGCCGGCCATATCGAACCACGTTTTCGCATTATGGTCCGTAACGGCGACGACCAAGGTGTCGCCTTCCCAGCGGCCGCGGGAGGTTCCCATCCAGGACTCGACGCCTTCGTGCAAGGGCGGCTTTCCGTCGGTGCGGATCAAGCGGTATACCTGCGACCACTCGAACGCGATCGCAACGTGCTGGGCCGTTTGGAAAATCTGGAATGGGAACTCCATGTACATGATCCGCGGGACGCCCGGCATGTAGCACTTCCCCAGCGGATCCGCAGTTTTGCGGTTCACGTAATTCTCGATTTTCTTCGCCGCGGCCCACGGCTGGTACGGAATTTCGCCGCCTTCCACCACTCCTTTACCGGCGGGCATCCCTTGTTTTGCGGCGTGATACTGGAGATCGTACGCAGCCTTGCTGTCCGCCTGCCAAATTCCCTGGAGATCCGGTTTCCCGCCGGCGGCACGCGGCAATGCGGAAGGAGCAGATTTTGGGACTTGCTGGGCGGCCGCCCGCGGGCCTGAAGCGATCAAGACCGATACGAGGACGCACGGCGCGCTGATCAAGCGAGAGAACATGAATTTACCTCGGCCACACGCGTTGTTTCGACCCAGAACAGCGCTCAGGTCAAGTAAATACGATGATACACAAGACGCGCACGAAAACGGCAGAGTTACGGCTGTCGATGCTTTTCCGGCAGCAGATTTCAGAAGCTCTACGAAGAGCGGCACAGCGAAGGATGTAAGGGCGATCAGCGCAGCAGGCCGATCGCGTATTGAAGCGCGGCGTACTGGCTCTGGTAGTCGTACTTCGCGCTCAGATTCTCAATCTCCGCCTGCGTCAGATTGAGTTGGGCCTGCGTCAACTCGATGATGGACGAAAGCCCCAGGTCATAGCGGCCCTGCGCGAGCTGCCGGGCGAGATCCGCCTGTTTCAGGAATTGCGCGGTGACGTCGATGCGCTGGTAGGCCGTCGTGGCGTTGGCCCAGGCGACACGCACGTCGCGCGCCACCCGCTCCTGCTCGTCTCGGATTTTCTGATCGGCTTCCAGTGCGTGCTGGTTGGCGGCTTCCCGGCGCGCCGAAAACAGATGGCCATTAAAAACCGGGATGCTGACATTGGCGGCAATGCCTTCATACTCCGCCGGTATGGACGAGTTGGTCGGGTTATTGAGGAATGGAAGAAATCCTCCCACCGCCAAGGCCGTGACCGTGGGACGCGACAAGTCTTTCTCTGCTTCGGCGAACCGGTAGGCCGCATCGCGCGAAAGCTGAAGGCCTGCGAGTTCCGGCCGATTCATCATCGCCTGCGCGACCAGGTCTTCCACGGTTGGCGGGGGCCCGCTCGGCACCGGCTCTTCCACCAACTGGTAGTTCGCGGGCTGGTCCGATCCGAGCGCGCGGCCCAGTTGCGCCAGGGCTTCCTGGACGCCGTTCTGAGCCCGGAGTAACAGTAACTTCGCTTCGGAAACATTCACTTCCGCAAAACTTACGTCCAACTGCGACTTGAGGTTGTTGGCCGCCAGCGCGTTCACCTGATCGCTCAGCAGTTGCCGGGCAGCGACGGTCTCCTGGGCGACCTTCACCACAGCCTGCGCATGCAGAGCGTCGTAATACGCCTGGCTGACTCCCAGGACCACGTCATACTGCGTTGCCTGGTAGTCTTGCTGCGTGGCCCGGGCCTGAAGGCGCGAGCTGGCCACGAGGTTCGAAGTGCGGCCGGAATCGGTGATCAGTTGATCGACCAGGACGCCCTGGCCGAATCGATTGAACAAACGGGACGTGGTTAAGGCTCCCGCGCCGATCCGGGCTCCGTTATTTCCTTGGGAGCCGGTCAGGTTGCCAGTGATCTGCGGATAGTACGCTGCGCGCGCGATCCGGATCTGCTGGTCCGCGAAAGAAACCTCATTCTGTGCCGCGAGAAGCTTGGGGTGGTTCTTGAGCGCTATTTCTTTGGCCTCCTGAAGCGTGAGCCGAGGCGGCGTTTGTGCCCACGCCAGCCCCGTGTACAGGATGATCCCAGTAAAAATTCGAGTCGTCATAAAGTGCGAAAACAAAAACTCTCAGCTAGGCCCGAGCACGGTTCTTGCGGTACACCAGAAGGTATGCCGCGGGAACGATGAAGATCGTCAACAGTACTGACGAGCTCAGCCCGCCGATGATCGCCCGCGCTAGCGGCGCGTACTGTTCGCTGCCGGTACCCAGTTTCAAGGCCATCGGCACCATACCGATGATGGTGGCCAGCGATGTCATCAGGATCGGCCGCAGGCGCACGCGGCAGGACGTGATCACGGCATCCTCCACGGATTTCCCCTGCTCTTCCAGCCGGTGCGCGAATTCGACGATTAAGATACTATTTGAGGCGGCAATTCCCACCAGCATGAGAACCCCCATGAGGGACATCACGTTGAGGGTCGTATGCGTCAGCGGAAGTATGATCAGGACGCCGATGAAGCCCATCGGGATCGCCAGCATGATCAGGAACGGATCCTTGAATGAACGGAACTGGGCCACCAGAATCAGGTACAGCAGAACGGCGGACATTGAAAGTCCCACGGCGAAGCTTTGGAACGATTGGTTCATTCCGTTCACCATTCCGCGCAAATCCACGCGCACGCCTTTGGGTAGCTGCATGGTTTGAACCATCCGATTGATCTGGTTTGACAGCTTCCCCAAGTCCTCGCCTAGAGGGGTGACGTAGACATCAGCCACACGCTGGATCTGATAATGGTCCACTTCCGTTGGAGTCTGGGCGTTTTCGACCTTAATTACGGAGCCGAGCGTGGTCGGCTGCTTCAGGTTCGGGGCGCGCAATGGGATGCTCGCCAGATCCACCATGTTATGTATCGCGGGCTTTCCATTTTCGTAATACTGAACCGTGAGGAAGTAGTCGTTCCCGGTGTCGTGATCCACCCAGTAGTTCGGCGCGATCATGGTGTTCGAGTTCAGGGCCGTGATCACGTTGTCCACGATTTCCTTCTGGCTCAGGCCCAGCTCAGCGGCATGGACGCGGTCCACATCGAGACGCAATGCCGGGTAATTCATGTCCTGGGGAATATAAACAGCGCCCACTCCCGGAAGCGTCCGGACTTGCGCGCCAAGATCCTGCGCGATCTTGTATCCGCTATCCAAATCCTTGCTGGACACCTGAATGTCGATGGGAGCGGGCATTCCGGAATTCAGAATCGCGTCAACCATTGACCCGCTGTTGAAGAAAGCCCGCAGGTTCGGATACTGTCTCGCCATGGCGTCGCGCACGCGATCCATGTATTCGAAGCTGCTGACCTTGTGCGTTCCTTTCAGCGCTACCTGAATGGTTGCGGTATAAGGGCCGGCGTTGCTGGTGTAGAGAGCTGAAAAATCCGGAACGACGCCGATATTGGAGACCACCATTTCGAAGTCGGAAGGATCCACCGTCTTGCGAATGAGATCCTCGACCTGTGCGACATACTGCTCCGTGACCTCGATTCGCGTGCCGGTAGGCGCTTTAAGATTGATCGTGAACTGCCCCCCGTCGGTTCGGGGGAAAAACGCCAATCCCAGGAACGGATACAGCGCCAGGCTCACGACGAACAAGAGCGCCAGCACCGCGACAGTCACGCCGGGACGCTTCAGAGCGCCCCGCACAGAGCCTTCGTAGATGTCCAACACGCGGTTGAAGCCGCGGTTGAACCAGAGATTGAACCGGGCTCCCCAGGAAAGGCGGGGCGGAACAGGCGCGGGATCCTCGGCGCAGACCGGTGGTCCTTCGTGACCGGCGCCCTCGTGACTGGCGTTATGGTGCAGCCGGTGCAAGAACCGCGAACAGAACAGCGGAATTACGGTCATCGCCACGAAGTACGACGCAAACAGCGAAATGACCACGGCCAGAGCGAGCGCGGAAAAGAGGAACTTGCTGACCCCGAACAGGTACGTCACCGGAAAAAATACGACCACCGTCGTGAGCGTGGCCGCCAGCACCGCCAGGGTCACTTCGGAGCCGCCTTCCTGCGCGGCAACTTCCGGCGATGAGCCCTGCTCCAGGTGCCGGTAAATATTTTCCAGCGAAATGACCGAGTTGTCGATGATGCGCGAGAGAGCCAGCGCCAGCCCCCCCAGGATCATCGTATTCACGGTGCTGCCCATGAGATTTAGCACGACAAACGTCGTCAGCACCGAAAGCGGGATGGACAGGAACACGGCGCTGGTGGCACGGAGGCTGCCCAGGAAGATCAGGATCATCAGACTGGTCAGAACCAGTCCGATGGTCCCTTCGTCCAGTAGCGTTTTAATCGCCTCTTTCACGAACTCCGATTGGTCGAAAACGACGGCCGCCTTGAGTTGCTCGGGGATGTTCAAGAGCTTCGGAATCATGTTGCGGATTCCGTCCACGACCTCGATGGTGTTGGTATCGCCGCCCTGCTTCATGATGGGCAAGTAGACCGAACGCTGGCCGTCCACTCGCACCACGTTGTACTGGATCTGATTTGCGTCCTTGGCCTCTCCCACGTCGCCCACCGAAACCCAGCTCTGGCCGACGGTTTTGATCGGCACGCTGTTCAGTTCCTTGACTTGGTCCACCAGGCTGTTGGAGTAGACGTAATAATCCGTCGCGCCCATTTTGACGTCGCCGGCCGGCAGGATGAGATTGTTCTTGTTGACCGCATCGACCACGTCCATGAGACTCAACTGGCGCGAATAAAGCTTGAAGGGATCGACGTAGACCATTACCTGCCGGTACTTGCCGCCGAAGGGAGGCGGGATCTCGGCGCCCTTGACCACGGCGATCTGGTTCCGGATGGCGAACTGGCCGATATCGTGGAGTTGGGTCTGCGTCAGGCCATCTCCCTTAAGCGTCACCAGACATACCGGGAGGCTGGACGCGTCCATCTTCAAAACGACCGGAGGAAGCGTTCCGGGAGGGAGACGTTTCAGGTCAGCCAGCGCGAGATTGGAGAGTTCGGTGACATCGGCATCGGCGTTCGTCCCGGGCTGGAAAAATACCTTGATGAGGCTCACGCCGAGCATGGAACGGGATTCCATGTGGTCGATTCCGGCGGCCAAGGTGAAGAAGCGCTCCAGAGGATCGGTGATATCTGTTTCGACATCCTGGGGCGGCATGCCGGAGTAAAACGTGGCGACCATCACCTGGGGAATGTTGATCGTCGGGAACAGATCGACCGGCATCTGCCGGTAGCTGGTGATTCCGATCACGGTCAGCGCGATGCAGACCACGACAATAAAGTACGGATTACGAATCGAGAAACGGGACACCGATCAACCCTCCGGCCTGAGCGATTTACTCTTTATCCTGTTCTTGGTAGCTCAGCACCGGGGTCTCTTGAGGTTGGACCTGCTGGCCGGCTTTCAGTCCGCTGCGATCGCTCACTACCACCATCTCTCCTTCTTTCAAGCCCGACACAATTTCAGCATCATTTTCGGTTTGAAGGCCAAGCGTGACACGCCGGACCTCAATCTGGTTAGACGGAGTCACTACGTCAACGACAGCCTGGTCTCCCTCATGGCCGACGGCTTGGAGCGGCACGACCAGCGCATTTGGCCTTTTTTCCAGCGTCAAGACCGCTTCCGCGTACAGGCCGGGAATCAGCGTTCCGTCCGGATTCGGCACGTCGACCTCCGTGTGCATGGTGCGAGTATCCTCGCGGACGTCCATCGAAAAACGCTTTACTGTCCCGGTCACCGTGCGGTTCAGCGAAGTGAGATTGACCTTGACCGGATCGCCCACCCGGATGAAACGGACGTAGGATTCCGGAATCGGAATGACCAGGCGGTAGAGATCGTCTTCCGACAGCCTTACCAGCGGCATCGCCTGGGTGCTGGAGTTCGTTCCCGACTGCATCAGGGTTCCGAGATTCGCGTAACGTTGGGTGACCACGCCCGAGAAGGGCGCCGTAATTTTGGAGTAGTCAAACAGGACCTGATCCCGCTCGCGCTTGGCCTGGGCCTGGGCCAGTTGACTCTTCATCGCCTCCAGGTTGGATTTTGCGGCCTCCACCTGAGCTTCCGCCGCCAGATCCTTGCCTTCCGCGTCATCTACTTCCTGCTGGGCTACCAAGCCCTTCTGACTCTTGGAAACGCTGTCCAGCCGCTCGAATTGAAGGTGCAGAACTTTGTGGGTGGCCTCCACGCGCCCCACCTCGTGTTCGGCGTGGGTCACCTGGTCCGCGACATTCTTGATAGCGGCGTCGTCCTGCTGGAGTTGTAACTGGAGCTCCGGGATTTCGAGCACGGCCATCACCTGCCCGGCTTTCACCCGGCTGCCGTAATCGACATTCAGCTGACGCACGTAGCCCGATTCCTTGGCGTATACCTCGGTCTCCTGAAAAGGAACGAGCTCGGCCGACACAGTCAGAGTGCGCTCGATCGGCCGCCGATTGACCTTGTTGACGCCCACGACGGCTCCAGTGGCCGCTCCCGTCGAGGAACTGGAAGCCCGCGCCTTGGTGTCCGTTCCACAGGAGGCCAACAATGCGGCCCCGGCGGTGATCAAGGAAACCCAAGTCAGCATCATCCCCGGTCTGAATTTCATCGCTCGATCCTATCCTTTGCACCCCGCTCCAGACGTTCCGCCAAACCGCTGAGCGAGAATTCCGGAGACCGGCAGAACTCGATCAACTCGCGTTCCTCAGCCAGGACATTCGCCACCTCCCGCGGGATGTCTGCCGCGATTTCAGGCGGGATCGTCTGGATGCCATGCCGATCGCCATGAATCAGATCGCCGGATTGAATCTTCAGCCCGCCGATTTCCACCGGCTCGCCAAAGTCGACCAAGTGCGCGTAGGAGTGGGAAACCGCGCTGCATGGCGCGAACAGGTGAAACCCCATGCCCTCAACGACGGGAAGGTCCCGGACCGCGCCGTTGGTCACGTATCCGATACAGCCCAGGGCGCGGCCGATCGTCGCGTGAATTTCGCCGACAAACGCGCCCATTCCGGGAGCGTGATCCACATCCTGCAAAACCATGACGGTGGGCGCGGGAAGCGAAGCCAGATAGCTCCACCAATCCATGCGGTCGTAGTAGCAGCAGCCGGATATGGGGGGCTCGCTGGTCCGAATGCGGCCGGTAGCGGCATAGCCGAGCATCGGACCCAGGTTGGGGAACCAGCACTTCAGTTGCCCCCCTGCGAAACCTTCGTTTCGCATGCGCACCTGGAACCGCTCGATCGCATTAGAGACGCTGCACGCATCTAACGCCGCCAACCTTTGGAAGTCCTCACGTGACAGCCTGACGCCGGAGCCGGACACAACCTGAGTATCGGTTCGATTCATTCTGTTGTAGGGTCTTGCTTCTGCCACCCACTGGCGGATTCATCTCCAAACGGAGACTCGCCCGGTAATCCAATGTTAGGTTCCGGAGCGCCCGGCGAGCCATCCCAAGTCGTAGGTAGGTTCGGAAACGAGAATTTAGTAGGCGGGGTAAACCGCCGGATTTCTCTTTTCGCTACTTGGGGTTTGCGGTACGCTTAAGGTAGAAAACCAAGCGCAATGAGCGTGATCAGTTCGCCCGGGCATCGTAGGGAGAAGCCATGGTGATCGGAATCAGACGAGGCGAAGACCGTCTCCCTCCCAGTGGCCGAGTCGCCCTGCTTATGGGATTCGGCGGGCTCTTGGGGATCGTAGCGCTGGGCGGGATCGGATCGTTGCTCGTTCTGAGCCAGGTCCGCAAGAACGACGAGCAGATCCGCAGCCAGTACCTGCTGCGCAATCATCTGCTGAACGATCTTCGTACCGATTTGTACCTCTCGGGCACGTACGTTCGCGACTACCTTCTGGAACCGGATACCTCGCGCGCGGAGGTATACCGGCTGAGTCTGGAAGAGATCCATGAGGAGATGGAAAAAACGCTCTCCGCATACGCTGCGCAACTCGACCCCGAGGAAACCGATAACTACACGGCATTGCAGGCCGAACTTTCCAGCTACTGGGCGATTCTCAAGCCCACATTGCTTTGGACGCCAGCGGAGCGGCGGCAGCGCGGTTATATGTTTCTGCGCGACGAAGTGTTTCCACGGCGTCAGCAAATGCTGGGGTCGGCGGGTCAAATCGGCAACATCAATGAGCAGGAACTGACGGCGGGAAATGAAGAGTTGGTAGCTCTTCTGACGACGTTTCAGAGCCGGCTGGCAGCCACCTTGCTCGCCACGCTCGCTTTGGGGGTCGGAATGGCGGCATTCAGCATTCGCAAGCTGCTGAACCTGGAACGGCACGCCTACGAGCGTTATCGGGAAGTCGCCGAAGCCAAGAGCCAGCTCACCCAGCTTTCAGACCGTCTGGTTCAGGCGCAGGAGACAGAGCGGCGGGCGCTCTCCCGGGAGTTGCACGACGAAGTGGGACAGTCTCTGTCGGCCGTGCTGGTGGAACTGCGCAACCTGTCTTCCGGACTCGCGACTCGCCCGGTCGACCAATCCCGCAGCCAGGTGGAGCTGATCAAGAGCTTGATCGAAAGCACGGTTCGGGTGGTGCGGAATATGGCGCTCTTGCTGCGTCCGTCGATGCTGGACGACCTGGGACTGGTTCCGGCCTTGCGTTGGCAAGCCCGCGAAGTGTCCAAGCGCACGGGCCTGGATGTCAGCGTGGCTACGGATCTCAATTCCGACGACCTGCCGGATGACTATAAGACCTGCATCTATCGCGTGGTGCAAGAAGCTTTACACAACTGCTCCCGGCACGCGAATGCCACCGCCGTCCGTATCCGGGTGACGCAGGAACCCAATCAGCTCGAGTTTTCCATCCAGGACGACGGTCACGGCTTCGACGCCAAACAGAACAAGGGTTTGGGCCTGCTGGGCATTGAAGAACGGGTCGCCCGCTTGGGAGGCGTTTGCACCATTCACTCCGAACCGGGCATGGGCACTGTCCTCAAGGTAACCCTGCCGTTCAGCGAGGACCGCGCCAAGCAGGGGAGTATCAGCGACAGTGAAACAAATCCGAATCCTATTAGCAGATGACCACAACGTAATGCGCCGGGGGTTGCGGCTTTTGCTGGAGAGCCAGCCCGAATTTGCCGTGGTCGGCGAAGCGGCGGATGGACGGCAGGCTGTCGCGCAGGCGGAGGCCACGAGGCCGGACGTGGTTGTGTTGGATATCGCCATGCCAAATCTGAGCGGCACCGATGCGGCGGAACGAATCAGCGAAATCCTGCCGAATACAGCCATCGTGATCCTGAGCATGCATTCGGACGAAGGCTATATCTTGCGGGCCTTGAAAGCCGGCGTCCGCGGCTATCTCCTGAAAGATTCCGCCGAAGGAGATCTCATTCAGGCCATCAAAACGGTGAGCGAAGGGAAGGCTTTTTTCAGCCCGGAAGTCAGCAAGATGCTGGCCGAGGACTACGTTCGGGAAATTCGAACGCGGCGCGTGGAGGATAGCTACGATCTTCTGACGCCTCGCGAACGGGAAGTCCTGCACCTGCTGGCCGAAGGAAAATCCAACAAGGATATCGCGACAGCCCTCAATTTGAGCGTGTACACCGTGGAGACGCACCGCAGAAATTTACAGGAAAAACTCAATCTGCGCAGTTTCCCGGAACTGATCCTTTATGCCGTGCGGAAGGGCGTCATTTCCTGAATTTCCGCTGGCTTGCTGTCCGGCTGTTCCAGAAAGAAAGCGCCAATCCAACGATCCTCGTTACTTCGTACTCGCGAAGCGGCTTGGATAAAACGTCGTAGCCCCGGTTTCGGATCACTTCCTCCCAGAAGTAGTCGTCCACGCGCTTTCCCGTGACGATGACACAGGGCTCGTGGCGCGAAGAAGCGAGAGTGCGGACAACCGTGCGCCAGTCCACTCCGGGCAACTCCCGGTCACAGAGCGCCACGGGAGCTTGCAGCCGGTCAACAGCCGACTCCGCTTCCTCCAGATTCGGCGTCAGGTGAATTTCCCAGCCGTTCTCGACGGCCAGATCCGTCAAAAGCTTTCGGTCCTCGGGATCGGCCGTGAGTGCGACTAAAGTTGTCCGAAGCCGGGCGAGCCGTTTCTTCTGGGAAGTTTCCGGGTTCTCCGCGTTCCGGTTCGCACCCCCCAAGAGCCCTTTCAGATCGAACGAAGCGGGCTTATCTCTCCACATTCATGCTGCTCCTGCCAAACGGGAATCGCGAGGCCTACCGGCTCGTGGAAAAAGTCTGCACTTCGCTGCTCACGCGCACCGCTCGGCAAGATTCCTCGCCTACGGAGCCGCCACTGTGAGAGAGCGGGCTTCGCCACAGGCTGCTAGCGCCTTGCTGCGAGCATACGCGAACACCGTGCTGGCTGTGCATCACACCACCTTGGTAGTCGGCAGCATAAAGGTCAGGTAATTCGCTAGGGGAACGGCCCTCGTGGGAGGCGGAGAGACAGCGCGTGAACGTCTCGGAAGGGAACGGTCGCCGTCTCTCCAGGGGTGCAGTTGAGTTCAGAATATCCTCACAGCCACCCGCGCTCCATACCAGAGCGTAAGTAGAATGCGTCCGATCTGAAGGTAGAACAGCGCCACTGGCCGCTGCCCCTTTATGCGCTTCAGGAGAACCAACTACTTAGGGAAAGTCCGTGAATTCCCAATTGGGTGGGATGGGCGCCAATCCCCATTCGGCGTAGCGTAGGGTCATGGCTCGAACAGTCACCCTGCTGTTATGCGGTCTTTTAGCCTCCTCGGCCCTGTTTGCCCAGGAGGAGATTCATCATCACAACATTATGGCGAGCGTGGGCGCCGCCGTTCCCGTGGGATCTTCGACGGATTACTTCAGTTCTGCTCCCCTGGTCGCCTTCGGGTATGGATACCGCTTCAACCGGTTGTTCCAGGCAGAGCTTGGCTTACAGTTCGCCTTTGGGGCGGCCCATAACCAGAACACGGAGATCACGGATTTCGGCCCCATGCAGGGAGGCGATCATGAGTTCATGCTGCCGCTGGGAGGAAGAATCTACATCCCACAGCCGTTGAAGCGACTGGAGATCTCGGCCGGCGGAGGAGGCGCCTATCTGCACTATTCCGAGACGATTCCCTCGAACGCGTATGGGGGCTTCTATCAGAACTCCTGCTACTCGTGCACGTCGCGCGGCGGCTGGGGCGGCTACGGATTGGCGAGCGTCAGCTATTTCCTCGATTCCAATCACATGTTTAAAGTGGGCACCACCGTGCAGTACGTATCGGCCTCCACAAACGGCTCGGCCGTCGCGAACATTCCCGCCATCCAAACTACAGACCACTGGACCAACATACTGTTTCATTTCGGGCTGAGTTTCTAACGGGCTGTGCGCCATGGGACGCACGCACCTTGCTTGCCGCGCCAGCAGTATCGGTGCATTGGGGCGCAAGTTAAATAAGTAGGTTTCACAACCCACCCTGGGGCCACAGGCGTGCTTTTGACGCCCTGCGGAGCGAAAACCCCTGCGCCCCGGCTGCGCATTGCCGTGCGCCCCCCATCGCGCACCGCCCCCTCTTTGTCCCAAACCGCAGTCGCACCGCTCCGGGTGTAGAATGGCAACTCGTACGCTAGATGAAATCTAGAACATCGAGTCTGCTGACTGTTTCCTTCGTGGCGCTGCTCGTGCTGATCGGAGTAGCCACGTTCGTGGTCGGATACAGCGCGCGGCAGGCCCAGATCCGTGTTCGGGAATTGAACGAAGCGGGGATGGCGAGCGACGACAACCTCGACACCATCCGGACGAACGTTTATCTGTTGGGAATTCTCACACGCGATTATCTTCTAGATTCCGATGCCGCCAGCGCCGCCCAATACACGACACAATATGAAACGATTCGCTCCTCGACGGAAAAGAGCTTCGATAACCTGAGCGCGCTGACGGATTCCCAATTCCCCCAGAACACTCTGAACGCTCTGCGCGAAGAATTCGCCGCCTACAGCGATATCACCGGCATTGTCCTGAATTGGAGCGAGGAACAGAAGCGCCGCTTGGGACCCGATATGCTGCGGCGACGTCTGCGGCGGCGCATGGAAGTGTTCGCGCTCACCGAAAAAGTGGAACAGTTGGTGACCGCCAGCCTGGAGCACCAACGCGAAGAGATCACGCAATCCGACCAGCAGCTTCGCGCTTCCCTGGGATGGACCAGCGTCATCGCGCTGCTTCTGGGGTTCATGATTTCCGCCCTGACGCTGATACACACAACACGGCTGGAGCGCCGCTCGTACTCCTCGGAACTCGAGCTCCGCCGGTTGTCAGGCCAGCTCCGCTCCACTCAGGAGCACGAGCGGAAGCGTCTGTCGCGCGAATTGCACGATCAAGTCGGGCAGTTGCTCACCGCGCTCCGCATGGAACTCAACGCGGTCCAGCGCTCCGTCACCGGCAGCGAGGGAACTTTGCGCCTGGCGAGCGCCAAGCATACCGTGGAGCAGATTCTGAATACAGTCCGGAATATCGCCATGCTGTTGCGTCCCTCGATGCTGGACGACCTCGGCCTTGTACCGGCGCTCACGTGGCTCTGCCGTGAAATGTCGCGATCCAGCGGAATTGAAATCACGATCGACGCGGACAAGGAGGCCAATGCCTTGCCGGACGCGCACCGGACATGCTTGTACCGCGTGGTCCAGGAGGGCCTCACGAATGCGTTTCAGCACTCCGGCGCCCGCAAAGTGCAGGTGGGCTTGGCCATGGACTCGGCCGAAGTCGCCTGCACGATTGCAGATGACGGCCGCGGGTTCGATGTGAATTCCTCCACCCGCAAGGGACTCGGTCTGATCGGGATGCAGGAGCGCATCAGAGATTTGGGCGGCGCCGTCCGGATCGCTTCATCTTTGGGCCGGGGGACGCGGGTGGAAATCCGACTGCCACGGCCGATACCGGAGGTTTTGAATGGTACGAATTCTGATCGCGGACGATCACGGGATCGTTCGGATGGGATTGAAGCTTCTGCTTGACCGCACGCCGGAGATGGAACTGGTGGGCGAGGCGGCCGACGGCCGCCAAACGGTGCGCCTGGCGCGAGAGCTCAAACCCGACGTAGTCATCATCGACGTCGGAATGCCCCTACTGAACGGCTTGGACGCGGCCGCGCAAATCGCACGCGAAAATGAGCGGACCGGCATCATCATGCTCAGCATGCATTCCCATGAAAGCTATGTGCTGCGGGCGCTCGACGCCGGCGCTAGAGGGTATTTGCTCAAAGACCACGCCGACGAAGACTTGGAACCGGCGATTCGCGCGGTGAGCGCGGGGAAACGCTACTTCTCTCCGACCGTGGCGCAGGCGCTTCTGGACGACTACGTCAGCGTGATGAGGGAGCGCCGCCTTCAGGACTCCTACGATACGCTGACGGAGCGCGAACGCGAAGTATTGCAGCTTCTGGCCGAGGGCCGGTCCAATAAGGAGGTCGCCGGCATCCTGGGAGTGAGCCCCTACACCGTGGAGACCCACCGCACGAACCTGATGCAGAAGCTGGGCCTGCACAATACCGCCGAAATCGTGCTATACGCGGTGCGCAAGGCGATTATCACGCCCTGAATTCGCCAAGCTGCATACAGCTTTTTCGACTTCACTCTACAGACCTTGCCGTATTTGTTTTCCGCCGCCCGCTGTATACAATCCTTCTGTCTGGCCACCGCGCGACCCGGTCGGACAAGGGTAGAGCCCCCCTCTACACCAACGTCGCCGCACGCGTGTTTGCACCGCTCGCAAACCGCTTGCGGTGATGTTGTTCTTTAACTCTCTCTTCAAGATAGTGCGTTGCCGGCGCTGGATCTACGGCCTGAACCGTATTTTAGCTGCGCGGCTCCACCCCTTAGGATGATTGCTGGCCAAGGGAACGCGCGGGCCCTTGCGAGTGAGATTGTCTGGCTGCGCGCGGGGGACTTGTTGGGGAAGCATTGCAGGGGTGAACGTCAAATCCCGGTGAATGGCCGCTGGGCCCGATCCCGGTCGGCCACTCTGTTTCTCTGTTGGGGATCGTAAAAACACGACGGCGGGATGCCAGCTCCATTTTTGGGAGATCCGGCGAAAACCCACGGGCTCGTGCAGGGGAAATTGGGTCCGGACACGCAAATGACGCAGCGCTGCCGGACAGGGGAAAGGAGCTACGTGCCATGCGTAATTTGATGGGGGTCGTCTTCACACTCTGTTTGTTTGCAATTGCATTGTTCGGACAAACAGACCGAGGCACAATCACGGGAACCGTTTCGGATCCGGCCGGGGCCGTGGTCCCCAACGCGCCGATTCAGGTGAAGAGCGCTCAGACTGGCGCAGAGTACACCGCGGCCAGCAGCGCCACCGGCAATTTCACATTTGCACAGTTGCCGCCGGGCGCCTATGAAATGACGGTGACCGTTCCGGGCTTCAAGAACTTTATCCGCCAGAACATCGTCGTCCAGGCGACCCAGACGGTCCGCATTGATGCGGTGCTTGAAGTCGGTTCGGCGACGGAATCGGTTACCGTGAGCGCGGAAACCTCTCTGCTGAAGACCGAAAGCGGCGACGTGAGCGTGAACGTCACGGGCGACCGGCTGCTGAATCTCGGTATGCTTCCGATCGGGAACGGATTCTCGAGTTCCCACGGCGTCCGCAATCCCATGGCGGTGGCAAACCTTACACCCGGAACGTATTTTAGTCCGAACCTGAATATTCGAGTCAATGGCGCCCCCAGCAATACCGAGTCGGTTCGCATCGAAGGCCAGGACTCCACTAACGGCGTCGTGACGTTTGCTCAAGCCGAAACTCAACCCAGCGTGGATGCGATTCAGGAACTGGCGGTGCAGACCAGCAACTACGCCGCCGAGTACGGACAGGCTGGCGCGGGCGTGTTCAATTACGTCATGCGCTCCGGCACAAACCAGTTTCACGGATCGCTGTATGACTACAACTCGAACGAGGCTTACAACGCCGGACAGTCCTATACTCATACGCGCCCGAAGCTGCGGCGGAACGACTACGGCGGCACCTTCGGAGGTCCGGTGTGGATTCCGAAAATTTACAACGGCCGCGACAAGACGTTCTTCTTCTTCGGATACGAGGAATTCCGGGAAAAAAACATCCTGACCACACAATTCCCCACGGTTCCCACGGAGGCCTACCGGAAGGGCGATTTCACCACCGCCCTGACGGGACGCGTGGTGAGCGGCACGCGCAAAGATCCCAACGGTCTGCTGGCAATGGATGGCCAGATTTTCGATCCCTTCTCGGAGTCCATCGCCGCAGACGGACGGCGGGTCCGGCTGCCGTTCCCCGGCAACCAGCTTCCGCAAACGGCCAAATACCTGGACCCCTCCGCGCAGAAAGTCCTGGCGCTGATTCCGCACCCCAATGTCGGCGGGCCGAATCAGCTCGTCAACAATTACAACAATCCATTTCCGACGGACCGCGTCACGCCGATCCCTTCGCTGAAGGTGGATCACTCGTTCACCAGCAAGGCCAAACTTTCCGGATACTGGTCCACGACCGAGACCGCCGTGCAGTACTGTCTGCCGCTGTGCGGATCCCAGGGCTTCCCCCTGCCGATCGATCCCACGCGCGGCACGTTTATCGAGTCGCATACCGAGCGTTTGAATTTCGATTACACCGTGTCGCCCACCGTGCTCCTTCATCTGGGCGCGGGCTATTTCCACAACGATTTCAAAGACACCTCGCCCGTCACCGATTTCGACGTGTACGGTCAACTGGGCATCAAGGGAGCGACGCGGGGCCCCAAGGATGGCGCGCGGTTCCCGCAGTTCTCCACGTTTGTCGGCAATAACAGCACGGGCGGCATGAACCAGATGGGCCCGGGCGCGCAAAGCCGCAGCATCGAGATCAAGCCGACCTTCGTCGCCAGCATCTCCTGGGTGAAAGGCAACCACACCTACAAATTCGGCGGGGAGGGGCGCACGGATGGATTTCCTACCATCGGCTTCACCAACAACTCCGGGACCATCGGATTCAACTCCGCGCAGACGGCGAACCCTTGGTTTAACGACGCCAATGTACCGCTCTCCGGCGGTTCCACGGGGTTCCCGTTCGCCAGTTTCCTGATGGGCCGGGTCAATACGCTGACTCTCGCAGCCCCCGCCGAACCGCGAGCCGGCAGAAAGTACCTGGATTTCTTTGCCCAGGACACCTGGAAAGTCACGCGGAGGCTCACCCTGGACTATGGTTTGCGCTGGGATTATATTGGCTATCCCCGGGAACAGTACGGCCGCACGCCCGCGTTCTCGCCGCTAGTACCCAATGCCGTCGCAGGAGGCCATTTGGGCGCGGCAATTTTCGAAGGCGAAGGTCCAGGCCGCTGCGGCTGCAATCTGGCGCAGAATTACTACCTGGCTTTCGGGCCGAGGCTCGGAGTCGCTTACCAGTTGAACCAGAAAACTGTATTGAGGCTGGGTTTTGGCATCGCTTACTCGAGCACTTCAGGCGGCCTCGGCGTCAACCAGCCAAGCGGCGGAACGCAAACCATCGACGCGCCCGGATTTGGAGACCCGGCCATCCTGCTAGCCGGCGGCTACACGCAAGGTGTGGGCGGCCCGCTTTTGTCGATCACTTGGCCGGATCTCCGCCCGGATTTGTTCCCGTCGCCGGGCACGTTCTCAGGACAGCCCACGGTGATCGACAATAATTTGGGCCGTCCGGCGCGGCAATTCCAATGGAGCATCGGCGTCCAGCGTGAAATCCTGCGGGATCTCGCCGTGGATGTTTCCTACGTCGCCAATCGCGGCAACTGGTGGCGTAGCTCTTCGTTGAACGCGTACAACTCGCTCATGCCGGATCTCCTGCTGCAACAGTACGGGCTGGACATCCACAATCCGGCTGACCGGACCATCCTCGGCGCCCAGATCGGACAAGCAGGGGCGGGCCGTTTTCGCGACCAGGTGCCTTTCGCCGGCTTTCCTAAGAACTTTACGGTCCAGCGTGCGTTAACGCCCTTCCCCCAGTTCGGTCCGTTGAGCAGCGCAGGCCCGTTGGGAAAGACCTGGTACGATGCGCTCCAGACCAAAGTGACCAAGCGGTTCTCACATGGTTTGGATTTTACGTATTCGTTCACGTGGTCCAAGGAACTCACTTTGGGCGCCGAAAGCGATGGAGGGCTCTTGCTCGGACAGACGGTCAACGACGTCTTCAACCGCGACAGTAACAAGCAACTCTCGAGCTTCTCCCGCCCCCTGTGGAACATCTTGGCGCTTAGCTACACGGTGCCCCAGTGGGCATCGAACCGGTGGATGAAGTACGCTCTCTCGGATTGGACTCTGGGAACCACGCTCCAGTACGGCAGCGGACAGCCGATCCCGGTCCCCGGGACGGCCGGGAATCTCACAAACCTCCAACAGTCGCTGGGACGGGGAACACGTGCGGAGCGGGTACCGGGCGTACCGCTGTTTCTGGCCGACCTGAACTGCCACTGTTTCGACCCGGCTCAGACGCAAGTTCTCAATCCCGCGGCGTGGCGCGAGCCGGGTTCCACCTATGATTCCACAGGCAAACAAATCGCTTACGATGGAACGTTTAGCCCGACCGCAGCCTACTACAACGATTACCGCTATCGCCGCATCCCCGTCGAAACGCTGGCCTTCGGGCGCATCTTCCGGATCCGGGAGCGCGTCAGTTTCCAGGTTCGCATGGAGTTCACGAATCCGTTTAACCGCACCCAGGTCCCCAATCCCGTTGCCACCGGCTACACCACAGGGATCAGCACCAAGTTCGCACCGGACGGCCTCAGAGTGAATAACGCTGGATTCGGAGCGATCTCCACGCTGCCCCCCACTGCCGTGGGCGGCGAGCGCACGGGCCTGCTGGTCGCGCGGCTTACTTTCTGAGCGAGGCGCCGGGCGGCGGCTGACTGGATTCTACTGCTTCGCCTTGCCCGGATCTACGGCATCGCCTGGATTCGGGTTTCCGGCACGCGGCTATAGCATGAATGCTGGCTTAACGGGGTCTACTTGCAGAACTGCCTGGACCGCCGTCAAAGAAGGGGCCTTTAGGGGTCTGGAAATTTTGGGGGGTACTTATGCGCCTGAGAGCTTTCACTCTGGGGTTTGTCTTCGCGCTATCCGTGTTTGCGCAATCCGACCGCGGCACAATGACGGGAACGATTTCCGATCCTGCCGGAGCGGTGGTTGCCAATGCGGCGATTGAAGCCCGCAATACGGAGACCGGAGCTGTTTACCCGGTGGCAAGTTCGGCCACCGGCAACTACACCATCGTCCAACTGCCCGCTGGGACGTACGAACTCAACGTCACCGTGCCGGGCTTCAAGAAATTCGTCCGCGCAGGCCTGGTCATCCAGGCGGCCCAGACCATCCGCGTCGATGCCGTCATGGAAGTCGGCAGCGCCACCGAATCCGTCACGGTCACCGAGGCGGCGACGCTGCTCAAGACCGAAAGTGGCGAGTTGAGCCACACCGTGTCGACAAAAACCATGGATACGCTGCCGCTGCTCTCGGTCGGTCAGAACTCCTCGGGCGTTCGAAACCCGTTTAATATCGTGGCCCTCTTGCCCGGCGCATTCTATCAGCCTAGTCCGTCATTTACGGGACCGACCGTGCGCATCAACGGCGGGATCTCCGGTTCGGAAAAAGTCTTGATTGACGGCATGGATGCGACCAATATTCTGGGACAAGGCGCGAACCAGCAAGGACAGCCCGGCATGGATTCCATTCAGGAATGGACGGTTCAAACCAGCAACTACGCCGCCGAATTCGGCCAGGCGGGCAGTGCGGTTATGAACGTCACCATGAAATCGGGCACGAATCAGTACCACGGCAGCGCGTATGAGTATTTTCAAAACGATATCTTCAATGCCGGCCAAGCGTTCACGGTTGAGAAGGGAAGCTCTACCGAACACGTGCGGCCCAGAGTGCGGAGAAATGACTACGGATTGACTTTGGGCGGACCCGTCACGATTCCGAAAGTCTATAACGGCGAGAACCGCACGTTCTTCTTTTTCGGCTGGGAGCAATTTCTTCAAACCCAGGCTACGTTGCCGAGCGTGCGCACCGTCCCCACGCCGGCGTATCGCAGCGGCGATTTCAGCGCGGCCATTACGGCGGCCGGGGGGAGGAATCTCGGAACCGATCCGCTGGGCCGGCCCATCATTGCCAATACGATTTACGATCCCCGGAACCAATTCCCCGCCCCGGACGGCCGTATCGTCGCCAATCCGTTCCCGGGCAACAGAATTGAGCTCAGCCGCCTGGATCCGGTCGCCGCGAAGATCCAGGCGCTAATCCCGCTCCCGCTGTGCACCGCCGGTCCGCCCTGCAACGTGAACGCAGTAGCCTCGAACTATCAGAATCCACAGACAGACCTGCGCGACACCGAGGTCCCCTCCCTCAAGATCGACCACTCGTTAAGCTCTAAGGACAAGCTCTCGTTCTTCTGGAGCCGGACGATGACCTATACTCTGACGGGCTACGGTCAAGACGGAGCTCCTCAGCCCATCTCCGGCAGCTTTGGAGGAGGAATCTACGCGCATCGCGAGCGGCTGAATTACGACCGCACCCTCACGCCCACCGTGCTGCTGCATTTGGGCGCGGGCTACGATCAGAACTATTTGGGGCGGCCCTCGGTGACTCCCGACTACGACGTCTGCGCGGGTATCGGGCTATGCAGCCAAGCCTTCCAGCGCCCGGCTACGTTCCCGCTATTGACGGGACTCAACGATACGATCGCCGGTGGAACCAGTATCGGTGGTCCTCCGGGACGCGCCGATGACGCATACAGTAACACCAATGTCATCGCCAGCGTCACCTGGGTTCACGGCAATCACACCTTCAAATTCGGCGGCGTCGGAGCGTTCCAGGGCAGTTACTCGATCAACATCAATAACCTGTCGGGCAGCTACGGCTTCAGCCCTGGGCAAACGGCCATGCCGTACCTGGTCAACACTTCCAGCGGCAGCAGTACTGCTTCGCTCGGTCCGAACCACATCGGACTCCCTTATGCGAGCTTCTTCCTGGGCTTGGTCGATAGCGCCACGGTGAATCCGCCCTCCCGCGCACGCTTCGGGAAGCAGGAGTGGGGATTCTACGGTCAGGACAGTTGGAAAGTAACGCGAAAGTTCACGCTGGATCTCGGTCTCCGCTACGACTACGCGACCTGGTACAAAGAACAATACGGGCGCGCTCCGAACCTCGCGCCGGCAGTCCCCAATCCCGCCGCCGGCGGCCATCCCGGCGCGGTCATCTACCAGGCCACCTGCCATTGCAATTTCGCCAACAACTATCCCTGGGGCATCGGGCCTCGCCTGGGCTTCGCGTATCAAGTGCTGCCCAAGACCGTGCTCCGAGGCGGCTTTGGCGTCACCTATACCGGCACTGGGGTCGCCCAGGTGTTTGGCGCAGCCAGCGGAGACGCGACGGCCAACAATCGTTTCCCGGCTTCGGTTCCCGGAGCGGCGCTCATGACCCTGGGCCAGGGCGTAACCATCAACGGAGCGCCTCTGACAGCCGCCCAGATCGCATGGCCGAACTTCAGCCCCGGCTTTTACCCGCTCGGCGGAGTGATCCCCGGACCCGGCCCGCAGTATTACGACCAGAACGCCGGCCGGCCGGCCCGGCAGTATCAATGGAGCTTCAGCGTCCAACGGGAAGTCGCCCGCGATCTGGTAGTGCAGGCATCCTACATCGGCAACCGAGGCATCTGGTGGCCAACCTACGCCGGCCAGCCCCTCACCAACTACAACTTCCTTAGCTCGGACATTCTCAGCCAGTACGGGCTCAATCTGAACAATCCGGCCGATCTGCGGACCCTGCTTGCGCCGGTCAATTCCGCCGCGGCGGGGCGCTTCCAGAACGACTTGCCTTTCGCGGGTTTCCCCACCGGCCAGAATGTGGCCCAGTCGCTGAGGCCTCTGCCGCAGTTCACCACGATCAGTTTGATCAACCCGCCCCTCGGCGGCACTTGGTACAACTCGCTCCAGTTGACGGCGAACAAGCGGTTCTCCCATGGCTTGCAGTTCGATTTCGCGTTCACCTGGTCGAAATCGTTGGACACCTTCCAGGGAACTCCGGATGTCCAAAACCGGGCGTTGGCCAAGGGTCTGTCGAATCTGGACCAGCCGCTGGTCAGCCGGATCGGCGCAACTTATACGCTGCCGAAATGGGGCCCCAAAGGTGTATCTTTCCTGGTACGCGACTGGATGGTTAACGGATTCGTTTACTACGCCACGGGAACGCCGCTCGCGGCTCCCACAGCGAATACCACCGGCTACGGAACCGGGCTTACGCAGGCTACGATCGCCAATCTTACCTTCCAGAACAGCGTGACGCAGCGGCAAGTCCGGACAGGCCAGCCTCTGTATCTCAAGAATCTGGACTGCCACTGCTTCGATCCGAACAACACGTTCGTATTGAATCCCGACGCGTGGGCGAACCCTGCGCCCGGCCAGTTCGGCTATCAGACCTACTACGGCGATTTCCGCGGCGAGCGCCGGCCGGTAGAAAACTTCTCGTTCGGCCGGCAATTCCGAGTCAAGGAGCGGATCAGCCTGAACGTTCGCGCGGAGTTCACCAACGCGTTCAACCGTGCATACTACAACGATCCAAGTCTCGTAAACCCGCAACAGGCTCCGACCTGCCGCCAGGCGAATGGTACCAGCGGAACCTGTTCCCAGCCTGGCATGCAGATTATTTCCGGCTTTGGATCCATCAACACGACCACGCTACGGTATCCGCCGCGGACGGGCCAGCTCGTCGCGCAGATCCAGTTCTGAACGCAGCAATTCCGATAGGAGCTTGGCTGCCCGGGCTACGGCAAGCCCTGTATATGGAATTCGCCCGCGAGTTGCTAAAATCGTCCGACGGCAGATAAGCCCTTCGATTGCTGCTGTCTCTGCCCGGCTGCGGCCACTGGATGGGGCTTCAGCCGGGTATGCCCCTCAGACAATTTCTATCGCGTGGATTCGTACAGAATCTTCCGCAGCAGCGGATTTTTCCAATAGCGGATTTTTCCAATACTGGACGTGCGCAACGATGGGAGTGCCTTCGATCCTGGCGATTCTGAACGTGGCGCGGATCCGTATCCGGAACGCTCGGCGCACCATAATTGGCGCCGCTCACAATATCCTGCGGCGACCAGATTTTCACCCACGTAAACGTATCCGGGCGGAACTGGTAATCGACGATTGACGATTAAGGGCCGGTTCGGGCGACCGCCCACCAGGCTTTGGGACCTGGCTCCTGGCCGCAGCGTATCACGCCGAAGCTCAAAGCGCCGAAGCTTGAAGAGATGAACGGGCGCTAAAATGCATTCTGAGGCATTCATTCGATGACGGCTGTCGAAACCGAAATTACTCCTTACGTCCTGAACCATTTCATCGCCGGCAAGACGCTTCCGCCGGAGTCGAAAGAGTATCTTGATAAACTTGATCCCCGTTCCGGGGACCGCATCGGGCGCGTGGCCAATGGAAGCGAAGCCGATGTGAACCACGCCGTCCGCGCCGCCTGGGCTGCCTTTCCGGAGTGGCGCGACCGCCGCCCCATGGATCGCGCCAAGGTGATGCTCGAAATGGCGCGCGCGATCCGCAAGCATATGAAGCTGCTCTCGGAAATCGAGGCGCGCGAAAACGGGACGCCGGCTTCGCAGACTCCCGGCGGTCTTGAGACGGCTGCAAGATACTTCGAATTCTACGCGGGTCTGGTTAATACGAACCACGGCGAAACCATCAACGTCGGCTCGGGATATCACTCCTATACGCGGCGCGAGCCCTTTGGAGTGGTCGGGATCATCACACCCTGGAATGTTCCGCTGAATCAGGCCGCGCGGGCTTCGGCCCCGGCGATCGCAGTTGGAAACGCCGTTGTGGTGAAGCCATCCGAAGAGACTTCGGCGACGACGGTGGAATTCGCCAGAATCGCCGTCGAGGAGTGCGGGCTTCCGCCCGGCGTTCTGAACGTCGTGCTCGGGGCTGGCCGACAGGCGGGAGCCGCTCTGGTTTCGCATCCCTTGGTGCGAAAAGTCGCATTCACCGGAAGCGTGCGGGCCGGCCAGGAGATCGGCCACATCGCAGCCGATCGCGTGATCCCGCTGACTCTGGAGCTCGGCGGAAAATCGCCGCACATCATTTTCGAAGACGCCGACCTGGATAAAGCCGCCGCGAACGCCGCCAACATTTTCACGCGCAACTGCGGCCAGATCTGCTCTTCGGGAACCCGCCTCCTGGTCCAGGACAGCATCCACGATGCGTTTGTACAGAAGCTGGTCCAGGAAGTCCAGAAAATCAGCGTCGGTCCGGAGCCGAACGCCTCCGTCGGGCCGCTGGCGACCAAGGCGCAATACGAGAAAGTCCAGAGCTACTTCCAGCTCGCGACGCAGGAAGGAGCGAAGGCGGCCATTGGCGGCGAGCTGCCTCGCGACGAGCGCCTGAAGAAAGGCTGGTTCGTACTGCCTACCGTCTACACCGGGGTCCGCAATGACATGCGCATCGCGCGCGAAGAGATTTTTGGGCCCGTGATGGGCGTCATCCGCTTCCAGGACGAAGCCGAAGCGATCAGCATCGCCAACGATTCCGAATACGGTCTCGCCGCCGGCCTGTGGACGCGCGATATCAGCCGCGCGCACCGCGTGGCGGCGCTGCTCGAAGCCGGCCAGGTCTACATCAACGAGTACCAAACCGGCGCGATGATCGAAACTCCCTTCGGCGGATACAAAATGAGCGGGTATGGGCGAGAGAAGGGCGTCGAGGCGCTGCACTGCTATACGCAGGTGAAGTGCGTCACGGTAAAACTCTAAGAAGGGGCCGGCGTGGCATCCGTCTTCGGGAAACTCAACCTCAAAGATCAGAAACGAATTCTGGTCGTCAACTCCCCTCCAAGCTTTGAGCCGGAGTTGAGGACGCTCCGCGGGGTGTTTATCGGGCGCGATGTGAACGCCTTCGATGGAATCGAGTTTTCCCTGGCGTTTGTCACCACGCAAAACGAAGTCGACACGCTCGGCAAGGCCATCGCCAAGAAGGCTCAAGGCGACGCCGTGGTCTGGTTCGCCTACCCGAAGAGGAGCTCCAAGAAGTACAAATCCGAGATCCACCGGGATTCCGGATGGAAGGCGCTCGGCAACGGCGGCTTCGAACCCGTCCGAATGGTCGCGATCGATGAAGATTGGTCGGCCGTGCGCTTCCGCCGCGTGGATTTCATCAAGAACCTGACGCGGGGCAAGGAACACAGGATGTCCGCCGCAGGCAAGGCCCGCGCGGCGAGAAAACCCTAAAACAAATCCGCATCCAGCCCCACGCTGAAGGGAATCCCGGGCACCCGATGCCGCGCGGAGCCGCTGATCGTGGGTCAGGAAGAGGTTCGTTTCCGCTTCCGCGGCACATGCAAGATAAATCGCATCATCAGAGGGCGAAACACGCTTGCTCACGCGGATCGTGGCGTGGTGCTTCGCGGCACCGCTGGTAAGGGGCAGCAAGTCCACCGTACTACTTACGAAATAGATGGTGTCGGACTTATACTGGTCAGGAGTCCGGGAGGAGTTACGCCATGTGTGCAGTGGTTCGATCGCTTCTGGTGATTGCGGCAGGATCGGTTCTGGCCGCACAGACAAAAGACGGCAAGCAAAATCAAGGGAAACTCGGGCCTTCGACTGCCTACCAGCAGGCCGCGCGCCTGCCGGCCCGCATCGTGGATTTCAAGGCCACACCTTCCACGATTCAAGCGGGGCAATCGGCCATGCTCGTCTGGGCCACGGAAAATCCGAACTCGGTGACCATTACTCCGGATGTCGGCACCGTAACCGCGCGCGGCAGCCACCCGGTAAAACCGGCGGCGACCACCACCTACACGCTCACGGTTCGCGGGGCCACCGGTGAGCAGACGCGTTCGCTCAAGATAACCGTGGCGGGAACGACAGAGCGAGCCAGCGCCGCGGCTCCTGCAAGTGATGCGGCCGCCGGAGCAAAACCTGTTCCCCGGATGCCCGATGGCAAACCGGATCTTTCGGGAGTCTACAATTCCAGTTCCATGAACTTCGGCGGCGCTGCGCCGCGCGGGCAGAACGATCCGATTCCCGCGCAACTCAAGCCCGGAGCCGAGAAATTCAAGGTCGTCCGCGGACCCGACGATCCTGGCCTGTACTCCTCGTGCAGCCCGACCGGCGTGCCGGGCGCCTACTTCGTGCCGTACCAGTGGGAAATCGTGCAGGGGCGCGACCGGCTTGTGATTTTATACGAATACCCGCACCTGTTCCGGGTGATCCCGATCGACGGAACGCCCCACCCCGCAGATCCCGATCCAACGTGGATGGGAGACTCCGTCGGCCGCTGGGAAGGCGACACTTTGGTCGTGGACACCATCGGGTTCAACGATAAAACCGAGCTTCCCGGCGGTTTCCGCCATACCGAAGCGCTGCATGTTGTCGAGCGCTTCCATCGCACGGACTTTAATAACCTGGATTATGAAGCTACCGTTGAGGATCCAAACGTTTTCGTAAAGCCCTGGACCATTGTGCGCGGATTCCCGCTCCGCACGGACCTGACCAAGGTGGACGAGTTCATTTGCGAAAACAATAAGGACTACAGCAAGTACTTCGAAAAGAAGTAGGAGACTGCGTCAATGCGACTCACCCCGGTTCTGATCCTCCTTGCGATTTCCGCCGGCTTTGCCTGCGCGCAAACTCCCCCTCCCGCAGCGCCGCCCAAGCCGCAGCGCATTCAGCCTCCGGCGCGCATCACCGATTTTCGCGCTCAGCCCACAACCATCCAACCCGGACAATCGGCCACGCTGATCTGGGCCACCGAGAATCCCAATGGCGTGCAGATTGATCCGGAACCCGGCCGCGTGACGCCGCGCGGCAGCCGCCCGGTTTCACCGAAAGCCACCACGACCTACACGCTCACTGTCCGCGGGCCGAATAACACCGTGCTCACGCGTGAGGTGACGGTCACGGTCGCGGGCACCGCGCCTGCGGCCGCCAGTCCTGCTCCCGCTGCGGAAACAAAACAGGAAGTCCCCCGCCTGGCGAACGGCAAGCCCGATCTTTCCGGCGTCTACAGTTTTGGCGGCGGAGGCGCTCCCGGTGGACGAGGAGCCCCTCCAGGCGGGAGAGCCGCCGGGCGCGGCGCGGGCGCGCCGGCGGGACCCGAATTAAAGCCTGGAATGGAGAAATATCGCGTCGTGCGCGGGCCGAACGATGCCGGAGCTCTCTCCGACTGCATGCCCATCGCCGGCCCGGCGGCGTTTACGGTTCCGTATCAGTTTCAAATCTCGCAGACGCCGAGCTACACGATCATCCTGCACGAATATCCGGGAATCTTCCGCATCGTTCCGACCAACGGGGCGGCGCACCCTGTCGATCCGGATCCCACCTGGCTGGGCGATTCCATCGGGCGCTGGGAGGGCGACACGCTGGTGGTCGACACCATCGGCTTCAACACCAGAACCGAGCTGAGCGGATACAAGCACAGCGAGAAACTGCACATTGTTGAGCGTTTCCGCCGGCCCGATTTCGACACGCTCCAGTATGAAGCCACGCTCGAAGATCCGGAAGTTTTTGTGCGTCCCTGGACCGTCACGCGCACGTTCCCGCTGCGCCCGGACCTGAACAAGATCGACGAATTCGTCTGCGAGAACAACAAGGATTACAGCAAGCTGTTCGTGAAGTAATTTGCCAGAGACCATCGACATTCCCGTTTTGATCGTCGGCGGCAGTTTGGTCGGGATGTCCAGCGCGATGCTGCTGGGCCACTACGGCGTCCGCGCGCTGGTGGTGGAGCATCATCGCGGCACCGCGATCCATCCTCGCGCCGCGCAAATCACCCAGCGCAGCATGGAAATTTTCCGTACGGTGGGAGTCGAGCAGATCGTGCGCCGGAAATCGGCCGAGCAGTTCGTGCAGGACGGCGCGATCATGGGCGTCGAATCGCTGGCCGGGAAGGAAATCGCCTACTACATCGCCAATTTGAACGACGGCATCCGCCATTTGAGCCCGTGCGAGCGGGTATTCATCTCTCAAAGCTTGCTGGAGCCCCTGTTGAAACAGCGCGCCGAAGAACTCGGCGCCGAGTTGCGTTTCGCCACCGAGATGACGTCTTTCGAGCAGGACTCCGGCGGCGTCACTGCTCAGATCCGTCATCGCGATACTGGCACAACCGCTATCGTCCGCGCGCGCTACATGATCGCCGCCGACGGGTCGCACAGCCGCATCCGCGAGCGCCTGGGAATCCGGATGCTCGGGCGCGGCGTGTTTTCCAATAGCATCACGATTTACTTCCGCGCTCAGGTCGCCCCTCTGTTGCGCGGCCGGAATCTCAGCGTGATCTACGTGATCAACCCCGTGCTGCGCGGATTCTTCCGCATCGAAATTCCGTATGAATCCGGGTTTCTGGCGATTATCGCTGTGGGCGATCCCGATCACCCCAATACTGACGTGTGGGCCGGTCTTACCGACGAGCGGTGCCTGGAATACATGCACGCCGCACTGGGCGTCCGCGACCTTCCCATCAAGATTGAGGACGTGATGCGCTGGCAATCCGAAGCCAATACGGCCGAGCGGCTCCGCGAAGGAAACATTTTTCTGGCGGGCGACGCGGCGCATGCGATGCCGCCGTATGGCGGGTTCGGCGGCAACACTGGCGTCCAGGACGCCCAGAACCTGGCCTGGAAGCTCGCCTGGGTGCTCCAGGGCAAGGCCGGCCCCGAGCTGCTCGACACCTACGACCGGGAGCGCCGGCCCGTGGGCGAATTCACCGTGGAGCAGGCATATTCGCGCTATGTCACGCGAACTGCTCCCTACCTCGCCTTCAAGGGATTTCAGCCCGTGGCGAACGATATGAACGTCGAGCTCGGTTACTGCTATGACGGCCGCCTGCACGAGCATCCCAGCGAATCGAAAGGCCGTCCCGGAACGCGCGCGCCGCACCTCTGGCTGCGCGAAAATTGCTCGACTCTCGATCTGCTGGGCAGCGACTATGTCGTCCTTGCGGCTCCCGGCTGGCAGACCGAAACGGAATTTCAGGTGCGGCGCATCGACCACCCGGATTTTGCCACGGCGTACGGCCTGTCGCCGGCGGGCGCCGTGCTCGTCCGCCCTGACGGCTACATCGCCTGGCGCGGCGAAGGCGTCCCACCCCGCCAAGTCTAGATGTCACTCGAAAACTCCTGGATCTTCCCTGTGGTGGAATCCCTCCACGTTATGGGCTTGGCGGCCTTCGTGGGAACCACGATTTTGGAGGATCTGCGCACGCTGAACGTCATCCGTTGGAACGGAGCCAGCCTCAAGCCCTGGTCGCATTCCGGCCTGGCTGCGCTGATTCTCACCGGGCTGGCGATGTTTTTCTCCGACGCCGCACGTTACCTGCACAATCCCGCGTTTCAAGTGAAACTCGCGATCCTCGCCGTCGCGCTCGCGGTGCACTTTACCCTGCGGCGCTCGGGAACAAGATTCGGAGCCGTCGTTTCTCTGATTCTGTGGACCTTCGGAACGCTCGCGGCGCGCGCGGTCATCGACTTCGATGTATAACCCTCTTTTGCTGCTCGCGCGCTGGCTACAGGACACCTCGGTGCGTTTCGATCTCAGCCAGTCCACCTGGGGCGTCCCCATCCTCGGAGCGATCCACGTCCTGGCCATCGCGTGGTTCGGCGGATCCGTGTTCGTGCGCGATCCGCGGCTCAGGCGATTCCGCTGGACCGGGCTCGCGATTTTGCTGCTCACGGGGTTTCTGCTGTTCTGGTCGCAGCCTTTGCGCCTGTACTACAGCCTGTTCTTTCGCCTGAAGATGCTTCTGCTGGTCCTGATCGGGCTAAGCGCGGCCCTGCCGGCCCGGCGTGCCCGGATCTCCATGGCCCTGTCTCTCGCGCTGTGGGCCGCTGTCATTCTGGCCGCGCGCGGGATTGCATACAGGTGATCACTCTGTTAGGATTCTTTGAGTTGCGGAGCAGTTTACACACAAGGGGGAAAACGTGAAATCCATCCTGCTCAGTGGCGCCGCTGCCCTCCTGCTGGCGATTCCAAGCCTCGCGCACCACTCCTTCACCATGTTCGATACCTCCAAGCAGATCACTATCACCGGCACGGTCACCGAATTTCAGTGGACAAATCCCCACTCATATATCGAGATCGACGTCCCGGACGCGAGCGGCGCAACGAAGCATTGGAGCATTGAGATGGGGAGTCCCAGCATCCTCCAGCAGAGCGGCTGGAAATTCAGCAGCTTGAAGAAAGGCGACAAGACCACGCTGATCATTAACCCGCTCAAGAACGGCCAGGCAGGCGGATTCCTCAACCAGGCCACCCTGCCGGACGGGCGAGTGGTTGGAAACGGCCCGGGCCGCGGCCCCCAGAAATAACGGGAAAGAAATCGCATGAACTGGAAAATCACCCTCTCGGGCACGCTCGCGCTCGCTGCATTTCTGCCGTTCGCGTTCGCACAGCCGGCGAAAACTCCCGATCTGACCGGCATCTGGGGTCCGTTCAAGGGCGGCAAGGGTCCGAACGCCAAATTCGCGCCTCCGCCTGCGGGACAACTCCTGCTGAAACCCGAGTACGCGAAGCCGTACGAAGCCCGACGGGCCAAGGAAGCCGAAGCCAACCGGCGCGGCGAACAGCTCGCGACCACCGGCGCTCAATGCATCCCTTACGGCGTACCCACGATGATGTCCGTGGCTATCTACCCGGTCGAAATCATTCAGACGCCCAAGCAGGTCACGATCATCTCGGAAGCATTCAGCGAGGTTCGCCGCGTGTATATGGATCGTCCGCAGACCAAGTTGGAAGATGTCGCGCCCGGCTATTACGGACGCTCGGTGGGCCGCTGGGAAGGCGATACGCTGGTGGTCGACACCATCGGAATCAAGCCTACAGTGAGCGGCTACCGCGGCATGCCGCACAGCGAGCAGATGCGCATCACCGAGCGGTTCCGGCTGGTCGCGCCCGGCATTCTCCACGACCAGATCACCATCGACGATCCCGTGGTTCTCGAGAAACCGATGGTCTACACGCTGGCGTATACGCGCCTTCCGGATTATGAAATGGTCGAGTTCGTGTGCGATAACAATCGCGAATACATCGACGAAAACGGCATTGTCCGGCTGAAAGTCAAGGAGCACTAGTCCATGCGCTATCGATTTTTGATTGGCTTCGCCGCCGCAACCACGCTGCTGGCGCAGACTCCTCCCCCGCCCCAATTGAGCGCGCTGGCTCCCTCGAATATCGCCAAGAGCCGGCCGAAACCTCCCTTCGATCTCACGGGAACCTGGCAGCACAGCGGCGGCCCGAACAACAATTTCCGCTTTTCGCCGCCCCAGGGGTTCAAGCTGACGCCGTTTGCACAGGCGCACTATGACGCCGCGCAAAAAGCAGCCGCCGCGGGCAAGGTTTACCAGGACGATATCGGCAATTGCTGGCCCGCCGGATTGCCCGTGATCATGACGCGCGTGTGGCCCATCGCCATGGTCCAGTTGCCGACCGCGATTTACATGATCAGCGGATTCATGAACAGCGTCCGCATCGTGTATCTTGACGGGCGGCCGCACTCCGATCCAGACGTCGTGGTGCCCAGCTTCAACGGCGAGTCCATCGGGCACTGGGAAAAGGACGCGCTGGTCATCGACACCCGGTATTTCGTGAACGAGCACCACTGGCTCGATGGAGGCATCCCGCTTACGGACGCCTTCCAGATGATCGAGCGCATCCGGCTGATTGATAACGGAGCCACCATGGAAGTCGAATACACCGCCACCGATCCCAAGAGCTGGGAGGGCGCGTGGAAATGGACCAAGCGCTACAAGCGGCTGGACGATACCGATATCACCGAGGCATCGTGCTTGCCCGACCTGAACGAGCATATGCCGAGCGTTAAGGCCGAGCACAGCGGCCGCTAGGGGGGAATGACATGAAGACTTTTCTGACAACTCTGCTGATCGCCCTCGGGCTGGCTGTCTCGGCCTACGCGCACCATTCGATGAACGGATTCGACCGCGCGAAAACCATCACGATCACGGGTACGGTCAAGCAGTTCAAGTGGGCGAATCCGCACTCCTGGGTTGAAGTGGAAGTGGTGAACGACAAAGGTGTCGCCGAAATCTGGAACCTGGAGATGACGGCGCCCGGGATTCTGGCCCGCGCCGGCTGGAAATCGACCATGCTGAAGGCTGGCGATAAGCTGACTTTTGGAGTCCACCCTATGGTGAACGGCGATGTGGGCGGGCAGTTTGTCTCGGTCACCTTCGCTGACGGGCTTACGATGACCGAGCGTGGCCCGCAGCGCGCCGCCGGGGCTCCCAAGCAGTAAAATCCCAGGGCCTGCTAAACTATACCTGAGCAATCACAAGGGAGGTTGATGCTATGAAATCTCGACTGACGGCCGTGCTCGTAGCGTTCGGCGTGTTGGTGACCACGACTCCTGTCTCCGCGCACCACTCGACCACGATGTACAACATGGCCAACCCCACAACCGTCACCGGAACTGTGAAACGTTTCGAGTGGACCAATCCTCACGCTTACATCTACCTCGAAGTCAAGGGCGATGATGGAAAGGTTGTCGAGTGGGAAGTCGAGATGATGAGCCTCAATCACCTGAAGTCCTATGGCTGGACCCGGAGCACGGTCAAAGAAGGCGACGTGATCAGTTGCACCGGCGGAGCCGCCAAGAGCGGCGCACCCGCCATGCTCAGCTCGCTGATCAAGCTCGGCGACGGCCGCATGATCAAATCCTAAGTTCGGCAGTTTCCCATTGTCTTCATCAAAAACTTTGCTTCCCACCACTCTGGTGGGGTCCTACGCCCAGCCTGACTGGCTGATTAATCGCGATAAACTCGGCAAGCAGATGCCGCCGCGCATCCGCGCCGCCGATCTCTGGCGCGTCGCCGAGGAATGGCTGGAGCAAGCCCAGGACGATGCGACGCTGCTTGCCATCCGCGACCAGGAGCGCGCCGGCCTGGACATCCTGACCGATGGCGAGATGCGCCGCGAGAGCTACTCCAACCGCTTCGCCACGGCACTCGACGGCTTGGATCTCGACAATCCCGGCAAGATCGTCAGCCGCAGCGGTCATGACGTACTGGTGCCGCGCATCGTGGGCAAGATCCGCCGCCGCCATGCCGTTCAGGTGCGCGATACACAGTTCCTGCGCGCCAACACGGATCGGAAGATCAAGATCACCGTGCCCGGTCCGTTCACCATGACGCAGCAGGCCGTGGACGAGTTCTATAAGGATCCCGCGGCCGTGGCCTTGGATTACGCAGCCGCCGTGAACGAGGAGATCCAGGACCTGTTCGACGCCGGCGCCGATGTCGTCCAAATCGACGAGCCCTGGATGCAGGCCATGCCCGACAAGGCCCGTCAGTACGGAGTCCAGGCCGTGAACCGGGCCCTGGAAGGCGTGCGCGGCACGACCGCGGTCCACATCTGTTTCGGTTATGGCGCGCTGGTGGCCGGCCGCCCCGCGGGCTATTCGTTCCTACCCGAGCTGGCCGAATCTACGGCACAACAAATCTCGATCGAAACCGCGCAATCGAACCTGGATTGCGCGGTGCTCCAGAAGCTGCCCGGCAAGACGATCATCCTGGGCGTGCTTGATCTATCGAAACACGACGTGGAAACGCCGGAAACGGTCGCAGCGCGCATCCGCCGCGCTCTGCCCTTCATCACGCCGGACCGTTTGGTGATCGCGCCCGACTGCGGGCTGAAGTACCTGCCTCGAACGGTCGCCTTCGGCAAGATGAAAGCCATGGTAGAAGGCGCACGTCTGGTTCGCGCCGAGCTCGCCAGCGCCGCCTCGGCGTAACGATCGACCCAGTTGCCGCCGGGCGTTTGGAATGTCAGTCTGTAGAGACGGCTAGGAGGTGAGCATGCGTGCCCTTCACGACGCCGCCTCCCACCAGCATCCAAGGACCATGGCAGGTTGCGGCCAGCGGCTTGCCCTGTTCGCAGAATTTCTTGACGAATTGACTGCCTTCGGAATCCAGGGCTTCCGTGAGGCGCAGCCAGTCCCCGCGCGGTGGAAACCCACGTGCTCTCTCCACAACAAGAGGACTTTTAGGTAAGGAGGCGGCCCTGCGTGGGCTGTGTGGAGCGCTATGAGGATCTCCCAAGGGGGCGCTTATCTGTTCGCGACCATTCTCCTGCTGCCTTGGGCGCGGGCTGCGTCCAGCTCACAGCAGGAGAGCACGTTGGGCATGACACTGGTCGAAATCCCAACATCGCCCAAACCGACCGTCGGAGTCGTTCAGGTGCTGCCGAATGGCCCTGCCGCGCGGGCGGGTGTCCTGCCCGGGGACATCATCCTTGGCGTCGACAATTTTCCGGTGTTCAGCGCGGGCGATCTGACACAGTGGGTTGAAAGGCGCACCTCTAGAGAAGGCGTTACGCTCACGATCCTGCGGCAGGACTGGTTCGGCCAGTACCAGCAGATGCCCGTGCGTGTCCTTCTCCCGCCCAGTGCGGCCGGCTCTGCGCCGCCGTCAACCTCCGGCGCTGTCAAGCCGGGGCGTCCGACGGCGGATTGGTTGGGAGTCAAGTTCAGTTTGAAAACGCAGCCGGTGAAGGTGCTCTTTAACGACTACCATACCTGTTACGCCGTGGCTCCCGGGGACTGGTTTGTGTACGGACACCGGAAAGAAGGCGATGCGGTCGATGTGGGCGGACCAGACCGAATCGCGGTGAGCTGGTCCGCCAGCGGCGTCGCGGGGTCCATGCGCCAATCTCTTCCGCATTACGCAACACCGGAAACGGAGATCCACTTTAGCCTTTCCGGTGGTTTTACCGGCCAGCGGATCCATGTGACCTACGGCGAACCGATCCAGGACGAGTTTGGCTACATCTGGCTGCCCTTCGTCAAGGAGGACACGAAGCCTCCGTTCCGTGGAGTCGTGATTTATCGCGTATTCCCCGTGCCGAACGATCCGATGGGGTACATTCTGATTGCACGCTGGATCCAGACGCCGAAGCAGCTTTGGGAGCAGAAGGGCGCCCTGGCGCTGATGGTGGGGCTTTCGATCCGCTGCAACGTGCAACTGCGAGCATCGCCGGACGGTCCGTCCAGGCCGCGCTCGGATGACGACAAACAGGAATCCACCTACAATCAGCAATTGGGGATCGAATACGCCCACAATCCCGACACGGGCGAGATTTACTGGATGAACCACGCCAGCGACTGGAAGGAAACCGGTCCGCAGGGGCCGGGATACTACATCCGCAGCGGAAACGAATGGAAAAAGCTCGAACAGGGGTTGGGCAGGTAGGAAGGTAGGACATACGGCCAGTCCCAGGCCGCCTGCGTTGGTGTATCCTGAGCCCAATGCTGTACTGGTCTGGAAAGCATCGGCGTTGCGAGGCAGTGGCCGCCGTTGCTCTTTTCGTTCTTGTAACGCCGCTTGTGCCGCTTCCCTTGAGCGCCCAGTGGGTGAAGTATCCAACCCCGGGAGTGCCACGCAAGGCCGACGGCACGGTAAACATGTCGGCGCCCGCTCCGCGCCTGGTGGATGGGAAACCTGACTTTTCCGGAATCTGGACCACGGCAGAGCCCAATGTTCTCCGCCCGGGGGTCTTGTCGAGTCCCAAGGAAAGAGCGGCTTCGACCGAGCCGCGGAATCCCAGCGACGCGGAGCGTCCAGGTGATCCCAGCCGAATCACCGCTTCGCGCCAAATGGCGAATATCGGCGTCGATCTTCCGGGCGGGCTGCCGTATCAACCTTGGCTGGCGCCGATCGTCAAAGAGCGCACCGACAACCTGGCCAAAGACGATCCCCACATCCGGTGCTGGCCCGATAATTTTATCCGCGCCTATGGAATGCCGCATTTGTTGAAGTTCGTCCACTCCCCAAATCTGTTGGTGGTGCTGAACGAGATGAACGCCGGGTATCGCCAGGTATTCACGGACGGGAGGCCGCTGCCGGTGGATCCGAACCCCTCGTTGCAGGGATATTCATCCGGGAAGTGGTCGGGCGATACGCTGGTGATCGACTCCATCGGATTCCGCGACGATACCTGGATCGATTGGAATGGAAGCGTGCTGACCGAGGCGGCCAAAGTGCGGGAGCAGATCCGCCGCCCGGACTTCGGGCACCTGGAAGTCCAGGTCACGGTGGATGATCCCAAGGCTTACACGAAGCCCTGGACGGTTACGCTAAAACAGCGCATTGTGGTGGACACCGAGCTGATCGATGAACTCTGTGTGGAGAATGAGCAATCGCTCAAGCACATGAAGTGATCTTGGGCGAAACCGGCGGTTCCCGCTTTCGAGTTCGTTAATTCTCGACAGGCGCGTCTTCCATATGATCGATCACCAGGGCGCGTTCGGAACGCTTCTCCTTCTCCAATTTCAGCCCGATCTGTTTTTCGAGCGCCGCCGCGAAGGAAATCGCGCCGGACGGGACCGAAGCTTGGCCCGGCGCCGGGCCGCGGGCGGCAGCCAGAGGAATATTCAGAATGATGTTGCAGTTCAGAGTGAAATCCCAGGCGCCCTCGAGCTCAGAGTCGCCGATACCCGGATCATACGCCACCACCTCCCGATTGAGTTCCGACGGGCGCTGGTTGTACTATATACCAGTCTGGCGTGCCAGAAAAAAGGGGAATAATCCATGAATGCCGCCGCTATTCAGGTACACGGAGTGAGCGGGAAGCGTTGGATGCTCTGGGTTGGCTGGCTTCTCTCGCTTTGGCCTGCTTTCGTCATCATTTCGAGCGCCACCTGGAAGCTGACCCGAAATGCGTGGTACGTCCGGGAATTCGCAAGAATCGGATGGCCGGAGGGTGCGCTCACGGGCCTCGCATTTCTGCAACTGGGCTGCCTGGCGCTGTTTCTGATTCCGCGGACCTCGGTTCTGGGGGCGGTGCTGCTCACCGGCTATCTCGGTGGGGCCATCGCGAGCTATGTTCGGATGGAAGAGCCGTATCCGGTGCTCGTGCCGTTGTCAACCAGCCTGATCGCCTGGGCGGGAATCTACCTGCGCGAGGAGCGCCTGCGAGCACTGCTGCCGTTCCGCACGCGGATCGTCCAGCCGTAATTTCGCGCGCCGAAGTGGGGTACGCTGGTCCGTGGCACTCGGCCAGGACCTGAGGAGGACTCTCGATGAATCGCTTCACCTTTAGCTGGATTGCATTGGCAGGTGCTCTCGCCCCGGCAATGAGCCACGCACAGATCTCTTGCACGCGGGATGGCCTGAAGGCCGCCGCCGACCTTTACATCGCCGCGCAGACCAAGGGCGATACGTCCGGCCTGCCGCTCGCGCGAGGGCTGGGCTACGTCGAGAACTTCAAGCCGATGAATATCGACGAGGGCCTGATCAAGAAGCCGATGAAAATCGACTTTCACCGCAGCCTTCTGGACACGTCCACCTGCCAGACGTTCACGGAAGTGATCGTCGCGGATAAGGCCAGTCCCTACGTGCTCGGCACGCGCCTGCGGGTGAATCACGGATGGATCGCTGAAATCGAAATGCTGTGGACCACGACCGGCTATTGGCTGTTCAATGCGGACAATTACCTGAAGTACTCGCCCGCCGAGGACTGGGGCACGATTCCCGCGGCCAGGCGCGACAGCCGCGCGACGCTGGTATCGGCGGCGAACGCGTACCTGGATGCGTTTCTCGAAGGGAAGAAGGATCTGGTGCCGTGGGGGTATCCCTGCAATCGCACCGAGGGCGGGATGCGCACCGGCAAGGGCGCGCCGGATGATTCCTGCGACGTGGGCGTGCCCAGCGGCGTCAACATCGCCAACCGGCACTTCGTGGTGGATGAGACGATCGGCGCCGTCGTGGCGTTCTGCACGTTCGGCGCGGGCGGTCCCACCGGCGGCAGCGGAGCGCCGGATACCCACCTGTTCCGCGTCGAGAACGGCAAGCTCAAGTACGTCCATACGCTGACGCATCTGTTGCAGGCGAGTGGTCCGGGCAAGGGAAAAGGCGCGCCCGGTCAGGGTAAAAATCCCGAGCCGAATCAAAAGTAAGTCGTTGTGGAGTATCATCTCACTGCTGGAAAGCACGCCGCTGCGCGCCGAGATGGGCTGGCCGTTCCGAAAGATCACGAAGTGGGGAATGGACTGGATGCGGTACCGGGCCGCCAGTGACGGGTGAGCCTCGGTGTCCACTTTAACGACCACGATGCGTCCGGCCATTTGCTGCGCCAGTTTATGGATTTCAGGCGCCGCCATCCGGCATGGCCCGCACCAGGGCGCCCAGAAATCGACCAGTACCGGGGTCTTGGCGGATCGAAGGATCTCATCAAAGGTGTCCGCTCCGGCGTCGATCGGATGAGCGACCGGAGGGAGCGGCGCCTTGCACGCCCCGCAGCGGCCCCGGTCTGCCAGATGCGACGCAGGGATCCGATTCGAAGTGCCGCAAGCGCTACAGACTGTGAGAAGCGAAAATGGCTGCGTCGCGATCATCGATTTCCTTACTTGCAATCGCCGTGCCATCTCCCATCGTGGAATTCCGCGTGCTGGAACAGTTATCCATGGTTCCCAAGGTTCAATCGGCAGGGTCGCGTGCGGAGATCGAGCAGGCGCTCCTGGACTCGGCTGCACGCCACCAGTTCGGCCTTCTGACGGTTCCCGACCTTCGCGAGACGACGCAAAAGAAGGGCATCGATCTGACGATGGAGTGCCGTATCGTCGAGGTCTGCAATCCCGCGCAGGCCAAGAAGGCGCTGGGGGCGAACGGGGATGTTCCCGCGGCTCTGCCATGCCAGATTTCCGTGGATGGGACGGAGGGCAGATACACCATCGCAACACTGCTGCCCACCAACTTGACGCAACTCTTCGATCCGCCGGCGCTGGGGCCGGTTGCCCAAGACGTGGAAGCCGTGAACCCGGCGATGATGGATGCCGCAGCGGGAGCAGCGCGGTGAACGCCGTCGACGCCGTCCATCAGCAATTTGAGAAAGCAGCGGATCTGCTCGGGCTGGATGCCAAGGCGCGGCGCCGATTGCTGACCGCTACGCGAGAGATCAAAGCGGAGTGCACGATCTCGCGCGACGACGGCTCCGAGGAAACGTTTGTCGCCTTTCGCGTGCAGCACGATTCTTCCCGAGGCCCATGCAAGGGCGGCATCCGCTTCCACCCCGGCGTCGATGCCGATGAAGTGAATGCGCTGGCGGCGCTGATGACCTGGAAAACCGCGGTCGCCGGGCTCCCGTTCGGCGGAGCGAAAGGCGGTGTCGCGTGCGATCCGGCCACGCTCAGCCGCGCGGAGCTGCAACGGCTCACCCGAACGTATGTGGAACGGGTCCACGATGCCATCGGTCCCTACAAGGACATCCCGGCGCCGGACATGGGAACCAACGCCGAAGTGATGGGTTGGATCGCGGACGAATACTCGAAATATTATGGCTGGGCGCCGGCCGTGGTCACCGGGAAACCGCTGGAACTGGGCGGATCGCTGGGGCGTGATGCCGCCACCGGTCTGGGGCTGCTTTACGCCGCGGAGCGATGGTTCGAGGATTACGGCGCGAAAATCGGCGACTTCACCTACGCGGTTCAGGGGTTCGGCAACGTCGGATCGCACGCCGCGCGCCTGTTCCATGAGAGCGGAGGGCGCGTGGTGGCGGTCAGTAACTCGAAGAACACGGTCGTAAATCAACGGGGGATCGATGTTCCGGCGTTGATCGAGCACGTCCGCAAGACACGATCGTTCGCCAACTTTGGCGGCGGCGAGCTGCGTGACAGCGCTGCGCTGTTGTCCGTTCCTTGCGACGTGCTGGTGCCCGCCGCGCTCGGCGGTGTGCTGACCAAAGAGACCGCGAGCAAGGTGTGCGCGCGATTCATTTTGGAGGGCGCCAACCACCCCACCGATCCCGAAGCCGATGCCATCTTCGCGCGGCAAGGAGTGCTCGCTCTGCCGGATATCTATGCCAACTCGGGCGGAGTTACGGTCAGCTATTTCGAATGGGTCCAAAACATCCAGCAATACCCATGGGATGAGGATCGGGTCAACCAGGAACTGCGGAAGCGCATGCGTGCCGCATACGACGATCTGGCGGCCGCAGCCCGTAAGTACTCCTGCGATTTGCGAACGGCGGCCTTCGCCATAGCAGTGGAACGCGTACATCGCGCCACCCTCGCGCGTGGACTATAGGCATGCCGGCAGCGCCATCCGACCCCTCCCGTTGCGCGCGCAGCGTACTTCTCAATGGAGATCGCGCTGGAAGCCGGGATCCCTACTTACAGCGGCGGCTTCGGTGTCCTGGCCGGCGATACTCTGCGTTCGGCCGCCGATCTGGGCGTTCCGATGGTCGCCCAACGCGCTCATCGTTCGGCAAAGGAACGCTTGCTTTACGAAATCGCCACCCGAGCGGGCGTAACTCTCGATCCCGGCGTCTTCACGATCGGGTTCGCCCGCCGCGCCGCGGCATTATAAGCGCTTCGGCCTTTTATTCGCCACTCCGGACCGCCTTCGAAAGATCATCTTCTCTCGTGATGGGCCAAAAGCGCCGTTGCGACATTGGGAAGCGGCCTTCACAGCCAAACTCTATCGAAATGCTCATACCTGTACGGAAAAGCGCCGTTGCGACATTGGGAAGCGGCCTTCACGGCACACATGTGGAAGCGCAACGGCGCGGGTCCATCTTCCGGTTACGCGACATTCAGTGCACTTTCGTGACCAACGTGTCCACGCGCGCTCGCGTGTGAATGAGCGCAGTTGCGGGGTGTTTTCACCCATAGTCCAAAAGAGGAAGCGCGGCTGGGGTTTGGCTCCGCGTGAATCGGGCCTCAGAATTGCGTGATCTGAGGCGAAATGGTTCGCGTGCCCCAGCGACTCGCAGACGTACTCTGCTGGCAGGCATCGGCCACGCTCTGGCCTTTGAGGGGCGCCCGGCTCTTGCGGCGACCGCTCCCCTCCGTCCCCGAGCCTCGTGTAGTCTGACCGGAGAAGTGCACGCCCACCATGGTTCGCACAGACGTTCCTAATAAAGCGTGAAGCCAACGCTCCGATGGAGACGATCCCTTCTCCAAGGGGACTCGCTTCTTGCAAGGTCCCTTGAAGCCTGGGGTTGGGAATCCGCCGGAAAGCGAATTTAGCGATGTTAAACTTGGCAGCCGTCTGTATCGTGCTCGATCCCAGCGGGGCCACTTCTTCTGTAATTTACGTACTCGAACAACGACCTGTTCCGGCTCTCACAACGCAGACGGAAGAGGCTCCTCCATGCCCGCAACCGTCACATCGACGGGAACCCCCCGCCTCACGCTTTCGGTGACAGTGCAGTAGTCCCGGAACACGCGCAGACATCGTTGAGACCTCTCGCGATCCTGGGCGGCGATTCCCGGGTCAAGGACAACTTGAACTCGTCCGATTCGCAGGCGCCCTTGCTCATTCCGTTTGAGCTCCATGCGGACTTGGGTGCGAATTTGCCCGCATGTGAGGCGGGCTCTCGTTGCGCAGAATAGCAGGCTCGCGCTGAGGCAATTCCCGATCGCCGCCGCCAGCAGATGTGCGGCATTTGGCCCTGCGTCCCGACCGAGCGGGGCGGGCTCATCCGAGATCAATGCGGGAATTCGGGGATTGTCAAACAGGATCCGGAACTCGTAATCCCTGACCTGCTCGATGCGCACGACGAACTCTCGGCCTGCGTCTTGGGGCGGCGCCGCCGAATGGGTGTCCATGAATTTCTCCTTGAAGCGTCCACTGCACGCAATCTGCCAGCCGGTGGGTGATCTCGATGGTTGAAACCGTTGGAACCTGGCGTGCTTTCCCCCTCACAAGGGAGGCAGGCAACAGATGGCCGAGAACTGGGCCCGCCTGGTCAAGGGCGTTCCAGGCGGGATCAATAAGATCGAACTAGAACCGGTCGGGGCACCGCGGGAAGTCCGATAGCGCCTTCCCATGGGAGTTCAGGGTTCCACTGCCACAGCTTCGATTGAGAAGCTACGGCTCAAGGCATCCAGATTGCGCGATGAGATCCGCCGGCATGACTACCTGTATTACGTGCTCGACCGGCCGGAGATCTCAGACGAGGAGTACGACCGGCTCTTCAACGAACTGAAGCAGCTCGAAACGGAGCACCCGGAACTTGTCACGTCCGACTCTCCTACGCAACGCGTAGCCGGCACTCCCGTTCAGGCATTTGCAAACGTGCGCCATGTAGCGCCGATGTTGAGTCTCGATTCCACAACAGACGCAGAGATGGTCCGGGCCTTTGACGGCCGCATCCGGCGGGAACTGAACACGAGCGTTGTTCGGTACGTCCTGGAACCGAAGTTCGACGGGCTTTCGCTGGAGCTGGTGTACGAGAACGGCGTGCTCACGCGCGCTTCTACCCGAGGAGATGGCGCTGTCGGAGAAGACGTGACACAGAATGTGAGAACCATCCGCTCCCTGCCCCTTCGGCTGCATTCCAGAACTCCGCCGCGCTTGCTCGCGATCCGGGCTGAAGCGTTCATGACGGCAGCCGATTTTCACAGGCTGAACTCCACGCTGGCGAGGCAAAACAAGCCTCTATTCGCGAACCCCCGCAATGCGGCCGCCGGGTCGATCCGGCAGCTCGATCCACGGGTCACGGCATCGCGGCGGCTCGAGATTGTATGTTACGAACTGCTCACAATCGACGGAGTTCCCCGCCCGGAGACGCATTGGGATGCTCTTTCGGCTATCCGGCATGCGGGCTTGCGCACCTCGCCTCTTGTGACCCGGTGCACAAGCGTGGAAGAGATCTTCGCCTATCACCGGCGGATCGAGTCGAAACGCGAGGACCTTGGTTATGAAATCGACGGAATCGTCATCAAACTCGATGACCTTCGGGCGCGTGAACGAATAGGCGCCACGGGTCACCATCCCCGCTGGGCCCTCGCCTTCAAATTCGCCGCGCGCGGGAACGAAACCGTGATCCAGGACATTATCGTGCAAGTGGGACGGACCGGAGTGCTGACGCCGGTGGCGATCCTCAAACCGGTGCAAATCGGCGGCGTCACGGTGAGCCGGGCGAGCCTTCACAACCGCGAGGAAATCGCCCGCAAGTCGCTGGGGATCGGGGACCGAGTGCAAGTCATCCGCGCTGGCGACGTGATTCCGGAGGTTGTCGGGCGGGTGGGCGGCTCCTCTGGCCGCCATCGGCCTTTCCGGATGCCTGCGCGATGTCCCTCGTGCGGGTCCAAGGTGATCCGGGATGGCCCGTTCGACGTGTGCCCTTTTGGATTCGGCTGCCCCGCTCAGCTCAGCGAGGCAATCCGCCACTTTGGCTCGCGTAACGCGCTCGATATTCGCGGCCTGGGAGAGGCGGCGGCGGAAGCGATCGTTTCGGCGGGTCTCGTGAAAACCGTCGCCGATCTGTTTACCTTGAGCGAGCGGGAATTACTCGCGACCGGCCGTTTCGGAAAGGTCTCGGCCCGCAACCTGATCCGGGCAATTCAAAACGCAAAGCGGCCGGAGTTGGCTAGGTTTCTGTATGCTCTGGGAATCCCCGGAGTGGGGATGCGCGGTTCTGAAGATCTTGCACGGCATTTTGGCTCGCTGAAGGCCATTCAGTCCGCCAGTGTCAGCGACGTGATGGCCATTCCGGGGATGGGAAAAGTTGTCGCGCGCAACGTCGTCGACTTCTTTCGGAACGCTGCCACTCGCAAGATCGTGCAGTCCTGCCTCGATCGAGGCCTCCAGATTCGCAATCCCGGGGAATCCGCCAAGGGGCCTCTGGCCGGGAAGACTATTGTCTTCACGGGTACGCTCGAGTCCCTGACGCGCCCGGCGGCGGAGGAGCTTGTGAGGCAGATGGGCGGCCGCGTTTCGCAGACGGTGAGCAAGCATACATCTTATGTAATCGCTGGGGCAAAGCCTGGCTCCAAGTACGCCAAAGCGCGAAGTCTCGGTATCCCGATCATGGACGAGAGCTGGTTCTTAAAGCTTGCCCGGCGCGGCACTCGGCATGCATGACAGGTTCCGGAACACTCGTTGGGCTGGATGAGGTAGCCATCGCCCGCTGTGACGCTGTGATTGCTTCTAAGACGCTTGTTTGCGGACACGTACCGGCGCCAGCCAGGGCCATCCGGCGTCCGGCGCATCTTCCGCACGGACCCGGTTCCCGCGGCGTCGCGGCCGGATCGGACCGTCGGGCTGTCTGTCACTTCTCTTCTTTCCAGAGCGATTCATGATCAGCGAAAACGGCCTACGGATTCTTCAAGCCCGCTATCTCCGGCGCGACAGCCAGAACCGTGTCATCGAGACACCGGACCAACTGTTCGAGAGGGTCGCCCGGGCGGTATCGGAAGCCGAACTCCTTCACGGAACGGCTGCGGACGCGCGGCTGTGGGAAGACCGGTTTCTTCGCATGATCCGCTCGCTCGATTTCCTTCCGAACTCGCCGACGCTCATGAACGCGGGCACGCCCCTGGGCCAGCTTTCGGCATGTTTTGTGCTTCCGGTCGATGACAGCATGGAGTCGATCTTCGGCACTCTTGCCAACGCTGCTCTGATTCAGCGGACCGGCGGAGGAACGGGGTTTTCGTTTTCGCGGCTGCGTCCGGCCGGCGATGCGGTCGCCTCCACAGGGGGCACGTCCTCCGGTCCGGTGTCCTTCATGCGCATTTACGACTGCGCCACGGAAAACATCAAATTAGGAGGGCGCCGGCGCGGCGCGAACATGGGCGTCCTGCGCGTAGATCACCCCGATATTGAAGAATTCGTCCATGCCAAGGAACCAGGCGGCTTGCACAACTTCAATCTGTCGGTGGGCGTGACGGACGAGTTCATGGCTGCCGTGGATTCGAACCAGAGCTTCGCGTTGCGCCATCCTGTGGACCGCCGCGCCGTGCGAACTCTGCCCGCGCGTCGCTTGTTTGACGAGATCTGCCAGGCTGCGTGGGCCACCGGCGATCCGGGACTGCTGTTGCTGGACACGATCGCCCGTTCCAACCCGCTGCCCGCGTGCGGCCCGATTGAGGCGACCAATCCATGCGGCGAACTGCCGCTCTTGCCCTACGAATCCTGCAACCTCGGTTCGATCAACCTGACGCATTTCGTGCGCGAGCGGCAAGGAGTCACGGAACTCGACTTGGACCACCTGCGAACGCAAGTCCATGACGCGATTCGATTCTTGGACGATGTAATTTCCGTGACTCGATTTCCGCTGGACGCGGTGGCGCGAGAAACGCTCGCGCACCGCAAAGTCGGGTTGGGCGTCATGGGCTTCGCGGAGCTTTGTATTCTGCTGGGAGTCCCCTTTGCCAGTCCCGGCGCGATCGAGCTTGCGGATCGCGTGATGGGAGTCATCGCGGCCGAGGCTCGCGCGGCATCGGCAAGGCTGGCGGAACAGCGCGGCGTTTTTCCTCACTGGGAAACGAGTGTTCACGCGCGATCCGGCTTCCAGCCGCGCAACGCCACGCTGACGTCCATCGCGCCAACGGGCACGCTCAGCATCATCGCGGGAACCAGTCCCGGTATCGAGCCTTTGTTCGCCCTCGCCTATCGACGCCACGTTTTGGATGGTCAGGTCCTTCCGGAACTCAATCCTCTGGTGCTGCGCCAATTGACGCGGCTGGGCCACAACGAGAAGAGCGCCGTTGAGGAGATAATCTCCACCGGCCGGCTGGCGGGGGTCGATTCGGAGCTGTTCCGGACGGCGCTGGAAATCGCGCCCGAGCACCATCTCCGCATTCAGGCGGCGTTTCAGAAGCACGTTGATAATGCGGTGTCCAAGACCGTGAACATGCCAACGGAGGCAACGGCGCACGATGTGGCGCAAGTCTATCGCCTGGCGCATCAGCTTGGGTGCAAGGGAATTACGATCTTCCGGTATGGCTCCAAAGCTCGCGGGGCGCTGGAGCTCGGGCTGGGAGAAACGCCGGAAGAACGGGAAGCCTTGGCGAAATGCGATCCGGCGGCCTGTCGCCTGTGACTGGCCGCGACGTCAATGACAACCGAACCCAGCACGTAGGAGCCGTAATGAATCTACGCCTTCTTTGGCGATGATCGGGACCATGACCATCAGGTTGATCTCTGCACCGGTGAAGCGCCCGGGCCAGTTGTCCGGCCCGCCGTGACACGATACGGAAATCTGTGCGGCCTTCATCCGTAAACGGTTTGTCTGCCAGCGGTTCCCGGTAGTCGAGAATCTGCGGCAAGCAGGCGCTATATACACAGCGGTTTTGCCAGTCATCATGCGGATCGGTGTAAGCGAAGCCGGAAGGCGTGGAGCGCCCGTCGCACGGCCAGCATCCCTGGATGGGTCCCTCGTAGTGAGGGCGCCCGGTTTGGCTATTCGAAGCGCTGGTAGACATCAGAGCTTGAGCGAAAACGCCCAGGACCCGCGCTTCCATCCGTCCGTAGACGGTCGAGCACCGGCCCGCGGGCGCCCTCTGTGCGGCCGAGGGCAGGTGCAGACCCGTACTCCTGAAGAAAGGTCGAGACTTACGTCCGTTGGAATACCGCGTGCAATCGGCCAACCCAGAAAGGAGGTAGCAGCCCATGCTATCTACGATGCAAAAAGAAACGGACAAGCAACTCAGAGACACCGTACAACGGCAGATCGAGTGGCAGCCCGAGATCATGTCGAAAGACATCAGCGTAAGCGTGCAGGACGGCGTTGTTACGCTGACCGGATTCGTACACAAGTATCCGGAGAAGTTTGCGGCGGAACGCGCGGCGAAAGCTGTTTACGGTGTTCGGGCAGTCGCAAACGACATCCAGGTGAAGCTCGATTTTGAGCGGACAGATCCCGAAATTGCTCGCGATGTGGCCCATGCACTGAAAACGGATGTTTGGGTCCCCGCGGACAAGGTCAAGGCGAGCGTGCACGACGGGATTGTCACGTTGGAAGGGACGGTGGAGATGTACTACCAGCGGGAAAGCGCCGAATCGGCTGTCCGCCGGATCGCCGGCGTGCGCGGTGTGCACAACCAAATCACCATCAAGCCGCGTGTTTCCACGATCGACGTGAAGTCCAAGATCGAGGAGGCGCTTCGTCGCATGGCAGAGGTGGATGCTCGCCGCATCACTGTCACGGCGGTGGACGGAAAAGTGGAGCTCCGGGGGAACGTGCGATCGTGGGCCGAGAAGGAGGAAGCGCAGCGGGCGGCTTGGGCTGCTCCTGGCGTCTCCAGCGTCGTGAATGAAATCACGATCGTGCCGTAGCGTGTTGCTTGCGGTTCCTGGTTCCTGCATCGGGAACCGCACGCCGAGCCTCACATGATTATCGCCGGATAGAAGCCCGTCGGTTCCTAAAATGGCTCCGGCAGGTTTGCCGATAAGGGATTGTCTGCGCGGTTTGGGTAGTCCACCGCCAAGGCCCGCTGTGCTCGGCACGCTCGATTGCGCTTGTTGGGAGTTTCAAAACACGGCGTGGTTCTGAGCAGCCGAGCCGCTTCATTCAGGTCCTATGGCCGGCTTACCGGAGGTCGTCAAAGTTGCTTCTGACTTTTTCCACGTCAGCGTAGGCCGCTGGATCCGCGAATGCCAGGAAGCGAGCATAGCGGGAGTGGGGTGCTTGAGGCGCCCGGCCGTGTTTGATCGGGCACCAGTGCTGTTCCGTTCGCGCGGCAACTTCGGAGAAATATGCGGCTAGCCCGTTTGCATAGGAGCAGTAGATGCAGTTCAGCCGCTCCAAAGCGTTCAAGTAACGAAGCTTGCCACGATCGAAGATGAAGTGGTCCGCGCGTCGAACTTGGGGTATTCCATAGATCGGGAAACATACCCGCGCATAAAGCCAAACGAAGAGGTCGAGCACAAGCATCGGTGGCAAACACGCATAGATGAGAGGCGAGGTCAGCGCCACCAACAACCGGGCGTGCCGCAGATAATTCCAAAGTCCCACTTGGGGCGCCCCAGGCCGGCGCTGTGCCCGTTTCCACAGGGGGCCGATAGCGGTCGATCGGGTTGACATACTGCCTCAACAGGGAGCACGGCTACGGCCACATCGCTTTTGCGGCGTGTTGAGCCCGGGATCTGTTCGGCAGGCTACGTGCAGTCGTGGAGCCGATGACATTGACGGAACAAAAGGCGTCTGAAGCATCGCATGTGGAGACGGAACAACTCCCCGTTCTTCCCTTACGGGAAGGCGTCCTTTTCCCAGGCGCGATCCGCCCCTTAAATATCAGCCGGCCAGCTTACGTAGCACTCATGCTGAAACTCGGCGAGGGCTCATCGATCGCGGTAGTCGCGCACCGCGATTCGCAAGTTCAGGACCCCAAGAGCAGTGACCTGAACTCAGTCGGCACTCGGGCGATTGTTCACAAGATTCTCCGGGTGCGTGAAGACGCCATTGTGGTTTTCTGCCAGGGAGTGGATCGGATTCGGATCTTGGACTACATCCAATCCGAGCCCCACTTTGTAGCCCGCGTGCAGCGCCTCGCGGAAACCGCGGCGCCGGCTGATAATCCCGAGATCCAGGCCCTTCAGAGTAATGTCGTTCAGCTTTTCCAACACGTCATCGCCGACACACCGGACCTTCCGGACGAGCTTCAGATCATGGCTGCGAATATTCCCGACACGAGCCGCCTTGTGGATTTCATCGCGGGCACGATGCCGGGGCTGACCTTCCCGGAGCGGCAGCAACTGCTCGAACAACTCGATGTTCGCGCTCGTCTTGTACAAACCAACCAATGGCTGGAAAGAGAACTGGAACGCATTCATCTGCGCCAGAAAATCCACTCGGAAGCCCAAGGCCAGCTTACGCAGGCTCAGCGGGAGTTCTTCCTGCGCGAACAGCTCAAAGCCATCCAGAAGGAGCTGGGAGAGATCGACCCCACACAGAAGGATATCCAAGCGTTGCAGAAGAAAGTCGATGCGGCGGGCATGCCTGCGGACGTAAAGAAAGAAGTGGAGGGCGAGCTTGGCCGCCTCCAGCAGATCTCGCCGGTTTCGCCCGAGTATGCGACCGTGCGCAACTACGTGGATTGGATGGTGAGTCTGCCATGGTCGGTCTCTTCCGGTACCTCTGTTGATATCGCCGCCGCCACGCGCATTCTGGATGAGGACCACTATGGGCTGGAGAAGGTCAAAGAGCGCATTCTCGATTACCTCGCCGTTCTCCGGCTACGGCCCACCCTTAAAGGTCCCATTCTGTGCTTTGTGGGCGCGCCGGGCGTCGGGAAGACATCGCTCGGCAAATCCATAGCCCGCGCCTTGAACCGCAAGTTCACGCGGCTGTCGCTTGGCGGCATGCACGACGAGGCCGAGATCCGCGGCCACAGGCGCACCTACATCGGCGCCCTGCCCGGCCAGATCATCCAGGGTATCCGGCGCGTTGGAGTCAACGATCCGGTGTTCATGCTGGACGAGATTGACAAGCTCGGTCACGATTTCCATGGCGATCCGGCTTCCGCGCTGCTGGAGGTTCTCGATCCCGAACAGAACCACAGCTTTCGCGACAACTATCTGGACGTGCCCTTCGACTTGTCGAAGGTGCTCTTCATCACCACGGCGAACCAGCTTGAACCGGTTCCTCCCGCCCTGCGCGATCGCATGGAGGTCATCGAACTCCATGGTTATAGCGAGATGGAAAAGCTCATGATCGCGAAGAAGTATTTGATTCCCAGGCAGGCAGGCGAGAACGGTGTGGAACTCGGCAAGGATCTGACATTTACAGACGATGCCGTCTACCATCTGATTCGGCACTATACCAGCGAAGCGGGCGTCCGCAATCTGGAGCGGAACATTGGAGGGATCTGCCGCAAGCAAGCTCGCCGGATTGCCGCGGGCGAGCGGCGCTTGGTCGAGGTTACTCCGGCTGTGGTTGAGGAACTGCTAGGCGCGCCAAAATTTCGAACCGAAGCCGAGATTCTAGAGCGTGTGCGTCGACCCGGAGTTGCGGTTGGGCTCGCTTGGACTCCTACCGGCGGGGACGTGCTTTTCATAGAGGCAGGCCGGATGCCCGGCGGCAGCAAGGGCCTGATCATGACCGGCCAACTCGGATCTGTAATGCAGGAGTCCGTCCAGGCTGCCCTCACCTGGGTCCGCACGAATGCCTCCAAGTTCGGTATCGATCCGGAGGTGTTCAAGACCAGCGATATCCACGTCCATGTGCCATCCGGCGCGATTCCGAAAGATGGACCGTCCGCCGGCATCACGATTGCCACCGCACTACTTTCCGCCCTTACGACCCGCTGCATGAAGCCAGGTTACGGGATGACCGGAGAAGTGACGCTCACGGGCCTTGTATTGCCGGTCGGAGCTATCAAGGAAAAGGTTCTCGCGGCCAAACGCGGCGGTCTTACCCATGTGATTCTGCCTGCCGACAACCAGGTCAACGTAAAGGAGGACCTGAAGGCCGAGCACCTGGGCGACATGCAGCTTCACTATGTTCGCTCCATGGAGGAGGTCGCGGAACTCGCTTTGTGCCCGCCGGGGGGTTAGAGAGCGCCGCCCCGCCTTCGGCCGCTCTTCTTCAGGCAGTTCCTCCACCTGCCAGAAACGGTCAAAAGCGTTTCCTCCACTGTTGCTATCTTTCTCCTGCAATGCTGCTACTCTGCGTGCCCCAGAGGAAGCGAGAACAAGCCATTTAAGGGCCGGATCGAGGACGCCTGAATCAGCGAGCATGGATCAGGCTCATCAACAGCTCGAAAACCAGAATCAACACGATGGCGAATTCCATAGACTGCATCCGCAGGCTGGTCACTTCCTCGAGCAGTGAGCGATACAGCAAGTCCGCCGATTGCAGTTTTCGGTTCACCAGAGTCTTCCATTCGGTGAGGCCGAGTTTTTGAGCCGCCGTGCGATATAGCCGGGATGCATAAAGATCTCCGAAAAACTTCAAGCTGTTGTCTGTCTTCTCAGCCAACTCAGAAACGTCCAGGTAGAGGGCGCTTACACGGCGGGCGGCCTTGCGATAGCGATAAGAGCGGAAGAGGCGCCGCGCTCCCTTTTCCGTCTCCAGGTCCTCGTACACGCCAGCCAGTTCCGCGTCCACAAGGGCGTCGTAGTGCCGGAAATCCAGCAGTTGAGAGTTGGCGAACTCGAGGATTTCTGCGGTCCCTTCAACTGCCGCTACGCTATCCACTAACACGGCGGCGCTCCAACCGATGACGGCCAGATCGTCCGGCTGATAGCTGAGCGCATCCCGAATCGCTTCGGCGATTTCCGAATTGCTCAGCGCGGACTGCTCGCTGCGCACAAGGCGAGCTATCGCCGCCCCATGTGTTGCGATCAGATCGGAGGCGCTTTTCTTCGAACGGAAGCTGTGGATACCGAAGATGGCATAGTCTTCCATCATCCAGGATGAGGAAGGCCTGGTGAAGGCAACCTTCAGTTGACTAACGTATTTCTCCAATACGGTCGTGGCGGCGTGTTCCAGGTCCGAATTGCCTACAATCTCGGCGCCCAGGCGGATGAGTTCTTCCCAGTCGCCGGCAAAAGGCGCCTCCAATGTCACGCTTGCGACTCCGTAGTCGTAGAACTTGACGCGCGCTTGAAAGCGACAACGGCTGTTCCACGGAACGATCGGGCCCGAGATTACCACCGGCGGGTTCTGAAACTGAAGGTGTTGGGGGATATTGTGCTTGAACCCGATTTGGGCCTGGCTGGAGTCCGGTCCAAGGAGTTTCTGAAGCTTCCCGAGGTCAATTGCCTCCGTAATCTCAAATAGATGGTACAGGTGGATCGACGCGGAGGTGATTTCAGGCTCGGGTTTAACTGGCTTCCCTTCCGGATTGGCAGTGAGCGAGACCATGAGCCTTTGTCAGAAATCAAGCACGCGCGTGTCCGCCACGAACGAATCGGGGCTGTCTTAAAACAAAACTCGTAATGCCGACAATGGCGCGCTGGAGTTAGAGGAGGATCCCAGAATTGCGTCATTTGACACAGGGGTCCCAGCACGGGCGGACCTTATCGCATCTTTTCTTTGCTCCGCTTCTGGCAGAGTGCTTGCAGACGGATTCAGGGAATTCAGCGCTGGCTGCGAACGGAAAACCCGTGAAGCGTGCTTGCAGCCACGCTGCGGGAGGTTCCATGCACAGAGGAAGTTGCAGCGACCCGACAAAACTATGGCGGACCGCCGTGGCGGTGGTGATGATCGTGCTGCTCGTCGCTCCCACCCACGCCCAACGCGACCCGCTGCCTCCCGAAGTTTACAGGCCGCTGAAAGAAGCGATCCAGAAACCCTATCACGAACTGTTCGAAGAAGCTCCTCGCTTGGAGTTCAGCGCAGCGCAGATCGCCGCCATGCGGAAATTCCTGGAGGACGCGCAGAAGGGTTGCGTCGGCCAGTACCAGCGGCGCGTAAAGGAACTTGAAAAACAACTTCGGTCGGAGCAGGCGTCGTTGAAGGCCAACACGGCGCGCCTAGACGACACGCAACGAAAGCAAAGCCATTGCACCATTCAGAATCTCCGCGCACTGGAGGCGCAGGCGCGAGTGCTCGCTGAGCACGCGATCCCGGTGGCGTATGAGAATCGAAAAGCCAAACTGGACCTAATCGAAAAATGGCCGGACGAATTGAAAAGCATCCAAGCGGAAATCGACGCTGGAACGTATCACCAACGGAAGTGGGGCGATGTGAAGGACATTGGATTCCGCGAGTTGGTTCCGGGGCAGGAGAAGGACATCAAGGACGGGCAGGAAGCGGTGCGTCAGATGAAGATAGCCGGACTTATGCCCCCGGAGATTGAAAACGAGGCCGTGAAACAGTATGTCGTTTCGTTGGCGCAGCGGGTAGGGAAATCCTCCGACTTGCGGGTGCCGCTGAACGTGACTGTCTTGAACTCGAAGGAGATCAACGCATTCGCCCTGCCCGGCGGCTTTCTTTTTGTGCAGCGAGGGCTGCTCGAGGCGGTGGAGAACGAGTCGCAGCTCGCCGGAGTGCTGGCCCATGAGATCGCGCATATCACCGGACGTCACGGCAACAAGCTGATGAAGAGGGCTACCATCGCATCACTCATCTACCAGGCCGCGCAGATCGCCGCGGTCATTCTGACAGGGGGCGCGGCCAGCATTGGAACCTACTACGCGCTGCAGTACGGCTTCTACGGTTTAGGCCTGGTGCTGAGTCTGGATATGCTCGGCGTGAGCCGCGAGTTCGAACTGGAAGCCGATCAACTGGGCGTGCAATACGCCTGGAACGCCGGGTTCGATCCGAACGGATTCATCAAGTTTTTCGACAAGATGGCGACAAGCGAAGGATACGTTAATGGCCTGAGCTGGTTCCGCACCCATCCGCCGTTTTATCAGAGGATGGTGCAAAGCAAGCGCGAAATCCTGTTTCTACCGCCCAAGGAAGGCCTGCTTGAGAACAGTCCGGAATTCGACCAAATGAAGGGCGAACTGAAGAAGGTCACGGCGAAGGCGGAGGAAGAGGAAAAGGGCCGGCCTAGTCTTTTGGCCCCGGTCCAAGGTTGTCCTGCGCCGGAAAAGATCGAATACAAGTCGGGAGACCCCATCGAGATTCTATGTCCAGACCCAAACGACGCAAAATCCACCGGGCGCTGATACCGGCGTTGCTGACGGCGGCGTTTCTGGGTTGTCTGCTAGGGTATGGGCAGACACTAGGACAGCGCTCCCTTTACTTCACGGTCGAGGATGGCGACAAGCTGATCGGCGGCCTTACGGAGAAGAACTTCCGGCTCTATGAGGGAGGGCAGCCGGTACCGTTCCAATTGGCGGAGCCGGAAGCGCCAATACTGGTGACGCTGCTGGTCGAGTATAGCCAGGCGTCTGGGCTCTACCTGAATGATATCGAGACAGCGCTGCGCCGGTTCCTGGATGCCGCTCCTGACGGGAATTGGTACTCGCTCGCCACGTTTTCACAGGAACTCCAGATCCATGTCGATTTCACCAAAACGAAGGGCGAAATCCTGGCCGCATACGGTGGGTTGGGCCAGCCGTTCTGGGGAGAAGTAAATACCTACGACGCAGTGTTCGATACGCTGGAAAAGCTCGATCTGCTACCTGGGCGAAAGGTGTTGATCGTAATCGGCTCGGGACTGGACACGTTTAGCGCCCACACGTTGGACGATATCCAAAAGAAAATGGAGGCCACCAACGCCACTGTGTTCGCGATGGGCGCCGGCACGCTGCTGCGCGGCCAATACGACCCATATCTTGGCTCCGGCGCCAGGATGGAGCTAGTCCAGGCGGAAGCCTTCTTGAACATGTTGGCGAAGAAGAGCGGGGGCCAGGCGTTTTTCCCACGCTTTGAGACGGCCTACCAGGACATCGCGAAAGCCATAATCGCCACGCTTCAGTTCCAGTACCGCATAACGTACGAATCGCGCGTCCGGCCTGATAACAAGTTTCACCGGCTGAAGTTGGAGGCGTTTCAAATCGTCGACGACAAACGGCGCGACTTCAGCGTACGCGTTCGGGAGGGTTGGCGATGGTATTAGTTTCCCGCTTGTCTCGGCGCAGCACGAGCCTCGTCGCGGGAGCACTTCCGCTCTCTCTGCTCTTGGCGATTGGCCCTCCTCAAGCAGCCGCGCAGACGGCGCCTCGAACGAAATCGCCGCATCGAACCACCGCGGCCCGGCAGGTTCACGTCCCGAACCGGCCAGCCACGCCGTTGTTTCAAGGGATTCAAGGGAAACAACGCAGCGAGGTTCATGTTGACCCGGTCACGGGAGTCGTGACTCTCAAGATCCTCGTGCAGGACCCGAAAGGTTACTTCATACCGAACATCCGGCGAGAGAATTTCGTGGTATACGAAAACGGCGCGCGCCAGCAGAACGCTACCGTCGAGATTGAACACGCCCCGGTTTCGGCCGGCCTGCTATTGGAATACGGCGGCCGCTACCAAGGCCTGAACAATGCGGTTCGGGAGGAGGTTTCGCGCGCGGCGCACGGCTTCCTGGAGCAGGTTGGGAGAAAGGACAAGATAGCTGTGTGGAAGTACGGCGACACAATCGAGGAGATCGCCGGTTTCGCACAACCACTGGATGCCTTGGATAGCAGCCTTGCGGGAATGGGAGAGCCGCCGGTTTCCGAACTCAACTTTTATGATGCGCTGATCACCGCGCTTGGGCGCATGCATCCGGTGGCGGGCCGGAAGGCGCTGCTTGTGGTATCGACGGGCCTTGACACTTTTAGTAAAGCGACGTATCAAGATGCTCTGGCGGCAGCGAGACAATCCAACACACCCATTTACGTAATCAACGTCGCTCAGAGGGTCCAGGAGAACATTGCTGTGGCAGGGGCCGCTCCCGGCCCGTATGCGCGCTTGGATTGGAAGCGCGCCGAGAAAGAGCTTCTGGAACTCGCCACAGTATCGGGTGGCCGGCTTTACTCTCCCAAGAGCGCCCTAAATCTCACGGGAATCTATGACGACCTTATGGAGAACCTGCGGGTCCGCTATGTGATCACCTATAAGTCTACGGCGGGGGCCGATCTCAGCGCGCCCAGAAGTGTCCGCGTGGAGCTTGTCGATCCCACCACGGGCGGACCTCTCGAAATTGTGGACGCGAACGGGAAAGCAGTTCGCTCGAAATTGGTTGTCGAGGACAGCTATGTCCCGCTGTCAGCCTCGGAAGGGGATCAGTAGAAGGCCGGTGCGTAGGTTCAGCTCGGTTCGGCGGGTACCTGGGCTGTCGTTTAGAATCAACCAGCGAACGGCTGGGAAGGAGCTCTTCCTGGAGGAAGAGATTCGGATGACGGCCCGAAGCCGGCCCCTGGGGCCGACACCCCCGATTTTTTTCTAGTAGTACGACCGCTGCTCGGTCCCACGCTTGCCCTGGGCCGCCGGATCCGAGGAACGACTTGATTTCAGAATCAGGTGCGGATTGGGCAAGCTGGGAGGGCCTGGAGAGCGGTGCGGACAAAAAAAGGCCGCGGTCGCCCGCGGCCCAGGAGGTTTACCAACTCTCAGGAGGATACGGTTATACGAGATTCGGAATCTTGATGATCTTTTTCTGGATCGCGTACTGCACCAGTTGCGCTTTGTTGTGAATATCGAGCTTGCGCATCAGGTTGAACTTGTGCGCTTCCACCGTTTTCACGCTCAGGTTCAGGTCGCAGGCGATTTCCTTCACGGAGTTTCCTTCGGCCAGCATCTTGAGCACTTCCCGCTCGCGCGTGGTCAGCGTCGCGAACCGCGGCAGGCGGTTTGCCGACTTGATGCGGCTGCGGAAATCGTCCACCAGTTGCGAAAGCATCCGCGGGCTCAGATAACTGCCGCCCCGGCAAATGTCGCGAACGGCCGCCACCAGTTGCTGGCTGGGGCTGTCTTTCAAAACGTACCCACTGGCGCCGACCTCCATGCCTTCCACGAGGTAATCCTCGTCGTCGTACATAGTCAGAAACAGAACTTTCGTCTCGGGCCGGTTCTTCTTGATCTGGCGCGTGGCTTCGAAGCTGCTCAGGCCGGGCATGCCGATGTCCATCAGCACCACGTCCGGACGAACTTCATTTGCTTTGTCTACCGCGTCGCCGCCATTGGACGCCTCGCCGACAACCTCCATGTCGGCCTCCGCTGAGATCAGCGTCCGGATACCTTGGCGGAACAGCGTGTGGTCGTCCGCCAGCATGATTCGAATTTTGGCCATAAGTGTTCTAGACCTTGCCTTACGTAATCCTTCCTACAAGAGCCGCTACTTGGCTATCGGCAGTTCTATGGAAATCTTTGTACCCCTCTTAGTCCCTTCCGTACGACTTTCTACGTGGAAGTGGCCCCCCAGAAGGGCTACACGCTCCCGCATCCCGGATAAGCCGAAGGATTCTCGCTTGGCCAGGGCCTCGCCGATGTTGAATCCGACGCCGTTATCGTCAACCGTCAGCTTCAGTTTTCCATCGGCGGAGGCGAGGGAAATATTTACCTGAGTCGCTTCCGAGTGCTTGCCGATATTGTTAAAACACTCTTGCAGCAGGCGATAGGCGATCACCTCGATTTGCTGCGGCAGGGCGCCCAGCTTCGCCAGATGCAGCTTCACCTCACAGGTGGGATGGAGCCGCTGGAAGCGGTTCACGAGCTGGCGGAGCGCCGCGCCCAATCCCAGTTGTTCCAGAACCGCGGGGCTCAGAGCGGCGATAAGGCGGCGCATTTCTAAGATAGTCCGCTCGGTGAGATCGCGGGCCTCGCGCAGTTTCGTTTTCCATTCGCCTTCGGATTCGGGGAGCGCCTGCTCCAGCAATTCCATTTGGAGACGGATACAGAGAAGGCTCTGGCCGGCTTCATCGTGCAGCTCGCGGCTGATGCGCCGGCGCTCGATTTCCTCCACGTGGAGCATGTGCTCGGCCAGACGCCGGACCTGTTCTTCTCGCTGGGCCAGATCCTCGACCAAGCGGGCTTTTTCCGCCGCCATGAGGCAGCGCTCGGCTGCCGCCGCCAGCAACTCCTGTTCGCGCGGCAGCCATTCGTAGGGTTTCGCGAACCCGAACTGCATCACGCCGGCGGTCCGGCCCTCGGCCGCCAGTGGAATCGACCAGCAGGATGGATATCGGGCGTACCAGCTTTCCTCGAGCAGGATATCCGTTGAGCGCATGTCGCCGCTGAGATAGCGCTGCTTGGAGAGCTTCTTCACCAGGCCCGGCCGGTTGGGAACAGAAACAGCCTTCAGGCCGGGGCATCCGGCACGGAGCACCCACTGGCTGGAGTCCTCGTTCAACATGTACAGCCGGCCCGCATCGGCCTTGCAGACGTGGACCAGCGTTTCCAGGAAGCGCCGCAGGAGTTCCTCGAGATTCCGCGATTCGAGTTCCACCCGAAACAGCTCGTAAAACGCCTGCGTTTCCGCCTCGCGAACCTGATAATAGGCGTTGTTCAGCGTGAGAATAACGCAGAAATGAAGCTGATCGCGGACCCACTGAAAGTTGGCGTGTTCATCGGGGATCAGCTCTTCCAGCGCGGGGGCCAGCAGGCGATCGTATTCCTGCAAGGCTTCCAGGATGGCGCTGGGAGGCAGATTCAGCTTGGCCAGCCTGCGGCCGTTATATTCGACTTGTTCGATGAACTTGAGCGGGGGCAGATCGCGCGCCAGCACGCGCGCCGCGGCGCCGGGCGTGATCGCGGCGAGCGCCGTCCGCTGCTGGGGCTCGAACCCGATCTCCCGAAGGCGGGTGAGAAACCGGCGGTCGATCCGGTCCGCCTGAGGTTCCAGGAATCGGGCGAGCCGCTGCAAATGAAAACGTAGCTGGTCGCTGAGTACATCGGCGGCATCCGCGAGCTCGGGGGAAACCTGTGCAGTCTGCACGAGGGTCAATCGGCAGACTACGGCGTTTGCTTTAGTACTATTTACCCTTTGCCGCGGCCCCCGTAATGAGCCGATCCAGATCCGCGATGAATCCGGGGCCCTGGGTGGCGGGAAACGTCCAGTCCTTCACAATCAGGCCATTCGGATTAATGGCGAACAGATGCGGCGAATCGAAGGTGGGATTCTGCGGAGTGGCTTTGAAGTAGGAGATGGCCACCTGGCTGGAATCGAATACGATCGGCGTGGTCATTTTTGTTTCCGCCACGTATTTGGCAATGCTGGCCTGGGTCTCGGGCGGCGTCAGCACAATCGACAGAACGGCAACCTTGGCGCCATACTGCTTCTTTGCGGCTTCCAGTTTGATCGAAAGCTCCTTGCACTTGGCGGCGTTCGGGCCGCTCGCTTCCATGAAGTCGAGCAGCAGCCAGGTTCCGCGGTAGTCGAGAATGTCGTGCTGCCGCAGCGTGGAATCCGGCAGAGAAAAGCTGGGCGCGCGCCGGTTCGAGAGCCCCTGTGCGGAAACCGACAAAGCCGCCGCGAGCAGGAGCGCGAGACGAAACATTCGCATAAACCTCACGCTAGCACGCTTGCGCGAGTTTGCGCAGTGATTCTTCGTAAGGCGGCCGAGCCACGCCTTGTTCGCACACGATGGCGGTCACGTAGCGCGCGGGCGTTATATCGAAGGCAGGATTGGCCGCGGCAATCGCTTCAGGCGCAATGGGCACGCCGAACACGTGCGTGACTTCGGCGGGCGAGCGCTGCTCGATGGGGATGGCGTCGCCCGAGGCCAGCGTCAGATCGAAGGTCGAAACCGGGGCAGCCACGTAGAACGGGACTCCGTTTTCCTTCGCGAGAACGGCCACCGAATAGGTCCCGATCTTATTGGCCACATCGCCATTGGCGGCGATCCGGTCCGCGCCCACCACGACGCAGCCGATCCGTCCCGAGCGCAGGAAATGACCCGCCATGTTATCCGTGATCAGCGTGGTGGGAATCCCGTCCTGTTGCAGTTCCCAGGCGGTAAGGCGGGCCCCTTGAAGAAAGGGCCGCGTTTCGTCGGCGAAAACATCGATCTTCTTGCCGGCGCTCACGGCCGCTCGGATCACACCCAGCGCAGTACCGTATCCGGCCGTCGCGAGCGCACCGGCGTTGCAATGCGTGAGCACGGTTTTGCCGTCCGGAACCAGAAGCGCTCCATTCCGTCCGATGGCCTGGCAGATGGCGATGTCTTCCAGCCGGATCTTTTGTGCTTCCGAGATCATGCTTCGCACGATCTCCTCTCTGGCGGCCCCGTGCAGTGAAGCCATCAAGGATCGCATCCGCTCGATGCCCCAGAACAGATTCACCGCGGTGGGCCGCGTGGCCGCGAGGGTCTTGCAGACGGTGTCGAAATCCTCGCCTGCCTGGACGCCCAGAGCAACGCCCATTGCCGCCGCGACTCCGATAGCCGGCGCGCCCCGGATCACCATGGTCTTGATCGCATCGGCCACTTCAAGGTATGTACGGCAGGTGACGAAGCGCTGCTGGCGCGGCAGGCGGGTCTGGTCAATCATCACCACACCCGCATCGGTCCACTGGATGGTTTCCACCATGAACTATCTATTGTGCCGCAGGCTTTTCCCAGAGCGGTACTTTGAAAGCTGGATGTATCGGTTGGCCTCGGGGCGAGTCTTGATAGCGTTCTGTTTAGCCGGCGCATACGCGGCGGGTGCGGTCGATCCCGAGTTGCGCGGCCACGTCAAAGACGAAAACGATGCACCGGTTGCCGCTGCGCGCGTCACGCTGCGTCGAGCGGCCGCATCCGCCCCCGGGCCGTGGCAGACGCAGACGGATCCCGCCGGGGCGTTCACGCTTGCCGTTCCCGATCCCGGCGACTATCTGTTGAGCGTCGCACGCGAGGGCTATTACGAATTGAAGGACCGCCCCGTACACATCGAAGGCACGCTAGAATTGACGCTTACCCTCAGCAGCGTGCGCGAGGTCTTTCAATCCGTCGACGTCCACGCGCGGCCGGCTCCTGTGGACTTAGCACAGACCACCAACCAGGAGCGTCTGACCGGCACCGAAGTGAACGACATTCTTTATCCGAACAGCCACAGCTTCCGGAACTCGATGAAGCTGATGCCAGGCGTGGCGGAAGACGCGGGCGGCGGCCTGCACTTCAACGGGTCTTCGGAAAACCAGGTGCAGTACACGCTGAACGGCTTCAATCTCGGCGATCCCATTTCGGGCGAGTTCCGCACAATTCTGGCGGTAGAAGGCATCCGCTCAGCCGACTATTCCTCAGGGCGCTACTCGCCCGAATTTGGCAAGGGGTCGGCCGGCATGCTGGCGATCACCACCGACAATGGGACCGACGTTTTCCGCTACACCGCCACGAATTTCATCCCAGGCATCGATACGCAACAAGGAATCCGCCTGGGCAACTGGTACCCGCGGCTTGGGATTTCCGGACCGATCCGGCGCGGGCGTGCATGGTTCGCCGACACCTTCCAGTCGCAATACAACAACGACCTCGTCCCCGGCCTTCCCAGCGGCGAGAATACGCGCAGCGGGTGGGCGGGAAGCGATCTTTTGCACACGCAGGCGAACCTGACGCCGCGAAGTTTTCTCTTCGCCGATTTTCTGGCGAACGTCGACAACGAGGGCCGGATCGGGCTCGGCGCGCTCGATCCGGTTTCGACCACCCAGACCGTGCATTCGCGCCAGTACTTCGGAAGCCTGAAAGATCAGGTGTATCTCGCCGGCCGATATCTCCTCGAGTTCGGATACGCGCACAACGAATTTTCGAATCGGCGGACGCCGCAGGGCCAGAGCCTCTACGTAATTTCGCCGCAGGGCCGCCGCGGAAACTATTTTGTTACCTCGAACCAGGGCACCTCGCGCGATCAGTGGCTGGTTCACGGATACCTGCCACAGTTCGGTCTGGCGGGTTCGCACCAGATCGAAGCCGGCATGGATGCCGATCTGCTTCGCTACGATGGCGATTTTCGCCGCACTGGATACCGGCTCCTCGGGCTCTCCGGCCAGGTTTTGTCGCAGACGGCTTTTGCAGGATCGGGTATTTTTCACGTGGACGATACCGACTTCGCCGCTTGGGTCTTGGACACCTGGCGCGTCGTGCAGCGGTTTCAAATCGACTTGGGCTTGCGGCAGGATTGGGATCGGCTCGTGCGGGGCTGGGGCTGGTCTCCGCGCCTGGCTTTCTCGTGGGCGCCGTTTCGCGCGGCCCGGACGCGCGTGGCCGGCGGATACGCGGTGACCTACGATGCGGTTCCCTTAGATCCTTTTGGCCGCACGCGCGATCAGGCGGCTGTCACAACGGAATACGATTCGAGTGGGCTTCCAACCGGCCCGCCGCTGCCGACCACCTTCGCCCGGGGCCCGCAGTTGAAACTGCCTCGCGCGACCAACGCGAGCTTGAGCGTAGATCATCAGATATCAGCGCGTCTCATTGCCGGCGCGAAAGTCCTCCATCGGCGCGGCGCAGATGGGTTCGCGTTCGTCAATGCACTCGCGCCGGATGCGCCGCCTTCGCTTTTGCCGCTGCCGAACGGCTCGCTGCCCGGTCTCTATCAACTCGCGAGCCTGCGCCGGGACGATTACGACGCGCTTCAGATCAGCATGCGCCAGACTTTCTCGGGCCAATATGAATGGATGGCGTCGTACACGCGCGCGCGCGCCCGATCCAACGCGCTTTTGGATTTCAACGCCGCCACGCCGCTCCAGATCCTTCCCGAGCTGGTCCCGATGCCGTGGGATGCGCCGCATCGGATTCTGGCTTGGTCCTACTTGCCGCTGCCGTGGAAGAACTGGTCGTGGGCGACACTGGTAGACGCCCGGAGCGGATTCCCGTTTTCCGTGCAGGAGGAGAGTGGCGTGATTCGGGGCGCGGTGAACTCCTATCGCTACACATTCCACTTCGATTTGGATCTGGCGATCGAACGCACGGTGACGCTGGGCGGCTACCGGTTCGCGCTGCGCGGGGGGGCGAATAACCTGACCAACGCGCGAAATTCCACGGCCGTGAACAACGTGATCGGGTCTCCCCAATACCTCCAATTCTTCGGCGACGAAGGCCGCCACTTTGTGGTTCGGATTCGCTTCTTCGGCCGCGCGGGCGGTAAGTGAGGTCGGTATGATGAATTCGCGGTTAGGGATCTTCGCTCTGGGGCTTGCCGCACTTCCGGCCTGCGGGCAGCGATATGAGATCGGCGCGAATTTCGGCTACGGCTTCTATCGCAGCGGCACGATCTGGGCTGCAACCGGATCGGCCCAGGCGGGGATCCGCAACCGTTTTGCTGCCGGCGTCGACCTCGGATACGAGTTTTCCGAATACGTCTCCGGCCAGTTCAGCTATCTCTACCATGACGGCCATCCGTTTCTGCAAGCGCCCGGTGTCCGAAGCGATATCCAGGGCCAGTCCCAGGCGCTGACGCTCGAAGCTCTGTTCCATTTCCAGCGCCGTGACCGGAAGCTGCGTCCGTTTGTCGCCGGAGGCGCAGGCGCGAAAGGCTACATTATCGCCGGACCGGAACCGTTTCCGCAGGCAATCCCGCAGGTCGCCAAGCTGACGACCAACGACGTCTGGAAAGTGGCGTTCACGGCGGGCGGCGGCGTGCAGTACCGTCCGCGGGCGCACGTGCTTCTCACTGCGGAGTTCCGCGACTACATCACCACATTCCCGCGGCAGCAGATCGTTCCCGCCGCGCACAATACGGCTCGCGGGATATTCGAGCAGTTTACGCCCTTGCTGGGCGTCAGCTATACGTTTTGAACAGCGGCGCGCACAGAATAACGGGAATATACTGTCTCTGATGAAACTCACCAGAGCGGCACTCCTGTTATGGCTCGCAGTCGCCGGATTCGCAGAAGACGGCGGCCGTCTTTTGCGGCTGGACCACTACGTTCAGGTTCGTTCCACAGTGCCCGCCATCGCGGGCCAGTTCGCGCAGATCTACGTGCGCGAGGTGGTGGAGCCGGAAACCGTTTTGCGCGGGGGGCCGCCCGCCAACCGCGTGGCGCTGTTCCTGCATGGCGCGGGGACTCCGGCCGAAGTAGCCTTCGATGTTCCCTACGCCGACTACAGTTGGATGGCGTACCTGGCGCACGCCGGCTACGACGTTTTCTCTATGGACATGACCGGTTACGGCCGCTCGACCCGGCCCGCCGCGATGAGCGATCCGTGCAATCTCGCGAAGGACCAGCAGGCGCTCTACGTGCCGTTTCTGATCCCCGCGGCGTGCCCTCCGAGTTATCCCCAGCAAATGACGACGCTGGCATCGGACTGGCACGATATCGATGCCGTCGTGGATCATGTCCGGGCGCTGCGGCGCGTGGAGAAACTGAATCTGCTGGCATGGTCCCTGGGCGGCCCGCGTTCGGCGGGCTATGCGGCGCAGCATCCTGAGAAGGTCGCGAAGCTGGTTCTGCTCGCGCCCGCGTACAATCGGGCTACCCGGGCCGACGCGCCCGCTCAGGTTCCGGCCAGCGGCGCGGCGTTCAACACCCAGTCGCGCGAGGAGTTCGTCGCCAATTGGGATCGCCAGGTTGGCTGCACCGGCCAATACGAAAAGAGCGTGCTCAATTCGGTGTGGTCCGAGATGATCGCGTCCGATCCGGTGGGAGCCACTTGGGGTCCGGGCGTGCGCCGCGCTCCGCAGGTCACAAGCTGGGGCTGGACCACGGCGGTAGTCGCGAAAACGCAAATTCCCACGCTCATGGTTTCGGGCGTGCATGACAAGCAGGTCAACCCGGAGCGCGTGCGCGAGCTTTACACCGACTTCGGTTCTCCCAAGAAGGTGTTCGTCGATCTGGCCTGCTCGTCGCATAACGCGATGTGGGAGAAGAACCATCTGCTGCTGTTCCGTGCGTCTTTGGAGTGGCTTACCAAAGAATCGGTGGAAGGCAAGCAGGAGGGTATGATCCGGCTGGGGTATTGAACGGGCCAGCCCGCGGCCGGCCGTTTGCTGCACCCGCTCGCAGGGCTTTCCTGGGATCACGAACGCGGCTGTTTCCAGGAATTTGTTAACATCGTCAATTGCCCCCCAGGCGTTCAGGAGACTCCCATGGAAACTGCAACACAACCCGTCAACGAAGTGAAACCCGAAGCCGCCCCGGAGATGATTTCCGCCGGGCAGATCGTCGCTAAGATGCTGAAACAGGAAGGCATCCAGCACATCTTCACGATTTCCGGCGGGCACATAGTCGACATTTACAACGGATGCATCGATGAAGGCATCCAGATTATTGATGTTCGGCACGAACAGGTGGCCGCGCACGCCGCCGATGCCTACGCGCGGATCACCGGGCTCGGCTGCGCCGTGGTCACCGCCGGTCCGGGAACGACCGACGCGGTCACGGGCATGGCGAATGCCTATCGCGCGGAGAGCCCGATGCTGCTGATCGGCGGGAATTCACCGCTGAAGCAATACCGGATGGGCGGTCTTCAGGAGTTGCGACACACGGAGATGATGACGCCCATCAGCAAATTCGCATCGCTGGTCATGACCACGGAGCGCACAGCCGAAATGATGGGGATCGCGTTCCGCGAGATGTACAACGGCGCGCCCGGGCCGGGATTCCTCGAAATCCCGCACGACATTATGGACGGCAAGGTGGAGGCGGCGAAGGTTCGGTATCCCAAGAATTATCGGGTGCGCGGGGCCGACGGGCTGGCGCCGGAGTTCATCGGCGATCCGAAGATCGTCAACCAGGTCGCGGATCTGCTGGCCAAGGCCGAGCGGCCCGTCGCGCTGTTTGGCACGCAGGCGCGGACCTGCCGGGCCCACGAGGCGATCGACCGTTTCGCGCGGCACTTCAACATGCCGATATACGTGAACGGAGCCGCCCGCGGCACGCTTCCGAGGAATCATCCCTACGGCTTCATGCCGTCGCGCAAGACTGCGTTCGATAACGCGGACGTGATCCTGCTGGCCGGGACGCCGCTCGACTTCCGGATGGGTTACGGCCGCCGTCTGAATCCAAAAGCCAAGATCGTGATCATGGACATGGATTACAAGAACGTCGGCAATAATCGCGACTTCGATTACGGACTGGTTGGCAATATCCGCACCATCGTGAACGCCATGTGCGAAGCGTCTCCGGGCGACACGGCGCGCAAGCACGATCCGTTCCTCAAAATGCTGCGCGAGGAAGAGGAAAAGGCCAAGGGCAAGAACGACAAGATTATTGCAGCGAACGAAGTGCCGATTCACCCGGTGCGCCTGTGCCACGAGATCAACGAATTCCTCCAGGAGGACACGGTCTACATCGGCGACGGCGGCGACGTGGTGACATTCTCGGGTTCCATCGTGCGGCCACACAAACCGGGCGGCTGGATGGATCCCGGACCGCTCGGCACGCTGGGCGTGGGGACTGGTTTTGCGATGGCTTCGAAGTTCGCGCAGCCCGAGCGGGATGTAGTGGTACTGTACGGCGACTGCTCCTTCACGCTGACCGGCTTCGATTTCATCACCATGGTGCACCGCAAGCTGCCCTATGTGGGCGTGATCGGAAACAACTCATCCTGGAACCAGATCCGCTTCGGGCAGGAGCGCAAGTATCCGGGCCGCGGCGACATTGGCAACGTAGTGGGCGACGTCCGCTTCGATCACCTGGCGCAGGCCATGGGCGGCTTCGGCATCCGCGTGACCAAGCCGGAGGAGATCCGCCCGGCGCTCGAAAAGGCCCGCGATTCCGGCGTTCCGGCACTGGTGGACGTGGTGATCAACCGCGACGTGTATTCGTCGGGGACGTCAAATCAGACGATGTACAAGTAGGGTCGAGGAGCCAGGCTTTCGCCTGCGGTTCTGAGACGGGACGGAAGTCCCGGTCGCAGGCGGAAGCCTGCTGCGCCAGTCAAGGAGACAAGATTCGATGGAAGCACTGAAGGGTATCCGCATCCTGGATATGACTCACGTGCAGGCGGGACCGACGTCCTCGCAACTGCTGGCGTGGATGGGTGCGGACGTGATCAAGCTGGAATCGCCCGCCGGCGACGCCACGCGCGGCCAGCTTCGCGACGTGCCGAACGCGGACAGCCTGTACTTCACGATGTTGAACTGCAACAAGCGCTCGATCACGGTGAACATGAAGTCGCCCGAGGGCAAGGCGGTCTTCGTCGAACTGCTGAAGAAGTGCGACATCATCATGGAGAACTTCGGTCCGGGCGTGCTCGACCGGCTGGGTTTCCCGTGGGAGAAGATTCACGAAATCAATCCGCGCATTGTGATGGGTTCGATCAAGGGGTTCGGGTCTTCCGGCCCCTACGCCAACTTCAAGGCGTACGAGAACGTCGCGCAAGCCATGGGCGGTGCGATGAGCACTACTGGTTCCATTGACGGTCCGCCTTATGTGACCGGAGCGCAGATCGGCGATTCGGGTACCGGGTTGCATCTGGCGATTGGCCTGCTGGCCGCATTGCACCAGCGCCATCGCACAGGCGAGGGTCAGTACGTCGAGGTCGCCATGATGGACGGCGTGATGAATCTGTGCCGCGTGAAGTGGCGCGATCATCAGCGGCTGATGCGGCAGGAACTCGCGGAGTACTCGATCCCCACAAAAGGATTGACAGCCACGCCGCGCGCGGGCAACGACTCGGGCGGCGGCCAGCTCGGCAACGCGATCCAGTGCAAGCCCGGCGGGCCGAACGATTATGTCTACATCGTTGTTCAGGAGGCCGTGTGGGAGCCGCTGGCCAAGCGCATCGGACCCGATCTGGGGCATCCCGAGCTGGCGGCCGATCCTCGTTTTGCGACGATCGGCGAGCGGCGCAAGAACCAGAAAGAGATGTGGCGCCTGATCGAGGAGTTCGCGTCGCAATACACCAAGCGCGAGTTCATGGCGATCCTGAATGAGCTCGATGTTCCCGCCGGCCTGATCATGTCCACCGAGGATCTGGCCAACGACGCGCATGTGCGCGGCAGAGAAATGTACGTGGAGCTCGATCATCCGCAGCGAGGAACCTGGTACAACGTCGGCATGCCGATCAAGCTTTCCGCGTCGCCGGCACAGATCAAGCGCTCGCCACTGCTGGGCGAGCACACGGACGAAATCCTCAAAGAAGTGCTCGGCTGGAGCGATTCCGAAATCGCCAAGAAACGGGAGGCCGGGGCGTTTTCGCTGCCGCCGAAGCCGACGGGCGCGAAGGCGCAATAAGTCGAGATGAAGATCGCGATCATTGGACAGCAGGATTTCGGAAAGGCCGTCCTCGAAGCGTTCCTCTCGCGCGGCGATGAGGTTCGCGCGGTCTTCTGCGCCCCGGAGGCTCCGGGAGCGCGACCGGATTCACTCCGTTTGGCGGCGCAGGAAAAAGGGCTCGCGGTTCACCAGTTCAAGTCCCTACGGGATCCGCAGGCGGCGGAGGCGATGCGGGGCGCGGGAGCCGACATCGGCATCATGGCGTTTGTTACGCAGTTCGCACCGCAGGAATTCGTGAAAATCCCTAAGCACGGCACGATTCAATACCACCCATCTCTGCTGCCGAAGTATCGCGGACCGAGCTCCATCAACTGGCCCATTATCAAGGGCGATAGCGAGACCGGGTTGACCATCTTCCGTCCGACCGACGGTCTGGATGAAGGCGCGGTGATTCTCCAGAAGCGCACGCCGATCGGCCCGGACGACACGCTGGGGGCCGTGTACTTCGACCGACTGTTTCCGATGGGCGTGCAGGCGATGCTCGAAGCGGCGGACCTGGTGCTGGCCGGCAAGCACACCGAGACGATTCAGGACGAATCGCAGGCGAGCTACGAGGGCTGGTGCCGCTCGGCCGAGGCGAGAATCGACTGGGCCAAGCCTATCGATCACGTCTATAACTTGATCCGGGGCTGCAACCCGGCGCCGGGCGCCTGGACCACGTTCCACGGCAAAAAGCTCCAGATTTTCGACGCGCGCAAGGCTTTGTTCCGTCGTTTTGCGGAAGTGCCGGGGAAGATCGGCGAAGTCAGCGAAGTTTCGGGTTCCAGCTTCAAAGTCGTCGCGCAAGGCGGAACGATTGAAGTGCTGCGCGCGAAATTCGAGGATGGCAAGAAGCTCGGCGGCGGCGAGATCGCCGCTTCGGGCGGGATCGCGAAGGGCTCGCTGCTGGGCGGGTGAGAGTCGTTTCTGGCGGTACACTTGACGCCTGGAGTCGAGGGCTAGCTCAACACGAAGAAGCGGGCGCGCGGCTCGAACGCCAGAAACGCCGCCAGGAGCGGCCTGCGTGGCCGCGGCACGCCGCAGCCTGCGGAATAACCCGAATCGAGGCCGGATCGGTCGCGTCGAAGGCGCCCTGAGCTGGTAATCCCGGGGCTACCGCGAGCGAGGCATACGCTGAGTTTCCGAGCAGAACCAACTCCGTTCCGGCACTGCCCTGTCTATCCTACGCACGCGAGCGCCTGGCTGTATGTGTATCCTTGTACAGGTAGAGCTAGGAGCATAACGTCGTGAACCGTTGGATTCGCCTGGCCGCGGCCGTCACCGCGATGATCATGATCGCCAACCTGCAATACGGTTGGTCGCTATTTACAGGCCCCTTGACCAAGGCCACCGGTTGGAAACTTTCGGAAGTGCAATGGGGCTGGACCTTATTCATCGCGCTCGAAACCTGGGCCATGTCTCTGTGCGGCTGGATGATCGACAAACAGGGACCGCGCGTTCTGATGACGGTCGCCGGTGTCTTCTGCGGCGTGGGCTGGGCCGGTCTGGGACAGGCGTCCTCGCTCACGGTTCTCTATGCGTCGTACGCGCTGGCCGGGCTGGGCGCGGCGATGGTGTATTGCGGATCGATCGGCGTCGCCTTAAAGTGGTTCCCGGACAAACGCGGTCTGGCTTCCGGCACCATTGCCGCCGGATTCGGCGCGGGGGCCAGCCTGTTCATCCCGATCATGTCCTACGTGATTCGAGTCCAGGATTACAAGGCGGCCTTTCTCTACACGGGCATCGCGCAAGGCTTGCTGATCGTCGCCGCGGCGCAAATTGTGGGAGGAGCGGGCACACCGCCGGTGGTTGCCGGCGCGGCCGCGAAAACCAAGGCCCGCAGCCACGGCCAGGATTTCAACTCGATGGAGATGCTGCGGATGCCGCACTTCTACGTTCTCTATCTGGCCATGCTGATGATGGGCATCGGCGGGCTGATGGTCACGGCCAACGCCTCGGCGGTCGGCAAGAGCCTGGGGATCGGAAGCGCGTTCATCACGACAGCGCTGGCTATGAACGCGGTCGCCAACGGCGCCGGACGGTTCTTCTGGGGCTGGGTCTCCGATCACTTGGGGCGCGAGCGCACCATGATCATCGCTTTCCTGCTCCAGTCGCTGTGCCTGGCGAGCGTGCTTACCATCGGCCGGATTTCCGGGCCGCTGTTCATCATTTCCCTGGCGCTGGTGTTCTTCACCTGGGGCGAGGTTTACTCGATCTTCCCGTCCGTCACGGCCGACTTTTTCGGCGCCAAAAACGCCAGCTCGAACTACAGTTTCATGTACAGCACCAAGGGCGTCGCTTCCATCGTCGGCGGAGGGATCGCCGCCTTGCTCTACGAGCGCACCGGATCCTGGAACGCCGTGTTCTACGGAAGCGCCGTGCTGGCATTGTTCTCCGCATTCATCGCCTTCGCCCTGCGGAAGATGCCGCTGCCCGCCAAGAGCGAGCAGCCGGCTGTGACCGCCGCAGCCGCGGCTAATCCGCAGCAGCTTTGAGTCGCTTCGCTCCGTTGCGCATCGAATAGAAGGCAGATTGTTCCGCTTGTTACCATAATCCCAATGCAAACTTTGGTGCGCGACGTCATCATTCTGGGCTCCGGGTGCGCCGGGAATACGGCGGCGATTTATGCCGCGCGAGCCGGCCTGAAACCGCTGGTGATTCAAGGCCATGAACCGGGGGGACAGCTTTCGATCACTACTGAAGTTGAGAATTTTCCGGGTTTTCCGGAAGGCATCCAGGGTCCGGACCTGGTGGAGAAAATGAAGCAGCAGGCCGAACGCTTTGGCGCCGAGTACATGTGGGGCACGGTCACGAAAGCAGATCTTTCCGCGCGGCCGTTCAAGGTGAACGCCGAAGATCAATGGCTGGAGACGCGATCGTTGATAATCGCTTCGGGCGCGTCGGCGCGCTGGCTGGGCCTGCCCAACGAGCAGAAGTTGATCGGCCACGGCGTTTCCTCCTGTGCGACCTGCGATGGAGCGTTCTACAAAGGGGGCAAAATCATGGTGGTGGGCGGCGGCGACTCCGCCATGGAGGAGGCCAACTTTCTCACCCGCTTCGGCTCGGAGGTCACGGTAGTCCATCGCCGCGAGGAATTTCGCGCCTCGAAGATCATGTTGGAGCGTGCCCGCGCCAATCCGAAGATCAAGTGGCTGACGAGCACGGTGGTCGAGGATATCGGCGACGTGGGAAAGAACCTGGTCACCAGCGTAAAGCTGCGTGACTTGAAGACCGGCCGCGTTTGGGAACAGGCAGTTGACGGCTTCTTCGTGGCCATCGGGCACATTCCGAACACCCAGCCGTTCCGCGGCCAGATTGACCTCGACCCAGACGGTTACATCATTTCGCACGGAGGCGCGCGCACCAACATCCCCGGCGTGTTCCATGCGGGCGACGTCCAGGATCGCGTCTACAAGCAGGCGATCACAGCCGCGGGCGCCGGTTGCATGGCCGCCATCGAGGCGGAGCGATTCCTTGAAGCCGAGGGGCATTGATCCGGCGCACATCGCGCTCCTCGCTCTCTGGACTTTGGCTCTGGCCGTCTCCGCGTATCGCGCCTATGATTCGTTCACTTGGGCGCTGGAGGTATTTCCCGCGGGAATCGGGGTCGCCCTTCTGGTCATCACCTACCGGCGTTTTCGGCTCACGAATGTGCTGTATGGGCTGATTTTCCTCCATTCGCTGATCTTGATGGCCGGCAGGCACTACACGTACGCGCGTGTCCCGCTCGGTTTTTGGATGCAGGAAACGTTCCACTTCACGCGCAATCACTACGATCGTATCGGGCACTTCGCGCAGGGATTCGTGCCGGCGGCCTTGGCTTCACGATTTTCCGCCGGAGAAACACCTCCCGGGCGGCGATGGGGGCGTGAGCGCGCTTTATGAGTTGTTCGAATGGGTCACCGCGCTCATGGCCGGGTCTTCGGTCGACGCGTTCTTAGGAACGCAGGGCGATCCCTGGGACACGCAGGAAGACATGTGCATGGCGGGTATCGGCGCGATCAGCACCTTACTGCTCTTGAGCCGGACGCATTCCCGCGCTCTCGCCGAATGAAACACACAGGGAGGCCGCTAGGGCCGGGCTTCCGGGCCGTCTCGAGTGCACGCTTACGGGATCAGGCGATCGAAAGCCCGTAACAACATTTCTGGGCCGGAGTTCAGGCCGCAGCGCTTTCCTTCGGTTTGTTCTTGCTTCCCGGCGGCCGTCCCCTGCGCTTCATTTCGGTCATCCAGGCCGGTGGCCGCCCGCGGCGCCGTCCCCTTCCCTGCGCCAGCCGCTCCAAAGTCAAAATGGCTTCCTCAATCTGCTCACGTTCCTGGCGGAGTTCCGCCAGCATTTTAATCACGTCCATGTAATTCGCTCCAAGTCTCCCCGATTTTCAATCCGACAGTTGTGTTCGAAATAACCGGCTGCTGCCGCGAGTCATCAGGTCTTCGCGGAAAATCGACGCCAGTCCGAGGTGCGGCGGAGCAAGGATATCCGGTGCTCCGCGTATCCGTTTAAGAGTGTACCGAAACGGTTCCATGCCTTCAATACTTAAGCCCGCGAAGAGTACTGGATTTTGCCGGTTGCGTCGAAAACTTTACATATTTTACTTGCCGAACCGGCAAATCTTAGAGCGGGCCCGGGGCCGAATCGTCCTTGCGGCGTTTCCAATAAAGGAAGAATGGTACCCCTAGGACGATGACTGCAAGGCCGATCCCGGAGGCGCGCGGGGAGGAAATCACGGTCTGATAAAGCAGCAGAATCGTCACCCCCACGAATGCCAGCGGAACCCACGGATAACCCCAAGTCCGATAAGGGCGGGGTAAAGAGGGGGCTTTCCGGCGCAAAACAAGCACTCCGGCCGCCGTCATCCCGTATAGAATCCAGCTTGGGAAGATCACCATGTTGTACAAATCGCTGTAATGGCCGCTGAGCACCAGCACGGAGGACCACAATCCGAGCAGAACAATACTTCCCGAAGGCGTCCGGAATACCGGATGAACGCTTCCAATATGCCGAAAGAAATAGCCGTCGCGCGCCATAGCATAGGGGACTCTGGACCCGGATAAGATGGAGCCATTCAGGGCGGCAAAAATCGAAATCATCGCCGCGATGCTCACGGCCGCCCCGCCCTTGGCTCCCCCGACCCGGCGCATCATGTCAGCGGCCACGCGGCTGCTGGACCCGACATCGGCCGCCGGCAACACCAAAAAGTAGGCGAGATTTGTGAGTAAATACACGCCGATAACGGCTGTCACGCCCGCGATCAGGGCAAGCGGGAACGTACGCTGCGGGTTCTCCACTTCGGATCCCAGCATGCCCGCATTATTCCAGCCATCGTAGGCCCACAGAGCCGCCACGAGTGCGACGAAGAATCCCGCAACGCCGCCCGGTACGCCGGTGGTGGAACTACTGAGGTTCGCCACATTCGCCTGCCGCGAAAGTAATCCGGCAGCAATGATGCCGGCAATCAAGAGAACTTTTAACGCCGTTACGCCCACTTGAAGGCGGCCGCCGGCCCGAACGCCCCGATAATTCACGGCCGATAGGAACAGGATCAGAAAAAGCGCGAGGATTTGACCATAGCGGATTTCCAAGGGGCCGCCACCGGGTCCGATCGGCCACGGCGCCACATAGAGCGGGGCCTGCAAGCCGGGTAGAAAATCCGCCAGATAGGAGTAGAACGCGGTGGCCAGGGCAGCGATCGAGGCGCTTTTGGCCACCCAGGTTTGCGTCCAGGCGTAGAGGAATCCGAAAAACGGACCGTAGGCGGCCGTCAAATACGCGTATTCGCCGCCCGCGCGGGGCAATGCCGCCGACAATTCGGCGTAGGTCAGCGCGCCGAATAACGATAAAACTCCGCCGAATACCCAAACCGCGAATACCGTACGGGGCGATCCGACCGCCTGGATCATATCGCTCGGCACTAAGAAGATTCCACTGCCGATGACGGTTCCCATGATGATCGCAACCGTCGACCAGGGGCCCAAAGCCCGGCGCAGCGCCGGCTCGGAGTTCTTATGCGGCGGCATGTAGCTTCTCTCTGAGGAAAAACGAGCACAGAAGACCCGTAGTAAAGGTCATCGCCGTTCCGATCAAAGCGTACCAGGTGAAGGCAATCGGCGTCGCGAAACGGACGTAAAGCATCAGTGCGAGTCCGGCGACCATGCCGCACATTGCCGCGATCTCCCCCACGCGCCGCGTGAGTAATCCGAGAAGAAACACACCCAGCAGGGAGCCGTAAATCATCGACGCAATCGAAAGCCCGGCTTGGAGCACGCCGCCCCAATTTCGCGCCAGCAGGGCGACGGCAGCGAGAATCACGCCCCACGCAACGGTTGCGAATCGCGCGCGCCTGAGCCACAGGGACTGATCCGCTTGGCCCGCGGACGTCCGCGGCCGCAGAAAGTCCATCACGGTGGTGGAGGCCAGCGAGTTGAGCGCCGCGCTCAGATTGGACATGGCCGCGGCCAGAATCGCCGCAATCACCAGCCCCGACAACCCAGCGGGGAGGTTGTCCCAGATGAAACGCGGATAAATGCTGTCGGTCACCGGAGGCGGCGTCCATCCGCGATCTTTGTACAACGTAAACAGGCAAACCCCGATGATCAGGAATAGCGCGAACTGCACGAAGATGACGCCCCAGCTCGTCAGCAGCGCGGCCTTGCTTTGCCGTTCGTCTTTCGCAGAAAGCAGACGCTGAACCAGGAGCTGTTCCGTGCCGTGACTGGCGGTGGTCAGAAAACAGCCGCCGAGGACCCCGGCCCAGAAACTATAGGTCCTAGAGAAAAATTCCGCAGGCGGCGCCCAGCGGAAGTCGAACACCTGTAGCTTCCCGAGGGGTCCGGCAACTGCGGCCACATGGGCCCATCCTCCGGGAATTTCCCGCAAAACAAGGAACAAGCTCAGAAACGCGCCCGCGACGTACAGCGCCATCTGGACGACGTCGGTCCAGATCACGGCCGTCATGCCCCCTTCATAGGTGTACAGCAGGGTGAGACACAGGATCGCTGCGATCGAGGCCATCTCTCCGGTTCCCAGAATGACGGAGATCACGATCGAGATCGCGAAAACCCGCACGCCCTCGGCGAGCGCGCGAAGAATGAGGAAGGCGCCTGCGGTCAGACGCCGGATGCGGGACCCGAAACGAATGCGCATCAACTCGTAGGCGGTGAACATCTCGCCGCGAAAATACGCCGGCAGGAACAGCGTCGCGATGATGATCCGCGCCAGGAGATATCCGAACACGAGTTGCAGAAAACCGAAGTTCCCAGTGAAGGAAAGCGACGGCGTGCCGATCACGGTCAGGGTGCTGGTCTCGGCGGAGACAATCGAGAGCGAGATGGCCCACCAGGGCGCCCGGCGGCCGCCCAGGAAATAGTCCTTGAGCGAGGCCTGCGACCGGCGAAAGCGGGCTCCGAACCAGGTGATCCCCACCAGATACGCCGCGATCACCCCGAAATCGAGCCAACGCATGGGCAACTGTTCAGGATACGCGAAAGCGGCCTCGCGCGCCCTGCGAACTCTGCGAGTGGCGGCGCGCGCCGGCGAAACCTGCCGACGGCTGGCGGTGTCTAACCCAGCAGGACGTGGTATCGGCAGAGCCCGAAAGGGCAAGGTGTACCCTGGAAACAAGGGATGTCGTGACGAACGGCGTCGTAACGATCAGTTTGCAGTTAGGGATGTCGTCACATGAAAAATTCAATGCTTAGATTGGTAGTCGCCGCCGGGCTGGGGTTGACTCTCGGCTGGGGATTGGCGGCGCAGGAGCCGGCCAAGTCCGATACGGCGAAAGATGCGGCCAAGAAGGAGTGGAAGGGCCAAGAGGAATACAACCTCTTCCAGAACTATCAAAAGGCCGCCGACGCCAAGGCGAAAATCGATGCGCTCGATAAGTGGAAGGCGGCTTTCCCGAACAGCGATTTCGCTCCGGAGCGTGAAGAGCAGTACCTGATTCTCTATCAACAGCTCAAGATGAATCGGGAGGCCTTCGATAAGGCCGCCGAGATCCTCAAGACCAGGCCGAATCATTTCTACTCTCTGTCGGCGATCGAGCGGCTGATCTACACCCTGCCGCCTCCGCCCAAGCCGGCCGATCTGGATACAGCGGAGCGCGTCTCGAAATACATTCTTGCCAACCTGGACACCATCTTCGCTCCGTCCAACAGACCTCTGGATGTCAAGGAGGCCGACTGGCCCACGTACAAAACTCCGATGAGGAACGCCGCCCAGGCGACTCTGGCTTGGGTCTATGTGCAGCGCAAGGATCATCCCAAAGCCGAAGAAGAGCTGAGCAAGTATTTGAAGATGGATCCCACCCAGGCGCAAACTTCGCTGTCGCTGGGAACCGAACAGTTGGCGCAGAATCAGGACCACCCCGAGAAGCTGCCCCTGGGCCTTTACCAATTCGCACGCGCGGCAGCCTACGAAGGCCAGAACAGCCTGCCCGCGGACGCGCGCAAGCAAGCGCTGGATTATCTGACCAAGACCTACACCGCCTACCACGGCTCGAGCGAAGGGCTCGACAAGGTCCTGGCGATGGCGAAGAACAATCCGTTCCCCCCGGAGGGATTCACGATCGAAAGCGCCCAGCAGATCGCCGCCAAGAAGGCCGCGGAGGAGCAAGCGTTCCTCCAGGCGCACCCGGACCTGGGTCTGTGGCAAACCGCGATCAAAGAGCCCCTGCTCAAGGACGGAGGCGAGGCCTATTTCGAAATGAACGTGAAGGGGGCTCTGCTGCCCGGCGGAGCCAACGGCGTTCCGAAATTCAAGGGCAAGATCGTCTCCATGACGCCCGAAACCAAGCCCAAGCAGATCGTTCTCGCTGTTGAGCAGCCGAACGTTCCCGACGCGACGCTGGAACTGTCTGAAGCATTGCCCGGCAAGATGGAACCAGGCGAGGAGCTACAATTTGAAGGCGTGGCCAAGTCGTACACCAAGCAGCCGTTCATGCTGGTGTTCGACGTCGATCCGAAGCAGATCGAGGGTTGGACGGGCAAGAACCCGGCTCCGGCCCGGGGCAAGTCCAAGGCGAAAGCCAAGGCCAAGTAATCGCGGCGCACTCACTGCGCGCCGGGCTTGCCTATCGACGCCAGCTTTGGATATACTCCGCAGAGTACTGAGTACAAGGTTGTAACATTGCATTTGCGCTGGAGGGATGCTGTGAGACTGAACTATCGCACGCTGACGACAATCACGGCAGTAGCAATCGGATTGGCTCTCGGTTGGGGAGTCGCCACCCAGGAGATCAAGGCACAAGACGCCACGGGGGCGGCCAAGAAACAATGGAAGAGCCAGGAAGAGTATAACCTCTACGAAGCCTTTACCAAGGCCAAGGGAAAAGACAAACTTTCCGCGCTCGACAAGTGGAAGCAGGCGTTCCCGCAGAGTGACTTCGCGTTCGATCGCGAGGAAGCCTATCTCGGCGCCTATCAAGAGTTGAACAACACGCGCCAGTACTTCGACAAGGCCGCCGAAATCCTAAAGACCAATCCCAACCATTTCTTCTCCATCTACGCCATCGAAACGGCGATCTATCAGTTGAACCCCGTCCAGCCAGCGGACCTGGATACGGGCGAGCGCGTTTCCAAGCACTTGATGGACGATCTGGACGCCATCTTCGCGCCTGCGAACAAGCCGCAGACGATGAATGATGCGCAGTGGGCCCAGACCAAGGGTCTGATGAAGCCTCTGGCGCAGCGCGAAATCGCCTGGATCGCCGTGCAGCGCAAGGATAACGCCAAAGCGGAAACGGAGCTAACCAAGTTCCTGCAAATGGACCCCACGCAAGGCCAGTTCTCCTACTTCCTCGCGCAAGCGATGTTCAACCAGCGGCAGGAGCACCCCGACAAACAGCCGGCCGCAATTTTCCATTTCGCGCGCGCCGCGACGGTGACCGGCCCGAACGCCATGACCCCGGCGAATCAGAAGACCGCCCTGGCCTACGTGACGAACCTGTACAACCAGTACCACGGCTCGAACGATGGTTTTGACGACGTGCTCGCGGCCGCGAAAGCCGGAGCGTTTCCACCCGCCGGTTTCACCATCAAGAGCGGAGCGGATATCGCCCGGGAGAAAGCGGAAAAACAAGCCGCGGAAGACGCAGCCAACCCGATCTTTGCGTTCTGGCGGGATCTGGTCAAAGAGCCCCTGTTGAAAGATGGCGATATGTACTTTGAAGCCATGAAGGGCGCGCTCCTGCCGGGCGAGCCGGGCAAGCAGAAGGGCTTTGAGAGATTCAAAGCCAAGCTGATCTCCATGGAACCGGCGAACCGGCCGAAGTCACTGGTGCTCGCTTTAGCGAACCCCAGCGTCGCCGATGTGACTCTCACATTCGAAGAACCTTTGCCGGGCAATATGGAGCCAGGCGCAGAGCTGGAATTCGAGGGCGTGCCTGTGTCGTATACGAAAGAACCATTCATGGTGACCTTCGAAGTCACGCCCGAACAGCTTGTGGGCTGGACCGGGAAGAATGTCCCCGCTCGCGGCAGAGCGGGCAAAGCAGCGCCGAAAGGTCCGGCCAAAGGCGGCAAGGGCAAAGGGAAATAGGCCGGGCGGAGGCGCGCCGCACGCCGGGAAGGAGCCTGGCGGCGAAGAGCCCGCCCTACTTTACATCTTGTAGCGGCCCAGGTCCTCGTCATTGAGGCCTTCGAGCCATTTGCGGATTTCCTCGTTGCTGCCGACCTCGGCCAGCTTCGCGGCCGTCTTGGATGTGTTCAGCACGGTCTCATCCACATAAATCGGACAATCCAGCCGCAGGGCAATCGCCAGCGCGTCGCTCGGCCGGGAATCGACAGAAATGAGCTGGCCCTCGCGCTCCAGCCAAATCACGGCGTAGTACGTGTCTTCCTTGAGCTCGCTGACCACGACTTTTTTCACTCCCGCTTCGAGACCAAACAGAAGATTGCGGATCAGGTCGTGGGTCATGGGACGCGCCGTGGGGATTTTTTCGATCTCCAGGGCAATCGCGTTCGCTTCGTAGATTCCCACCCAGATCGGGAGGACCGCGCCGCCGTTCACGTCCTTGAGCACGACGATCGGAAGGTTCGTGTTGGGATCCATCATCAGGCCCCGGATCTTCATCTCTACTTCCATATTCGCGTCTCCCTTCTGTTGAATCGAATTCGTGGTCCTCTCACTGTAAGGCTTCGCCGGCGAGCGAGTTCGGCCCGGCGCGGGTCACCCGAACTTCCAAATACTTGCCCGTAATGTCTTCATCCCGGCCCGGCCGCAAGAAATTCAAGGTCTTGTTCTGCGAAGTCCGGCCGATCCATTGGCCGGTGGCTTTGTTATACCCTTCCACCATGCACTCTTCGACCGATCCCACGTACTGGGTGTTCCGGCGGATCTGGATGTTCCGCTGCCGTTCTTGCAGGATCGTCAGACGCCTGCCCTTCTCCTCTTCGGGAATCTGGTCGTCCAGCGATAGGGCCGGCGTATTGGGCCGCCGCGAATACTTGAAGCTGAACACCGAATCGTATTCGACTTCCTCAAGCAGCGCGAGCGTGGCTTCGAAATCTTCCTCAGTCTCGCCGGGAAACCCTACGATGATGTCCGTGCTGATGGCGATCGACCGGGCCGACATTTTCATCCAGCGGATGCGCTCCAGGTATTCCTCACGCGTGTAGAGCCGCCGCATCGCGGCCAGTACGCGGCTCGATCCGGACTGCACCGGCAGATGCACGTGATTGCACAGGGCCGTATTCGCGTTGATCGCGTCCACGATGCTCTTGACAAAGTCCCGGGGATGCGAGGTCGTGAAGCGCACGCGCCGGATTCCGGGAACCCGCCCGACATTGTCGAGCAGCGTCGCGAAATCCCAGCCGGCCGGCGAGGGGTCGCGGTAGCTGTTCACGTTCTGCCCCAGCAACTGGATCTCGCTGTACCCGGCGCGCGCCAGTTCCCGCGCTTCCGCCATCACCGAGGCGCTGGTCCGGCTGCGCTCCGGCCCGCGGGTGAACGGGACCACGCAATAGGCGCAAGACTTGTCGCAGCCCTCAATGATCGTAATGTAGGCGCGATGCGGATTGTCGCGGCGCGTCAGCGGCGTCTCGAATGTATCTTCCGTATCCAGGCTGAGTCCCGTGACGCGGCGATTTCCGGTTTCAAGCTGCACCAGCATCTGCGGGAGCTGATTGTAGCTGGCCGATCCGCAGACCAGGCTCACATGCGGCGCTTTTTCGAAAATCCGCTCGCCTTCCTGTTGCGCGACGCAGCCCAGAACGGCAAACGTCTTGCCTCTGCCATGTTCTTTCTTGAACTGCTGAAGGCGGGAGAAAACCTTTTGCTCGGCTTTGTCGCGGATGCTGCACGTGTTGTAGAAGACAAGCTCCGCCTGTTCCGGCGTGTCCACCTGGCGGTAACCCTGGCTCAGCAGGGCGCCGATAACCTTCTCGGAATCGTGCACGTTCATCTGGCACCCGAACGTCTCGATGTAGAAGGTCTTCACGCTATTTTCATTGTAAGGGAAGCGGCCGCCTAAGGCGTTCCCTCGATTGCGGCTGCCCAGGCTTCCGCTTAGCCTGGAGGTGTGAAGCCCTCTCGTTTCGCCGGTTTTTTGGTTATTTTGGGCGCTGCTGCCTGGGCGCAGAGCACCACCACCACGTACATGAAGGACCTCAACGGAAACCGCGTACCGGGGCAATCGTTTAGCTCCACCGATGGCGAGCACACCGAGCGATTCCAGTCCATCAATGGCCGTGAGGTGCCGTTGGAGGACACCGTGGACCGGGTGATCCGTGAAGACGCCAACGGCAAGATTACCGAGCGTGTTGTGCGGAAGTTCGATCGCGACGGCAAGCTTGCATCCACCGAACGGATTGTGACGGAGGAAACGAAACAGCCGGGCGGAGGATCTTCGATTCGCTCGATCACCTACCGCAGCGACTTGAACGGCGCGATGCGCGAGGACGAGCGCCAGACCACGGAAACGCGGGTCCAGGGTTCCACGACAGTCAGCAATACCACCATCGAACGGCCAACCTTGAACGGCTCGTTCCAGACGGTGGAGAAGCGATCGGAGGTGACCGAAGGGCCGCCCGATCGCCAGACCAGCACCGAATCTGTTTACCGGCCCGACGGATCGGGCGGGTTTCGCGAGGCGCTGCGCTATGTAACGACCACTACCAAGGCGGGAGACGTGACAACGGAAACCAGGGCCGATTATGAGCCCGGAGTGACCGGGCAATTGCAGCTCGCTTCGCAGTCGGATTCCACCATCACCAAGCGCCCGGATGGAACCGAAGTGACGCAGACGAATCTCTACGCGCACACGGTCGCCGGACGCCTTCAGGAATCCAACGCGCCGATGCGCATTCAGGAACAGCAGATCGTGGAGCGCCGTGTGAAGCCGGATGGCTCCGTAGTCGAGACCTTCAGCGTTCGACGCCCGTCCGTTTCCGATCCGAACCGGCTGGGAGAGCTCCAGAAGCTCAGCGAAACGGTGTGCAAGGGCAAGTGCCGGCCCGAGGCGAAGCCCTCACCGGGCAATGTGAAGGCCGCGGGGGGAAATCCGCAGAATGCACCCGCTGAGCGAGCCGCCAGCAGCAGTTCTTCACCGGAATAGAAGCAAGTCCAGACTGAACGTCAGCCGCATGGCTTCCGCGGGCTTGGCGCGCAGCGGCCGGTAAACCGAAACCAGGACGTCGTGGATGGCTGGGGCGTCGAGGTCCGCTGTGGTTGTGATGCGGCTCTGCGCAACCAGCTTGAAGCGGTCCGAGAACCTCTCGGCGGTGCGCGCCGCGCGGTCCTTCCCGGTTCCCCGCAACTCGATCAGATCCTCCGGAGCGGGTACGGCCACCAGCAGCTTACCTTGTTGTTGCAGCACGCGCCGGAACTCGGCCGGATTCATCCGTCCGGTGATCGATACAACGATCGAAAAGGAGTCATCCGCATATGGCAGGAACCGGTCCGCGTTGCCGACGATCCATTCCGCTTCCGGAAAGCGCCGGGCAGCCAGATCCACAGCGCGGGTCGAAATGTCGATCCCATGCGCCTCGAAACCGATTTGCCGGGCCAGGGCGCCGAGGTAGAAACCGTCGCCGCAACCGGCGTCAAGCACGATGTCCTCTGAAGTCCCGTTGAGCATCGCCGCGATCCCGCGCAGCAGGGGCTCCGTGACGCCGCGATCGTGCAAGCGGCGCCGCGCGGCCACGGCGGCGTCCGTGTCGCCGGGATGTTTCGACCGCCGGTCCTGCGGCTGAAGCAGGTTGATATAGCCGCTCCGGGCGATGTCGAACGAATGCTGTCGCTCGCAAAACACGCGGCGTTCCTCGCGTGCGAGCGGCAGATGACAGCCGCGGACCGGGCAAAGGAGGGTCGCCCGATGCAGGCTAGTTTCCCTTGTTTTTGCCGGCGTCGGGGAAGAATGCGGCGATCCGGTCGTTGAGCGTAAACTCCATCCCGAGGCCCGGATATTGTTTCCGCACGTTGGCCCGCATCTCGGCCGGCGTTTTCGATTTCGCGACGTTCGCGTCCCAATCGGCGATGTACTTCCTCATGAACGCGATCGCCGAAAGGTCGTGCTTCGCGCCGGGGCCTTCGTGACCGGGAATCAGAATCGCAGGCTTAAGCGCCTCAATCTGGCCGAGCGTCTTCATCCAGTCTTCGCGGGCTTTGTCCCTGGGCACGCCGAAATAGACGCGGTCGAAAACCGTGTCGCCAGCAACCACAGCTTGCAGGGAAGGAATGTACACGAAGCTGTTGCCCGGCCCGTCGCCCTGCACGCCGCCGGTGATCTGGAACTGTTCGCCCTCAAGCGTTAGCACGGGGCTGGCGAGTTCGTCGGGCAAAACCGGATCGGGACCTGGAATATTGTTTCCATAGGTCGGGAACCAGAATTTCTGGCGAGCAGGCCAGCCTGTTTTTGGGCCCGCCACCGTGGCCGGCAGGGCGACGATTTTCGCGGAAGGAAACGCCTGATGCAGCACCGCCAGCCCGAACAGATGATCCGGGTGCGGGTGCGTCACGTAAATCGTGGCCAGGTTCTTCTTCGATTCGAGAATCTCCGCGGCCAGCTTATGCGCTTCGCTCAGGGAAAACTGCGGATCGATCACCAGCATGTCCCTTTCGCCGGAGATCAGGGTGGAATTCACGTCGTATCCGTTCCCGCCTTTTCCGGTGTGGACTTTCAACTGGAGTTTCGCTTGCGCGCCGATCGTTCCGGCCAGCGCCAGAGCCGCGATCAGAATTCTTGTGAGCATACGAGGAAGTATACTTCATGTTGACAGTTAAAGCATTTGAAGATAAGATACCTACCGATCGACAGGTACTTGCGGAGAGTAAACAAATGCGCTCACGAATGACCTTGCGCCTCACCTTGCTTGCCTGCTTGGCTTCGGCGCTGTGCGCCCAGCAGCCGTCCACCAATAACGGGGAGTGGCCCTACTATACGGCCGATCTGAAAGGCACCAGGTACGCGCCGCTCGATCAGATCAACGCCTCGAACTTCAACCAGCTCGAAGTTGCGTGGCGTTTCAAAACCGATAATTTCGGCACGCGGCCGGAGTACAAGCTGGAAGGAACGCCCATCATGGTGAAGGGCGTGTTGTACACCACTGCGGGAACGCGCCGGTCCGTGGTGGCGCTCGACGGAAAAACCGGCGAAGTGATCTGGGCGTACAGTCTCCGCGAGGGCCAGCGCGCGGCAATTGCTCCACGTCAGCTCTCCGGCCGCGGAGTGTCCTATTGGACCGACGGCAAAGGCGACGACCGCGTCGTATTCGTGACCACCGGATACCGCTTGGTGGAATTGAACGCGCACACCGGTCAGCCCGTTTCGAACTTTGGCAAGAACGGAATCGTCGACCTGAAGGAAGGCATGGTCACGGGAACAGGCCAGCAGATCGACCTGGAGACGGGCGAGGCCGGTTTGCACGCAACGCCCCTGGTGGTGAAAGACGTGGTCATCGTCGGCTCTTCCTTCAAGGAAGGCATGACCGTGGTCACGCACAACAACACCAAGGGAAATGTGCGCGCTTTCGACGTTCGCAGCGGCAAGCTCCTCTGGACCTTCAACACGATTCCCCGCCCTGGCGAGTTCGGGAACGAAACCTGGGAAAACGGCTCCTGGGCCACCAACGGGAACACGGGCGTGTGGACGCAGATGACTGTCGACGAAGAGCTCGGACTGGTGTATCTTCCCGTCGAAACGCCCTCGTCGGATTTCTACGGCGGGCACCGCCCGGGAAATAATCTGTTTGCGGAAAGCCTGGTGTGCGTCGATCTGAAGACCGGCAAGCGCAAGTGGCATTTCCAGGTGGTGCATCATCCCATCTGGGATTACGATCTTTCCTCGGCCCCGATCCTGGCCGACATCCGCGTGAACGGGAAGGCGATCAAAGCCGTCGCGCTGCCGAGCAAGGAAGCGTTCCTGTACGTGTTCGACCGCGTGACGGGCGAACCGGTCTGGCCGATCGAGGAACGCCCGGTTCCGCAGTCGGATGTTCCCGGAGAAAAGACCTCACCCACGCAGCCGTTCCCGACCAAGCCTCCCGCGTACGCGCGCCAGTACGTGAAAATTCCCGACGACCTGATCGACTTCACGCCGGAGTTGCGTGCTCAGGCCAAAGACAACGTCGCGCGCTACAAGACGGGCCCGATGTTCCTGCCGCCGATCATCGGCGACGGGAGAGGTCTGCTTGGAGCGCTGACGTTGGGCACTGCCAGCGGCGGCACAAACTGGCCGGGCGCGGGATACGATCCGGAAACCCACATCGTCTACGCTCAGGCGAATCAGTCCGCGCTGTTCCCGATCTCGCTGCGCACGCCGCCCGAGGGTTTTTCGGATATTCGTTACGTTATGGGGCGCAACGATACCGAGTTCCGGGTATCAGAAGGACCAGGATTCGGGACTGCGGCGGATGCGCCGCAGCAGCCTCGGCCGGCAGCGGCAAAACCAAAGCCGGCCGCTGCGAAGCCGGCTGCGACCCCAGCGCCCTCAGCGGCGGGCGCCCTGACGGTGCAGGGACTTTCGCTTCTCAAGCCGCCCTACGCTGTGATCTCGGCGATCAATCTCGACCGCGGCGATCTGCAATGGCAGGCGCCTTACGGCGAGACTCCGGACGTGGTGCGCAATCATCCCGCGCTGCGCGGCATGAATATACCGAACACGGGGCAAGCAGGAAGCGTCGGGCTGGTGGTGACCAAGACGCTGGTAGTCCTGGGCGACAGCCAGATCACGACGACTCCCTCGCATCCGCGCGGCGCGATGCTGCGCGCCTATGACAAGGCTTCCGGAAAAGAGGTCGGCGCGGTTTTGATGCCGGCGCCCCAGAGCGGCTCGCCGATGACGTACATGATCGATGGGAAGCAGTACATCGTGGTCGCCGTCAGCGGAGGCGCCTATTCGGGAGAGTACATTGCGTACAGCCTGCCGTCGAATCACTAGCTTGTTTCTGGCAACGGGAGTTGGGTTGGTTTTCGCGCAGACCTCGCGATCAGTGTGGGACGGCGTCTACACCGCTGACCAATCCAAGCGCGGGGCCGAGCTTTATGCGAACTATTGCGCGTCCTGCCATGGAACGGCGCTCGGCGGCGGAGAATCTGCGCCTCCTCTCGCCGGCGGGGAATTTCTATCGAACTGGAACGGCCTCACGGTGGGCGACCTGTTCGAACGAATCCGCATCTCGATGCCCGCCGACCGGCCCGGGCGTCTCACGCGCGAGCAGGACGCCGATATTCTCGCGTTCCTGCTCAGCGCCAGCGAGTTTCCAGCCGGCACATCGGAGTTGGAGCGTCAAACCGAAGTTCTGAAACAAATTCGGATTGAGCCAAAATCGGTGCCATAGAATCAGGAATGATCTCCGCGATCCGGGACCTGATTCGGACTGCCCGTTCGGTGGCCGTGCTCACCGGCGCGGGCATCTCCGCCGAAAGCGGCATCCCGACCTTCCGCGATGCGGGCGGCCTCTGGCGAAACTTTCGAGCAGAAGACCTTGCCACTCCGCAAGCTTTCGCACGCGATCCGAAGCTGGTCTGGGAATGGTACAACTGGCGCCGCAGCCTGATCGCCCAGGCCGAGCCGAATGCGGGGCACTACGCTCTCGCCGAACTCGAAAAACGGATTCCCGATTTTACCCTGATCACCCAGAACGTCGACGGGCTCCATGATCGTGCGGGTTCCATGCGGCTCCTCAAGATCCACGGCGATATCTGGACGCTTCGCTGTACGGCTTGCGGTTGCGAGCGCCGCGACCTCCGTCCGTCGCTGCCCCAGCTTCCCCCCCTTTGCGAATGTGGCGGCCCCTGTCAAGGATTCGCGCGCCCCGGAGTCGTCTGGTTCGGCGAAGGTCTTCCGCCTGCGATCTGGGCCAAATCCGAAGAGGCTGCGGCGAATGCCGACGTTTTTCTTGTGATCGGCACGTCGGCGATGGTCTACCCCGCCGCCGGACTGGTGCATCTCGCCCAGGCTTCGGGCGCTAAAGTAGTAGAGGTGAACCCAGCGGAGACGCCCGTTTCCAGGATGGTCGCTTTCACCTGGCGGGCTCCCGCGGCAGAAGCCTTACCGCTGCTGGTGAACCAAACCGAATGAAAGTCTGCTACCTCGACGCCTTTTCGGGAATCAGCGGCGACATGGCCGTCGGCGCTCTGCTGGACGCCGGGGCTCCGGCGGAGCCCCTGATCCAGGCCCTGCGCAGCCTGGAAACCGGCGCCGAGTTTGAAGTCGCGAAAACCGTTCGCGGCGGCGTGGCCGCGTCCAAATTCCGCGTGCGCACGGATGCGTCCGCACCTGCCAAACACCGCCATCTGTCTCACATCCTCAAAATGATCGAGAGCGCGCCGCTCACGCCGCGCGCTCAGGCCGCGGCATCCGCGGTTTTTCTCAAGCTGGGCGAGGCCGAAGCCGCGGTTCACGGAATCCCGGTCGAAAAAGTTCACTTCCACGAAGTCGGCGCCGTCGATTCCATCGCCGATATCGTGGGGGCCTGTGTGGCGCTCGATCTCCTGGACGTCTCGGAAGTGCACGTCTCGGCGATCAACGTCGGCAGCGGGAACGTCGAAACCGAGCATGGGCTGCTTCCGGTTCCCGCGCCCGCCACCGCGGCGCTTTTGCGAGGCAAACCGGTGTATTCACGCGGGCCCGAAGTCGAACTCACCACGCCCACCGGAGCCGCGCTCGCGGTAACGCTCGCTTCGAGCTTCGGGCCGTTACCGCCCATGCGCATCTCCTCCATTGGCCACGGCGCAGGGGATCGCGATTTCGAGCAGCACGCCAATGTTCTCCGGGTTCTGATCGGCGAGCTCACTGCCGCGCCCGAAGCGGTGCTGGTCAGCGTTCTCGAAGCGAACATCGACGATTCCAGCCCTCAGGTGCTCGGATACGCTCTGGAAAGACTGATGGAGGCCGGGGCGTTGGACGCCTCCCTCTCGCCCTTGCAGATGAAGAAGAACCGCCCCGGCTCGCTGCTTCGTGTTATCGCCAGGCCCGAAGATCAGGAGCGCCTGGCTCAGATTATCTTCGCCGAAACGTCCACCCTGGGCCTCCGGATCCATTCGGCCGAGCGCCGCATCGAGCCGCGCAACGTAGTCGAGGTCGAGACGCCGTACGGGCGCGTCCGCGGGAAAATCTCTTCGCAAGGCACATTTGCGCCTGAGTTCGAAGATTGCAAGGCGATCGCCCAGCGAACCGGCGTCCCGCTGCCGCGCGTGCTCGCCGCCGCGCAAGAAGCGTATCTCACGAATCCGAAATGAGCAAATACTACTTCACCACGCCGATCTACTACGTCAACGCTGCTCCGCACATCGGCCACACCTATACGACCATCGCCGCCGACGCGATCAAGCGCTTTAAGCGCATGCAGGGCTTCGAGCCGGTAATCCTCACCACCGGCACCGACGAGCATGGCCAGAAGATCGAGCGCGCCGCCAGCGCCGCCGGCCGGTCTCCGCAAAAGTTCGCCGATCTCATTTCGCAGGAATTCCGCCGGCAGTGGGAAATCCTGGGCTTGCAGATCGACCGGTTCCAGCGCACCACCGACCCCAAGCACGCCCGCGTGGTCCAGGACTTGTTCAACCGGTGTCTCCAGAACGGTTATATCTACAAAGGCGCCTACACCGGACAATATTGCGTCTTCGACGAACTCTACGTCAGCGAAGCGAAACCCGGCGATCCTTGCCCGGATTGCGGACGGCCCACGGAGACGGTCACCGAAGAGAATTTCTATTTCAAGCTCTCCGAATTCCAGGACCGGCTGCTGAAGCTCTACGAAGACCAGCCCGATTTCATCCTTCCCGAGGCGCGCCGCAACGAAGTGATCGCGTTCGTAAAGCAGGGCCTGCGCGACCTTTCGATCAGCCGGACCACGATCCAGTGGGGCATACCCGTCGAAGGCCACGCGCCGCACGTCTTCTACGTGTGGTTCGATGCGCTGTCCACTTACATGTCCGCCGTGGCGGGCGAAAACCTGTGGCCCGCCGAGCTGCACCTGATCGGCAAGGAGATCGTTCGATTCCACGCCGTATATTGGCCCGCGTTCCTGTGGGCCGCGGGTCTTCCATTACCGAAGCGCATCTTTGCTCACGGCTGGCTGCTGTTTGAAAGCGACAAAATGAGCAAGTCCAAGGGCAACATCGTGCGCGCCACGCCCATCAAGGAAGCTCTCGGCGCCGATGCGCTGCGCTATTTCCTGCTGCGCGAAATCGTCTTCGGACACGACGGCAATTTCAGCTATGACGCGCTGGTGCAGCGCTACAATTCCGACCTCGCCAATGGTTTGGGCAACCTGGCGAGCCGCACCCTGGCACTGATCCACCAGAACTGCGGCGGCCGGATTCCAGGCGGCCCCGGCGATCCGGGCATCGCCGAGGCTGCGGGCGTCGCGATCGACAGCGCGCTCGATTCCTACGAGCTACTGAACTTCTCCAAGGCGCTCGAAACGATCTGGGGTTTGATCAGCGCCGTCGACAAGTTCATCGTCGAGCGGGCTCCCTGGAATCTCGCTAAGTCAGGGGATGCGGCCAGGCTCACCGATACGCTCTATACCGCCGCCGAAGCGCTCCGGATCATCACGGCTCTGGCCTACCCGGTGATTCCGGAATCGGCGGCGAAGATTTGGTCCCAGCTCGGGTTCCGTACGCCCCTCGACGCGATGCGAACCGGGGATCTGGGATGGGGAAAGCTCGCGTCCGGACAAGAAATCGAACCGGCAAGCGCTGTCTTTCCAAGAGCCGACATCAAAGCTATGATCGACAAGATGAAAGAAGGCGAGGCCCGGGAACTGGCTCGCCAGCAAGCGCTCCTGGGGGTAGGACCGACCTCCAGGCCGAACGCTACCGCGAAGCCGGACGGCGCCGGGCAGATCACCATCGACGACTTCGCCAAGATCGACCTGCGCGTGGGCGAGGTAAAGAGCGCCTCTGCCGTTAAGGGCGCCGACAAGTTACTTCACCTCCAGGTGGATATCGGCGAGCCCCAGCCGCGCTCGATTGTTGCTGGAATTGCCTTGGCTTACAAGCCGGAAGCTTTGGTCGGACGCAAAGTCGTCATCGTGGCGAACCTGGCTCCGCGCAAATTACGCGGTTTGGAATCGCAGGGCATGATCGTGGCGGCATCGCTCGAAGGCGGCAGTCCGGTGCTGGCGGGTTTCCTCGAAGACGTCCCGGTCGGAGCGCGGCTCAAGTGACGCTGGTCGATTCCCACTGCCATCTGGATAACGAGCAGTTCGATCCGGATCGCGAAGCGGTGATCGAACGCGCTCGGGCGGCCGGCGTCGAGCGGATGGTCGTGATCGGCACGGGCGAAGGCCCGCCCGACCTGGAAGCCGGCATCCGCCTTGCAGACCGCTACGACCCGATCTACGCTACGGTGGGCATTCATCCCCACGACGCCTCCAAGGCGACATCCGATACGTATAAGCGGCTGCGCGATCTGCTCCGGCACCCCAAGGTCATTGCACTCGGCGAGATCGGGCTGGACTACCACTACGATCATTCCCCGCGCGAAGTGCAGCGCGAGGTTTTTCTCGAGCAGATGCTGCTTGCGGGCGAAGCGCGCAAACCCATTGTGATCCACACGCGCGAAGCCTGGGAGGACACCATCGCGCTGCTTGAAATCTACTGGAGGCCGCACGGCCTGGGCGGGATCATGCACTGCTTTTCCGGAGGGCCGGATGAGGCGGCGCTGTGCCTCGACCTCGGATTCTACTTAAGTTTCGGCGGGATCGTCACGTTCCCGAAGGCAGCGAACGTCCAGGACGCGGCGCGACAAGCGCCCGCAGATAAGATTCTGATCGAGACGGACGCGCCGTACCTGGCGCCGGTTCCGCATCGCGGCAAGCGCAATGAACCCGCGTTTGTCGCGGAAACCGCCCGCAAGCTGGCGGAACTTCGAGGCATTAGCGCGGAAGAAATCGCACGCGTGACGACCGCGAATTTTCAGGCGCTATGCCGGTAGCACGGTGGGGCTACGGGAAGCTACTACACCGAGGCAAGAATCAGCGCCGCCAGGTTCCACGCCACAACCAGCGCGAAGGCGATATTGATCCTTTTCAGAAGCCTTCCGCGGCCGACCTTCCAGCAATAAAATCCCAACGCCACTGCCATCACCTTCACCAGAACCAACCCGGTAAGCGGATTGGCGGTTATGTGCATCATCATTCTTACCAGCGGATTCCCCTCGCGAACGCCGTGCAGCAGGAACGCCAGAGTGGAGAGCAGATCCAGGAATTGCAGGTAAGAATACTGGAGCAGCAGTTGGTTCACGGTCACCTGGCTGTTTTCCCTTAATCGAATCTAGGATAAACCTCTGAGGTCCGTAAATGGGACGTCCTATCCAGTACCTAGGTCCCAGGCCCTGCAATGGTACCGGAACTGTCTTACCTGTACGCGCTGGGGAAACCTAACGGTCAGAGTCGATTTGGACGATTCATCCTTGTGGCTGAGTCCTATCTTGCTCACTCCTACCTGGGAGTGCGCCTGGATATTCTCCGGCGGTCCCAGAATCCGGACGGCGGCTGGAGTTATTACATTGGGAAGCAATCCTGGCTCGAGCCCACGTTCTATGCCGCCCTGGCGCTGCACGGCGATCCAGCGGCCGACCGCGCGTGGTCGCTGCTCAAGTCCTGGCAGGCTGCCGACGGCAGTTGGCCTCCGACTGCGGGCGCGGCGATTTCTGGATGGGGCACTGCGCTCTGCCTGACCCTGGCGGATATCCGCCGAGATCTCGGCGAACCGTACCGGAAGGGCGTCGACTATCTGCTGAAAACGGTGGGGACCGAATCGGAGCTGTGGCGGCGCGCACTGGCCCGGATCGGTTTCTACGATCCGGGACGGAATCTGAGCCTTCACGGGTGGCCTTGGAAAGAAGGAACCTCCTCCTGGGTGGAGCCCACGGCTCACGCGCTGATCGCACTGAAGAAAACGGCCGGGCACCTGCCCCAGAACGAGAACCTGCGCGAGCGCATTCGCTCTGGCGAGGCCCTTCTGCTGGATGTTCGCTGCAAGGACGGCGGCTGGAATTACGGCAGTCCGTGGACTCTTGGGGAAGACCAGCGGTCGTATCCCGAGACCACGGCGATTGCGCTGCTCGGCTTGCAAGGCCGCGCCGAAGCCGCCAGTGCGATCGACCTGGCGAAACGCTGGTTGCAGGAAACGCCCTCTTCGCTGGCGCGCGCATGGATCAGGATTGCGCTGCGGCTGAACGGCGTCGCGGTCCCGGATGACCCGCAGCCGATGCATGGACCCGGTTCCCCGGACCTGATGGTGCTGGCGCTGGAAGCCCTGGGTGCGCCGGAGGGAAATTTCAGATTGCTCCGGACTGAGGTGATCGCATGAAGCTCCGCCGCCGGGATTTCATTCCGTTGGCCGGCACCGGAATCGTGGCCGGTTACGCCGGCCTGGAGGGCCTGCGCCAGCGCCGTTTCGCGCCGCCGGGGCCCTCGCCAGTCGTGGTGCTGAAGGCATCCTCCTATTCCGACAATCTGGCCGATCGCATCCTGCGGGGCGTTCGTGAGTGCGGTCTCGACGTGCGGGATCGGAAGGTCCTGCTCAAACCGAATCTGGTGGAATTCGATCCGGCGACCTGCATCAATACGGATGTTTCGGTGGTCGCGGCCGCCTACGAAGTGTTCCGATCGCTGGGAGCGGCCGAGGTGCTCATCGGCGAG